>Ga0123356_10000087_pt1 | contig 96839 bp, 82 predicted proteins | sample TergutEmb28metaG_2_FD_92546 | JGI IMG/M metagenome (GOLD analysis project Ga0123356, IMG submission 92546) | Embiratermes neotenicus P3 segment gut microbial communities from Petit-Saut dam, French Guiana - Emb289 P3 | ecosystem: Host-associated > Arthropoda: Insects > Digestive system > Gut ...
TCGGCGATCTTGCCCTGGTGCAGCACCATGCCGCCGATCAGCTGCACGTCGAAGTGCCGCATGATGAGCACGCGGCGTCCGGCCTCGCGCACCACGGCGAAGGCTTCCTCAAGAATTTCGTCGAGAACCTCGCTGGTCGCATCCAGCCGTTCCCGGTCGAGTTGCTTCAGCCGCTCGGGATCGGCCTGGGGCTCATCCGGAATACGGCTGAGGCGCTCCCGGATCTTCGCGCGGAATTCTTCGGTCTTGGCGCGCAACTCCTCATCCGAGAGCTTTTCGATCTCGGGTTCGAGCGCCTCGATCGATTCGACCCGCGGCACCAGGCGCTTGACCTCGCGCTCGTTCTTGGTCCCAAAGACCTTGCCTAATAAGGTGTTGATCAAAGCTGGAATCCTTCACACGGCCGACGCCTGCTCATCGTAGAGCCTACCATATTAGATGCCGCGCCCTGCGGTTCGACACCTCGACGAATCCGAAGCCGGGGCCCCCGCCCCTTACTCCCCAAACATCGGCACCTGGCGCGAGTCGGCCGGCCTCGTCTGGCGCCTGGCCGAGCCGATGACCGCCAGGACCGTCAAGCTTTCGAGCGAGGTGCGAGGAACAAACATCCGTTGGACATTCGAGCGCAGGTCGGGAGGATTGACCAGAAAACCCTCGGCCATCGTAAGGCTGAGATCATTCGGCATCAGCCCTTCCAAGGCTTCCCCGTCCTTGAATTTGATCCGCACCCACAGTCCTTCGGCGCGCGGCCGGGTGGTGAAAGTCTTACGGGCAAGCGAGTCCGATTCGCCGAACTCCCGCACAAAGAAGACGCACTTGATGTCCGAGATCTCGATCGCAACCACGTTGCCGGCCGTGTTCAACAGCTCCAGCTTGCCTTCGCGCACGAAATGCGCCGGCGCGACGTACCCGTTCACCGTGTCGCGGTCCATTTTTCTGACAATGACCTTTTTGTGGGTGGAAGGCATAGGAGGAGTCGAACCATCCAATCACGGAGTCAATCCCATCATGGTCTCATTTCCCGCACGGAAAGCCCCAGGTATCCAGCTTCATAGTAGCCAAAACAATAACGTTGTGTTATTTTTTGTAGTTCGCTCGGCCTCTCAAGATGAACCTAACCTTCTCATTACCATACACTTACCGACAGTTTTCCAGATTTCCACAGCCTCGCCTGTGGAAAAGTAGCCGCCCCGGACGAAGCTCCTCGCGGAGTTTTCCCCGGGCAGCAGGTTCAACGTAGCCGGGCAGTTCGAAAGCTAGAATGGCTGACTACATCTACACCATGGAGCTGCGCCTGACGCCGAATCAGCAGAAGGCGGTCACGCTCGTCCAGGACATTTCCCGCAACGCCGGAATGAACGTCTATCTTACCGGCGGGGCGGTTCGCGACATCATCAGCGGCTTCCCCATCCGCGACCTCGATTTTACGGTTCAGGGCAATCCTCTCAAGCTGCAAAAGGAATTTGAGCGTGCGGGCTCGGTGATCGGAGGCAGCGACGAAGAGCTCAAGACGCTCTATCTTACGCTGGCCGGAGGAGTTCGCGCCGAAATCGGCGCGGCCCGCACCGAAAAGTACGAAAAAACCGGCAAGCCGCCGCTGATTGCGCCTTCCACCATCATCGAAGACCTCCGCCGCCGCGACTTCACGGTCAACGCCATGGCGCTTTCGCTGAACCCGGGATCGCGCGGCCTTCTGATGGACCCCTTCAACGGCGCCGCCGACATCGAAGCCAAGCTGATCCGCATTCTGCACAACTACGCCTTCCTCGAAGACCCTTCCCGTCTGATTCGCGCGGTGCGCTTCTCCGCGCGCTTCCGCTGGCCCACGGAGGAGAGAACGCAGGCGCGCTACGACTCGGCCAAGGAAAACAACTACATCGACTACATCTCCAACCGCGCGATTGGCTACGAAATCGAGCAACTCGCCTACGAGGACGACCCGCTCAACATCGTTCGGGTCCTCGAAAAAGAGGGCTGGATGAAGGTCCTCAGTCCGCATTGGACGGGCGCCAAGGTGGACGCAGACGGGCTTACGGAACTGGTAAAGATGCGCCAGCAGATGAACGAGTTCGGCTACGCGCCCGATCCGTCCGCGGCGGTCCTCTACTTTCTCTGCGACAAGCTCACCGACAAGGAAGTCTCCGACATTCGCAGGCTGATCCCGCGCAAGGATCTGGTGGAAGCCTGGCGCGACATTGAGGACCACGCCAAGGAGCTGGCGAAGCGGCTTACCGGCAAGGAGGCGTCGACCCCTTCGCGCACCTGGAAATTGCTTTCCAACGCGCGCCCGGAGAGGGTGTTGTTCCTCGCCGTGACCGCCCGCCAGCAGGCAGTCGAACAGAAGATCAAGAATTTCTTCACCCGATGGCGCGAAGTGCAGAAAAAGATCCCTCTGCCGGAGATGACCGAGCTGCTCGTCACCCCGCAGCTGGCGGAATATCCCAAGATCGCCGACGAAGTCTTCATGCTTCTGCTGGACGGCAAGCTGCGCACCCGCACCGAGCGGCTGAACTTCTTGAAGCCTCTGGCGCCGCCTCCGCCTCCGCCTCCGCCTCCGCCTCGGCGCGGGCGCGCCGCCAAAGCTGCAGCCCAGGCGGAGTCCGGCGCATCGCAGGGCTCCCCGGCAACAAAGAAGAAAGACAAAGGGAAAGCCGCCCCGGCTCCGGCTGCGCGGGCCAAGGCTGAAGAAAAAGTTCACCCCGCGGCCCCGGCGAAGAAGACCGAAGCGCCCAAAGCTCGAACGGCCTCCCCCAAGCCTGCCCCCGCAAAGCCTGCGGCCCAGCAGGCCAGCCAGCGAAAACCGGACGCGAAACCGGCCTCCGCACCGCCTAAAAAAACCAAGAAGCACTGAGACACCTCGCGCACCGGGTTCACATCTAACCGGGCCATGCCCAGCCTCATCAACATCAACACAGCAGCCGCCAACCAACTGACCCAACTCCCGGGAATCGCCAAAAATCTCGCCTGTCGCATCGTCAGCCACCGCAACCGCCACGGATATTTCACGCACTGGGAAGAAATGCTGGCGGTAAAGGAATTTCCCGCCGGCTCTCTCGACGAGATCAAAAACCGGGCCACGATCGATCCTCCCCGGGGCATTCTCCGGGAAGAATTCGGACCGCGCCGCGTCCATCCCCGCCATCGGGCGAAGGCCGCCAAAAAGCCCCGGGGCCCCATCCAAGCGGTCCGCGCCACCCGCAGCCCGGACCGGATGAAGCCAGCCGCCTGAACTCGAATCAGGGGGACCGCGACCGCCGCCGCCCGGACGAAGACCGCACTATAATCTCCTCCAATGGCCGCTTCGTTCGAACTCTCCATGGCCGGGGCCGCAAGCGTCGGCCGGGCGCGCGAGGATCCCCACGTTCGCCTCGGCGGGGCAACGGTCTTTGTCCGCGACCCGGATCGAAGTCTGCGCTTCTATCGGGAGCAGCTCGGTTTCGAGCTTGCCTTTCATGCCGTCGGCCCGCGCGGCGACCGCTGGTTGACGCTCTCCCCTCCAGACGGCACCGCGCTTCTGGTTCTTTCTTCGCCGGGTGCGGGTTCACAAGAGCGCAGCCTGGTGGGCCGGCCCACCGACATCGTGTTTCTGACCGACGACGTCGACTCCGTCTTCAAGGAGTGGCGCAATCGCGGCGTCTGCTTCCGGCACGAGCCCCGGTGTCACGCCTCGGGGGCCATTTCGACCGTCTTCGAGGACATCGACGGCAACTCTTTCTCACTGCTCAGCGTGCAGCAGGTGACCGACCAGATTCGCGCCGAGCGGCACTCCGACGCCAAACGGCACGAGACGGAAATACGCACGGCCCGGGAACTCGAGCTCGCACGGCAGGTTCAGGCGCGGCTGTTTCCGCAGGTCAAGCCGGCCGCCAATACGCTCGAGTACGCGGGCGCCTGCGTTCAGGCAGGGCACGTAGGCGGAGACTACTACGATTTCCTGGATCTCGGCCGCGACCGCCTCGGCCTGGTGGTGGCCGACGTTTCCGGAAAAGGGACCGCCGCCGCGCTCGGAATGGCGAATTTGCAGGCCCACCTCCACAATCAGGTCTCCACCTACTGGAGCCGGCCCTACGTGCCGCTGGTGTTGAACCAGCCGGAACGCTTCCTGCGGTCGGTCAACACGCTGTTTCACCGAAGCACCACCGAAGAGGTGTACGCAACTCTGTTCTTCGCCGAGTACGATGACCGGCTGGCGCGCCTGCGCTATGCGAACTGCGGCCACCTGGCGGGCGTTTTATTGCGCCACGACGGCCGCATTGAATGGCTCGACTCAACCTCGACCGCGGTGGGGCTGTTCCAGGAGTTCAGCTGCGTTGCGGAAGAGCGCAGCATGTCGCCCGGGGACACGCTTGCGGTCTACACCGACGGCGTGACCGAATCCAGGAACGAGCGCGGGGAGGAATTCGGGCAAGAGCGGCTGGCCGACTTCGCAAACGCCCACCGCGAATTGCCTTCGCACCTGCTGCTTGGCGCCCTGCTCGGGGAAATCCGGCAATTCGCCACCGGCGGGCAACAGGACGACATCACCCTGGTCGTCGCTCGCTGCCGGAAGGCCTAAGCCCTTCCGTGACCGTTCCCCCCAATCAGAACCGCTATAATTGGCGCAGATAGCGTGATTCGCGTTTCGGTCGTAAACCCATGGCAAACGTTTGGCTCCGGGTAGCTCTGGCTCTCTACGGAATCGGGCTCCTGTACATCCTCGTGGCCCTTACCCGGACGAAGAAAGTCCTGAACAGTCTGGCGCTTCATGCCGCCTACCTGGGCACGATTTTTCAATTCGTTTCGATCGCCGAAACCGTGAATCAGTCGGGCGAGCTGAGTCTGGCTTCGCTGTCGCTCGCCGCTTCGATTCTCGGCTTCCTGATCATGGTGGTTTTTCTGCTCGTCTACATGGTCTATCAAACCACCTCCCCCGGCATCGTGGTTTTTCCCGTGGTTTTTCTGCTGACCTTTGTGGCAGCCAGCGGACAGGAGCCCTTCGTGCTTGCCTCGGCCTCGGCCCGGCAGAGCTGGCTGATCGCCCACATCACGCTGATCTTCGCCGGATACGCCGCCCTGGTGCTCAGTTTCAGCGCCAGTCTGCTCTATCTGATTCAGGAAAACATGCTCAAGCAAAAGCGCGCCATCGGTCTGCTCTCGCGCCTGCCGGCGCTCCAGCTCACCGACGAAATCGGCTTCCGCTCGCTGCTGATCGGTTTTCCGTTCACAACCGGCGGTCTGGCAATCGGGCTGATGCTCGCCCAGGCCAGCTTCGGACACATCGACTTCCGGGATCCCAAGATTCTGCTCTCGCTGCTGACCTGGGGGGTCTATCTCATCCTGGTGTATTCGCGCTGGAGCGCCGGCTGGCGCGGGCGGCGCGCCGCCTATCTGGGGGCCGGGGTCTTTGCCATGGCGGTCGTGGCCTGGGCGGCAAACTACTACAGCGCTGTGCACAGGTTGGCGCGCCCATGAACCTTCAGCTCATCGGCGTGAGCCACAAGACGGCGCCGGTGGAAGTGCGCGAGCAACTTGCCATTCCCGAGGGCAAACTGCCGGAGGCCATACGCGAGCTGACCCGGGTTTCGGGCGTGCGCGAAGCCATGATCTTGAGCACCTGCAACCGGGTCGAGATTCTGGCGCACACCGCCAATGGAAGCGCCCAACTGCGCGACTTCCTGCATCAATGCTTCCCGGTCGAGCCTTCGCTCTACGAGCCCCACTTATACGAATACCGCGAGCTGGATGCGGTGCGCCACCTCTTCCGCGTCGTCGCCAGCCTGGATTCCATGGTGGTCGGCGAGCCACAGATCCTCGGCCAGGTCAAAGAGGCCTACGCCACGGCCCGCGCCACCGGGGCGGTTCAGTCCGGCCTCGACCTCTTGCTTACCCGCGCATTCGCCGTCGCCAAGCGGGTCCGGACCGAAACCGCCGTGGGTTCGTCCTCGGTATCGGTGGCGGCGTGCGCCGTCGACCTGGCGTCGAAGATCTTCGGCTCCCTGGAGAACAAACAGGTCTGCCTCGTCGGCGCGGGCAAGATGCCGGAGATCGCCGCGCGTCATCTGCTCGCGCGCGGCGCCGGGCCGATTTTCGTAGCCAACCGCACCTATGAACGCGCGCGGGCGCTTGCCGACCGCTTCGAGGGCCGGGCCATCCGCTTCGATGAGCTCTTCGATCACTGCGATCAAGCCGATATCGTCATCACCTCGACCGGTTCCCCGGCGGCAATCTTCCGCCGCGAGCACGGCGAGCGTTTCCTCAGCCGGCGCAAGAACCGCCCGATGTTCTTCATCGATATCGCCGTCCCGCGCGACGTAGATCCGGAGATGAACAAGCTGGACGGCATCTTCGTCTATGACATCGACGACCTGCAGCAGGCCGCCGTCGCCAACAGCGCCGAACGGCGAAAGGAGGCCGCACGCGCCGAAGCCATCGTCGACGAGGAGGTTCGACGCTTCGAGGCCCGTCTGCAGTCGCTCCACGTTGTGCCGGCAATCCTGTCCTTGCAGGACTATGTCGAAACCATCCGGCAGGCGGAACTCGATCGCATGCGGGGACGAATGGGCCAGCTCACAGCCGAGCAGGAGCAGGCGATCGAAGCCCTGACTCGCGGCATCGTAAACAAGATCCTGCATACGCCGATTACCCGGCTCAAGTCGGCGGCCGCGCGCCAGGAAATGACCACCCTGGTCGAAGCCTTCAAGAAAATTTTCAATCTCCAGGAAAAGGCCCCCTTCGGAGAACCCCCCGGGGAGAAGTCGGTCGGCTCGGGATCGGGGAGCTGAGCGCGTGCGGCTGCGCATCGGATCGCGGGGATCGCAACTGGCTCTGTGGCAGGCCAACCACGTGGCCGAACGGTTGCGCGGCCAGGGGCACGAGGTCGAAATCCGGGTTCTTCACACCACCGGCGACAAGATCCTCGACGTCGCCCTGTCGAAGGTGGGCTCGAAAGGCATGTTCACCCGGGAGATCGAGCAGGCGCTCGAAGCCGGAGAAATCGACCTTGCCGTCCATAGTTTGAAAGACGTGCCCACGCTTTTGTCCGACCCATTCGAAATTGCGGCCATCCCCGAGCGCGAGGACCCCCGCGATGCTCTGTGTTCCCCGGCGTATTCCGCCATCGACGAGTTGCCCGGAAACGCCCGCGTCGGCACCAGCAGCCTGCGCCGCGAATCGCAACTCCGCGCGTTGCGCCCCGATCTCGACATTCATCCCCTGCGGGGAAACGTCGACACGCGGCTGCGCAAGCTCGAATCCGGCGAATATGACGCCATCGTGCTGGCAATCGCCGGATTGCGGCGACTGGGAAAGACCGGGCTGGTCGCCCGGGTCCTTTCCCCCGAGGTCCTGTGCCCGGCGGCCGGACAGGGCGCGTTGGCCATTGAAATTCGCGCGGGCGACGGGAAAGTCAGCGCGGCGGTGAGCTTTCTCGACGACGCTCGCGCGCGGGCCGAGACCGGATGCGAACGTGCTCTGCTCGGCAGGCTCGGCGGCGGATGCCAGGTCCCGATTGGGGCCCACGCCACGCTCGCCGGCCGAACTCTGCGCCTTGCGGCCGTCGTCGCCAGTCCGGACGGAAGCACAGTGTTGAAAGAATCGGCGTCGGGAGACGACGCCTTCCAACTGGCGGAGTCGGTCGCCCAAAGGCTGCTCGCAACCGGCGGCGCCCAGATCCTCGAACGCGTGTACGGGCGGGTGGCCGAGGCGCCCGCGCAGCCATGACGCCCGCCGGGGAACCGCTCTCCGGCCTTCGAATCCTGGTCGGCCGGGCGCGTCACCAGGCGGCGAAGCTTTCGAGTTCGCTCAGAGCCCTGGGCGCCGACGTCCTCGAGATACCCTTCATCGAAATTCGCCCGCCCCGCTCCTATGAGCCGCTCGACTCGGCCCTCGAGCGCATCGCTCAGTATGACTGGCTCATTCTGACCAGCGTGAACGGCGTGGGGGCGCTCTCCTGCCGGCTGAAGGCCCTCGGAATCGCTCCGGACGAGCTCTCGCACGTGCAGGTGGCGGCCATCGGCCCGGCAACCCGCGAGGCCGTCGAAGACGTCGGCCTCGCCGTTGCCGTTGTACCCGGGCAATATGTGGCCGAGTCCGTGGTCGAGAGCCTGGCCGGACGCATCGAGGGCAAGCGAGTCCTGCTGGCGCGGGCCAAGGTCGCCCGCGACGTAATCCCGCGCCGGCTGAAGAACATGGGGGCCCGTGTGGATGTGGTCGAAGCCTACCAGACCGTCTCGCCCGAGGCTTCGCGCGGCCGCTTGCGCTCCGTCCTGCGCCAGCCCGGACGCCGGCCGCAGGTTGTCGCTTTTACCAGTTCCTCGACGGTGCGAAACTTCGTCCGGTTGGCGGGCGGGCGAACCCACCCGGCGCCGGGGGCTTTCGACGGAATTCGATTTGCCTCGATTGGCCCCGTGACATCCGCCACGCTGCGGGAGTTCGGATTGCCGGTCGATATCGAGGCGTCCGAATACACGATCGAGGGGCTGACGCGGGCCATTGTCGAGCGCTGCGGAGTAGCGGGCCGGTCTGCCGTTCGACCCGGCGCGCATTGAGCCCGGAAGGAGAAGGACCAGGCGGGCCGGGCAAAGGACGATTCACCCGACGGTGACGGCTGCAACCTCGTAATCATCGACCCGGGGGATGGTGAAGGTCAGCACTTCGGATTCGAGCCGGAAAGGCAGGCGGATCGAGGCGCGCAGCAGTTCGACCGCCTTGACTTTCACCGCGCTCGGCAGCTTCATGCTGACCTTCTGAGAAGGCAGCGGGTGCACGGAGTTCAACCACCCGTGGTGCGCGTTGGGGTTGGTGTAGTTGAGCAGGTGCACGGCGTAACCGGCCGGGGTCTCCCAGGCGAACATTTCGATGAACCCATCGCCCTCGACGCGCACCACGCTCTCGCCTCGCGTCATCCAGTCGATGGTGTTGTGGAGGAGACGCAGGAGATCGCCGTGCCCCGTGAGCCAGAACGTGCGCTCGATGTCTCCAGGGAAGTAAGCCAGCCGGCTGGAGCCGGTTTCGCGCAGCACGATCGCCGGCTCGTCGGTATGGGCGGCCGGCGGGTATGCCAGTTCCGGCGGATATTGCACGAAGCCGGGCACGACCGTCAGCACGGGGTCCTTCACGGGTTTGAGGGGCACCCGGTTTTCGGCCCCCGGCAGCCAGTGGGTATCGGCAAAACCCGCCAGCACGGGATGGCTGCGCTCAATGCGGCCGTAATAAGCATTGCCGTGGGTCCCGATCGCGTCCCCGGCCCGGCGGATGCCGAATAGATCGCCGAGGCCGAAGTCCGCGCGAGGCTTGAGGTTTTCGTCGTAAAGGCCGGTCTCGAAGCTGGCCAGGATCGAGCCTCCGGCTTCGGCGTAGCCGCGAAGCGCGTGGCATTGCCGGTCGCTAAGCATGGCGATATTGGGCAGCAGCAACGCGCGGTACTTCTTGAGCCTTTCGAGCTCCAGCCGGTCCTCGTGCACAAAGTCGAAGGCAAAGCGGCCGCCGAGCAGCGTCTGATAGACGCCGTGCGTGGTCTCGCGCATGTAGGTGCGCGAATGGGCGACGGAGGGACCCGGATACAGAAGTTGCGTGCTCTGGCCGATCAAGACCCCAATGTTTGCCAGCGACCGCCGCGGCTTGAGATGGGCGTCATGTTTTGCCGCCCACCGGAAGTAGTCGGCGCCAACGCTCTGCCACCGGCGGTCTTCTCCGAAGCCGGCTTCCGAGCCGATGAAGTGATAATAGAGCGCCATTCCGCTGGCCAGCGTCTCGTTGAGCCACATGGTTGCTTCGGCGGGATTCTTGGAGCTGTTGCGCCAGCGCACGGCCCCGGTCGAGTAGGCGGCGGTGACATTGGCCGCGAACTTGCCGTCCATCACCGCCGTCGCGACGCGGCCCTGCAGGCTGCAACCCCAGACTGCCGGGTCCTCATAGGTACGGCCCTGATTATCGGCCTGGAACCAGACTGCGATCCTGCCGATGCGGTCCAGATTGGGTCCCGAGCGCACGTTTCCGCCAAGGTTGGCGAAGTAGAAGCTGTCGCGCTTTTTCTCCTTGGCGATGGCGTCGTACTTCTGCCACAGCTCGAGAACACGATCGTTGAACACGTTCCAGTATGCCGGGGTATTCGAAGGGGGCAATTTGGCGCAAACCGCGCAATGGCAGTCGGGGAGGCTCCCGATGGGCGGCCATCCATTGGTATAAAAGCAATCGACTTCGTAGAGCGAGTTCACCTCCCGCATGATGGCGGGAATGTAATCATCCATGTAGGAGGTGAACATGCAGGTCCGGAACAGCCGCGGATCTTCGCCGCTGAACTGCGGGCCGCCATCGGCATGCCGCATCGCCCACTCCGGATGGGCCTCGAGCGCATCGGGCCAGTTGAGGTCGGGACTCATGCGCGCGACCACTCTCATCCCGCGTTGTTTGGCCGCAGCCACGCACTCGCCGAAAAAGTCCCGGCCGTTCAGGAATTTTCCGTGCCGGTGGAACTTCACCCTGGAGGGATAGAAGGCGAGGATCCCGGTAACACTGATGAAGACGATATCGGCGCCCGCCGAGCGCCAGAAATCCGCCCATTCCTCGATATTCATGACCGCAGGATCGTGCTCGGTCATGTTGCTCTGGCCGACGCGGCGAATCTTCTCCTGCCATGGCACGGCTGCCGCATCCGGCGGGGCGAGACGCGGCGGCAGAGCCAGCAGCGTCGCTGTGGCTTCACCGGCAGCGGTCTCGGACGAACCCTTAACCTCCGGGCGAAGGGCCTCGAGCGCGGCCTTGGACAAGGGCAGGGCAGTTGCGCCAGTCTTCAGAAAGTTGCGGCGGTTGAGCACAGGGCTACATTATTGCACCGCACTTTGCTGAGGATCCATCCCTGGAGATCCGTGAAATCAGCGCGCCCGTTTTTCGCCTCTCGCCGCCGGGACGCCCTCGCAACAGCGTGATCGAGGCCTTCGGAAGCTCTGGTCGGGGCCGTACCGTCGGCCCGAACCGTCAGCAACCAAGCGAGTCTTTCACCCAGGTCAGAGATCGGTGAATTGCAGAAAAGAACTGAGCGACGGTTTCCGGGTCGCTCGGGCTTGGCGTGTACCAATTGATTACAAAAGCGAAAAAGATCCAGCGCTTCGCCACCCACAGGCCGCCGGCAATCGAACGGGCATGAAAATCGGGAGCGTCCGCATTGCCGCTCTTGGCATAGGCGCTCAGGCCAAGCGGCAGGGGCACGAGATAAATGAAATCACAGAGTGTCAGGATTCGCCGGAACTCCTGGAGAGTTTCCTCGTGGGTGAAGAACTTACCCCGTAAGGCTCGAGAATAGTAGGACACCAGATCGTCCGCCGAGGAGGCCAGCGTCTGCACGGGGTTCAGAAAAGGGTTGACGAGCTTCCCTCTATTCAGCAGGTCCTCGAGTTCATCCCAGGTGATGGTCAGGTAGTTAGGGGCGCCAAACAGATATGCGGCAAAAGCACGGGTGCTTCCGGGCACCAGCGTTTTCTTCAGTCCCGCCGAACGGAGGAACTGCCGCACGTTGTTTGCGCCTACGTGTTTGAACATCATGTCCGTGGCGGTATTGTCGCTGCGCGTGATCATCGCTTCCAGCGTGGTTCGCTCGGAAACAACGCCCCTCAGATGGGGCGGATTGAACGTGGGGCCTCCGGGAGACCAGACCGTCGAATCCAGCGCCAGCGGTGTCGCCTCCAGCTTTCCGATCACATCGGGCGAGTCCAGGCGGCGCAACGCCTCGCACAGGACAAAGGTTTTGATGGCGCTCGCCACAAACAGCACCCGGCCGGCATTCAGTTCCGCCAAAAAACCCTGGTCGCCTTGTTGTCCGGGAGCAAAGATCTTGAATGCTTTGCGGCCCGGCAACCGCTCAAACAGGTCGACCATATCGTCTGGCGACCGGGGTGAAGCGGAATCGGCCAACGCGGGCAGTGCCGCGCCGGCGAAGGCGGCAGAAGCCGCAGATTTCAGGAACATCCGTCGAGAACGCCCCATAGGATTCTCTCCCTGCCTGCTGGGAGTTTACTCCGGTAGAGCGGCTCTGGTATGAGCTTGGACCGCTTCCCCGGCGCTCGCCGGAGAACGCTCCACGGATTTCTCTTGAAGAACTAAGCTGAGAAGGCCTGCTCGCCTACTCCACCCGGCACCCGCAATCGGCCGGGGGAACGCGGGCCTTGAGGAAATTCGTCACCCGCTTGAAGGCGTCGATCTGGTTTTCGACCCGCGCCAAATCGTGGCCTTCGTTTTCGTAGATCCTGTAATCGGCCACCCCGCCGCGCTTTCGGATGGCCTCGGCGACCTGGAGGGTCTCTTCTTTCGGACTGCGCGGATCCTCGGCGCCCGCAAGCAGCAACAACGGCGCTTGGACCTGATCCACAAAGAAAAACGGCGACCGCTCCCGGAAAAGGTCCGGGTTCTTTTGCGGGTCGCCCATGGTGGCGCGGTCGGATTCGGCGAGCATGGGGTCTTCGTTCTGGATTTTTGTGAACCAGTTCGCAAACGGCGCGATGGCCACGCCTGCCCCCCAGACGGCGGGCGCCTTGGCGACCGCCACGAGGGTCATGTAGCCGCCATAGCCTGCGCCCATGGCGATCAGTTTCTTCGGGTCCGGATACCCCGTCTGCTTCAGGAAGTCGGCCGCAGCCAGCACGTCTTCGACATCGCCGCCGCCCATATCCAACAGGTCCGCGTCCGCAAAGGCTTTCCCGTATCCGGTCCCACCGCGATAGTTGGGCGCAATCACCATGTACCCCTGGTTCACGATGTGCTGGATGAACCGGTCGAACGAATCCAGGCTCTCGGACTTCGGCCCCCCGTGGAGGTAAACAATCGCGGCATTCTGCTGGTTCCTTTGCATGTTGCGCGGGACATACAGGAACGCCGAAATCGTCCACCGGCCGTCGCGGCTGGGATAGTGCACGAGAAACGGCGTCACCATGTGGTCGGCGGGAACTCCGGCCATGAGCGAATGGGTCACTTCGGTCGACTTCCCGGCCGCCAGATCATGGACCCGGAGGTCGGTCGGAGAGGTCGCGCCGTTGTGATAGTAGAGAAGCTTCCTTCCGTCGGGCGAAAACGCCGACTCGGCGCCGCCAAACGAGTTCACGCCCTTGGCCGGCGCCACGCGCGTGGTCTTGCCGGAGGCCAGATGGCGCAGATAGAGATCGGTTTGGCCGTCGCGATCGGCTGCGAAGGCGGCCAGTTTCCCGTCGGGCGAAAAGCACCGGCCGCGCGTCTCCCACCGGTCTTCGCGAATCCAGCGGATCTTTCTGGTGCGGAGGTCGAGAATTCCCGGGTTCTCATATCCGTTCGCGGCATTCGAAGTAATGAGCAGCGCATTCCCGCCGGGCGCGAAATCCTCTGCCGCATAAAGCTTTTCGCCCTCGTGCGGCGTCTCGAGCGTGCTCGTTCCCGAAGCGAACTCGGCCACGAAGATGTTGGCGTTGGTTCCCTTGGCCTCTTCCCGGGTGTAGGCGAGGAACCTGGCATCCTTGGACCAGACGGGATGCAGGTTCCACTTGCCGGCGGGCGTATTGGCCGTAATGTGCTTCACCTGGTGCAGAATGGTGTCGAACACGTCGATTTCGCGCACCGACGACGTCTTCGGCTTCACCGTGTATGCCAGATACCGGCCATCGGGCGACCAGGCGGGATCTTCTTCTGAGACGAGCCGGCTCTTGGTGATATTGGCCACCTGTCCATTCCTGGGCGAAACCAGGAATAGGTCCCACTGCTCGTCGCCGCCATAGTCGGATTGATAGGCGATCCACTTGCCGTCCGGCGACCATGCGGGATGCGTCTGGCGCTCGTCGCTCACCGTGAGCTGCCTCGGCCAGCCGCCCTCGGAGGGGAGCAGCCACAGGTTGTCCCGTCCCGAGAGGTTGGAGACAAACACAACGGTTTTCCCGTCCGGCGACCACGCCGTCCGGCCGACCGAGCGGGTCGTGTACAGGCGTTCGAGCGACAGGCCTTCTTCTCCCTGCTCAACGTTCGCGTCGGGCTTTGCCGTGATCTGCCTGGGATCGGTTATCGCCTGCTGGGGGCCAGGGGTCTGGGAGAACGCCAGCGTGCTCATGCAGGCAAGGACAACTAAGAAGGAGGAGGAGTGATGATTCATCGGTTTGATTGAGAGGAGCTCGATCGTTTGCCGGATTCGGCCTTGGACGCCGCCAGGCTTCATCGCAACAGGATCGCCGACGGCTGACCCTTGAGTGGAAACGCCCCCGAAGCCAGCGGGGCCAGCCGGCCCGAAAGCGCCACATGAAAGATCGACACGTTCGAGGCCCCGTTGTTGGTCACGACCACCCAGTTAAATGTGTTCGTCTGGTTCGATATGTTGGCGGTAATTCCCCCCGAGAAAACCGATGCCCCGCCCGAAGCGTTGTCGAGAAACGTCAGGACGCCGGTCACGGGACTGTATTGATACTGGGAAACCTGGTCCGAACCCCGGTTCACCACGTACACGAAATCGTTGGTCGGATCGATCAGAATCCCGGCCGGACCCACGCCGGATGCAACCGGCGAACCGGAAGGAATCTCGGCGAGCGTGCCATCGGGCGCGCTGCAGGTTCCCGAGGCCTGAATGCACGCCGAGAAAATCGTGACGTTGTTCGAACCGGAATTGGACACGAAAAGATCGTTGCCGTCCGCGCCCGGACACGCAGCCGTAGCCGTACTCGAGGTGACTCCGGCGCACCGCGAAAAGGCGAGCCCGCTCGGATTGGTTCCGGCCGAGTACCTCGCAATCAGCGTCAACGCGCCCGAACTATCGAAGGAAAAGCTCTCCACGGTGCTGTTGAAGGCGTTGGCAACGTACACAAAATTTCCCGCCGGCGAGGCCGCCACCGCGCTTGGTCCCGTGCCGCTCACGTCGCCGGGGACCTCGGTGGGAAACGGGCTGCCCGCGACCTCCGTCAGGCTGGTGCCGGAGATGGAAAAGACCGATACGGTTCCCGATGTCACGTCCCCGGAGGTTCCCTGGTTGGCGACGAACAGGAACTTGCCCCCGGGATCGACCGCCAGGGATATCGGGGTCTCACCGGCCGCAACCCCGGAACCCGCCGCCTTCAGGCTGCCGTCGGCGTTGAGCGTATAGGCGGTGATGCTGCCCGCGGTCCCGTTCCCGCCCGAATTGACGATGAACATCGTCCGGCCGTCGGGGGTGAGGGCCATTTCAACCGGCTGCACTCCGGTAGCGGCCGGATTGCCATTGCTGTTCCCTACGGCGAGGACCGAGCCCTTCTCCAGGCTGATGGTGTAGGTGCGGACCTGCCGATCGTCCTGGGTTGCAATCCACATCAGGCTGCTATTGGCGGGCACATGCGATGAACTGCAGCTTTCCCCTGCCAAAATCGCGGCCGCCGCCGCTAGAGCCAACACCCAACGACACTTCATATGCATACTTCGTCCTGGAAGAACGGCCTCAACGTTTTACAAGCTGTTCGGAGGTTTCAACCGGTTTCAAGCTCCAACACCGCTCCTGCGCCGCGAGGTCCAGGCCAGGCACGCTGCGGCCGTCCGAGTCGCACCCCACGCGGGACAAAAAGCATGCGAGACCTTAAAACGTTGAACCCGGGTCCTGAAAGGCGTAACTCATTGTGTATCAGGAATGGGCCGGGAAGAGCAAACCGTCAGCCGGCGGAAAACCTACGAACTTTCGCCCGCCGCAACCGGAGTGCGCGGCCATCGCAGCCCATTGGCAGACTGCAAGGGAATGCGGATTTCCACCAGCAGCCCGCCCTCAGCTAAGTTGGATGCGCGCACCGAGCCCTGATGGAGCCTGGCTGCCTGCTGGGTGATGGCCAGGCCGAGCCCCACTCCGCCGGTCGTGCGCCCGCGGGCGTCGTCGATCCGATAGAACGGCTTGAAGATTTTTTCGAGCTCCCCCTCGGGGACTCCGGGCCCGCAATCGGTCACGCGGATGACCGCCTCGTCGGCTCCGCCCGCCCTGGACTTGTGGGCCTCAATTTTGACCGTGGTGCCTTCCCGGGTATAGCGGGTGGCATTGCGCACAACGTTGTCGATTGCGCTCCGCAGCAGCACGGGATCTCCGCTGACCGGCAGCTCGTCCAGAATTTCGCATTCCACCTGGGTATCGCGGGTCTGGGCCTCAAACGCGGCATCGCGGGCCACTTCCTGGACCAGCTCTTCGAGTTCAACCGGCTGTTTCCGCAGCGTGCCCGCGCCGCTTTCGAGCCGCGCAATCGTGGTGAGACTGCCGATCAGCTCGTTCATCCGGTCGAGCTCAAGGCTGATGCGATCGAGTATGCTTTCGGCCTCGCTCCCGGTTCGCTGGCGGGCCAGCTCGAGGGCCACGCTCAGGCGCGCAAGCGGCGAGCGCAGCTCGTGCGAGATGTCTTTCAGCAGACGCGACTGCGCGTTCACCAGCTTCTCGATTTGCTCGGCCATGAGATCAAAATCGCTCACCAGCTGCGAGAATTCGTCCCCTTTCGAGGAATGATCGCCGCCGACGCGCGCCGAGAGATCTCCGGCCGCAAGCTTGTGGGTGACCTCGCGCAGGCGGATCACCGGAGAGGTCAGGAATCGCGCCAGGAAATAGCACACCAGGCCCGAGGTCAGAACCCCAATCAGTATCCCCAGCCCGGGAACGCCGCCCGGGCCAAACAACGCGTTCTGCCCCGGCGGCAGCTCGATCACCAGCATGTAGTTGTGGCCGTCGCCTGCCTTCGTCGACACCCGCAGCATCTGAAAGCGCGGGTTCAGCCTGCCCAGCAGGGTATCGGTCGTATGCCGCCGTCCGGCGGCCACTTCGACGAACCACGGCGGAATGGTGGGCCCGAGCAGGCTCTCGCGGTCCCGGAACAGCACGGCGCGGATGTGCTGGCTGTCTCGAATGGTGCGCAGATACTCGCGCAGCCTGTCCTCGCCGCCGGTCTGATAGGCGGCGACCGCGTCATTCAGAAATTTTGTCTGCAGCGCCTCGATGGCCGAAATATGCCGCGTGGGCCGCATGGCGACGGTCGCAAGAATCGCCAACGCCAGGAACAGCGCCTGGGCCAGCCAGAAGGAAAGGAAAATCTTGAGAAAAAGGCTCCTCATCGACTCGCGTTCTTGGCTTTCGGTCGTGCCAGCGCAAAAATGTAGCCCGCCCCCCGCACCGTCTTGATATAGTCGCCGGTCTCTGAATCACCCAGCTTCTTCCGTACCTTGCTCACATGCATATCGATGCTGCGGTCGAAGGGAGAAAATTTCCGCCCGAGCACCTCATCGACCAAGGCTTCACGGGTCACCACCCGTCCGGCTTCGCGCAATAGCACCTGCAGGAGCTCGAACTCGACCGAAGTCAGATCCACGGGTCTCCCGCCGTGCAGCACGGTGCGCGTGGCCGGATCGAGCTCCACGTCGCCCACCCGGATCACCGCCGGCACCTCCTGCTCCTCGGTCTTGTTCGAACGGCGCAGAATAGCGCGAATGCGCGCCACCAGCTCGCGCGGATTGAACGGCTTGGGCAGATAGTCGTCGGCGCCGATCTCCAGCCCCACGATGCGGTCCACGTCCTCGCCGCGCGCGGTAAGCAAAAGAACCGGAATGCGCGAGCTGTCGCGGATGCGGCGAAGCACATCGAAGCCGTTCAGCGCGGGAAGCATGACATCAAGCACCACCAGGAGATGGTCGCCGCTCAAGGCGCGCGCCAGGCCGGTTTTCCCTTCGTGCACCGCCTCCACCTGAAATCCCTCCGGCCGAAGGTACTCACTGACCAGCGCGCACAGCTCCGCATCGTCGTCGATCACTAAAATCCGTTCCACAGGCTTCATTCTAGTAGCACAAAAGGGAGAACCCGGTAAAGAATCGTCAAACTCGCCCCCTCGCCATTTACAAAGATTTACCCGGGTTGACTCACTCTTTACCCGTATCCCGGCCGGCCCGTGTTTGTATGCTGTGTACGGATCATTTACGGACGCAGTCCTGAATACAGGAGGGAGACGTGAAAGTTATAACAGCAAGGTTAGCGGCGCTGGCCGCCGGGCTCGCGCTTTTCGCCGGCATGGCCATGGCGCAGGACCAAACCGCACCGCCGGCAGCGGGCGGCAATCGAATGCACGCGGGAATGCGCGGCGGCTTCATGGGCGGGCCGGGGCTGGGGCTGGCGCTCCAGAAGCTGAACCTGACCCCGGAGCAGAAGACCCAGATCCAGCAAATTTTCCATAACGAAAAATCCACCTTCGCGCCACTGAGAGCGCAGAAGATGGCCGCACAAATGGAGATGATGAAGCTGATCACCAGCGGAAACTTCGACCAGGGGAAGGCCGCCTCGATTGCCGCGCAGCAATCGCAAATCGATGCGCAGCTGAATCTGGCGTTTGCAAAAGCTGCCTCCGAAATCTACCAGAATGTGCTGACGTCAGACCAGAAGAACACGGCGGCGGCAATGGTTGCCGAGCATGCGAACCGGATGCAGCAGCGGATCAACAAGAATGGAGAGTCGGCCCAGCCGAACCAGTAATCACGGGTGCGATCCGGCAATTTGTCGAAGCGCCGGTCAGGTTGCAGCCTCGGGCGGAGGCTTCACGATCCGCCCGAGAACCCTCTCCGGGAACCGATGCCCCGGACCGCCCGGCGATCCTCGAACCACGAAAAAGAACCACGAAGAGCAAAAAGAAGATAGAATTCTCCGCCGGCCGCAACAACCCGGACCGGTTCTGCGGGTTTTATCCAGCGAGGCTCCGTCTGCCCAATGCGGCGGGACGGAGCGGCGCGCCGCAGGCGTCACGCGGAGGAGCAATTGCGCCGCGAGGAAACCCGGTCCTGGGGAATACAAAGGGGCAACATCCCCTCGGGCGGCCGGGCTTGACGGCTGACGGATAATTCTTGCGGAGGCAGCTCGCGAAGGAGCCAGGGGGGCCGGTCTTGAACTTTGACAGCGTGATTTCGTTTCTCAGTCACTCGAACTGGGGCTTTCTCGCCCTTTGGATCGTGTTGCTTGGAATTGCGTTTCGGTCCTGCTTTTCCGAAGCGCCCGTTCGCAGCGCCCCCCGGCCCCCGAGAAACCGTGCCCGCCCCTGACCACCCGGCAAGGATCGCAAGGACGGGGTAGACGACCGATGGCCCGTGCGCAAGCTGCTAAAATCCTTTTAGCAGCCCATGTTCCCTAAACGCCTGCTCCCTCTGGTTCCCTACCTGAAGCGATATCGGACGAGCTACCTGCAGGGCGCGGTGTGTGTGCTCATCATGAACGGCGCCTGGGCGCTGATTCCCCCCATCGTCGGCCGCGCCATCGACGACATGCGCAAGACCGGAGTCTCGCTCACGAGAATCGGCATGCTCGCGCTGGTGCTGCTTGCCATCTCCGGCACCAAGGCCCTCTTTCAATACCTCATTCGCTGGATCGTGATCGGCGTTTCCCGGGAAATCGAATTCGACCTGCGGAACGACCTTTTCACTCACCTCGAAACTCTTTCCCACAGCTTCTATCAGCGCACCCGCACGGGCGACATCATGGCGCGAGCCACCAACGATTTGAACGCGGTGCGCATGCTGCTGGGCCCGGGCTTCATGTACACGGCCAACACCATCATTTTCACGGCCTTCGCCCTGGGGTTCATGCTGCACATCAGTCATCGCCTCACCTTCTACGCCTTCCTGCCGCTGCCGCTCGTGAGCATCGTCATCCAGTACTTCGGAAGGCGGATCCACGAGCGCTTCGAGCGCATTCAGGCGATGTTTTCAGAGATCTCGGCCCGGGCGCAGGAGAATTTTTCAGGCGTCCGCATCATCCGCGCCTACGTGCAGGAGCAGGCGGAAATCAAAGGCTTCGAGCAGGCCAACCGCGAATACATCGCGCGCAGTTTAACCCTTGTGCGCCTGATGGGGATGCTTTGGCCCACGCTTGAGACCATGCTCGGTCTTGCCATCGTGCTGGTGCTGTGGCTGGGAGGGCGCGAGGTTCTCGGGGGGCGCATCAGCGTCGGCGAGTTCACCGCATTCAACACCTTCATGGTGCAGCTGACCTGGCCCATCATCGCCCTGGGCTGGGTGATCAACATTTTCCAGCGCGGCACCGCGTCGCTCGGGCGAATCCACGAGTTGATGAAGGAGCAGCCTGAGATCGCCGACCGTCCGCATGCAATCGAGGGAGCCGCCGCGCGAGAACTCGAGGGGGAAATCGAGTTCCGCCATCTGAATTTTGCCTATAACGGGGCCGCGGTGCTCTCGGACATCAATTTGCGGATTCCCGCCGGCACCAGCCTGGCCATCGTCGGCCCGACAGGCTCGGGAAAAACGACTCTGGTCAGTCTCGTCCCGCGCATCTATGACGCCGCGCCGGGATCGGTCCTCATCGACGGCCGGCCGGTGGCCGATTATCCGCTGGCCGCGCTGCGCCGCAATATCGGTTTCGTGCCCCAGGAGACCTTCCTGTTCAGCGAGACCCTTCGCGAGAACATCGCCTTCGGCCGCGAGGAGGCGAGCGACCGGGAGGTGCGCTGGGCGGCGGAAGCGGCCAACATCGCCGGCGAAATTGAAAGCTTCCCCGACCAGTACAGCACCATGGTCGGCGAACGCGGCATCACGCTCTCCGGGGGCCAGAAGCAGCGCACCGCCATCGCCCGCGCGCTGATTCGCAACCCGCGCATTCTGGTGCTGGATGACGCCCTTTCGAGCGTGGACACCCAGACCGAAGACAAGATCTTGAACCACCTGCGGGAAGTCATGAAGGGAAGAACCACGATTTTCATCTCCCACCGGGTATCTACCGTCCGCAATGCCGATCGCATCGCCGTCCTCGACCGCGGACGGGTGGTGGAGATGGGCACACACGAAGAGCTGCTCAGCCGGGACGGGTACTACAGCGATCTGTACAACAAGCAGTTGCTCGAAGAAGAACTGGCCGAAGTTTAGACCGAACTTCGGTTTGGCGCCCGCGCTCGTCTGCGCTGTCCGGGGTGCTTCGCCTTCCCTCTTCCGTTGGTCTGCGCACGAATCGGTTGTCGGAAGGCCGCGCGTTTCCCCGGACAGTTAGTGTTAGTAAAGACCCGCCCGCATGGGCAAGAGCCCGCCTCATGATGCGGGACAAAGTAAGCGCTAGGCCTTGCGTTGCAGCAGGAAGATCATGTCCGTGGCGCGATTGTCGAGCGGCCCCCGGTTGAAAGAGCCGTACTGTTCGACAACCTCCAATCCGGTCAACAGGAAAAGCGCCCGAAGGTGCGGATAAGTGTAATAAGAGAGGCTCAGCGACTCCGATTCCTCGCCAACCAATTCTTCGCCCTCGTAGGTTCGAAGAAGAAACGTAAGCCTGAAGATCTGGCCGATTTTGTCGACCGCATCTTTCCGGTAGTAGCGCCGCAAGGTGCGGTTCCGGGCAGAAGCATCCGCCCACTCGATCTCCAGGACCTCCTCGCCGAGCCGGGAATCGAGCCGGTCGAACTTCGGATAGAAGACATCGAAGGCCAAGACCCCTTTTTCATGCAGATGAAATGCGGCCGTGGAGAGGGCGCGGACCTGGTCCTCGACAGAGTGCATGTGCTGCATAGACCGGAAGGGCATGGTCACCAACGGATATTTCCTTTCGAGCCGGAACTGGCGCATGTCGCCGTCATGGGTGCGGACCCGTTCGCGCACATCCGGAGGTTCCCGCTCCACCTTCCGGCGAAGAATGCCGAGCATGGAAGGAGAACTGTCGACACCGTCAATGGCGGCGCCCACGCGGGCCATCGGCAGCAGCACGCGGCCCGTGCCGCAGCCGATTTCGAGAACCGGCCCGCGAGCACGCCTGGCCAGCCCCACATAGAAGGGCACATCGATGAGGTCTTTCATGGCCGCATACGCGCCATCGTAGTATCTGGCGAGCACGGCGTACGGGTCGATGCGGGCGGTCATTGGCTCCCCACGAGAATATACCGCGCGACGCCGGGGAGGAATCGCCCCAAAGATCGGGGAACGTGACATCCTCTGTGCCGGCGGCCGTTCCAGAATTCATCGTTCCTTCGGCGGGTGCTCTTTCATGACAAATCGTGGAGCTTCGATCCGCTAGAATGGCGCCATGAAACGGCGCCCCACGCCCGAACTGTTCGATAGCGACTCCTGCACCGCGGAAGAAATCCTGGCCACCCTGCGCGATCTCGAGTCGTTCAACCGCCGCCTGGGGGGAATCGCCACAACCCGCGAGCTCATTCGCACGGTTGCCGCCCGAACCGGGAAAACCAACTTGTCGATGCTCGAAGTTGCGGCCGGGAACGGCTTCGTCCCCTCGGCCGCCGCCGACCGATTGCGCCCTGCCGGCATCATGGTTCGAACCACCCTTCTCGACCGCGCCCGCACCCACCTTCCGGCCAATGGCGCCTCCCCGAAGGTCGTTGCCGAAGCTTTGAAGCTGCCGTTTGCCGATTTTTCATTCGATCTGGTCTCCTCGAGCCTGTTCCTTCACCACCTGTCGCCTGAAGAAGTGGTACAGTTCGCGCGCGAATCGCTTCGCGTGTCGCGGACGGCGCTCCTGGTGAACGATCTCATCCGGCACTGGCTTCACGTCGGTCTGGCCTATGCCGGCGTTCCCCTCTACCGGAGCCGGCTCACGCGCCATGATGCGCCCGCATCGGTAAAACAGGCCTACACGGCGGGGGAGATGCGGGAGCTGCTGCTAAAGGGAGGCGCGTCAAAGGTCACCGGCGGGGCCCGCTATCTGTTCCGCATGGGGCTGGTTGCCTGGAAGTAATGCAGCCATGTTCGATCTGGCGATCATCGGCGGCGGTCCCGCGGGTTCGGCGGCGGCGATGGCCGCTGCGAAGAGCGGAGGCCGGGTGTTACTCGTCGAGCGCGGCCAGTTTCCCCGACATAAGGTCTGCGGCGAGTTCGTCTCCGCCGAGTCTCTGGGATTGCTGCAAGAGCTTTTCGGCCAGGAGTCCGAGAATCTGCTGGCCCAGGCGCCGCTCATCTCGCGAGCGCGCCTGTTCTTTGCAGGCGGGGTCTTCGAGGCCGAGATCAGCCCCGCCGCCCGCAGCATCCCGCGATTCGATCTGGATGCCGTCCTCTGGGAGGCGTGCCAGAGGAGCGGGGTCGAAGCCCATGCCGGCGCCCCGGTTCAGGCAATCACGGCAGACGCGCCCTTTCGGATCGCGACCGCCCGGGGATGCTTCGAAGCCAGGGCAGTCATCAATGCAACCGGCCGCTGGTCCAATCTGACCTCCGAGGTAAGGCGCGGGCCGACCGGCGGCGCAAAGTGGATCGGCGTCAAGGCGCATTTCAGCGAGCGCTCGTCCTCGAACTCCGTGGATCTCTACTTTTTCGATGGCGGCTATTGCGGCGTCCAGCCGGTCCGAACCGCCGGCAATGGGAGCGGACCTGCGGTGAACGCCTGCGCCATGGTGCGGGCGGAGGTGGCGAGCACCCTCGATGGCGTTCTCCAACAGCATCCCGCCCTCTACGAGCGCAGCCGCGGCTGGACGGCTCTGACCGAGCCGGTCCGCACGTCTCCTCTGAATTTCCATGCGCCCGAGCCGGTCGCGAAGGGCATGTTCCAGGCGGGAGACGCAGCCGCCTTCGTCGACCCCTTCATTGGCGGAGGCATATCGCTCGCCCTGCGCACGGGAGCCCTGGCAGCCGGATGCGCCCTTTCCTCCCTTGCGAACGAGCAAGCTCTCGCCCGGTACTCGCAGGAATACCTGCGCCGGTTCGCCCACGTCTTCAAGACGTCTTCGCGGCTCCGCCGGTTCCTCGCCTGGCCCGAACGGGTTCGCAAGCCGGTCGTTTCCCTGCTGGCGAGAACTCCCTTCCTTGCCGGCCAAATTGTGAGAATGACCCGTTAGTTATCTGAATCGGCCCTGAGCGGTTCAGAAGGAATTGTGTGTTATCTCCTCGCCGGCTGACGCCCTCTGCGAAGCGGCGAATGAGCATGGCGAAGGAACGGGCCAAGCGTGGCGCCCGAGCCTCCAGAAGGACGGTGGATGGGGGGGGCAGGGCGGGAACTGGAGCGAAATCACCGCTTTCATCCGATGTAGACAAAACCGTCGTCCTGCGGTGAAATGAACCCCATGAAACGAGAGCTCTCTTGGTGGCGGTTGCTGCTGGGCGTACTGCTTGTCTACATGAACTTGAAGTTCTTGCTAGTTCCGCAAACTCGCGCGCTTCAACCCGCAAACCCAGGCGAAGCAACTGGAATGTTGATCGTAGACCTTGGCTTGATTGGGGTCGGAATTTGGCTTGTCGTCACCTGCTACCGGACTCCGCGAGCGGCAGGGCACAAGTAAACAGGTCCATGCATTTCTGCAAGAGACATCGCCGTGGCGCGGCGGACGCCTGGGAAAAACGCGTCCAGCCTGTCTGGAACAGCCACCGACATTCGTGGCCTGCCATGGGGCTCCAGCAGGAACTCCCATGATCTTCGAGTTAAACCTCCACCTTTCCTGAATGGGAATTCGTTGCGAAGAATGAATCCATGGGCTCAGGCGAGCACGTCTTCATTGGTATCGATTTCGGAACCACCAACAGCGCGGTGGCGATGCTGCAGCCTGGCAAAGGAGTTCAACTCGCACGCTTCTCCTTTCGCGGCGAAGAGATTCCTTCGTGCCGGTCCGTGCTCTATTTCGAACAGTCGAAGACCGCAACCGGCCAGCGTCGCGTGCACGGCTTCTCCGGCTCGGGAGCCATCGAGCGCTATCTGGACGCTGAAGAGAAGGGGCGTCTGATCCAGTCGCTTAAGTCGCACCTGTCCAGCCGCACTCTTACGGGGACTGAAATCTTCGGGCGCCGGCACCGGCTGGAAGAGTTGGTCGCCCGCATCGCCGGTGATTTGCGCAAGGGGGCCGAAGAACAATTCATGCAGCCTGTTAGACGAGCTACGGTGGGGAGGCCTGTACGCTTTGTGGGAGCTGAGTCTGAAGCGGAAGATGATTTCGCTGTCTCGCGGCTGCGCGAGGCCTTCGTGGCGGCCGGATTCGAAGAAGTCGAATTTGAGTTGGAGCCGGTGGCCGCCGCATTTGCTTATGAGGCCACACTGGACCGCGACGAACTGATCCTGATCGGCGATTTCGGCGGGGGCACCAGCGATTTCTCGCTGCTGCGCGTCGGCCCGGAGGTACGTCGGCGAGGCCGACGGCCAGAGGATCTTCTGGGCAACACGGGCGTGAGTCTGGCTGGCGACGTATTCGATGCGCGGATCGTCCGCAAACTGGTTTCGCCGGCTTTGGGGTCCAACTCCGAGGCCCGCTCGCTCAACAAGATTGTCCCTGCCGTGCCCGCCTGGATCTACGCACACCTGGAGCACTGGCATTATCTTTCATTTCTGCGCACCAACAACGTCCGCGAGATTCTAAGGAGTGCGCGGGCGCGCGCACTTGAGCCGGAGAAAATCGCGGCGCTGATCGCGGTCATCGAAGGGGACCTCGGATATCAGCTGCACCAGGCCGTGCAGAAGGCCAAGTTCGAACTGTCGCAGAACGAGCACGCGGAGTTCGCCTTCCGCGATGGCGGACCCGGTGCGTCGACCATCGAGTTGCGCATTCCGATCAGGCGCGTCCAGTTCGAGAACTGGATTGCTGAAGACCTGGCCGCGATCGAACACAACGTGGACGGCCTACTGAAACGCACCGGGGTGGGACCGCGCGAAGTGGATCGTGTCTTTCTCACTGGCGGGAGCTCCTTTGTCCCCGCGGTGCGACGAATCTTCACTCGCCGCTTCGGTCAAGACCGGATTCGGGTTGGCCACGAGTTCACCTCTGTCGCTCAAGGACTCGCGTTGCGTGCGGCGGCCAGCTTCGGGCGCCCATGAGGTGCAAGTACCTTGAGTGGGGCGACGCGTTCCGGACGCTTTTGCGCTCCAATGCAAAAAGACTTCCTTGCTGAAACCGGTGTCTGGTCGCAGGAACGGCGATGTGCATAAACTTCGCCTTTCGTTCCGGATGTCGCTTCGGCCGAAATGGTCAAAACCTTGCACATTGCAGGATGCGGTCGCAAAGGGGGGCCATAATGCTCGCCGTATTTTGTCATGGCTCGCCGTAATGGTGTATCAGGGAGAGCCAAAGGCCAATCGTCTCAGCATCCTTCGGCCGATCAATGGACTTGTCCATCACAGCCGTTTGCACGAGAATCAGTTTCGATTGAGGGTCGACGAAAATCCGCTGACCGTTTGCCCCAAGAAGTACGAACATTCTCCTCTCGCCAGGCAGGATCCACACTTGATAGCCGTAGCCGAAGAACGGCACCGGCTTCCCAGGAGCGAGCTGCGGGGTTGAATCACTCACCGTGGTTGCCCGCAGGATCCAGTCTTTTGGGATGAGCTGTTTGCCATTCCACGCACCATCAAAAGCAAGGAGGCGGGCCAAGTGAGCGTAATCTCGAAGCGTGGCATTGAAGCAACAGAACCCGAGATCGTGTCCGAAGGAATCGGTGTTCCAGGAGGCTTTCGATAGCGTGCCGATCTGACTCCAAATCTTCTCTTCGAGATAGTCGGACAAGCTTCTGTGAACCGCATTGCTGAGCACGAGACCTAAAACTTGCGCATCCGGGGCAGAATACTGAAAGTGAGCTCCGCCGGCAAAGGCTTGCCTGCATCCCGCTTTCAGCGTTTGCATTTCGATTTCCTCACTGCTCTGACATGTGATCCCCGAAGACATGTGCAGAAGATCGATGAGTTTGCTGCGACCGTAAGGCGAGTCTTTTAGCTCAGGAACGTATTTCCCGGCGGTGTCCTCAATCGAGCCGATGGCATGGTCGGAGACAGCAATGCCGAAGAGCATAGCCATGATGGTTTTCGCCATGGATTGAGAGGTGAGCCGGTCCTGCGGCGTACGGCCGTATTGATAGGCCTCAAAGAGAATCTGCTTGTCCCTGGCGATCAACAGACCCGTAACGGGTTGATGGTTCAGGTAGTCAGTGATCAGAAAGTGCTCGCCGGCGTGGAAATAGCGGATTTTCGGAGAATCGGCCGGAGTAAGGAATTCCCAGGGGCGAGCGGATGCGCTGATGATGTGGGCGGGAAAGAGCGTGTCGAAGTGGCTGAAATTCCCGACCAGATATTTTCGTTCGAACCGGGTGCTGGAAGAACCAGTGGGGTAATGTTCTGCTTGTCCATAAAGCGGCGCTTCCGGCCCGCCCGCGTTCATAACGGGAAGATGCTGACCGCGAAGAACGCACGTGGCGAAAAGCAGAACCGGCAAGAGGAAACGCGACTTCATGAGTAGTGCCTCCGTGACTGACGTGCATAATAGGTTTTGGAATTGTGGCTGTCAAAGACAATTATGCTTGCAGTTAAGACAATGGAGGTCTCAACATGGAGTTGCGCTTACTCGAATATTTTGTCGCCGTGGCGGAGTTGGAGCATGTAGGCAAAGCGGCGCAGCGGCTCCACGTTTCGCAATCTCCCCTGAGCCGCCAGATCCGCCGGCTTGAGAAAGAGCTGGATCTGCAGCTTTTCGTGCGGCGCCGGCAGCGGATCTACCTGACCGAATCCGGCCGCTGGCTGCTGCGCCGGGCACAAGGCCTGCTGGGGCAGTTTGAGAAAATTCGCAAGGAAAGCGAGCAGCGGGCGCGCGGAGAAACGGGTACCCTGGCTATCGCGTTTACCAGCGCTGCCATATGGAGCGGCATTTTGCCCCGCCTGATGAAGAAATTTCAAACCGGGCACCCCGTGGCGGGATTTTCGCTGCGGCAAATGCGGTCAACTTTGCAGGTCGAGGCCGTCAAAGCCGGGCATATTGATATTGGCTTCGTGTCTCATCAGCCGAAAGAAGAAGCTGTTGCATGTCAGTGCGTGGCGGAAGAAGGCTCTTTGTTGGTTATGCCCGACCGGCACCCCCTCGCGAAACGCCGATCGATTCGGCCCGAAGATGTAAATGGCCTGAAATGGATCTTCCTTTCGGAGACCCTTTCGCTTGAGAAACAAAATCAGTTTTGCGCAGCTTGTGCAAGAGCTGGTTTCGTTCCGGAGATTGTGCAAAGCGTTACCGAACCGACCACGCTGCTCGCCTTAGTGGAGAACGGTTACGGAGTTGGGGTAATCCGGAGCACCGCCAGAAGGTATGCGCCACGCACGCTAGCGTTCAGGGAACTGCCCTGGATGCCGTTCAAGAATCGGATATTCATGATTCGTGGCACGGCTGAATTGCGGCCGATTGTCGCAGCCTTCGCGCGATGCGCGCCCAATGATTCTTGCCCGTGACCCTCTGCCCCTTTACCGTCCCTAGGGAAGGCCCTTTGCAGCGGCTGCAATGTGCAGATCACATCTGCAGCTTGGTTGGTTGGATGATTTTTCTGCAGTCGACTCCCAATCTCCCCTCCTCGTGGGCTTGCGGATCATTGCGGCGTGCTCCTTCGGTTCTCCTGTTGACAATCGACAATATACGATGCTAGTGTTGTCGACGACAGGAGACTCCCGGTGGGTGAACAACTTGATTTGCTGCAGGGCACGCTCGACCTGCTCATTTTGAAAACCCTGGCCCTGGAGGCCAATCACGGCTGGGGAATCGCGCAGCGCATCCAGCAGGTGTCGCGGGATGTGCTGCGGGTCGGACAAGGGTCTTTATATCCGGCGCTGCATCGGCTGGAAAAGAGGGGCCTGATTTCGTCGGAGTGGCGCTCGACCGAGAGCAACCGGAAGGCCAAATATTACGAGCTCACTCGCTCTGGCCGCTCTCAACTGGCAAGGGAACTTTCAGAGTGGCGCAGAATGTCGGGCGCCATCGCACTGGTGCTGGACAATGCGTAACTCCGCCGCCCTGGCTAGGGGAATGATGAAGCTCAAACGGATGTTCCGCCGAAGTAGTTTCGAGCCTGAGCTCGCAAGCGAACTGCAGTTCCACATCGAGCAGGAGTTTCAGAAAAACCTGATCTCCGGCATGCCGGAGGAAGAGGCTTGGCGACAAGCGAAGATCGCCTTTGGCGGTGTTGAACGGATCCAAGAAGAATGCCGCGAGTTGCGTTTCGGCAGCTGGTGGGAGTCTGCCTGGGGAGACATTCTCTATGGTCTGCGCCTGTTGCGAAAATCGCCCGGTTTTGCCTTTGTCGCCGTGGCCATCCTCGGTTTGAGCATCGGGGCGAACACCGCGATTTTCAGCGCAGTCAATGCCGTGCTGCTGAGGCGTTGGCCGTTTCCGCATCCGGAAAAGATCGCCTACGTCTCAGAGGATACCCATTCCAGGTTTGGGTGGAGCCTGACCTCGGTACTGAATTGGGAGGATTACGGGCGCGAGCAGCGGACATTTGACCAGCTCGCTTTGTGGATCCCTCAAAGCGTGAACTTAACCGGGCAGGACCGTCCCGACAGGCTTACCGGTTCGTTCGTCACGGCAAATTTCTTTGACACTTTTGGTGCCAGGCCGTGGATGGGCCGACTCTTTTTGCCCGGCGAAGATCAGCCGGGTGGCCCTTACGTAGCAGTCGTCAGCTACGAGGCGTGGCAGACGCGCTTCGGCGCCGATCCCCAGATTCTGGGCCGGCAGATCGCGCTCAACAATGAAAGCTACTCCATTGTCGGAGTGCTGCCCCGTGGCTATCGGTTTCCCCTGGAATCGGATGTGTTCGTAACGGTACAGCATCATACGAGCTATCACCGTGACCGATCGACAAAGCAATTTCTTATGCTCGGGCGGGTCAAGCAAACCATCACCCTGGGGCAAGCAAAGGCCGACTTGAACCCGATTGCGCAACGCTTGGCGCGAGATTATCCGACCGAGAACGCAGGAATCGGAATGGCCGTGACCGACTTTCGCCAAGTTCTGAATCAGACGGTGCGTATGCCGCTGCTCATCCTGCTCGCGGCCGTCGCCCTGGTGCTGCTCATTGCCTGCGCAAATCTGGCAAATTTGGTTCTCGCGCGCGGCCTCCGTCGGCGCAGCGAGATGGTGGTTCGGACAGCTCTCGGCGCCGGGCGCCTGCGGATCGTTCGCCAGTTGGTGTGGGAGGCGATTCCCATAGCCCTTGCCGGCGGATTATGTGGCCTCCTGCTAGCGAAGTGGCTCCTGCCGTTTCTGGTGCGCATGGCACCCGCTACGTTTCAGGACGTCAAGATTGTTCTCGATGGACGAGTTCTGCTCTTCAGTTCGTTGCTGACATTGCTGACAGCTGTGCTGTTCGCTCTCGCGCCTGCCGTCCAGCTGTCAGGCAAGAGTGCTTCGGGCCTGAATTCGGGAACAAGGGGAACCATCAAGACCGATCCGGGAGCCAAGATCCGAGCTGCCTTTGTTATTGGCCAGGTGGCAATGTCGGTCATGTTGCTTGTCGGTGCTTCTCTGCTGATTCGAAGCTTCCAAAAGCTCATGCAGAGCCAGACTGGGCTATCCATGGACAACCTCCTGACCATGGAGTACCGGCTGCCGCGCAACAAGTACACGAGCCCCGAAGCCCAAGCGGCCTTTCACCGCGAACTGGCCTTGCGCGTCGCTCAAGTCCCCGGGGTAGTCTCGAGTGCAATCGTACGATCCGCTCCCTTTAGCGGAAACTGGGGGAATATCCACTTCATACCGGAAGGGGCGCCCGCTCCCGAAAAAGGCAAAGAACCCACTGCATTTACCAATCTGATCACTCCGGACTATTTCCAGACGGTTGGTATTCCAATACTTCGCGGGCGCAACTTTAACGATCAAGACACGGACTCAGCGCCGCGAGTCGCGGTCATTAGCCACGCTCTTGCCCGACAGTATTTCCCCGACCCAGACCCTGTCGGGCGAACACTGCAACTGGTTGACAGCGACCCCACGATGAACGGCGAGCGGCTCACAGTTGTCGGCGTGGTGGGCGACGCAAAACAGATCAGCCTGCGCGACCAGGATGAGGCGGAGATCTACTTCCCCTACTCGCAGAAACCGATGATCTTTGGCACGCTGGTCCTGCGGGCCGCAGTCGATCCCATGAGTCTCGCGGAGTCAGTCCGGCAGGCGGTGTGGAGCCTGGATAAAGATCAACCGGTCTGGAAGATTCGAACCCTGCGGTACCTCGTCGAAGGGGACGTTGAGGACGACCGGTTGTTGATGGTGCTCATGACGGGGTTTGGCCTGGTCGCCATGCTGTTGAGCGCACTCGGAACCTACGGCGTTCTGAGCAATACTGTGGGGCAGCGCCGGCAGGAAATCGGCATTCGGATCGCTCTCGGCGCGGACCTTCATAAGGTGCGAAATCTGGTCATTCGCCAGGGTATGAAGATGGTGCTCGCCGCCATTACTATCGGCGGCGTGGCGGCTGTTGCTGTTTCGCGAGCGATTGCAAGCGTCCTCTATGGAGTCAGTGCGCTGGATTTGGGAGCCTACGCGGCAGGCTTTTTGGTAATGACGATGGTGGCCCTTCTCGCATGCTACCTCCCCGCGCGCAGCGCAACCCGGGTTGATCCTGCTGTCGTGTTGCGCTGCGAGTGAAAGCCCATGCACCTCACTCCAAGAGATGGTCGGCGAGTTTTCGCAAGAGTCTGAATGTGAATATTTTTCTGCATTGCTTCCCCAGAGAAAATATGGCATCATCCCTGTTGGTAACCAACATCTAGGCCCTATGGGACATAAGGTCGAGGTTCAGCAAGGCACGTTGGCGCTCATGATCCTCAAGACGCTCGAGGTCTTGGGCTCGCTGCACGGCTACGGGATCGCCCGGCGTATCGAGCAGATCAGCGGAGACCTGCTAGCCGTTAACCAGGGAACCATTTATCCCGTGCTTCTCAGGCTCGAGCAGGAAGGCGCCATTCAATCCGAGTGGGGCGTCTCCGAGAAGAACCGCCGGGCGCGTTTCTACCGGCTCACGCGGGCCGGACAAAAGCTGCTCCAGACCGAAACACGAGACTGGGAGCAAACCGCTGCCATCGTCGGCCGATTCTTCCAAATCAAGGCGAGGGATTTCTCATGAGGCCCCTGAAGCGTTTCTTTGCCCGTCTCATCAACTCAGCACTGGGGCGGCGAGACGATAAACGGTTGCGGGAAGAGATGGAAGAACACCTCGCTCTGCAGACAAGCGACAATCTTCGCGCCGGATTGTCTCCTTCCGAAGCCCGTCGCCAGGCTCTGCTGAAGTTCGGCGCCGTAGAAGCGATTCAAGAGGAATATTGGGCGGAAGGCGGACTGGCCTTCGTCGAAACCTTGCTTCAGGACTTTCGTTTCGGATGGCGCTCGCTTCGAAAGTCTCCCGGTTTTACCGCGGTAGCAGTCGCAACGCTGGCGCTCGGCATGGGTGCCGGGACAGCCATCTTCAGCATGGTGGATACGTTGCTGCTCCGGCCGCTTCCCGTTCGACACCCGCTCGATCTCACTTATCTCGCGTTTCCCCGCGACCCGACGCATTTCGATTCTCAATTCTCCGGGCCCGAATTTCGTCAGTTGCGCGATCAAACGCGCGCCGTTTTCTCCCCCGTGAACGCAGTGATTCTCGGTGGACTCTCGGGCCCGGGGAACCGCGCCGACGGGCTAACCGTCGACGGTGTCACCCGGCCTGCTCAGACTCTCTTCGTCAGCGGCGAGTTTTTCCAGACGCTTGGCATTCGACCCTACCTGGGACGATTCATCCTTCCCGCGGAAGGAAATACCCCTGGCTCAGATCCGGTCGTTGTGCTGAGCTATCGCTACTGGCAGACACGCTTTGGCGGCGACTCCGGCGTCCTCGGCAAAGCCGCTTACGTGAATGGGCATCCTGTGAAGATCGTCGGCATCGCTCCCCGGGGCTTCTTCGGGCCGACGCCCTTGATCGAGATGGAAGCTTACCTTCCGCTCAGCATGATGACGGTCGAGACTGCAGGAAACACGGACTTCCTCACCGCCCCGGCTACTCGCAACTTACTGCTCCTGGCACGCCTCGCTCCCGGCGTAAGCCTCCAACGCGCAAACGTTGTACTCGCGTCCTTGGGACCACAATTCGCCAAACAATATCCCCGCCCAGGCGTAGGCACTACATTACAAGCCAGACCTCTACGTCCCCCTGGCTTAATCGACGGACCCAACCCCTTCCCGGCCCTTGCCGGGCTCTTCCTGACTCTTGCCGGAATGGTCTTCGCGCTCGCATGTCTCAACGTCGCGAACTTATCTCTGGTGCGCGCTATCAGCCGTCAACGCGAGATGGCGGTTCGAGCCGCTCTCGGCGGAAGCCGCCTCCGCCTCATCCGTCGTTTGCTGAGCGAAACGTTGCTCCTGACTCTATCTGGCGCCGCCGTCGGGATCGCCGCCGGCTCATTCGCGCTTCGTGCCGTTGGCTCGGCAGCCATCGCTTCCCCGTTGCCGCTCGTTCTCGAATTCCCCTTCAGCCTGCGCGTTTTCCTTTTCGCGCTCGGTATCGCTGTGCTGGCGGCCGCAATCGTCGGCGTCCTTCCCGCATTGCGAATCTCCACCGGAAATCTCAGCGACATCCTGCACGAAGGTGGACGTAGCCTCACCGGCCGCTCTCACCGCACCCGCTCCGTACTGGTCGCAGTCCAGGTGGCAGGCTCGGTCGCGCTTCTGATTGTCGCGGGTCTCTTTGTCCGCAGTCTCGAGAACGCTCAGCATGCCGATCTCGGTTTCGATCCAACTCACGTACTCAACGTCGCACTCGACCCCGGCGAAATCGGCTACTCGCAGATTCAGGGCGCTGACTTTTACCGCCAGCTTCTCACACGAACGCGAGCGCTTCCCGGAGTGAAGTCGGTAAGCATGGCGATGATGGTGCCGCTCGCAGACAACGTGCCGGCGAGCGAAATCACGATTCCCGGCCGTGTCGCGCAGCACGGAGAAGAACTGCATGCCGACCGGAACGCCGTATCGTCCGGCTACTTCAAGACCAATAACATTGCCGTTCTTCAAGGACGCGATTTTCTGGACTCCGATACCGAATCATCCCCCCGGGTCGCGATCGTCAATGACGCCATGGCCAAGCGTTTCTGGCCGGGTATCAACCCGGTCGGCCAGAACTTCCAACGTGACGGCGATCGCCAACACCCAATCGAAATTGTCGGCATCGTAAGCAATAGCCGGACCGAAGACCTATACTCTCCGATCAGCCCTGCCTTCTACATCCCGATTTCGCAGGACTATACGTCCGCGCAAATCCTGCAGGTTCGTACTTCCGGCCAGCCTCAGCGAATCGCGGCGGAAATATCGTCCTTGGCCCGTAAGTTAGCGCCCACAGCCCCCGTCCTCAGTGTTCGCACCATGTCGGACGAAGTCCGGAACAGCCCCAATGGGCTCTTATTCTTTAATCTGGGTGCGAAGCTAACGGCAGCTCTTGGATTGCTGGGACTCACGCTGGCGGTTGTCGGCATCTACGGAGTGATGGCCTACGCCGTAGGACAGCGAACGCAAGAAATCGGAGTCCGCATGGCTTTGGGCGCACCGCGAGGAACCATCCTCTGGACGATTTCCCGACAGGGCCTCGTCCTCATCGGAACCGGCCTGTCGATCGGCCTTCTAGCCGCGCTCGCAGCCGGCCGCCTCGTCGGTGAATTTCTAGTCGGCATCGGCCCCGCTGATCCTGTGACCTACCTAGCTGTGTCGATGCTGCTGTCCTCGATCGCGTGGACCGCATGCTACATCCCCGCTCGCCGGGCGATGCGCATCGCGCCCACGGTCGCGCTCCGGTGTGAATAGCTTCCTGCCAGTTCACTCAACCACGCATCGACTATCGGTTGGCTTGTGCCGAATTGCCAATCGACGTTACGGGCGAAAACGCTCATTCGGCTGCAGAGAGGAAGAAACATCAGCCGAGCTACGGGATCACGAGCAAACCCGAAACTGATGTCAACCGAAACAAACGGAGCAGTGCCCTCATCGAACTCGATTCAGTGCAGAGGAGGTAGTAACAGCCCGACCTTATGGCTCAGATTCTGATTCCAAATTGTTTGCAGATTTCCCGTTCGCCCCGCCGGGTGAGGCAGAGCGCCCGGCTGTCCAATTCGCGGACGACCCATTTTTTAGCGGTAATCATTCTTAGAATCGCAGCGCCAAGAGAGCCGGCGATGTGTGGTTTGCGTTCGCTCCAATCGATGCAGGCAAACGCGAACCTGCGACGGAGCGACCGAAGTTCTTCCACGTCGATCGCAAGCTGTTCCAGCTTCTTTCGTCCGATCTCGCTGACTTCGTACGCACCTTCTGAATCGGGCGTCAGCCAGCCTTCATCCAGGAATCGATCGTGCAGTGCTACAGCCACCGTTCCTGCCATGTGGTCGTAGCAACTGCGGGCTCTCCTCAGTGATACAGGCGCGCTCGGCACGAAGGACTTGATGCTCGCTCCGGCAATGACGCTCAAACTTTCCAGAGCTCTGGCAACCTCTGGACTCCACAGCGAATAGTATCTGTGCCGTCCCTGGGCGGAGACGCAGACCAGCTTATTTTTCGTGAGGCGGTTCAGGTGGACACTGGCTGTTGAAGGAGTGACTGCGGCGATTGCGGCGAGCTCTGTACTCGTGCGTGCATGTCCATCCATCAGGCTGAGCAACATGCGCGTTCTGGCAGGCTCTCCGATTGCTGTCGCGATTGCCGACAGAAGAATGTCTTCCCAGATAGCCGCGTTCATCCCGGTTCCGCCAACCGAAGGCTTCTTCATCACGCAAATAGCATACAAATTGTCCGGCAACCATGCTTCGCTGCGCAACAAAGTATAGAAGCAAGCCAAGTGAAACGATGGAGAGTTCTCACCCAGGAGGATCGATGAAGAACCTGACCATTTCGCTGGAGAACCACCCGGGCGCGTTGGCTCGGGTGGGAGAGGTCTTGGGCAACGCCGGTGTCAGCATTGAAGGCGGCGGAATGTTTGTGGTGGACAACAAGGGAATCGCCAATTTCCTCGTCCGCGACGGGCTTGCAGGCCGAACAGCACTGGAAACCGCCGGGATCGTAGTCATGCGTGAAGACGACGTAGTGAGGCTAGGACTCGATCAGGACGAGCCCGGACAGTTGGGAAAGCTGTTGAGCAAAATGGCTGCCGCAAACGTAAACGTATTGACTCAATACAGTGACCACGACCATCAACTCATTCTCATCGTCGATGACCCCGCCGTCACCGCCGCAAAGACGAGACTGCACCATTACTCCGCGCAGGTTACCTGGAGGGGAAACACCGGATCAGGCACGTCAAGCTATGCCGGCTACAGCCGTAATCATGAAATCTCAGCCCAGAGGAGAGCCGTCATCGAGGCTTCCAGTGATCCGGCATTCCGCGGAGATAAGACACGCTACAACCCTGAAGAATTGCTGGTGGCAAGCGCGTCAGCCTGTCACATGCTTTCTTACCTGCACCTATGTGCGCTCAACGGAGTGGTTGTGCTGTCCTATGAGGACCACCCAACCGGCGAGATGGAAGAGATCCTTGGTGGCCCGGGAGGCTTCGTCCGCGTGGATCTTCATCCCAGCGTGATAATCAAGGACGCAAGCGACAAGCAACGCGCTGATGCCCTGCATCAGGAGGCGCACAAGAACTGTTTTATCGCCAATTCACTGAGAGTTCCCGTTTTCACCTATCCTCAAACTGCAGTTCGGAGCAGGGACCAGTAACGCAAAACGCGCCAGGACCCCTGCCGGATTACTTCCCGAAAACTGCCGCAGAGCCGACTTCTCGATACCCATCCGAAGCTCGGTTGAGTGCGTGGGCGATTTGGCGCTCGTCGTGCGGATGTCAGGCGAGGTCGGAGAGCAGAAACCTGGAATCGCGAGAATGCCAATTGACACGCAACCGGGAATCCACTACCCTATGGTTGTGGATAGGTTGGGTACAACATTTGCGGCTTTGTCCGATCCAACCCGGCGGGCGATGGTCGAACGGCTCTCCCGCGGGCCTGCCTCTGTGCATGGCTTGACGGAGCCGTTTGCGCTCTCGCAGCAGATGATTTCAAAACATATTGCCTACCTGGTGCGCGCGCAGATTGTGATCAAGACCAAGCGCGGGCGAGAGAGTATCTGCACGCTGAGGCCGGAGTCGATCAAGACGGTCAGCGACTGGGCCATCAGCTATCGCCAGTTCTGGGAAGAGAGTTTCGACAAGCTGGATGTGGTTGTGAAACGAATGAAAAAAGCGGAGGTCAGAGATGACAAAAAGCACGGTGAATGAGACGGAGCGGATGGTTGTCACCAGAGTTTTTGATGCCCCACGCGAACTGGTTTGGAAGGCGTGGACCGACCCGGAATATGTGATGCAGTGGTGGGGGCCGAAGGGCTTTACTGCGCCCGTTTGCCAGATGGATTTTCGCGTTGGGGGGAAACTTCTCTGCTGCATGAAGGCGCCGGATGGGCAGGAGTTCTGGAATGCGGTTGAATACCACGAGATTGTTCCGCACGAGAAGATCGTTTCCTTGATGTACTTTTCGGACTCGAAGGGAAACAAGATTGATCCTGCGCAGCTAGGAATCGAACATGAGGCCCTGGAGGGTGCGTACGACGTGACCATCTTTGAGGACCTGGGAAACGGCCAGACGAAACTCACCTTCATTGGAAATGAACCCATGGAGAGCGCGAAAAATAGCGGTCAATTAGAGGGCTGGAACCAGATCCTCGATAAGCTTGCCGCAGTTGTTGAGGGGCTGGCCCAGGCGAAATAAGAAGCGGAAGTTTTGAGGATCGTCCTGCGCGAGCTACGGAACGGAAAGTAAAGGCAGGCTATTTCGGAGACTCCGGCCAGGGACGGCAGCGGAGGCTCAGTGGTAGCCTGCTTCCCGTCCCATGGCGGGACGGCCGCCTTTCCAGACAAGCGACCGGCTGTTGCGTACAGGGCAATGCGCTCATTGTCTGGGGCCGATTCGAGGATAGGCATCGGGAAACGGGCATCGCGGCACGGACCGGCGGCTCGCCGATCGCGGAACAGTAGCCGACTTTCGTTCCTGATCCAGGCCCACTTCTGGATGAACCCCTGGGACCCCGTTTTTGCCGGCCGCGGTGGAGAATGGTCTCATGCCTGCCGAGCACAACTACGCGAGAATCGAATGGGAGCGGCGCTTTCTCTTGGACCCCTTTCCCCACGCGATGGCTACGCGGGTCCGCCGTATTGAGGATCGCTACATCGAGGGCAGTACACTGCGACTGGCAGCAAAACGACAATGACAATGATGGCGAGCTTGTATTCAAACTTACCCAGAAACTCATTGTCATCCGGTTTGTTAGAAAACCCGGGAAGATTCTTGAAAGGGGAAGCGCGGAGACTTCGTTCACTTCGCTGAGGTTCGATCCAGGCTGGTCGCGAAGCGCGCGTGAACCGATCACCGCAGGACGAGCACTTCGCGAATGTTATCGCGCGACAAGAAGAACTTAAGCGAGGCGAAATCGCGGAACAGGTTCTCGATGTGGTGGTTATGGAAGACCCGCTGCAGGGCAAAGTCCTTTCGAAAACCGTGTTTTCCGGCGCCCGAACTCGAATCGAGGACCTCCATTTCCAGGCGGTCGGCAGCGGTTATGTGATACCGGTAGCATGGGGCGTCCGGCCCGGCTTCGCGGGTATGAAAAAATGCCAGCAACATTCCACCCGGCTTGATCAGCGACCAGAGCCGTCCGATCACCGGTTTTACCAGGCTTTCATCGAGATAGTCGGCCAGGTTCCAGCCGAGCACCAGATCGAAATGGGCATTGGGATAAGCCAGGTTCTCGAGAAACTTCCTGCTGTCAAGGACCCGAAGCCCATGCTCGTTGGTGATAAAGAGTGCGGGATCGGTCGAAGCTTCGAGCAAATCCTGGCTGTAAAGGTGATGGCCGCGTTCGGTGAAGAAGTGGAAGTTGCTGGCCGAAGGGGCCCCGATATCGAGCACGTGCAACGGGTCTTCCGTCTTGAGCGCCCGGGCAAGTTCGGCCATCGCACTGGACTGCCGGGAGCGGCGTTCGGGTGCTTTCGGCTCCGGCGGAGCCGTCGATGTGCTGCGGAAAAATTTCATGTTTGAAGAAATTTCGAAGGTGCGGAGGCCCGGGCCGGAATGGCAATCGGGGCTGACCTCGTCGCTGAAGCTCCAATATAACTCGGCGCCCGGCGGGGGGCCAGACTACGTCCCGGGCTCTGCGCCACGCGGGGCGGATTGGGAAGGGCTTCCGGATGGCGCCGCCGCAGAGTTTCCCGAACTTACCAGAATCTCGAGCTTGCCCTTGAAGTAGGCGCCCTCCTCAATCGCGATTCGCCGGGTTTGGACATCGCCGGTCACGACCGCGGTTTTTCGCATCTCCGTTCGCTCGCTGACATGAATGTTCCCTTTGATCGAGCCGCCCACGGTCACGTTCCTGGCCACAACGTTCGCATGCACCTTACCGTTGGGGCCGATGGTCAGGCTGTGGCCGTTCAGCTGGATGCTGCCTTCCACATTCCCATCCACGTAGAAGTCTTCGCTGCCGGTGATGTCTCCGCGAATCGAAACCGACTTTCCAATATGGGCTATTTCGCCCGAAACCGAGACAGCTGAAGCAGTTGTGCTCATCGAATCCTCTCACGCAGGGCCTAATCCGCGAGAAGGATTGTAAACCATCGTTCCTGCCGGGGCCATCGGGCTTTGAAGCCCGGGCTTCGACGAGTGCTCTGGGCTGGAATAAACACTTGCCTGCATACAACATCCGCGGTATCGTTCTCTTCTAACATACTGAGGTATATGTACATCGGCGCAACATTCCGCCTCAGGACATGGCTTGCCTGCTTTGTGGCAGCCTGCCTCGTGCCCGCGCGTTTTGTTGCCGAACAAACCAGCCCTGCCCCCGAGGAACTGGTTCGACGCGCCGTCGCTAACGAGATCTCCTCCGATGGCGGCGAAGGTCTGCACTTCATGTTCAAAGACTTGAAACGAACACCTGAGCTCTCACAGACCAAACTCATGGTCGAGACCCAGGATGCCACCGCCGGCCTGCTGCTCGTCGAAAACGGCCGTCCGCTCAGTCCGAAACAGCGGCACGACGAGGAAGTGCGGCTGGCCAGTTACGCCCAGAACCCGCAGGAGTTGCGCAAAAAGAAAAAGCAGGAGAAAGAGGACACCGAGCACACCGAACGGATCCTGCGAGCGCTGCCCGATGCCTTGCTATATCAGCGGGATGGCACCGAGCCGAGCCGGGAAGGCCTGGGCGCCCCTCAAGACGTGCTCATCCGCTTGAACTTTCGTCCCAACCCGCGCTACAGCCCTCCTTCCCACGTGGAGCAGGTGCTGACCGTAATGACGGGCCACCTGCTCATTGACCCGAAGGCGAACCGGATCGCCGAAATCGACGGCACCCTGCAAAAAGAGGTGGGCTTCGGCTGGGGCATCCTGGGCCATCTCGACCCGGGAGGAAGATTTCTGGTGCAGCAGGCGGAAGTAGGCGATCACCGTTGGGAGTTGACCCACATGGAGCTTTCCTTTACAGGAAAGGTCTTGTTGGTCAAGAAACTGAACATCCACTCTAGCGATACGTTCTCCGACTTTCGCCCGGTGCCGGGGAATCTGACCTTTGCCCAGGGCGTAGAGCTTCTCAAGAAGCAGGCCGCGGAGGGCGATTCTCTGGCGGGTGCGGAACGAGACAAGCAAAGGGCGAGCCAGACGGCACAGACTGGCACCAAGACCGGCGTCAAGAGCCAAACCCAGAGTCTCTGTTGCGACCGCTAGCGTAGTGTCCTCCAAATACTCACTTTCGTTCGCGAGCGCCGTCCGTGGCGATCGATGAAGATGTCCGTCGGTTTCGGACCGCGCAGGCGGCAATCTCCGGGCTTTGCGCCAGGGGAGGATCTCAAGAGGCCGGTCGTTCCTGCTGTTTGGCCCGCCGCCAAAGCGATTCCAGTTCCTCGCTGTCTGCCTCTTCGAGCCTGCGGCCCGCCGCGCGCAACTGGTCTTCCATCGAGCGGAAGCGGCGCCTGAATTTTCGATTGGTCTTCTTGAGCGCCGATTCGGGATCGAGCGCCAGGTAACGCGCGATATTCACCAGCACGAAGAACAGGTCGCCAACTTCTTCCTCGATCCGAGGACGCGCCGATTCGGGAACGTTCAGCTTCCCTGCCACTCGAGGCGCCTGGCCGCCGTCTGCGGCCGGCTCGGCGAGACCCGCGAGCTCATCTTCGAGCTCCGCGGCTTCTTCTTCCAGCTTTTCGAGCAGGCCGCCGATTTCCGGCCAGTCGAAGCCGGCCCGGGCGGCGCGCGAGCTGAGCTTGTGGGCCTCAAGGAGCGCAGGCATGGCCGAAGAGATTCCGGCCAGCACCGACAGAGGATCGTCCGCCCGCTCGCGCTCTCCTCCGCCGGCTTCCAAGCGCTTTTTCTTTTCTTCCGCTTTGATCGCCTCCCAGTTCCTCAAGACCTCGTCGGAGGTCTCGGCTCTCGCATTGCCAAAAACGTGAGGGTGGCGGTCCGTCAGCTTCGCCGAAAGCCGGTCGAGCACGTCATCGATGGAGAAGCGCTTTTCTTCAGCCGCCATCTGTGCATAGAAAAGCACTTGCAGCAGCAGGTCGCCCAGCTCGCCCGCGAGCTCGTTCCAGTCGCGATTGTCGATGGCCTCAAGCACTTCATAGGTCTCTTCGAGCGTATAGGGCTTGATGGAATCAAACGTCTGCTCGCGGTCCCACGGACACCCGCCCTCGCCGCGCAGCTTGGCCATGATCGAAACGGCACGCTCGAATCGCTCTCCAGTTGTAGGCATGCGGTTAGAGTAGCAGTTCCCTTGCGGTATGAGGCAACAGGCGCGCGGCAGGGTCCGAGTGCAGCTTTATTCCGGTTTGAGGAACAGGGCCGCCAGGGGCGGCAGGGTCAGGGAGAGCGAAAAGGGCCGCCCGTGGGAGGGCGTGTCTTCGGCCATCCTCCCCCCGGCATTCCCCATATTGCTGCCGGCATAGTCGGCGGAGTCGCTGTTCAGGAGCTCCCGCCAGTAGCCGTCCGAGGGAACGCCCACGCGATATTCCAGGCGGGGCACGGGAGTGAAATTCAGGACCACCAGGATCACGTCCTCAGGCCGCCTTCCCTTGCGCAGCAGCGAGAGGACGCTGGTGGCGCTGTCATTGCAGTCGACCCACTCAAAGCCGGCAGGATCGGAGTCGAGCTCGTGGAGCGCCGGCTCCTCGGCGAACGCGCGGTTCAACTCGGCAACCCACTTCTGCATGCCGGCATGCACGGGATACTGGAGCACATGCCATTCGAGGCTCATGTCGTGTCCCCACTCCCTCACCTGTCCAAATTCGTCGCCCATGAAGAGCAGCTTTTTCCCCGGCTGGGCGAACATGTAGCCGTAAAGCAGGCGCAGGTTGGCGAATCTCTGCCACTCGTCCCCCGGCATCTTGCCGAGCAGCGATCCCTTGCCGTGCACCACTTCATCATGCGAGAGCGGGAGCACGAAGTTTTCCGTGAAACCGTACAGCATGCGGAAGGTCAGCAGATTGTGGTGGAAGCGGCGGTGAATCGGATCGTGTGCGAAATAGGACAGCGTGTCATGCATCCAGCCCATGTCCCACTTCATGCCAAAGCCGAGCCCGCCCAGATACACGGGCTTTGAGACCATGGGCCAGGCGGTCGACTCTTCCGCATAGGTCTGAATGCCGGGATACTCTTTGTACACTTCCACCGTCATCTGCCGCAGGAACTCAATCGCATCCAGGTTCTCGCGTCCGCCGTATTTGTTCGCAATCCACTCGCCTTCCCGCCGCGAGTAGTCGAGATACAGCATCGACGCCACGGCGTCGACGCGCAATCCGTCGGCGTGGTACTTGTCGAGCCAGAACATGGCGCTCGACATCAGAAAGCTGCGCACCTCGTTCCGCCCGTAGTTGTAGATGTAGGTGTTCCAGTCGGGATGGAAACCGCTGCGCCAGTCGGCATGCTCGAACAAATGCGTGCCGTCGAAATACGCCAGGCCGTGGCCATCGGAAGGAAAATGCGAAGGCACCCAGTCGAGGATCACGGCGATTCCCCGCTGGTGCAGGTAGTCGACGAAAAACATGAAATCCTGGGGCGTCCCGTAGCGGGCGGTGGGCGCAAAGTAGCCGGTGGTCTGATATCCCCACGAGGCATAGAAGGGGTGCTCCATGACCGGAAGCAGTTCGACGTGGGTAAACTTCATGCGGGTCACGTAGTCGGCAAGCTTGGGCGCAATTTCGCGATAGGTCAGCCAGCGGTCTTCCTCCTCGGGCACCCGCATCCAGGAGCCGAGATGGACTTCATAGATCGAAATCGGCGAGTGCAGCGACTGCCGGCCGGACCGCGACCTCATCCACTCCTGGTCCGACCACGCATAGTCGAGGTCCCACACCACCGAGGCCGTCCGCGGAGGCACTTCGTGATGGAAGCCGAACGGGTCGGCTTTGTCGGTCACATAGCCGTGGTGGTGAGAAACGATATGAAATTTGTACAGCGATCCCTTGCCCAGTCCGGGAATGAACCCGTCCCATACGCCCGACGAGTTTCGCGGCTGGAGAGGGTGCGAACTCGTGTCCCAGCGGTTGAAGTTTCCGATGACCGAAACCTTTCGCGCATTCGGCGCCCACACGCTGAAAGCCGTCCCGGCTTCGCCGCCGAAGCTCGCAGGGTGCGCGCCCAGATGATTGTAGGCCCGATAGTTGCGCCCCTCGTTGAACAGATACAAATCGTCGGCAGAAAGAAGACTCACATCGTGGCGGACCGCCTCGGACAGCGTGTGTCCGGCGCTCCTGGTCGATCGAGAAGCCTCACTTGGATGCTTTCGGGTCACACCGCCCTCCGCGCCGGCCATAAAACCGGCATGTTAGACTGCATACCAGTTTTCATTCTAATCAGGAATCCGGCCGCCGATGCCTGTTCTTCGCTTGGTCGTTGTCTGGCACCAGCATCAGCCCTACTACAAGGATTTGGTCACCGGGGAGTATCGCCTGCCGTGGGTGCGCCTCCACGCCCTCAAAGACTACTACGGGATGGTGAAACTTCTCGAAGAGTTTCCCCGCATCCATCAGACTTTCAATCTTGTCCCCTCGCTCATTTCTCAGATTCAGGAATACGCCGCGGGCGACGCCCAGGATCCCTTGTGGCAGATAACCGCGCGCCCGGCGCGCGACCTCACGCTCGAGGAGCGGCGCTTCGCTCTAGCCTACCTGTTTCAGGCAAATCCCGATCATTTGATCCGCCGTTACCCGCGTTATGCGGAACTTTGGGAGCGCTTCAAGAGCACGGGCTCTTCGCCCGAGCGCGCGGAAAAATATTTTGCGCCCCAGGATTTCACCGATTTGCAGGTGCTCTCGCAGATTGCCTGGTTCGATGAATTCTTCCTCGAAGAACCGGACGTGGCCGAACTGGTCAGGAAAGGCCGCGGTTTTACCTGCGAAGATCAAAGGTTCGTTTTTCGCCGCGAGCGAGAGCTGATCGCGCGGATCCTGCCGGCGCACCGGGAAGCCCTCGAGCGCGCCTCCATCGAAATTTCCACCTCGCCCTTTTATCACCCGATTCTGCCGCTCATCTCGGACACCCATCAGGGCGCGGCGTCGAGCCCGGGCTTACCGCTTCCTCAGAATCGCTTTCGCCATCCCGAAGATGCCCGCGAGCAGATCCAGCGCGGGCTTGACCTCCATGAAAGCGTCTTTGGCCTGCGTCCGCGGGGAGTCTGGCCGTCGGAGGGGAGCGTCTCGGAAGAGGTGCTCTCCCTTGCAAGCGACCTCGGGGTAAATTGGATGGCCACCGACGAAGGCGTCCTGGCGCGTACGACCGGGCTGCCGTTCGAGCGCGACGGCCGCGGCCGATTGCCCGAGGCTTCGTCAGAAAGCCTGTACAACATCCATCGCTACGAAAGCGGCGAGGCGCGCATGCACCTTGTCTTCCGCGACCATGCAATCTCGGACCTGATCGGGTTCGTCTACTCAGGCATGCCCGCCCGGGACGCCGCCGCCCATTTAATGGAAAACATCCGGGATGCGGCGCGGCCGGTCCTAGCCAAGGGCCGCGACGCGGTGGTTTCCATCATTCTCGACGGCGAAAACGCCTGGGAGTACTATCCCCAATCCGGCCGCGAATTCCTCCGTCGCTTTTACGATGCCCTCGAACGGGACGGCGCCATCGAAGCCGTTACCGTTTCCGAAGCCATCGAGCGCCACCGCCAGTTCGGCGCCCTGCGCTCGCTCGTTCCCGGTTCCTGGATCCATGCAAACTTCAACGTGTGGATCGGCTCGCCCGAAGACAACAAGTCCTGGGACTATCTTTATGACGCGCGCAATTTCTACCGGCAGGCCTCCGGGCAGGCTTCCGAAGAACAGCGGAAACTGGCGCTCGAAGAGCTGTTCATCGCCGAAGGCAGCGACTGGAACTGGTGGTACGGTCCGGAGCACCATTCGGCAAACGACCGCGAATTTGACGAGCTCTATCGCAAACACCTCTCGAACGTCTACCAGGCCCTCGGGGCCACGCCCCCCGACCATCTGGCGCAGCCGATTGCCGCGGGCGCCCTCAGGCCCTCGATCCTCCCGCAGACCCACTACATTCATCCGAGCATCACGGGCGACATGGTCCGCTACTTCGAGTGGATGGGCGCAGCGCGCTACACGGCCGACCGGCGCTCCGGCGCGATGCACGGAAAGGTGTTTTTGCTCGACTCCATTTTCGCCGGGATTGACCAGGAGAACGTCTATGGCCGCATCGACTTTGCCGGTCAACTTCCCGGAGGGGACCTTGAAATCACGGTGAACCTGGAATCCTGGGCAGAAAACTCGAGCCGCCCGCGCCGCGCCCTCCGCCTGAGCGTAGAAGTTGTCGGATCCAGGATCACGAACTGCAATCTCGCCTCCAACGGGGACCCGCTGAGCGAGAACGGCGCCCGCGCCGCCCTGGGGCGTAACTTCGAGTTCAAACTTCCCTTGGAGCTGATGTACGCGCTCCCGCCGAAGTCGCGGCACCCATCCGTCCCGGTTGCCACCAAAATCCGGCTGCGCTTCAGCATCTGGCAGAACCGGCTGCCCCTCGACGCGCTTCCCGTCGAGGGCTGGATGGAACTGGAGCTGCTCGCCGAAGACGAAATGCTCGCCATGTCGCAATAAACGTGAATCCCGGCCCCCTGTTTCACCCCTGGCGGGCCGGGGCTCGGCGTTCACGATGATTGGTTTACGATCGAGGAATGCAGATTTCCGTCACCCTGCAGACGGTCCATCCCCGCAAGTTGGCCGCGGTGCGGCGCGCGCTCGCGCCCGGCGCGGTTGGCTCGGCGTGGAGGCCCGCGCTCGACAAGGTCTGGGAGTTCGTTCGCAGCCGGCCGGGGCTGCGGACGGACGGTCACAACATCTTCCTCTACCACCACCCCAGGCAGCCGGGCGCGCCGATCCTGTGCGACTTCGGCGTGGAGGTCACGCGCACATTTGAAACTGCAGGCGAGGTGTACGCGACCGAAACGCCCGGGGGTGAAGCGGCCGTCGCCGTCCACCGCGGGCCGTACAGCCGCATGAACGAGGCGCACGACGCGATCGGAAACTGGATCGCGGCGAACCGGAAGGAGTCCGCCGGGCATTCGTGGGAGATCTACGGAGATCCGACGCCGGACCCAGCCGACACGGAGACGACAGTTGTGTACCTCCTAAAGTAAAAGGAGCGGTGCGGACCCGAGCGGCGCAGCCGGGTGTCAGCCGCATGCCGCGCTCGGTCCCATTTCCTGTCCGCCTGCGGAACAGGGGGCCAAAGTTTGCAGCTGGTTTGAGCACACTGAAAGCCGCATACGGCGGACGGAAGCCCTCAGCCAGCTCTCTCATCCTGTCAAAACTGTCTCTGTCAAACTTGCCAGTGCCACCGGGCGCTCCCCTTCGGTCGAATAGAAGGAAGAGTTGTGTACGCTGTTGCGCTATGCCACGACCTGAGGCTTTCCATGAAAACACATCCACTTGTTCGAGCGATCTTGATCGCCACCGCCGTCTGCTCCATGCTCGTAATCGCCTCTTCCACTTCGGCAACCAGGAGAACCCGAGTGACCTTTGACGGGTCCGTCCGCGTACCGGGAACCATATTGGCTGCTGGAACTTACTATTTCGATGCACCTCAACAAAATAATCGGACCATCGTGAGGGTTTCCAAAGAGGATGGGACTTTTGTCACTCAATTCATGGGCATCGCCGACTTTGCCCAGCAACGGGACCACGACATCATCGTATTCGGCGACCACGAATGCGGGCCCACGGCCATCAAGTCGTGGTTCTATCCAGGAACCCGCCACGGGGTTCGCTTCGTATACTCCCAGGACGAAGCGGAAGTCATTGCGGCGTCTTGCGACGAGCCGGTACCCGAAATACACGAAAGAACGGTGAGCTTACCACGCATCATGGTTTACAGGGTGTTCTTGATGACGCCGAGAAAGCAGGAACAAGAATATGCGCCGGACGCGCTTTCACGCTCAGACGCGGCCGACAAAAATGGCTTCCACTCGACACCGGTGGCCCCGAACGAGAAAGGCGGACTTGCACCGCAATAAGTCGTAATGCCGGCTCGAGAGGATTGGGGCTGGAGTTCTGTTTGCGTCATCCAGCCCCCAATGCCGAAAAGAGTCGCCATGACCTTGGCGCTCTTCATTGGACAGATCGACGACACACTAACTCGGCATTCCGTTCCTAACGATCCCGCCTGTCCCAGGCGCCTCTTCTCATACCCGCGGCATCGAACCCTGTCCAAGAGCGTAATGCCATCCCATGGCATCTGTTTCTCAAGACGCTCGAGTACAACAAATTAGTTCGAGCCATGCCGCAGGCGCCTCCCCCGCGCATTCGAGCGAAGCGCGCCCGATTAGTGTCGCGGCGATTCCCAGACCAGCTCCTTGCCATTTTGCTTGTAGACGGTCCCCGCCCTCATCACAAAGCTGGCTTTGGCCATCACGCTGATGTCGCTCAGCGGATCTCCTGGTACCGCCGTGATGTCGGCAAGTTTGCCGGGCGCGATGCTGCCGAGTTCTTTGTCTTTCTTGAGCAACTCGGCGGCATTGATCGTGGCGGTCTGCAGTGCATACTCTGCGGGAATGCCGGCCTGAAGCATGGGGGCGAAGTCGCGCCAGTTCTGTCCGTGGGCATAGACCCCCTCGTCGGTTCCGTAAGCGATCTTCACTCCCGCTTTGTGAGCCGCCGCGAGTGTTTTCATGATCTGCGGGCCGACCTGGAGCGCCTTCTCGACCACCTGCGGCGGATAGGCCCCGGAAACCTTGGCGCGTTCGGTAACAAACTCTCCGGTATAGATGGTCGGAACATACCAGGTGCCGCGCTGCTTCATGAGCTCCATATCCCGCTGGTCCATGAAGGTGCCGTGTTCGATCGAATCCACCCCGCCGATGACCGACCTGCGAATGCCTTCCGCGCCGTGCGCGTGCACGGCGACGGTGTAGCCATAGTCGTGGGCGGCCGAGACGAGGGCGTTGATTTCTTCCTGGGTCAGCTGCGGATTATCTGCGCTGCCCGAGAGATCGAGTACGCCGCCCGAAGCCATGATCTTGATCAGGTCCACCCCCTCTTTGTAGTGCTGGCGCACGGCTTTCCAGGCATCGCCGGGGCCGTTGATGATGGACTCGACGGGGCCGGGATCGCCCTGCAATTCGAGGGTCAGTCCGTCGGTCCGATCGGCGTGCCCGCCCGTCGATCCGATAGGAGGGCCGGCGGTGAAGATGCGCGGACCCTCCACCCATCCGGCATTGATCTGGTTGCGAAGCGAGACCGAATTGTAGTGGTCGTCGCCCACGTTGCGGACGGTCGTAAATCCCGCAAGCAGCGTTCGCTTTGCCCACAGCGTAGAGCGAATCGCATACTCGGATGGATTCAGGGTAGCCTGCTCCACCAGATGATTGCCGGTGTATTCGTCGGTAAGGTGCACGTGATCGTCGATCAGACCGGGCAGGCAAGTCTGGTTGGGCAGCTCGATCGGGTCCGCTCCCGGAACCGATTGGTAGCCGCCCATCACCTGCTCGATGCGCTCGCCTAAGATAACGACTGTGGTTGCGCCCAGCATCTTTCCCGAGACACTGTCGAACAGGTTTGGACAATGCAGGACGAGCGATCTGGTTTGCGCATGAGCCGCAATCGAGAGCAGAGCGAGACTGAGGAGAACCGCGGATAGTTTGGTGCGCATAGAGCTCCGTGTTGAACCAATGAAAAAAGCAGTGTACCAGCGCCAGGCGCGGAACCTGTTGGCCCATCAGAGTTCCGGATGGCCGGCAGAGGCGAGTCATCGTGGACCTACGGCGCGCCGTTCGAGAGACGCAAGCCTTCTGGGCGGGCGGCACCCGGGCTTCCGCGTTGCTGGCGAACGTTTACCTTCCCCTTCCCTTTGGCCCTTCCGTCGGCCTCCTTGGTCCGGCATAGATACGGGGAAAGACCACCCCAAAAAACCTGTAACCCGCTGCCCCAAACTGCGTAATAGAAAGTAGAGAAACCGATGGATCTGCTGCGGCGATTCACGCTCGGCGATGTCGATGCGTTCGAGACGTTAGCACGCCAGATCCAAGCGAGTCTCTACGCGTGGATCGTCCGGATCGTTCGTGATCCCGGCGTGGCGGAGGACCTGACGGTGGAGAGCCTTTGGCGAATGTATCGTTCGCGCCACCAGTTTCGAGTGGACGGGAACCTTGAGGCTTGGGCGCACCGGATCGCAACCAATCTTGCCATTGACTACCTCCGGAGGAAGAAACCCGAACACGGCCTGCTCGAAGAACCTGCCGTCCGGCCCAGCTCGGACCCTCTTCTCGCGCGCGAAATACGAGAAAAAGTCCAAGCGGCCTTTCGCAGGCTGCCGCCCAAGTTGCAGGTCGCGGCCACGCTCGCTCTGATCGAAGAGCGTCCCTACGATGAGATCGCCGGCGCGCTCGGCATCTCTGTGGGCGCCACCAAGGTACGGGTGTTCCGTGCCGTCCGTATCCTGCGCAAACAACTGAGTGACGCCGGCATAACGCCAAATCTAGAGAGCACACAATGACTGACTACGACGAGGGGCAAATTCGCAAAATTCTCCAGCAATCCTGCCTTCCGGTTGATCCGACGCTTCATCGCGATCTCTGGCCTTCTCTGTTGCGCAAGCTGGAGGATCCCGGCAAGGGCCGCGTGCCCTGGTATGACTGGGCGTTCGTCGCCGCTACGCTTCTGACCGTGGTCGCTTTTCCCCGGCTGCTACTCGTTTTCGCATACCACCTCTAAGGAGGCCTTGTGGACCAGCATCCTTATTTACGAGCTTACATGGCGGGGATCTCGGCCCCGACACCGTTTCTTCTGGTTGTGCTGGGGCTTTTTGGCCTGGCTCGCTTCATGTACAACGTGCCTGTGCCCATCGAGCGCATCGTCATTTTCCCGATGGCAATCATACCCAATCTGTTTGGCGTCTGGAATGTGCTTTACCTGGCTTTGCGCCCTTATGCGCACCTGCCGCTCGGGATTCACGGCGCAATTCTTCCATTCATGCTTGCTCCGGCGGGCTTCTTGCTCGGACGCGGTCTTGGCTTCCTTCATGTTGCGGGGCACAGCATTGTCTATTTCGGCATCGTCAAGGTTGATCTCGCGCACATCGCCGTGATTTTTCCCGTGGGTGTAATTCTCTACTATCTGGTTTGGAAGTACCTGATTGGCTTCTTGAACGAAGTTGTCGGCATTGGAGAGTAACCAGGAGGAACGTATGACAACTGCACAATCTGACCGGCTACCCGCATTCGGAGAAGTTAGGCACTGGCTGACCGTGATCGCTTCGCTTGCCGTCGGCTCGGGGTTCTTCGCGCTTGGGTTCTGGCTTTTACCTTCCTGGCTCGGCTTTGATGTGGAACTGGAGGGTGGGGCACGCTGGCGTTGGCTGGCTGCGATTCCCTCCGTGCTGGGATTCGCCCTGGCCCTGCGCTGCGTGTGGGATTTCGGGTGGACGGGTCGCGGCACGCCTGCTCCAATGGTTCCTCCCCGGCGTCTGGTCGTGGTGGGTTTCTATCGATATGTGCGCAATCCCATGTACCTCGGCTTTGCAGTCGGATGGATTGGCCTCTGGGTTGTTTTCGGTCATCCCGATCCCCGCGTAATGGCCGTGGCGGCCGCAGTCGCTCTCGGCGTGCACCTGTTCGTGCTCGTCTATGAAGAACCCACGCTGCGCCGCAAGTTCGGCGCCGATTACCAACTCTACTGCCAGAACGTGGGTCGGTGGTTGCCGCGCATGAAACCCTGGCAGAAACCGGCGTGAGCACATCGCAACAGGCACCGCAGGCAGTCCTGTCGGCATACAACCGCGCGGCCGAAAGGCGTGGGTGCCCAGGTAGCCTGACCGAAAACTGCCTCCAACAATCTCGCTGATGTTAATTGCGCCGGCTGGTTTACCGGGCTCGGGAAGGACCCGGTAACCTGCATGAGAGATCTGGGCCCGGGGCATTCTAAAGCAAAACGCCTCGGCCGGCACCGGGTAGGATGGACCCCTGAGGATGTATCCGCGGCGGCTGAACCTCGCGGATGGGATGAATGAACGGGTATCAGAGGTGTCGGCAGGCCTCAAGACCTGGGAAAATGACCCTCTTCGAGGTTCGTTCATCGGACGCAACCCTATTTCGTTTCCGAAAGCATCCACACGGATAAAAGCGAGGCTTGGATGTCCATCTACCAACTCAAGCGTGCCTTCTGGCTGTTCCTTCTTCTGCTGACCGGACAGACGATCCACCCTTATCGATTGCTCGCTCAGACTCTCCCCGTGCTGCCGGTCGATTCATTCTCCGGAAAACCGCGCGTCGTTATCATCAGCGATATCGGCAACGAACCGGACGACCAGATGTCGTTTGTGCGCCTGCTACTGTACTCCAACGAACTCGATCTCGAAGCGTTGATCGCTGCCACCTCAACCTGGCAGAAGGCGGCCACGCACCCGGAGACGATGCATACCCTCATCCGCGCGTTTGGGCAGGTAAGAGATAACTTGCTGCTTCATGCCGAGGGCTGGCCGACTGCTGCATACCTTGATCAGCGCGTGTACTCCGGTCAGCCTGCGTACGGAATGGCCGCTACCGGCGAACAAAAAAGCTCGCCCGGCTCAAGGGCATTAGAACAGGTCGTCGACCGCAAGGATCCGCGCCCTCTCTGGATATGCATCTGGGGAGGAGCAAACACCCTGGCTCAGGCGTTGTCTGATATGCGGGCCACTAGAAGCGAGGAGGCGATGCGCGCCCTGGTTCGGCGGCTGCGGGTGTACTCCATTTCTGATCAGGACGACGCGGGCCCGTGGATCCGTCGCGAGTTTCCAGGCCTCTTCTACATCGTCAAGCCGAGCCGCCCCAACGGTGAGGAGTACTATTTCGCGACGTGGACGGGCATAAGCGGCGACGTGTACTACCGCAATGGAGAGGGAGCCGATACGAGCCTGGTAACCAATGAGTGGCTCGACCGGAACATCCGGTCAAAGGGGCCGCTCGGCAAAGTCTACCCGCGCTTCGCGTTCATCATGGAAGGCGACACGCCGAGCTTTCTGGGCTTGCTCGACAACGGGCTCAATGCCTATCGCCGGCCGGACTGGGGCGGGTGGGGAGGCCGCTATGTGTATCTCGAACCGTACGGCGAAACCCATCCCATCTGGTCGCAAGGCGGAGATGAGTTCACCCGGGCAAACTCGCAAGACATGGTCCTGGGCATCGATGGCCGCACCCACGTTTCCGACCAGGCCAGCGTTTGGCGCTGGCGCGAAGCCTACCAGAACGACTTTGCCGCGAGAATGGACTGGACGATCAAGGATTTTGCGCATGCCAACCACAATCCAAGGGTGGTGGTGAACGGAAACCCCGGCACTGCGCCCGTCGAGTTGACGGTCGGCACAGGTCAGACGGTTATGCTCGATACAAGTGGAACTACCGATCCTGATCCTGGTCAATCTCTCGCTTACAACTGGTTCATTTATCCCGAGGCCGGGGTCAGTCAAAGGCAAGGAGCCGAGGTGGCGATCACCCGTAGCGACGGTGCTGTAGCCAAGGTTGAAGTGAAGTCGCCGTGCCGGCCACTCTGGATTCCAGGTTCCATTCCTTGTCGGGGCGGCGGTGTGGCACATATCATTCTCGCCGTCGTTGATAGCGGCTCGCCCCGCCTGACTTCCTATCGCCGCATCATTCTGCACGTGAATGCCGCGCAAGCGTCGCAAGAAAAGTAGACGGAACTCCGCGGGTGTGCCAGTGAACTTCGGTGACCCTGGCCGCCCATGCACCGATCTCCCGTACCGTCGGGATACGAGCCGCGAGAATACCCGCTAAAGGCTTCAGTTATCATCGCCCGCCACGGTCAGCCCGTCGCCGAGCTGGTCCTGGCCGGTAAAGGGTTTTCCTTTCGGGATCGCCAGAGATGAACCACGCGTGGCCGATGGCGACAAATGGTGGCAGCCCATGAGCGACAGCGACGCCGAAGAAGGGTGCAAGGGCCAGTGAGGATCTCGACCGAGACCCCTACGCTCTCTCAGGGCGCTTACCGGCCCGCCACCGGGTGAGGCAGCGATGGGTGTTCAGCCAATTTGCCGGAGCTCCGCCATCACCTCTTCGACCGGCGCTCGATCCACCTGATTCTCTCCTCGATAGAGATAGCGGATGATTCCAAGGCCATCTACGATCAGGGTCGCGGGATCGGCAATCCGGAAGGCATCGCCTCCGAGCGCATGATAGAGCCCGTAAGCTTTGGTCACCGATCGATTTTCATCGAGCAGAAAGGGAAACGAGACCGGATGCTGGCGCAAATAGTCCCCCGGCTTCCACCATCCTTCTCCCTTTTCGGCGGCGATGTAAATCAGGCTCGCGCCAAGTCTTTGGATTTCGTCCGTGTGCGGCTCGAACTGAGCCATGCGCCTGCGGCAGTTGGGTCACCACGTGCCCCGCAGAAATTCGATCACGACCCCGCCCCGCGAGACCAGCTCCGACAGAGAAAAGCTGCCCTCGCGATTCGCCGCCGCCAGCGTGAACTTAGGGGCAGGCTGGCCGACGCGCAGCGTCTCGGTTTCCGTCTTCATTTCCCTTTTCGAGACCAGGCTCGAGCTGACCCATCATTTATAATCGCACCTATAATCTATATTCGCACCGATAATCGCTCCTTTTAGAACCGAACCTTTCCAGCATGCCAAAGACCTATACAGGCGTGGATACCTCACGGGGACACGCCTGAATTTCGTTCGCGGCGCCGGGCCGTTACCAGAGTCAAAAATCGAAAGGAACGTCATGAGCAACATTGCAGAAATTCGAGGCCGGCAGGTGCTGGACTCGCGCGGCAATCCTACGGTTGAAGCGGAAGTGTGGTTAGAAGACGGCTCTTTCGGGCGGGCGATTGTCCCGAGCGGAGCTTCGACCGGCGAACGCGAAGCCATCGAGCTCCGCGACGGCGACGCACAAAATTACTCAGGCAAGAGCGTCCTCGGAGCCGTAGAGAACGTGAACGGCGAAATTGCCGATGCGCTGGCGAATTTCGACGCCGCCGACCAGCGCACGCTCGATCAGAAGATGATCGAGCTCGACGGCACGGAAAACAAAGGCCGCCTCGGCGCCAACGCCATTCTTTCCGTATCCATGGCCGCGGCCCGTGCGGCGGCGAACTGTTTCCAGTTGCCCCTCTACCGCTACCTGGGGGGGGCCGGCGCAAACGTTCTGCCCACGCCCATGATGAACATCCTCAACGGCGGGGCACACGCCGATAACAACGTGGACTTCCAGGAATTCATGGTCATGCCCGTCGGCGCCGATTCGTTTTCCGAAGCCCTGCGCTGGGGGGTGGACGTCTTTCATACTCTCAAAGGCGTGCTGAAAAAACGCGGCTATAACACCGCGGTCGGAGACGAAGGCGGCTTTGCGCCGTCGGTGAAGTCGAACGTCGAAGCGATCGAGGTGGTGCTGGAGGCGATCGCGCAGGCGGGATACAAGCCGGGCGAAGAAATCGCCATCGCCCTCGATCCCGCGGCCAGCGAGTTCTATCAGGACGGCAGGTACGTCTTCAAGAAATCGGACAAGTCGGCCAAGAGCTCGGATGACATGATCCGCTTCTGGGCCAAGTGGGCCCATGACTATCCCATCGTCTCGCTCGAAGACGGCCTGGCCGAAAACGATTGGGAGGGCTGGGCCAATCTGACCCGCGAACTCGGCGGCAAAATTCAGCTTGTCGGCGACGATCTCTTCGTAACCAACACCGCGATCCTGCAGGAAGGCATTCAGAAAGGAGTGGCCAACTCGATTCTGATCAAGCTGAACCAGATCGGCACGGTCAGTGAAACTCTCGATGCCATCGACCTGGCGCGGCGCGACGGGTACACCTCGGTCGTCTCGCATCGCTCCGGCGAATCGGAAGACACGTTCATCGCCGATTTCGCCGTCGCAACCGGCGCAGGGCAGATCAAGACCGGTTCCGCATCCCGCACCGACCGCGTTGCCAAATACAACCAGCTGCTGAGGATTGAGGAAGAACTAGGGAACGGAGCAAAGTTCCTGGGGTTGGACGCACTCAACTACCAGGGCTGAGCCTCTCGCGGGGACGACGCGGTCCTCCGGTTTTTGCCGTGGAAAATTTCAAATCCGCGCGAAAGGGTGGCCTCCTTGAACAAGCATCCCGCTTCCGAATGCCTTAGGCTTATGTCGAAGCCGAGTTTCGTCGGGTGAATGGGCGACACCGGGCGAGCGCATCTGATCTTGTATTTTGGGCAATGAGAACGCCGTAATCCATCTGAATCAACGCCAAGCTCGGAACTGTCGAGCTTAAAAGAAACCTCAGGAGCCTGGAGCGAATCATGTCCCGTCCCAAACCACTCGTACTCGTCATCCTCGACGGCTGGGGTTACCGCGCCGAAACCAAAGCCAATGCCATCGCGCTGGCCCGCAAGCCGACCTATGACCGCCTGCTGCGCGAGTATCCGAACACGCTGATTGCGACCAGCGGACCTTCCGTCGGCCTGCCGGAAGGCCAGATGGGAAACAGCGAGGTCGGACACCTGAATATCGGCGCGGGCCGCATCGTCCATATGGACTCGACGCGAATCGAGTTGATGATCGCCAACGGCGAGTTGTTCCATCATCCCATCCTGCGCGATGCCATGAAGAACGCCCGCACCGGCGAACGGCAGCTGCATTTTCTCGGTCTGGTTTCTAACGGCGGCGTTCATTCCTACCAGAGCCATCTGCATGCCCTGCTGCGCATGGCCAGAGAGAACGAAGTCGAACGCGTCTTCGTCCACGCCTTTATGGACGGCCGCGATACCATGCCGACCAGCGGGGCAGGCTTTCTCTCCGAGCTCGAGCAGGCGACGCGCGAATACCGCGTCGGCAGAATCGCCAGCGTAAGCGGCCGCTACTACGCCATGGACCGGGACCGGCGCTGGGAGCGCATCGCCAAGGCCTACAACGCCATGGTCTTCGGCGAGGCTGAAGGCGGGCGGTACTCCGACCCCGTCGCAGGGGTGAAGGAGTCGTACAACAAAGGCGTCACCGACGAATTCATTGTGCCCTTCGTTTCGACGGACCGCGCGGGAGAGGCGCTTGGAAAAATCAGGGACGGCGACTCCGTGATCTGTTTCAACTTCCGCGCCGATCGCGTTCGCCAGATCACGCGCGCGCTCACTCGCCAGAGCGGATTGAACGACCAAGGCGGGCGAGACCTCCCGGGAGCGGAGGATCTCGATGCCGCCATCCCCCGCGAGCGCGGACCGAAAGACCTGCACTACGTTTGCTTGACCCGATACGACAAGAACTTCAGCCTGCCCGTGGTCGTCCCGCCCGAGTCATTGGACAATATTCTCGCGAACGTCATGGGACAGATGAAGATGCGCAACCTGCGCGTGGCCGAGACCGAGAAGTATGCGCACGTAACCTATTTCTTCAACGGCGGCGTCGAGCAGCCGTTTCCCGGCGAAGACCGCACCCTGGTTCCTTCGCCTAAGGTGGCAACCTACGACCTCAAGCCCGAAATGAGCGCCGAAGGGATCGCCGATACCGTCGTCAAGGCGGTCGAAGACGGCACCTTCGACCTCATCGTGGTAAATTTCGCGAATGCCGACATGGTCGGACACTCGGGCAAGCTCGAGCCGACGATCAAAGCGGTCGAAACCGTGGACGCATGTCTGGGACGGATCGAGCCCGCGGTGCGCAGAAAAGGCGGCGCCATGCTCATCACCGCCGACCATGGCAACGCCGAAATGATGACCGATCCGGTCACCGGCGGTCCGCATACCTATCACACCACCAATCCGGTGCCGTTTATCGCGGTCTCGGAGAATTCCCCCCAGTTCTCACTGCAGCCCGGCGGCTCCTTGCGCGACATTTCGCCGACGATTCTCGGCATGCTCGGCATCCCCGAACCGAAGGAGATGACGGGAAAAGACCTGCGCAGGAAAGCCGGGTGACACGGGTCGCGATGGCGCCGGATGAAGAGGCCGGATGAAAGCCGATGAGCCGACCCCCGACCGCGCCACCAGGAATCTGCTCGTCCTGAGTCACCATCGTCCGGACTTCTGGATTGCTCCCCTCTGGTTCCCGGAAAGACTCGCGAAGGAGTTTCCTGCCTTCGCCGTCGCGCAACGGAACTCCTATCACGAGGTTGAGGAAAATATCGCCGAGGTCGAGGTACTGTTTGCCGCCTCGCTCAGCCCTCGGCAGTTCCAGGCCGCGAAGAAGCTGCGCTGGGTCCACTCCCCGTCCGCCGCCGTCCATCAGTTCATGTTTCGGGAATTCGTCGACACGGACGTCCTGCTTACCAACTCGAGCCAGGTGCACGCTCCGGTGGTGGCCGAACATGTCATGGCGGTGATTTTCGCGCTGGCGAAGAAAATTCCCGCGGCCACGCGCTTGGCGCGCGAGCGCCTTTGGGGCCAGGAGGCCATCTGGCGCCTGGGCCCGCGGGACATAGCCGGGGCGACGCTCGGACTCGTCGGCCTCGGAGGCATAGGGCGGAACGTGGCAAAAAACGCCTCTTCGCTCGGGATGCGGGTCCTCGCCGTGCGCGAGCACCCGGAACGGGAAAGGCCGGCGGGCGTTCACGAAGTCTTCCCCTCGGCGAAACTGCCCGAGCTGCTTTCCGAATCCGATTACGTGGTCCTTTCGGCCCCCCTTACTCCTGAAACCACCGGCATGATCGGGCGCCGCGAACTCGCGGCCATGAAGGCGGACGCCTCGCTGGTCAACGTCGGCCGCGGTCCGCTGGTCGATGAGCGGGCCCTGGTGGATGCCTTGCGCGAACAAAAAATCGCGGGCGCCGCCCTCGACGTCTTCGACCAGGAGCCGCTTCCCTCCGACTCCCCGCTCTGGAGCCTGGAAAATCTGCTGATCACGCCCCATACCGCCGGAATGAGCGGCCAGATGTGGGAGCACCACTACTCGCTCTTCCGGGAAAATCTCGGCCGCTATCTCCGCGGCCAGCCGCTCCTCGGGCGGGTCGACAAGCAGCAAGGCTACTGACCGGCGGTCTTACCCCGGGTGTGTGAGTCGCGGATGTGGCCATCCCGGGTGCGGCAGCCGGTTCCGCCGCATGCTAGACTTCGATAACACGCCGGATGCGCATTCTCACCCGCTACATTCTTCGCGAGGTCACCTCGCACGCCCTGATCGGCACCGCGATCTTCACCTTCGTGATTTACACCCGAGAACTGGGACAGATTCTTGAGCTCATCGTGCGCAACAGCGCGCCCCTGGGGAGCGCAATTGAGTTGTTTCTGCTCATCATCCCCGAGGCTTTGACCATCACCATTCCCGCAGGCGTGCTGATCGGAATTCTCATCGGGCTGAGCCGGCTGGCCGCCGACAGCGAAATCACGGCCATGAAGGCGAGCGGAATGGGCGTCGGCGCCTTCCTGCGCATCCTTGCCATCTTCGCCTTTGCCGCCTGGCTGGTCGGGCTCGCGAACAGTCTTTATCTGGCTCCCAGGGCGCAGCAGGCCCTCACTCGTTTGCAGGAGAAGCTCAAAGGTTCGCAGGTCTCATTCGAAGTTCAGCCGCGGGTCTTTTATGAAGGCTTTCCCAAAATGGTGCTCTACGTGCACGACATCAAGGGGGCCGAAGGCGCAGCCATCTGGAAGGGAGTGTTCCTCGCCGACATCAGCGATCCCTCGGCTCCCAAGGTGACGCTGGCGGAGCGGGGGATTCTCCTCAGCGAGGGTCGCAATACGCTGCACCTTCACCTGGTGAACGGCTCTTCGCACGAGACCGATCCTTCGACTCCCGACAAGTATCAGATTTCGACCTTCTCGGAAACCGACCTGCCCATTGAGCTGCCCGAAACTACCGCCCAAAAAGACCAGCCCCCCTCCTCGCTTTCGCAGGTCGCCACCTTCGTTCTGCCCGCACTGGCCCGGTCGGCGAAAAGCCCGGCCCTCGCCCGCTGGTACACAATCGAGTTCTATCGGCGCTTCGCGCTGCCCACCGCCTGTATCGTGCTCGCGCTGGTCGGGTTTCCCCTGGGACTTTCCGCCAAGAAGGGCGGAAAATCCGCCGGCTTCGTGCTCACCATTGTGCTGGTTTTTGCCTATTACTTCTTGTCGCTTTTCGGAGTCTCCCTGGCGCGGCAGGGGAAGGTCCCGGCCGCGGCCGGCGTGTGGATGGCGGACATCGTTTTTCTCGCTTGCGGCGCGCTTCTGCTGTGGCGCTCCGAGCGCCGGCCGCTCGAATTCCTCCCTTATTGGAAGGGCAGCTGGGCCTCGCTCAAGGCCCGCCTACGCCGCCGGACGCTGCTCGTGCCCGCGGCCTCGGAAAGCGCATTTGAACGCGCCGCCTCGCGCAAACGGGTGCTGCGGGCCAGCTTCCCCATGCTGCTCGACGACTATCTGATTCGCGATTTCGCCGTCAACTTCGTGATGATCGTGGGAGCGCTGGTCGGGCTCTCGCTGATCTTCACGGTGTTCGAGCTGCTGGGCGACATTCTTCGCAATCAGGTGTCGCCCTGGACCGTCGGGGAGTATCTGATCAACGTCACCCCCTATTTTCTGTACAACATCGCCCAGTACGGCGTGCTGCTCACGATTCTCATCACCCTGGGGCTGATGCAGCGCTACAACGAAGTTACCGCGCTCAAGGCGACCGGCGTCAGCATTTATCGGATCATCGTCCCCATACTCGTGGCGGGCGCAATCGTCGGGGTGGGGCTGTTTCTGGCCGACCAGTTTTATCTGCCCCACGCCAACAAGCGCCAGGATGCGTTGCTGAACCAGATCAAAGGCCGCCCGGCGCAGACCTATCTGAATCCCTATCGCAGGTGGATATTCGGGCGGCACTCCACCATTTACTACTATCAGGTGTTCGATTCCGACAAGAGCCAGTTCGGCAACCTGACCGTATTCCAGTTCGATCCCACGAATTTCCAGCTCGTGCGCCGCATTTATTGCGGCCAGGCGCGCTGGGCCGGGAATCTGAATCGCTGGGTTTGCGAGCAAGGATGGGAGCGCGCCTTCGAGGGCTCGGCTCATCGGGATTATCAGAGCTTCGACGTATCGACCTTCGCTGCGATTTCCGAGCCGCCCGACTATTTCAAGAAGGACGTGAGACAGTCGCTCGAGATGAACTATCAGCAGCTCAGCCGCTACATCCGCGAACTCGAGCAGAGCGGATTTGAGGTGGTAAAACTCAAAGTCCAACTTCAGAAAAAGCTCGCCTTCCCGGTGATCACGTTCGTGATGGGCGTGCTGGCGATTCCCTTCGCTCTGTCGGCCGGCAAACGGGGGGCCATGGCGGGCGTCGCGGTGGCGATCGGGGTTGCCGTCGTGTACACGGTCATTTCGGGATTGTTCGAGGCCATGGGCAACATCAGCCAGCTTCCGCCGGTGCTGGCAGCCTGGTCGCCCGACATCATCTTCGGGCTGCTCGGCGGCTACATGATCCTGAGAGTGCCGACCTGACAAGCGGCTGCGAGGTCCTCCAGCTCAAGTCTCGAACCGGTGGGTGGAGCGGGTGAGCGGAAGTCTACGGTTTCACGCCTTCGCGCCCCGGTGCCGGTCGACCGTCGTCCAGGTCTTGTCCTCCGCGTGGCACAAACTTTCAAGCCGGCAATCCACGCACTTCGGCGACCGGGCCAAACACAGTTTGCGTCCATGCCAGATCAGCTGATGCGCGAACCCGATCCAGTGGTCGCGCGCGATCACGCGCATCAGGTCCTGCTCGATCTTCTTGGGGTCCTGCTCGGCGGTCAGCTCCAGCCGCCGCGACAGGCGATGGACATGGGTGTCAACAACCACTCCGTCGGCCTGGTGAAACCACGTGCCGAGAACCACGTTCGCCGTCTTTCGCGCCACTCCGGGCAAGGTAAGCAGGTCGCCCATATTGCCGGGAACCTCGCCGCCGAACTCGCTCACGATCCTCCGCGCCGCGCCCACGACCGACTTCGACTTGTTGCGAAAGAACCCGGTCGATCGAATGTCCGGTTCAAGCTGCTGGGGCTCGAGTTTTGCGAACGCCGCAACCGTCGGGTACTTTTTGAACAACCCGGGCGTGACCAGATTGACGCGCACATCGGTAGATTGCGCCGAGAGAATCGTGGCCACCAGCAGCTCCCAGGCGCTTGTGTGGGTGAGCGCGCAGGTGACATCCGGGTAGAGCTGGTCCAACCCGGCGAGGATCTCCTGGACGCGCCGGGGCGAAACGGGGTCGTACCCCCGGGCGGGTCGGACGGCGCCGTTCTTGGCCGCGGCGGGTTTTCTGGCGGCGCCTGCGGGGAACCGAGGACCGGCCTTCGGTTTTGTATCCTGCCGAAGGCGGACCTTGGGGGCGGCGGCTTGCGTCCGCGGCTTTCCTCCCTCGTGTCTTCCCGTCTTCGCTGGCCTGCGCGGCATGACTCCTCTCGGCATTCGCCCTCCTTCGAAGGAGAATCTTAACAACTCGGGCGGGGATTGTCCTTGGCTCTTGAGCCGAAGAAAAAAGCCCGCCCGGCCTCGACAGGCGAGCACGGTTCGCATTTTGCTCCGGGGGCCATTTAAAATCAGCGGGTCATTCTAAAATCGAGGGCTTTGAAAACCCGTGTCCCCCGAAGAATTTCTCGAACTTTATGACTACAACGCCTGGGCTAACCGACGTTCCGTGGGCTCGGCGGAAAAGCTCACGAGCGAGCAGTTCACGCGCCCCATGGGGTCCAGCTTCTCTTCGGTCCGTGACACTTTCGTCCACATCTACGGGGCCGAGTGGATCTGGCTCGAACGATTTCAGGGCCGCTCGCCTTCGGCCATGCCCGGGTTGAATGAGTTTCCTGACCTCGCGTCCCTGCGTGAAACCTGGGCCGAACTCGACGAGCGCCTCATCGCCTTTGCCGCTTCCCTCACTCAGTCCGGCCTGAACGGGGTATTCGAATACAGGACCTTGCGGTTCGGCGTCCACGCCCATCCGCTCTGGCAGTTGATGCTGCACCTGATCAATCACGGAACCTACCATCGCGGTCAGGCTACAACTCTGTTGCGGCAGCTGGGCGCGCAGCCCGTCCTGCTGGACCTGATGCATTTTTATCGCGAACGGCAAACCGGGGTCGCACGCGAAACGCGATAAACTGAAACCTCTCGGGGCTTGGAACTTCCCGGGCCAGGCCGCCCGCTCAGGATGAGTGAACGAATCATTACCGCGCTTTTTCTCTTCATCGAATCGCTGATCGCAGCCACCGGTTACGGCGGAGTTGTGATTCTCATGGCGATCGAGTCGGCCTGCATTCCCTTGCCCTCGGAACTCATCATGCCCTTTGCGGGATATCTGGCCTACCAAGGCACGATGAGGCTGATCTGGGTGGCGACGGCGGGGGCCATCGGCTGCAACCTGGGCTCACTCGTAGCCTACGAGATCGGCTACCATGGCGGGCGCCCGCTGGTTGAGCGCTATGGCCGGTGGGTGCTCCTGGGCCGGCGCGAAATGGACTGGGCGGACCGTTTTTTTGCCCGCTGGGGATACCTGGCAGTGTTCATAGCCCGCCTGCTGCCGGTAGTGCGGACTTTTATCGCCCTGCCTGCCGGCATCGCGCGCATGCCCCGCCTGCGTTTTCACATCTACACCTTCCTGGGATCCTGGCCCTGGTGCTTTGCCCTGGCCTGGGCAGGGATGAAACTGGGGGAAAACTGGCGCCAGCTGGGCAAGTATTTTCATCGCCTCGATGCCGTCATCCTGGCGGGGCTCATCCTGGGGATCATCTGGTTTGTGCGCGCGCATTGGCAGAATCGTCTGACGACCGCCTGAGAAAATTCGGCCTGCGCCGGTTCGTCAGGGGTCGGATTCTGCCCTGCAAGCTGTTCGGGCGAAGCGAAGCAGCTATTTCTTCAAGATCGGATTGTACCCATCGTTCACCAAGCGGTTGCGCATGGCTTCGGCTTCCTTCACATCCGCGAAGGGCCCGAGTCGAACGTGAAACAAGTGGTCCCCGGAGGGATCGGTAATAAACGCCTGGTATTGGCGGCCTTTGAGAGACTCGACCAGCGCCTCGGCGTCCTCCTGTTTGGTGACGGCTGCGATCTGCACGAAATAGCCTGCGCCCGGCTTCGCTTCGCCCGCAGCCTGGGCTTCGCCGCCATTCGGGCCCGCCGCCGCACCATGGTCGGAGGGGGCCCCGGCAGCGGGATTCCCATCCGGGGAGCCTGGGCGCTGGTCAACCGGCTTGGCGGCGGCTGGTGCTTCCTGGACGGTCGGGGAAGGACTCGCCATCGGTCGTAGAGTCCCGGAGCCCGGGGACGGGGCCGCGGGCGCGGGAGGGGCCGCCGGGTTTTTCGAGTTCCGGCCCATCGAATAGCCCATCCCGAAAAACGTAGCGCACAGTACAACCAGACCGAAAAACAGGGCGAGCATCCTGCCCGTTCCCAGCGTGATTTCGGTCTCTTCGTTGGTGGGATTCGGCGAATTGTCCGCCGGCGCCAGGTCCAGTTGCGTCATACGGCCCTCCGAGGCTCCAACCCTATCTTGCACCCTCGCTTTCCTTTCCCAGCAGCTTCTGAATTCCGGAGAAGAAATCCACCGGAACCGGGAAAACGACCGTCGTGTTCTTCTCGACCCCGATCTCGGTCAGAGTCTGCAAATACCGCAATTGAATGCTGGCCGGCGCGGTCTCCAGCAGGTTGGCGGCGTCCACCAGCCGCTGCGCCGCCGAGTACTCGCCTTCGGCGTGAATGATCTTCGAACGTTTTTCGCGTTCCGCCTCCGCCTGCTTGGCCATGGCGCGCAGCATGGATTCGGGAAGGTCCACCTGCTTGACCTCCACGTTCACGACCTTTACACCCCAGGGCGCGGTGTGGGTGTCGAGAATCGACTGCAAACGCGTGTTGATCTTTTCCCGGTGCGCGAGCAGCTCGTCCAATTCCACTTCACCCAAAACCGACCGTAACGTGGTCTGCGCAAATTGCGAGGTCTGATAGACGTAATTCGAGACTTCGACCACGGCGCGGGTGGGTTCGATCACGCGCAGGAAAATGACCGCATTGACTTTCAGCGTGACATTGTCGCGCGTGATGATGTCCTGCGGCGGAACTTCGAGCGCCTCCTGCCGCAGGGAAACACGCACCATGCGATCGATGGGGGCGAAAACCAGGATGACGCCCGGGCCTTTGGCCTCGTGCCGCAGCCTGCCGAGGCGGAAGATAACGCCGCGCTCATACTCGGTCAGGATCTTGATAGAACTGAGAACATAGAGAACCACAATGATGATCGCAACTCCCAATGCCCCCATGCCGAGATCCATCTCGCCCTCCTCACCAGGTGAGGTTTGCAGTGATTGTACTAGAACGGAGCTGCCCGAGTTCGCGCGGAGTCGCGGGGAGGGTGCCCGCGACGCGCCGCTGGTCGGTCCCACTCCAGCCCGCCCATTTACACGGCGGTAGTAGTGGGTTCGTTCGGCTCGTCTGCGGGATGGACCTTCAGCTCCAACCCTTCGACGTTCTCGATCACGACTCTTTCCCCGACCGGAACGTCGATGCTCGAAACCGCGTTCCAGATCTCGCCGCGCACGAACACCTTGCCCGCCGGAACGAGCGCGCTCTGAGCCACTCCGACTTCTCCGATCAGTCCCTCGATGCCGGTGGTAATTTTGTTCCGGCGCGCCCGCAACGCAATCGACATGAGAAAGACGGTAATCCCTCCGACCGGAATACTCACCGCCAGAGCCGTGACGAGCTTCACCCGCAATTGCGGAATTGGCGAATCGACGAGCAGCAGCGCACCCAGGATGAGGGTCGCGACGCCTCCCACGGCCAGGGCGCCATGGGTGCTGAATTTGGCGTCCAGCGCGAAAAGCGCAAAAGACGCGAAGATCAGCGCGACCGCGGCAAAACGGATGGGCAGAAGGTGCAGGGCGAAAACCGCCAGCAGAATGAATACAATCCCGACCGTTCCCGGCCAGACTGCGCCCGGGTGGTTGAACTCGGTATAGAGCGCCAGCGCCCCGATGGCCAGGATCATGAATGCAACGTCGGGATCCATCAGAAAAGCAAGAATCTCTTCCTTCAGGGTTGGCTCAAGAACGCTTTCCTTTTCCCCCTCGAGGTGCAAGGTAACGGACTTGCCGTTGAAACGCTTCACCGGCTTCGACGCGATCTGGCGGAACAAGTCCTCCTCGCTGGACGCGACGTAATCGATCAGGCCCGCCGAGAGCGCCTCGGCGTCGGTAAACGATTTCGACTGCCGCACCGTGCTTTCCGCGAGGTCCACATTGCGTCCGCGCTTAGAGGCGATCGACCGCATCAGAGCCGCGGCGTCGTTGAGCACCTTGTCGCCCATGGCTCCCTTGATATCCCCGCCAAACGGACCCACCGGATGCGCAGCGCCGGTGTGGGTGCCGGGAGCCATGGCGGCGATGTCGGCGCTCTGCAGGATGAAAAATCCGGCAGAGGCGGCCCGGCTGCCGCTCGGGGTCACGTAAATGATCACCGGCACCGGCGAAGCGATAATTCGCGAGATGATTCCCTCCATCGAACCCATCACACCCCCGGGCGTGTCCAACTCAATGAGAACGGCGTCGTTTTTGTTCGCCGCCGCCTGATCGAGCGCCCGTTCGATCCGTTCCTCGGTTGCGGCCTGGATGGTGTCATCGATCACCACCTTCAACACGTCGCGAGAGAAAGCTGCGGGAACAATCGCCAGAAACAGTGTCAGGGTGAAGAGAGTTCGCACGCGCATAGGAAACCCCCAGCCGGATAGCTACCTATATTGTCGCCCAACTTGGGCGAGGAAGCACGAGCGTCGCCGTTGCGCATGAGGCGACACCGCGAAGGCGGCGCCGGGGAAGCGCAAGCTACCACCGGTGCGCAAGCTCGCCTTGAGTCTCCTCTTCGTAGGCCCGCCATCCCGGCAAAGTCGTATCGCCGGTGATCAACCGTGCGCCACGCTCATAGGTGAAATACGACCATGCCCACTGCAGGAGGACGATCAGCCGGTTACGGAAGCCGATAAGAAAGAAGACGTGAACGAAGAGCCATGCCAGCCAGGCAAAGTATCCCGAGATGTGCAGCTTCCGGATCTCGGCTACGGCCGCCGCCCGTCCGATGGTGGCCAGGTTGCCCTTGTCAAAATAGCGGAACTGCGGTCTGCTCTGGCGGCCGAGGTCGCAGCCGACTGCCCGGGCCACATAGCGCCCCGCCTGCATGGCAGCCGGCGCCACTCCGGGAAGGAGGCGCCCATTCTCGTCTTTGGCTGTGGCGAGGTCGCCGATCACAAACACCTCGGGATGGCCGGGAATCGTCAAATCGCGCTCGACGAGTACGCGGCCGGCGTGATCGACCGGGACGCCCAGTTTCCTCCCCAGAGAAGACGCCGCCACCCCGGCCGCCCACACAATCACCGTGGCAGGAATCCGCTCTTCTCCCACCCAGACCGCGCCGGGTTCGATGTCGCTGACCCTGGCGGGCGCGCGCACCCCGACCCCGAGCTTTCCGAGTTGGCGCACCGCGCTCTCAGAAAGGTCCGGAGGGTAGGATGGCAGAATGCGCGGTCCGCCCTCGAGCAGGAGAATTTTCGTGCGCCGGGGATCCATAGAGCGGAACTCGTTCTTCAGCACCTGATTCGCGATCTCCGCGAGGGTGCCGGCCAGTTCGACTCCGGTCGGTCCGCCGCCCACAATCACGAAATTCAGGCCCGATTGCGCCGCCCCCGCCGCGGCCTCTTTCTCCGCCAATTCGAAAGCCAGCAACACGCGCCGCCGTATTTCAAGCGCGTCTTCGACCGTTTTCAGCCCGGGTGCGAGTCTCTCCCACGCGTCGTGGCCAAAATAGGAATGCCGCGCGCCGGCGGCGACCACCAGATAGTCGTAGGGGATTTCGAAGTCCGGTAATTTGACGGCCTTCCGGTCCAGATCAAAGCCCGCCACCTCGTCCATCAGAACTTCTACGTTCTTGTGGCGGCGAAGGATCCAGCGTATCGGCGCGGCAATCTCTCCCGGCGAAATTCCCGCAGTCGCCACCTGATAGAGCAGGGGTTGAAATGTGTGATGATTGCGCCGATCAATCAGCGTAACCTGTACCGGGAGTTTCGCCAGCGCACGAGCCGCCTCCAGCCCGCCGAAACCGGCGCCCACAACCACCACTCGCGTTCGCTTATCGCTCATGCCGCCCCCTCCCTCCTGCGGCCGAACTTTCGAACCCTCCATTCGCATCTGAACGTCATATAGATTTCTCGTATGGCGGATCCGTCGGAAATTATTGCGGTCGGAGACCGGGGCGAGAGTTTCTCGCGGACGCCCGGCCCCTCAGATTCCCATCGACGAAGCCTCGTCGAAATCTTCGCCGTCTTTGCACTGATTCTTGCGGCCGTCTGGACACCCCAAGGCCGCTTGAACGCGGTCTTCAGCCTGAGCGCCGCCGCGTGCGTCCTGGCATTTGCGGTTCGCGGCCGGTGGGGTCCGCGCGAAATGGGGCTCTGCCGGCCGCTGGCCGGCGCCGGGAAAATTCTCCTGATCGGGGCGGCGCTCTGCGGATTGATCTGGCTCGCCGGACTCGCCCTGAGGTTTGCCGGGACCGGCTATCTGGTCCCGTGGAACCGCTCCTGGCAATATGCGATATGGGCCATGGTGCAGCAATTCATTCTGCAATCGGTGTTTTTCATTCGCCTGGAAGCGGCCGTTGGCGGCCGCCGGGCGGCGCTGTCGGCCGCCTCGCTCTATGCCCTGGCGCACATCCCAAGCCCGGTGCTTACGCTCCTGTCTTTTCTCGGCGGGCTGTTGTTCTGCGAATTATTTCGCCGCTGGCGCAACCTGTTTCCCCTCGGCGTCATTCACGCTGCGTTGGGGCTGACGATTGCGAACAGCCTGCCGGACAAATGGCTGCACCATATGCGAGTGGGGATCGGGTATGGGATGACGCATTAAGAATCCACATGAGAGCCTCTTCATCCCGAAAAATTGCTTTCACCGACGCGCGAATTCCGCAATTCGGGACACCAGGTGGTCGATCGGTTCGCGCAATTTCCTCGAGCATACGGGAAAGAGGGGTTTCCCCCGGGCGCCGGACCCGAAACCCTCAATAAGAACACTGGACTCACGTGGGTCACGGCTACACGGGTTCACGACAGCCAGCGTCCTGACCGGACCGTTGGTATCCACAGAGCCTGTTGCTCTGATTTCCCATTGGCCCCTCGCACGTGTGAGCGTATCCAATATCCCAAACTGGATCCACCGCTCGTTGGGCTGAGATATTCGTCACGTGGGCGGGGAGAATACCAAGGCCGTACTGCGACATCCAAACCTTTCTGGATGTGGGAAGCCATGCAATGGTCTGTTCAGCCCGCTCTCATTTTGGCTCCCTGCACTGAGAATCCAGCGACTGCACAGAACCGAGCGGCTGCACAGTACATCCACCCCGACGTGGGTCCTCCTTCCAGGTTTTGTAAGTGGCGTCAAGGGGGCCTGCCGGGAAACGCGCTTGAGCGCCGCGCCCGAGCCTGGGGTACAGCATGATGTATTGGATCTACGATTATCCGGCTTGGGTCATCGGTTTTCTTTTCTGCGGCACGTTCATCGCCTTCACCTGGATGGGCATTTTTCTGACGCGCGCGACGGTCCATTCCTGGCTTCATCAGGAACAGCGCGCGAATGAAATGGTTAGCCTTGCGCTGTAGAGCTACTTCGTGCTCTTCGGCCTCCTGCTCGGCCTCCTGGCAGTCGCGACCTACCAGAATTATGCGAATGTCGGCGACATTGTCGACAATGAGGCCTCCAGCCTGGCCGCGCTCTATCGCGAAATCAGCAGTCTGCCGCAGCCGGGCCGCGGCCAGTTACAGCAGCGCCTGCGCGAATATACCCGCTACACCATCGAGGAAGGCTGGGCGCAGCAGCGCAAGGGCATCATGCCAAAGGGCGAAGCCGTGCGCTCCGGCTTGCTCATCAGAAATTTGCTGGACTTCGAGCCCGGCAACGAAAAACAAAAGATCATCTATGAGGATGCTCTACGGGAGAGCGTTCACAGAAATGAGCTCAGCCAAGCGCGGCTTTCCAATGTAACCACCGGACTGCCAACCGTCCTTTGGTGGGTGGTCGCTGTCGGGGCAGTGATCAACATCGTTCTGATCTGGTTGCAGGACATGGAAGTCCATGTTCACATGATCCTGGGCGCTGCGCTGGCATGCATTCTTGGTTTGGTCATTTTTCTCATCGCCGAGCTCGACAATCCGTTTCGCGGCCAGGTCAGCATCGGGCCGGAGGCAATCACGCGCGTTTATGAGGACGTCATGAAGCCGCGGCAGACCGCGACGCCCGAACAGGCAATGGCGATGCTCGCGAGGGCGGTCGCGGCAGTGCAGGCAAACAAGGCCAAAGCGCTGGCCATGTTCAACTCGGGAGAAGGCGGATTTCTCGACGAGGACCTGTATCCATACTGTTTCAATGTGGGCGACGGCAGGATCGTTGCCGATGTCAATGAGCCTAATTTAGTCGGTCAGAAAGCGGTGGATCTGAAGGACGCCACCGGCAAACCATTTGGCGTGGAGCTCTACAAGGCGGCGCGCAAGCCCGAAGGCGAGATAACCGATGTCAGCTATGTGTTCCCAAAGCCGGGTTCGGAACAGCAACTCGCACCGAAGGTAGCCCTCGAAACCCGCGTCGGAGATCTGGCCTGCGCCGTCGGGTATTACCAATAATTGTGAGCACTCGCGATTCGGAGTTCGTAGAGGCTTGACGGTAAGTGATTCCGCTCCTCCGGGGGCTGGCCATCTGGCCTACATGCCATTCGGACTACAACTGTCGCCCCTCAGCAGGCAGTCACGGGCGCCTCTGGTGCAGACCAGACGCCCGCCCTTAGAGCCGATTGCTTTGGCCTGTTCGTTGTTCCAGCCTGGCGATCTGGAAGGGGGGATTCCATCGTGTGGATCCGGAGCGCCGACTACCTGCGCCAGTGATCCCTACGAGACGAATTTTATTGCCCAAGGACAACGCAATATATTCCGGACAAGCGTGGCAGCGCCGTGCCGACATTTCTCTCGCAAAAGTGACGCAACTGACTGAGCACAGCACACTAAAATACAGTTTCGACGTCTTCAATTTGACCAATACCGCCAGTTTCGACATTGCCATCGATAACGTCAGCCAGAATATCAATTACAGCGGGTCCCCGCAGGCGGGCACCCCGGCTCGACCCACCGCTTGCGACTTCTCGAACCAAGCTTTGTATTATTGTCCGCAAGCGGGCGGCTTGGGTATCACCAACAAGACCATCGGGAGCCCGCGGCAGATTCAGATGTCCTTACGTTTGACTTTTTGACCAGGCAACTGTGATTTCGCCCGGCCCACGGTCCTGAATGCGGCCTGTCGGCTAGCTTTAGTCAAGCTTAGGGGCGGGAGGCCCTCAAATCTTGACTCTTCTTGCCTGCCCGCCACCTCAGAGCAGGCAGCGAGACCGACGCGCGAAGCATTACCTGTGAAGCCTTCCAGGACACGCCTCGCTGTAAACTACCCACTTTAGACGACATCGTCTCCGCCGCTGTCGAATCCTCCACCGTCGTCGAAGCCGTCGGAATCATCGATTCCCGAGCCGTCGTCATTCCCTGAATTGTCAAAATCATCGGACGAATCATCGTTCGACGAATCATCGTTCGACGAATCGTCGCCATCGCTGGGGTCCATCTCATTGCCCTCGTCCGAGGTAACGTAACTTGCATCGCTGAGCTGCGCACCGCTCTGGTCTGTCGAATCATGGAGGCGGTGTTCCTCGCTCTGCTCCAAGTCACGGCCCTCCATGCCGCCGCGCGTGTTGGGGTCCTCGTAGTAGTTGTTGATGACGGTTTCTTCGACCGGACGCTCCAACCCTCCGCCCATCAGACCGGGACTGCCCCAGCCGTAAGCGGGACGGCCGAAACCATGGAGAATAGACTCCACGCCTTCAAAAGCCAGAGCACCGGCCGCGACTCCGGCCGCCGTTTGCATGGCGCCGCGCAAAAAGCTAGGCTGCGCAGCGGGGGCCGGCATGTACTGCGGCTGTGGAACCTGCGTTTGTGCATAGGGCTGGGGTGGTGCCGGTGCCTGTGGATATTGCACGACGGGCTGATACCCCCCGCCCCGAGAACCCGATGCCGGTTCCGCGGCTCCCCGGGATGGCGGAGACTGCCCTTGCGGCTGGGCCGGAGCAGATTCGGGCTCGCGACGGCCAAGAAGGCTGCCTAAGAAGCTGCTGGCGTGCGCTGGCTGGCGCGTTTGCTGAGCCTGCTGCAATTGCGCGACCTGCGCCCTGGCCTGATCGAGGGCAATGTTCTGCACCAGAACCGTTTGCGCCAGAATGTAGAGCGCGTCGGGGTTTGCCCCGAAGGAACGGTTCAGCAAGGCTTCCGCATCCGAGTCCTTTTCCTGCAGTTGGGTCCGATTGACACGCTCGACGAGCGCATTCAAAAGCTGTTCTTCTTGGGGAGTCAAGGGAATACCTCCGACGGTCGTTCGATTTGAGTCCGTGCCGTGTCTCTCGATCGAGAAGCGATCCGAGGGCCAGGGCCACCCGGTATCAAATCTATACGAAAAAGGTAAGGCGGGGGTTCCGCGATGGATTGCGCATCCTGTTCTGGGGCAACAATCCAATTCGTCAATTCGCGACCTCGAAGGGTCTCGGAAAGCCCGAAAGCACAACCGAGTGTTGCGGTGGAGCGGGGGCGCCCCCAAGGCAATTTACGGACTCGCCAACGCCCATGCAGGTGGGCGATGGCCGGTCAAGAGACCGTGCCTAACGTGGATCAGCCCAACCACCCCAATAGAATGAAGCCCGCGATTCCTGATCGCGGACGGCACCTTGGGCGTTTCCTCCCGCCACAACGTGCCCGTCCGCAACCGGTGGGAGTTGATTTTGGCGTGCGAGCATAGCATTCGCGTGAACAACGCTGATGGAGGAGCTTGTCCATGCACCCATTTATATTGACGACACCCCTGGCATTAGCTTGAGCGAAATGCGGGCCAAGGCGCGGCGATTGAAGCTGGTTCTGTTACCTTCTGTGCCCTCCTTTGCGGACCAGGTCACCCCAAAACAAAAAGCCCTTCACTTGGAGCCATGGGCTTAGCTCTCGCGATCGTCGGAGTTTATGGAGTCGTCGCGTTTTGCTGCCAGCCAGCGCACGCGCGAGATCGGAATACGCATTGCATTAGGGGCGAATCGACGTGGAGTACTTAGACTAGTGTTGCGACAGGGAGTTTCGATGGTTCAGTACAGGTGTGGCAGAGGGGGCCGCCGCACGAGAGCAAACCGCCCACAGGGACTACGATGACGGTCGTTTGTAATAGGTCTATGAACCACTGACGATGCAATTCGCGAGACGCATAAAATCCGCCTATTCCGGCCCCGGCATTCATAGGGCGGGATCGCGCTCTGCGTCATTCCTGAAAACTCAAGGACACGTGAGACCAAAGGCTGTGGTTGTTGGTTTGAGGAGGGTAATACCGGATCCCGACCCTAGAAACGCAGTCCGCGATCTTTGGAACTTTAATCGAAAGCGTAAGGGCTGGAAGCCCGGAACGCAGCGACCAGACTGTTGGCTTGCCTGAGCGTGTGCGTATCCCTCCCGTGTACTCATTACAGCCTGTGGAAAAGTGGGTGTTCAATACCGGTAAGTCGTGTGGTACCCTCTACCCGTTTTTCTGTCGGACCGAGCTACCCTTGGCGCCGCAACCTACTAACTTCGGAATCCAGTAGGGAAGAGGAACACAATGAGCAAGATTTTCTCGTTAACTATAACTAGGAGCCGCTTTCTGGCGCTGAGCACCATGGCCGCGCTGTTGCTACTCGTGGGTGGAATCGCGAGAGCGGACACCATCACCACGTTCGCCGTCTCGGGCACCGCGCAAAATGTTTCAGGAGGAAGCCTGGGTTCTTGCCAAGCTCGTGCAACTTGCGGTTTTTCCGGTACGCTGACTATTGACGTCACCAGCGGCTTTGTGACGACTGTAGACATCAGCTTCCCCGGGCTGTCGCGCTTCGATCTTCGGGGCAACTCTTTCTCGACCGGGACATCTGATTGGAAAATTTCAGCTTTAAACCTTCCGGACTTGTTGGGTCTGAAGTTTACTACAACAAAGACGCCGGGGTCGCTTTTAGGTTTCACTGGTGGCAGTATTGTTGGTGGTCAAATCGATAACCCTCTCAACTTCAAATTCTTTTACACCAATCTACGCGGCAGCATTACACCCGTACTCGTGCCTATACCTGAACCGTCATCGCTGGCGTTGCTGAGCTCGGGTCTTCTTGGCTCGCTTGCCCTTGGCCTGGTGGGGAGGAGGAGCAAGCGCTCGCCGGACCGGCAATTGCCTTAAGTCTTTGACCTTCGCAAAAAACTCCTCCGGGCTGCTTCCGGACTGCCCAAATGATCCGGCAACTGAGAGCCCGGCCTGAGTCGTAGTTTTGGACGCTGTTCGGCACAGCACAGAAAGGCCGCCCCGAAGGGCGGCGGTTCACATTTATAAGCAAGATTTACACGCAAGGTTCCGGCTACTTACGTGCGATGCGGCGGTGCGCGGCACCAGCGACCAACAGTAAGCCGCTGCCCAGCAGCATCAGGCTGCTCGGCTCCGGCACCACCGGGGTAATGTTCGATTCGAGCACCCCGGGCAAGGCCACAACATTCGTATACAGAACCTCGAACGAATAATTTCCCGTCTTGGCGACCGAGAAGTTGTTCGTGATCGCAACCGTCGGGTTGCCCGAGCTGATCACGGGACTGCCGTTCAAGTACAGAAACATACCATCGTCATGGGTGAAGGAGTACGTTTGGCCGGCCACTAGATGAGTGGTGCCCGTCAACTCGTACGTGTCGTTCAGATTGGTCGCCGACCCGCACGCTGTGCCGCCGCCCGCACACAGGAAGTTCCGAACTGAGTCAGTGTTCAGGAAGGCGATGACAGTCTCACTTCCGCCCGGTTCGTCGAAATTGAAAGATGACGCCACGAACGTAGCGTCAGGGGTCGTCGCCGGAGCGGTGGGCGGAAGTACCCCATCGCTCGGAACGGTATTGAACCAAACCGCACCGCTGATATTCAAGCTATCAGCACGAGCCACACCGGCCAGAACCATAAGTCCTACCAGGGGCAAGGAAAGGCACAGCACACCCGACCTCTTGGACATGCGAGTATCCTGTTGAGAGTTTAAACTGAAGGGAACACGCACGACGTGCACGTCGGAGTCCACTCTGTCGGTCGGCAAACATCAACCTGTGGATATTTGTCATCATGTTTTCATGAACTTATGCGCTCTTGTCAGAGCAGCATGACTCGCCACAGGAATAGTGTTGCAAACACTTGCACAGTGGAAGATTGGATTTTTTCACTCCCAGTACAGGGCTATCTCAGTTGCTTGTGGCGATTACTCGCACCTCAGTGCCACCATTGGATCGATCTTCGCTGCGCGGCGTGCTGGCCAGTATCCAGCAACTGCTCCTACAGCCAAGAGCGTCGCGGCAGCAAGCATGAAGGTCAGCGGGTCGCCAGGAGCGATACCGAACAGCACGTGGGCGATCAGTCGCATGGCCGCTATCGAGCAGGGCACTCCGACGAGGATGCCCATGACGGAAAGCAAAACCGATTCGCGTAGGATCAGCCTTAGAATTTTGCCCTGCTGCGCTCCCACCGCCATTCGTATGCCGATCTCGCGCGTGCGCCTCGTTACCGCGCATGACATCAAGCCGAATAGTCCAATACCCGCCAGAGCTAGGGCCAGTCCTGCAAACAAAGTCGACAGCATGGCCGTCGTACGATCCTCGGCCAGTGCTTGGTCACTTGTCTCCTCAACGGTCCTCGCGCTGATCGAGTACTCATGACCATGCGACTGAATCTCGTTCTGCACCAATCTCGCGATCGTAGTGGGGTTCTGCGAACGGACAAAAAGGTTTCCTAATTTGCTATAGCCGGGATGCTGGGGTGAGGGCACATAAATCACCAGAGCATCAGGATCTCGCAGGTTGATAAGACGTGCGCTGCGCGCGATTCCAACGATCTCGAGGTTTTGCAGTTCGGGTTGCACGCCAAAACGCACCTGCGTGCCGAGCACATTTCCGACGGGATGCAATCGCCGCGCAAGATTGTTATCGACAATCGCCACCTGCGGATGTTGTTGGTCATCGGTCCAAGCGAAGTTACGTCCGGAGATGATCGGAATTCCGAGTGTTTGGAGGAATCCTGGTGACGCAACCACAAGCGTCGCGGCTCTTGTGGCGTCGACTGGCGAGTCTACGGCGGCAGCAGAGACTGTATCTTTCCATCCAATGTCTCCCGCCGGGATGTCCAAACCTGCAAAGCTCGCCGAAGTGACTCCCGGCAGGCTCGCCACCGCGTCAACAAGCTGCTTACGGTAGCTGTTCATGTCGATGTTGTTGAATCCTTCGGGTCGAGGATTCAGGCCTACCTGAAGCACGCTCTTCCTTTCGAAATGAGGATCACACGAGTGCAAGGACTCAAAGGTTTGCAAGAGAAGCCCCGCGCCGAACACCAGGACAAGGGACAATGCGATTTGCGTGATGATCAGGCCTTTGCTCAGGAGTCCCGTACTGCGCGCCAGCGTTCGTTCATCCTCGCGAAGGGCATCGACCGGGTGTCGCCGCGACGTCTGCCATGCAGGTGCCAGTGCGATGAGCACTCCCGTACCGATGGCCGCCGCGGCGGTGAAAAAGAAGACCCTCCAGTCTGGGCGAAGGTCCATGGTAACCGGCGTTGCTGGGGTGTCAATCATCGCCAAAAGCAAATGGCCGCCCGAATAGGCAAAAGCGAACGAGACCAGCGCTCCGGCCCCGGACAACAAGATGGTTTCGATTAGCAGTTGGCGGATGATCTGCAGCCGTGTAGCTCCCAGAGCCACCCGCACACTCATCTCTCGGCTGCGGGCAATGAGCCGTGATAACGTCAGGTTTGCTAGATTGACGCAAGCTACCACCAATATGAGGCCAGCCAGGCCCATCAAAACGTGCAATGGACGCTCCAACTGCAAGCGCAGATCGGCATTCATACCCGTGGATGCGGACTTGGCTTCCAGGCTCATGTCCAGCCACGACTGCAGGCGCTGCCCGGGAACATCCGTGGGCGCTGTGATGGCAAGTATCTTGTGCCAGAATGACTGCACTTGTGCGCTCGCCTGCTCGATCGTGATGCTGTCTCTCAGCCGCCCAGCAGAGAAGATCCATAACGACGAGCGATTGGTAGTGAGGTGAGAGAACGGCCCGGCGGTGATTGGAATCGTGATTTCCGGCACGGTGCCGGGAGTCATTCCCATGAACCACCTGCGGCTGACGCCAACGATCGTAAATGGCTCCCCTTCGATGCGGATGACCTTGCCGATCACAGCGGGATCACGACCGAATCTACTACTCCAGAACTCATAGCCGAGTACGGCCACCGGAGTTCCCGGGATACTGCTTGCGTCCGACGGTACGATGAATCTTCCTAGAAGAGGTGTGGCACCGATCGTCGCGTAGTAGTTTCCAGTCACACCACGCACCATGCTGGGAAAAAGTGCACTATCCATCTCCACGTTGTAGTTGAGGCCACCGGTCCATCCGAACAGGCTTGAGAAAACTCGCTGGTTCTCTTCAAGTAGCTGAAAAACAGGAAACGAAAACGGCACCCGCGTGCCATTGCGATAGGTGGCAGCGACTCCCACCAGGCGATCCGGTCGCCAGACGGGAAGATTCCGGAGGACTAGCGCGTCAAGGATGCTGAAAATCGCCGTATTGGCACCAATGCCCAACGCCAGAGTGATGACCGTAACAGCAGCGAATCCGGGGCTCTGCTTGATCAGCCTCATGCCATAGCGGACGTCCTGTCGTAGTGATCGCATGCACTCTTTACCTTTAACTATTTGGCACTCCACCCCGCTGAAAGGCCTCGACCATCACGTTATTGCCTTCCTCCGATCCTTATGACTCGAGCTCGTCCGCAGCGTCTTCAAACCTCGTGCAATCTTTTAAAAACGCCAGCTTTACCTTTCCTGTCGGCCCATTCCTCTGCTTGGCCACGATGATATCGGCAGCGCCGCTAAGTTCCGGTTCATCGGGTTTGTAGACTTCCTCGCGAAAACAAACATCACCACGTCTGCGTCCTGCCCGATGGATCCGGATTCGCGCAGATCCGCCAACTGTGGCCGATGATCGCCACCCCGCTTTTCCGGATCCCGGCTGAGCTGCGAAAGGGCGATAACGGGTGCCGCTAATTCCTTCGAGAGCGTTTTCAGGCCTCGGGAAATTGCCGACACTTCTTGCGTGCGGTTCTCGCACCGTCTGGCGCCGGCCGACATCAACTGCAAATAGTCGACAATCACAAGGTCGAGGCTTCCGACCAGAACACCCCCAAGCGTCTGACCGTCTTTCCATGATGGCGCCTCACCGCTCAGTGAGCGATATTGCGATTGCAACAACCATGTGGGGCTTCGCCAACTCTGAGTCCCGCGTCCATATTTACCAGCGTTCATTGTCTACAACGGGTTCGCAAGTCTCGACGATTCGCGGCCGAACCTTGAAGTCAGTAATCCAGCACTCGCCGAGGACGGAGCAGTAACAACCTTCGGCCTCGATTTTGAACCGCGCATCGGTGTCAAGGAGACGGTATACAGCGGGATCTGCACTCGCAGGCGCATTTGAAAGATGTCCTCAGAACGTCCTGCAGGCAGGGTCTGGCCGGATGCTCTATTTACCCATATTGGCAAAGCTTGCCGCTGCACGCGGCAACACCGGTCAAGCAGATCACGCGGGCCGTTTGTCGGCCGGCCATCCCACTTGATTCGCAACCACTCGATGATCGCAGGACCCGTGCCACCGTTGGTCAAGTCAAAGTGAATCACGCTGGCATTCTCCAGCATGTTGCCCGTCCCGAAGCGGAGGATGGGGGAGCGTAGATGCCTCAACTTGCTTCTCGTTGGAGGCAACTAGCTTCTCCATCGTGCGTCCGTGATGGATGCTGACGATGAGGGAAACAATGGAAATGAAGATTGCCGATCCGGCAAGGATAAGATCGAGCCAGGGAAGACCGGTGTGACGAGCGTGTGAGTGAGATTCGTGTTCGATCATCGTTTTGGCGAACAGGGTAGCACACGAGAACGCTGACCGAACCCCTACCGTATTTCGCAGGGCCACAAACGTAAGCTATCTCGGGCACTGGCAACCCTCCGGGGTTGTGCAATCGGGCGACTGTGCGCTCTTGCCTGCCCGATGAGCCCTATAGACCACATCTACCTGTTCGCACCGCGCAACTCCAGGTCCAGGACCTTGGTTTCGATGGGCCACGAGGAAAACGCAAAGATCACGATCGCTACGATGTTCAGGATAGGAATCAGCATCACGAAGCCGTGCCAACGTGGATAGCCCGCTTTCGACGAAATGTTCCCGAAGACGATGTAGGCAAACAGACTTGAGATGACGAGTTCAATCCACCACTTCATCGTAAAAGCCATTTTCTGCTCCCTTTCGGGGAGGAATTCTCTCACAATATCGAGCCCGTCAACCGAATGAGCGGCCGGCAACAATTTACGTCGGCCGGCGCACCGCAAGTTCGCGCCGTTTGTTCGCCCTTCATCACCATTGGGAAATAGAGCTTGTGCAGCAGTGGTCAGAACCGGTAGCGGATCAACCGGACGGATCGTAAACTTGCCGTCCTTGTTATCGACGCCGACGACGCTGCCTCTTCGATCCTGAGCATTCCAGCTAACCACTCTGGAATAACGCGCCTGCGGGCGCCCTTATCTTGGACACGACCATAGGGGCCGGGAATTGAGTCTTCACCACCAGGGCTGAGAATATAAGCAACACAAGCTTGCCATCGACCTTCTCAACGGGGCCTCGCAAGGATGTGGCGTTTTCCCATTTGACCGGCCAATCATGAACTGCTACGGCGGCGATCCCTTCTGGAATCGATTGGAAGAAATGCACTAACATGCCCTAGCATTGTTTTGCAGTACCAGCCCGCGAGGCTCGCTCCTTGTCGAACAACCCAATCCACGGTTCCGCGGTTTTCACCTGGTCAACGACCGGAGGCTCGATTACCACATGGCGGATCATGGCGCTGATCCTCTTCATGCATGCAGTGTCGCCCGCATCGTCTCTGCCAGGACCATCCTCTGTCCACGCTCTCGAACAAACTCTGCCTGAACTCATGCGAAAGCACTCGGTTCCGGGCCTGTCACTGACTCTCATTCGCGATGGCAAGATCTATTGGGTGAAAAGCTTTGGGGTGAAGGATGGCAAGGTGCCGGTCACAAAAGACACGATCTTTGAAGCCGCCTCCCTTAGCAAGGTCGTCTTCGCCTATGCCGTACTGAAATTGGCCGATCAGCACAAGATTGATCTGGATGCACCGCTCGAGCAGTATCTCGGTGCGCCTTATATCCAAGGCGATCCGCGCATCAACAAAATTACAGCTCGCATGGTGTTGAGTCACCGCACAGGCTTTCCCAACTGGCGCCCCAAGGAAGGACTCACCATCCATTTCGAGCCCGGTGATCATTTCAGCTACTCGGGGGAAGGCTTCGTCTTGCTGGCAAAGGCGGTCGAGCGAATCACTGGCCAGGATCTCAACGACTTCATGCGGCAGACGGTGTTTACGCCGCTCGGCATGACCAGCAGCAGCTATGTTTGGCGCCAGGACTACGACCGGCGAACGGCGATCGGGCACGATCGAGATGGCAGGCCTCAGGACAAATGGAAACCAAAAGAAGCAAATCCAGCCTCGTCCTTGCACACCACCGCGCTGGATTACGCGCGCTTTATGACCACGCTGCTCGACGGAAAAGGATTGAAGCCGGACACCCTGAAGCAGATGGAGACTCCGCAGACTCCGGTGCAGCAGAATTGCATCGCCAATTGCTTTGATGTCGCCCCCCTATCGACGAGCGTCTTCTGGGGTCTCGGAGTCGGATTGGAGAAGACCCCGGCCGGTCTAGCCTTCTGGCACTGGGGTGATAATGGGGCATTCAAGGCCTATATGGTGGGCTTCCCGGCGCACCGATACGGATTGGTGATGTTCACCAATTCCGAAAACGGGCTCAGCCTAGCCGATGCCGTCGTCAAAGCAGCATTGGGCTCCGACCAGCCCAGTCTCCAATGGCTCAACCACCCTGACTGATTTCCACGCCGTTAAAGCTTTTCCACAACGGGCGCCGCTCGCACCGCAGAGGCGAACCTGTCGAAAACGCGGCCATCGCCGAAGTTCGCTAAGTCCGACTCACTGCGGGTCAGAGGTGGACGGCCCTTTATCTCGGTTCATGCTCAGTTCCTGCGTTACGGGCACTGTCTGGGTTTCAGGATTAAAGGAGCGAGTGGCGCTTGCTGAAAATCGAAGATGTCCAGCATATCGCTGGCATTCCGGTCCCTGGCCGTGAGCGGTTGAAGGTTGTAACGAGTCTCCACGAATTTCAAAACCGAGGCGTGCTCATAGATGGTGTGCGAGACACTTCCGGGTTTCACGAAAGGGGAGATGACAAGCAATGGCACACGGGGGCCCAGACCAAACGAATCGACCTGGGGCGGTGGAACGTGGTCGTAGTAGCCGCCGTAATCGTCCCAGGTGAGGAAGACGACCGTAGAATTCCAATCCGGACCTTGCATGATTGCATTCAATACCTGGACTGTCCAATTCTCACCTTTGCAGATACTGCCGGGTGCTTCCTCAGAGACGTCCGCGCCATCTGAAAAAACCCAGCTCATCGCGGGCAGATTACCGGTTTTGGCATCCGTAAGGATCTGTTCGTTCGGCGCAAAGTCGTCGGCCCAGTTTGCGCTGTGGCGCAGCATCCTTATCGCTCCGCCGCCGTTTACGTAGAGTTTCCAACGGATGCCCGCTTCCTCGAGCCGGTCCGGCAGGCCGGGAAAATCGAAACAGGGCGCTCGTTTGCTCTTGTGTCCCTGGGCATCCATCACGGTGACGGCCCCGACATATTCTCCATTACAGGCCGCTCCCGATTCGTCTGTCCCATTGTCGATGACGCCGCCTCCATTGTCGATCAGGCCGCCCGATTGCGCCGCAAACATGTAGAGGTAGTTGGGAAGGCTCGGACCATGGATGGACGTGAAATAGCGATCCGCGAGGGCGAAGTGCCGCGCGTATTGCCAATAGTTCGGAATCTGCTGTTCGCCAGCCTGGGTGTAGGCGGACTGTCCAGGACTGATCAAGTCAAACTCGTCCATCTTGCCTCGATTCATCGCCTCGATCGCACAATCCCAACTGTTGCAATGCGGGGCCCAATCGGAGTCGGGAAGCGGCGTAAGCGGTACGGTGGCGCCTGTCGAAGTGAGGCCTTCCCTTGCACCGTCTGCACCGGGGAAGGTTCCAAAGTAGTTATCGAACGTGTGATTCTCCTTGACCAGGAAAACCACGTGCTGAATCCGTGAGACGTCTTCCGAGGGGGATACAGCGCCGCCATTTCCGCAAGAGGTAAAGAGAAGAGCGGCGGAAAACAACAGGCACAGGCGAACAACGATCCTGAAAGACCCTGTTTCGCAGATGGCGGCAGATCTACCGCTCAACCGGCAATATTTCAGGATCCTGGCCACAAGGACGATACCATTCCTCTCCGCACTCAAAGCCCAAAACCAGCTCGAAGGGCAAGTTATCTTCTGGTACGACTTGTAGTACGACTTGCCGACGCTAGTGGATTTGTTGAGATTGGGACCTGCAGTCCCGTGAAGAGCCCCGCCGCTGAAGCACTTGGATCGCGGTCGGACAATGTGTCTGACGACGCGCAAACATTCTTGTCAATTCAGAAGGTGTGAAGGGAGGAGTTTTCCCGTGGGTGCGAGCCCGTTTGCAGAGGTTGCGATACCTGCCGTGTCGCTATCGCTACTCCCCATGCACGGACTGAGTCAGAAGGTCGACACGCCCCAGGGCCTCTGGGTCAACGGATCCTCTTCGGGCAAGCATGCCGTCGCCGTCGCCGTCGCCCCTGCTGTGACCGCAAAGAACGGCGCTTGCGCCTGGGTGCAGGTTGTCTCGGTGTGTCGCCCGGCTCGAAGGAATGTGTCTGAACCCATCGACTGCGGGGAAGCGTCTACAGGGTCCGCGGTTGCAGTAGGCGAGCCGGGCACCTGGTGCAAGGCAGCCGGGAAGAAATATGCACTGGTCTACCGCTGCTCCGGCCAAGTCTGCATCTTTTCCAGCCTATGCATCCCAGTCCGTCGTAGCGCAAATAGAATTCCCCAGCCCGCGGCGGCAACGGCTAGCACCAGCAATAGCGGGAACAGCAGGTACCAGGGGTGCCAGCCCGCGGTTGTAGGCGGGAGGCCCGCTTGCGTGTAAGAAATGCTCTTTGCTTCGTGGATGGCCAACTCCACGCCCACCAGGATCACGCACATCAGAACCATGGTCGATCGTGGAAATCGAAATTCGGGACGCATATCGAACCTCCTCATACCATTCCAAGCAACCGTGCCGCAGAAGCGCTGGCGCGCCGCTCCGGCAAGCAGACCTGTAATTTCGCGGAAACAAAATGCCACACGAGCGTCCAGAGTTTTCCCGTGCATGTCCGCTTGCGCTTGAGCAAACACCAGGATCATCTCGCCGCCATATTCACGCACATAGGCGGCCGGATACAGGCGAAGCAGGCTGCGATAGAAGGCCAGCATGCCTATGCCTCCTTGCGAGCGATGCGTAAGCCGGCAACTTTCGTCAGGCTTCGCATGCGTTCGATCTCCGCCTGCAGGTTGCGCCGGCCCTTCGACGTGAGCCGATAGGAACGACGGTCGCGCGCAGGCTCGTCTTCCTCAATTCGCTCGATCCAGCCCTGCGCCAGCAACCTCTGCAGGGCGCCATAGAGGGTGCCGGTGCTCAACACCACCCGGCCACCACTGATGCGCTCGACGTCTTTCAGGATCGAATAACCATGCCGCGGCTGCTCCGCCAAGCTCAACAGAACCAGCAGTACCGGTTCGCTCAAAGGCAAAGATTCCATTACGTCACCAGGCGATATGTCGTATGACGTCATATTAGCGCAAACCGTTGCCTCAGGCAATGAGAGCTTCTTCGAAATAGTCCAGACGGTGCCCGGCTCCGTGCGCTCATCCGTGTGGTCGGGCCGACATTCCACGCAGGCACACCCCAATCCCTGGGCAACCAGGCAACTGTGCCGCGAGGATGGATCGCTCCAGAGCACGGTGTCGCCATGTTCTTGCGGCATCCAGATGGTTGAAGTCGGAACCCGGGACGGCTACCGAAAGGCCTCTTGGACGAAACCCGGTCATGACGAACTGCGTCCCAGCCGTCTTGACGCGGCGCCCGATGTGCCCCCAATCTCGAACCTCTCAAAAGCAAGCAGATGGGATATGATCTGTTTTTCCGGAGCAGGGGCATTTGCGGACGGCATTGCCGGACTGCCCCAGGCAGGAGAGAATACGCGGATCTCGCCTCGTGGGAGGAATTCATGGCCGTGAAAAATTCTGAGAGTCGTGATAGCCAGCCGTCTTACTCTCGTCGACGGTTCCTTTCTTCACAGGCCACGGTAGCCGCCCTGAGTGCTGTGCCCATGCTCGGCGGTGCGAGGGATGTTCTCGGCGCTCCGGTTCCCAGTGGTTCGGCGGATGCGCACCCGGACTATTACGACAAGCTCGGTGTAACGAAGATCATCAACGCCGCGGGCACCTACACGGAACTCACATCGGCCGTGATGCCCCCTCCCGTCCGTGCGGCAGTGGCCGAGGCCGCATTACATCCGGTGCACCTTCGCGAGTTGCAGCAGAAGGCGGGAGCCTATATCGCGCAAAAGCTGAAAGCCGAAGGCTGCTGCGTCAGTTGCGGCGCATCTTCAGCGATCACGCTTGCTACGGCGGCCTCGGTTATGGCCGCAAACAACTGCAACCCATTGGACATCCCAAGCCTGATCGGAACACCGCAGTTTCCGAAGAACCAAGTCGTGGTTCAGAAAATTCATCGCTATGAATACGACGTAGCCATGCAGATGTGCGGAATCAAGATCGTGGACGTGGTCACGTTGGATGACTACAAACAGGCCCTTGGCCCGAACACCGTGATGACCAACTATTTCAATGCGGCAGATGCGGTGGGCATCAGCCGCGAGGATTGGATCGCCGCGGCGCACGAGAAAGGCGTTCCGTGCCACCTCGATGCCGCCGCCGATATGCCTCCGATCTCCAATCTTTGGAAGTACACGCAAATGGGGTTCGATATGGTGTCGTTCTCTGGCGGGAAGGACATCCGCGGGCCGCAGAACGCCGGTCTCCTGCTGGGCAAGAAAAAATACACCGATCTCGCTCAGCGTAATCTCTGCCCCTCAGACTCAGTCGGCCGAGGCATGAAAGTAGCCAAAGAACAGATCGTCGGTATGGTGGCGGCCGTCGATTGGCTGCTCACGCAAACCGATGAAGGAATGGAGAAGGAGTCGAGGGACCGTATGGCAGCAATCATCGGCATGGTAAAAGACATTCCAGGCGTCGAGACCAGCGTCATGGTGCCGGAGCTGGCCAACCATGTCCCTCACCTGATGATTCATTTCGATCCGGGGGTCATCGGTGCTTCGGCGCGCGAACTCCAGGTTCGCCTGCGGACGGCAACACCTTCTATCGAACTGAACCCTCACACCGGAAGCACCAGCCCTTCCCAGGGCGTTCCGGCGCAACCCAACTCGCTCGTCCTCACCACGTTCCTTCTTAATCCGGGAGAAGAGTTCATCGTCGGCCGGCAAGTTCTAAAAGTGCTGAAGAATCCGAAATCAGTAGGCACCTATCCCCCGCAGCCTGCCTCGACGGATTGATCCCGTCTTTGCCGTTGTCGTTTCCCTCTCAATGCGCCGTGAACTCGGCCACGCGCTATTAGACCCATGCGTCAAGGGTGAAGATTTCCACGTCTCTGCCAACGAACAAACCTCCCTTTCCCGCCGGGCTGGTACCGTCGAGCACCGCCCCTTGCCGCACGTTTTTCTATCAATGTTCGTGCAGGCGTCTAGGTGATCCCGGTTTCTGGAGTTTCGGGGGCGAACCAATCCGGTCACCTGCCCATTACGTACCGATGGATAGTGAAGGCTCGCGGGCGGAACTTCAAACGAGACTTTGCCGAAAGCCGGTGCAGCATTCTGGAACAGCGTCAAAGTTCCAAAAAGATGTCTCGTTGAGACTGCCTTTGCTGCAAAGTGCGATCCCGGATTGATTTGGCCGATGTGGGTCCAGCTGTTGGCAGCTTTTGATTTAGCGGCCGAGCTGACGCCGAGCAGGCAGCCCGCAGTCCGAAGAAGCGCACATTGCAACCATCAGCCTTGGCACGGGAGACATCAAGGAGAATCTTTATGATTCGATTCACAACTTCATTGCTGCTCGTTCTAGGCACGCTCATTGGTCCATCGCTCGCACAAACCGACGCGGAGCGCCGCAACTACGACGCGTGTGTAGCGGACTCTTACAAGTGCAGGAAAGCCGCGGACTTCGGAGATCCAGACGCCATGTACAATCTGGGCTTGATGTACCAGACCGGGCGGGGGGTGCCGCGCGACTCTGAGCAGGCGCTCAGCTGGTATCACAAGGCCGCTGCAGCCGGTGTGTCGACCGCCGGCCCCGCCATGAACGGGCAGCGCCTCATGTACCTGAAAACACAGGACGACGCCCGGGCGGTAAGCTGGTTTCGCAGTGCCGCCGCCGCCCGCTACGCGCCGGCCATGACCAATTTGGGCTTTGTGTACGAGAACGCTCGGGGTGTGCCGCGAGACTATAGGCAGGCGATGAGCTGGTATCGTAAGGCCACCGCAGCGGGAGATCCAGACGCCATGTACCATTTGGGCGTCATGTACGAGAACGCTCGGGGTGTGCCACGGGACTATAAGCACGCGATGAACTGGTATCGTAGAGCCGCCAACGCCGGGATCGCGACCGCCATGTACAATCTGGGCCGCATGTACGAGAACGCGGAGGGCGTGCCACAGGACGACGCCCAAGCGGTGAGCTGGTTTCGCAAAGCCGCCGGCTCCGGCTATACGCCCGCTATGAGCAATCTGGGGGACATGTACGAGAACGGGCAGGGCGTGCCGCAGGACCATGCGCGGGCGGCGAACTGGTACCGCCAAGCCGCCGACGCTGGAGATCTCTACGCGCGCGCATCCTTGAGCCGACTTGGCGAATAAACAGCGTCTAAGTACGCCCTGTCAGAAAGTCGCTCGGGTCGAGGGCTGCCGATAAGCATGAGCAAGCGGCGCACCTCCTCTAGCGAGGACGATTGCAGGTTGCAGGTCGGCATCCGCCGACCTGCAGGATGGGCGCCATCATTGACCAAACATGGCGCGTTTCCGGGCTCAATGCCGCGTATTTTTCTCCCGCTGGCGTTGGTTGAGCACCCTGCCCTGAAAAGATCGCACAGGCTACGAGGCCGATACTCTCGGGTCTCATCTTATGCGTGGCGTCTCAGCGATAGGACCACCGTCGCGCTTCCGGGTGCCCGGCCACTCGCCGAGAACTTCATCTTTACGCTTCCCAGAACGCCGTTTGCGCTGCTATCGTCTTGGGCAGCCGGCGCTTCGATCGTACGGACCGGCTTCACGCAGCCGGGGCGCCGCTCGCCGCTTCATTAGCTCTTGGCATAGGTGATTTCCGGACAATTGTCCATGGTGCCTTGCAGGAGGATGCAGGTGTCCTTCAACTCTACAACTCGACTGGCAATCTTTGTCTTTGTCATGTGCCTCGTTCAGGTAGCTCCTGGGGCACCCGCCTCCAATGGGGACCTCCTGCTTATACATGGTCAAGTCGTTACCGTGGACGAAACCGATTCGATCTCGGAGGCAGTTGCCGTTCGTAACGGCACCATCGTCAAGGTGGGGAGTGATGCCGAGGTCCTGGCCTTTGCGAATCACGACAATGGCGTCCGTGTTATCGATCTTCATGGGCACACGGTCACGCCGGGCCTGATTGACACCCATGCCCACATAGCCCAAGGAGGCGTAAATGAACTTTACGGCGTCAACCTCTCGGATGCGGGCTCCGTAACAGAAATCGTGGCTCGGCTCAAAGCCAAGATCGCTCTGGTTAAGGAAGGAGAGTGGGTCACAGGCTCGGGTTGGGATGAGGGCAAGCTTGCTGAACACCGATACATCACCGCTGCGGACTTGGATGCAGTTGCCCCAAAAACTCCCGTTTGGTTGATTCATACCACCGGACATTACGGCGCGGCGAATTCGCTAGCGCTAAAAATGGCAGGCATAACCTCGGCGACCCCAGATCCCAGGGCGGGAACCATCGACCGCAATGCTGCAGGAAAGCCAACCGGCGTGCTTAAAGAAGAACCTGCCATGGTGATGGTTACGCATCTCATACCGCCCACAACGGTTGAACAGATGCGCCAGGGAATCTTGCACATGCAGGGGATCTTGCAGCGTGAAGGCGTGACCGCGGTCAAGGACCCGGACATCGACGAGACCCACTGGGATGCCTATAAATCACTGCTCGAGGAAGGAAAACTGACGGAACGGGTTTGCGTCCTGTGGCACGCGGGAACAACCCTGGAGTCCGCACACAAGGCGCTGAGCAAGATTAATGCTGTTCCACGCCTGCCTGCCAGCCTCGGAGATGATCATCTGCTTTCGTGCGGCGCCAAAATCTACCTGGATGGTTCGGGAGGTGCTCGTACCGGATGGGTTTATGATCCGTGGCTGCGGGATGGCAAAGCCACAGACGTCACAAGCTCCGGGGCGCCGAATATTGGCTTACCCCAGGTCGATCCCGCCGTGTATCGAGACGTGGTGCGACTGCTTCATCAGAATGGCGTACCCGTAGGAACCCACGCAGTAGGAGACCGTGCGATCGATTGGGTGGTTGACACCTACGCCATGGTCGAACACGAACAGCCGCGCTCGGGTCTGCGTCACAGCATCATTCATGCGAATTTGCCAACCAGACACGCGCTTGAGGTCATGAGCGAACTGCAGAAGCACTATGACGCCGGGTACCCCGAAATGCAGCCGGAGTTCCTCTGGTGGATTGGAGACACCTACGCAGGGAACTACGGCCCGGAACGCGATCTGCGGCTTGAGCCATTCAAGACTCTCTTGTCACGACATCTTATGTGGGCGGGCGGATCGGATTATCCCGTGACTCCGGTTTCTCCGCGCTACGGCCTCTGGGCATCGATGGAGCGTCAAACACTGAAAGGGACTTTTGGTTTGCATCCTTTTGGAACCGGCGAGAGCATCGATATCCATAGAGCACTGCGCAGCTATACGGCGTGGGGCTCGCATCAGATGTTCCTTGAAAGTAAAATCGGTACCATCGAGGTGGGCAAGAAAGCGGACTTAGTCGTGTGGGACCGTAATCTCTATGCGGTGAGCGCCGCCGAGATCAAGGACATGAAATCCATCATGACAATTATTGGCGGCCAGGTTGTGTATTCGAATCCTGACTTCCGCACGACCGCAGCCGTCGAGTAAATTTACCCGGCAGCGCTCTGAGTTCCCGAATGGTTTCGCCACTCGTCCGTTGCAAACTCGCTGGATCAGCGTTGGGGTGCTGACCCATTTGATCTTCGATTCAGGCCGAGCTACTCTCTCTGACGCGAATCCGCGAAAACCCTTTAGAACGCGGCTGCGCCGGCTTCGGCAACGGCGTGGTCCTGATCTCCGGAACCGCCGCTCACACCGATTGCGCCCACCACTTTGCCGCCGCGCTTCAGCGGGACCCCTCCGGCGAAAATCATGATCTTGCCATTATTGGAGGCGTGGATGCCAAAGAACTGGCCGCCCGACTGCGAGTGGGTGCCGAGGTCCTTGGTGGCAATGTCAAAAGCCCGCGACGTGTAGGCTTTCTTAATGGAGATGTCAATGCTGCCCAGCCACGCCCCATCCATGCGAACATGCGACACCAGGTTGCCGCCTTCGTCAGCCACTGCGATATTCATGGGCTGACCAATTTCCTTGGACTTCTTTTCTGCCGCCGCGATCACCCTGCGCGCGTCTTCCAGAGTCATAATGGGTCCTTTCGTGTCTAATCATTTTTCAATCACTTCAATTTACTTGCGCTAAGAAGCCAGGCACCGATTACCAAACAACCATTCATGGGGTCGGAAACAGCCCCTACGAAAGTCCGGCGTGGGTCTGCAAAGTCCAGTTATGCGGCCGCCACCAGACCGTGCGGATCGAGCACGAACTTCTTCGCGGCTCCTTTGTCGAAGTCCTTGTAACCTTGAACGGCCTCCTGCAACTTGATGACAGTCACGTTGACCGCTTTGGCGATTTTGATTTTCTCGTGCAGGATGGCCATCATCAGCTGCCGGTGGTACTTCAGCACCGGACACTGGCCCGTGGTGAAAACGTGCGATTTCGCCCATCCCAGGCCAATGCGGATACTCAGATTTCCGTGCTGGGCTGCCTTGTCCGCTGCCCCCGGATCCTCCGTTACATACAGCCCGGGGATGCCGAGAGAACCGCCGGCGCGGCAAACCGTCATCAGCGAATTCAGCACGGTGGCGGGCGCTTCTTTTCTCGCGTCCTGGCCGTGGCCGCGAGCTTCAAAACCGACGCAATCCACCGCGCAATCCACCTCCGGGACCTTGAGGATCTGGGCAATCTGGTCGCCGACCGAGGCCTCTTTGGAGACGTCAACGGTTTCGCAGCCAAAGCTGCGGGCTTGCGCCAGGCGCTCGGGGATCAGGTCGCCTACGATGACGACGGCGGCCCCCAGCAATTGGCACGCGGCCGCGCAGGCGAGCCCGACCGGCCCCGCCCCGGCAATAAACACCGTAGCCCCCGGACCAACCCCCGCACTGACCGCGCCGTGATAGCCCGTGGGCAGAATGTCACTCAGGCAGGTCAGGTCTTTAATCTTTGACATGGCTTGAGCCTTGTCGGGAAACTTCAGCAAGTTAAAGTCGGCATAGGGGACCATGACATAGTCTGCCTGGCCGCCCACCCATCCGCCCATATCGACATAGCCGTAAGCCGCGCCGGGACGCGCCGGATTTACGTTCAGGCAGATGCCGGTGGCGCGCTCTTTGCAATTGCGACAGCGCCCGCAGGCGATGTTGAACGGCACCGACACCAGGTCGCCCACTTTAATGAACTCAACGTCGCGCCCGGATTCGATGACTTCGCCTGTGATCTCGTGTCCGAGAACCAGTCCTTTGGGCGCGGTGGTCCTGCCCCGCACCATGTGCTGGTCACTGCCACAAATGTTGGTGGAAACGATCTTGAGAATGACGCCGTGCTCGCATTTCCGATCTCCAAGCGCCAGCTTGGGGAAATCGATGCTCTGAACTTCGACGACTCCCGGCCCCATATACGCGACGCCGCGGTTCTTTGACATGGCTTGAGCTCCTCAGATTCCGTCCCGCATCTTACATCTTGTCCGACGCGGAGGACCTAAAAACCGATCGCGATTCCAGCCTCAAACACAGGCAAATTCGGTTCTGAAACAACGCGGTTTACCGCTCCCTTTGAGCGTCTCGAGCGGACCGCGAAACTTCAATTCTCGATTGCGGTTGCGGGGAAGAATGATACGCGGAGTCGCAGGTGAGTTCAAGCCGTTGAGCGCCCGTTCAGCGGCAACCCAGAGGTTCGCGAAGATGCCCGCGCCACCCGGCGCGGCACGTTCCGATCCTTACGCTTTCACGGGTCGCGCCAGTGCTACACTCGGGCCCATGAGCGCCGCGCAGGACCTTGCGCCGGGACTTTATCTGGTGGCTACGCCGATCGGCAATCTCGAGGACACGACTCTCCGCGCCATCCGCGTACTTAAGCAAGTTGACGTGATTGCCTGCGAAGACACCCGGCAGACGCAAAAACTGCTGAACCACTACGGAATTGAAACCCGTACCGTAAGCTACCACGAGCACAATGAGCGGTCGCGCGCGGCCGAGCTAGGCGAGAAACTGGCGCAGGGAGGGCGGGTGGCGGTGGTGAGCGATGCCGGCATGCCCGGGATCTCCGATCCGGGATTCGGTCTGGTGTCGGTGGCCATCGAACGCGGTATTCCCGTCGTCCCCGTCCCCGGCGCTGCAGCGTTCGCCTCCGCTCTCGTCGCCAGCGGACTGCCGGCCGAGACCTTCACGTTTCACGGGTTCCTGCCCCCCAAATCGAGCGCGCGCCGACGCCGGCTCGAACAAGTCAGGAACTCTCGCGGGACCGAAATCTTCTACGAGGCGCCGCACAGAATTTCCGAAACGCTCGAAGATGTGGCCGCGATCCTCGGACCGGAAAGGCGCGTCGTCGTGGCCAGGGAGCTAACGAAAATCCACGAAGAGTTTCTGCGCGGCCCCGCCGGAGAGGTTCTCGAGACAATCCGGAGCCGAGGCGAAATCCGAGGCGAAATCACCCTGCTGGTCGGGCCCGCCGCCGGCGAACCGGACCACGCCGTCCCGGTTTCGATGCGGGAGCGCATCGATGCGATCATGCGCGAGGAGAAGCTCGGGCAAAAAGAAGCGTTAAAGAAGGCCGCGAAGGAACGCGGCATCTCCAAGAGCGAAGCCTACCGGGAGTGGCAAAGAACCAGATGACGGCCGGTCACTTCCCGGCCAGCTCCTTCTTCACCGCCTCGCTGACGAGTTTGCCATCGACGCGCATCCCCTGCGAGGCGAACTTGGCCATCGCATTTTTCATTACCGAGCCCATATCCTTCATCGTGGGCGAGCCCATTTCCCCGATTACCGCCTTCACTCCCGCCGCAATTTCCCCCTCGCTCGCGGCCTTGGGAAGATAGGTTTCGATGAGCACGATCTCGGCTGCTTCCTTCTCGGCCATCTCCTTGCGGCCGCCCCTGGTGAACTGCTCGATCGATTCCTTGCGCTGCTTGATGAGCGTGCCGAGCACCTGCTGCGCTTCCTTATCGTCGAGCGCGGCCATTTTGTCGATTTCGCGATTCTTGAGAGCGGTCTTCACCATGCGCAGCGTCGACAGCCGCGCCTCGTCGCGCGATTTCATCGCCGCCGTGATGTCTTTTTGGATCTGATCAACGAGAGACATGATCAAATTATAGGGCGGCGTCGTTTCCCGGGTCAGCTTTCCGGGTTCGGCGAGGCGGGACGAACGGCCAGCGACGTCAGGGAATCCATGAATCGCATGGAATCTCAAACGGGTGTCGATGCCGAAGCCCGCATTCCGCGATACACTAATAGGTACTCTCTGTAGTTCCCCGAATTCTCTCTCTGAGGACTCATTCCATGCTGCTGAAGAACCGTCTTTTCACTCCCGGCCCTACACCCCTGTTGCCTGCGGCGCAGAATGCGATGGCGGCGTTTACGGCGCACCATCGCACGGCCGATTTCAAATCTCTTTACACGCGAGTGCTCGCCGACATGAAGGACTTCGTCGGGACCGCCAACGACGTCCTGGTCCTCGCCTCCTCAGGGACGGGCGCAATGGAGGGCGCGGTTTCCAACCTGACTTCGCCCGGCGACCGCGTTCTGGTGCTCACGGCCGGCAAGTTCGGCGAACGCTGGCGCGACCTGGCAAAAGCCTACCTCTGCCAGGTTGACCTGGTGGAGAAACCGTATGGCGAAACGTTTACGCTCGAGGAGGTCCGCAAGAAACTCACGCCGGAGACCCGCGCCGTTTACCTGCAGGCGACGGAAAGCTCCACCGGAGCCCGCCACGACGTAAAGGGCATCGCCCAGCTGGTCCGCGCCAACGGCGAGGACACGCTGCTGGTGGTGGACGCGATCACCGGGCTCGGCACGACCCACCTCGACGTCGACAGCTGGGGCATCGACGTGATTATCGGCGGATCGCAAAAGGCGCTCATGATCCCTCCCGGCCTCGCTTATTGCGCCCTGGGCGAGCGCGCGTGGCGGCGCATGGAAACGGCAAAGAATCCCCGCTACTACTTCGATTTTCGCAAGGAACGCAAGGCAGCGGCCAAAGGCGAGTCGGCGTTCACGCCGGCAACCTCCTTGTTTGCAGCCCTGGGCGCGGCGCTCGATTTCATTCGCCAGATGGGCAATGGCGACGTCCGCGCGGGGCGCAGGGCGCTCGTCGATAATGCCGAACTCGCCGCCGAAATGACCCGGGCCGGCATCAAGGCCCTGGGGCTCGAGTTGTTCACCTCCTCTCCGGGAGCGGCTCTTACCGCCGTCAGCTCGCCGGCGGGGCTTGATTCCGGAAAGATCGTGAAAGAGTTCCGCGAGTCCTTCTCGGCCGTGGTTGCCAACGGTCAGGGAGACATGAAGGGCAAGCTGTTTCGCATCGCACACATCGGCTACTACGACTTCCTCGATACCGTGGGGATCCTCGCGGCGCTCGAGCATGTGCTCGCCGCCGTCACCGATCGGCCGGTTGAATACGGCGCAGCCGTCGGCGCGGCCCAGCAGGTGTTTGCGCGATCGAGATCCCGCGAACTCGAAGAAGTAGCGGGCGCGAACAACTGACGAAAAAATGAACACGGGCCACCCACAGTAAGCCCACGGCTTTAAGGCCTGTGGAGTGTCAATTTCTTGTAAAGGAATCATCGATCATGAAAATCGTCATTGCCGAAAAAATGTCTTCTTCCGCCATCAACCTGCTGCGTGAGCCGGACTGGACGGTGGTAACCCACGACCAGCTCAACGGCAACCTGGCCGAGGTCCTCGAGACGGCCGACGCGCTGCTGGTGCGCTCTGCCGTCCAGGTCGACGCCGCCCTCCTGGCCAATGCCTCGAAGCTGCGGGTGATCGGCCGCGCCGGCGTCGGCGTGGACAACATCGAACTGGAGCCGGCAACGCGCAAGGGCATCGCGGTCATGAATACCCCCGGTGCCAATGCGGTCGCGGTCGCGGAAATCACCCTGGGACTCATGCTCTCGATGGCGCGCTTCATCCCGCGGGCCAACCAGCTGACGCACGCCGGCAAATGGGAGAAGAAATCGCTGCAAGGCACCGAGTTGCGCGGCAAGACCCTGGGCATTATCGGGCTCGGAAAAATCGGCTTGGAGGTGGCCAAGCGGGCGCGCGCGTTCGGAATGGAGATCCTGGCGCATGATCCTTTTGTCTCCGCGGCGATTGCCAAAGATAACGCCATCAGCCTGGCGGGGCTCGATGAGGTCTTTCGCGCAGCCGACTATCTCAGCCTGCACGTGGGCCTGACCCCGCAAACCGCGAACCTGATCAACGCCGATTCGCTCGCAAGGATGAAAAAGGGCGTGCGATTGGTCAACTGCGCTCGCGGCGAGCTCGTAGACGAAGCGGCCCTCTCCGCCGCTCTGCGGGACGGTCAGGTGGCGGCGGCGGCCTTGGACGTCTTTCGTCAGGAGCCGCTCAAGGAATCCCCGCTCGAAAAGATGGAAAACGTGATTCTGACCCCACACATTGCGGGGTCCACGAACGAGGCGCAGGAGGCCGTAGGCCATCAGATTGCGCTGCAGGTAAAGGAGTATCTGAAGCACGGGGTTATTCAGAATGCGGTCAACGTTCCTTCGGTCTCGCACGAAGAGTACGTCGAGATGAAGCCCTACATCGTGCTGGCGGAGAGACTGGGATCGTTCCTCGCGCAGATCAGCGGCGGGGTCGAGGAAATCTCGATCGCCTACACCGGACACATTACGGAGTGGAAGACGGAACTCATCCGCAACGCGGTCATCAAGGGCATTCTCAATGCCGCCGTGGATGAGACCGCGAATCTCGTCAACGCTCTGAGTCTCGCCCAGTCGCGGGGACTCGCGGTCCGCGAGGAGCGCCATCCGAGGCCCTCGACCGGCGGAGCCGCGAGCGCGCTTTCGATCGAGATTCGCGGCGGCGGCGAACAACACACGGTCAAAGGCGCCGCGCTTAAAGAAGATGCGCCCCGCCTGCTGCACGTAGACGGCATCGATGTCGAGGCTCCTCTGGCGCGCAACCTGATTTACCTGCGCAACCAGGACGTTCCCGGGGTCATCGGCCAGGTGGGCACAATTCTCGGCAGGCACGACATCAACATTGCGAACTTCTCGCTGGGCCGCAGAAGCGGCGTGCCCGAGCCGGGAAGGCCGCTCGAGGCCATCGCCGTGGTGCAGGTCGATGGCGGCGTTCCCGAACCCGTCGTAAGCGAGCTCCGCGGCATACCAGCGGTCGAACAGGCCAAGGCGATCGTCCTGTAGGGCCAACTTCTACCGAGTTCGCAAGGGAAACGAGCGCGCCCGGCTCTTGCCGCCGGCCGCATCGATGTTGCCATGGAAATTCAGGAGAACATTCCCCTTGCGCCGCTGACCACCCTGGGCATCGGAGGTTCGGCGCGTTTTTTTGTGCGCGCCGCATCTGCCGACGATGCGGCGGAGGCGGCGCAATTCGCGGAGCGGCAGAGTCTCCCCCTTTTCGTGCTCGGCGGAGGAAGCAATGTTTTGATTGCAGACCGGGGATGGCCCGGACTGGTCCTCGGGATAGGGATCAGGGGAATTGAGCAGGAAAGCTCCGGTTCGACGACTCTGTTCCGGGTCGGAGCCGGCGAGAACTGGGATGCGTGGGTCGAACACTCGGTCGAACGCAGCTGCGCGGGAGTCGAATGCCTCAGCGGGATTCCCGGAAGCGTGGGAGGAACTCCCATCCAGAATGTCGGCGCCTACGGGCAGGAGGTTGCCGAAACCATTGTCTCCGTCTTCGCATTCGACCGGCGCCAAAAGCGCGCCTGCGACCTGAGCAACGCCGATTGCGGGTTCAGCTACCGCTCGAGCATCTTCAATACGGCCGGGCGGGACCGCTACATCATTCTGGGCGTGCGTTTTGCGCTCCGCGCCGGCGGAGCCCCCCGCCTGCGCTACCGCGATCTCGAGAGATATTTCGCAGGGCGAGACAGCCCCGCCACGCCGTCCGAGGTCCGCAACGCCGTGCGCAAGATCCGCGCCTTGAAAGGAATGCTGATCGCGCCGGGCGATCCCGACAGCCGCAGCGCCGGATCGTTCTTCAGAAATCCCGTCCTCACCGCCGAACAGCACGAGGATCTCCTGCGCAGAGCGGCTGAGCGGCGCCTCGAGGCGCCCCACTATCCCGCGCTTTCGCGTCAAAGGAAAGTTTCCGCCGCCTGGCTGATTGAAAACTCGGGATTTGGAAAAGGCTATCGGCGGGGCAACGCGGGGATTTCAAGCAAACACGCTCTCGCACTGATCAACCGGGGCGCGGCCACGGCGGCTGAAATTGTCGGCCTGCAAGAAGAGATTCAGCAGCGGGTCGAAGCGCAGTGGGCAATCAGGCTTGAACCGGAGCCAGTGTTTGTGGGTTTTTGAGGGGCTCCGCGGTCTCTGACGGTCGATTCGGGTGTCCTCTCCACCTCCCGGGAGCTCCAAGGGGGAGCGGGCCGCCTGATTTCGCCGCCCCATTCATTGAGCGGCAATCCGCACGGCTTCTTCGAATACCTTCACGAACATCGCGCGCGTGAGCTTGCCGGTCTGCGTGTTCTGATTCGACGGATGATAGGAGGCGAGCAAGGTCCGACCGTCCGGCATCTTGTACTGCGCCCCGTGCTGAAACAGGTAGCCGTTCTTGCGGGCGACGACGCCCCGCCGCTTCAGATAGTCGAGCGAAGCCACGAAACCAACCCGTCCCAGGGCGACGATGACCTTGGCATGTTTCAGTCCGTCGAGTTCGCGATCGAGGTAGGGCGCGCAATTTGAAAGTTCCTGCGGGACGGGCTTGTTGGCCGGCGGGGCGCAACGCACGGCGGCGGTGATATACAGGTCCGTGAGAACCAATCCGTCGTTGCGATCGGTTGCCATTGCCTGGCTGGCGAAACCGGTCTCGTTCAGCACCGGGTACATGAAATTTCCCGAAGCATCGCCGGTGAACGGCCGCCCGGTGCGGTTTGAGCCGTGCGCGCCGGGGGCAAGCCCCACGACAACCACGCGCGCCCTGGGGTCCCCGAAACCGGGAACGGGCTTTCCCCAGTACTCCCAGTCCCGGTAGGCCCGGCGCTTCTCTCGCGCCACCTCTTCACGATACTCGACCAGGCGCGGACA
>Ga0123356_10000088_pt1 | contig 96559 bp, 107 predicted proteins | sample TergutEmb28metaG_2_FD_92546 | JGI IMG/M metagenome (GOLD analysis project Ga0123356, IMG submission 92546) | Embiratermes neotenicus P3 segment gut microbial communities from Petit-Saut dam, French Guiana - Emb289 P3 | ecosystem: Host-associated > Arthropoda: Insects > Digestive system > Gut ...
AATCAGCCTTTTTCGATTAATTCGGGTAGATTTATACATATAAGCACCAGCCTTTTTATAGATATTGTATACTTTCAATGTATATGGTACAAGATTGAACAAAATTCACAGCCTTGTATTGTCAAATTTGCTGAATTTTTTCGCGCTGTGCCGTTTGGAGCGCGGTTTTCGCCGTTTTTTTGTAAAAAAGTAACAACAAAAGTATTAAAGTTTTATTGAGGTTTTGTCACACATGAGCAATATTCACAAAGCATTTTCATAAAATTTAGTTATTTAGGCTCTTTACTTTTTCTCTGTAGAACTGTATTATAGAGAAAGTGGGCTATTTGTATAGCTATATATAAAAACAGGAGGTTCTTCAAATGGCAAGTTTAGCACTTAAAGGAATTTACAAGCGTTATCCGGGCGGCGTTATCGCAGTTTCGGACTTCACGATGAACATTAAGGACAAAGAATTTATTATTCTCGTTGGACCGTCGGGCTGCGGTAAGTCTACAACTCTGCGTATGATTGCAGGTCTTGAAGAAATTACCGAGGGTGAGCTCTTCATAGGCGACCGTCTTGTTAACGACGTAGCTCCTAAAGACAGAGACATCGCGATGGTGTTCCAGAACTACGCTCTTTATCCGCATATGTCCGTGTTTGAGAACATGGCGTTCGGCTTAAAGCTCCGTAAAGTTCCCAAAGATGAAATCCGCAAGTTAGTTGACGAAGCGGCGAAAATTCTTGACATTACTCACCTCTTAGACCGTAAGCCGAAGGCTCTCTCCGGCGGTCAGAGACAGCGTGTGGCTCTCGGTCGTGCGATTGTACGTGACCCGCAGGTATTCCTGCTTGACGAACCGCTGTCAAACCTTGACGCTAAGCTTAGGGCGCAGATGAGAACAGAGCTCTCCAAGCTTCATAAAAAACTCGGAACTACATTCATCTACGTAACGCATGACCAGATAGAAGCTATGACAATGGGCGACAGAATCGTTGTTATGAAGGACGGCTACATTCAGCAAATCGACAGCCCGATTAACCTCTATTCAAACCCTGTTAACAAGTTCGTGGCAGGCTTCATCGGCTCTCCGCAGATGAACTTTATCGAGTCAAAATTACTCAAGCAAGACGGCAAATATATGGTAGAATTCGGCTCTGAAGACACCAAAATCGCAAGAGGACGCAAGTTCTACGTTGAGATTCCTGCAGCTAAGGCTGATAATCCTGCACTTGAAAACTACGTAGGCAAGGATTTAATCCTCGGCGTTCGTCCCGAAAATATTCACGACGAAGACATTTTCCTGTCCAATGCAAAAACAGGCGTTATCGAAGCTACGATTGACGTTGCGGAAATGATGGGCGCGGAAACCTATCTGTACCTCACTTGTGAAGAAATCCCGCTGACTGTGCGCGTTTCCAACCGCTCGCAGGCGCGTCCGCAGGACGTAATCAAATTAGCTATTGACCCGAGCCACATTCATCTGTTTGATAAAGATGATGAACATTCGATTCTTGGTAGTTCGTTATAATTAAAATTTAATAACAAGCGACCCCCGCCTTTACGGCGGGGGTTCATGCGTTTAAAATTAAATTATCCGACAAAGCCACCCCATAAATAATTATTAGAGTGCATTTCGTCAGCTTTTGCAGTTAATCGTTCTAAAACTGCTCGTCTGAATCGTTCTTCAACATTTTCATCCACTACTTCTCTTAATCGCTCCATTGCTGATTCTCTTGTGCGGAACGCCGGTTCATTTAAAGGTGCGCTCCAGTCTTTATAAACTGCTATTCGCGCCAATAAGCGTTCACCCGGCACGTAACGATACATCGCGTCAAGGTAAAAAATATAGAAAGAATCGTTTTCACCGATGAATTCAAAGCTGTTGACCTCGGAGTATTCGGGGTCTTCGGGAGTTCCTAAAATTAACAGCTCTGCTTCCTCGCGGGTGGCGGGGTTGTTAGACGAGCTCATCGACACCCACTCTGCGCCCGCTAAGGGCTCTGCACCGAAGTTTTCATGCATATCAACACTTGATTTTCCGAATGTCAGCACTAATAATTTATAATCGTCAGCATTATCGACTTGCGAACAAGAAGTTAGGAACAGCGTTATAATTAGGGAAAGCACGAACAATCTTTTCATATATTTCCTTACTTCGTCTTATCTAACCACGTATGCGCCATTTCGAGCGCCTCGTAAAGACTGCCTCTGTCGCTGTTTTTCACAATCATTTGGCTCGGGTCAATGTCTGCGGCGGTTTGCATAAGCATAACCTTAACCTTGTCGGCAACGTCGAGGTCTTTTATTTTGCGGGTGTGGTTAATGGTAATCATGCAGACGTAATCGTCGGACATATTACCGTAGTAAATCTGCTTGCCGTTACGGACTAACGGATAGCCTTTGTAGCTGAAAAAATCTGACATTTTGTTTTCTCCTTTTACCATGAATTTATAATAGCTTCGTTGTTTATATATAATTCTAAGTTCTGCTCAAGCCTTGTTAAATAGCCAATACGCGTAGTGAAGCGGGGCTCGCCGTTGATTGCAATCACGCTCCTCATATCGCCGGAATCGAAAAATTCAATCACAGTTTCGGGTGAATCGTCGCGGTATTTGTACGTGTAGCGTGCAAGTAACTGCATATCGTAAATATCCTCCGCTTCGCCCTTGAACAGCGTTTCCGCGCTCGCCATAAGCGCGTAGATATAAACGTCCTTGAAAGCGTTCGTGTCGGTTCGCTCGCCGTTCAGATAATACGCTTCGTCATTGCGGTCTTCGCCTGTTAATGTGAAGTTCAGAAAATGAAGCGGCGTTTCAATAATAAGCTCCGAAACTGTATAAATCAGCGGACGGTGGAACATCGACGCCATAATGCTTTCGACGTCAAAGGTGAGCAGATTGTGCAATGTTTGCCGCGAAAAAATAAAAACAACATCGGGGTGGTCGCTGTGAACGCCATAGTAGCCTGCGAAAACCTCTTCGCCGTCCTCGTCCTGTGTGAAATATCTGTCGCCGATAATTAAAGTGGATTCTCTGCCGTTCAGCGTCACTGTCGCGATTAATTCCGCTTCGTCGAAAAGGTTAGCGATATTCCCGGGGAGCTCCCGTCCTACGAAAACGACTTCCTCTGCTGTAAGTCCGAACAAGCCGTGCGTCAGCCAGTCGCCCTTGTTGTGGTCAACCTCAACCTCAACGGGCGCGAGAAGCCTGTGCGAGTTAATAATTACTTCTTCCTCGTCAAGCCGCGGAATCAGCTCAATTACATACTGCTCGTGTCCCGCTCTGTCGATTACGAAGCGGTCTATGCGGGGCCAGCCTGCGTCCATGAAGCTAATCGTTACGTCGAGCGAAGCATAGAAGAGCGGGCTTTCCTTAATCCAGTCCACTAAGTACGACCAAACCGCGTAAACAGTGTCTTTACTGCCGTCGCGTATAACGCGAACATAAGTCATGTCCTCGGGCGTCGGGGTTTTATCGCCGACGTAAATTTCGAGCGTTTCGCCGTTCGCGAAGGTAATCAAGCCTATTGCGGCTGTATCCTCAAGCCCGTACTGATAGAGAGCTTCGACGTTTTCGGCGACGATTTCACGCGCCCAAAGCTCAGAAGCATATCGTGCAGAGTTATGCAGTCTTGAATAATTGAGGTGCGCGCCGTACAAAGCAGGAACGCTGAGAACATCGTCACCGCGCCGTTCTATAGTATATTCGCCCTGTTCGTTTTTTACGCTGATGCTCACGACTTCCTCCGGCGTGAACTGCGCGAAGTGAATCCGCGTGTCAGGTTCAGGCTCGGGCGGGATATTATCAAGCGGGTCTTCACGCTGAACAATCATAATGATTACAGTAAGCGCGACTAAAACCATCAGCCCTGCCGCCGAGATTATTAAACTTTTTATTTTTTTAGACATTATTTATATCTTCTCCTAAAGAACACAACAAGCCCTGCCGCAATGATTAACAGCGGGATTATAATTACAAAGAAAATCGCGATTGTATTCGCTTGACCTGCGGTTATATCAAACATTGTAGCGTTGAACGATTTCGGTATGACGCGTACCTGCGAGGCAATATCGCTTCTGCCGCTGATGTCGTTGAAAATGTTGAGCAGGAACTGCGCGTTTGAAAACTGCGGCGTCATGAGCGTTTCCGCAAAGAAAAAGGTAGGCGAACCGAAGACGATTACGCGGCTTGAAAATTCTGTTAAGCCCTCGTAGCGTGTCTTGCGGCTCATGGCAATCGCGCTCACGAACGCATCGTTGACAGTGTAATTTTCCGGGTCAAAGACCGTGATTGTGCCTGGGAGCGTCTCGGCTAAAACCGAGGTTACAATTGAGTGAACAGACTCAAACGACGGCGTTACAGGGCGGATAAAGGTTCCGACAAGCGGAGCTTCAAGCACGCCCTCGTCGGTGAATTCATCACCTGTTATTGTCAGAAACTGCATATATCCTTCAGCGTCGAACGCGAAATTCGGGTTGCTCTGACGAATGTGACCGTACTCGGTTACAAGCCCCCATTCTGCGGTTAATGCGTCTAAGCTCGGCGTTTCGGGCATCTCGGGCGCAGGGAAGTAAAGCAGGTTTTTACCGTACATTCCTTCGTTGTCGAGCCAACTGCTCACTCTTGCGCGCGCGTCCGCCGAATAATCATAAATCGGCGCAAAGATAACTAAGAAGTCGATTTCCGGGTCAAGCTCAGGCGCGGTCAGCATATTTATTTCCTCGACTACATAGCCGTTATTGTGCAAAATATTATACATCGCCGAATAATTCGACTCGCCGAAGCCCTGCGTAAATGCGACTCGCACAGGTTCCAAATCTGCCACAAACATAATCGCCGAAAGGAACGCCTGCTCAGCTCCCGCGCTCACGTCAACATCGACAAATTGCCCCCACTGCATCATATACATTTCGTAAGCCTGCGACTCGGGGATTCTCTCGCCGTTCGCGAAGAACTCGTAGATTATATACTCGGACTCTCTCAAAACTCTGAAGCGTCCTGTCTTTTCTGACTCGATTACTATATTAGTGTCAGTAAGATTCCCGCCGAACTTCGCCGCGAAAGCGGGATTAGTCAGCCTGTCCGTAAAGGCAACCGTGAAGCTTCTGTTGGCTTCTGCAAATCTTTTTGCGATTTCGTGAGTCTGCGAAAACTCTATTCCGAGCCCCGTAAAACGCTCTTCTGTACTGCAAAAGTAAATATTAATCGTATCGTCTAAAGCGGCTAAGTATTCCGCTGTGTCCGCTTCAATGCTGTAGAGTCCGCGCTCAGTGAGGTCGAAGCGCAGGTTAAAATTCCCGAAAAGCATATTAAAAACAACATTAAGCAGAATCGCAATTGCCACGAAAACCACAGTAATAACCACAGAATAACTGCCGTGCTTCAGCTTTCTTTTAATATCCATTACGCCCACCTCCTGCGTTCTAAAACTCTTACCGTCAGAAACAGGAAGATTGCGATAACTGTAATGAAGAATAAAACGTTCGCGACTACGAATATACCGATTGTAAAGTCGGCGTAGCGGTCAAAAATTGAGATGTTTCTGAGCGTGTTTGAAATAATGCGCACAGGAATAACTGCCGCAAGCATATTCATAAGGAATATAACCAAGTTCAAAAATATGCTCCCGACTGCGGCTATCATCTGGTTTTCGGTTAGCGACGAAACGAATAAGCCGAGCGCGACATAAACGCCGCCAAGCAAGAGAAGCCCGACAAAATTACCCCAAAGCGTCATCCATGAGATACTAACAAAGAACGAAAGCACAATGCCGTAAACGGGCAAAATGCAGACACCGAGCAGAAAAACCGCATACGCGGAAAGAAACTTTCCTGTTACGAGTCCTATTAAGCTGACGGGGGCAGTGAGCAGAAGCTGGTCGGCCTTCTGCCGCTTTTCTTCGGACATGAGCCGCATAGTCAGCACAGGCACGAAAATCATCAGCACAAAATACATGAACTGAAACACGCCTGTTAAGTCCGTGCTGCCGACCCCGAGCGCGCTGAGGTAGAAAAACAAGCCCGACGACATCATGCAAACAGCGACAAAAACGTAGCCAATCGGCGAGGTGAAATATGCAATTGTTTCACGTTTGAATATTGCTAACATCTATAATTATCCTTTCTGTCTATCCTGTAGGGCACGCATTTATGCGTGCCGTCGGAACGGATAAATCCGTTCCCTACGATTCCTCATTCTTAACATTACCGTAAATATCACCTGTGATAAGCTTTAAGAAGACTTCCTCAAGCGTAAGCTCGTTTGACTTCATCATGAGCAGCGGATAGTTCCGCGAAGACAGATTCTTGAAAATTTCACGCCTTACGTCTTCGCCTTTTTTCGGCTCAATTTCAAATTCAAAGACGCCTGCTTCCGCTTCGCGCAGAGACATTATATTCTTGACTCCGTGAATTCCGCCGAGCAGTTTTTTGACCTCTGCTTCGCTTCCTTCAACGCGGACTTTAAGCGAGAGATTTTCCGAAAGCCCTGCGGCTAAAACGCCTGCTTTTTCGTTAGCGACGATTTTACCTTTGTTTATAACAACGATTCTGTCGCAGACTGCTTGAATTTCCGGCAGTATATGCGACGATAAAATAACCGTATGATTCTTGCCGAGCTTTTTTATGAGCGAGCGGATTTCAATGATTTGCTTCGGGTCAAGCCCGACTGTAGGCTCGTCTAAAATTAAAGTTCCGGGGTTGCCGACAAGCGCCTGCGCGAGCCCTACGCGCTGACGGTAGCCCTTGGAAAGATTGCGGATTGTACGTCTGCCGACATCGGAAATTTTCACTAAATCGCATATTTCATTGAGGTGAGAATTTCGCGGCAGCTTGCACTTTTTCAGCTCGTAAACGAATTTTAAGTAGCTGTTAACCGTCATATCGGTGTAAAGCGGCGGATATTCGGGCAGGTAGCCGATTCTGCGCTTCGCGGCAATCGGGTCGTCAAGCACGTCAATGCCGTCTATCATTGCCTTGCCCGCAGTTGAGGAAATATAGCCCGTTAAAATATTCATAGTCGTGCTTTTTCCTGCGCCGTTTGGCCCTAAGAAACCGAGAATTTCGCCCTCTTCAGCGCGGAAAGAAATATTATCGACAGCCTTGTTACTGCCGTAATTCTTTGATAAATTTTGAACTTCTATCATGCTTTTAGCCTTTCAATTGCTGTTTTGATTCGTTTAATTGATTCTTCCTTGCCGAGCATAATGCAAATGTCGAGACCGCCGCCGGGCGCGGATTGCTTGCCTGTTAATGCGATTTGAAGCGGGTAGAGGAAGTACCCGACCTTGACCTCTGCGTCGTCCGCAAGAGCCTTAAACGCGTTGAATAAGCTGTCGCGGTCAAATTCATGCTCTTCAATAGCCCAAATCGCCTCACCAAGAGCAACAAGCGACGTTTCGGGCGTAGTTTTCATTTTTTTGTTAAAGTATAGCTCGTTTTCATGAGCGATGACTGCGGGTATAAAGTCTACCTGCGGAGTTATTTCGGTGAGGATTTCCGTCCGCGGCTGTAACGCTGCGAAGAGCGCGCTGCAGTTCGCGATTGCACATTGACCATCTTTGCATATATAAGGCTTCACGTATGGTTTTGCGATTTCCTTAAATTTTTCGGGCGATAAGCTTCTGATGTACTGCGCGTTTATTGCACGCATTTTCACTTCATCGAAAATCGCGGGCGACTTTGAAATACCGTCTAAGTCAAAGGCTTCGATGAGTTCTTCAAGCGTGAAAAATTCGTTTTCGGATTCTTCACCGCGGGGCGACCAGCCGAGCAGTGCGATGTAATTTATAACCGCTTCAATAAGATAGCCTTTTTCAATAAAATCGCTGACGTAAGCGTCGCCGTCGCGCTTGGATAATTTATTACTCGCGTCCCGCATAATCGGCGCAACGTGAATGAAAACGGGCGGCTTCCAGCCGAGCGATTCATAGAGCAGAATGTACTTAGGCGTGGAGGAAAGAAACTCGCTTCCGCGGATTATATGCGTGATATTCATTAAATGGTCGTCGATAACATTCGCGAAATTATAAGTCGGCATACCGTCGGATTTAATCAGAACCTGGTCTTCTATTTCGGAGTTTTCAACTGTGATTTCGCCGAAGATTTCGTCACGGAAGGAGGTGCTCCCTGCGGTCGGCATCTTCTGAAAAATCGCGCCGTCCTTGTGATAAGCCGCGCCTTTTTCAACGAGCTCAAGCGCATATTTCATGTAGGAATCCTTGCGCTCACTTTGAATATAAGGCGCGAAATCGCCGCCTATGTCGGGGCCCTCGTCCCAGTTTAAGCCGCAGGTTTTCAGCGTGTTGTAAATTACATCGACTGCGCCCTCAACGTAGCGCGCCTGGTCAGTATCTTCGATTCTTAGTATAAATGTACCGTTGTGCTTTCTCGCGTAAAGCCAGGCGTAGAGCGCGGTGCGAAGCACACCTAAGTGCATAAAGCCTGTGGGGCTGGGAGCGAAGCGGGTTCTTATTTGAGCCATTTTAAGTCCTCTTTAATTTGTTTTGTTAGTTCTTCAAAGCTATTGAATTTCTTTTCCGGGCGGATAAATTTCAAAAGATTTACTTCTATTGATTTTCCGTATAAATCGCCGTCATAACCTATTATGTGCGTTTCAATCGTAACGTTATTGTTTTCGCCAGCGGTGGGTTTTACGCCGATGTTGGTAATTCCGCGATAGAGGTTTCTCTTACTCTTAATGGCAACCCTGCTGCTATAAACGCCGAAGCGCAAAGCAGTGCAGTCTTTAGGCATATTTTGGTTGATTGTAGGGAAGCCGATTGTGCGCCCTTGCTTGTTTCCGCCGACTACCTCGAGCTCGTAAAAAAGCTCGTGACCGAGCAGCTTATTCGCGCTTTCAACATCGCCGTCAGCAATTAATTTTCGGATTGCGCTTGAGCTTACGGCTGTGCCGCCAAGTTCAACAGGCGGGACAATAATAGTTACGATTCTGTGCCTTTCGCAGATACGCATAAGCTCGTCCGTGCCTGCCTCTGCGCCTTTCCCGAAGCGGAAGTCAAAACCGCAGCAGACTGCGCCCGCACGAAGCTCTTTTATTAAAATTTCACTGACGAATTCCTCAGCAGAAAAATTTTTTGTTTCCTCGAAATCGTAAGAAAAAATCTGCTTTACGCCGAGGTTTGTGAGTAGCTTTTTCTTGGCTTCATCGGTGGTGATATTATCGGCTTCACGGTTGTTAAAGGTGAACACCGCGGATTCGTATTGCGTCAATGACAGCGCGGTTTTTATTACTTCCTTGTGCCCTAAATGTACGCCGTCGAAATATCCCAAAGCTACGCACGATGTGCTGCAATTTCTATTCATCGTCAATCACAACCTCAGGCGCGCCGAACCGCTGGAGAATTTTAAGCGAGTGGTCTTCGGCGATTTGCGCAAGCGCAATCAAGGTTTTTTCAAAGTTATAAACCCTGTAAACACCGCTATAAATCCGCTCAAAGCGGATTCTGTCGGCGGCGAGAGTCGCGCCGTTTTTGAATAATTCCGTTTGCGCTTCGTCGAGCCGCGCTCTCGGATAAGCTTCAAAAAGCTTGTCAACAGGCAGTAATAAATCGCGCAGAACCACGCTTCCTTCTTTTGCCGCGAGTGCGCGCAGGTCGTCTATTTTATGGCAGTCGTCGAGCGTGAAGACGCCCGATTTCGTCCGCACGAGCGAGGTCATAATCGCGCCCGCGCCGAACTCCTGCCCTATATCGTGAATCAGCGTGCGGATATAAGTTCCTTTTGAACAGTTGACCCGCATTATGCCTTCGTTATCGGCGTAGCTTTCAATTTTTATACTGTGAATTGTCGTCTTGCGGGGCTTGCGTTCGATTTCCTCGCCTTTTCGGGCGAGCTCGTAGAGCCGCTTGCCGTCTACCTGTACGGCTGAAAACATAGGCGGAATCTGCTCGATTTCGCCTGTTTTGCGCTCAATGAAAATCATCTTGTTGCGGGAAATATATTCGTCGCTTACAGATGTGATTTCGCCTGTTATATCCTGCGTATTTGTGGTCACGCCGAAGCGGAAGCCTGCGACATATTCCTTGTCGTTGTCGATTTGAAAGTCAACGGCGCGGGTCGCGTTGCCGAGAAAAATCGGCAGAACGCCCTCAGCCATAGGGTCGAGCGTGCCGCCGTGCCCCACCTTGCGCGTTTTGAAAAGCTTGCGCATTATTGCAACAACGTCAAAAGACGTGAAGTTCTGCGGTTTATAAATGCAAATTATGCCGTCCATTTTTTAAGTCCCTACTACATTCTCCAGTCGTTAATAACGCCGTCAAGGTGCTCGTAATTAATTCTGAATTCCGCGTAACCGCCGATTGCCTGAGGAACAGAGAAGCAGATGACCATAGCGTCCTCCGTGTAATACGAATAGGTGTCAGTGAGCCAGAAAGAGTCCGCGCTTCTGAATTCTTTCATAAAATATTCGTTGTCGTTTTCTTTTACATATTCATCGGCTTCGGGGAATTCTGTTTTACCGTAAGCTCTGAAGATTTCAATAAACTCGTCACCTAAAATAACCATGTCAGCCAATACAACCTCAATGCCGACTTGAATATCAATATTTACTGTATAAACAATATTGTTCGGGTGCGCCGCGCCCTCAACGTATGCGAGTCCGCGGAAGACAACGCTGAGCAGATTCCCTGTTGAGCGCGTTACTTCATAATCAACCTCAAGCGTCAATGCTCCGAGAGAATCCTCATATGCTTCCAATACGCTGAGCGCGAAATATTGAAGGCGGGAGTTCATATCCTCTTGTAAGGATTTATCAAATAAGCCTTCCATTTGCGGGTATTTGATTGTGACATTTTCTCTCTCAAACACTTCGGCAACAGTGGAATAAAGCACGAAGGTATCAGGGTCAAAAACAGTATCGGAGTCCGGCACATGAGGACCGGGGTCAACCTCAGGTTTATCGCAAGCCGCAAGCCCCAATAACATTATCGCAAGCAATAAAATACAAATTAACTTTTTCATTTTAATTCTCCTTTAAAATTTCAACTAATTGTACATTGTTCATTGTCAATTGTACATTGCCTATATGTGTCGCTCAATTTCTGTAAGTATCATAGCCTTGCACTCTTCTATGTTTCTCGTAATCCTGCACCCTGCGGCTCTCTGGTGTCCGCCGCCGCCGAACTTTGCGCAGATGATTTGTGCGTTCATGTAGTTTTTTGTACGGATTGAAACCTTCCAGATTCCCGCTTCCTTTTCTTTAAAGGTCACACCGGCTTCAACGCCGTCAATCTGCCTCGGAAGCGAGCTGATTGCGTTTATATCTTCGTCGTCCGCGGCGTTGAGCATTGTGCTCGTGAGAGTAATCATCGCGCACCGCCCGCCGAAATGGAACTCAACGCTTTCGAGGGCTTTTCTTTCGAGCTCAATGCGCTCCTGCGTCCGCATATCGAAAAGAAGATAGCTTAAACCCGAGCAATCGAAGCCGTATTCTATGAGCTCCGCCGTGATTCTGTGCGATTTTGCTGTGGTGTTTGAAAAACGGAAGCAGCCTGTATCAGTGGAGATTCCCGTATAAAGGCAGGCGGCAATATCGGCATTAATTATGTCACTGCCGAGCGTTTTTATAAGCTCGTATACAACCTCGCACGCCGCCGCCGCGTCGCTGTCAAGCAATAACTTTTTCGCGTAGCCCGTGTTTGAAACGTGGTGGTCAATACATAAATCGGGAGACTTATATTGGTCTTCCAAGCAACCGAGAAGTGCTGAATCTGCGACGTCTACGGTAATCACAAAATCCTCGTCAAATTCCTGCTTTTCGATTCCGCTCTGAAGATAATCAAAGCGTTTTGACGGTGCTTCCGGCACTAAAACCTTTGCGCGTTTTTGCAATTTTTGAAGCGCGCCGCACAGCGCGTATGCGCCGCCAAGCGTGTCGCCGTCGGGAGATGCGTGACAAATTATGACGAAGTTATCATTACCCCGTAAAAGCTCTGCTGTTTCTTTTAAGTCAATCGCCGTTGACGTTTTCTGTTCCATCGGCTGTTCCTCTTTTTGTGTTTTCAAGAATATCGCTGATTTTATCGTAATAGTCAAGTGTGTTGTCGGGAATAAATTTAAGCTCGGGGATTTTGCGCATTTTAATTCTGCTGTTAATTCGCTTCTTGAAGAAACCCGAAGCGTTTTGCAAAACGCTTACAACTTCTTTAGTTTTTTCCTCGCCGCCGTGCGCCGAAATATAAACCTTGCAGTGCGAAAGCTCGTTGCTTACCTCACAGCGACTCACGGCAGCGAAGCTGTCGGTGAGACGAGTGTCGCCGAGCTCACGGATACAAGCGGAGATTTCACGTTTTATGTCTTCGGAAAGACGTTGTGTGTTGTGTGGCATATTAAAAGTTCCTTTTTAATTATTGTAAATAAGGTCAGGACAAACATCTATACATTCACAAGGATTGAGATTCCCGCTCGTATCCCACGCCAACGTATGATTTAATATAACACATTTTTTAATAAAAAAATCAAGGTCTTCAAGCTTGGTAAATATGCCGCCTTTTTCAATTAACCGCTTCGCATCATAAGATTTAATTTTACCATCATCAAAATGCACACTTACGGTATAATCGTCGTGGGGTTCTACCATAAAGATACTTGGTGATTCCATAAGTCAATCCTTTCAATTATAACGGATTTATTTTAAAATGTTCCTGTCCGGACGACAATTGATTCCAGTTTTTGAGAAGTTCATCTTTATAAATTTCATACCATGCCAATATAAGACGCCCTTCTTTCCTTGGAAGGTTTCCTTTGATAAACTCGCCGTCATTTATATTGAATATTGCTTTTTTCCCGCTATACTCCGCATGAAAATGAGGCGGATTGTGGTCGTCGGGATACATTGTGATAACTATTCCGTAGAATCGTGATAATTCCGGCATTTTAATTTTCCTCTTTATCTATAATAAACCTTGTCCCTGTAATCTGCCTATTCCCGTTCCAAACAATAATAGCTAACGCAAAAAGCGAGGTAATAACAAACGCCCATTCCAAGCCCGGCGCGTTTGCCTGCGGAAGGATAATCGCGAATTCAATTGTCGTAATAAACATAATAATTGCAAGCGGAAGAAAGACACTTCTACCCATGAATTTATAAAGCCCGACTATATTAAAATTTCTTTTTTCGATGTGCTTTTTTGGCTTAAGCTTGAAAAGAATCGCATTTCGCCCTGTCATGAAGACAATCGCCATTGTTAAAAATATTAAACCTATAGAAAGAAAAACAATATTCATAAGCATTTGAAAAACCTCCTGTTCAATGTTTATACAGCAATCTCAAATTCTGAAAAGATTTTTGCTGTCGATTGCATGACGCCTTGACGTTCTTCTTCAGTTAAATCTTCTTTAACCGTGATTTCAACTAATTCTTTTAAGTTTTTATATGCTTCTTCATAGGTGTCGCCTTGCGTGTAGCACCCTTTAACCTCGGGGCAAACAGCGAAATAACTGCCGTTATCCTGCTTTGAACAAATCATTGATAGTTTTATAGTCATGGCAACCTCCTATCGTTTCAAGTGCTTCAATAATTCTTTTTTGCTTAGTCCTGTTTCTCTTAGCATCATACGTATAAGGTCTTCGCCAAAATCCTTACTACCGTGAATGGGGAGGGGAATTGAATGTGTCCCGTTGCTGTAGATGTGATGGCTTCCGCCTTTAGCGCGAAGAAATTTATATCCGTTTTCTTCTAAAAATTTAATCATTTCGCGCGGTTTTATTGCCAGTCCCAAAGCAGTTACCTCCGCTAATCCCTATACTCCTCAATCATAAACGCTTCAAAAATATCGCCTTCTTTTATATCGCTGAAATGCTGTAGGCTGATTCCGCATTCGTAGCCCGACGCGACTTCCTTCACGTCGTCCTTGAAGCGGCGCAGGCTGTCGATTTTATCGACGTTTACAACTATACCGTCGCGTACTACGCGGATTTCGTTGCTTCGCAGAACCTTGCCGTCCTGAACGTAACAGCCCGCGACAATGCCCGAGCCCGTGATTTTGAAGACGTTGCGGACCTCGATTCTTGCCTGCTCAATTTCGCGGTACTTAGGCGCGAGCATACCTTTCATCGCTGTTTCAACTTCTTCAATCGCGTCATAAATAATTCTGTAGGTTCTGATTTCAACGCTGTCACGCTCTGCGCTTTCGGAAGCGGCGGGGTGCGGACGGACGTTAAAGCCTATTACAATCGCGCCCGACGCGCTTGCAAGCATTACGTCGCTCTCGTTTACTGCGCCGACCGCGCCGTGAATTACGCGCACGCGCACTTCTTTTGTTGACAGCTTTTCAAGCGACTGCTTAACCGCCTCGACAGAGCCGTGAACGTCCGCTTTTACAATCAGCGGAAGCTCTTTCACTGTGCCTTCTTCAATCTGGCTGAATAAATTATCAAGCGTGACCTTTTGATAAAGATTAAACTTTTCTTCCTTAGCTTCGTGCTTGCGCTTGTCAACAAGCTCGCGTGCAAGCTTTTCATCAGCTACAACCGCGAAGTTATCGCCCGCGTTCGGCACTTCTGCAAGCCCCATGATTTCAACGGGAACGCTGGGTCTTGCTGATTTTATTACTTTACCCTTATCGTCGCGCATTACACGCACGCGCCCGATAGAAGTTCCCGCGATTAAAATATCGCCTGTATTGAGCGTACCTTTTTGCACTAAAACTGTTGCAATAGGTCCGCGTCCTTTGTCTAAGAACGCTTCTATAACCGTGCCGACTGCCTGTCTGTCAGGGTTTGCGCGGAGCTCTAAAACCTCCGCTGTTAAATTAATCATTTCAAGAAGCTGGTCAATATTAGTTCCCTGCTTCGCCGAAACTGGCACGCAGATTATATCGCCGCCCCAGTCCTCAATTACGAGCCCGTGCTCGGTTAATTCCTGCTTGATTCGCTCGGGGTTCGCGGCTTCCTTGTCGATTTTGTTAATCGCAACAATTATGCTGACACCTGCGGCTTTTGCGTGGGAAATCGCTTCGACAGTCTGCGGCATTATGCCGTCGTCTGCGGCAACTACAAGAATCGCTATATCCGTAACGCCCGCGCCTCTTTTTCTCATCGCGGTGAACGCTTCGTGCCCCGGAGTATCGAGGAAAGTAATGTCCTTATCGCCCGCTTTTACGCGGTACGCGCCGATGTGCTGAGTGATTCCGCCCGCTTCGCCCGAGACGACGTTTGCGTTGCGGATTCTGTCAAGAAGCGAGGTTTTACCGTGGTCAACGTGTCCCATGACAACGACAACGGGTGAGCGCGGCTGAAGATTATCATCAGTATCCTCGATTTCTTCAAACAATCTGTCTTCGATTGTAAAAATAATTTCGCGTTCGACCTTCGCGCCCATTTCCTCCGCGACTAATGCGGCTGTATCGTAGTCAATAGTCTGGCTGATTGTCGCCATTATGCCGAGCCCCATCAGCTTTTTAATTACAACGGAGGCTGTTGCTTTGAGTCTTGCGGCGAGCTCGCCGACGTTAATTTCGTCGGGAATAAGCACTTTTAACTGCTGCTTGCGCGCTTTTTCAAGCCGCAATCTTTCAAGCTTCTGCGCTTCTGTTTCGCGCTTAACGAACTGCTGCTTTTTATGCTGCTGTGACTTTTGATTTATTTTCTGCTTGTTGCGGAAGTCGCCGCTTTTTCCGCCGAAGCTGCTTTGACCCATTTTGTCATAGCGCTCGTTGTATTTATCAAGCTCGACGTAGCTTCCGCGGGTGTCAACGCGCTTTGTTACCTGCTCGCCGCGCTGAACGGCTTCGCCCTTTTGGCGCGCCTTAGGCGGGTCGTTAACCTTAACTGTGTTAATATCAACTGCGGCTTTTACAGGTCTTGGGGTGAGTGTTGACTTCGGCTTCTTGGGAGCGGGGGTAACAGGCGCAGGCTTCGCCGCGGCAACTGGCTTCGGACGGGCGGGCTTAACCTTTTCGCCCTTTTCTGCAGGCTTCGCAGACGGCACGCCGGGGGCGTCGCGCCCTACAGCCGCCGGTTTTTTAGCAGCCGGTTTTTTCGGTGCGGGCTTCGGTTCGGGCTTCTTGCGCATAGCAAAAAACGCATCGAAATTCGACACCTGATTCTTACTCGTGACGCTTTCCAAAACCACGTCGAACTCCTCTACGGTCAGAGGAACGCTCGCCGCCTTTTTGTCAACGTCAAGGTAATCCTTGAGCAGTGCCGATATTTCCTGCGGTGTCATGCTCAAATGCTTCGCCGCGTCCTTCAGTTTATATTTTGTTACTTCCATTAAATTTCCCCCAATATGATTAATGCATAATTCATAATGCATAATGCATAATGAACAGCACTTATAAACTTGTTTGTAACTCATAAGTTACATTTAATTATGCATTATGAATTATGCATTATGAATTCTTAAACAGCGAGAACATTCCTTCGTTTGTTATTGCTAAAACGCCGTAGGTTTTGCCGATTATTTTCTTGATTTCGTCCATTCCCTCGGGAAGATAAACGATTTCTGTACTGCATTTCTCTGCATGAAACTTGACTTCTTTAAGCGTTTTCAAGGATATGTCCGATGTAACTAAAATGCCTTTTACTTTACCTGCCTTCAACGCCTCGACAACTGCGTCAAAGCCCATGACAAGCTCTCCCGCTTTTCGGCAAAGACCAAGATTTTGCCGCCAGACCTCTGAAATTTTCACGTTTTGTTCAACTCCGTTTCAAGATTGTCGTAAACTTCTGCGGGTATTTCGTGCTTTAACGCACGTTCGAGACTTCTTTTTTTGCGGGCTTTTGCAAGGCACTGCGCGGCTTTGCAAATATACGCTCCGCGTCCCGGTAGCTTGCTTGCCGCGTCAAGCGCGACTTCGCCGTTTTTATTGCAGACAATACGGATTAATTCCTGCTTTTCGGAACGCTCCATACAGCCAACGCACTTGCGAATCGGGATTCTACTCATTTTCAAAGAAACCGCTTTCGGGCTTGATGTCGATTTTGAAGCCCGTGAGTCTTGCGGCAAGCTTTGCGTTCTGCCCTTTGTTGCCGATTGCGAGCGAAAGCTGATTATCGGGAACTGTAACAGCGCAGGCGCGAACTTCCTCATCGGGAATGTCAACGTCGATGACCTCAGCGGGGCGAAGTGCTTGTTTTATGAATTCCTTCGGGTCTTCCGACCAAGTGATTATATCTATTTTCTCGCCGCAAAGCTCGTTGCAAATCCGCGATACGCGGCTTCTCGAAGGCCCTATGCAGGAGCCTACAGCATCGACGTTCGGGTCGTTGCTGATTACTGCCATTTTGCTTCTTTGTCCGGGCTCGCGGCTGACCGCGCGGACTTCTACCACGCCGTCGTATATTTCGGGAACTTCGAGCTCGAACAATCTTTTTACAAGCTCCTTGTGCGTGCGGGAAATTTTAAGCGTCGGGCGGCGGTCATTCGCGGAAACGCCCGAAACGTAAACTTTTATAATATCGCCTTGGTTAATTTCTTCGTCGGGGATTTGGTCACCCTTGAAGAGCATGACCTCCGAGCCGTTGATTTCAAGCGTGGCGTTGCCCGATATAGTTTCGACCTTGACAACATTTGCGGAAATTGCTTCGTTTTGCAGATTCCCCCATTGTTCGACTAATTGCGCGCGCTCAACTTCTTTTATGCCTTGTTTAATTACCTGCTTCGCGGTCTGCGCGGCAATGCGCCCGAAGTGACGGGTGTTTAGCTTCTGCACTACAGTTCCGCCGACCTTCAGCCGTTTGGACTTGGAGAGCGTCTGCGCCTGCTCAAGCGTCACTTGATTTGCGTCGTCCTCGACCTCCTCAACGATGTCTTTGGTAATCGAAACGTCGAATTTCCCCTTAGCTATATCTATGTCAAAGTTGATGTTTTCGCTCCTTGGGTAATCGCGTTTGATTGCAATTACGATTGCGGCGCGGATTTTTTCAAGAAGTAAATCCGGCTCTATACCTTTTTCCTTTGCTAAGAGCGTAAGCGCTTCAAAAAGTTCTACGTTGTTCATGACTTTTGTCCCTTTCAATATTTAAAAATCTAAATTGATTCTAAGGCAGTTTTTTACGCCTAAAACGACGTTTTCCGTGTCGGTTTTGAGTGTAATCTGATTTGCTTCAGCTTCATAAGCCGTGAGAAGCCCGTAAATAACATTGGTTTTGCCTTTGTCGCCGCGCTTCATAACGCGAATCGGCTTATTCAAGCTTTGCTCGAAATGCTCTGCGTGGCGCAGTCTGCGCGTCAGTCCGGGCGAGCCCGCTTCAAGAATATCGACGTGCTCAATGAAGTCCTGCGTATCCATCAGCGCGTTCAGCGGTGTGGTCATTTTTGCGACGTCTTCGTCGTTCAAGTCGTCTTTTTCAAAAAGAATCCGCAAATAACTCATCGCGCCTTCTTTTTCAAAAATAACGTCCCAGAGCGTGAAGCCTGCTTCTGTCAAGAGCGGCTCGGCTAATGCTCGTGCTTTTTCTTCTATAGTCATAAAATGCTCTCTTTTCGATTCGTAGGGTACGCATTTATGCGTACCGGAACGGATGAATCCGTTCCCTACAAAGCTTGAAGACTGAGGAACTCCCCAGTCTTCAGCCTAATATTACCTTAGTCATCATAACATATAAAAAGCGGCTTGTCAAGTGTTTTCTTTAAAAATTACAAAAAAATCGCGAAAAACCGCTTCATGAGGTTTATTTTTGCAGAAAATTGCACAAAAATAACGTGACGTTAATTATTTTGCGGTGAAAAATCGCATGAGCCGATTATTTTTCGCGGAAAGTCGAAAAATAATTTCTTGCACAAAAGGCAGAGCTGTCGCGTTTTTTGAGGTTTTTGCACGAAATAAATAAGCTCATTACCCGGGAAATAATTTGAGCAATAATTATTGCCTTGAAAATTTTTAAATAAGATGAAGCGAATATGGCGAATTTCCTAAAAAAGACGTAAAATTCTGCAAAAGGCTTGCAAATACAACAATTTTATGATATAATAGGAGCAATATGACATAAAAAGCGCGCGCTTTTTGCGCATATTGCCTAAAATAAAAATCAAGCTATTATTGCTTTTCACGGAGCATAAAAAACGCGCAAAAATAGGAAGGAACGAATATTTATGGACAACTTCGCTGAGCAAATTGTCGTAAAAAAGGCAGAATTGAAGGATAATCTGAAGAGACTGGCGATTTTTTCGGGCGGCATGATTTTATGTATAATTTTGCTGACCTTTGGGATGGCGATAATTGCGCTCATGCCTGTTTTTCTTTTTGCGAACATAGGTGTAGTCTGGGTTACATGGCTTCTTTTTCAAAGCACGTTCATCGAATATGAGTATATTGTGACAAATAACGAGCTTGACGTCGACAAAATTATCGCGCGGAAAAGGCGCAAGCGCTTAATTACAATCAAAATCGACAAGGCTGAGGAGTGGGGCGAGTATGCCGAGGGCAAGGGTGCGAGCGCAAACGTCACTGTTCAAGCGCACGACTGCGGTTATACGAACCTTTGGTTCATCGTTACACAGCATGAAAAATACGGCAAAACGACAGTTTATTTCTCGCCGAGCATGAAAATTCTCGAAATAATGAACAAAGCTGTGCCGTATTCACTGCGCAAAAAAGAACTGAAAGAGAAAAAAGAAGATGAAGCTATTGAAACTGCGGAAACTATGGAAAATCAAGACTAAAACAACGCGCGGGACGAAGAAAAAGGGAGGAATGACTTATAAAACTAAGAAAACCTTTTATTATATTACTTGCAATTTTGCTAATTATGACAAGCTGCAAGCCGCTGACAGACGTGACGATGCGACCTGACGGACAATTGACAATTGACAATGGACAATTGACAATTGACGATGACCTCGAAGCCGGCGATGTAGGGGACGACGACTCTGTCGTCTCGCCCGAAGATGAAAACAATGAACCCGACGGGGCGTTTTCTGCGCTTTTCGGTGCGCCGGGTGCTAATGCCGCGGGTGCGATTAACTCGCCTTACGGCGCGCTCTATAATTTGACCGATGATGCTTTTATTTACGGAAAGCGTGTAGATGACAGGGTTTATCCGAGCGGAACTGTGAAGCTTCTGACCGCGCTCGTTGTCAGCGATTCGCTTCCCTCCGACTTTATTTTTGAAGTCGGCAGTGAAATAGAAATGATTAGCCGCGGCTCGGGCGTTGCGGGGCTTATTGAGGGTCAGCGGGTCAACATGGAAGGGATTCTGACCGCGCTTTTGATTCCGATTGGCAACGATGCGGCGTATTCGATTTCTGTCAATACAGCGCGGGCTTTGTCGGGCTCTGCGGGTTCTTCAAACAACGAAATGAACGATTATTTCCTGCGCTTAATGAACGATTATGCGAAGAATTTAGGTGCAGAAAACAGCAATTTTTCCAACCCCGACGGCTTCCACGCCGCGAATAATTATTCTACCGTCCGCGACCTGACGATTATTGCGGCGGCTACAGCGATGAATCCTATGGTTTCTGCAATTTGCGGCAAAATCGAGCATGAAGTCCGCTTTGAATCGGGCGGGAGCTCATCGTGGAGCAATTCCAATGCGTTTCTGACGCTTGAGGGCTGGGATATTCGCGGGCTGCGCACAGGTTACACGGACGAGAGCGCGTTCTCGGCGCAGATTTTGGCGTATGTTGACGGCAAAATGTATATCGCGGCGGTTTCGGGCGCGGCGACGGCGGCGGCACGTGAGCAGGATATTATCAGACTTTTGCAGATGGCGCGCGATGGCTATGACGCGAGCGTTATTACGGTTTTTGAAAACTAAAGGTTCACGAAGCTTTCAAAATTTATTCAAAATGTTTTTAAAAATTTCCCATGACTTGAATTTATAAATAAATTATGATATACTATAGATAACGATACATAAACAAAACAAGGTGAAACAATGAAAAAAGACAAAGACATAACATACATTAATCTTGACGACACGGGCGAATTAAAGTCTGTTGAAGCTCCGTCAAAGCCTGCTGCGGGCGGGCTTCAGGCGCGGCGCAACGCCGCTCAAAACAGCGGAGGTAACAGTGTAAACACGAGCGTCAAGAAGAAAAAAAGGAAGCTCCGCAAGCCGGGGCAGCTTACTCATGTCCAGAAAATAGGCTCAGTAATGGCAGTCGTGGGGACGACGTTCCTTACTATGCTTTTGATTGTTATTATCACGATTTGCATAGTCGCGGTCGCGCTGACGGTTTATGTAATGCAGTTCGCGGAGAACTCGTTTGACATAGATTTACGAGCCGCCGAAATGAATTATACAAGCTTCGTCATGGTTTTTGACCCCGACGCGGGCGAGGACGACGAGGGCGAGTGGGTTGAGGTTAAGCGGCTTTCCGGTGACGAGAATCGTATTTGGATTGACATAGGCGAAATGCCTCAGCATTTAATCGACGCGGTTATCGCCAACGAAGACCACAGATATTATGAGCATAAAGGCGTGGACTGGTACGGGACAGTCGGCGTAATTTTCCGCGAGATGTTCTCAGATGAGGACGTCCGCGGTGCTTCGACTATTACTCAGCAGTTAGTGAAAAACGTGACAACTGACGATAAGGTTAACGTCGGGCGCAAGCTTCGCGAGATTTTCCGTGCGCTCAGCCTTGAACAAAAATATACTAAGCTCGACATACTCGAAAGCTATCTGAACCGCATAGGCTTCGGCGGAACCTCGAGCGGGGTAGTGAGCGCGGCGTGGTATTATTTCGAGAAGGACGTGCGGGATATTACGATTGCGGAAGCCGCGATTATGGCGGGGGTTATCCCCTCACCGCACAACTGGAATCCTTATATTAATGCCCGCTCGGCTCGGATTCGGCAGGAGGAAGCTCTTGACCAGATGTATACCCGCGGCTTTATCACTACTGCGCAGTATCAGGAAGCGTTAGCGGAGCCGATTCGCTTCAGAAACCCTGTTGAAGGCACCTATTTCGGCTACGAGGACGAGCGTTACAACGAGTGGTGGGGGCTGCAGGGGCTTAGCGACGACGACTCGAATCTTTATTTTGAAGACACACCCTGGGAGCAGATTCTTCCTGTGGCTTATAAGTGGAACGGCGATTATCAGGTCACGCAGGACTGGTATGTAGATGCGGGGATTTGGCAGGTTGCGACGAAGCTCGCGGAGCAGCGCGGGGTTTCCTATGAGCGCGCAATGGAACTCATAAGAAGCGGCGGTTACACGATTTATCTGAATGTTGACATAAAAATGCAGGAAAAGTTAGAAGAGTTTTTCCTTAATCCGATGAACTTTCTGCGGAGTGAAGTTCCGATTAACACACCCGCGAATGACTTGATTCAAGGTGCGTTCGTGGTCATGGATTACAGCGGCAGAGTTGTTGCGCTTGCGGGCGGCTTCGGCGAAAAGCCGGGCGACAACTGCTTTAACCGCGCGACACAGGCGATACGTTCAATAGGCTCAACGATTAAGCCGCTTGTGCCTTACGCGCCCGCCATAAACATGAATATACTGACCTATTCGACATACACGCGGGACGCTTCCGGCGAGAAGCGGGTAAACCCGAACAACCCGGATTCTCCGCTTGAATACTGGCCCTATAACTTCGGGCAGACCTCGATTCCCGGCTCGGGCGCGTATGTTTCGACTTGGTATGCTTTGCAGAAATCGTTCAACACGGTTTCAGTGCGCGCTCTTTCTATGGTAGGCTTCCGCGACGCTTATTCGTTCTTGGTGGACAGAGTAGGTTTTACGAACTTAGACAGCACGGCGGACATGGCGTGGTCGCCGCTCGCGCTGGGTGCGTTTACGCATGGCGTAAGGCTTCACGAGCTGACTGCGGCTTATGCGATTTTCGGCAACGGCGGGATTTATTACGAGCCTTATTTATTCGACCGCGTGATTGACAACAGCGGCAGAATCGTGCTTGAACAGAACTTAACAGGAACGCAGGCGATTGAAAAAGACAGCGCGTGGATTATGAACCGTATGCTTCGCACAGTCGTGACTGACCCCGGCGGCACAGGGCGTTACTCGGAAATCCCGAATATTGAAGTAGTAGGTAAAACAGGAACCTCGAACGATATGAAAAACCTGCTCTACTGCGCGCTTACGCCCGATTATGTAGGGTCGTACCGCTTTGGCTATGACCTCAACAAGGAATTGCAGGACTGGGGAATGGACAACTGGATTTCACCTGCAACTGTGTGGGGTAATATCATGGAGCTGCTCAGCGATACTACTGTTCCCAAGCGGTTTACGCCGGACAGCTCGGTAGTAGAGCTGTCGTACTGCGCAGACACGGGGTTAATCGCGACTTCGAGATGTCCGAGCACACAGCGCGGATATTACAGGCAGTCGAACATTCCGCACAGCTGCAACGCGACAGAGCATGACGGCGGCGGCGGTGCGGCGTACTGGGAAGTTCACGGCGACCCCGAAGGCTTCAGACCGTTCTATCCTTAAAATTCATAATGCATAATTCATAATGCATAATGCTATGTGAATTAAATATGAAAATTATGAATTATGAATTATGAATCATGAATTAAAAATGACTGCGCCTTGTCACTTTGGACTTGAAAAAACGCTTGCTTTTGAAGTTCGGCGGGCGGGCGGCGAGGACGTGCAGGTGACTGACGGAAGAGTGAGCTTCACGGGGACGGCAGAGACGCTTGTCCGCGCGAGTCTCGGCTGTTCTGTCGCCGAGCGAATCGGCGTTGTGCTTGCGAAGTTCAAAGCGCAGACCTTCGATGATGTTTTCGATAATGTAAAGCGGCTTCCTGTCGGCGATTTTCTGCCGCAGGACGCGGCTTTTCCTGTTGTTAAAGGGCAGTCGGTGAACTCAAAATTAACGAGCATACCCGCGCTTCAAAGGACGCTGAAAAAAGCGTTAGCCGAAGCGATGAGCAGTGCTTATAAAACGAAAACGCTTCCGGAATCGGGCGCGAATTATCCTGTGCGTTTCTTTTTGCATAAAGATGAAATGACGGTTTTTCTTGACTCGTCAGGTGAGGGTCTGCATAAGCGCGGTTATCGCGAAAAGGCAGGCGCCGCGCCGATTAAGGAGACGTTGGCGGCAGGGATTATCGACATTGCGAAGGTGCGCGATAAAGATATAATCGTTGACCCGTTCTGCGGGAGCGGGACTTTTCTGATAGAATCTACGTTGAAGGCTTTGAATATCCCGCCCTGCTTAAATCGGCGTTTCGCCGCCGAAAGCTGGGAGTTTATACCGAAAGGCTTGTGGCAGGAACAGCGCGAATTGCTCCGCGCGGGCATTAAAACCGACGCGGATTTTATGGCTTACGGCTACGACAGCGACCCCGAATGTATTAGGCTGACGCTCGAAAACGCCCGCAAAGCAGGCGTTGAGAAGTATATCAAGGCGGAAGTGCGCGAGGTTAAAAGCTTTGATTTTCCTGCAAAGCCGTGCAAAATAATCACTAACCCGCCTTACGCCGAGCGTATGCTCGAAAAAGCGGACACTGAGCGGATTTACAAGGAGATGGGTGCAAGCTTACTGCCGCTCGGCGAGAATAAGCTGTACGTGATTACGTCCGACGAAAGGTTTGAAAAGCTTTTCGGACAGAAAGCGGCGAAGAATCGGAAGCTGTATAATGGTATGCTGATGTGTCGGTTGTATGTTTATGGGTAAAGGCGGCTAAAAGCCGCCTTTTATGTAATATTTTAACTAAGATTTATATTTTGCGATTCCAAATCCGCCTAATCCGCCGAAAACAAGACCGCCTGTTGCGTATATAATTTTTTCAACTATATCAGGGCTATCTTTAAAAACCAAGACGATAATGACCAAAAACAAGAGAACAAAAACAAGAACTATAATGCCTATTATTTTTGTTTGAAAACGGTCTTTGTAGGATAAACGCATATTTTCATTACTCTCTTTTAAAAATGCGGTTATATGTTCCCCGTCAATCTTTTTAGCAATATCTGTCATAGGATTGTTACTCGTGACAGACATCATAGTCATTACGCTTTTTCTAATCTGCTTTTGTCGTTCTTCGGGTAAATCGTCAAGCATTTCATCTAAAACATCTGGTTTTTGTGTTAGCTCTTCAGTTTTATCCAAGCTTGTATTGGCGTTTTCATCCATTTTTTGCTTCCTCCTTAAATATTAATTCATCAATCATTTTACTAATGAGCGAATTTATTATTGACGCTTCAATTAAATCAGAATAAATTTTATACGCCAATGCTTCCTTCGCGATGTTAGAATTAGTGGTTAATAACATCTTTTCTGAGAATGTGTTGCTTTTAGTGTTTGATTGAGTTTTGTAAAGATAACCCATTTTATACATTCCTCCTCCCATAAGCGCATCACCTCCCATAGATAATATGCGCTTGATTAGAGATTTTATTATATTATAGTAAAATTATAACACAATATTTCGGGCTTGTCAACATGATATATTGTATTTAGCAATGCAAAGAACCGCAAATTAAGCGTCACTCCTCACAAACATCAACAATCACTAATTCCGGTCGGTTAAAAACCCGCGGCAGTCCCCGTGAGCTTTTTGAAAGCCCTCTGCTCACCACCATATTCCCGCGCCCGACATCGTAAAGCCCGCCTGCATACTTAGGAAGAAAGCCCTGATTAACAGCGTAGATACCGTTGAAAAAGCGCGGGATAATCACCGTTCCGCCGTGAGTGTGTCCGGTTAAAATCAAATCAAATTTAAGCTGTCTGTAAAGGTTTACTTTTTCGGGGCGGTGCGTTAAAAGCATCGTAAAATCCTTCATGTCCGCTTGCTCGGCGCAGGTGAGAAGCTGTTTTTTGAAGCGTTCTGCGCCGATAATCGCGTCGTCAACTCCGCAGACGTTGATTCTGTTGCCGCGAATATTTATTTTCCTGTTCACACCCTCTAAAACAACCGCGCCCAGGTCACGGAAAAACCGCTTGATTTCGCGGATTTCGCCGCTTTTATACTCGTGATTGCCCGTGACGTAAAACACGGGGTATTTCTCAAGCTTGCGGAGCAGGATTTTGGTGTAAAGGTGCGGGATAATATGGTCGGCGATGTCCCCCGTCAGCACGATTAAATCGGGGTTGTTGTCGTCGATGGCTTTGACAAGCTTCGACTGCGGGTCGTGCAGTGAGCCGTGATTAAAGCTGTGCAGGTCAGACAACAGCGCGATTCGCAGCTTGCCTTTAATTTTACTGCTGTGAATTTTATAGCGCGAAACAGCGAGCCTCCGCCCGCGCAGTGTCGCGAAAATCGCCGCCGACAGCGACAAAACAAGAATGTTTTTCAAGTATTTCATGTTAATATAATTGCCCGAAAAGCGCGGATTATTTAATAACACAAAGTATATTTTTAGCTTGACAAACGCGGAAATTTATGCTATACTGCAAATAACCTTAAATCCGAAGGGAGTTGATGTTTGTGTCTGAACTGAATATGGTGAGTGAAGCTTAACAGAATATTAGGCTGCCTTTCGTGAGCATTTTTGAGAAATGGGATACGATGAGGTCGTATCCTTTTTTGTGTGCAAAAAATTATTTAAGGAGAAAAACATTGAAAACTAATTTAACAGATTACGGCTTTACGCCTGCTTTTATGCAGGAAAACGAAGCAGGAACAATCGCAAGAGTCACCGCCGTTCACCGTGAGCGGTATGAGCTCATTTGTGAATTCGGGCACATTTCCGCTATACTTAAAAGCGGCGTGTATTTTAATCAGCAGAGCGAGGCATTCCCGACTGCGGGCGACTTCGTGCTGATTGACTACAACCAAAGCGGCGACAGCCGCATAACAAAAACTCTGCCGCGAAAGACTTTTTTCTCGCGCCGCGACCCGACGCCGGGCAGAGGCGAGCAAGCAATCGCCGCAAATTTCGACTACGTATTTATTATGCAGTCGCTGAACCGCGACTTTAACTTAAAGCGGCTCGAACGTTATCTTGCAATCGCGTGGCAGAGCGGCGCTCTTCCTGCCGTGATTCTTACGAAGGCGGACTTGGCGGAGGACTACAGCGAGCAGTTAAAAGCCGTGCAAAAAATTGCAAAAAGCGCGGGAGTTTACGCGGTCAGCGCGCTTACGCGGCAGGGCTTGGAACAGCTTGACGATTACTTAAAACCGCGGAAAACATTAGTGTTTCTCGGTTCGTCGGGAGTGGGGAAGTCGAGCCTTGTGAACGTACTTGCGGGCGAGGATTTAATGGCGGTCAAGGCGATTCGCGAGGACGACAGCCGCGGCAGACATACCACGACTCACCGCGAATTAATTATGCTTCCGTCAGGTGTAATGATTATCGACACGCCGGGAATGCGTGAGCTTGGGCTGTGGGACGCAGGCGAGAGCGTGGACGAGATGTTCGGCGATGTTGAGCAGTATTTCGGGCAATGCGGCTTCAGCGACTGCCGCCACGAAAGCGAGCCGAATTGTGCAATTAAGTACGCGATTGAAAGCGGCGAGCTGTCCCTCAGACGCTGGGAAAGCTATCTGTCGCTGAAACGCGACGCAAGCTATTCCGAGGACAAGAAAGAATATCTGCGCCAAAAGAGCGCGGAATATCAGAAAATGGAGATGTGGTGGCGGAAAAATAAAAGCGAGAAAAGGAGAAATACTTGATGAACGGCGTTAAAATAACACAGCTTCACGGCGGAACTGTAGGTGATGTGAAGCTAATAGAGTGCGAAAAAGCAGTGCTTAAAACGCAGAAGAAATGGGGGCGTAGTTTCGATTTCGATTCATGGCGCAGGGAGTATGATTTATATAAATCGGGCTTTTGCGAGCTATTCGATGATTCGTTGAGATGGGCGGAATGTTATCACGCCGAAATGAATGAAAACGGCGATGAATATCAATTATGGCTTGAGCATATCGGCGGCGTAACTGGCGCGGATTTAACTGCGGAAATGCTTGAGCAAGCCGCGTATGAGCTCGGGCGGTTTCAGGGCAGATTATACGCTGAAAAGCCCCGGGTACTGCAAAGCATTGCAAATTTCAGCAACACCGGTTTTTTAAAGCAGAATTATTTACACTACAGAGGCTGGAGTGAGCTTTACGATTATATCCGCTCTGATGACTGCGGAATCCCGGAGCATTTATGTCGAATGCTTATTGAAATTGACGAGAGCTCGGAGGAAATATTCAGGCACATTGAAAAGCTGCCTGTGGTGCTTTGTCACAGGGATTTCTGGAACACGAATATTTTTTATACCGACAGCGGTATACGCTTGATTGACTGGGATACTGCGGGTTGGGGTTACTTCGGCGAGGATATTGCGGCTCTGATTGCGGACGAAGCGGATATTCAAAGCATGACCGGATACTACCGAAAATGCGCTCCCGCCTATTACAAAGGCTTTTCGGAATATGCCGCCGCGGATATTAAAGACAACTGCGTTTATGAATTAATGCTTATTATTTTCGGTTACAGGTTCGTTGAATGGTATAAATTCGGTGAAACACCCGAAGAGAAAAAACTGCAAATTAACGCACTTCAAAAAATTTACGAAATGAGAGAAATAAAGCTATGAATTTAAATTTAAATTTAAAAATGCGATTAGAAACGCCCGACGATTACTACAACGTCGAGGCGATGACCCGCGAGACTTTTTGGGGATTCTGGGAGGACGACCGACAAATCTGCGACGAGCATTTCTTAGTCAGCAAGCTTCGCAACTGCGCCGCGCTTGTGACGGAGCTAAACTACGTTGCAGAGCTTGACGGCGAACTCGTTGCTCACATTATTTACACAAGAGCGCGGATTAAAGACAGCGCGGGGAATAACCACGAAATTCTGACGTTCGGACCGCTGACTGTTTCAACTGAGCATCAAAGCAAGGGTATAGGCAGAGCCTTAATGAGCCATACCTTTGAGATTGCACGAAGCATGAATTTTCGCGCAGTGCTTATTTACGGGCACCCCGATTATTACCCGCGTGTCGGCTTCCGCCGCGCCGATGAGTTCGGCATAACTACGCCTGACGGCAGTGTTTTCGATGCTTTGATGGTTTATCCGCTTTATGAAAATGCGCTTGACAACATCAGCGGAAAGGCTTACATCGACCCTGTTTACGAGAGCCTGACGCAAAAAGAAACATTAGAATTTGACAAGAAGTTCCCGTTTAAAGAACCGTATAAAACCGTGCCGATTGACGTTTTGCTGAACCGCTTGGACGCGGGCGCGGCGGAGGCTTTGCGCATGAAAGAATACAAAACGCTGAACTTCTTAAAAGCAGTCAGCGAGCGGGAATTATTGGCACTGCAGGGCGTGGACGAGAAAGCAATTGCAACAATCAGCGAGCTCATGAAAGCGCATAAATTAGCTTGGGGAGCGGAAAAATAGCAGAGTAGCAAGCACATCACCTCGCGCATATAATAGATAGCATTATAAACGAGGTGATGTGCTTATGCAATGGTTTCTTGAATTAAACCCTGTTTTGCAAGGGCTTTTCGCGACTCTTTTCACTTATTTTGTAACAGCACTTGGGGCAGGTGTTGTTTTCTTTTTCAAGACGATGAACCAAAAGGTCTTGGACATGATGCTCGGCTTCGCCGCAGGAGTTATGATTGCGGCATCTTTTTGGTCGCTTCTTGAGCCTGCGATTGCGCTTGCCGACGAGCTCGCCGTGAACGCCTGGCTTACTGCCGCCGCAGGGTTTGTGTCGGGCGGCGTGTTCGTAATAGTCGCGGACATTTTGCTTTCGCGCTCGGCTGTGATTAACGCGAAAGGCACGACTTATAAACGTTCGATTCTGCTTGCTTCCTCCGTGACTTTACATAATATTCCCGAAGGGCTCGCCGTCGGTGTTGCATTCGGGAGTGTGGCGGCGGGCGTTGAGGGCGCATCGATTATGGGCGCGGTAATGCTGGCTTTCGGGATTGCGTTGCAAAATTTCCCCGAGGGCGTCTGCGTTTCTATGCCGCTCTACCGCGACGGCTTCTCCCGCCGCAAAAGCTTCTTCATCGGGCAGGCGTCGGGGATTGTCGAGCCTGTTGCGGGCGTTTTAGGCGTTTTGTTCGCGCTGTCAATGCGTAATGCGCTCCCGCTCGCGCTGTCTTTTTCGGCGGGCGCAATGATTGCAGTCGCTTGCACAGAGCTGCTCCCCGAAGCCCTCAAGGAAAACAAGGTCATAGCGAGCTTCGGCGTGCTTTTCGGGTTTGCGGTTATGATGGGGTTAGACGTCGCGCTCGGCTGATACGTAAAAGTTTTGTAAACTTGCAAAAACTCGCAAAGCACTATTGACAAATATGCCCTTATAGTGTACTATAATTAATATGGGGTAGTTTGCCCCTTAAACTACAGTTTTTCAAGGGGAATTCAAGAAAAATGAAAACAATTTTTATTGTAGATGATAACGCGACCAACTTAGTTACAGCCAAAGACGCGCTTGAAGGCGCATTTAAAACCTTTGCGCTCCCCTCTGCTGAGCGTATGTTTCAGCTTTTGGAAAAAATCACGCCCGACTTGATTCTGCTTGACGTTGATATGCCTGAAATGGACGGCTATGAAGCGTTAGCGGCACTCAAAGCCGACGCTAATTTAAAACAAATACCTGTTATTTTTCTTACCGCAAAGCACGACGCGGCATCGGAAATCCGCGGCTTTGAAATGGGTGCGATGGATTTTATCAGTAAGCCTTTCTCCGCGCCGGTTTTACGCAGACGCTTGGAAACGCATATTGAAACAGACCTGCTGATTAAGGAGAGCCTAAAAAGCGTCCGCAAGGTACATAACGCGACAATCAGCGTAATCGCAAACATGGTGGAAAACCGCGACGAGGTCACGGGCGGGCATATCGACCGCACGCAGCGATATTTATCAATTTTAGTGAATGAAATGTTGAATTCCGATATTTACGCAGATGAAGTCTCGCGCTGGGACTTGGATTTATTGATTCCCTCGGCACAGCTGCACGACGTTGGTAAAATCAACGTCAGCGACCTGATTCTGAATAAGCCGGGCAAGCTGAGCGACGAGGAATTCGCGAAAATAAAAGAGCATTGCACCGACGGCGAGAAGATTATCGACGGAATCATCAGCAAGGCGCAGGAGGACAAGTTTCTGCGTCACGCCAAGAAATTCGCGGGCTATCACCATGAAAAGTGGAACGGTACGGGCTATCCTTACGGGCTTTCGGGAGAGGAAATCCCGCTTGAAGGCAGAATCATGGCGATTGCAGACGTGTATGACGCGCTCGTTTCCGAGCGTCCGTACAAGAAGCCGTTCACCCACGAAAAGGCAGTCGAAATCATCAAAGAGGACAGCGGGATTCACTTTGACCCTAAAATAGTAGAAGCATTTTTGAACGTCGCTGATGATTTTTGGGTGGAGTCGATGAACATAGGGAACACAGGAAGCGCAAACGCGGACGCGGCGGAGGAATGAAGCACTTATTCATAATCAACCCGGGCGCAGAAAAGGTAAAAGGCAGGGTTGCTGAAATTACCGACGAAATCGTATCGTTTTTCATAGAAAACCCGCAACATTCCTATGATATTCACGTTACGCGCTGGAACAGAGACGCTACGGGCTTCGTGCGGCGTTATGTTACGGAGGCGGAAACGCCCGTAAGAGTTCATTGCTTCGGCGGAAGCGGGACGCTGTTTGAAATCACGAACGGCGTAGTCGGCGTTAAAAACACCGAGGTTTCCGTCGCGATGTATCCAATGGGGACAAGCGGTGAGCTTTTGTTTTATTTCGGGACAGAAAACCTGCATTTATTCCGTTCGATAAAAAATCAAGTCGAAGCGGGAACAACGCCGCTTGATACGTTTCGCGTGGGTAATATTCACGGGATTTCTCATTCGTTAATCGGCATGGAAGCGCGCTCAAGCCGCGAAAGCACAAGGTTGATAGAAAGCACTCTATTACCTGCGAACTTCTGCTACGTATTCCCTGCGATTGTAGAGGTTCTCAGCGGACGCGCCTGCACGCAGAAATACACAGTAGAGGTTGACGGTGTTGTTGTCAGCGGCGACTGTAAATACGCGTCGGTGAATATTTTCAACGGGCCCTGCTACGGGAAAAATATGTTCCCCGCTATAGATGCGCACCCCAATGACGGGAAGTTAGATGTGTACCTGCTTTGCAATATGCCGCCTTTTAAAATGCTTGCAACCGTCAGCCCTTATACAAAAGGAAAGTATCGGAAAATCCCCGAAAGAATCAAGCATTTCAGCGGCAAGAAAATCAAGGTCAGCTCTGACGAGGTCATGTGCGTTTCGCTTGACGGCGAGATATTTTACGAGACCGAAATTGAATATGAAATTGTACCTGCTTCTGTTAATTTTGTACTGCCCGCAGGCATTGATATTAAAAAGCTTCCGCGAATTTACAACCATCCGGAGGAGGGGCTCATAGGTGATAAATAGAAAAAGCGACCTCAGCGCGGTTGCGCGGAAATGCACGCGGATAGCCGTCATTATATACGTGGTTGTTAAACTGTTATTAGTCATGACAAACGCAGAAATCGAGCCGAGCTTCTGGCTGCACCGCGCAGTTACCGGCTTGGTTATTCTTATTTTTGCATTTATCGTAACGAGTAGCCGCTTCTCAAACCGTACAGCCGCCGCGCTTTCGGGGCTTGCGTTCGCGATTCCCGAAATTATATGGGTTGCATTCGTTCCGCCGGTCGGCGAGTGGTACGTTTACATCTTTTTAATCGGCTGTTCTTTAGTCAGTATGATGTACTTAGACCGCAGAGGGCTTTTTATTTCAATGCTGACATCTGTTACGGTAACAGCGTTTTTTTCCTTCGGGCTCGGCATAAGTATGAGCGCGATGGAAACTGTCATGGGTGATATTTACGGGCTCGCGGGGTTAATATTAGTTAATCTGCTTGTGCTTTTCATCTGCACTGTTATTATCGGGACTTCTGTGCGCTCGAAGCGTACAGAGCATATTTTCGATATGCTTCTTGATAACACGCCGGGCTACATGGTTATAATTAACGAGAAATCCAAGGTTGAATACATCAGCGACTCTTTTGCGAAGTGGCTCGGGATTTCCCGCCGTGAATACGCGCTCAACCGCCCCGTGCTTGACCTTTGCCGCGGCGGAGAGATGACGACGATGTTCCAGGAAATCTTGGAAAGCTCCGACGGCAGTATCGAAAGCAACCACTCGCTGACGATTGAAGGCGTCCGCTTTTGGTTCTTCCTGCGCTCCTCGCTCATGAGCATGGACAGCGGGAAAACCGTCCGCACGATTGAGCTTTCAGACATTACGCCGATTATGGAAGCCAAGAACGAAGCCGAGGAAGCCAACAGAAGTAAAACGAATTTCCTTGCCGCCATGTCGCATGAAATCCGCACGCCGATGAATGCAATTATCGGTATTTCGCAGATTGAAATGCAAAAGGCGAACATTCCGTCTGAATACGAGCAGACGCTGAAGCAGATTAACAGCTCGGGTAATAACTTACTCGGAATTATCAACGATATTCTCGATATGTCGAAAATAGAAACAGGAAAGCTTGAGCTTCACCCTGTTGAATACGCTGTTTCCGACTTGATTAACGACGCGGTTCAGCTGAACCTTGTGCGCATTGGCACGAAGCCGATTGAGTTTAAATTAGAGCTCGACGAAACGCTTCCGTCAAGGCTCATAGGCGACGAGCTCCGCATAAAACAAATCCTCAGCAACCTGCTCTCGAACGCCTTTAAATACACCGAAAAGGGCTTTGTAAAGCTTTCGGTTTTTCACACGGTTTACGACTGCAACGTGACTCTGCACTTCGCGATAGAGGACACAGGGCAGGGTATGAAAAAAGAAGACCAGAAGCTGTTATTCGCTGAGTATACCCGTTTTAACGCTGAGACGAATTACGCAACTGAGGGGACAGGGCTGGGACTTAATATAACCAAAAAGCTCGTAGAAACCATGAACGGCACGATTGCGGTTAACAGCCGCTACGGCAAGGGCAGTATCTTCACTGTTACGGTTCGGCAAAAGGCGGTCGAATGTGATGTGATTGGTGCAGGGCTCGCCGAAAAGCTGAAGGGCTTTTCGTTTACAGGCGAGCGGCAGAGGGAAAGAGAACAGTTAATACGAACACCCATGCCGTACGGCAGGGTTCTGATTGTTGACGACGTCATGACGAATATATATGTGGCTGAGGGCTTGCTGAATGCGTATGAGCTGCAAATTGATACAGCGACCAGCGGCTTCGCCGCTATTGAAGCAGTTGAGAAATACAGCGGCTACGACATCATTTTCATGGACCACATGATGCCGAAAATGGACGGAGTCGAAACCACGCAGAGACTCCGCGCAATGGGCTTTAAAGGCGCGGTTGTCGCGCTGACCGCGAACGCATTAGCGGGCAACGAGGATATGTTTATGCAGAACGGCTTCGACGGATTCATTTCAAAGCCGATAAATATTAAGCGCATGGATTTGATTTTAAACAAGTTCATACGTGACAATCGCGAAGCGAAAGACGCCGAGAAAGAAGCACCGGAAAAGCCCCAAACCGGTACCGCTATTCCCGAAGCGTCTGAAAAGTTCGCCAAGCTGTTGCAAATTTTCTGTCTTGACGCAGAGGACGCAATCGCTTCGCTTAAAGAAACTACCCAAAGCGGCGACTTAAATATGTTCACAACTACTGCTCACGCGATGAAGTCTGCGCTCGCAAACGTCGGCGAGCATGAAGCCGCACAAATGGCGGCAGAGCTTGAACAGACAGGCTTTGCGGGCGACGCGGAGGCTTTCATAAAAACGCTGGAAGCACTTGTTTTGAAATACAAGCCTGTAGGGCGCGACGTCCCCGACGCGCCGCCTGTTGAAGAAGATGTTGATTTCTTAAAAGCACAATTGCAAATAATCAAAACCGCCTGCGAAGGCTACGACGACGACGCGGCTTACGCCGCGCTTGACAAGCTGAAAGAAAAGCAGTGGCGGTATGAAACCACCACTGCGCTTGAACAAATCCGCGACAAACTGTATATTTACAGCGACTTCGACGCCGCGGCAAAGCTTACGCAAGAGCTTCTTTAATGCTTTTTACATACTTTTTCACGGGCTCGATGCAGTTTACGCCGTGCTCTGCGATGATTTTTACAATCGCACTGCCGATGATTACGCCGTCCGCAAGCTCTGCCATAGTGCGCGCCTGCTCCGGCGTTGAAATCCCGAAGCCGATTGCGCAGGGCGTGTCTGAAACGCTCTTTGCGCGCGCTGTCATTTCGGTTATGTTCGTGTTTATTTCTCCGCGGACTCCGGTAACGCCGAGCGATGAAACGCAGTAGATAAAGCCCTCGGACTCTCTCGCAATCGTTTCGATTCGCTCGCCTGACGTCGGCGCAATCAGCGAAATTAAAGCTATGTTATACTTTGCACATTCACCCGACAGCTCGCCTTTCTCCTCGAAGGGCAGGTCGGGTATTATTACGCCCTGAATCCCAGAGTCTGCGCACCTTTGCATGAATTTTTCCTTGCCGTAAACGAAAATCGGATTAATGTAGCTCATGAAAAGCAGCGGAATTTCAACCTTAGGGCGCACTCGCTTAATCATGTCAAGTAGCTTGTCAACCGTACAGCCTGCGCGGAGCGCGCGCTCGTCAGCCTGCTGAATCACGGGACCCTCCGCGACAGGGTCAGAAAAAGGCACGCCGATTTCGATTATGTCAACGCCCGACTGCGCCATTTCGACGATTAATTTTTCTGTAGTTTCAATGTCGGGGTCGCCGCCTGTGATAAAAGCGATGAACGCTTTTTTGCCTTTAAATGCATTGTTAATTGTACATTGTTCATTGTTCATTGATATTCACTCCTTTAAACCGCGCAATCGAAGCAACGTCCTTGTCGCCCCTGCCCGATAAATTCACGACGATGATTTGGTTTTTGTCAAGCGTCGGTGCTAATTTGCGCACATATGCAACAGCGTGCGCCGATTCAATAGCGGGAATAATCCCCTCGGTGCGCGATAAATACTCGAACGCGCTGACTGCCTCCGCGTCTGTAACAGGAACGTATTCCGCGCGTTTAATGTCCGCTAAATAGGCGTGCTCGGGACCTATTCCGGGATAGTCAAGCCCTGCAGAAATCGAATACACCGGCGCAATCTGCCCATATTCGTCCTGGCAGAACAGCGACTTCATTCCGTGGAAAATTCCTGTCGTTCCGAGCGTCATGGTGGCGGCGTTTTCGGGGGTATCGACGCCCTTCCCCGCGGCTTCACAGCCGATTAAACGGACGCTTTTGTCTTCAATAAAGTCGAAAAACGCGCCAATCGCGTTGCTTCCGCCGCCGATACAGGCGACAACCGCATCGGGCAGTCTGCCCTCAGCTTCAAGAATCTGCGCTTTGACTTCCTCGCTGATAATTTTCTGAAAGTCACGGACGATTGTAGGGAACGGGTGCGGGCCCATGACTGAGCCAAGCACGTAATGTGTATCGCAGGTGCGCGAAACCCACTCGCGCATAGTCTCGTTAACAGCGTCCTTGAGCGTCATTGTGCCGCTCGTGACAGGGTGAACCTTCGCGCCGAGTAATTCCATGCGGAAGACGTTCAGAGCCTGCCGCTCGGTGTCCTCCTTGCCCATGAAAATCTCACATTCAAGCCCCATAAGTGCCGCCGCTGTCGCGGTTGCAACGCCGTGCTGACCTGCGCCTGTTTCGGCAATTACGCGGGTTTTCCCCATTTTTTTCGCGAGCAGAACCTGCCCCAAAACGTTGTTAATTTTGTGCGAGCCCGTGTGATTTAAGTCCTCGCGCTTGAAGTAAATCTTCGCGCCGCCGAGGTCAGCGGTCATCTTCTCCGCGTAGTACAAAAGCGACGGTCTGCCTGCATATTTTTGCAGTAAGTCAAGCAGTTCTTTTTTAAATTTTGCGTCGTTTTTGTAATGCAGATACGCTTTTTCAAGCTCGTGCAAAATGCTCATCAGAGTTTCAGCGACATACTGCCCGCCGAATTCGCCGAACCTGCCTTTTCTACTTTCCATTTCTAACTCTCCTAATAAAATCTTTTATTTTTTCGGGGTCTTTTATGCCGTTTGTTTCAACGCCACTGCTCACGTCCACGGCGAAAGGATTTACCTGCTCTATTGCTTCCTTTACGTTCTCGGGATTCAGTCCGCCTGCTAAGAAAAACGGCGGCGAATCCTTAGGAATCGTGCTCCAATCGAAGGTCTTTCCTGAGCCGGGCTTCGGGCTGTCGAAGATTAAATATTCCCCCACGTGAGTCGGCGTTTGGATTATGTTAATCACACCGCCGTCAACTAAGCTTTGCATAAATTCCTGCGTTTCATTCACGAACACGCCGACAGGAATTATATCGGGGTGCAGGCTTTTGCGTAGTATTAAAGCCTGTTCAGGCGTGACCTTGCGTTTACTTTCAGCGAAGACAAAGCCGATATAATCGGGCTTTAAAGCGTTTACCGCTTCTATGTCTTCCGCGCGGAAAAGCCCGCAAATTTTAATTTTTACCTCAGCGATTTCAGCTCCGCTCCCCTCATTAAAGTCTCGCCGACAAGCACTGCATCAGTGCCTACTTCGCGCAGTCTTTGCACATCTTCGCGGGTTTTAATTCCGCTTTCAGCCACGAAAATAATATCGCTCGGCACAAGTTTCCGCAAACGCTCGGAAAGCGTAATGTCAACCTCAAAGGTTTTCAAATTGCGGTTATTCACGCCGATGATTCGCGCACCGGCTGATAAAGCCATTTCAACCTCTGCCTCATCATGAACCTCAACGAGCGAGCACAAGCCCAAGCTGTCAGCGATTTTGATGTACCGGGAAATTGTTTCGCGGTCTAAAATCGCGCAGATTAGAAGCACCGCGCTCGCGCCGAGTAGCTTCGCCTCGTAAATCATGTAGCTGTCAACCGTGAAGTCTTTCCGTAATAACGGAATATTTACAGCATCTGCAATCTCGCGCAAATACGAATCCGCACCCTTGAACCAGAACGGCTCGGTAAGCACGGAAATCGCCGCCGCGCCTGCCTTTTCGTAGTTTTTTGCGATGTTAATATAATCGAAATCTTCTGCGATGATTCCTTTTGACGGCGAGGCTTTTTTCACCTCGCAGATGAAGGCAATGTCATCGCTTTTCAATGCCTTCGCAAGCCTAAAGCCGCCGACAGGCAAAGCCTGCGCCTTCGCGATAATTTCATCAGCCGTGACTATTTTTTTCTGCGCTTCAACGCGCTCTTTTGTGCGCTCTGCAATTTCCTGCAATATATTAGTTTTCATTTGAATATTTCACGAACTCCTCTAATTTAGTTTTCGCTTTTCCGCTGTCTATGACCTCTTCTGCGACCTTTACCGCCGCGCCTATTGACTCGTATTTGCCCGTTACGAACATTGCTGCTGCAGCGTTTAAAACCGCTGCGTTGCGCTTCGCGCACGGGCGAACACTGTTCGCCCCTACGATTTGCTTTAAAATCTCGGCGTTTTCCTGCGGCTCGCCGCCTCTCAAATCCTCGGGCTTGCACCGCTCGAAGCCAAATTGCTCCGGCGTAATTTCGTACTTGCGAACCCAGCCGTCCCGCACCTCGCAGATAAAAGTCGGCGCGCACATCGAGATTTCGTCAAGCCCGTCCTCACCGTGCACCACCATTGCGTTGTTGACGCCTAAGTTGTTCAGCACCTGCGCAAGCGGCTCGGCGAGTTCCTTGTCATAAACGCCCATGAGCTCCATTTTCGCGCCTGCTGGATTCGTCAGAGGCCCTAAAATATTGAACACAGTGCGGATTCCGAGCTCCCTGCGAATCGGCGCAACGTACTTCATGGAGATATGATAATTCTGTGCGAAGAGGAAGCAGATATTGATTTTTTTGAGCAATTCCGCGCTCTTTTCGGGCGGTATATTTATGTTCACGCCGAGCGCTTCGAGCACGTCTGCCGCGCCGCATTTGCTCGACGCACTGCGATTTCCGTGCTTCGCGACAGGAATCCCCGCCGCCGCTGTAATTATCGCCGCCGCTGTAGAAATATTAAATGTATTCGAGTGGTCGCCGCCTGTGCCGACGATTTCGAGCGCGTCAATATCGTGCAGAAGCCGCACACAATGGGCGCGCATACCTGCGGCGGAAGCCGTGATTTCGTCAATCGTCTCGCCTTTTAAGCTAAGCGCGGTGAGATACGCGCTCATCTGAACAGGCGTTGCTTCTCCCGTCATGATTTCGTTCATAACGGCTTTTGCTTCCTCAAAGGTTAAATCTTGCTTTTTCGTAAGTGTCAGTATTGCTTCTTTTATCATTTTTAGTTCCTTTCACGGGCGATTAATAATCGCCCCTACGTTAAAATAAACCTTGACTAATCCACATCGGGATTGCGATTGTTAATGTAAGCATACACGCTGCGAAGTATACAACGCCGTATAAACCGAGATGCTTATTGCTCCACGCTCTGTCGCCCGACATTGACTTGCTCATCATCGCCCAGATGTTCTGATAAGACATGAAAAAGGCGTTCGCCGCGAAAATAAACGTCGGAATCCACACGAGCGGATGAATGTTGTAAGCCTCCTGAATATCAGGCAGAATCGGAATAATAATCGCCATAGTCGGAATGAAAATCGCAATGTCAACGAATCTCCAAATAAACATAAAAATCACAACCCCGAACATAAACAGCCACGGATTTCCCGCAATGGGCGCAAGCGCAGGTACGATGACCGACGAGAGCAGAGCGGAAATTCCTGTTTCGGTGAAAATCGCGCCTAAGCTAATCGCCATGCCTATGAATATTACCAAGTCCCAGTTAACGCCCGAATTAAATTCTTTTGAGTCTATGACGCCGAAAACAAAAAACAGAATTACCGCGCTGAGGCACACCGCCGCGTCGGGGATTTTATGAAGCGAGCTCGTCAAAAACATCACGAAAACGCCAGAAAGAATAGCTAAAGAGAATATTTCATGCCGTGTCATTTTTGGCATAACCTGCGCTTTTATTTCGCTGACGACTTCAGCGGGGATTTTGTCCTTGGGCTTCAGCAGAAGCAAGCCGCCGACTGCCGTCAGCACAGTTATAATCATCATCGGCAAGAACAGCACTTCAAACCAACTGCCGAACGTGACCATACCTGCAAGCCCTGCGTTGCTGTACATATTCTGCACAATCGGACCTGCAAGTAACCCCGACAGCCAGCCCGAGCCGGGGATTAAAGCCATCGCGAACGCTGTTAATAAAATCAGCGAATTTCCTTTTGAACCTTTTTGCAGCTTACATAATTCACAGCATTGCAGTGCAATCGGAATCACAATCGCTACCCGCACGGTAATCGACGGTGTCATCATGCTTAAAACGATTCCAATCAGCACCCACGCAAGCACGAGCGACGGATATGACGGCTTGAAAATCTTGATAATGCCGAGCGCGATACGCTTGCCGAGCCCTGTTTTTTGCAAGACAAATCCGAAGAACAAAGCAGGAATCAGTGTCCAAACTGCCGCGCCCGAAAAGCCCGAAAAGACTACAGCGGGGCTGAGCCCGATTACAAGTGCGAAGACCGCCAAAAACAATCCGCCGACCGCGTAAGGAAGCTTGAACGGCTTGAAAATCCAGATGAACAGCGTAATAAATATGCCAATCAGCATAATTAAAGTTGTGCTTGTCATTACTTTATAACCTCCGCTGCCTGCTCAAGCGCGCTTTTGACCGCCTGCGCCTTGTTCACGCACTCCTGATACTCGGCTTCGGGGACGCTCCCCGCGACCACGCCTGCGCCCGAGCGAATAAAAACTTTTTCGCCTTTTTTGTAAGCCGCGCGGATTGCAATGCAGGTATCCATGTTGCCCGCAAAATCAAGATAACCAATTGCGCCGCCGTAAATCCCGCGCTTTTTATTTTCAAGCTCGTTTATGATTTGCATGGCTTTTATTTTCGGCGCGCCCGACAGCGTCCCTGCGGGCAAAACAGAGTTAATCGCGTCAAGCCCTGTTAAATCCTCGCGTATTTCGCCGCTGATTTCCGAGCAGATGTGCATAACGTGCGAGAAGCGCAGGATTCGCATATACTTTTCGATTTTCACGCTGCCCTCCTTGCTGATTTTCCGCAAGTCCTCCTGCCCTAAATCAACGAGCATATTATGCTCCGAGCGTTCTTTTTCGTCAGAGAGCAAATCCTCCTCAAGTGCAATATCCTCATGATTATCAACGCCGCGCGGACGCGTCCCCGCAATCGGAAAGGTATGCAGCTTGCCGTCCTGCAGCTTGACCAAGGTTTCGGGAGAAGCCCCCGCAATCTCAATCGTACTGCCCGAAAAATAGAACATATAAGGTGACGGATTTATCGTGCGAAGCACGCGGTAGGCGTTCAGAATACTGCCCTCAAAATCGGCTTCAAGCCGATTTGAAAGCACGACCTGCGAGACCTCGCCGTCCGCGATGTGTTTTTTCGCCTTGCTTACAATTGCACAGAATTCGTCTTTATCAAACAGCGGCTTGAACTCTGATTTTAACTGCGGCGGGGCAGTTTCCTCCGCTTCGCCGTTTGTGATTATGTCCTTGATATAATCGAGCTGCTTGACAGCGTTTGCGTAGTTTTCTTCAAGGTTTTCCGTGCTGATATTCACCATGATGATTATTTTCTGCTTAAAATTATCAAACGCGATAATTTTATCGAAAAGCATTAAGTCAACATCGTTAAAGCCTTCGTCGTCAGGCGCGTCGAGCTTCAGCTCAGGCGTAGTATACTTCGCATAATCATAACCGAAATACCCCACCAAGCCGCCCGTAAACGGCGGCAGATAGTCGAATTTTACGCTCTTGTGTTCGGTTAATATATTTTTAATCAGCACGTTGGGATTCTCGGTTTTTATTTCAAAGGTGTTGCCTGTTTTGAGCTTCGCCATGCCGTTTAAGCATGAAATTTCTGTCTTTGGGTCGAAGCCAAGAAACGTATACCGTCCCCACCTTTTCGAGTCTTCCGCGCTTTCTAAAATAAAGCAGTTTCCGCTGACCTTTTTCAGCTTTTTAAGAAGCATAACAGGTGTAATTTCGTCTGCGAGCATTTCGGCGCTGACGGGAATAATTTTAAAGCTTTTATTTACGGCTCTCGCCACTTCCAATGTAGGTCTGTACATCTTAAATCACCTTCCCTTCAAATTCTGCACGTTTCTTCATGTCCTTCATCAAGTCCGCGAACTGCTCTAAGTCAAGCGACTGCGCGCCGTCACAGAGAGCGTTTGCGGGGTCGTTGTGCGTTTCAATCATTATCCCGTCCGCGCCGACTGCTAATATCGCTCCCGCAAGCGGCGCGACTAAGCTTCGGATTCCTGCGGCGTGGCTCGGGTCAGCGATTACAGGCAGGTGCGACATTTGCTTCAGCAGAATCACAGCCGATAAGTCAAGCGTATTGCGCGTCATGGACTCAAAGGTGCGGATTCCGCGCTCGCAGAGGATTACATTCGGGTTGCCGGAAGCCACGATATACTCCGCGCTCATAAGAAATTCCTCAATCGTGTTCGCGAGTCCGCGCTTTAAGAGTACGGGTTGTTTTATGCCGCCGACGGCTTTGAGCAGGTCGAAGTTCTGCATATTTCTTGCGCCGATTTGCACAATGTCAACGTCGTGAAACAGCTCAATCTGCGACTGGTTCATAATCTCGGAAACAATCGGCAAGCCTGTTTCCCGCTTTGCCAGCGACAGCAGCTCCAAACCCTCCGCCTGCATACCCTGAAAGTCATAGGGCGACGTGCGCGGCTTAAACGCGCCGCCCCGCAGGATTTTCGCGCCGCTTGCCTTTATGCTTTTTGCAATCGCGATGACCTGTTCTTCGCCCTCAACACTGCAGGGACCTGAAATAACAGGGAAGTACCCCTCGCCGATTTTCACGCCTGCGACGTCAATAACGGTGCTGACTTCGTTTGCAAAACGGCTCACCATTCTGTATCGCGCTGTTTTTGCTTCTGCTTCTGAAATTGCCATGATTTCGTTGCTCCTCTCAATATCTGTTTCAATAATTATTTCAATAATAATAGCGCATCAATGAACTGTTCACTGATACGCTGAATCTGTTTTAAGTACAATAAAACTATAAAAATAGCAATTTACAACACAAACAGGCGTGATTCAGTGAAAGCCACTAAAGAACGCCAACGCCAAGTATTAGTCATGATTAAATCAGCCATTTTCACTTAATTTTACCTGAACCTTTTTCGTGATTTGTAAACATGATAACATAAAATTATCGGAATGTCAAGGGGTTTTGTGAAAAAATTTACTGTTTATAACAGCCGCCTAATTTTTACATTAGGCGGCTGAGCTTGTGTTTATATTAAATTAAACCTTTAAACCTCATGCTTTACCTTAGGCGCGTTCGCGATTACTTCTGCTTCGAGTGTCTGCGGTAATTCCTGGTAACGTGCGAATTCCTGCGTAAAGCTTCCGAGACCCTTTGTCATTTGCAGAATTACAAGCGCGAAGTCTGAGGTTTCCGCCTGCGGCATTTCCGCTACAACCTCGGTCATGCCGTCGCCTGCGGGATTCGTCCCGAGAACAGAGCCGCGCCGCTTGTTGACTATTCCCATGACGTCGCCTGTGTTATCGTCGCCGACAAGGATTTTAAGGGAGAGAATCGGCTCAAGGAGACAAGGAGAAGCCGCTTTCACGCCGTCCTTGAACGCAAGGCGCGCCGCCTGCACAAACGCGATTTCCTTACTGTCAACGGGGTGATACTTGCCGTCGGTCAGCGTCGCTTTAAGCCTTACCACAGGATAACCTGCGAGCACGCCGTGCTCAACGCTTTCGCGCAAGCCTTTTTCAACAGCGGGGAAGAACTGCTTTGGTACGCTTCCGCCGAAAACCTTTTCTTCAAATACGAGCTCGTCCTCTGTGTGCGGCTCAAAGTCCATAACAACAACGCCGAACTGCCCTGCGCCGCCCGATTGCTTCTTGTGCTTGCCTTCGATTCCTGTGACCTTTTTGCGCACGGTTTCGCGGTAAGCGATAATCGGCTCGGAAAGCTCAACGTCAACGCCGAACTTTGACTTCATCTTGCTGATAGTATAATTAAGGTGCTGGTCGCCGAGTCCGCCGAGTACCCGCTGGCGTGTTTCGGAGTTATTCACGTAATTGAGAACGCGGTCTTCTTCAAGGATTTTTGTAATCGCATCGCTTATTTTAGCTTCATCGCCCTTGCCTTTTGCGGCAACTGCCTGGAAGAAAACAGCAACAGGGAACTCAATCATCGAGAATTCCGCAGTTTTACCGGGCGCGCAGAGTGCGTCGCCTGTGACGGCGTTCAGCCTTGTAATCGCTACTATATCCCCCGCGAAGGCTTCGGTCATGTCTTCCTGCTTCTTGCCTTTGAGAGCTAAGAGCTTGCCGAAGCGCTCGGGCTCGCCTGTTCTTGTGTTAATCGGCTCTGTCTTAGGGTTCAGCGAGCCTGTAATAATTTTAATGAAGCTCATCTTCCCGACGAACGGGTCAGCGATTGTCTTAAATACAAATGCGGTAAGCGGTGCGGATTCGTCGTATTTCGCCTTCTTTCCGTCTGCGAGCGGCTCGCCCTCGACATCAGCAGGTGACGGGAAGGAGTTTATAATTAAGTCAAGCAGCTCTTCAATGCCCTCTGCGGTGGTCGCAGTAGCCTTAACCACAGGCGTAACATCGCCGCCCGCGAGCGCGGCTGTCAAGCCTTTATTAATTTCATCGTCCGAAAGCTCCATAGTTTCGAGGAACTTCTCCATGAGAGCTTCGTCTGTTCCCGCAACTAATTCCGACAGCGTATCGCGGTCGGTTAATTCGCAGACAGAGCCGCCGAACTGCGATTTTATGCCGTCGAGAGTCTTCGCGAAGTCAGCGTTTTCCTCGTCGTTCTTAGTAACCACGAAAACGCAGGCTTTGCCTTGCTTCTTGGCTTCTTTATAAGCTTTAATTGTACCTACTTGAACGCCGTCCTTCGCACCTACGGTAATCACGACGGTCTCAGCGGCGCGCACACCCTCGTACATTCCGCCGATAAAATCGAACTGTCCGGGCGTGTCAACTATATTAATTTTTGCATTTTTCCACTCGGTATAGGCGAGAGAGGTGTTGAGCGAGATTTTCCTCTTGATTTCCTCCGGGTCGTGGTCGCAGACTGTTGAGCCGTCAACTACCTTACCCATTCTGTCGGTGCCCTTGCTCTTGAACAGCAGAGCCTCCGCCAAGGTTGTCTTTCCGCTTCCTCCGTGACCCGCGAGGGCAATGTTCCTTATGCTTGCGCTTTTGTAAGTCTTCATAAGCAGATTCCTTTCGATTTTTTAACGTTAAAAATAATTATAACAAAAAAAAGCTGACAAGTCAAGTCTTCTGTTCATAAAAAAGCTCCGATTTTAAAAATCGGAGCTTTCTTTTTATAATCTTCCCGCGCTTTCCGCGCTGTATTTCAACTTTGTCGCCATACCGCCGCGAATGTGACGTTCCTGCTTATTTTTTTCAAGCACCGCCGCGACTTCCTTGTGTAAAGCGGGGTTGGTTTTTTCAAGTCTTGTTGTTATATCCTGATGTACTGTTGTAACAAACGTGAACGTTTTGTTCAAGCCCTATATCTGACAGCATTTTAAGGTAAATATCAACATTACCGTTTTTATCTACTTCTATTTTCTCAAGGATTTGTTTTATTTGGGCATTTGTCATATCTTTGAGCGAGGTAACACTTTCAATGCTCTTGAATGTTGTGCTCAATATCGTTTCAAGCATATCACCCTTATTAATATTCTGTTCAATCATTATCAATTCAGTTTCTGCCATTTTTATATCGGCATTAACTTCGCCGATTTTTTTACGCATTTCCTCACGACTAATTAACTCATCTTCATACATATCCATATATTTTTGCTTTGTATTGCCGAGTTTTTTTAATTTTTTCTTTAAGTCTTGTTCGGATATAATATTTTCGTTCTTTGTCTTATATTGTTTATTGAAATCTTCTTTTATATTCTTTAAAATGTTAGGTTTGTCTTTTAATAAAGCTAAAAAATAATCCTCAATTGCATTTATCAAATCAATTTCAAAAATTTTAACTTTGTTGACACAAGTGTCTGCGCCGTTAGCACTTCTACCACTACACAGCCAATCTATATAGGTGTGTTTATAGGTTCTCACCCTGCGTCTAAATGAATAACCGCAGTCTTTACATTTAATAAGCGTACTGAATAAGTGCTTGTTACTTTGCCTTTCATGTTTTATATTAAATGCTACGCATCTTTGCGATAATATTTCACCCGCTTTTTGAAAGGTTTTATCATTAATGATTCTAAGCTCTGATTTTTCTATAATTATCCAATCACGCTCATCTTTTACAGTGCGCACTCCTGTTAAAAAATCGGTTACTTCTTCTTTTCCGTTTATTATCTTGCCGACATAGATTTCATTTGTCAGAATCCGAGCTATAGCGTTTTGACTCCACAAACAATTTCTTTTTGTTTTTATCCCCTCACTGTTAAGAGTGCAAGCAATCTTGTTTGCACCGTAACCCTCGCAAGTGTATAAGTGATAAATGCGTTTTACAATATCTGCTTCTTTTTGATTTATAGTTAAATTAAAGGAATCCCCTATAGTTTTGTCGTAACCGTATACAATATTTGGAACGCGCCCTTTTTCGGCATTTATTTTTTTACTCATCTTTATACGCTTGGAAGTATTTGCGCTTTCCTCCTGTGCTACAAGCGCAAGTGTACCCAAAACCATTTCGCTGTCGTGTGACGTGAGGTTAGCATTAACAAAATTACAAGCAATCCCCTTTGACTTCATGTAGCGTATACCTTGCAAAAAATCAACAGCATTTCGCGCAAGCCTTGAAATATCCTTTGCAACCACCATTTCAAATATTTTACTTTCACAGTCCTTCATCAATTGCAAAAACTGCACCCTATTTTTCGTTTTAGTACCGGAAATTCCCTCATCTGCATAAATTCTAATTAGATTAAAATTATTCTTTTTAGCGTACTCCTCAAAAAACGCTTTTTGTGTTTCAAGACTGTTAAGTTGGTCTTCTTTGTTTGTACTGACACGACAATAAGCGGCTATGTTCATTGGTGTTTAACTTCCTCCTCAAATAATTCAATAATCTCTCTTGGAGCATAGGTAAACATACCCGTTTCAGAATCGGATATACCTTTACACGTATTAGAGCGATAAAACCGCTCCATTGCTTCTTCATATGTCCAATTATGACTTTTAGCTAAGTTTTCAACCACTAAGCAAATTAAAGATGTATCGTCAAACATAATTAGTCCCCCAGTTTATAACTTTCTATAAATTTTAATGCGTTAATACCTTTTTGCGTGGTGATACAGTACTGATTATTTGGCTTTGAAAAACTTAATTGCCTAATAAAAAAATTTTTGTCTTCTTCCCCTATGCGTCCTTTTTCTAATAAACGCAGATAATAGTTTATTGTCGGTGCAATTTCATCATCTGCCATGCCGCCGTATACAGCGTCATATTGATGTGTTTGTGCCTTGCCCGCTCTGCTGTTTAAAACGAAATAAAGCCAATCTTCTGTATAACCGTCAAATGATAAAAGGTTTAAACCGTTTGTGTTAAATTCGTAGATACTAACAAAAGCATTTTCTCTCTTCTCTGCTTTTGCTCGGCGCGGAGCCCACTTTTCCGCTTGCTCTCGTAGTGTTGTTACATAAAACCCTTTTCCGAAGTCTAAGTTAAATCGTCCGTAATCTATGTCAGGTGTTTTTATTTCCATATAAGAGCCGTGATAAACTAACATGAGAATTTCACCTCGTTTTTCACAAAGTACTCCCGTATTTCATTTAAAATATATTCACTGCCAAGAGTGTGGGTGGTTTCATAATGCTCCGTATACAAATCCCAAAGATTGCTGTTTTTTAAAACATCATAAGTAATCGTTTTATCTCCGTTAAAGAATTCCCTTGCCGCGATTTCTATTACCCAGACCACATATTCCATTACTTCCGAGGTCATTTTATTAGTAGACATATTTCAAAACCTTTCGTGTTTTATGCGATGTTTCTGTTACATCTTATATTATATATGATAATCCTTTTTTTGTCAAGTGCATAAAAAGTCGATTATTGTTTATTATGTTTATATTATACCATATTACATTTTGCCTTGCAAGGATTTAAATACGGTTATAACTCGTTTATAATTATAATCATCATTAAAAATCTAAGCAAGCAATTTGTTCTAAAGCTGATATAGCGTCACGCATTCCACCGCTTGAATGTTCGGCGATTAATACTAATGATTGCTCATCATAGACAAAGCCTTCGTTGTCGCATATATACGACAGACGCTCGATTATGTCTGATTGATTTATAGGTCTAAGCGTGTGTTTCTGACAGCGTGAGATTATCGTGTTTGGAATTTTTTCGGGATTTGTTGTGCAGAGTATGAACACAACATATTCGGGAGGTTCTTCTAAGTCTTTGAGTAATGCGTTGAACGCAGGGTCGGTCAATTGGTGACATTCGTCTAATATAAATATTTTGTACTTTGATATCGGGCGAAAGCGGAGTTGTTCCGTAATGCAAAAATGCTCCGTGATTTTCACGAAGCACTTTCATTTATTTTTGCTTGCTCAACTCTGTTTCCCGTGGCTTTTATAACCTTAGAAACTGCGACTTCAGCTAACAATTTAGTTATGTATTTCACTGTTTCTTTTTCCGAATTAGGATTATGAAACGTGAAATTTAACTTTTGCTTTCTCAACGTTATCATCTCCCTCACGCTCTTTGTATATAACTATGAGCAAGATAAGGAATATATGAATCAGCTGATAAAAATATTTTATTGCAATAACACTCATTTATATATTCCCTTATAAATATTTAAGGAAATTCCAAAACGATACTCCAAAATGATATATTTATATTCACAAAATATTTTTTATATAGCATCTAAATATATTACATCAGTTGATATTTATCAGATTACCCATATTGGGTAAAATGATAAAGTATCGTTTGTGTTAATCGCAATTACAATAATGATTTAACACGATTTTGAGCGAAATAAAATGTAGTAATTTTAACGCCTTTTACATTTCCATGTAATACGTAATTAAATCTTTTATCATTGAAATATAATCGCAAACATTTTTATGCGAAATAAATTCAACGCTACAAGTTTTTCTTGCAATGCTCTTGGCTCTTACGCCGGGATTCCCAACACCACACATTTTACAGAATTCTTCAAGTTGTTTCATATTATAAAAAACATCTTGATTAGCCCATATATATGGTGTTATAATATCATTCCTTTCTTTTAATGGTCGGTGTTTTTTCGTCCATAAATAATTGTCGAAGAGATTCTTATTGCATTCGTTTAAATACTCATTATAAAATTTAATTATTTTATCAAGTCTTATAAACAATTGCTTTATAACATCTTCGGGTGATTTGCCTTTAAGTTTCATCATTCTGAACTCAAGCCGAGCTTTACAAGGAAATCTGTATAAACTTTCTTTCCCCTTGTCGTAATAATCAATACATATGTATTGATTTTTCACGTAAACACTGCGCTTGAATCGTGACCTATGACCCATACTTCCAGTAGCCTCATCATTTTTAAAGCTATAAGACATAGTGAATAAATCTACAATAAAAGCATTTAATTTGTAGTATTCTTGATAGCTATCGTCGTAACAATCTAATCTTACGTCAATTCTGCTATATTCCCATTTGCGTATTTTCATCATTTTTATTGATTTCGCTATTACCTGCTCAAACAATGAAAATTCTAAAACTTCATTGCCAGCTAAACCATGCGGATTCATTTTGATGTAACACGCGGTTTTCCCTGTTTTTCGGTTAGTCCTGTAATGTACCTCAACGGCATTTTCATCAACTTCAAAAAGAACAGGTTTTTGCCAACTACGAATTTCTACGGTATGTATGCTTGCGGTTAATTCGTAATTTAATAATTTACTTTTGTTCAATTTCTTCCTCCTTTTTTTATTGAACATAGTAAATCATTTAGAAGTATCTGTTTTGGATACCTTAGTCCGCATTGTAGCATAGTTGTATCATTATGTCAACCGGATTATGGGATTTTTTTATTTTTGTGAATATTGCACATATTTCGAAAATATTTTTGAAAATTTTTTACCCAACCTTTAATTTATACTATTTGTGCATTAACTACACGGATATTATTTTTTTCAAGCATTTTAACTATATCTACAATAGAATTTTTTCCTGCTTCTAACATAGCACGGTTAAATTCACTTACATAATACTCGCTGTAAACCGTCAAAGATAAATCGGGGGGCGGGATTAATAATAAGCCTTCTTTCCATAATACAGAGTATATTTCAATAGTATATAAAATGGTTCCCTTAAATCCTTTGCCGAACAGTTTTTTATTTTTGGGTGTCCAAGAGCCCCATTTTTTTGTTTCGTAGCGCGCAAATTCGAATTGTTTGTTCTTCTTCATAAATGCTTTATATGACCAACTATTATAATTCACAAAAGGTTTTTGCTGCGCTTCCTCTGTTTGTTTTATAATAAGTTTAGTTAATTTCTCTGCATTTACTTGTATCATCATTTTAAATATTTCCCTTTCCTGTTATATCCAAGTTATCATCAACAAGATATTTCGCCTCTGTAACTATTTTAGGATATTTTCTCATCAGTGCTTTAATCATTCGTTTAAGCAAGCGTGTCATATTTGTTTTTGGTTTCATACGCTCAGAAAATATTTTGAAAAAAGCTCGTTCTAATCTCGTTACAGGGAGATTCACATAAACTCGTTCATTGTATTTATTTTTAGAAACATACTTTATTCTTTGATATTCATCGTGAAGGTCTTCAATATTATCCTCTTCATTGCAAAGCATATCATCATCACCCCACCTTGTCTTTTCTTTATTAATTTTTGCGACAACAGCAGATTTAGGAATAAAAATTTTATTATATGTCGAACATTTGAATGAATCCTTAAAGTCGCTGTGCTCATATACACCTTCTTTGTTTCTTTCGCCAAGCCAACTCTTAGCTGTCACGTAAGATATGTCAAATATATACTGCATATCTTTAATTACTATGTAGCCGTCATATTCTTGTTTTTTTGCCATGTTTATATATCCCCCTTTTTTATTTATAAGGGTGTTATCTAAATTGCAAAGCGTGATAAACCCCTTTTCCCATAGTATATCATGTTTTTGACACGATGTCAACTATTATATATTATATAGTTAGCACATTGCGAACGGTTAAAGCGTTATACTTTTATGTAGTAAAACCTTTATAAGCTCTCGTGTGCTATATTTGATATAAGGCGGTATTGTTATGGTTGATTTCGGTGAAAAATTAAGAAAACTACGCACTGATAAAGGGCTTTCACAAGAAAAGCTTGCAAATAGATTAGTTGTCACCAAAAGCATGATTTCCGCATACGAAAATTCTGTACGTTTACCGAGTTATGATGTTCTTATAAAAATTGCGTTATTTTTCAATGTTTCCATGGACTATTTCTTTGGGTTTAATAAACACCAATTTTTAGATACTACGAACTTATCCGAAGAACAAATTGAAATTATTTCACGCCTTATAGACCAGTTTAAACAAAAATAGAATTTTTGTTAATATAAAAACAGGGTGTGTTCGTAAAAGGCGAATATGCCTATTTTACGTTTATACACAACCTGCCTATTATGTTACTACCATATGTACCGTACTTTTACTAATTCCGAACACCTTCGCGGCTTCTCTTACAGTCGCATTGTTAGCGATGATGTACTTTCCCAGACTTACACATCTTTCTTGCTTCGTCCCAAAGTCGGGAGCTGTTATAATCTTACGTCTCACTTATCGCCCCTCCGCTGAAAATCGGTTCTTACCAGATTTATATGCGGTTAAAGGAGAAATAATTACATAATTGTAGGAAATTAGCTTGTTCGTGCAGCAAACCTCCATGCATCCTCGCACATTTTCTCAACATCAAACTGTGGATTCCAGCCGAGGATTTCCTTCGCCTTCGCCGAGCTTCCAACTAACACAGGCGGGTCGCCCTCGCGCCGTTCTGTATTAATCACCGCGATTTCTTTTCCTGTGATTTTCCGCGCCGCTTCTATGATTTCAAGCACCGAGGTCCCGCACTCGTTACCTAAGTTGAAGAAGTCGCTCGCTCCGCCGTTTTTAAGATATTCAAACGCCCGCAAATGCGCGTCTGCCAAGTCCCAAACGTGAATATAATCTCTGATACAGGTTCCGTCCTTTGTGGGGTAATCCGTGCCAAAAACTTTAATATCCGTGCGTTTTCCGCTCGCTGCGTCAAGCACCAACGGAATTAAATGGGTTTCGGGGTCATGCTGCTCGCCGATTTCGCCGTCGGGGTCTGCGCCCGCCGCGTTAAAGTATCTCAGTGCTGCGAATTTCAAGCCGTAAGCTCTGTCGTAATCCTTGAATATCCGCTCTACCATTAGCTTTGACGCGCCGTAAGGGCTTATCGGATTCTGCGGCATATCCTCCGTGAGCGGGAGCTTTTCCGGCGTGCCGTAGGTCGCGCAGGTGCTTGAAAAAATAATTTTATTGCAATCGTTTCGGCGCATAGCGTCGAGCAGATTTATTGTATTTGTGACGTTGTTTGTGTAGTATTTTGCAGGGTCGGTGACGCTTTCGCCGACGTAAGCATACGCCGCAAAATGAAAAACCGCTTCTATTTTATTTTCTTTGAAAACTTTATCAAGCGTTTCAGCGTCGGCTAAATCCGCTTTTATGAGTTTCCCCCACCTCACGGCTTCCTCGTGACCGTAAACCAAATTGTCGTAAACAATCGTGTCATAGCCTTTTTGCGCGAGCATTTTATTGATGTGACTGCCGACGTATCCCGCCCCGCCCGTTACCAATATAGCCATATTATTTGCCCTTCTTTTCTGTTTTTTCTGTTTTTTCGGGGATATATTTTTTCACAAACGCCGCGCAGAAGCCGAACGCAAATCCCACGAAGGTCAGCCCTACGAACAACATGAGAAGCCGCGTTGTGCTTACCGCTGACGTCGGAGGCGAGTGCATTGTAGTGACAGGCGTTGTGAAAAATAAATTACTTTCAGAATTGCGCTCGTAATTTTCATTTATGCTTTTACTCAATTCCTCTAAATCAAAAACTTCTATATTGCGTTCCATCAACTGTATTTGCAATAATAAATCTGCCGCCGTATCAGCTAAATGCAGCGCAGCCGTTAAAATTTCAACTGCTTTATCAGTATCAGTTTCTTCAAGAGAAGACAGCAAGCTGTTATAAGAATTAAACCGTGCCAAATAATGCTCACGTGCAAATTTAATTGAATCAAGTTTAAATTGCCATTCGTTAATTAAATTAATCTGATTTCTAAATTCTTCGCAAAATGCAAGTAAAAACATTTCTTTCTCGTTGTTACCCGCGAATATCTCGCTATCAGAAGGAATAATTAATTCAAACTGTAGTTGATTAAGAACGTTGCTTTCGCCTTCTTCGGGTTTATACCTTGTGATTTTCACATCTCCCATTGCATCGGCAAGCGTAACATCGCTTTTTCCAATCTTTTTAAGCGTATTTTCCCACAGCTCCGGCTCGAAAAACAAATCAACATTAAATCTCGCTTCGGGGTAGTTTATTATAAGCGTGATTGCGATGTCATTCAATTCCAACGATGTAGGTGATTCTGATTTCGCGTTACCGGTGTTTGAAGCATAATAGCCCGCGGCGGCGATTACTCCGAGCAATAAGCCTATTAAACAGAAGATAAAAAATATTTTCCGTGCGTTGTAAATAGTTAATACCAAGTCGCGCATGGAAAACGCGTCGTCCTGCTGTTCGGGCGGGATTTTGAGGTTGAGGTTGATTTCTTTTTCGTTTAGGTTGTTGTTTTCTAACATTTTTGTTCTCCTGATATATATGATTTTATTTTATTTGCGATATTTAAAATTTCTTCCTCAGTCAAATACGGATGCATAGGCAGGCTCAAAACGCGCTTCGCCACCTGCTCAGACTGCGGCAAGCTACTCTCTGCATAACCCGCATCGCTGTAAGCTGCTTGCAAATGGAGCGGCTTGATGTAATAAATCATGCTCGGTATGCCGTTTTCTTTTAGATACGCCTGAAGTGAATCGCGCTGTTTTTCACTTTCCAAAAGTATCGTATACTGTGCAAAGCTTGAAGTATAACCATGCGGAATCAGCGGCGTTTTTACTGTATCCTTCAGCAAATCCGTGTACATTGCCGCGTGGTTTTGCCGCGCTGAAACCTCGTATTCTCTGAAGGCTTTCAACTTCGGTAAAAGTATCGCCGCCTGAATTGTATCTAACCGCGAGTTTAGTCCAATACGCACATTGTCGTATTTATTCGCGCCTTTTCCGTGGACTCTGATTGACTTTAAAAGCTTGCACAATTCTTCATCATCGGTGAAAATTGCACCTCCGTCGCCGTAGCACCCGAGCGGCTTTGCGGGGAAGAAAGACGTTGTCGCAGCTTCACCAAAACTGCACGCCTGCTTACCGCTGCGCGTACCGCCGAAGCCCTGCGCGCCGTCTTCAAGCACGAGCAGATTATATTTTTTTGCGATAGGTAAAATTTTATCATAGTCAGCCGGAAGCCCGAATAAATCCACCGGAATAACCGCTCTCGGAATCAATTCGCCTTTTGAAATTACGTCTTTAATTGCATTTTCCAAGCTGTTGACGCAGATATTAAAGGTATCGGGGTCGATGTCCACAAACACAGGCGTTGCCCCGCGTAAGCTTACCACCTCCGCCGTTGCCATAAACGTAAACGACGGCACGAAAACAGCGTCGCCCGCTTTTATATCCCACGCCATTAACACCATCGAAAGCGCGTCGGTTCCGTTCGCGCAGGTGATACAGAATTTTCTGCCGACGTATTCCGCTAACTGCGATTCAAGCTCTGCGACTTCTTTGCCGAGTATAAAATCACCGCGCTCCAATACGTTTTGTATGCCGGCGTTTATTTCTTTTTCTAAGGCTTTGTATTGCGCTTTTAAGTCGATGAATTGCATATTAAATTCCCGTCTTTCTCAGCATACGCTCTTTGACACTTAGCACATTTCAATGCTTCGTTTAATTTTTCTCCGCACTCGCAAGCCCAGCCGACTTGGCGGGCGGGGTTACCTATTACAATCGCGTAATCCTTTACCGGCTTTGTCACAACAGCCCCCGCACCGATTAGCGCGTTTTTGCCTATCATATTCCCGCAAATAATAGTTGCATTTGCGCCTATTGAAGCTCCCGTTTTTACAAGGGTTTTTTTATAGTTTTCGCTTCCCTTGGGATATTTGCAACGCGGCGTTAAATCGTTTGTAAACACGCATGACGGCCCGCAAAAAACATAATCCTCAAGCTCAACGCCCTCGTACAACGACACATTGTTCTGCACTTTTACATTATTACCGATTTTCACGTTACTGCCGATATTTATGTTCTGCCCCAATGAGCAGTTTTCGCCAATTACCGCGCCGCTTTGAATGTGACAGAAGTGCCATATTTTTGTGCCGCTGCCGACGGCAACGTTGTCGTCTATATATGAAGATTCGTGTACGAAGTAATTCATCAAAACTCCCCCATCATATCCAAACTCGAAAACTCCTCCAACGGCAGTTTAACTGCTTTACCTTCTTTTTGGCTCTTGTAAATCGCAAGCACTAATTCTAACGCCCGCTTACCCTCATGCGCATCAATATACGGCTGACGGTCGCTTTTTATTGCGTCAATCATATCCGCGTATAAGCTTGTGTGCCCGTTGCCATAAACATTGCTTGTTTTCTCAACGAGCCCTTTGTTTTTTTCGTCAAGCTCGTTCTTGTCTGCGAATTCCCAAACATCAATATTAGTGCAGGATTTCCCGCCAAGCTTCACCGTTCCTTTTTCGCCGAATAAATACAGCGTTTCTTCTAAGTTCTGCGGATAAATATTTACCGTTCCCTCGATTGTAGCGATAGAATTATTTTTAAATTTAATAACTGCGGCACCAAAATCCTCAGCCTCCATATAATCGTGAAATTGCCGCCTTGTAACGCCGTAAACCTCGTCTATTTCATCGTTCATCATCCATCGCAGTAAGTCAATTCCGTGTATGCACTGGTTCATCAGCGCGCCGCCGTCCGTTGCCCATTTCCCGCGCCACTGCGCCTGTTCATAGTAGTGCGCACCTCTGTTCCAGCGGATATTTACAGAGCCGTGTGAAATTCTTCCGAACCTCCCGCTCTCTAAAGCCGCACGCATTTTCTGCACTGCAATGTTAAATCTGTTTTGATGGCAGGCGGAAACCTTTACGCCTTTTTGCCGCGATAATTCTATAATCCTATCTGCGTCAGAAATGCTCATTGCCATTGGTTTTTCTATGATAACATGAATGCTATTTTCAATGCAACAGAGCACAATTTCCGCGTGACTGCCGCTGTCGGTAGCAATGGCAACAAAGTCAAAATCGTTTTCCGAAAGCATTTTTTTATAATCGGTATAGCGTTTGATTTCACTGCTTTGCAGTCCGTGATTTTCAAGCAGTGCTTCCATATTTTCGGGCACAATATCACACACCGCAGTTATTTCAAGCTTGTTTTCGAGCGCGGCTTTAATATGATTCGGTGCGATTCTCCCGCAGCCTATGAGTGCGTATTTCATAATTCTCGTCCTTCTATAAAAGCTCTATTTTACTTCTGTTTTTCACATTCTTCATCGCGTTTTTAGTGTCGAATACCGCGATTGCATTATCTGCGACCATATCGTAATCCACGTTGCTGTGCGCGGTTGTAACGCAAACCAAATCATAGCTGCTTACTGCTTCGGGCGTTAAGCTTTCAAGCCCTGTAAAGCTTTCACCATTATGCTTATATTTCTTTACATAAGGGTCATAAAAGTCAATGTTCGTCCCGCTTTTAATGAAATTCTCGATAACCGCGAGGGCAGGGCTTTCTCTGTAATCGTCAATATCCTGCTTGTACGCCACGCCGAGAATCAGCACATTCGCGCCGTTTAACGCCTTTTTAAAGCGGTTCAGAATTTTTGCGGCGCGCTCAACCGTGTACTCGGGCATGCGGTCGTTAATCATCATTGACGCTTCTATCATTGACGTGTGGAAGCCGTATTCGCGCGCTTTCCACGACAGATAATAAGGGTCGAGCGGTATGCAGTGCCCGCCGAGTCCGGGTCCCGGATAGAACGCCTGAAACCCGTAAGGCTTTGATTTCGCCGCGTCTATAACTTCCCAGATGTTGATATTCATTTTATTGCAGAGAATTGCAAGCTCGTTGATTAATCCTATATTAACGTTTCTGTAGGTGTTTTCGAGGATTTTTTCCATTTCCGCAACAGCAGGCGAAGAGGCTTCAAACACGTCGCTATCTAACACTGCGCGGTACATCGCCGCGATTACCTCAAGTGCATCTGCGCCTATTGCACCGACTACCTTCGGGGTGTTTTTTGTTTTATAAATCAAGTTCCCCGGGTCAACACGCTCGGGCGAAAAACCTAAATAAAAATCAACTCCGCAGACGAGCCCCGAACCTTCCTCCAAAATCGGCTTGACAAGCTCCTCCGTAGTCCCCGGATAGGTCGTGGATTCAAGCACCACCATTGAACCTTTTTTCAGGTATTTCGCGATTTGGGTTGACGAGCTTTGAACATAGCTGACGTCGGGCTGTTGATGCCTGTCAAGCGGTGTCGGCACGCAAATAGCGATAAAATCAACATCTTTAATAAAGGAAAAATCGCTTGTCGCGGATAACATTCCGCTGTTTACAATATTTTTTAAGTCACTGTCAACAACGTCACCGATGTAGTTTTCACCGGCGTTTACCATGTCTACCTTCTGCTTCTGCACATCGAAGCCAATGGTTTTGAAGCCTGCTTTTGCTTTTTCAACAGCAAGCGGAAGCCCGACGTAGCCGAGCCCGATTACGCCGACGGTGAGTTCTCTTTTTGCGATTTTAGTTAGTAGGGTTTGTTTCATAATTAACGCATTATTCTCCTTTAATTAACGATTTTGCAACTGAATATAGATATATAGTTTCCTTTTTGTATAGGATTAATGTGGCTATGCATAATAAAATTAAAGAGCAATATCTGATTAATATTATCTCGGTAAAAATTAAACTGCAAACTGCCGCAATTATAACAATTAATACCGCCGCACCTGTTTTAAAATAGTTGCTTACACATCTGTAATATCGCTCTCCAAAAATGCTCCTTATGATTAACATCACTACTGCTGATGATGCCGCAGCGATTGCCGCACCTGTAATTCCTATAATCGGCAGCAGGATAAAACATAAAGCTATATTGATTAAAGTACTGATTGAAAAGGAAACAATATTTAAATATGTTTTCTTTTTTATTTCAACGCCAAGTCCCGTTGTTATTGCGATAGTGTAACAAACCGGCGACAAAAGCAAAAATGCAAAAAATGGTTTACTCGCTCTGAATTCTGCACCTATCAACAAATATAAAATATCTTGAAACAGGATTATTATAAGTGAAAGAATCGTTATTGTAAGAGTAATTATATCATGAACTTTTTTAATTTTTCCCTGTGAATGTTTGTAATTTTCATAAACAAAAGGTATCCAGTAGGTATTAAATGCACTTTTCAAAACTGAAATCATTGCAACGATTGTTATTGCATTTGTATATATGCCTATAGCAGAAAAGTCAACAAATCTCCTCAAAAAGAATTGCGCAACTGAGTTATTCAGCCAAGCCAAGACATCTATCGGCATTAACGGCAAAGCGAATAAAAACAAGGCTTTAATCGTGATTTTATTAATAGTCAACTTATTTGTAAAACACTTTTTAAATTGAATAAAGGTGAAGAGTAATGCTGTTATTACTACTCCGACAGTAATTAAAATGATTGCATTCCTATGATTGGGGTTTATTAATGCCGCCGATATAAACAGTACTTTACTTGCGAGCGCCCATGATATTACTTGAATTGAATAAAACAAAACTTTTTGAGTCATTCTCATCGACAAATTTAAAAACCTGAATAATACACTTGCTATTAATGTCAAAGATAAAGATATCGGTATAAAATATCCTGCTTCACCTGTTATCGTAATCGAGATTTTATCCGCAAATATAAAGATAAAAAATGAAATAACTATTGAAAATATTAAAGATAATCCGGTGCATATTGTTAAGATGCTTTTGTAATTATTGCCTTCGGGCGGCTCGTTGTGAAAGCGGGTATATGCCTGGTCTAACCCTAAATATGCCACCATACAGAACAGACTTAAAAAAGTATTAAATAAATTAATTTTTCCAACTTCTTCAGGTATAAACAATCTTGTAATTATAAGTGTTGCGATAATAGCCAATATTGCGCTTATCCATGTAGAAACAGAAAAACCGGCAAGCTTTTTTATAAATTCTTTTGCTGAAACTCCATTAGGTTTTCTTTCCACTTTTTGCTCCGTTTTTACCTTCCGTTTAATACATAATTCATTATTCTTTTATGATTGTTTTCTCTCGGCAGGAAATAAAATATTATGCATATTGCTATAAATCCATGAGAAAGCATTATAGTAAAGAATGACGTGCTTATAAATGTAATTACAGTAGTTACTATTACAGCCGCGAGTAGCTTCGGATTAATATTTCTGCAGGCGCTTTCAAGTATGCGAAACGCAATCACAATCATTAAAGGCATTATTATCATACCCAGCCAACCTAAGTTAAAATACGCGTCCGAAAATAAACCATTATTTGCTCCGGTAGCAGGGTTATTAAAATACTCTAAGCCAATAGTGTGAGGAACACCAAGCTCGCTATAAGGCGAATTAAACCCGATTCGTCTTAATACACCGGCTCTGAAATAATCAAATTCATTTTCAGAGAAAAAATCATAATAGTAAAAATGTAATAAATTAGGGAGATATAACACTCTGCGTATAAATATACCGGAAATCCGAAAAGTGTTTAATAAATAAAACTCTATTGTCGCAATAAAAGCTGCTAAGCCTAATGCCCAGGCAAATAATTTGTTTAATTTATTGCTATAAAAGAAATATCCTGCAATAGATATAAATATTGTAAAGAAAACTGATTTTGAACCATCTATCCAAAACAGCATAAACATCAAGATTATTACCCATATTGCTAAAAATCGCTTTTTAAAATATAGCAAATAAATCATTATGCTCGGTAAAACAACTCTTGAGATACTGAAACTATACAGTAAAATCGAAGGTAAATCATATTCCGCGGTTTCAGCTCTAAAATCATATACTTCAAGTATATTATAAATTATTCTGAAATTCGCAAAGCGAGTCCAAATATAAATTATTACCAATGAAAAATATACTATAATCAGATATGTCAGTGTTCTTTTTAATAAAGCTTGCGGAAAATTAAAGGTGAAATGCGGGGTTATATGGTTGTACATGAACAACATTAAAAAATACAAAACCCACAGCACTATCATTTTAACGGGAAAATTTATAAAGGCAAATAAAGAGGTTCCCGGGATAAAAGACACTAAGAATAAAAGTAATATTATTGTATCTGATAAATAATATTTTGTAAATCTCACGGTTTTAAGAAAACATATTGAAAAGAAGATTAAAATAACTAAAGAGAGCATATATCTGTCAAATGTAAATTTATTTATAAAATCACTATATGCATATATGGGGCTTATTACAAGAGCGTAATTAATATCTAAAAGTGTTCTGTATACGAGTATGCTTAAAAAAAACAATACTTTATTAAATTTTAATTTTCTGTTTTTTATAAACATAATATTTAACTCACAATATATTATTTTAAATTAAATTTCCCATACCGCTTTTCTAATATATAAATATTTAAAAGGTGTTTGAAATTTGCTTTTTTATAATTTATAATTTTCTTGTTTCGTATTCCTTTATACAGTAAGACAGTTGCCGCGCCAAAGTTATTGGGGTCAGCAAGCTTCCTTTTTATCGGAATCCCGGATAAAAAACTAATCCGCGTTAAAACTCCTCCGAGAAAATATTTTAATTTCAGCTTTAAAACGTTTCCCTTTTTTTTCTTGTTTCTGTCCGCCGGGCGGATAGATTTCATTTTTTTAAACGCTATATCATATTTTAAGCATAAATGCTCAATCAGATACTCTTCATAAAAGCTTTGATTAGCTCTATACTGCATAGGCAAGCCATACCAAAAATTTAGATAATCATTGTCCCACAAAGGAAGAAGCCATTCAAATCCGAAATACCCATGAACGCTGTTTGCATTTAAAAAACATCTTGAGTGTACTCCCGCTGTTTCCATGCAGTCCTTTAAAGTGATATAATTCTGCGTGCTGTTTAATTCTATATCACACTTTCTTAAATCAGATTCTATTTCATTTTTCAATTCATTTAATATATTTTCGTTTATCTTGAATTGATTAAATAAATTGTCAATATATTGACTGCTCATTTTTTCATATGATATTGCCATATTATTTAATTGTTCTTCCGGCAGAACATATACCCCCGAAGGCATATCGCCGCATAAACCGGTAACAATAACGCTGTTTTCTTTAATCTTTTTTTCTTCTTTAAGCTTTCTCACGGCAATATAATTTTGAAGATAAATAATATAATCATGATTATTCGTAATCTTAAAAAACTCGTCGTTTTCAGATGTGAATATTGATTTTATATCATCGTCTGTATAGGTAACACAATGCCACTCATAGCCAAGTTTTTCAGCAACCTTTCTTGATATTTCAACTTCATAGCTATTCAATCCCCCATACGTATAGCAAGTTACATCATTTACTCCTTTTTCTTTAAGCATACAAGCAACCAAGCGGGAATCATATCCGCCGCTCAGTGATAATAAAACAGGTCTGCCATTAATAGCTGTAATTAACCTATCGAAAGTCTCGCATAAAACATTTCCTAAAGCAGAAATTGCATCTGCCTTGTTTATTTCAACCACATTCGCAATATGGCGATAATAGTATTCATGCTGCACTGAATCACCATTAATGAATAATACCTGTCCTACATTAAGTTGCTTTATATCGTTATAAACAGTATTATTTAACAAGGTAAACTGGGAATATAAGAGTGATGTTAAATTTTTTTTATTTATGTTACCAACAGGAATATTTAATTTTTCTCGGATTGTTTCAGCGGAGTCGGAAATAGCTTTCCCATCAGAGGAAAAGTAAATCGGCATCGAACGCGCACGGTCTACCGCGCTCCACAATTCATCGTCTTTTTTTATTATTATTGCAAAACATCCGCATATTTTTCTCACAGAATCAATAAAATCATCATAATTACTAAGTGAGGATAAATATTTAACAGCCGATTCATCTCTATATAGTATTTTATTTAAAATAAAATATCCTTTAAAAAATATATTATTACTGATAGTCCATTTATATCCATAATTATTGACACAATAAACTTCTGTCATTTTAATTCCTCTCTGCTTATAAAGCTTTATATAACTCTATCAACTTCTTCTCCTCAATACCCCAGTTGAACTCCTCTAAAATAGCTCGTCTGCCGTTTTGCCCCATTTCTCTTGCGACTTCGGGATTATCGAGTAAATAATTAATTGCGGCTGATATTTCTTCTGTATTATTTGGATTTACGCAAATTCCGCAGTTATATTTGTCAATAATTTCTTTCCACAAAACGAAGTCAGTACAAATCACCGGCAACGCCTCAGACATATATTCAAATAGTTTTGTGTTTCCTAACGTGCCGTTTTTATAATCAGTATTCCCGCTGTACATCAATACTGCCATGCCGATTGATGATTTATTAAAGCTCTCCCTTACTTCTTCAAATGGTATTTTCCCTAAATACTCAACCGACTTCCATTCCGGCTGACTTCTTAATTCTTCTAAATATTTTTCACTTCCCAAACCCAATAAAACATATTTTACATCGTTGCAATTCTCTAACGATTTAATTATAAAATGATGACACCACTGATTAGTTATCCCGCCTGCATATATTATATTTCTTGACACTGTATATGTCTTTATTTCATCATGAGTATTAATGATAGGAGAGTTAGAAATTATATATGTGTTTTTATTTAGCTTTACCAGCTTATCATATATGTGCGGTGTCACTGTTATAACTGCATCGTATTTTTTGATAATAATTTTATAGTATATCTTAAAAATAAAATATAACAAGCGTCTTAAAAACATCGGCATATATGACTTATCTAAAATTGAATCTATCAAATCTTCATGACTGTCGAAAATAACTTTTTTGCCCTTTTTTTTCAGCTTCAGCGCATACGGCAGAAGCTCCGGGTCGTGTATCTGATATATATCAGCGTTGATTTCGAGAGCCTTTTTATAAACAGATTTTGCGCCTTGGGTCATGCGCTTTAATCTGCCACCCGTGACTTTAGGAACACCTACGATTTTTACTCCATTAGCCTCATAACTCTCGCCCTGCGCAACTAAATATATATCATAACCCGCCTTAGCTAATGATGTGCACTGCTTATGAAATATTCTTACATCATTGCTTTTGTGTGCGGATGTCATATGGCATATTTTAATCATTTGAGTCCTCTTGATTTTATTTTTGATTTATCATATATTCTGTTCGGATAATATAGTCATGCAGAGAAATTGTATTTTCAAAGCACCTTATATCTGACAACATAATTTTTATGTCATGCAAATCTTCTTGATTTGTATAGAATCTGAGCTGCATTTTTTCCATGTCATCCAATATTTCGTTTGTTTCCATAAACCCGGCAATATTAAATATTTGTAAATTTTTGCCGGGTAGAATTTCCGGTAAACTCCTAAATGCGCCGATACCTTTACTGTCATAAATCATGATACCGAGAAATATAGCTTTATCGCTGAAGTTTTCAATCTCAATTGTATAGTATTGACTTATGCTCAATTTTTTTGTATCTGTCATATTCGCCCACACAGAGCCCCACAACGCGTCGCTCGTCTCGGAATTTAATATTAAATATCCTTCATCGCTGAGCGTAAAATCATCATCAGCAGAAAAATCAAATGTAAGAGGGGAGGGGAGAGTAGTTTCATGCTGAGATAATAATATAATTTCGCCTTGCCCTATTTGATGTCTTCTTATTCCGCTTGCGCCGGTAAAATACTTAACGTATTTCGCTTCGCTTGAAACCGTTCCGGTATACGCGCCGTTTTCGTATATGTTATTAGAAAGAACGTCATCCATTCTATAGATTAATTCATCCTTCTCATTATAGAATTCAATATCAACGTTTTTCAAATCTATCATATACGGGTGCGGTGCTTGGTGGCGCAGCCATGTAAAATCAAGCATATTATCTTCGGCTTCTATTGCATATATAGGCTTCAATATGCCGAAGGTTCTCCTTCTGTCATCTAATTCAACAGCCACCCACTTGAAGAATTCTTCATCAACAACCTCGTTGAAAAAATCAAGCCTCATAAGTTCAATCAGTGAACCGAAGCAAGCATCTTCAATGTAGGGCTTTATAGCTTGATTTATCACTAACGGGTTGAGCTGATAATAATACCAATTTCTTTCATTGTTTTTATATAAAGATATTTTTTCTTCGTATAATAAAAGCTGCTCCAAGACTAAATCGCGCAATTCTTCATTTTCCAAATATGCGGCAATGTATGCAGTTGCACAAGCTCCGTACATAGAACCATTTAAAACAAACCAAGCATCTTCCTCAGTAACATTCTGCCAGGCATACTCTAACAGCCAGCGTTTGCCGTCTGCATATATAATATATCCTCCGTCCTTCGCTTCTTTCAAGAGAAAAGGAATTAAATCTTCCAAAAAGTCTTTGTATTTTTCATCTCCCGTGATTTCATATGCCAGTATCATAGCCACACCAATAGTAGGTGCGTCCATGCTTGTAGTCCAACCGAATTCTAACGCGCCGAATTCAGGGCGCGGAAAGCTCCCGTGCCTGCGATATGTGTCCATAAGCCTATTTAGAGCATCCTCTATGTCAGAACAAAATTCACGATTCAAAACTAAATCAAAAATTATCCTTCCTGCCCATACATGATAATGAGTATAGTCCAGTCCGTTTTCCTGTAAATGTAAAAAAGCGTCATCAAAACTATTTGAATCGCTGTAAAAAGCTTTTAATATATCATTATTCCAGGCAAACGGATGCTCTTCGCTGTCTTTTGCGCAGCCGCTAAACAATAGAATTAATAATGCAAAGAAAAACAATATAAATATTTTTATTATAATATCCTCCCTTATCCAACAGAATTAATAATACTAACAATCTTTTCACACGCTTTTCCGTCACCGAAAGGCTCGTAACTGTTTTTCCATTCAGGCTTTACATTCAATTTAGCTAAAATATCATCTTTTTGCGGCGACGCAAGCTGATTGCAATTTCCTGCCATTGTTTCAGGCCACGCGATATAATTAAACACAGTCACACACTGTTTTTTTGCGAAGAACGCCTCGCGCTGTACCCCTCCCGAATCAGTTACAACTTTTGTGCAGTTTGAAACAAGATATATCGAGGTTAAATACGATACAGGCAAAGTTAAAATGATGTTTTTAAAATTATTTTTTTTGCATATAGAATATATTTTTTCCTTGTTACGCGGATGAACGGGATATATAGTTTTATACTCCAAGCTGTTCATTGCTGACAGTATTTCAAACAACTTGTCCTCTGATTCATTCTCGGGTCTGTGACAGGTTAAATAATAATAATTTTCCGGTATAGTAATTTTTTCATTGTCAAAGTCAAATGCGTTTATATTCGATTTGTATTCATTTAATCTGCCGCGGTAAAAGCAGAATGCGTCATACATAGGGTCACCGACGAGATATACATTTTTTGTTTGCCCTTCTGCTTTTAAAAATTCAACTGCGGATTCAACACAGCAGAATAAAAACGCGGATACTTTATCAGTCAGTATTCTATTGACTTCCTCGGGATTTGAAAGCGTGCCGAGCCTGTTCCCTGCTTCCACGTGACAAATTGGAATATGCAGCTTTACTGCCGCGATTGCTCCCGCTAATGTAGAGTTGGTATCGCCATATAAAACTACCATATCAGGTTTTTCTTTAATTAAAACTTCTTCGATTTTTATAAGCATTTCCCCGGTCATTTTTCCGTGACCGCCGCCTGAAATTCCTAAGTTATAATCAGGCTTCGGGATTTGCAATTCCTCAAAAAATATATCAGACATATTTGCGTCATAATGCTGCCCGGTGTGTATTAAAATTTCAATGTGCTCTTTTCGCAGAACGCGCGAAAGTGCCGCCGCCTTAATGAATTGCGGTCTTGCGCCTACAATTGTACATATTTTCATAGCTCTATTACCTCAATCAATTTATCCGTCAGCACCTTAAAATCATATTTATCCGCTGTCCGCCTTGCATTATGGCACATCTCGTCGTATATATTTCTTTGCTCAGTGAATATATTATAAAAATCAAGAACCATGCCTTTTATATTTTCGACAGTTTGTTCTTCCAAACATTTCCCTGAATTTGATTCTAAAATAATATCATAACCAGTTTTTATCGTGCGTAAAATAGGCTTCCCGCTTGCCAAATAATCGAATGTTTTATTCTCGCTACTGCCAAATCTCATTATATTTGTCTGCTTACAATGGATTAAATTCAAATCCGATTTTGACAAAATATAAGGAATATATTTCTTCTCAACGTGCCCTTTAAACACTATGTTTGTAAGCCCTTCGGATTCAACATAGCTTCTTAGCTCCTCAAGCTCGTTACCGCCGCCCCAAATCAGGAATTTTATGTTGCTGTTTTCCCTGAGTTCCTTTGCTGTATCCGCGATAATTCTTAGATTATTTACTCTCCGAACAGAGCCTGTATATACAACCTTGAAAATACTATCATTATCTAAATCTTCGTCTTCGATTTTATAATTTTTTCTGTTATAATCAAAAGCCTCAAGGTCAACACCATTGTTAATATAAAAGCATTTTTCTTTCGGAATAACGTTCTGCCAACCCTGCTCAATTATATAATCATATCCGCCCTGCATGGTGAAAATAATTTTATCTACTTTCTTATAAATCCACTTCTCACCCGCTTGTAACAGCTTTCCGAAAAAGCTGTTTTTCCTCAGCGAACCATACTCAAAAATAGACTCCGGCCATAAATCACGAATTTCGCAGATACATGGGATTTTATATTTTTTCGCGATTTTTATCCCTGCAATTACAGTGAGAGGGTGCGCACTGGAAGCTAATATAACATCGGGCTTGCCATTTTCTTTTTCATACGATTTTGTTACAGGGAATAAATTTCTGTAAAAGCTGTACATATTAAAAATTCTGCTCAGTTTATTCTTTTTGTATTCTGCAGTTTTAATAAACACAAACGGTATTTTATCTTCCTGATGAATTAAATACTGAGCTTTGTTTTTAATCAAATTCTCATTTGAATAATGAAGATAAGCCGACGAAAAAACCGTACTTTTATATCCGCGCTCTCGCAAAAATTTCGCGAAATGATATGGGCGCGTTAGTCCGCTCATTGTTGGCGGGGAACCATAATGATGAAATATCCATATGTTCATATAATATCCCCTATGCTTTTTTTAATGCTGTCTTTAAATTCAATTACGTTATATCCGCTCTCATTCCCCGATTGAATATAACTTAAATTCCCAAACAGCTTATTAAACACCGACACTCGCTTCGATAAAAACCGTATCATCGGATTAAATATTTTCGTTGTTCTGAGCCGCTTCCCATAACACGCCCGAACAGCTCTTACAAGCTCCGTCGTATTAACATACTCGCCGTTCTGCGGTAAGAAAATCCCGTCGCTTTCATCTTCAATCAAACCGCAAATAAAACTGCACAGATTATCAATATAAATCATACTGCGTTTATTTGGATAATTCGGAAAGAGCGGTGTTTTTCTTGCTAACTTCACAAGCTTGGGAAAATTCCCCTTACACCCTTCACCATAAACCATCGGCGGTCTTATTATACATAGCTTGAAATTATCACACGCAAGCTTTTGGATTTCTTGCTCGGCTTTAAATTTACTGCTTCCGTAAAAATCTTTCTGATTTGGGTTAGGTAAAGTATCTTGATTAATTTCTGAAGCCGAAGTGTTATATACAGCCATAGTGCTCAAAAACACAAATTTCTTCGCGCCGTCAGTTTTAGCTTTTTGCGCGACATCTACAGCCAAATCGCAATTTATTTCATAATAAAGTGACTGCATTTTCTTTTTTTGCTTAACATGAGCAATGCCGGCGCAGTGCAAAACACTGTCAAATCCTCTAAAGTCAACTTCTCTCCATGCACCGTTCCGGCTACTTACCATTTTTATTTCAAGCTTGTCCCGAGCGAACGCCTCAAAAGACATACCGATATAACTGTCGTCTCCGATTATTAAAATCTTCTTCATTGCTCAACTAACTCTCTTGTTTTTTCGGGTTCGGCAGCTTCCGTTGAAACAGCCGTTCCCTCAACCACGCCGTCACTTTTTAATACTTTAAAAACCGTCAAGAAAAAACACTTGCAATCAAACAGAAAGCTCATTTTCTCAACATATTCGCCGTCGAATTTCGCTTTAACAGGAATCGGCAGCTCGTCGCGCCCGTTCACCTGCGCCCAACCTGTAAGCCCGGGCTTAACATCGTTCGCGCCGTATTTATCGCGTTCTGCAACTAAATCATCTTGATTCCAAAGAGCGGGGCGGGGCCCTATTATACTCATCTTTCCCGAAAAAATGTGAATTATTTGCGGTAATTCGTCCAAGCTGCTTTTCCGTAAAAATTTTCCCACCTTGGTTATGTACTGCTCGGGATTTTCGAGTAAATGCGTCGGCGTGTCCTTCGGGGTATCAATCCGCATAGTGCGGAATTTGAGCATATTAAAATTACTCTTCCTAATTCCTACCCGTTTCTGCTTAAAACAAACAGGACCGGGGCTGTCAATTTTTACTGCTATTATTAGAACTAAGAACAACGGAGAAAGCAGAATTAAACCGATTGTGCTTAATATTATGTCAATAAATCGTTTCAAAAATCGACTATACATAATAAACACGCTCCTAAACATATTATTTTTCTATATATGTCTTTTCTAATTTGTCAACCCTTACAAACACTGCCAACACCCCCGCCAGCACCCACAGCATCTGACTCGCAATAGGCAGGCTTATATTGAAAAACGCCTGCACCAAGTATCCCATAAATCCTGCCAAGACCGCCATTAACAACGGATTTTTAAGCGCTTTCGGGACAGCTTTAATCAGCAGATAACCTAAAAAGATTAAATAACTCAGCAGCCCCAAAATTCCCTGACAAACTAATATTTGAAGATATTCATTATGCGCTTTGTCGAAGTTCACGTTGTATAGCGCAGTTGCCTCAGCTTTATTCGGAAACACCTGCCAAAACGTGTCAGGCCCGCTGCCAATCAAAGGATTATCGCTTGGAAAAGCCTCAAGTGCGTTCTGCCATATATAAATTCTATTGCTCCCTAACCAGTCTTCCGCTCTGCCGTGCATTATTTCACGCACATCGTAAATCAGACGCCATGTAGTATTAGCAAAGTTAGTGAAAAATACATCGGGAGAAATTGAGAAGCTGTCAACATAAAACTCGGCATCTTCGCTGTCGCTTCCGATATTGATTGAAATGAATCCGCTTTCTATATCTGCCGCGCTGAACGTCTGCTGCCCCCCGAGCCATGCCCAGGAATCATCGGAAACAACCGAGGTCCTAAGCTCGCGAAGGTCGTGCTCGCCTACTTGTGCCGTCAAGGTTAACTCTGCGGCTTCCGGCGTTTTCAACCGTACCCACGCAGAAATATCATAAACAACATCTGCTTCTATTAATGCTTCAACGCGTATTTCTGCTCCTTCGCCGCTTGAAACAAGCATTGAATGACGCCCCGAGCGAAGCTGCTCGTTGGTTATCGCTGCGCTTGCGTTTTCTTTGCCGTAGAACCCGCTCAAGTCATTATGCCGTCCAAAAATTTCAACCCCCGCAAAGCCCATCGCAATCACAGCAACCATCAAGCCCACGCCGAGCTTCCACCTCAAAGGCTTTCCCGACTCATCGGCTTCTTCGCCTTTCTTCTTCAGCAAGGTCAGTGCCAAGCCGCCCGCAAGCAACGCAATCGTCACAGCCGCGTATAAACCTACTCTCGTTCCCGCTTCCAAAACCCGCACATCATAAAATAGCTTTTGCAACGTATACGCGCCAACCCAAGACGCTCCGAGAATTAAAAACCTGCCGATATGCTCGCGCTTTTGAATAATAAAGGGTATCGCTAAAACCATTGTTACTAACACGCCCACCATGCCCGATTCCGAGCCTCCAATCAGCATAAGCCAAAAGCACGCCGCGCTCCCCGCAAGCCAGACATAACGCCACTTTTTCGCGCTGTCCATCTTCACATACAAGAACCCGCAAAGCAGAATCGCCGCGCAAACATAAGTCGCAACCATGTTAACATTGCCGAGCGTAGAGCGGAAATGAATATTAAAAAAGTTTTCAACGTGATACGGATTAGGCTCGCCGTTTATCATAATTAATTCGTTGGGCCAAAGCTTCAGAAAATCCATGCCGTAAAACTGTAAAATCCCGATTAAACCTATGCAAATCGCCGAAACGCCGATGATTCCGAAGTCCCGCGTTCGCGGCTTATACCAGTGCGCGATTACAAGGAAAATCAAAACATAAAACAACTGCGTAAACGCACCGTCATGCCGCTCGGGAAGCCCGTTCCAAACGTCAACTGCGTCTTTATAAGGCGAGAGAATTGCAGAAACAAGCGTCACAAGCGCGAAACCGAGCACTGCCCAATCGGCAACCGACAGCTTTTTCGGTGAAAATATTTTATTCCCGCCGGCGAGCTTCGCGATTAAAACAAGCACCACAGCACATAGAATAACGCACATACAAGCGAAGAAAAAGCTGTACTTGTGCCCTGTTAAACCTCTGTAGCGGAACTCATTGAAGTACAGCGGCTGTACGCACATCATCAGAATGAACAGCACCTCCGCTATTCTGTCCTGCCACGGCGTTATATTTTTCAGTTTGAATGTCTTTTTTAGGCTCATTTCCGTTTCCATTCTTGTATTCTGGTACGTATTTGTGAATCAGCTTTTTCACGTCTTTGCACTTTGTAAAGTCATCTGCGATTTCCCGCTCAAGACTCGCCGTAATATTGCACGGCTTTGCAACATAAATCTTGTCGTTCTCTGTTTTCTCAATGCCCTCTTCGTCAAGCAGAAGCTCCTCGAATAATTTCTCACCCGGGCGAAGCCCCGTGAACTCTATTTTTATATCAACCCCGGGAATAAATCCCGCAACTCGAATTAAATTTTCAGCCAAATCAACGATTCTTACAGGGTCGCCCATGTCTAAAATGAATATCTCGCCGCCCTTTGCGATTGCGCCTGCCTGAATTACAAGCCGCGCCGCTTCGGGAATCGTCATGAAGTATCGGATAATATCGGGGTGCGTTACCTTTACAGGTCCGCCCATTTCAATCTGCCGCTGAAACAGCGGGACTACGCTTCCGTTCGAGCCGAGCACGTTCCCGAAGCGCACCGCCACGAATTCCGTGGATTTTTGCTCGTTCAGCGACTGAATCACAAGCTCAGACATACGCTTGCTCGCACCCATTACGTTCGTGGGATTCACCGCCTTGTCCGTAGAAACAAACACGAAGCGTTTTACGCCGTGGCGAATTGCACAAAGCCCCATTGTACGCGTGCCGATTACGTTGTTTTCAATTGCAAGCTGCGGACATTCTTCCATAAGCGGCACGTGCTTGAACGCCGCCGCGTGGAATATAACCGATGGCTTGAACTCTTCTAAAACCGCGTTAATACGCACTTCATCAAGCACAGAGCCTATGCGGACTTCGATTATTTTTTCTGCACGCTCGCCGTGAATGGCAAACATTTCCTGCTGTAAATTATACGCGTTATTCTCGGAAATGTCAAGTATTATAATCCTTGCGGGCTCAAACGAAAGAATCTGTCGGCACAGCTCCGAGCCTATTGAACCGCCGCCGCCCGTAACTATAATCGTCTCGCCGCGAATCCACTGCGAAATACCTTCAGTGTCGAGAATAGTTTCGGGGCGTCCGAGTAAGTCGCTGATTTCCAAGTCCTTCAGCGTTTCCTCAGGCGCGGCTGTCTGCTTCGCGAACGGCTTCATGACCCGCACTTTACAGCGTCCCGTTGGAATATATTTTACGATTTCGCGCATATCCTTGTTTGAAATAGACGGAATCGCCACTAAGACTTCTTCTATATTATATTTATCCACAAGTGAGGGAATTAATGAGTCGTCGCCCTCTACACGAATCCCGTGCAGCTTGTAGCCGTGCTTGTGGATATTTTTGTCTACGATTGACATCACCCGCCGCATACGGCTTTCACCTGTGTGCCTGTTAAGATTCTGCAGCATGGTGGAAGCGAAATCCCCCGCGCCAAGCATTAATACGCGAATCGGCTCTGTGCGCGTTTCCGATACCTTCCCGCGCAGACGCCGCCACCAGCGGCGCACCTCGCGCAGTACAGGGCTGTAAATGCGGATTCCGCCCGATAATACGAGCATAAAGAAGAACGCAAGCATACCGATTGCGGGGTTCGCCCAGACGCCGGTTATAATCTTTGTAGTGCAATACACGGCAAAGTTACAGATTACTGTCGCAAAAACCAACCGCAGAATCATGCCGATTCCGATATGCTGCCACAGGCTGCGGTACACACCCGAAAGCCAAAAAGCCGCAAGTGTAAAGCTCTGCCACAAATAGCCGTAATCAATAATAATGTTTATCAGCGGGTCATGCTCACGGTACAAATACGACGCCAAATAAATCGCGAGGCACCACGAGCCAATCAAGATAAACATATCTATTATAACAAGCAGCGCGGTTCTGAGAATACTGCGGTTTCTCATAAACACATCTCTTTTCTGTATCAATTTAAACAAGCATTTCGACTTTAAAAACTAAAAATAGTATAACACAATCCGACTAAAAATGCAATAGGGCGTAAAAAATTACATTGGGAATTTGTACAATGTGCATAAATTGGAGGAAAATTTTGGAAATTTATTATACCGCGCAATATTCAGAGCCTGTTGCATTTTAAACCAAACTATGCTACAATAAATGTATTATTTTAGAAAGCGAACGTGAAAATTATGCAAAATGAAACAATTACCAACAATACCGCAGAAGAACGCCCCATGTACGAAAAACGCCGCTGGGGTGAATACACCGTGCTCGCGCTCTACGAGCACAGCATGATTAAGCACATCTTCATCGAAGCGGGCAAGTCCATCAGCCTGCAATCGCACAACTTCCGCGACGAGGTCTGGGTGATTACATCAGGCGAGGGAAGCTTCACGCTTGACGATAAGACCCGGACAGTCACAGTCGGCGATATTTTAAAAATAAACCGCGGTCAAAAGCATAAAATCGCAGGCGTGACCGACTTGCATTTCACCGAGGTTCAGCTCGGCGAAAAGTTCGACGAGGGCGATATTATTCGGTATGACTTTGACGGCGGGGTTTTATAAGGTTTAATATAATGAAAAAAATCCTCTGCCTCTCCTGCACCTGCGTTGACATCTTCCCCGAAAAAGGTACTGCCGAAGCCGGCGGAAACTCCTTGAACGTCGCCGCTGCCTGCGCAAAAACAGGCAAGGCCGCCGCTTATCTCGCAGGTAATATCGGCACGGATTTATATGCAGAAGACATCAAGAAAAAAGCCGACAAATATAAAATCAACCGCGATTACTTACGCACGGTTGAAGGCGAAAGCGCGAGCAATACTATACAGATTACGGCAGACGGCGACCGCTTTTTCGCTGACGGAAATTGGACTGACGGCGTTTACGCCGACTTCAGAATCACAGAAGCAGACGAGCCGTTTGTGAAAAGCTTCGACGCGGTCATGACCACAATCAGAGACCCCGCGTTTCCCGATTTAATAAAAATAAGCAGTGAATCTAAGTTCCTGCTTTGTGTTGATTTTATGGATTTCGCACCCACTGAAAACTGGCGCAAATACTTTGAAAAGCCCGCCGTAAATATTTTCTTCATCAGCGGGAAGCAAGAATACCTGCCGCTTTTGAAGCAGTGGTCGCTTGAATTCCCGACTTTGTTTGTAGCGACGCTCGGCGCGGACGGGAGCGTCGCTTACAGGAACGGCGAGGAATTTAAGTGCAAGGCAGTTAGCGTAGCGGAGGTCATTGACACCACAGGCTGCGGCGACTCGTACCAAGGGGTTTTTGTTGTTGATTATTTACATAACGGCGACATCGAATCGGCTATGCGCGCAAGCTCGGAAGCCGCGGCGGTGACGCTGTCGTTCGTTGGGGCGTGTTAAATATCCGTTTTTAATATACGCACCCAATCCCTGCGCCCATGTAAAACACGCATGACAGACACAGCGTTTTCCTTTTCACGAATTGCGTAAAACACATTTTGCGTTTCAACAACTATCATGCGAAAACCATTGGAAGCTAATAAATCATCTCGCACAAGAGGAAAACGAGCAGGGTTCTCCTCCAAAGACTTAATTTTGTTTTGGATAAGCAACACCCGCCGTCTTGCCGCTTGCGGATTTTTGTATTCATCGGTAATATATTGCCGAATATCGCATATGTCGCTCTTTGCTCGGCTCATAATTCGGACTTTATATTTCATGCTTCTTCTTCTGTTTCCTTCCAAAATTCCTCCATGAACTCGTCGAAATCGCTGTAATTTCCATTCCGCTCATCTTCAAGCGCCTCATCAAGCAAATGATATAATTCATAACGGCTGAATTTTTCATAAGCCTCAATACTCATGACAGCTAAATCACCATGACCGTTTTTCGTGATAAACACAGGCTCCATGCTTGAATGACAGAATTCGGAAATCTCATTATAATTATTACGCAGATATGCGCTCGGTCTGATATTCGGCATTAATATCCCCCCCTTTTTAATCTTCATAACAATATTATACCCGAATTCGGCTATCTTGTCAACAGCCAAATTCGGGATTTTTTACAATTTATAATCGCCCAATCACCCAAACCGTCCCCTAATATAATCATTAGTCCTCTGGTCCTTAGGCGTCGAGAACACCTCGATATTCGCGCCTTCTTCAATCAATTTCCCCATCAGCATGAACGCTACGCGGTCAGAAATCCGCGCCGCCTGCTGAGTGTTATGCGGTGAAATAATAATCGTGAACTTCTTCTTCAGCTCAACCAACGACTCCTCGATTTTCGCAGTCGAAATCGGGTCAAGCCCCGAGCAGGGACGGTCTAAAAGCACGACCTCGGGCTCTAACGCTAATACCCGCGCAAGGCAGAGCCGCTGCTGCTGTCCGCCCGAAAGGCTCATCGCAGGGATTTTCAAGCGGTCCTTAACCTCGTCCCACAACGCCGCCTCTGTCAACGCCTTCTCGACTATTTCCGAGAGGGGCTTTTTATTTCTTTTACGGGCAAGGCGCGGCCCGTAAGAAACGTTGTCAAAAATCGACATGGGAAGCGGCGTAGGCACATCAAAGACAATCCCGACCCGCCGCCGAAGCTCCGTCACGCTCGAGTGCTCCGAGAAAATACTCTGCCCGTCAAGCAGAACATCGCCCTCGATTTTCACGTCGGGCGTAAGGTCACACAAACGGTTCATTGTCCGCAAAAGCGTTGTAATCCCGCTGTTTGCAGGGCCTATGATTGACATAATCTCGTTCGCAGGGATTTTAAGATTAAGATTTTCAATCGCAAGCTTCTCACCGTAATAAAAATTTAATTTGTTGATTGATATTTTATTAGCCATAAAAATTCCCATTCCGTTTTATATAAATGCTAATTGTACATTGTTCATTGTCAATTGTCCGTCATCGCCCTTTTGCTACAAATCGGTTAATCATCGCGTTCGCAACTACATTAATCAGAAATACTAATATAATCAGCACAGCCGCCGTTCCGTAGGCGTTCCGCTCGGAAAGCCCCTCCATTACAAGCGTGTAAAAATGCACCGCCATCGTCCGCGACGAATCCATGACAGAGCGCGGCATAACTAACTCGTCACCCGCCGTCATTATCAGCGCGGCTGTCTCAGCAACACACCGCCCGACACTCAGAATCAGCCCGTTTGAAATCCCGCGGATTGCCGACGGTACGACAGCCTTGCGGATTGTCTGCCACTTAGTTCCGCCGAGCGAATAGCTCACCTCGCGGTAGGTTTTCGGAACAGAGCGAATCGCTTCCTCCGAGGTTCGGATTAAAGTAGGCAGAATCATAATCGCAACCGTCAGCCCGCCCGAAAGGATTGACCAGTCTAAGCCCAGCACGTCAACGAAGAAAATAAACCCGAAAAGCCCGTAAATTATCGACGGGATTCCTGCAAGCGATTCAGTACAAAAGCGGATAATACGCGTTACAATCCCGCCCCGCGTATACTCCGCTAAATAAAACGCAGTACCAACGCCGAACGGCATAGCAATCATTACAGCGAGCACAGTCACCGACAGCGTGCCGACTATAGGCGAGGCAATCCCGCCGATGCGCCCCGAGCGGCGCGGAACGCTCGTCAGAAACTCCCAGTTAATCACTGAAAGCCCTCTGTAGAGAATAAACGCTATTATAAATATAAGTACAGCGATAACAGTCAGCGCAATGACCCAAATGAAGCCTTTTGCGATTTTTTCGGCGGTACGCGAGTTTACATTCATTTTTTAACCTTCTTTCGCGTAATATACTGCGCGGTAATATTTAAAATCATGATTATCACGAACAAAACTATGCCTGTCGCGAACAACGCCTGCTGATGCGCGCCGGACGCGTAGCCCATTTCAAGTCCGATGTTTGTGGTAAGTGTTCTGACTGAATCGAGTATAGATTCGGGCATAGCGACTGCGTTTCCGAGCACCATTATTACTACCATCGTTTCGCCGACCGCACGCCCGATTCCGAGAATCACGCCTGCGACTATTCCCGACTTCGCCGCGGGAAGCTGTACCCGCAGAATCGTCTGCCAGTGCGTCATGCCGAGCGCAAGCGCGCCTTCCTTATAATGGCGGGGAAGTGCGATGATTGAAACCTCTGAAATACTTATAATAGTAGGCAGAATCATAATTCCGAGTATAATCGAGCCCGCAAGAATACTCATTCCGAGCCCGCCGAGATTCGAGCTGATGGCAGGTACAATGAAAATCATACCCCAGAAGCCGTAAACAACTGACGGAATCCCTGCAAGCAGTTGAATCGCAGGTCTGAAAATCACCTGCATTTTCGCAGGTGCGAACTCTGCCATAAAGATACTGCAGCAGATTCCAACCGGAATCCCGATAAGTGCCGCGCCGAGCGTAACCGAAACAGTCCCTACTATCATCGGCAGAATCCCGAACTGCCCCTGGCTCGGCGACCAGTTCATGCCGAAGATAAAGCTGAACAGTCCTACTTCTGCAATCAGCGGCATACCGCTCACAAATATAAATACAGTGATTACAACTAATGCGGATATTGTAGACAGCGCAAGAATAAAGAAAATCCGCCCCGATAATCTGTCTCTGAACTTTTTCCAAAATTTCTTTTTCATTCGCTTATCCTCCCGCTCACAGAAATTAAACCTTCAACCATCAGTATTTCCTGCCCCGAATCGGAAAGAATATAATCAATAAAGTGGCGCACAGCACCCGTCGGCTCCTGCGCCGAAATAAACAAAAACGCTCTGTAAAGCCCGTAGCTGCCATTCAGCACGTTCTCCTGCGTAGGAGCAACGCCGTCTAACATTAAAGCCTTTACATCGCGCATACCCGGTTGATGCTCGGCAAGCCCGAGCGAAATAAATCCAATCGTGTCGCGGTTCCCCGAAACCAACTGCCGAACCGCACCGTTAGAATTCTGCACTACCGCTCTCTGTGATATAAATTCGTCCGCCATTACCAAGTCCTGAAACGCACTGCGCGTCCCCGAGCCTTCTTCGCGGGAAATTATATGGATTTTTGCGTCGTGCCCGCCGACCTCGCTCCAGTTAGTTATACTGCGAGTATAAATTCCGCGAACCTGCTCAATCGTAAGATTATTGACAAGGTTGTCCGGGTGAATGATAATCGCAAGCCCGTCAAGCGCAATTTCCACCGACCACAAGTCCTGCTCGTCCGCCGTAAGTGCGCGCGAAAGCATACCTATTTCGGCGATTCCGCTTCTTACTGCTCTTACGCCCGCCGACGAGCCGCCGCCCTGAACGCTGACCGAGTTATGAGGATACAAAAATCTGTACTCCTCCATTAAAATATCAACGTATGGCTTCACCGACGTTGAGCCCGCGACGACTACGCGGGTGGTTTTTTCTCCCGAAGCGCCGCTGTCCGCGCAGGCAGACAAAAGCCCGAGCGAAAGCATTATTATTAAAATTAAAATTAATCGTTTCATATTTTTATCCGAATCTTCCCGTTATATAATCTTCTGTTCTTTTGTCCTTAGGGTTCGAGAACATCAAAGAAGTTGATGAATACTCGACTAATCTGCCGATTCTCTTATCGTCAATCATCATGAACATCGACATATCCGAAACACGAATCGCCTGCTCCATGTTATGCGTGACTATTATAATAGTGTATTTTTGTGCAAGCTCAAGCATTAACCCCTCGATTTTCATAGTCGATTCGGGGTCAAGCGCCGAGCAGGACTCGTCCATAAGTATAACCTCGGGGTTTACCGCCAAGGCTCTCGCGATACACAATCTCTGCTGTGCGCCCGCCGAAAGCTCCTGCGCCGGCTTGCGCAAAATGTCCTTAACCTCGTCCCACAGCGCGACCTGCGTAAGAGAGGTTTCAACGATTTTGTCATGCTCCGCGCGGCTCTTTATGCCGTGGCTCTTCGGCCCGATGACGATATTATCATAAATACTCATCGGGAATACGTTAGGCTTCTGAAAAACCATACCGATTTTTTTTCTCACATCTACAACATAAGCACTTTTCCCGTAAATCGGCTCTTTATCGAGGAAGGCTTCTCCCTCAACCCGCGCCGACGGGATTAAATCATTCATGCGGTTAAAAAGCCGCAGAAGCGAAGACTTCCCGCAGCCCGACGGCCCGATAATCGCTGTAATAGCGCACTCGGGAATATCCACGTTAATGTCGCCTAACGCGTGGAAGTCGCCGTAATAAAGGTTCAGTGCCTTTGTTTCGATTTTACTTTTCCGGGGTTTTCTCATTTCTTTACCTTAATTTACATATTTTTTACAGTCACAATCAGTATAGCAAAAAAAAGTGAATTTTGCAAGTAGTTCGCCCTAAAAAAATATTTTTAGAACAAAAAACAAATTTTCTCTTGACAAACTAAAAATATTGTGTTAGAATGACAAGTGCTGTTCTAAAGACAGCAGGTGATGGCAATGTACAATTGACAATGAACAATGTACAAGGTCTCGTAAATCCTGCCGAGGAATGGGATTATGTTTAATCATGTCCTTTTCCTGTTTGGAAAAGGTTTTCTTGTTTTATACGGACAGTAATATTTTATAAGGAGGAACTCATGCCGAGTAAAAAGATTTTACGTGAAAAAGAACAGTTCGTGGACGAATTAGCCGCTAAACTGAAGAATTCTATGTGCGGCGTTTTAGTTGACTACATGGGAATCGACGTAGCCGCCGACACAAAACTGCGTAAATCCATGCGCGAAGCGAATGTTGAATACTTCGTAGTAAAGAACACGCTTTTAAAGCGCGCACTTGAAAAAGCAGGAATCAGCGGTCTTGACGAGCATCTTGAAGGCCCTACGGCTATCGGACTCTGCGCGGACGACTTAATCACCGCCCCAAAACTGCTCTACAAGCAGGTTGAAGCGTCAAAAGGCGAATTCAAAATCAAAGCCGGCTTCATGGAAGGCGCGGCGGTTGACGCAGGCGTAGTCGAAGAATACGCGAAGCTCCCGAGCAAGGAAGAGCTCATCGCGAAGCTTCTGTTCATGCTCCAGTCGCCAATGCAGAGAATGGCGATTGCAATCAGCGAAATCGCAAAGAAAAACGATGGCGGAGACGCCGCATAATTACAACCACCCCGGCACTTCGTGCCACCCCTCCACAGAGGGGAATTTATCACACATATTAACAGGAGGAAAATAAAATGGCATCAGAAAAAGTAACCGCAATGGTTGAAGAGGTAAAAGCTCTTACAGTTTTAGAGCTTAACGATTTAGTAAAAGCTCTCGAAGAAGAATTCGGCGTATCCGCAGCAGCAATGGTAGCGAGCGGCCCCGCAGCAGGCGGCGCGGCAGCAGCTGAAGAAAAGACAGACTTTGACGTAATCTTAGTAGGCTTCGGCGATGCGAAAATGAACGTAATCAAGGCTGTAAAAGACCTCTGCGGTCTCGGACTCAAAGAAGCAAAAGACTTCGTTGAAGCGGCTCCGAAAGCTGTTAAAGAAGGCATTTCTAAGGCAGAAGCAGAAGAGCTTCAGAAGAAATTGCAAGAAGCCGGCGCGACAGTTGAGCTTAAATAGGAAATTTTTAAGAAAACCCGTTCTTGACAAGAGAGCGGGTTTTTGTTATAATTGTATATAATAAAAAATTGTAGGGGCGGGCAATGCCCGTCCGCAAGGAGAATTATGACCCCCAACGAAAACTTCATTCACGATATAATCGACGCTGACTTGGCTTCGGGAAAATGCAAGGAGGTGCACACCCGCTTCCCGCCCGAGCCCAACGGCTGTATTCACCTCGGCAGCGCGAAAGCAATCTGCATAAACTTTGAAGCCGCGAAGAAATACGGCGGCTTGTTCAATCTGCGCTTCGACGATACGAACCCCGTAAAAGAGGACGAAAGCTTCGTTCTTTCCATTATCGAGGACATAAAATGGCTCATCGGCGGCGAACCGAGCGGCGGGATTTTTTACGGCTCGGATTATTTTGATAAAACTTATGAATATGCGCTGAAGCTGATTAAAGATGGCAAGGCTTACGTCTGCGATTTAAGCCTTGAGCAAGTCCGCGAATACAGAGGCAGTCTGACATTACCCGGGCAGAACAGCCCGTACAGAGACCGCAGTGCCGAGGAAAATTTAGAGCTTTTCGAGCGCATGAAAAACGGCGAGTTCGAGAACGGCACACGGACGCTTCGCGCTAAAATAGACATGGCTTCCCCTAACATGAACCTGCGCGACCCCGTTATTTACCGCATTTTGCACGCTCATCATCATCGTCAGGGCGACAAGTGGAAAATCTACCCGATGTACGATTTTGCACACACGATTCAAGACGCAATCGAGGGAATCACACATTCCTGCTGTTCTTTGGAGTTTGAGAATCACCGTCCTTTATATGACTGGGTTGCCGATAATATCGGGCTTGAAGAAGCGGAAAAGCCGCACCAGTACGAGTTCGCGCGCCTCAACTTGACCTACACAACCATGAGCAAGCGTTATCTCGGTCAGCTTGTCGAAAAAGGCTTGGTTGAGGGCTGGGACGACCCGCGTATGCCGACTCTCGGCGGGCTTCGCCGCCGCGGCTACACGCCGTCTTCAATCTTGGAATTCGTGAAACGCGCAGGCATCGCAAAAGCGCACAGTGTGGTTGACAGCGCGCTTTTAGAGTTCTGTCTGCGTGAAGAGCTTGACAAAACTGCACCCCGCAGAATCGCCGTGACAGAGCCTTTATTAGTTACTATTACGAACTATCCGGAAGACAAAACCGAATTTTTTTCATTACCAAATAACCCGAACAACCCCGAAATGGGCACGCGCGAGCTTGCTTTCACGCGGCAATTGTACGTCGAACGCGACGACTTCGCCGAAGTCCCGCCCCTCAAGTTTCACCGCTTGAAATTAGGCTCGGAAGTCCGCTTAATGGGCGCGTATATCATAAAATGCAACGAGATTATCAAGAACGAAAACGGCGAAGTTACTGAGCTTTTATGCACCGCCGACCTCGAAACAGGCAACTCTATGCCTGCTGACGGCAGAAAAATTAAAGGTACGATTCATTGGCTTTCCTCCGCGCACTGCGAAAACGCGAAGCTCGCGCTCTACGACAGGCTTTTCACGATTGAAAACGTCTTTGATATTCCTGAGGACGGCGATTACGCCGACTATATCAACCCGAATTCGCTCATAACCGCAGAAAACGCCAAGGTTGAGCTGTCATTGAAAAGCGCAGAGGCGGGCGAAAAATTCCAGTTTGTCCGAACAGGCTTCTTCTGCAAGGACAGCAAGAGCGCGGATACTTTTAACAAAACAGTAGCTTTAAAAAGCAGTTATAAACCTTAAACCACCCCGGCGGCTTCGCCGCCACCCCTCCACAGAGGGGAATAAAAAAGGAGAAGAAACATGAAAAAATTACTCACGGTTTTACTCGCGCTGATGCTTATGCTCGGTCTTGCCGCTTGCGGAGAAAGCGCGCCCGACCCCACAATCGTCCCCAGTGAAGACGCGCCTGTCGCAGAAGCTCCCGCAAACGAGCCTACTCCCGGAACCCCGCAGGAACAAGTTCCTGCAGAACCGGAGCCTGAAGCGGTTGCCGCAGGGCCTATGTACGACCCGCTCAAGGTCTACTTCCATGATACTTATGGTCAAATCCGCGATAACCCCTCAATCATGTGGGGCGATTTATCCTGGAATGGCTGGTTTGACGTCATGACGCCGCTCACGGACGAGGGCGACAAGTGGTTTTCTTTCGTCATGCCGAGCAGTGAAATCGCTGATAATTATAATATGCTTATCTTCTTCAACGGTTTGCCCGACGAAGACCCCGATTCAATCCAGTGGGTTTGGAATTTCAACCGCGGCTATCCGAGCGGGAATTATTTTATCGCGGATTTCGTAAGACCCGTGAATCCGCCCGACCTGCGCTTCATGGGTGAACAGCGCGACGCAACCTCATTCGCGACTCTCGAACAGGCAGAAGCGGGAATAAAAAATGTGATTCATTAAAATTAAAAGGGATTGACAAGTCAATCCCTTTTTGTTATACTAATAGTAGACTAAATTAGTATACAAAGGATATAATAAGCTTGGAAAATATAATCTACTTGGATAACGCCGCAACAACCCGCATAAGCCCTGCTGTCCGCGAGGTCATGGAGCCTTATTTAGACGGCTTTTACGGCAACGCTTCGTCGCTGTATTCTCTCGGGCGCGAGAGCGCGAAAGCCCTTCACAAAGCCCGCGCAGACATCGCCGAGGCTTTAAACTGTGACCCGCGCGAAATTTACTTCACGAGCGGCGGCAGTGAAAGCAACAACTGGGCGGTTAAGGGTGCGGCGGCTCTTATGAAAAACATGAAAACGCAAGGCAAGAACCACATTATCAGCTCGCAATTCGAGCATCACGCGGTTTTGCACGTTCTGCTCGCACTTGAAAAATTCGGCTATGAGGTAACCTATCTGCCTGTTTACGAAGACGGTGTGGTGCGCGTTGAAGACTTACAAAGTGCAATTCGCCCTGATACAGGACTTTGCACAATCATGCAGGTAAACAACGAAATAGGTACGATTCAGCCTGTTGCGGAAATCGGCGCGCTATGCCGCGAACGCGGAATTTTATTCCACAGCGACGCTGTTCAAGCTCTCGGGAATATCCCGCTTGATTTGTCAGCGTTGAACGCTGATTTAGTCTCGCTTTCAGGGCATAAAATCCATGCACCTAAAGGCGTCGGCGCGCTCTATATCAATAAAAAAATCCGCCTTGCGCCTTTCATTGAGGGCGGCGCGCAGGAAAGCGGCAAGCGCGCAGGAACAGAAAACGTCGCAGGAATCGTCGGCTTCGCGAAGGCAGTGCAGGAAGCCGTCAGCGGCGCGGAAGCCAAGCGAGCGGCTCTTTTGCCACTATGCGAAAAGCTATACAAGGAAATCATGAAAATTGAGCGCGTTCACCTCAACGGCGACATGGAACAGCGCGCCATAAATAACCTTAATTTCTCTTTTGAGGGAATCGAGGGGGAATCGCTTCTTCTAATGCTCGACATGGCGGGAATCTGCTGTTCAAGCGGTTCTGCCTGCACCTCCGGCTCGCTTGACCCGTCGCACGTTTTGCTCGCGCTTGGACTTCCGCACGAAATTGCACACGGCTCACTGCGAATCTCAATGTCGAAATATACAACCGAAGCCGAGGTTGATAAGCTTCTCGAAGCCCTGCCCGGAATCGTAAATAAATTACGGCAGATGTCCCCCTTGTGGGAACGCATAACGAAAGGATAATATTATAATCATGCTCTACTCCGAAAAAGTAATGGAACACTTCGCCGCTCCGCACAATGTCGGCGAAATAGAAAACGCCGATGGAATCGGCGAAGTCGGAAATGAAAAATGCGGCGATATAATGAAAATGTACTTGAAGATAAACACGGGAATTATAGAGGACGTAAAGTTCAAAACCTTCGGCTGCGGCGCGGCGATTGCGACTTCTTCAATAGCCACCGATATGATAAAAGGCAAGCGAATCGAGGACGCGCTGAAGCTGTCAAACAAGGCAGTCGTTGAAGCCCTTGACGGGCTTCCGCCCGCAAAAGTCCACTGCTCTGTTTTAGCGGAGCAGGCGGTTAAAACCGCAATCGCCGATTATTACAGAAAACAAGGCATTGACCCTACGCCGATTGTCGGTGAAATCCCCGAGCACTGTCACGGCGATTGCTCAAACCATGATTAACCGCTAAAAAACTGCCAATCATAATAGCATGAATACTATTATGATTAACGCAAAAAACCACACAAAAGAAATTAAACGCCACAAAAAGCCTGTACTGCTCAGCTTTTCAGGTACTTACGGGATTTCGTCATTTCTGCTGAAGCAAACAGCCGACTCGCTCTGCAAAGAACTGCAAGGCGAAATAAAAGTCGGCTTCGTAGTAATGAATCCGGAAAACCCCGACAGCGTTAAGCTCGCGAAAAAATATAATATTCGCTTTCTTCCGACAACGCTTTTAATTCAACACGGCGTCGTCACTGACAGAATCGTCGGAAACATGAGCAGAGAAGATATTCTTAATGTTCTTCAGACTTGAGGTTAAGGCTTTAACACGCCGAATCTTACGTTCACAGCGTCGAAGACTATGCCCTTTTCGCCGCCTGATTCCGCGTTAAAATTAAACTCGCGCTGAATCGTATCACTGCTGTAAACGATTGCGATTTGATTCTCGGCGTATTCTGTCTCGGTGGTTAGCGACTCGCCTTTTTTTAAGTCGCCCGCTCTGTTACCGTTCAGAAAAACCTTATAATCAACACCGAAGGTAGCTTCAATTTTAATGCTGATTTTGCAAGGCGCGTCTAATTTTGTTCGTTCTTCCAAAAGCGGAAGCGGCGGTGCTTTGCCCTTTTCGGACAGCTTCTTGCTCCATTTGTTGCCGAAAATAGTAAAGCCTACTGTTAATATTCCTAAAAATATCAGCGTAGTCCAGTTACTCCGCTCTTCTCCTTCTTCCGGCACAAAATAGAAAATCAAAACCAACAACGCAACAGCAACTATAGTTACAATCATCGCCCTCTTGTTCGTGCGTCTTTTGTTTTCGTATAGTCTTTCGAGCGAGGAATTCGCTTCCTGCTCTTTCTTTTTCTGCTTCTTAGAAACCAAAACCGTAAAAGCAATCAGCCCGCCAATCATTAAAACGCCGAAAGCGATAATTCCTGCAATATAAACCCAATCCGGTAAATCGTTCATATTTCTGCTCCTCTCAAACGTCAATCTTGTTTACATTCTACATGATTTTGCACGCTTTGTCAATATTATTCAAACAAATCTTTCGTCTCGGTTTTAGGCATCTTTACATAAACGCTGACGTCGCCGCTCCCGTCGCAGGTAGCAAGTGAAATATTCTTCTCGTCGGCATAGCCCTGCGCGTTAAGCTGTTCTTGCAACCAGATTTTATTCTTGCTGAGATATTTTAAGTTTACGTCGAGAATCTTTCCGTCGAGAATAATATTCACGACGATTTGCTCCTGTCTCGGAAAAAGGTTTAAGTCCTCGGGCGTAACGGGTCTTCGAGCCGCTACGGGGATAAACGAAATCTGCCCGTTCGGCTCAAGCGTGGCAGTGCCTACGTCTGCAAGATTATGAAAGCCGTAATTGCGGCACATCATCTGAAACTCGGTTATATCGAGCTTGGCTTTGAACAGATTTTTCTCGAACAGCTTGCCGTTCTGATACATGATTAGCGGTCGTCCCCACAGCAGCTTTCTCGCGGTTAGCGACTTCATGGAAATAAAAGAAATCATAAACGCGACAAGCCCGTAAACCAACATCGCAGTCAGCGGCTCAACCCAGCTGTCGGTAATAGAAGTCGCCATTTCTGCGGCGATATTACCGATTGTTATGCCGATAATATAATCAAAAATGCTAAGCTGTGAAATCTGCCTGTTGCCTATTAACTTGGCTATCAAAAAAAGCACGGCGAGCGAAAAAAATGAAAGCCATATAATCTTTAATACTATCATAATATTATTATGCGGTTTGACAAACCGTAAAATAACAGGTAAAATTATCAAGGTGGTGTAATGGAAATAGTGGAAATAAATACCGAAAAGCACCGCAAAAAGTTTTTCTTTGCAAAAAATTTTATCATAATGCTCAAAAACAGCATGATGAAAAACAACGTCCCTGTTCACTCGGCTGAGGCGGCTTTTTTCATTATTATCGCTTCACTGCCTACGGCTATGCTGTTCTTAACTTTGCTAAATTATCTGCCTTTTTCAGCGGAGCAAATTGAGGGCTTTTCTGTTGATTTTCTTTCGCCGCAGGTCACTGCGTTCGTGGAATCCCTACTTGATGAGGTCTATCAAAAGTCTTCAAGCGCAGTGATTTCAGTGGCTACCATAACCGCGCTGTGGGCGGCTTCACGCGGGTTGCTCGCAATGATTCGCGGGCTTAATTCAATCTACGGAATCGAGGAAAAACGCGGCTTCATTCGTATGCGATTAGTTACTATGCTTTATATGCTCGCTTTTATGATTACGCTGATTATTACGCTCGTGGTGCTGGTTTTCGGCGGCGCAATTGCATCGTGGCTTGTTGAATTTTTCCCGTTTCTTGAAGCGCACAGTACGTTTTTTGTTTGGACGCGCTGGATTTTCGGCTTCTGCCTTTTGGTGCTTTTTTTCTGGGTTTTGTATTCTTTTGCACCCGGGCGGAAAACCCGCTCGGTTAAAGAGTTTCCCGGTGCATTTCTCTGCGCGGCGGGCTGGGTCGGCTTCTCGGCGTTATACTCGTTTTATATTAATAACTTCGCGAATTATTCATATCTTTACGGTAGCTTAACCGCAATCGTGCTTCTTATGCTTTGGCTTTATTTCTGCATGAACATTATGTTTTTCGGCGCGCAGTTCAACGTTATGATGCGCGGCGTGGTGTTCCGCCCCCGCGTAAAAGGGAGAATCAGACGGCAACCGTAGGGGACGCCCTGTGTGGCGTCCCGTGATTCAGCGGGTGACCACACAGGGTCACCCCTACAAAAAAACAGAAAAGGATTTTTAAAAAGAATGAAACTTGGTATGGTAGGTCTGCCCAACACGGGCAAAAGCACGTTATTTAACGCGCTGACAGGTGCAGGCGCAGTTTCAGAGAACTACGCGTTCAGTACTGTCGAAGCGGCAGTAGGCGCAGTAAGCGTCCCCGACGCGCGGCTAATTCGCCTTGCAGAGCTTTATAACCCTGCGAAAATAACTCCCGCCTCGCTCGAAGTCGTAGACATCGCAGGGCTCGTCAAGGGCTCGTCAAAAGGCGAAGGACTGGGTAATAAATTCTTGGCTTCAATCCGTGAAGTTGACGCTATTATTCACGTTGTCCGCTGTTTCGAGGACGAGCTTGTCGTTCACCCCGACGGCGACATAAATGCAAAACGCGACATCGAAACTATTAATTTAGAGCTGATTTTTTCCGACTTGGAAATCCTTGAACGCAAGCTTGAACGCACCCGCAAAAACTTAAAAGCAAGCAAGGAATTTCAAAAGGAAGCCGACTTCGTAGAAAAGCTAATTACATACATGAGCGAAGGGAAAACCGCCCGCAGCTACGATTTTGACGAATACGAGCTCAATATAATCAAGGACGTGCCTCTGCTCTCCGCGAAGCCTGTTATATACGCGGCAAACTTGAACGAGAGCGACTTCCCCGCTGTTTTTGAAAAACCCGAAAGCAACCCGCACTACGCCTATACAATCGAAGCCGCAAAGAGCGAAAACTGCGCTGTTCTGCCGGTTTGTGCGAAGATTGAAGCGGAAATTTCCGAGCTTGAAGAAGAGGACAAGCAGCTTTTCTTAGGCGAGCTCGGTATGTCCGAGCCGGGCTTAAACCGCGTAATTCAGCAGGGCTATGCGCTTCTCGGCTTGATTTCGTTCCTCACGGCAGGGCCGCAGGAGGTACGGGCGTGGACGATTCGGCAAGGTACAAAAGCCCGCGCCGCCGCAGGAAAAATCCATACCGACATAGAAAAAGGCTTCATCAAAGCGGAAGTCACCGCGTTCAGTGACGTTGACGAGCTTGGAAGCACCAACGCCGCAAAGGAAAAAGGTCTGCTCCGTCTTGAAGGCAGGGACTACATAATTAAAGACGGTGACGTGATTCTGTTCAGATTTAATAAGACGTAGGGGACGCCCTATGTGGCGTCCCGTAATTCTGCGGTTGACCACGCAGGGTCAACCCTACATAACGGTGAAAAATGCAGATTTTCAGAAACAAAAACCCATATTACCGCAAGCTCATAGTCCTCTCGGCGGCACGCATTATGCTTGTTGTGCTGCCTGTTTTCGCGTTGAGCCTTGTGTTTTGGCGGCTCCATTTAGCAAACTATCTTGAAGCCGCCGGCTTCGCGGTGATGATTGCGGCTATGCTGATTACATATGCGGTTCTTTCGCGGCGGTACAGGATTCTGCTCTCGGGTCACAACGGTGAGCGCGCACTTTTCAAAATCATCAAGCATATAAATCGCGGCGGCACTTACGCGGTTTTCACGAACCTGCCTGTTTCTTATAAAAAAAGCCGCTCCGAGATTGATATGCTTCTCATCGGCGAACGCGGGCTTCTTATTATCGAGGTCAAAAATCATTCGGGTATAATTATAGGCGACGCGGGCGACGACTTTTGGATTCAGCGCAAAAAATACCGCGAGGGCAAAAACGCAGAGAAGAAAATAATCAACCCGCTGATTCAGCTTCGCAGACAGCGCGGGATTATAAAGGCCCTGCTCGCCGAGCACGGCTATGATATTTGGGTGGAAAATGCGCTGTACTTTTCAAACCCGAACGTGAAATTAAAGCTTAACGCAGGCAAAAACAACCGTACTTTCAGCAGTCAAGGTAAGCTCGTGAAATTCATCAACAGCATGAAGCCGAGGCAGCCGCTGAGTAAGCGGGAGTGTAAAAGGGTCGTTGAGATTATTAAGGATATGAGCGGGCAATAAAAAAGGCGGCAAAGCCGCCTTTTTTGTATTTAGAATTAGTTTCCGTTGACAGCGTCGTAGAACTCTTGGGGTAATCCCATCCAATGGTCACCATGGGGTGAGACACTAACCATTACATCGTAATTTACACCTTTATACGTAATTGTCAATCCTTCATGTATCGGAAGAGCATCTTTCTCAATACTCGTCAAACTATCGGGAAGCGTGATACTTGTCAATCCTGTACAATGCGCAAACGCGTTATTCCCAATACTCGTCAAACTATCAGGAAGTGTTATGCTTGTCAATCCGTTGTTATTCCAAAACGCTCTACCGTAAATATTAGCAACACTATTTGGGATATTCACTTCCATTATACCGCTATTTTCAAATGCTCCCCAGCCAATACTAACCACCGGCTCACCCTCTATTTTAGCAGGAATATTTACTTTCACAGATGTTCCCACATATTTGGTTATCTCTATCCCTCCCGAAACAGCCCTGTACTCAAAATCACTCGCAGGGTCTCCGCCACCACTACACCCCACCAACCCCAAAACCAAAACTACCGCCAGTAAAATCGCTATCATTTTCTTAATTTTCATATTCTTGCCCCTCTTTTCATTAATTTTAATGCGAATATCGCAATAATTTTATTATACTGCGAATCTCGCAGTAAATCAACCCCCTAACATGATAAAATTTTTAGGGGTGATGAAAATGAAGCCGAGAAGCGGAAAAATCGGAACAAAAAATATTGTCGGCGCAAAGGTTGTTGCAATCCGACAAGAACGCAACATAAAACAAAAGGACTTCTTAGCGCAGCTGCAAGTGCTTGGTATGGACATCAGCGCGACAAGCTTATCGCGGCTTGAGGGGCAGTATAGGCTTGTTCAAGATTTCGAGGTCGTCGTCTTGGCTAAGGCTTTAAATATTACGATTAATGAATTGTTAGGCGCAGATTCTTAACCTTTCCCCCAAAAACCGCCTCAAAACTTTGTGCAGAACTCACAAATATATTTAATTATTTAAACAACTATTGACAAATCAGTAAATATAAGTTATTATAAAGGTGACGAAATGACCCTCCAATAGTTGTTTTTGTTTTAGTTGTCTCCTTTCTTTTGTTCTACACATTATGCAATTAATCTTACTTTCCGCCCCTTTTTAAAGAAGGGGTTATTTTTTTGGCGAAAAAGGTTGACAAGTCAATGTTTTTATGCTATAATCCATAAGTGTAAACAAAAAATGGTTGACAGCCGCTTGAAAGGAAGGTGAAATTTATGCCGAAAGACTTTGCAATAACTGTACTTCTTGACGTTTACGGCATGATGCTGACCGACCGTCAGCGCGAGACTATGGAGCTTTATTACGAGGAAGACCTCTCGCTCGGCGAAATCGCGGAAATAACAAGCATTACGCGGCAGGGCGTCATGAACTGTCTCAAAAAAAGCGAAGCACACTTAAAGTCGCTTGAGCTCAAGCTCGGACTCGTCCGCAAGCTCCGCGAATTTGAGGAAGACATAGCCGAGCTCGAAAAGCTGCTGATGTCCTCCGAAATGAAAAACGAATCCGTAATGGCTGACATTGACGATTTGTTGGTTGAAATTAAGAAGAAACTGTAGGGAACGCATTTATGCGTTCCGTTAAAAACAAGCATTATATGCGGAACGGATAAATCCGTTCCCTACGAACGAACATTTAGGTGATATTATGGCATTTGAAGGTTTATCCGACAAGCTCGGCAGAGTTTTTAAAGGGCTTCGCGGTAAAGGCAAATTGAGCGAAAAAGACGTGCGTGACGCCATGCGCGAGGTTAAGCTTGCGCTGATTGAAGCGGATGTAAACTTTAAGGTCACACGGGACTTCGTCGCAAAAATAACCGAGCGCGCAATAGGCTCGGAGGTCATGAACAGCTTAACCCCTGCTCAGCAGGTCATAGATATAGTTAACGATGAGATGATTCAGTTAATGGGCGGGACTTCGGGAATCTCGAAAATAGATTTCCCCGCCAAGCCGCCCTGCGTAATTATGCTCTGCGGACTGCAGGGCGCGGGTAAAACTACGCACTCGGCGAAGCTTGCGAAGCACTTGAAGGCTATGAACCGCCGTCCGTTGTTAGTTGCTTGCGATATTTACAGACCAGCGGCGATTGAGCAGTTAAAAATCGTCGGCGAAAAAGCAGGCGCGAAGGTTTTTGAAATGGGGCAGACAGACCCTGTTAAAATCGCAACAGAAAGCATTAAACACGCAAAAGACAACGGCTTCGACGTGGTAATTCTTGACACGGCGGGGCGGCTTCACATAGACGAAGAATTAATGAACGAGCTGAGTGCAATTAAGGACAAGGTAAGTCCGAACGAGATTTTACTGACGATTGACTCAATGACGGGGCAGGACGCGGTTAATGTCGCGGCAAGCTTCAACGACGCGCTCGGCATTACAGGCGTAATTCTGACCAAGCTTGACGGCGATTCAAGAGGCGGCGCGGCTTTGTCGGTGCTTGCGGTAACAGGAAAGCCCGTGAAATTCGCAGGTGTGGGCGAAAAGCTTGACGACCTTGAACAGTTCCACCCCGACAGAATGGCTTCGCGGATTCTCGGCATGGGGGATATGCTGAGCCTTATTGACAAGGCAAAAGCGACTGTAAGCGAAAAAGAACAGGAAAAGCTTGCACAGCGGCTGATGGAAAATAAGTTCGACATGAACGATTTATATTCGCAGTTCGAGCAAATCGAGAAAATGGGCAACATCGGCAATGTTTTGAAGATGATTCCGGGCATGGGCAGTAAGCTTAAAGAAGAGGATATTGACGAGCGGAAAATGCCGCGTATGAAGGCGATTATTTCTTCAATGACAAAGAAAGAACGCGCGAAGCCCGCTATAATCGACGCCAAGCGCAAGCGCAGAATCGCGGCAGGAAGCGGAACAGCCGTCGAAAACGTGAACGAGCTGCTCAGACAATACGAAATGATGAGGAAGATGATGGGGCAGTTTTCGGGCAAGGGCGGGAAGAAAAAAAGATTCCCGAAGCTCCCGGGAATGAATATGCCGGGGGGATTTCCGGGGTTGTAGGGGGAGAAATGAACTATACATTTGAAATATTAAAAAATCAAGAATTACTCAATCCAATGTCCTCACAGATTATGAATATAGGCGGTTTTTCGGGCGAAGAACAAACTAAAATATACGGTCAGCTTCTGACGCTTTTCGGCGAACCGCTTTATATCACGCAGAACTGTGAAAACGCTTATAGTTACCTTATCATGGCGACACACAGCGACGGAACGCAGTATGTTCTCAATGTTTATCAGGGGCCTTCCGGAGCCGCGATTGGCGGGGGGTTCGGCATTTCGGGAATTCAAGATGCCGCGGAAGAATTAGCGTGTTGTATTCGCAACGCCGAAACAACCGATTTTGAGTGGGTGGGATATTATATGGACGGACCCTCAAAAATACACCAAAAAATTGAAAATGGTAAAATAAGCTACGAAGAAACCGAAATAAAAGACGATGATGAGTATGAAAAAGCGCGTAAAATCTGTTATTCTTAACCTTGTAATTTAATCCCGTAGGGGCGCGCATTGCGCGTCCTATGCGGAAAATTAAATATATAAAAAAACAAAACAAATGCAGCTTCAGCTGCGAAACACAGAAAGGCAGGTCTAAACCAATGGCAGTAAAAATCAGACTGAAACGCATGGGCGCGAAGAAAGCACCCTTTTACAGAATCGTAGTCGCAGACTCGCGCTCACCTCGCGACGGACGCTTCATCGAGGAACTCGGCTATTATGACCCTACTAAAAACCCCTCTGTAATCAGCGTTGACGCAGACAAAGCGAAGAAATGGCTCAAGGACGGCGCACAGCCCACCGATACGGTACGGAAGCTTCTCAAAATCAAAGAAGTTCTGTGATTGGGGGACATATGAAAGAATTATTACACGCAATCGTGATTGAGCTTGTCGAAAACAAGGACGCGGTTGTGATAAAAGAGGACGAGCCTGACGCAAACGGCGTTACGGTTTTTCACCTCTCTGTCGCGCCTGACGACATGGGCAGAGTGATTGGGAAGCAGGGCAGAATCGCCAAGGCGATTCGCGCAATTATGCGCGCGGGCGCAATCCGTCACAACAAAAAGGTTATGGTTGAAATTGATTAACGTAGGGGTGGGCATTGCCCGTCCGCAAAATGCAAAACGCACAAGGAGAATAAAAATTTGAAAAACGTAAAAAAACCCGTGTTTTTTTTAGTCGCGGCGTTTATACTTGCACTGTCGTACCTTACGATTTTCGGCGTTTACACCTACTACGGTGACACGCAGACCGTTTGGGTTCGCGGCGTGCAGGACATTCGCTGGGGGATTGACATTCGCGGCGGCGTTGACGTTATTTTTACCTCGCCCGAGGATTATAACGCGTCCCGCAACGACATGGACTCAGCGCGCGCGATTATCGAAACACGCATGGTTCAAAGAAATATCACAGACTACGAAATATACGTAGATTATGCAACAGAGCGCATAATCGTCCGCTTCCCGTGGCAATCGGGCGACGTTTCGTTTGACCCTGAGCAGGCGGTTCGCGAGCTCGGCGAAACAGCGATGCTTTCCTTCCGCGAAGGGCTTCCCGAGGCTTGGGAAACTCATGAAGACCTGCCAATCGTAATTACAGGCGCGGACGTCAGCAGAGCAATCGCGCAGTATATCGACGGCGAATATTTAGTCAGCCTTGAACTCGAAACAAGCGGACGCCAGGCTTTCGGTGACGCAACAGGAAGACTCGCAGGGACACAAATCCCGATTTCTATCTGGCTTGACGATTTCTGTTTCTCCGCACCTGTAGTCAGCTCGCATATCACCGACGGCAGAGCGCAAATCAGCGGAACCTTCACGGCTGAAGAAGTGCAGTCGCTTGCACAGCGCATTAACGGAGGCGCGTTGCCCTTCTCGCTTGAAATCGACAGCTTCAGCACCATTTCGCCCACGCTCGGCATGGGCGCGCGCGACGCAATGGCTTTAGCGGGCGTAATCGCCTTCGCAGTAATTGCTATAATCATGATTTGTCTTTACAGACTGCTCGGCGTGGTTGCGGTTTTCGCGCTTCTCGGACAAGCAGTCGGCGCAATTGCAGTCATCAGCGGCTTCTTCCCCGGCAACGCAAGCTTCACGCTGACGATTCCGGGTATCGCGGGGATTATTCTGTCAATCGCGATGGGCGTTGACGCAAACGTAATTACCTCTGAGCGCATTAAAGAAGAGCTGCGCGCGGGCAAAACGCTTGACGGCGCGTTGCAAGCAGGTTACAAGCGGGCGTTCTCGGTTATCTTCGACTGTAACATCACGCTTTTAATCATTTCGTTTATTTTAATGGGCGCGTTCGGGACTCCCGACAGCCTTGCCGCGATTATCCTGACTCCGCTGTTCTTCATGTTCGGGCCGGGTGCGGCGGGCGCGATTTACTCCTTCGGCTTTACGCTGACAGTAGGCGCGATTTTGAACTTCATCTTCGGCGTAACAGCGTCAAGACTGATGACTTACTCGATTTCAAAATTCAAACCCATGAAGAAACTTTCGCTTTATACTAATGACACCCGCAGTAACAAAGGGGGGTATGTATTATGAAAAAATTCGATATAATAGCTAAGAAGAAGCTGTTCATTACTATCCCTGTTGCGATTCTTGCCTGCCTGTTAATCTTTACAATGATTTTCGGTGCAGAGGTTTCGATTGAATTTACGGGCGGCACAATCATGACCTATTCCTACACAGGCGAGCTTGATTTCAGCCGCGTTGCTTCGGAAATAGAAAGCCTTGAATTCGGCAGTGTTACAGTTACAGGCGGCTCGGCGTTCAACGCTGATGTTGAATTTATCAACGTTGCCTTCTCCTCAAACGAGGGACTCAGCGCGGAGCAGTTAAGTGAAGCAACAGCAAGCCTTGTCTCGGCGTTCCCCGAAAATAATATCGCTCTCGAAAACAGCCAAAACGTCAGCCCCAGCACAGGTATGCGCTTCTTCATGAAGTGCCTTGTGGCGTTCGTGTTCGCTTTTATCTTATTTATAATTTATATTGCGATTCGTTTCAAGAAGCTCGGCGGCTGGTCAACAGGCGTGTTTGCACTTATTGCACTTTTAGTAGACGTAATGGTAGTCGTTTCGGTGTTTATCTTCTTCCGCCTGCCGATTGACGCTATTTTCATGGCAGTAGTGCTCGCAATCATGGGCTATTCGATTAACAACACGATTATTCTTTATGACCGTATCCGCGAAAATAAAACGCTGTTCACAGGAAAGAAAACAGCACGCGACCTCGTGAACATCAGCGTTCGCCAGTCGCTTACGCGTACGATTAACACTACGGTGACGACCGCGGCGGCTCTGCTTGTGCTTAGTATCGTTGCAATGATTTACGACGTGAACACGATTCTGAACTTCGCGTTCCCCATGCTGATTGGCTTGATTTCGGGCGTTTATACAACGCTCTGCCTTTCGGGCACCTTCTGGGTAATGTGGCAAGAGCGCAAAAAAACGTAATAACCTGTAGGGTATGCAGTCCTCTGCGTACCGGAGAAATTTATGCAAATCGGAATTTCCACAGCTTGTCTTTATCCGCTTAATACTGAAGAAGCCCTGCTCTGTTTAGCTCAGCAGGGCTTCAAAGGCATTGAAATTTTCATTAACTGCGACATGGAGCTTCACGAGCCTGTAAGCTCCGAAATCAGCAGAATAATCCGCGAATATTCGCTGACTATCCCCGCCGTTCACCCTGTCGCGGCGCTTGACAGCTTCTTTCTGTTCTCGAATTACGAGCGCAGGAAAACACAGTTTCTTGACGCTTGCAAGCTCTACTTCGAGCGCATGAACGAGTGGAACGCGCCGCTCATGGTTTTTCACGGCATGAAGAAGGATTCCGACCGCTCTGATGAGCTGTATTTTGAAAGATATGCAGAGCTTTGCGCGCTCGCCGAAAAGTATAATATCACGATTGCGCAGGAAAATGTAGCTTATTGCAGAAGCTCTGACCTTGACTTCTTAGTAAAGATGAAAAACGAGCTGAACGCTATGTTCACGCTTGACTTAAAGCAGGCGCGGCGTTCGGGGCTTTCAGCGTTTGAAATTTTAGACAAGCTCGGCGAAAATGTCGTGCATATTCATGCAAGCGACGGCGGTGGCGAGCCGGGTGACTGCCTGTTAATCGGACAAGGAAGCTTCGACTTCGCGGGCTTCTTCGCGAAACTGAAAGAATTAAATTACAATAAAAGCGTGATTCTTGAGCTTTACCGCGAGAATTTCGACAGTGACGACGATTTAAAAGAAAGTGTTGAAAAATTAGTTGACATTTGCGAAAATTTGTGATATTATTACTATATATGGTATCTGATAGCGAAAGGAAATGAATAAAATGAGATGTCCTGACTGCGGATTTCACGACAGCAGAGTTATTGATTCCCGCCCCACTGATAACAAAATACGCAGACGGCGTGAGTGTTTATCGTGCAAG
>Ga0123356_10000089_pt1 | contig 95808 bp, 84 predicted proteins | sample TergutEmb28metaG_2_FD_92546 | JGI IMG/M metagenome (GOLD analysis project Ga0123356, IMG submission 92546) | Embiratermes neotenicus P3 segment gut microbial communities from Petit-Saut dam, French Guiana - Emb289 P3 | ecosystem: Host-associated > Arthropoda: Insects > Digestive system > Gut ...
CCGGGCATCTTTTTGCTCGGCTGTTTTCACGCACTCTGTATCGGAGACCATGCACAATTAAAACGTACTTCACGCACAACTACTGACGGAAAACCTGCACTTTTTCGGCGTAATATTCAGAATGAGAGAAATAATATTCGCTTATGGAAATAGTTATACGAGTGTTAGGTACCAAACTTGTTTTATAAGAAGTGGCTCTCTTTCATCATTTTTACAATCAATATTTGATCCTTACGATAAAACTAAAATGTCGCCTGCGTTATTAGAACATCATAGATATATAGGAATATCGGAAGCATATAGCAGAGGATGGAATGAGTGGATGACTTGTTTTATTGTTGTAGGTGAGTATAGACCAAAATAATATTTAAATTTGAAGACGGCAACTGGGCAAGCGATCCTGAATTAGGCTTAATGGATACAATCCTTTAACAACATCCCAAATTAATAAAGATGCTTTAAAAAGAATGAATGATGATCCTGATGTACATCGTACAGGTGAATAATGCAGCATGCAGAAACTGCACCATGGGAAAATTGGTTCGATTATAACCACTTGACACATGTAAAGCGGTCATGGTAGGCTGTTTTTATGAAAAATGAACTGGTTCCAATACAAAATATGATTTATGAGATCCGCAAACAGAAAGTTATGTTAGACAGCGATTTGGCTGGACTTTATGAAGTCCCAACACATCGCTTAAATGAAGCTGTAAAACGTAATATAAAAAGATTTCCTGCCGAATTCATGTTCCAATTGACAGAAGAAGAATGGAAAAATCAAAGATCGCAATTTGCGATCTTTGGAAAAGACTCCAGAAAATATAGACCGTTTGCTTTTACAGAACATGGTATTTTAATGCTTTCCAGTGTTTTAAAGTCTGACAAAGCAGTTGAAGTAAACATACAAATAATGAAAACATTCATTAAATTACGCCAATATTTTATTTCCCAAAACGACATAAACGAACAAATCGCTGAAATAAGAAAGCTCCTTATGCTTCATACAGAAAATAACGATTATAAGTTTTCTGAGCATGACAAGGCAATAAAACAAATTATACAGGCTCTAAACAATCTTATCGAAAAGCCAAAAGAAACCAGGAAAATAGGATTTTGTTGATGACGCTTTGTCAGCAGCAACCGGCGGTTTTCATTTCTTTTATTTTACTGTATACTTGAATGGTATTAAATTAATATAATCCAATGAACTGCAAGAGGCGGTTGCTAAAGGGGAATAATTATGCAGGAAGCAGGACAGGAAACATTTAACGAAACGACTGGCGATTTAAAGGGGTTTTCTAAAAAAATCTCGGAAAAGATTTTTAACAGCGGGTTAAAAGAAAAGATAAAAGATTCTTTTGACAGCTTCAGCGTAAAAGAAGCAAACGAAATCGCTAATAATTTGGTAAAATCATCAGTTCAAAAAGTTGTGAGTAATATTAAAAATAAGATTGCATTGATCCTGACCATAATAAACTCCATTATTATCGCTATTCCGGTGACAATAACACTTATCGCAGGCGGCAGTATTATTTTACTCATAGTGATTTTTGCAATCATTATCTTTTTAATCTGGCTTGTCGCAGGAATTATATCCAAATTAATTTCAGGTAAGATATCCGCTCTCTTATTCAGGTTAGTTGAGCGAAGGTGATTTTTTTGTAAATCTGTTTTAATAAATCTTTAAATTTTTACAGATTTTGGATATATTCGTAAAATCATTATCATTGTGAAATAAAAACAGATCATTTTCTATTGCAATTTCTGTAATGATTAAATCAATGGTACTTCTTATTGTAATTCCTTTCTTTCTGCAGTTCATATACATATGCGCGGCATTTTCAAATGATTGTTTTCCGTACTTCAAATCATAAAATGGCAGCGTGCTTAGATATTCTTTTAATAATTCATATTCACGTTCGTTAGCAGCCCCCTGTAATAACTCTTGATAAACGTAATTGCAAATGCCATATGGTATTTCATTATCAATAATGAAATTCATTTTATCACTGGTGACGTTTTTTGTAACTCTAAAATATCCTATAAGTACAGATGTATCAACCAGGATCATTTTCGCATGGCCTTATAATCATATTTTTCCCTGAATTGAATTTTTCCTTTTAAGTCTTTGATATTTTTTCTCTTTCTGTTATTAACATATTCCTGCAGGGCGGCTTCTATAAGTTCTTTTTTCGTTGAAATTGAAAAGGAATACTTGAATGCTTCCTGGACTAATTCATCATTTAAAACAATATTGGTCCTCATTATACACCTCTTTATACACATTATAATACACATAAATACAATAAACAAGGGCTCCGAATCATATTGCGTTTTTTTGATCATTTCTGTATGTTAATTATACAGGGGATAAAAATGAAAGTTGGAACTTTAAAAGAAATAAAAAATCATGAATACAGGGTTGGGCTTACGCCGAATGCGGCGGGTGCGTACAACAGTGCAGGGCACACGGTCTTTGTGCAAAAAGGCGCAGGAGAAGGCTGCGGCTACACGGATGAGCAGTACATTGCTGCAGGCGCAAAGATACTTCCTGCCGCCCGGGATGTCTGGAAAGAAGCTGAAATGATTATAAAGGTTAAAGAGCCTCTGGAAAGCGAGTACGGCCTTATCCGTGAGAACCAGATCGTATATACATATTTACATCTTGCGCCGGACAGGCCCCAGGTTGATGCGCTTGTTTCATCCAAGTGCATTGCCATAGCATACGAAACTATCCGTGACCGTAAGGGGCAGCTTCCATGCCTTAAACCCATGAGCCAGATTGCAGGCCGTCTTGCGATACAGGTAGGAGCAAGATACCTTGAGAAACCGATGGGCGGCAGGGGAGTGCTGTTATCCGGCGTACCTGGAGTGCCCCACGCGGAGATTGTTGTGCTGGGCGCGGGAGCTGTAGGTTCAAGCGCTGTAAGAATTGCGGTTGGAATGGGCGCTCATGTTACAGTTGTAGATATTGATCACGACAAGCTTGAGTATCTGGAAGATATTTACGGCAGTCAGATTGCCACTCTTTATTCGACACCGGAAAATATCGATGAGATTCTGCCAAGGGCGGATTTGGTTGTAGGCGCAGTGCTTATTCCCGGCGCATCAGCGCCGAAGCTCATTCGCAATAAACACCTGCCTGCCATGAAAAAAGGCTCTGTTATTGTGGACGTTGCAATCGATCAGGGCGGATGCAGCGAGGCAAGCCGGCAGACAAGCCATGATGATCCTATTTTCGTTAAAGACGGCGTAATAAATTATTGCGTCGGCAATATGCCGGGCGCTGTATCATATACTTCAACTAACGCTCTTGGCAATACGACGCTGCAGTACGGTCTTTCAATTGCAAAGCTCGGCGCCGAAGCTGCGTTTAAACAGGATACAGGGCTTATGGAAGGATTAAATGTGTACAAAGGACTTATTACATATAAGGGTGTAGCCGATGCTCACGGCCTTCCATATATCCCTGCTATTGACGCAATAAAATAATTATTTTTGTTTCGCGGAAATCCGGAAAATACGCTTTTGGATGTTTGTTTTATACATACTTGCTCGCCTGCGCTATCCACATTTCTGTATACTTCCCGTTGAGTTTCAATAATTCCTCATGTGTTCCTTCTTCTATAATTACGCCGCTGTCCAGCATGAAAATTTTATCGGCGTGTTTAGTCGTAGACAGTCTGTGAGAAATAAAGACAACCGATCTGTCCTGCGCTGCCATGTTCATGGATTTATTCATTTGGTATTCGGCAATGGGATCCAGAGCGCTTGAAGGCTCGTCAAGAATTATAAGATTTGACGGTTTGTAAAAAACTCTCGCTGTTGCAAGTTTCTGGCTCTCTCCGCCCGATAAAGCCGTGCCGGACTCGTCAAACTCGCGCGTTAGGGGCGTTAAATAAGAATCACTCATTTCAGCTAACCGCGGCAGGAATCCGCTTAACTTTACTGCTTCATGAAGCGTATCCCTGTCTGCGCTTTGCAAATCCATGACAATGTTTTCTTCAACTGTTGCGGCATAGATGCGGTAATCCTGAAAAATGGTCCCGATAAGCTTGCGGTATTCATCAAGATTAAATTTGCGTATATCGATTCCGTCAAGAGTAATGATCCCGTCCGCCGGATCATAAAGGCGCATAAGCAGTTTTATAAGCGTAGTTTTTCCTGCGCCGTTGTAACCGACAAGCGCAATTTTATCCCTTGGGTTAATTGTAAGGTTAATGGACTTAAGAATATGATCCTGCTTGTTTGAATATTTAAATGATACATTTTCAAATCTGATCGTTTTTATTTCCCGGGGGACCGGCAAGCCATGTTCCTGCAGGCTGCTGCAGCTTTTTATTTTATTTTCATACGCCAAAAATGCGCGTATTTTATCAATGTAGAGCGCATTTTCCATTGCCTGAGGCAATAACTCGGACAGAACAATCATTCCGCGCCTCATGGAACCTGCAACACCCCATAAAATAAAAAGAGAACTAAAGGACATTGTTTTTCTTACCACCGTCATAAAAACAAGATAGGTAAGATAAATACCGTCAAAAATAAAATCGTTAAATAAAAAATCTGATAAAAAATTAAAAATACGTTTTTTCCCTGCTACGCTTTTTCTTGCATCATATATTTTATCATTTGTTTCATCAAAATCCTTATAAAGACCGCGGGATACATTTTTATTAAGACGCAGTTCTTTTGCATAGTCATTAAGATAAAACACGCGATGGATATAAGCTCTTTTCCGCACAAAGGGAGTTTCTGCAAGCTTTACTTTAAAATCCAGTTTGCTGATCATTTTGCCGAAGAAAAATCTTGCTATAAATGATACAAACACAAAAATTACCGAGACAGGATCGTTTACAAGAAAATAAGTTCCGTAAGCCAGAAACATTACAAGACCTGTAATCGCTTTATTCAGCAATTGCAATGTGCGTTCAACGGTGTTTTTGGATTCAGAAACTGAAAGAACAAATTCATTGTAGTAATCGGGATCATCGTAACATGACAGGTCTATGGATTTTGCCTTTTTATAAAGTAAAAGTTTCAGTTTTTGTTCAGCTTTAATGTTAAACACGGGCATTATATAGGAGTGCGCGATAGAAGAATAAATCCCCGATATTGCCTGCAGCCCGAATATGAATAATATAACGCTAAGAACATCATTAAAATCACGTCCGAACTCTACAGCGTTTAATGCAAAACTAACTCCGTATGTCCATAAAACAAATGACATCCCGTGCCATCTTACGGCATCAAGGGCGGATAATATAAAGTAAAGAGGCGATGCTGAAAAAACTGTTTTTAGCATAAAAAAGTTGTGCTTTATTGTCTTTGAAACCGGCATCTTTATTTTTTCGTTTTTATTAATCATACTGCTGTCCTGCCATTGTCAGAATCTTCTATTTGATAGTTTTTTGCCTGTTTTGTGAACATATCCGCATATTTGCCGTTTTTTTCCATTAATTCTGTATGCGTGCCGCGTTCGATTATTTCACCGTTTTCCAGCATTAAAACTTCATTGGCATTTTTTACAGAAGATAAACGGTGGGATATAAAAAACATAAAATTGTCTTTACTTTCTTCCAGAATGCTTTCAAACAATTCATGCTCCGCTATAGGATCAAGCGCGCTTGATGGTTCATCAAACACCTTTACAGGCGCAGGATTTGCAAATGCGCGCGCAACAACGATTTTCTGGAATTCGCCTCCGGAGAGAACCTGGCCTTCTTCGTCAAATTCTTTTGTTAGTATTGTGTCAATTCCGTAAGGAAGACTCATTACTTTGTCAATAATGCGTGAGCGGGTAAGGGATTTTTTTACAATATCATCCGGTTCCTGCCGGCATTTTCTGCCCATTAATACATTTTCCCTGACAGTTCCGGCAAAAATTTTATAATCCTGAAAAGCTGCGGCAAAAATATTACGGTATGCCTTTAAATTATATTCCTTTATGTTGATGCCATTTACAAGAATCTCACCGCCGGTCGGATCGTAAAGGCGAAACAGCAATTTAACGATTGTCGATTTTCCCGCGCCGTTGTGGCCGACTAAGGCAATTGAAGAATTACATGTCATTGCAAATGACAGATTTTTCAGAACAGGCACTCCGCTTCTGTACTCAAAGCTGACATTTCTAAATTCTATACATGTAATATTCTGATCAGGGATTATTCCATCCTGATCTTCAGCAATGGTTTCTTTATGATTCATAAAGGAACGCAAATTATGAAGGAACATTCCGTTTCGTCCGCATTCCATAAGATTGTTTGCGCTGTTAATAAGAGCCCAGGAAGCCAGTCCCATCATGCTTACAAGTACTGCAAATTGGCTTAGAACAAGCGTTTTAGATGCTAAAACGCAGTATGCGCCGTAAAGGAGAATACCCTCAAAAATAATGGGGTAGGAAAAATAATATATGCCGAATTCGCAGGCAGTGCTTTTTGCCCTGTATTTTTTATATGTTTTTATGGAATTACCCACAGCCTTGTTGTAAGTATTTTCCAGTACATTGTATATCTTTGACAGGCGCATTTCTTTTGAATAATCAGATAAATACATAACACGGTTTACATATTCAGTTCTGCGGTTAAAAGGCGTAATCTCCTTATACATGCGAAGGCTTATTTTATTCCGAATCGTTCCAAAAATATAATTCCCGATAAAAGGAGAAAGAACGAAAAGAATCAGCATTTTATCTATCTGAAACATTGCCGCATATGTAATTGCAGCAGCAAGAAGAGCTGCAACAATTTCAAACAATAGCCGTGTTGTCTGTATTATCTTGTCGCTTGCACCATCTACTGCCATTGTGTATTTATCATAAAACGAGGTGTCCTCATAGCAGGACAGCTCCACATTCTCCGCTTTCCGGTATATTTCGCTGTATAGGCGCGAGTATACTTTTACATCATCCAGGGGGATTATGACATTTTTTACATAAGTATCATACAATGCTATTACAAGAGTTGCAGAACACACGATGGCTATATATGTAAATATAGTATTAAACGGCGTTTCATTCTGGATTGCGCCTGCGATATACCTCATGAAAAATGTACTGTAAAACATCCATGTCATATATCCGCAAAGCGCAGTCATTGCCATATGTACAACACGGCGCCTGCTGACGCCCCAAAGGAGTTTAATAGCAAATATGTTATTTGCAGCGGTTTGCCTTAATGTGATGTCTTTATCCTTCACTGTAAATCTCCATAAATAAAAAACCATCTGCCAGGTTAAGCCGGCAATTTTTCAGAATAATAAAAATAAAAATAAAGTAATGAACTTTTTTGATTATTTATGCCCTGAAATTTAAATTTATTTTTATAAAAAAAATTTAAATAACTATTGACAAGAATTTTATTTTTTGATATAAAATAAAAAATCAAAGGAATAATTTTAATGATGGCAATGCGAACTTATAATCTTAAACATTTCTCAACCGTTCCACAGACCGGAGGAAACAGGCTTGAATTGCTATTACTATGATTATATGTATCAGGGGTGTTAGCGGTTCAAGGCATTGTGCTTTGAGCCGCTTTTTTTTTTGCTGATTTTGCCGCTAAAGAGGAGATTGCGCGCAGAATACAAAGCAGAAACCTTGGCAGGTTTCTGCAAATCTAATGGAGTACAACATGTTAAGAGACAGAAATTTAATGGAGAATATTATTAAGGAGATAGAGAATAACATAAGTGAGGGTATTAATATTAATGCTCTTGCCAGAAAATTTACTCTGTCGGAAAGTCATTTACGCAGATTATTCAGGTTTGCCAATAATATAACCATAGCCAGTTATATCCGCTCGCGCAAACTTGCGGCAAGTCTTGAAGATCTGTTAAAAACAAATTCCAATGTTATAGATATTGCGCTTAAGTATGGTTTTAATTACGAGCAGTCTTATATAAGAGCGTTCAAACGGGAATACGGAAAGACGCCAGGTTACCTGCGGAAATTCAATAATTGCGCATGATCGCAGGTTTTAATGCGGTTGAAATCCGGATAGATGATAAACATTATTAACCATCCCGTCCTCGCTTATATAAAAAAACCGCCTAGAATTATTTTCATCTATATAGGATATTCCCCGCTGCGGAATTCTGCTCAATTCCGTTAAAGTCACTACAAAGGGTAATTCAGGCAATAATTCACAGCTGTATAAAACGCTTTCAAAGGTTAAAAAAAACGGCTCATCATTATGGCCGATTTCTATATACCAGAAATCTTTGACAGCGTTATTTGCTGTGAAAACAAGTTTTTCATAGGCGCCTGTATTATTGTCAATAAACTCGCTGTATGAACTATATTTGCTTAATATCTCCGGTGTTGCCTGTCTTACATATACATTTACTTCAGTGTTTGAAACACCGGGATATTCGGCAAGCAATATAGGTGCAGTACCGCCTTCTTCAGGATCTGCATGATTGGCGATTATGGCGAAATATCGTCTTTGATTATTTTCATCTATAAATGATATTCCGGCGCGCGGCATTGTGCCGGCGTCCGTCCAGCTTACTACAAGCGCATCTTCAGGTGACATATTCAAATAACCCATTACGCTGCGTTCAATAATTCTGACAGGCTCATGCTCAAAATCCAATTCAATCTCTATATACCTGAAATCGTGCAGTTCAGCCCCTGCGGTAAAAACTATATTTTGACTATAAGGCGCATACTCCTCTGTAACATCGAAGTAATCATTTAAACGGCTTAAAATTTCATCTGTGGCTATCGTAACCCTTACTTCTCCGCCGGCTGCGGCAAACCATAGATCATCATCATTGACTTTTGCGGTATTTTCCTGCGGTGTATTTTGCTCTGCTGAGTTTTCAATATTGCTGGTCTTCTTTCCGCTGCAAGAGGAAATGATAAGAGCAAAAATTAATAAAAAGCCAAAGAAACCATATTTAAACTTCATAAATTGACCGCTTTGTTCAGCGTCTACCTGTATCCAGCCGCATACACATTACCGCCGTACACGAAAACAGACTGAGCTTTTGCGTTGCGTGTTCCGTCAGTCAGATTTTGCGCTATGCCATTTTTCCAGAGTGCGGCAACTTCTATGTGTTGATCGTTGCTTATGTGTCCTGCCATATAAACATCGCTCCCTGATACGAAAACAGAAAGAGGCTGTCCGGTAAATTTTTGCGGCGTACCGTTTACCCAAAGTCTTCCGCCGTCATCGCTTCCGCCGTGCATGTCATAATCATATCCTGCTACATATACATTGCCATCCGATACGAAAATGGAACTTGCGCCCGGATAAAAATCTCTTTTAACTCCTTCCTGTACAAGGCCGTTTTTCCATACTGTGACTTCAAAAAAACCATAACCGTCACCTGGATGAAATTCCGCCATGCTTCCAAGCACATATACATCTCCGTTAGATACAAAAACAGAAACAGCTTCCCCCTGGTAATTTCCGTCTGTAAGATTTTGTTTAACGCCGTCTATCCAAATTATGGCATCATTCTTTCCTGCCGCTTTTTCATATCCCGCTGCATAGACTTCGCGGCTGTTTTCATCCACAGACACAAAATTGGCTTTAGATTCCTGATTGCTCAAGATCTGCGATGCTTCTGTGCCTATCCAGAGTGTGGCAACAGTTATTCCATTTCTGGTTTGATATCCTGCTGAATAGATATTAGAGCCGGAAACATACACAGAAAGAACTTCGGAATTTTCTGCGCCAATAATATTTTGAACGCCGTTTATCCAGAGTGCGGCAGAATAAACGGGAACAAGCCCCATAGGACCGTCTCTCCATCCTGTAAGAACTCTTCCTGCCGCATAGACATCAGAGCCGGAAACGTATACGGAATGGGCTACGGAACGATCATTACTCAGAGGCTGCATGGTTCCGTTTACCCAGAGCGCGGCAAAATGAGGTATATCAACATCTGCGCTTTCATCAATATCTGTTACATCACCAATATAAAGCCGCTCCAGCTCCGCGTAATAAATCTGTTGGTTAGGTTCAGAAAAAGTTCTGATTCTTTCTTCAATCGCCGTTAATTCCGCTGCAACGGCCGGATCCTTATCATCTCTGCCCTCAAGCTGCATAATTAAACTGAAAGCCCAGTGAGCCAATATTATGGGATCATTTACATTTTCGGAAATCCCGGCAGCGTCCGGTTCTGTCTTTTTAGGCGTACAGGCTGCTGCAATAACGGCAATAAGTATTATTCCGATCAATTTAAACAATAATCTTTTTTTTATCATGTCAAACACTCCTTAATAATAACTACCAGTTTCTGGCATGCGGATCATCGCACCGGACCAATTCCAGTAAATTTCCATCCTGATATATCAAACTAATATTATTTTGATTTCCTGTTATTAACTGAATAGTATCTGTTATTTCATCAGGAGCCCAATCGTGCGCATCCATGTCATATTCTTTAAATTGGATTGTTATAATATTCCCGTCCAAACTCCATTTTCCATCGTGTTCGAAAAAAAATGGATTGGCTTTACCGTAGCTGCCCTCTGCTGAAAAACTGTAAATGTTGGAAAAATTTTCATAACAGAAAGCCATTCCGCAGGAGTGCCCCTGCAAAACAGTGTCACTTTTTTGATGCCATCTTCCATGTAAAGCAGGAGCATCTAAGGGATAGCTTTCCGATAAATAACCTCCGAAGAACCACATGTCATTTCCAAAATATGTCTTATACCAATAATCTGTAATTCCGTCAATTGTTGCAGATTCACCTCTTTCATGCACTACTAGCCTTTGACCATGCGGAAAAGTTCTTACTACGCTGCTATTAACTGAAGGTTCTGCGCGTCCTCTTAATCCGCTTGTAGCGTTAACATACATTACCTTAAGTATTTCAAAGCTGGAATCATCGTTCATTGGATTGCCGGCAAATACACGGCTGCCGATTGAAGTAACACTGTCCGGAATGGTTACGCTTGTCAGTTGATTGTCAGCAAATGCATTGTCGCCGATCGTAGTAACGCTGTTTGGAATGGTTATGCTTGTCAGTTGATTATTGGAAAATGCGCTGTCGCCGATTACAGTAACGCTGTTTGGAATGGTTACGCTTGTTAGTTGATTATTGGAAAATGCAAACATGCCTATTGCAGTAACGTTTCTGCCGATGGTTACGCTTGTCAATTGATTGTTATGAAATGCCTGCTGGCCGATTGATGTAACACTGTCGGGAATTGTAACACTGGTAAGCTGACTGTTATGAAATGCCATATTGCCGATTGAGGTAACGCTGTTTGGAATAATAACGCTGGTTAGCTGACTGTAATTAAATGCGCCGTCGCCGATTGAAGTAACACTGTCTGGAATGACGACGCTGGTTTCGTTCCCTATATACTTTTCTATAGTTGTGCCGTCCATCTGGAAATCTGTCAATGGAGTTTGGTTTTGTGTTTCGCTTTTTTTCGGAGTACACCCCGCTGCAATAATGGCAACAGCCATCACTGCGAATAACTTGAATAGCAATCTTTTTTTGTTCATATAATTATGTTAATCTCCTTTATGATAATTTGATTAATTTTAACATATAATTCTTAATAATTGGTAATTTGGCGTTAAATACTTTTATCCTTCCATATGATTGATCGTTATATTTTCAATAAACCTTATTTCTCCGGCGGCATCAATTTCAAATATATCCGTGATACTTTCTGCCGGATTGTTATCAGATAATTTTATTAATACTTTGTTGTTTTCCGCCGGTTCAAAGTAAACGCTTGACCATGATTTTCTGCCAAGATTACCGGTAGGAATCATTTTGTTGTCTATATATATAATTATGTCATGGCAGGGTTTTATAGTTCTGAATATATGCATAATACCTGATGAACGTGAATAAAAGTATGAAATTCCGTCATTGTTTCCAAAATCATAAGTAAATGCATCTCTTGCAATATAACCGCCCCATACATAGCCCTCTAAACTTTCATATCTTATCTTATACCAGCCTTGTTTAACGCCGTCTTCTGTTCTGATTTCTTCTGAATAAGCGTTTATAACTTCAATTTGATCATGTAATCGAAGCCTTCCAATGATTTCACCGTTAATATTAGGCTGATTCCGGATATTAACAGAGCCTTTTAACATATAGTAAATCCCCGGACTAATAAAATCAGGATCTAATACCGCAGCGTCATAATTGCAAAATCTGCATGTACTTATATTGGTCAGAGGATTTCCTGAAAATGCATAAAAGCCGATGGATATAACACTGCCGGGAATGACAGCATCGCTTAGTTGATTCCCTGCAAATGCCCGGTTTCCGATTGAAACAACACCGCTTCCAATGCCAATGCTTGTCAGTTGATTGTCCATAAATGCGGCATTTCCAATTGAAACAACGCTGTTGGGAATTATGACGCTGGTTAGCTGTTTTTCGCGGAATGCTTCATCGCCGATATGAGTAACGCTAAAATTTTGTATTAGGGACGGAATAATGACATCTTTTCTGTGTCCTGTGTATTCTGCTATTTCTACCGAATTACCGTCATTAACGAGTTTCACCCTAAAATCACCATTATCGTCATACACATAGCCTGTCAATTCAGATTCGTTTGCAGTAAAAGTTGATTCTTCGGGAATGTCCGCTACGGTTTTCTTTGGGGTACAGGCAGCTGTAATAACGGCAATAACTGTTATTCCAATTAATTTGAACAGCAGCTCCCTCTTGTTCATGTTAATCTCCTTATATGACAGTTTTAATTCTACCATGTAATTTTTAATAATGTGTCATCAATATAAATCTTCATCTCTGAACGTTTCGATCTGTTCTGTCCAGCTGCCGTTTTGCAAGGTCCGGGTTGTGCGGATATACAGCTCCGATTCATAGTCATAATCCTGTCTTTCGCTGTGGATAGGCGATAATTCTTCATTTTCCCATTTATATTGAGCAAAAACATAAATTAATCCTGCGTGTCCGCCTTTTCCGAATTCGCTTATTATTTTATTTTCCGTATCTACCGAAAGATGTGACATGTCAGATAATTCTTCATGATGATAAAATTCCTGCGCCGGCGGATTGTACATGTAAACCTTATGCCTTAGATTTGATGTGCCGCTTGCCGCAGAACTATAAATGGCAATGTCCATATAATTATCGAAGTTAAAATCGGTAATCCAGAATAAATCATCCAAATCAGGCTGTTCAGTAAAATAAAAGCCAATCTCGCTTTCACTAAGCATTAAATTATGTTTTTTACCGCGATACTCAAAAGTAAAATTATCAAGCGTTCCATAATCGTCATCAGTATACCAGGTGGCATAAACTGTTATGGAAATTGTTTGATTATTAAACTGAATGTTATGAGCAAATTCCAGCGCAGTCTGCCTTGACCATACGCCGTCACGCAGGATATATGTTCCGGCCGCTTTGCCTGCGGCATTGTAGGCGTGATCAAATCCGTCATCAAAAACATCCGGATACCCCGGCGGGCTTAAAAGATTAACATCTGAACCAATGGTTATGATGGTTAGCTGGTTGCTGATAAATGCGCCGAATGCAATCGATGTTACGCTGCCGGGAATGGTTATTTCTGTAAGCAGGTTCCCCATGAAAGCCCTGTAACCAATAAAAGTTACGCTGTCAGGAATGGTAACTCCGGTAAGCTGGTTTCCCATGAATGCCTCATCGCCGATAAAAGTCACGCTGTCAGGAATTGTAACGCCGGTAATTTGAGCATCGGCAAATTCATGGTTCCCAATCCTTGTCACGCCGTAGGGGATTATAATATTGCCCGTAACGGTATTGCCGGCATCTCCCTGCTTTTCTCTTTTGCACCCCGTTAAAAGCAGCGCTAATAAAACCGCTATTACCAGCATAAATAAACCATTCTTAAACCATTTCATTAAATACCCCGCAATATAAATAATTTACTATATAATCCTATGGATGCCAATTGTGTATTTATTTGTTCGCAGACGGGTATTTTATTGATTTTTAAAAGTTAGTGTTTATATATTCGCTCTGAGGGGTTGTTGATTAATAGTAATATTTTTAATATAGGGTTATTATTGGTAATAATATAGAAAGGAGTGAGTTATGAGCTTGCATCATATTTTTCTTGTGATTCTCGGAGTTGTTTCGCTTGTTTATCTGACAACGCTAAAATTTAAACCGGGATTATTTCAATTTATCCTGAAAAGCTGCCTTATGCCTCTTGTTTTTGCAATTTATTTAACAGGCGCAGGGCAGGGTAAGGTATTTTGGCCTATTATTACAGCGCTGGTTTTTGCCTGGATTGGCGATATTTTACTTGTAAGGATAACAAATATTCTTTGGTTTAAACTTGGGCTTGCAAGTTTTCTTACAGGGCATATCTTCTATATAGTTGCGATGTATGGATACGCCGTGCCGTTTAATGTTCCTGTTCTTGTAATAAGTATTATTATTGCCGCCTGTTTTGGAGTTATGGCATATAAGGTTGTAAGGCCAAGCAAGCAGATGAAAATCCCTGTAATCGCTTACGAAACAATAATCCTTTTAATGGCGATTTTTGCATGCCAGTTGTTTATTGCGCAATCGTCTGTAAACTTATATTTCGGCGCCTTTGTTCTTGCCGGAAGCATTTGTTTTGTTATTTCTGATACCCTGCTGGCCCTAAAAACATTCCGCAGAGTGCGTATATATTTTGCTGTAATGGTTACTTATATAGCGGCCCAGCTTCTTATTGCATTGGGATTTAGCATGCTGTAAGCAGATATAAATTAAACTATCTTTCGTTCGGCAGCAATTCGGATTGCATCCGCAAGATTCTCCGCTCCCAGTTTCATGTAGACGCTGCTTATAAGCATTTTCACGGTGTTTATGGAAAGGCGGCGGTTTGCGGCTATTTCTGTACGCGACAAGCCATGCGACAGATCTGTAAGAATATCTTTTTCTCTTGGTGAAATTACAACAATATCTGTTATACCGTTTGCCTGTCTGTATTCTGCGGTAACATGCGCAAGGCGTTTTGCGTAAGATGCGCTTTTCCTGTTTATATCTGCAAGCCAGGTTTTAGGAATTTTTGAGTTTGTTTTATTCTGTGCAAATGCAGTAAGAGTGCGCATGTCTTTGCCAAGTTCAATGAAAGGCATAATTATATCATTACCTGATGCGTTTTCATAAGCTTCCTTCAGCGCGGAATATGCATTTTCCTTTTCTTTCATTTTATACTGAACGCATGCTTCCATCGCAAGCAATTCCACGCGTCCGTATAAATATGCTTCCCTCTTTTTCATCTCCTGTATATATGAAAGCAAAGGAGGGTAATTTCTTGTCGCATAACAGTATCGCGCCTTCATTTGATTTCCGTAATCTTCAACAAAACTTGCGCTTGCGTAAATTGAAAAATGCTCTTTTAACCAGTCAGGCGTTTTCTCGCTTAAACCTGTAATGCAGTAAAACCAGCACGTGGCGATATCGTAGTCTGTAAAACGGTTAGGGTATCTTGGATCGTCAAGCAGGGTTTTCATTTCTTTTAAAAGCCTGTCTGTCTTTACATAATCGCCCTGCAATACTGCAATTCTTAAATTGTAAAATAATACTCTTTGTATAACGCCTGAGCGTTTTCTTTCTTTTGCGCGATCAATTGCGCAGGAAAGAGAAGAAAGAGCAGCGCTTATATCGTTTTGGTAAAAATTAAGTTCGCCGCAGGCAAGATCAATTTCTCCTATATCATGGTTAATGAAACAACGCGACAGATGAGCAGATGATCTTTTCATGGCATCAATGTATTTTTTAACAGAGCCTTTTTTAGAGGAGCCTGCGGCGCTGATCCACGGCCCCTGACTCACAATACTGATTCCGTCAAGGTTAATAAACGGTTTATAGCATCCGGATTGTTTTTCAATAATAAGATCAAAATCGTAGTTTTCATCCGTCAGGCACATTAAAGCGCGGCAAACACCCCAGGTATAGTAAACGCTGCCCAATGCATTATTTCTAAACTCATCATCTTCAGGCAGTTTTAAATATTTTTCCTCATAATACTGCGAAAGTTTTATGGCCTCTTCCCAGTTTCCCTGACACATGATTGTGCGCACATGCGTAGAAGCAAGCTGGCTTTCTTTATCGAACATATGTGCAGGCACGCGTTCAAAAATTGCCGCAGCATACATTGCTATGTCAAACGGCACTTGAGACACAGAACCTGTGAACATGCCGACGATAGATTTATAGTCTTTAATTTTTTCAAAATATGACAAGGCGTCAATTTTAAATTCATTTTTAAAACACCATTGTCCGGCTATCGAATATGTTTTTTGTTTTTGTTCCTTTGTAAGATGATCCTGCTTTGTGGCAAGGAATTCCAGAAATAAGGGGTGAATAAGGTATGCGTTTATATAGTTGTCCCGTCTTATATATGCATTTTGTTTTTCCAGCTCTGTAATAATATCTTTTTCATCTCCGGCCAAAAGTGCAATTAAATCAATCGAAAGATGATCTATTAATGAAAGACGCACAAGGAAATTCTGAAGTTGAACGGAAATAGCATCCCATATATCTGTTTCCATAAATTTAAAAATGTTTGATTTCATTGCATTGCGTATATAACCGTCATATCCCGGAGCTTTTTTATAGGAGCGCGCAATATAATTAAGGGAGAAAGCCCACCCTTCAGTATCCTGCAGAATTTTACGAAGGTTATCCGGCTGAAGTGAAACGCCCTGCTCGCGGAAATACTGGGCAATTTCATTATCGCTGAAACGAAGCTCATCCTCGCTTATATAAAATATACTATCTTCCGGTAAAAGACCTGTAAAATTTATAAGCGGAACCAGACGTGTAATCAGGAAAATTGAAGTACCTATCGGCAGATTGCATATGGCTTCTTCCACAAAGCGGATTACAGCTGGACTTTCAATAAAATGACAGTCATCAAAAACAATAATGCGGCGTTTTTTATCGGCACTGTCGCGTATAATGCTAAGATACTGTTTTAATTTTTCTTTGGTATCGGGAAAGCCTAGTTTTTTTATTGATGCGGCAAACGGCGCATTATTTACAAGAGTCATGCTATGCGAAAAATTTTCCCAAAAGCGCGCGCCGACATTATCACGTTCGGAGAGCTGAACCCAAACAGTAGATGTTTTATATTTTTGCACAAAATCATGCACTGCAGTTGTTTTCCCGTAACCGGCTCCGGCGCATATGATTACTATGGGATGTTTCATAGCTTCCGTAAAAACCTGGTTTAATCTGGAACGTTTAAAATGAAAACCGGCGCCAGGAATATTACGCAGTGTTTGTAAGGCCTGAGGCATTCTTAAGCACAACTCCCTTAATATGTAAATTTTAATACGAAAGTTTACTGGAGTAATCGTAACTAACCAATTTTTTTTTGTCAATAAAAAATTAATAATAATTTTTGTATAATAACGCTTATATTGACAATATACTTTTTGTACTATAAAATTTATTTATTGCCGATATTAATTTTTTTGGGGAATAAGATTAAATAAACGCATATTTTTTAAAATTAACTGTAATTACGGCGGATTGTCCGGAAAATTCCGTAAAAGCGCGTTTAAAATATTAATTATCCGGCAATGGAATAAATTAAAATGGAAGTATTGCAAAGAATTTACTCATGGATGCCGCATCTTTTAAGCGGCGCATGGATTACCGTATCGCTGACAGTGTTGTCTGTGAGCGCAGGATTTATTTTCGGCATTTTTCTTGCTATTGGAAAAATATCTAAAAATGTTTTAATAAGTAAAATTTGCAGCGCATATATTTTTATTTTCCGGGGCACTCCTCTTTTAATGCAGCTCTTCTTTATTTACTATGCGCTGCCGAAGATAATTCCGGTTTTTACAATTAACAGCCGATTTCTTGCGGCATTTACCGCTTTTTCCCTGAACTGCGCCGCTTACTGCGCAGAAATAATAAGAGCTGCAATTCAAAGTATAGATAAAGAGCAGTATGATGCAGGGCGCGTTCTTGGGCTAAGCAGAATGCAAACCATGCTGCATGTGATTTTCCCGCAGGCAATAAAGCGTCTGATCCCTCCAATCGGCAACGAGTTCATCATGATGCTAAAGGATGTTTCCCTTGTTTCCATGATTGCCTTAGTTGACATTACAAGGGCAATGAGGAGCATAGAAAACTCTACCGGGTCTGCTCTTGTTTATATTCCTGCGCTGATTCTATATCTGATTATTACTGCCATTTTTACTTATATTTTCCGCAAGCTGGAAAAAAAATATTCACAAGGTCTGTGATAAAATGTATCAGTCAAGCGGTTGCGGAACGCACACCTGCCCGTAATAAAGTTCTTTGGGCTGCACTTTTATTTTTAATTTTTTTTCCATCAATGCAAGAAGGCGCATCTGTGTTTCATCTCCAATTGTGATCATTACGCCGCGCTTGCCGGCCCGTCCTGTGCGTCCGCAGCGGTGGATGTAGACCTCGGTGTCGGAAGGTACATCAAGGGCAATGACATGAGTGATATCAGGAATGTCAAGGCCGCGCCCTGCAAGATCAGTGGAGACAAGCGTTTCAATGCTGCCCTGCCGGAATGAATCCAGCGCGGCCTTGCGCTCCGCGCCCGGGATTGCCTTTTTGCCGGCTTTCCCAAAAAGGCCGGCCGCTTTCACCTGATGGTGCTGAAGGTGCGCAAGAACAAAGGATGCTTCATCGCCTCTGCTTGTAAAAACAAGAGCTTTAATACGCTTTTTTTTGGTTTTAAGCGCGGCCAGAAGCGAACGCAATGTTTGATCCTTACGTCTTTTCTCGCTGAAAATCGCCCAGTGTTCAATTTTATCCCGCAGGATTTCGTTATCTTCGGATTCTACAAATTCGATTTTCAGCTGTTCGCGGCCGCCAAGAATAGAAAGAAGTTTTTCCCTGCATTTTTTATTCATGGTCGCAGAGCATGCTGCGATGAGAGGAATATTACCGTTTCCTTTTATGCTGCGGCGGATTATACTGCACAACTGGCTTGTATCATCTGTCATTTCATCGCTTGCAAGACGATCGGCTTCGTCTAAAACAAGATAACGCAGGCTGTTAAATTTAATAATTCTCTTTTTTGCAAGGACAAGCAGCCTGTTTGGATTGCCGACTGCAATGTCAGGTTTATTTTTTCTTAAGTTATCAATCTGACGTTCAAGATTCACGCTGCCGATTAATAAAGATGTGCGAATATCAGTTTCTTTTAACAAAAAATCAAGCTCATTTTTTATTTGTGTGCATAACTCCAGAGTAGGCGCTATTATTAAAAACTTGATTTTATTTTCACTATGTTCTGCAGCCTGCACTTGGCGGTTATCTAATAACTTTCCAAGAAGCGGCAGGAGATAGGCAAAGGTTTTGCCGGTACCTGTTGCGGATGTAAAAAAAACACTTTCATTTGCAGCAAGACGTGCAATTACCTTGCGTTGAATATCGGTTGCTTCTTTTATATTCCGCTCTTCCAGCTGTTTTACAAAACCTGGCTGCACGCCCAGTTTAAGAAATTCATTATCTGCCAAAATTACACTACCGTTTTCGATATTCTTCGTATACTTCAAGCATACTGTTAATAAAATTATCAACTGAGTACTTCTGCGATATTTCCACAGAGCGCCAGCCCATCCGTTTTTTTTCTTCCTTGTTATTCAGGATATTAATTGCTTTTTCCCAGATCAGCTTGTCATCTTCCAGCGCCCATCCGTTTTCGCCGTTTAATACCATTCCCATAATACTTATATCCGCAGCGGCAATAATCGGAAGCCCGGAAGCCATTGCCTCAATAAAAGTTACCGGATGAACTTCGGTGCGGGAAGCGCTTATAAATATATCCGCCGCTTTATAAACAAGGCGTATTTCATCCGGCCAGCGCAGATACCCTGTAAATACAACTGAATCTCCAAGTTTTAATTCGTAACAATACTCCTGCAGGGATTTTTTGTCAGGGCCGTCTCCGACAAGCATAAGTTTTACCTTTTTTCTGCGTGATCTTATCTCATTGAAATTTTCCAGCAGGGTTTCAATATTTTTCTCGCCTCCAAGACGCCCTACGAAAACAATCAATTCATCGTCATCTGCAATATTATATTTTCTGCGCAGCTGCAGCGTGTCATTGCTTATGGTTTCGGAGTTTTCATAAAACAGGGAAAGATCGATTCCGTTCGGAACAACATGTACAGGCGGCGTATATCTGATCTCTTCAAGAAAAATTTTATTTTTAATTGAAGGTACTATTACGCATTTCTGGCTGCGCAGTATTCTGCGCAGATAGGGGCCAAGATTTTTTTTCAGGTAGATATCCATCGGGAACGGCACATAATCAAGATAATCCCTGTAAAATGTATGAAGTGTGTGAACAGACGGAATCTTCAATTTGCGGCTGACTATGCGTGAGGCAAGATACAGACTGAACTCTGTGTGTGCGTGAATTATATCGATATTAAGAGCGCGGACTTTTTTTATCATCTGCTCTGCAAGAAAAACCCCAATGCGATGCTGCGGTTCATGAGGAAACTGGAATGAACTTGTTCTTATGACATTTTCTTCTTCAATTGCTTTGGGATGCTGGACAGTAAAAACATAAACATTATGCCCGCGGTTTCTCAATTCTGTTTTAAGCGATCTTACCACTGTAACTACGCCGTTAACCTGAGGGGTATAACAATCAGTGAAAATTGCGATATTCATAATTTCATATTACTATATAAGACTTTTTCGGGCAAGCAGCTTTAATTTTAGGATTTTTTTCCGTCAATTTTTTTTATCAGGAGTTTGTTTATGCGGTTACCGTCTTTCTCCGTTACCTTGAATAAATAACCCTGATACTCAAAGCTGTCACCGACGCGGGGAAGTTCTCCGGCCAAGTGCAAAATAAGACCTGCAAGAGTGTGAAAATCGCCTTCTTCGCCAAGGCCTGTAAGGGACAGCGCTTTTACAGCATCATCAATGTTAAGAGTTCCGTCGGCAAGCCATGCCCCGTCTTCCTGGCGGATTAAAGGCTCTTCACTTGCGGCGGATGCGGAAAACTCACCGACAATTTCTTCTACAAGCGCTGTAATGGAAATTATGCCGGCAAGCCCGCCGTATTCATCCATTACAAATAAAAAATCGGATTGTCCCTGTTTAAAAGATTCAAAAGCTTTGATTGCGGGCATTGTTTCCGGAACAAACTGCGCTTTTTTCATAATTGCACGTAACCACTTGTTCGCTTTTAAAACTCCGCCTGCAGTTTCTTCCGGCGTTATGTGATGTTCCAGGATAATGTCTTCCAGAAAAACTGCGCCGACAATTTCATCAGGGCTTGCGTTTACAACAGGAAAACAGCGCTGCTTGCGGTATTCAATTGCTTTTTTCCGGACTTCTTCGCAAGTGTCATTAATATCCAGCCATTGAATTTCTGAACGGTGAGTCATGAATGCGGCAACAGAGCGGTCTCCAAGATAGAAGACGCCTTCGACCATGGTTCGTTCCTTGCTCTCTACAATGCCGGATTTTTCGCCTTCCATTAAAGTATTGCGCAGCTCATCCTGAAGCTCTTCTTCCGTTATGCTGTTATCTGTAATTTCCGGGCGGAAAACTCTGCTGAAAAAAGATGCGAATTTTATTACAGGCAGGGTGAAAGGAATCACCGGAACTGAAAGAATCTTCATTACCGGAAGAAGAAAAGAGGCGATTTTTTCAGGCTTTGTCCGGGAAAGCATTCTTGGAAGAGCGTCGCTGAAAAGCGTGATCATAATGCCTGTAATCAGAACATACAATGCAATGAACGCAGCCAAAACAGAATAACTATCCCTGAAATTATTAAGAAGAAACAAAGAGATTGTATAAATACCTGCGAAGAACGATGCAAGTATCCTTAATATATTTATCCATAAACGGCAGGCTAAAGATAAATTATTGGAATTCTCCAGAATATCAAGAACAGCTTTATAATGTGCGCCCCGTTCCTTTTCCAGGCGCGATTTTCTGCAAAACGCAAGAGCGTAATCGAAAAGAGAAAAAACACCGCTTAATAATATCATTGCCAGCGAGTAAAATATTAATGCTGTAAAGTGAGAATCCATGTCAGGTATCGATCTCCGTACGGTTAAGAGGCCGTACAATCGTAAGATTATTTGGGGAAGTCTGCATCATTTTTATTTTTCCGTCCGGGGTATATTCACCAAAAACCTGAACAACAGGGAAGCGCGGGTTTTCCGGATTTACATCCACAACCTGGCCCTTCTTCCCGTTTGATAATAGTACGTAAAGCCCGATTGGGTAAATCGAAAGCGAAAGGACAAGCGCCCGGACAATTGTCTCATCGTACTGCTTGCCTTCATTCTTTAAAAGTTCCAGCATCCCTGTGTAACCGTCTTTGGCTTCTTTATGCGGACGCTTTGAACTTAGCGCTTCGTACGAACAGGCCACGGCTATTATTTTTGCATACAGGCTGATTTTTTCGCCGGGCAGCCGGCGCGGATAGCCGGTTCCGTTTTCGCGTTCATGGTGTTCAAGAGCTGAAAGGCATATGGGAAGCGGAAAGTTAAACGCCTTAAGCATGCTGTAGCCAAGCACAGGATGGGAGATAATCGCCTTTTGCTCCTGAGCGGTCAGAGGCCTCTGGCTCAGATAAATCTGCGACGGCAGTTTTAACATTCCTATTTCGTGCATAAGAGCAGAAACTCCCAGCTCGATTAAACGGTGATTCGGCAGTTTCAAATATGTTCCGATAATTATCGATATAATCGTAGAACGCACAGAATGGGTAGCAAGATAATTTTTATCGGGAGCAGGTTCAATGTTCCTTAAAACTCTCATAAGGAAGCGGCGATCTTCTTTTATATATTCGATCATATCCTTGATTTTATCGGTTACTGCTTTTTCGCTGAGCTCATCTGATACTGTTGCCCTGACAAACATATTTTCTACAAAGAAAAGAAAAGCTGTATAAAAATCCTCTGCCTTTTTAAGTTTTTCGCTGTCTGACTGCTGAGAAAGCCCCACCGATGTGTCTGCAGGGCCGCTCATTGTTGAAGCGCTGGCTGTTGAGGTATATTCCCTGTTTGATTCACCTTCGCTGTATATTGTTTTTATGCTCCATCTGTCCAGAGCTTGTTTTAGTTCATCTGTAAACGGCATTTCCGGAGCTGTAAGGATAAAAGACTGGTCAAGATATGTATTTTTTGTAAAATAGCTGTTGGGTTGAATATTTGTTAACAGATAATTATTCACTGCATAACCCCGTCATTGACGTAATAGTTTCTATCTCTTATGATTCCATCTAGAGACATTTTTTGCCGCAAAAACGGTGTAAAAAAGCGCGGCGGGCGGCAATAAAACAGCGCTTATTTCAATTATAGGAGCGTTTCTGTTGAAATTCAAATACCTGATAATTGCATTTAGTATTATAATCATTTTTATTATTTTGGTCACTGCCCTTATGCCGCTGATGCTTTCGCCGCAAAGAGGCGAAGGTTTTGCCCTGTTGTTTACGGAAAATTTCCGGTATATCACCTTGCCGCTTCTGATCTTTATGGCTCTGCTTCTTGTCTGCATGGGTATATTCTTCCTTTTTAATTATCGGCTTCTTTCGCTGCTGGAACGGGAAGATTGGCCTGCCTTGGCGTATTATCTGGAGCAAAAGATCTTTGTAAAAAGAAGGTACAGTAACAGAAATGTGCGGCTTTTGGCCAGTTCCTACCTTGTTATTTCAGATTATCAATCTGTTTTAAAACTGGAAAGCAAAGTGATGCTTAAAAAACCCTCTGTAGTGTCAAAAAATGTTTTAATTTTTGGAGCAGCAAGGGTATTAAACGGCAAGCATGAGGAAGCGGCAGCTTTTTTCAGGCAGCATATGGAAAAGTGCAGAGTAAAAGATAAGCAGTGGGTGCGCTGGTTTTTGGGTTTTTCGGATTTGCTGGCAGGGTCTTTTAACAAGGCCGAACCTGTATTTTCCTCCTTGGCGGCAGCTTCCAGCGATGCTCTTATATCCGGTCTTTCATCTTATTTCCTGCATGCCTCCATTTTCAAATATTCCCTGAACCCCCAGGTTTGTTCTGTTAATGCAGAAAACGGCCGGCAGCGTGTTGTAAAGGCAATCAGGAATATCAATAACTGGAAAAAAGAAGCTGATAAAATGGCATCGGATATTCATATCGCCATTATAAGAAAATATATTGATGAAGCAGGGGAATGGCTGTTTTGAAAAGTATCGGGAAATCATCAAAGCTGGACAATGTTTGCTATGACATAAGAGGGCCTGTTTTAAAGGAAGCAAAGAAGCTTGAAGAAGAAGGTTATAAGGTCATAAAGCTTAATATAGGCAGTCCTGCCGCATTTGGATTAAACGCGCCCGATGAAATTGTCCGCGATATAATTATCAATTTGCCTAACGCTCAGGCCTACGGAGACTCCCGCGGACTTTTTGCCGCAAGAAAGGCTGTCATGCAGGACTTCCAGTCCAAGGGAGTTATGGACGTCGGGATCGATGATATTTTTATCGGCAATGGAGTGAGCGAACTAATATCGATGTCAATGCAGGCCTTGCTGGACAGCGCAGATGAGGTACTTATCCCAATGCCGGGTTACCCGCTTTGGACAGCAGCCGTAACTCTTGCAGGCGGCAAGGCGGTTCACTATGTTTGCGATGAGGCTCAGGACTGGAACCCGGATCTGAATGACATCAAGGCAAAAATAACTAAAAGGACAAAGGCGATTGTTGTAATTAATCCCAATAATCCGACAGGCGCCGTTTATGAACGTTCCGTACTTGAAGGAATTGCCCAAATTGCAAGAGAGAATGAACTTATAATTTATGCTGATGAAATATACAGCCGTATCACATACGATGGAGCATTGTATATACCAATGGCTTCAATCGCTCCGGATCTTCTTACAATCAGTTTTGACGGGCTTTCCAAAACATGGCGCGCTGCCGGTTTCCGTTCAGGCTGGATGGTTCTTTCGGGCAGCAAGAAAACAGCGGCAGATTATATTGATGGGCTTGATATGCTTGCCAATATGCGTCTGTGCCCTAACATGCCTTCCCAGATGGGCATTCAAACTGCTCTTGGCGGTTATCAGAGTATCAGGGATTTAATTGTTCCGGGCGGCCGGCTTCTGGAACAGAGAAATACAGCAGTCGATTATATCAATAATATCCCGGGCCTTTCTCTTGTTACGCCCAAAGGCGCGCTTTACTGTTTCCCGAAAGTTGATGTAAAACGTTTTAATATTGCAGATGACGAAAAACTTATGCTGGATATTTTGCGCGAGCAGCGCCTGCTGCTGGTTCAGGGTACAGGCTTCCACTTGAAGCAGCCTGATCATTTCCGCATTGTCTTCCTGCCTGATAAGGACACTCTTTCAGAGGCTATGCGAAGGCTGGGAACTTTTTTTGAAAATTACAGGCAGAGTTAATAGGCATCAGGGAGCGAAAAGGTCATCGTATCTTCCGCCCATATTCCAGTGGGTAAAGCCGCCTAATCCCGCCTCGCGGACACCTTCAATCTGGCGCCGGACATAATTGTGATTATAATATTGCCTGTCATAAGATACGTTTAAACGGAAAGCCTGAGTCCAGGGACGTACAATCACCTGACCGCGTGCTATGCGATCATTGCGTAATGTTCCTATGTAATAAATACGCCAGGGGCGCAGCTCCGGCGGATGCTGTGCAAGAAAATATTGTTCAAAGTGACTTGGGTAGTACATTGGACAGATCACATCTACAAGTGGAGCTAAAAGCTCAACTTCCTGGCCTGTGCGCGCGCCTGTACGGTACCAGCCATTAGCGCCGTATATATCAATTGAGATTGGCGCTTTTACCCTGGAGCGGACATGCAGTAAAAAAGAGTGTATGGCGCTTTCCATATCCATGCCGCTGTCACGCCAGCGGTAACGGGCATCGGCAAGATTGTCACCATCGGTAGGGAAGCGTATGTAGTCATATTGAATTTCGTCGATGCCCCGTTCGTGGAGTTCCACGGAAATATTGGCAATGTAATCCCATACTTCTTCTGAGTAAGGGTCTACCCAGCGCTCCTGACCAAATCCTACCCAGGGTATTCCATTCCTGTCCCACACAGCGTATTTAAAATTTTCCCTTGCATATAATTCCCTGTCTTTAAAAACCACAACCCGGGCAACTACATAAACACCCAGCTTTTTCATTTCTTCCATGAATGGTTCGATATCAAGAGGACTGAAAACTCTTCCTTTGGCAGTTATTGCGGGATTTCTAGGGTTGAACCTGAGCCTTCCTTCTTCATCCTTCATATCGATGACGACCATGTTCAAGCTGGCTCTTCTGATTACATCCAGGTAAGGCTGAAGGCTGCGGCTGTTAGCTGCATGATGAACAGGTAAAAAGATTCCTTCCTTGTTAGCTGCTATATTGCCGGAGTGATCCTGCGGCTCATCAAGCAGCCAAAGCTCGCTTAGTTGAATTCTTGGCATGGAATTTATCACTATGCAGTTTGGTTTATTATTCGCAGGTATAGCGCGGATAATCTCTGTAATTTCCGGATGAAGACGTGTATTATTGCTGGAAAAATCCAGATGCGCTACTGTCCCTTCGCGTAAAAAATACAGTCCGTTTTCTTCAGGGTAGAGTGAATCTACTGTTCCAAAAGGAGTGTTATCCATCCATAAGAGATCAAACTTTTTTTGCTCCCAGTCCATTTTATAAATACGGTGCCTGAATGTTTGTGAAACATAAATCTCCGGGGCTCCTGCCTCGTTTAGAATAATGGCAATATCAGAGACTTCATCGGGGTTATTGGTGGTCTCAAGTTTTTCAAGGCCGTCCGCCATATATGTCCATTTTGAACCTGGAATATCCGGATGGATATAATGTATACCGTAAATACTATGTGAGAAAAACACTGTCAATTCCGGCATAAAGGCCGACGCAACAGCTTTAATTCCATTTGAACGGTATGGAATTGCGCCAAGATCAACCCATGAAAGCCCTTGATTGCGGCTTAAATAAACCCTGTCTTTGGTATTGCAGACGAATATATTCGGGTTAGCCGGATTTATTTTGATATCTTTTATTTCCTGAACGGTATGCAAAAAGGATTTTTGCCCCTCTTCATATAATTTTATTACTTTTTCGGGTATTCCCTGGGTGCGTTTTTCCCAGCTTTGGCTCTCATTTATATTATTTGATAAAAATATCCCCTCACTGGTTAAAATTACCCATTTATCTTCCTCGTTAGGGACGGAAAGTATTTTTTTAACCGATCCGCCTGTCCATGAAACCGCTGATTTCCCTTTAGAATCAATGATAAAAAGCCCTTCTTTTGTGCCGGCGTACATTAAAAGGCTTTTTTCCTCCGCCGGTTCTTCGCTTCTTTCGACATTAGTCATCGTACACATGGAAAATGAAAGCATTACAAGGCAAACACAGAAAAACACGTAATTTAACTTAAATTTGGAAAATGTCATAATATTATCCTAGCAAAGAAACATAAATATTGAAATACATAAATTATTAAATAATATTATTTATCCGTTAAAGTCCCGTATTAAAATGACCGATAATGTAATACCGGGAGGGAACTTGCAACGAGCCCACAGGGTGAGTTTCCAGCTCTTGCCTCTCATTATACAGACGGTGTGCATAGGGTTAATAGCCCTGACGTCCAGGCACATCGTCTTTTTTTTTGTAAATGTATGCCTGAAAAGTTTAGCCGCAAACCAATTGTTGACAAAAATTAAATACCGGCGTATCCTGAACTCATAAAATAACCCTCTGACCGTTTGAAATGGTCAGAAAAGTAATGGGAGGCCAGCGTATGGCAAAAGTTGAAATGAAGAGCATTTCAAAGGTGTATGATGGCGGAGTCCGCGCTGTGGACAATGCCAACATCGTAGTCGAGGACAAGGAATTTGTCGTTTTGGTAGGACCCTCTGGTTGCGGAAAATCCACAACTCTCAGAATGGTCGCAGGTCTTGAGGATATCACTGAAGGTGAACTCCTTATTGACGGTGAAAAAATGAACGATGTTCCGCCGAAGGACAGGAATATCGCCATGGTATTCCAGAACTACGCCCTCTATCCTCATATGTCAGTTTATGAAAACATGGCATTCGGTCTTAGAATCAAGAAAGTACCCAAAGCGGAAATTGACAAACGTGTTAATGAGGCTGCCCGTATTCTTGATATCGAAAAGTTCCTTGATCGCAAACCCAAGGCCCTTTCCGGCGGTCAGAGACAGCGTGTTGCGGTAGGCCGCGCCATTGTCCGTAACCCGAAGGTCTTCCTTTTTGACGAGCCCCTCTCCAACCTGGACGCTAAATTGCGCGTACAGATGAGGGCGGAACTTTCAGATCTTCACCTTCGTTTGAACGCAACAATGATTTATGTTACACACGACCAGGTCGAAGCTATGACCATGGCGAATAAAATCGTTGTTATGAAAGACGGCAAGGTTCAGCAGATTGGAGCTCCTTTGTACCTTTATAACTGGCCGGTCAACAAATTTGTTGCAGGCTTTATTGGTTCGCCGCCAATGAACTTCCTTAACGTAAGAGTAAGGGAAGACGGCAATTCCATTATGCTGGATGAAGGTTCATTCAAACTCAAGGCGGATTCTTCGCATAATGAGTTCCTTAAAAGTTATATCGGCAAGGAAGTATTCTTTGGTATACGCCCTGAAGATTTGATGTATTCAGAAAAAGATGCTGCCAACAGCATGACTGTAAAGGTAACTGTAGTTGAGCCCCTCGGCGCAGATATCCATCTGTGGCTGACAACGGAAAAACAGCCTCTTGTTGCACGCACCGAACCTAATCACACATTTAAAGTCGGCGATACTGCCATCTTTATTCCCAGAATGGAAAAAGCGCGCTATTTCGACAAAGATACTGAACTTGCGATTATTCCTTCTCCGGATCTATAGTCCAACAATTAGGGGTTAGCAGTAAATATACTAACCCCTGATTTTTATTCTACTTAATTGTCTTTTTAAAACCTTCAGAAAGATTATTTTCCCCGATGCTTCTTATGATTCCTCCGCCTTGGTTGCGGTATTTTCCGGGGCTGATTCCTGTATAGGCCTTGAATATTTTTGAAAACCAGCTTTGATCCTCAAAACAGCAGCAGGAGGCAATCTCGCTAAGAGACATTTCAGTTTCCAATAGAAGGCGGCTTGCTTTTTCCACTCTTAACCGGTTTAGATATTTTGAAAGGTTTTCACCCATTTCTTCCTTAAAGATGGTGCTGAAATAAGGAGGGGAGAGTCCTGCCACAGCGGATATTTCTTTTAAGCTGATTTTCCTTGTAAAGTTTTCTAATATAAAAGTTTCCGCTTTACGCAGAGCTGCAGCATGAGGGATTCCCTTAAAGGAAGAAATATTGCCCGCTACGCGATCTACAATGTGGTATAAAATATCGGTAATGTCTTCAATTGTTTTAGCTTCCTGAATCACTCTTAAGTTCTGGCTGTTAACTCCCATAGAAGTTGAGCTGCTTTGGACAGGGCTTATCTCTACTCTGGAAATTAATACGACCAGTTCAATTGCGCGTAATTGCACATATTTAAATTGCCCGGGATTTGTAAAAAACATCATTGCCAGCAGTTCATTCAGCGCCTTTTTTGTTTCGCCATGATCGCCTTTGCGCAGGGTTGCCAAAAGTGTTTTTTCTTTTTCCAGCGGATAACCGAGTTTATCGGAATTAACAGGGTATTGCAGCTTCAATTCTTCGATAATTTTTGATATAGACTCTTGCTGCTGGGCTCTTCGTTTGATCATTGCATGATATTCTTCACTGCCAGTATTAAGAGAATCCGCGCATAACTGCATCATTTCCGCCAGAGACTGGACTTTCTCCCTGTCTGCCTCAGGAAGAGAATTGATACGTTCTTTTAATTCTTCATTCGATATTTCACTATTGCACATAACGATAGTATCATTTGCATTAAAAAAAATGTCAACTGCTTTCTGCTTATCTGTTAAAAAACCTGATCCCCTGATAGCTCCTGAAAATGAGCCTTCAGTGTAAATCGGGCATGTCCAGAAAAGCAATCCAAGGCTGCAATTATAAACATGACAGCCGCCTTTTTTGCCTGCTTCCTTTATAGCATTTACATGCATTTCATGACAGGGATAGGTTTCCTGCTTATTATCCGGAGAACCGGATTTATTGCAGTAAGGGCATATTATTTTTTCCGGAGCGAGCTCTGCGCCGCAGCGGACAGGGAATGAAGGATTGCAAGAGCTGTCATAAATACAGATACAGCTTCCTGTGGCTTGGTTGTAATCCGACATGATTTTTGCAGCCTTTTCCAGCAATGTTTCATTGTCCGGCCATTGCCCTGATTTGTTAGCAGCCATGATAATTTTATTTTCATTCATATTAGCCCCCATTTATTTCCTGTTTTATACTAAATATTACTAACGGCATATATGCCGCCGGTTGCTGTGTCATCGGTATGAATGCCGAGTTCCCGGTATTTACCCGGAGTGAAACCTTTATTATTTTTGAATATTTTTGAGAACCAGCTTTGATCCTCAAATCCGCACACCCTTGCAACTTCGCTTATCGGCGTATTTGTTGTCACAAGCATTGCAGCCGCCTTTTCAACTCTTAATTTGTTAAGGTAATTTGAAAGATTTTCACCCATTTCCTCCTTAAAGACTGTGCTGAAATACGGCGCTGAAAGCCCGGATGCGCCTGCAATTTCTCTAAGACTTAATTTCCTTGTATAATTTTCCCAGATATAACGTTCTGCTTTTCTGAGCGCCGAAAAATGCCGTACCCCATGGAATGAAAAAATCAGGCCCGACATCCGGTCTGTTATTGAACTTAAAATATCCGTTATTTCTTTGAAATTACGGCTTTCTTCAATCTTTTTTATGCACCGGTTTGCAGCGTCTAAGGCGGTGTTGTCAATTATATCTTTTGGATCTGCAACTGCCCTTGACAGAAGCACGGCAAGCTCAAGCGCCTTCAGCTGAAAAACCTGAAAATTATTATTTGCCTTTGCGTAATGTATTTTTAAGAGTTTTAAAAGAATTTTATGGCCTTCGATATTATCTCCGCGGCGCAGGCTTGCAAGAAGCATCCTCTCCATATCAAGCGCGGATATGTCGGCGGGGTTTATATTTTCCGCAGCTGCTTTGCATTTCTGTTCTTCTGTCTGGAAGGCATCAGTTGTTTTTTTTGGATTTTTTGAAGCTTCTCTTAGGGATACAGGCCTGCTGATTTTCTCTTCATCAATGCAGGAAACTCCGCTTTTAGTTTTTTTTCTGATAAAATTTGTTCCTGATATTTTATCTGCACATAACAGCATTATCTGCGCCAAAGCTTTTACCCTGTTGATGTTTTTTTCAGAGCTCTTCACTCCGCCGGAAAAAAGTGCTCCTGCGAATCGTTCGCCTGCGTAAAACGGGCTTGTCCAAAAAGCCAGGTTCTTACGGCAAAGGTAAATGTATGAACCGCCAAGTTCCCTGGCCTTGTTTGCAGCTTCTATGTGAAGATACTCGCATTTTCTGTGATCGCACTGCCTGCAGATGGAGTTTAAATCATTAATACATGAGTCCGGTTCTATTATAAAAGCAGTGCAGTTTGAAGCCGTTTCATATTGTTTTGCAATTCTGGCGGCTTTTAACATCAATGGTTCCAGTTCCCTTCGTTGTATAATGCTTGACTTCGGCATTGTTGTCTCCTTAATTATTTAATCTAAGAAAAGTCAGCGGAACAAAATACACCCTATTTGAAGAAAATATCAGTTCAAAAAACACTACAAAAACACGAAAAAAATAATCATTAAACCTAAAAAACCGCTTGTATGCCGGCGGTAGAATTTATGGAACCAAAAATCTATACTTTTGATCTATGGTCTGTAAAGAAGAAATAAACACAGTTCTTGATAAAATGATTCTTTCCGCTTCCGGCTGGCGCGGAGTATTTTCTTTGCACGGCGGTGAAGAAAGCTCATCGGAACATATCAGTGCAGCTTGCAGTATCATTTGCGGGGCTGCGGCGCTTGCCTTTGCTGATTATCTGCGTAATGGCCTTAATGTAAAAAGTCCAATTGTTCTTCTTGGCACTGATACAAGGCCGACAGGAAAGGCAATTGCAGATGCAATGATACCTGTTCTGTTATCTGAAGACTGCAAGGTTTATTATGCAGGTGTGACTGCTGCGCCGGAAATTATGGCCTGGGCAAGATGCAAGAAAAATCCCTGTCCGTCAGGTTTTATTTATATTTCTGCAAGCCATAATCCCATTGGTCATAACGGTTTTAAATTCGGCCTTACAGACGGCGGTGTCTTGCCGGCGGATGAGGCAAATAAACTTATTGCCGGTTTCCGCGCATTAATACAGAACGATAACTGCCTTGCAAATATAGAAGCCATTGTTTCCAGGACCGGCGATAAAAGTTCTGCGGATGTTTATACAAAAATTGATAATGCAAAAGCTGAAGCCCGGAAAGCTTACTATGACTTTTGCATTGATGTTATATACGGAACCCAAAAAGACGCAACAGCCGCTGCAATGAAGAAGGGCCTTGATGAAAAACCCCTTGGCATAGTTTGTGATTTTAACGGCAGCGCGCGGACAGTCTCTATAGACAAGGATTTTTTACTGGCTCATGGCTTTAAATTTGAATATATAAATGATAAACCGGGGCAGATTGCCCACCGTATTGTACCGGAAGGCGAATCCCTTGAGCCATGCTGCAAACTGCTTGAAGATGCTCATGCGCGCGATGCCTCATTCGTTTTGGGTTATGTTCCGGATTGCGACGGTGACAGAGGTAACCTTGTTATATGGGATGACTCTGCAGACAGAGCGCGCGCACTTGAGGCGCAGGAAGTTTTTGCCCTTGCCTGTACTGCAGAACTTTCACATCTCTTGTGGACAGGAGAGCTGTCTTATGATGATGATGGCAGAACTCTTAAAAAAGCTGCAATTGCCGTAAATGATCCTACTTCGATGCGGATAGACAGAATTGCAGAATATTTGGGTGTTTCCGTTTTCCGCGCTGAAGTAGGAGAAGCAAATGTTGTTTCCCTTGCGCGTAAACTGCGTGAAGAAGGATACCTTGTGCGCATACTGGGAGAAGGTTCGGCAGGCGGTAATATCACGCATCCGTCCGCTGTCAGGGATCCAATAAATACTGTCCTTGCAATTGCAAAAATGCTTTTGATTCGTTCATCCGGCGCCAAACCAGGCCTTTTTGAAATTTGGCGAAGATGCGCCGGAAAAGAAAAAAATCCTCTTTCTGCAAAACTCAAGAATACGGAAAATGAAAAGAGCGGTTTTACAATTGCCGGTATAATCGAGAGCCTGCCGGCGTTTTCGTCCACTCCCGCTTACAATAATGACGCCATAATGCACATAATTACGCAGGATCATGCTATACTTAAAGAGCGTTATCAGGATGTTTTTCTGCGGGAGTGGGAAGAGCGCAAAAATGATCTGGAAACACGTTTTGGCATACATAGCTGGGAAGCCATTGCGTATAACGGAACGGCGGAAAGACGCGGCCTGAAGCGCTTCGGAGAATCCGGCAGGGGAGGTTTAAAGGTTCTTTTTTTTGACAGTAAAAAAAGGGAGATTGCATATATATGGATGAGGGGTTCTGCCACTGAACCTGTTTTCAGGATTATGGCAGATGTTGAAGGTGCAGAAACATGGGCGCAGAAAGATTTACTTGAATGGCAGCGCTCCATGATAATAAAGGCAGACAGGAGTTAAATTATGGGTGTAAGGGGCGAAGTATTCTCAAACAAAGTTATATTACCGAACAGGACATATTTCTTTAATGTTAAGGAAAACCGCGTTGGAGATCTTTATCTTAACATTGTAGAGAGCAAGGGCCGTGACAATGGCGGCTTTGATCGTCAATCGGTTATTTTGTTCGCGGATGATTTGCAGGAATTTCTAAAAGGCTTTGACGAATCCCTGCGGGTAATGGAAAAGTCAATGCGTGAAAAGCGGACATCATCGCCGCGCAGCAAAAGGGACAATTCAAACAGTGATGAGAGACCCCCGCGCTCAGACAGACCTTCGCGTTCAGACAGGCCGGCGCGCGCATTTAAAAGTGACGAAAGACCTTCGCGCCGTGAAGAGAGACCTTCACGCACAGACAGACCTTCACGCACAGACAGACCTTCACGCACAGACAGGCCGGCGCGTGCATTTAAAAGCGGTGACAGACCCTCGCGCTCAGACAGACCTTCACGTGATGAGAGACCTGCGCGTTCATTTAAGCGCGATGAAAAACCTGCGCGCTCACGGTATGGCGAACATGGAGAGAGGGGACGTAAAAACGAACGCGGAAGAGATAATGCATCTCAATCGCGGCACAAGTCCGGTAAAAGGGTTGTGGTCAGGAAAAAAGATTAGATCTTCACTTTAAAACTTATTCTCTGTATCGGGGAAGGGCCGTATTCTATGACCGCCTGGCGGTGCGCTTTTGTCGGATATCCCTTATGCTTTTCATAACCGTACTGCGGATAAAGTTTTGCCATTTCGTCCATGTAGTTATCGCGCTCGGTTTTTGCAAGTATGGAAGCTGCCATAACTTCCGGAACCTTTGCATCCGCTTTTATCATTGCAGTGCACATGATGCCAAGGCATGGAGCAAATTTTCCGTCGGCAATGGCTGTGATATTTGCATCAGGCGGCAGAGAGTATTTTTTTAACATGCAGTCAAATGCGCGTTTCATTGCAAGAAGGCTTGCCTGCAGAATATTAATGCTGTCAATTTCCGTGTGCGATGCCCAGCCGATTCCCCAGGCAAGAGCCTCATTGCAAATAATGTGTCTTGCATTGTCCCGATGAGCAGAAGTCATTTTTTTTGAATCATTTAATATGTGCAGCGGAAAATTACTTTTTAGGATAACTGCGGCAGCGCAGACAGGCCCTGCCAATGGCCCCCTTCCGGCTTCATCAATTCCGCAAATAATCATTACAAGTCCGTAATTGCCTGCAATGCTTCTTTCAGGCCGGGATCGCGCGCATAGTAATGTTCATTCAGCTCCTCTTCTGTAAGTCCCACAAGTTCATGGCTCATGTAGTGAATCCATGAGCCTTCATCGTTAAGGGACATATCGTGCCTGCGGCACCAGTAATCAGGCTGATAGGGAAGCTGCTCTTCTTTGTCTGTAAAATATTTGTAATCATGAACAGCAATTTTTAGATCTTTGCGCGGAATTCCCTTTTCAATTATTATTTGAGCAAGGTGATTAATTGTTCTGCCTGTATCAAATATATCATCTACAAGCAGCACTTTATCGCCGACACGCAGATAATCAGGCGAGTATGTCCAGCCGTCAACTTTTACCTTGTCTGCCTTTGCAACATCCGTATAGGAACGGGCGACAACTGCCGCATAATAAACAGGATGCTCTGCCTTACGAACAATTTTAAAATACTCGCTTATAATATTGCCAAGGTAGGCGCCGCCGCGAAGAGACACATATATTACATTGGGTATAAATCCATCGGTATAAATGCGATGCGCAAGTTTAATCGCATTATCCCTTTCTGTGTCGAATTGCAAGAATTCTTTTTTCATTTACTGCCTCCTTTGCATAGCTGTTATAGAACCTTTTGGGCGGAGATTCCCGCTGGTTCGGAAAAACCCGAAAAAGCTGCCGCATAATCCGCCTACAATATGCGCAAAATGTGAAATATTATCCTGGCCTGAACTGTTAATGAACTGCACGCCCATATACAGAATTAACACTATAATAAATGTTAAAGGAATTTCCCCTGTGGAGAAATTTGTAAAAGAAGATAAAAGAATCATCATAAATACAACGCCTGAAGCGCCCAAAAGATAGCTGTTAAATAAAATAACATTTAAAATCCCCGTAACAAGCGCCGTAATGACAATCATTATTAACAATGAAACCGAACCGTAACTTTCTTCAAGCATGGGGCCGATAAGGAGTATCAGCGTAAAATTATTTATAAGATGCGTCCAGTTTGCATGGCCCATAATATGTGTAATTATTGTTATCCAGTTATTAAATTTCCCTGCATGGAAATTATTTCTCCCCGGAACCATGAACCAGAATTCCGTCAGGCCGGGAAATATTGTTTTTGTTAATAACATAATCAACGCGCACAGCAATGTAAATGTTAAAACCGTAGGCGCGTTGTACTTGATTCTCATGTTTTTTCTCTCTTTAGTTAATCATATGCATGTTTTCAGGATATTGATTTAATTTCTATCTCTACAGGACAATGATCCGAGCCGGTGACATCCGGCCTTATAATTGATGATTTTACCTTTGGCAGAAGATCCCTGTCTACGCAGTGATAATCAATTCTCCATCCGATATTTTCTTCGCGCGCCCGGCTTCTGTAAGACCACCAGGAATAATGACCTGTTTCCCCGGGATGAAAATGCCGGAAGGTATCGACATGGCCTGCTGCCAAAAATGAATCCATCCATGCCCGCTCTTCCGGCAGATAACCTGCGCTTTTTTCATTTTGCTTTGGCCGCGCAAGGTCGATAGGAGTATGCGCTACATTATAATCGCCGCATAGCAGAAAATGCCTTCCCTTTTTTACAATTGAATTGCAAAGTTTTAATATGGCGTCATTAAAAGCAAGTTTATAGGAAAGCCGTTTTCCCTCATCCTGTGAATTGGGAAAATATGCCGCTATAAGGGAGAAATCTTTATATTCGGCGATAAGGACCCGCCCTTCTTCGTCAAATTCAGGTATGCCAAGGAAGCGTACATCATCGGGTTTTTTCTTTGTATAAATTGCAACGCCGGAATAGCCTTTCTTTTTGGCGCTTGCCCAGAAGGAAGAATATGATGTTCCAGGCGGATTTATAAATACGGCAGAAAGCTGTCCGGGTTCGGCTTTTGTTTCATTTATGCAAATAATATCTGGGTTCTCTTTTTTTAACCATTCAAAGAAACCCCGCTTTTCTACAGCGCGAATACCGTTAACATTCCATGATATAATCCGCATGAGACATTATAAGTCTTAAATAACTTTTTTTTCAATCCACTTGCCGCTTAACCAGCGTTTTGTAAAAAGAATTCCGCGGGAAAGAAAATCCAGACCCATAGCAATATAAACGGCAACAGGACCAAGGCCGAGTACGAAAGCCATAAAAAAAGCGGCGCATACCCTTACAAGCCACATGGTGCATCCGGCAACAATCATTACATAGCGTGCGTCTCCGGCGGCCTTTAATGCATTCGGAAGCACAAATGAAGGGCACCAGAATAAGGTTGATGTAATACAGTGGACCCTTAAAAACAATTTGCACATTTCACCCGCTTCCGGCGACAGCTGGAATATGCTGACTATCTGATCCATAAATATAAAAATATTTATATTTATAAAAAGATAGGTTAGATAAGAGAGAATCATGATTTTTTTTGTATATCTTTTAACGGCAAGATAGTCGCCTGCGCCTATACATTGCCCGACTACAATCAATAATCCCATGCCGTAACCGCTGCCGGGCATAAAGGCCAATGAATTAATCGTAGCTCCCACTGCGTTAGCTGCAATGGCAGCGGTTCCGAATGCGGTAAATATTCTTGTTACAAGTATTTTTCCTATCTGGAACATGGACGATTCAAGCCCGCTTGGAACGCCGATATTCAAAATGCGTTTTATCATATCAGTTTCCAGTTTTATTTTTGCAAGACCGTGCAGATTGATAATTCTTGCTTTGTCTTTCATCAGCAGATATATCAGCAGGACTGCGACAATAATCCGTCCCAAAAACGCGGAGATGCCGGCTCCTGCTACGCCCATCTTCATTGCATAAATAAACAGGGCATTTGCGCCTATGTTAAAAATATTTAAAAGCACAACAGATCTCATGGGGACTTTTGAATTTCCCATGCTCCGGAATATGGCGGCGGCTGAAGTGTAAAGCGCAAGAAATGGATATGAAAGAGCAATAAAAAGGAAATAAACATCAGCCGAATGCATTACATCATCTGCAATGTCGCCGAAAATGATCTTTAGCATTAAACGGCGCGTAATGATTGTAAATATCATAAGAACTGCGGAAATTACAAGGCTTATGTATACAAGCTGCCTTGCCGAGCAGCAAGCGTTTTTATTATCTTTGCGCCCAAGGTACTGGCTTGCCACTACGGATCCGCCGGTTGCAATGGCATTAAATGCGGTAATAATTAAAAAATTGATTGTTTCAACTAATGAGATGCCGGACATTGCATGTTCGCCTGCGGAGCTTACCATAACCATGGTGACAATGCCGATCAAGACTATAAGAAGCTGTTCAACAATTAACGGCCAGAAAAGAGTGAAAAGTTTTTTATTGTTCCAGTCTGCGGGCGTGAGAGTTACCGGTGTATCAAGCGGAGAGCTGCGTATCGCAGGTTCTACTCCTGTTATTATCTGCTTTGTACTCATGATATGCCTTACTATTTACATGTACACAATTTATGTTATATTTACAAGTATGGCGAGCATATTTGACTATTTATCATGGAGGGGGGATCTTGATTTTAACGTTTCTCCTTTTAATCCCGTTGATAATATTATTTTCTCCCAGCTCTCATACCTTACGCTGGACGGAATTGTTCCAGGTCCTGATGAAAAAGACGGGATCAGTATCGCTCTTGCTGTCAGGGTGTTTAACGAGAAACTCAGCCAGCCGGATTTTAAATTAACGTCAACTTTTAAGGAAGATCCTGATTTAATAAGAGCCCTGGGTGATTCCAGGCGGTTTGGGAACTGTCAGCTTTTTGGTTATGTAAATCATATTGATAATGCCCGGGAAGTTCAATTTTCCGCCTTGTGTATTTCCATAAGCGATGATTACAGCTTTGTCATATTCCGAGGAACGGATTCTTCACTTATAGGATGGAAAGAAGATTTTAACATGTGCTTTAAAGAAGTGATTCCTTCCCAGCTGGAAGCTGTTAAATACCTTGAAATGATGTCTGTTAAAATCAACGGCGATCTTCGTATCGGCGGACATTCCAAGGGAGGAAATTTGGCTATTTACGCCGCATCGCAATGCAGCAAAAAGGTGCAAAAGCGCATAACGGATATTTATAACAATGACGGCCCCGGTTTTCATGAGAAAGTCATATCCAGCCCGGGTTATGCCGCAATTAAGGGCAGAATACATTCATATGTTCCGCAGTCATCGATTATTGGAATGTTTATGGAACACGGGGATGACTTTACTGTCATAAAAAGCAGCGAGAACGGACTTATGCAGCACAGTCTGTATTCGTGGGAAGTGACACGTAACGATATTGTCCGCGCGGAAAAATCCACAGTCAGCAGCCGTTTTATAAATAAGACAATCCGCGAATGGATTAACAATCATGACAAATCGCAGCGTGAAAAATTTATAGAAGCTCTTTATTACATTTTAAATGCGGCGAATGTAAAATCAGTTTCCGATTTGGAGAATTCATGGCTTTCAACTGCAGGCCGCGTCCTGAAATCGCTTAATAATGTGGATGAGACAACCAAAAAATTTATCAGGAAAGCCATGCTGGGACTGTTTCACACTGCAGGAAAAAATATTAATACCCTGCTTGACAGCTAGAAAACCTACATTAACGGCGCAAAAACACGCAGCACATCCTGCGTTATCTTTTGGAAGGCGTTGCGGGCGCAGTCTTTAAGGGTTATTTCCTGCGAAGAGGGTATTGTGCGGATAAAATCATCTTTTATTGAAGCTATTGTCTTGCTTGCATATATAAGCACGCCGCATTCAAAGTGAAGGTACAAACTGCGGAAATCCAGATTTGTTGTGCCGACTGTCGCTATTGTATCATCAGAGATAAATGTTTTTCCGTGGTTAAAACCGGAAGTGTACTCATAGACTTTTACGCCCGCCTGAATCAGCCTGCGGTAATAGGAACGCGATGTAATTGCAACAATCCATTTATCCCAGCGGTGAGGCGTCATAATCCGCACGTCAACGCCGCTTTTTGCAGCCAGTGTCAATGCAGATAACAGATTGTCGTCTACTATTAAGTACGGAGTATTTATAAATACATATTTTTTTGCCCGGCTGATAATCTGGATGTATACATGTTCTCCGACATTTTCTTTATCTATAGGGCTGTCTGCATACGGCTGTACAAAGCCCGCTTCAGGGACGGTCTTTTCTGTGTTATCAGCATGCGGGTAAAATGAAGCATAATCATCTTTCTTTTTAAAACCCAAATTCCACATCTGCAGAAAAATTAATGTTAAAGACCATGCTCCGTCTCCTTCAAGCATTATCGCTGAATCTTTCCAGTGCCCGAAACGTTCTACGGCGTTTATATACTCATCCCCGATATTCAGGCCGCCTGTAAATGCAGTTTTCCCGTCAATCGAAACAATCTTGCGGTGATCGCGGTTATTCTGCAATGAGGAAACAATCGGCCTGAACCTGTTAAAAACAAAACTCTTAATTCCTTTTTCTGTCAGGGTTTTCTGGAAATTCTGAGGCAATGTTAAGAAACAGCCCATGTCATCGTACATTATGCGCACATCAAGTCCCTGGGCTGCTTTTCTTTCCAGTATTGTCAGTATAGAACTGAGCATAAGCCCTTCTTTTATAATGAAAAACTCAAGGAATATATATGTTTTTGCTTTTTCAAGTTCTTCAAGCAGCCTGTAAAAAAAAGATTCACCGGAAGGAAAATATTTCTGCTTTGTATTTCCATAAACAGGGAAGCCCGCATACTCCTGCAGATAATGCGCATGCGTTTTAAATTCGGGATGAGTTTCGACTAACTCATTAAGACGGTTTCCCGGAAGATAAAAAGCCTCCTTGCTGTCGTTGATATTTTTGTGAAGAGCTCTCCTTAGTTTTTTCGGATTGGACAAATAATACAGCATTATATAAAGAATCCCTCCGAAAAAAGGGAATATAAGAATTGTAAAAATCCAGGTTATTTTAAAACCTGCTTTTTCATGTTTGTTGATAATAAATATACAGACAATAATGCTTAGAACAACGAGGATCCAGTATGAATATTCAAGATAAAATCCTGTTCCTGCTATCAGGGAAAAAAACAGGGCAATCTGGGCAAGAAGAGAAACAATTACAAAAACTCTTCTTCTAAAGATGTACTTTAGCCTGTCATACCATCTTTTCTTGATCATTTGTACTATAAATATATAAAGGATTCGGAGAATCTACAAGGTAATTAGTATCTGTTCAAAAAGCCCTTATACAGGCCAAATACCTGCGCCTTGCCGCAAAACATCGATTTCATCTGAACACATATCCAGAATTGTAGAAAAAATTCTCTCCCTTTCTTCTCCGCTGTCAAGGATTAAATCAAGTCCTTCAATTTCTTCAAGTTCCCATCCGCTTTCAAAAAGCTCATCTTCCGGGATGGGAGGAAGCTCAAACTTTTTTCCGTCATGCTCGCCTGCATCTGAATGGCTGAGGGGTTCCCATTCTGCATGTATGGAAGTCATGCTTCTTTTGGCTGTTATGGAATAAAGCGGATGGTTTAAGGTTTCTACAAGCTGTACAGGAACTGGATAGTCAGGGATGCGTACTCCAAGTTCCCGCCTTTTTATATCAAGGAATTTTTCGGTTCCCGACAGGGTTTTTAGGATGAACACATAGGGCCCGGGACACAGGCGGTTTATCAATCTGAAACGGGTATTATCCAGGCTGCATACTTCCCCGAATTGCGAGATTTTTGAACAAAGCAGGGTAAAATGCCTTTCATCTCTTTCGCCTGAAAGCTTTCTTAGTTTCTTTATCGCATCACGCGACTTAATGGAACAAACGATGCTCCAGCTTGTATCTGTAGGCAGCGCAACAAGCGCTCCGTCTTCCAGCATCCGCGCCGCGCGCTTTAACACTCTGTCATCAATATTTGACGGAACAATATACTCAATCATAAGGAAATTCTCTTTTAATTTTCAGGCTGGAGTTGCGGATTTTGGCCATATGAACTATATATTAGGGCACCCATAATAATTTATCCGGAGCTGATTCCTTTAGATAAATATTTTCGTAGCGCCCGGAGTGTTCTGTACTTGTATCTTCCGGAAAATAATTCTGCATGAAAAACCAGAGAACATCACTCATTATATTTGCAGAATCTGTCGGAGCGTAGCGGTACCAGATTTCCTTTTCTTCCAGAATTTTTTTTGTTTTTTCGTTATTTTTACATAATTCCGGATCTGTAATCCGCCGGATTTCGCTTCTTAGTCCGCCGTAAATTGTCTTCCCTACAACAAACAGCCGCAGGCGGTTGCTTTCATCCATCCAGTAGATTTCAAAAATCCCCGCAAGAGCCGGAACCTTGGTGATAATATCATACCGGTCCGCTTTAGAAAGCGCAGACCATTGAACAAAATAATAAATGTCTCCCTGTTTTTCCGTTGCTTTTATACCGCAGTTCATGACTAACTCTACCATAAAGAAATTACAATTACTATGAGTTTTCCTGTAAAAAACGGCTGCTCAAAAGAGATTCTTGTATATAAATAATAATCATTGTATGAAAAACAATACAGTTTAGGGTGATAAATATTCTTATCACTCTTGTGTAATTCGCTGTAATTCCTTATCCAGTAAGGAGTTACATGTAATTGTCATCTGGAATTACAAACTTGGCACACATCTTGCTATGTAATAAACAACATTTCCAGGTATGTTAACACTGGATGGGGAGGGGATTATATGCAAAAGAAGACAACAAGATCAAATGACAACCTGCTTGAAACATATTTCCGGCAGATTAAAGTATTTCCTCTCTTGTCATTTGAAGAAGAGCTGGAATTGTCAAAAAAAGCGCAGGCAGGAGATAACGATGCGCTTCATAAACTTGTAAACTCTAATTTGCGGCTCGTTGTTAAAATAGCAGGGTTATTTGAAGTCCCCGGTATTCCGCTTCTGGATATGATTCAGGAAGGAAATATCGGTTTGATTCATGCCGCCAAAAAATATGATTACCGCAAGAATGTGCGTTTTTGTACTTACGCAAGCTGGTGGATAAGGCAGTTTATCAGCAGGTTTATTGCTAACAGGCGGCGGCTTGTCCGTCTGCCTCAGCGTAAGGAAGAAACCCTGCGCAGAATACAGTATACGTATCATGTGCTTTGCCAGAGCCTTATGCATCAGCCGAAGAATTCCGATATTGCAAAAGAACTTGGTATTCCTGTAAAGGATGTTGATTCATTTGTAAGTATAGCGGCTGAGTCCATTTCTTATGATTATAATAATGCAGATGATGAGAGTGTGAGCGCTGTCGATATCCACGAGGATTATACTTATTGCCCGGAACGGAGCCTGCTGAAAAAAGCATCCAGCGACGGGACAATGAGACTGTTGGATAAATTAAAGGACAGGGAAAAGAGAATCTTAAGTTACCGTTATCAGCTAAATGGCTGTGAGCCACACACCTTAAGAGAAATCGGAGACAAGCTTGATATTTCACCGGAGACTGTCCGTCAGATTGAGCAGAAGGCATTAAGAAAAATTCGCAATCATGTAAAGGAACTGCGTGAGCTCATGTATGTAGAAGCCATCTAGTGTCCTGTATTATTCGGATAACAGATAATATTTCGGTTTTGGCTACTCCCAAAATTTGGTAATAAACTCTATAATTATCTGATGATAATGGAGAATTCTCTTGTTGTTTATAAAAATAAACCGGCAATTGTAAAAGAAAAGGCAGACGGGAAGTTTTCTATTCTTCTGCAGGATGGAACGCAGATAAAAGTAAGAGACAAGGATATTGAGCTGATTCATCCCGGCCTTGTTAAAGACTTTAAATCCATAATTGACAATGAACTTTCTGTATCTGCAATCCGCGAAGCATGGGAATTACTTTCAGAAGAGAGTACTCCAATGTCTTTAAAGGATTTATCCTTATTTATATTTAATCAGTTCACACCGGCTTCGGCTTATACAGTTTATTCTTTGCTTCGTGACGGGCTCTATTTTTCCGGCGCCATTTCAAAAATTATTCCGCGCAGTAAAGCTGAAACAACTGCAGAAGAGGCAAAGAGAGAAACGCTGCAGCGTGAAACAGGCGAGAGAACGCGCTTTCTTGAGTATTTAAAAACATGTTTGAAAAATACGGGAAGCTCAATAACAGTGCAGATTTCTTCTGAGGATGCGCGGTTCATGCAGGATATAGAAGCGCTGGCTTACGGTAAATCAGCAAAGAGCCGCACCATGAAAGACCTTGGGCTTGGCGAAACTCCGGAAGATGCGCACTTATTGCTTTTAAAATCCGGTTTCTGGACAGGGATGATTAATCCTCATCCCGGGCGTTTTGGCCTTTCGCTGTCCGGTGCAGACATTTGTCCTTCAGCTCCGCCTTTGGAAGAAAAGCGGCAGGATCTTTGCCATCTTCCTGCATTTGCAATTGACAGTCCGTGGAGCAATGATCCTGATGATGCCATATCAATTGAAACTGCAGATTCGCAAATGTCATCAGTGCTTTATGTTCATATAGCGGACCCTGCTTCTTCAATCGTTTTTGACAGCCCTGCGGAAAAAGAAGCCCGTGATCGCGGCGCTACCTTATACCTCCCCGAAGGCGCTGTCCGGATGTTAGCTGACGATGTCCTGCCTTTGTACGCGCTGGGGCTCAGTGAAAAATCATTTGCGCTTACTTTTAAAATGACAATTGATGAAAGCGGCGCAGTTACCGGGACTGAAATTTTTCCTTCCATAATAAAAGTGCGCCGCATAACTTATGAAAATGCAGACATGGAAATGGAAAACGGAAATGACGGCGCTGTGCTGCACTCCCTGTATGATCTATCGCAGAAAATTAATAAAAGACGCGCCGCTCAGGGAGCGGTAAATATTGAGCTTCCCGATGTTCATATTACTGTTGAAAACGAATGTGTAAAAATAGAACCTGTTATGGAATGGCGCTCTGCTCTGATTGTAAAGGAATGCATGATAGCGGCGAATGAAGGCGCGGGAACATGGGCCGCTCAAAGAGGACTTGCCTTTCCATATATCAGCCAGGAAGCGGAACTGCCCAATGATCACATGAAACTTGCAAGAGCCGGCATGGCAGGAGCTATACAACTGCGCAAATGCATGAGGCCTCGTATTCTTTCTGTAAAACCGGGCCGTCATCAGGGGCTTGCCCTTGATACATATACGCAGGTAACAAGTCCCCTGCGCCGTTACACTGATTTACTTGCGCACATTCAGATACGCGCATTTTTACGCGGCGAAAAACCTCTTGGCGCAGATGATGTTTCGGCGCGTCTTGGTTTCAGTGAAGCCGCCGCAGCCGCCGTTGTTCAGGCTGAACGCGCCTCGGAAAATCACTGGAAAATGGTTTACCTGTCCGGTAAAAAAGATTCACTGTGGGATGCGACAGTGCTTGAAAACAAAGGCAGCCGCTGGGCGGTTATGATTCCCTTGCTTGCCATGGAAACCCAGGTTGCCCTGCAGCGCAGTGTTTCACCTAACGACAGCATCAAACTGGTTTTAAAATCCGTTAATATTGCAAAGGGTGAAGCAGTATTTGTTTCAGCTACCAGAGAATGAGCTTTCCACGGTCGCTTTCAAACCCCTGCTCCTTAAAGACATCCGCATAACTGCTCTGTGACGCTTCCTTCCTGTTGATCTTTTCTACAATAATTTTTTTCTCCTGCTGCACGGCCCTTGTACGGGGTACTTTAAACAGTGTTATTAATTTTGCAATATCAGGATCATCGGCTTTAATGAAAATCTCAAGTTCTTTGCCGTTCTTTGCGGAAATTGCGATAAGAGATGCATCCCTGTAATAAAGCCTGTTGTTTACGCTCCTTGCGCATAAGCGGTAGCTAAGTCCTTCTATTTCTAGTCCTGCGGGGCTTGCAGGATCTGATGCATTCATCCAGTAGATGTCTTTGTAGTTTTCCGCCTGTTCAAGTTCTGCGGCAATTGACACCGGTGCAAATTGCAGTGAATTAATGCCTGCAAAAAACCGTCCTGTAACAAGCTCACCTGCAAGTTCCAAGCGCCGCATGACAGGTAACAGTTTTGACCAGGAAAAAACAGAATCCTCATTTGCAAGCAGGGGACGGCAGAGTATTCCAAAGCGATCCAGAAGGAGACGGACACGATCGCGTTTAATGGCATCTTCTTCGATTGGATCCGCTGCGTCCTGCCCGTCCATGAGAATGGAAAACCAGTTTCCATGTACAGGCGCTCCGCTTTTCCAGCGGTTTTTTAAGGCGCTTGGAATACGCCCATGGCGTCCGAGGGGACGATGATCGCCTGCAGCCTGCGGAATTTCAATTTCTTTTGGAACAAATCCATATTCTATTCCCCTTCTTACAGGTTCTAAAGAATCCGCTGTAAGTTTTCCATGCCAGACTTCGTTCCAAAGAGCTTCGGCGCAGGAGCGGCTGTCCGATTTAAACTCTTCTTTTATCTCCCAGAAATCGCGCGGACGGTAAAAGAATGTTGAGGATGCAAGCTGCGCCATTTTATTCTGCGTGTCAGAAGGGCTGTCTTTTTTTATTGCGCCAAAATGGTTTTCTTCTTTTTGAGTTTCGAATATCAAGTCCAGATCTTCCGGACGGCAAAAGCCAATCCTCTCTTTCCCTGCGCCGTACCATATAAGCTGGCCGTCTTTTATTTCACGGTTTATATTTTCAGGTGTGTATGACTGGTTTCTTGCGCAGAGGATTTCACTTTCCCATATTTTTACAGGCGCCGTCCATGCATACAGGCTCTTTCTGAAAGCAGCCGTATCGTTTCCGAATCCCTGGCGAAGGGCAATGAAGGGAACAATTAAAGAAGCAGGGCGTTCTTTTATAACAGGCCGTTCTTTTTTACGCGAGAGACGCAAAAGCATTTCCAGGTTTTCACGATCGCAGACATAAAGATTGTTTTCAACTTCAACATCGCGCAGCGCTTCTTCAACTTCAACCAGGGCATCCAGAGCATCTTCTGTTTCGGCGGAAGAAGTTCCGAAAACAGCGCATATCCTTTCCATGGAAACAGGCCCTTCGTACCGAAGCCACTGGCCAAGCGCATTAAGAGGCTCGTTAATCCATATTTCTTCCCATTCGCGGTGAATAACCGAGGCTATACAAGCGCCTTTTCGCATAACAGTTTTGATTTTATTCTTGTCAATATTTTCGATTATTTCTTTTGGCATTAGCGCGCAGAGCGTTTCCCATTCATCTGCGGGGATTGCAATGCGTTCCTTTACCCATTCGTTCAGGGAGAGAGCGTCATCCGGCGCATAGCCCTGTATTTCCCTGCGCAGTCTGGAAACAAAACTGTCAACTGCCGCTGTTTTTAAAACAGGACGCAGGCTGGCATTACTTATTGCATCTTCTATTGCCCTGTCAGAAAGAGTTGCAGATTTTGATGCTGCAAGATCGCTTCGCTCATCATATTCATACATGAAAGCGTTGGTTTCCTGCCTGACAATATCCCTGGAAAAAGGGCTTGGATTGTTTGTATGAAAAAATGACAAGTTAATGCCGCCGCTGTTTATAGAAGAAATTAATTCGCGGAAACCGTTCATGTCGAAGGTATCGACAAGGCAGCTTCGCCAGCTTTCGGCGGTTACAGGAAAACCGTCCTCTTCCGCAACTGCGTCAAACAGACGCTTCGCTCTCTGGCGCATTATCCAAAGCGGCGTACGTTTGCCGAACGGCGCCTTGGGAAGTAATAGACTGCGTTCGGCGGCCTCACGGAAATTTGCGCCGAAGACCCCTGAGCTTTCAAGGCGGTTTCTGAACAGGCGTTCTGCGCGGATAAGTCCTCCCTTTTCTGCGCGTTCAAGATTTAATAAAGAGGCGCGGAAAAGATCTTCCATGCTGACGGCTCCCGCTTCTTCCAGGCCGGGGCGGGGTATTAAAAAGAGTATGTTATCATCACTGGAGAAACATGCTACGCGCAATTTAACATATTCTTCAAGTTCCATGCTTAGGGCAAGCGAAAGGGGAAAGTTTACCTGTCCGCCGCGGAAGCTATGAAAAACAACAGAGCAGAAATCTCTGTTTAATTCATTGCCCTTTATAATTTCCAATATGATGTTTTTACTGTCAGGAAGAGGCAGCTTGTTTTGCGCAAAATGCTGCAAATCAAGAAATTCTTTAAGAGAATTGCGCGCCTCTTGTGAAAGACAGTCAGGAACATCAGATGTTCTGTTGTACTCATCAAGAAGAGAGAGCAGCCTTTGCGTGAGATTTATACTGCGGTAAAGCGCCTCTCCCTTCCAGAAAGGAATATAATCCGCTCTTTTGTCCATCGGAATAACTTCTACAGATTCGCTGCTGATGCTTGCAATCCTCCAGCCGCGCGCGCCGAAATCGAAACAGTCTCCGATAGCGCGCTCCCACACAAACTCTTCGTCAAGTTCGCCGATTTTTGTTCCATCGGCAAGTCTTAAGGAATAAAGCCCGCGGTTTGCGATCACGCCTCCCGATGAATAGAGCAGGGTAGTGGTTCCGTCAAGAATGCCTATTGTACCTTCGATTTTATCAAACCAGATTCGCGGTTTAACGTCGCGTAAGCGTGTCGGGTTTTCTTTGGATGCAAGTCCTGCAAGCATAAGTACAACACGGTAATATGAATCATAGTTAAGATTTCTGAATATGTAAAAGTTTTTTATGTGATCATAAAGTTCATCGATATTTCTGTTTTTTTCGGCGCAAAGCGCAAGCGTTAACTGCGCAAGTATATCCAAAGGGTTTTCTATCGGACGGACTTCTTCGATATCCCGCTCGTCGACAGCGCTTTTTAAGGCGGCTGCCAGCAGCAGATCCTTTCCGTGGAAGGCAAACAGCCTTCCCCTGCTTGTTTGTCCGACACTGTGGCCTGAACGTCCAATCCGCTGCAGAACCTGGGATACATTGACAGGGCTGCCTGCAAGCACAACCTCGTCTATATCGCCGATATCAATTCCAAGTTCCAAAGACGCAGTAGCAACCACACAGGGAAGCCTTCCCTCTGCAAGCCCCTTCTCTACGCTGCGCCGCAGTTCTTTTGAAAGAGAGCCATGATGAGGATACGCGACAGCTCCTGCGGAAAGCCGTCCGCTGTTTAAATTCTGTCCGGCGCTTTTTGCAAACACGGCCGCCGCTTCGGTGTTGATAAAATAACACAGACGCTCCGCCCTGCGCCTTGAATCGGCAAAAACAAGCAGGGTTGCGCCTTCCCAGATGCGCCTTATAACGTATTCAATTAATGGCGTGTAACGCGATCCCGGCTTGCTGTCATCCATGTCAGGATATTCAATTCTAAAATCAATTTTCTTTTCTGCGGGCGGAGAAACAATGTTAACCTTTCTTGCGCTGTGTTTTCCTGCAATGCTGCCTATGAAATCCGCCGTTATCTGCGGGCTTCGGACAGTAGCAGAAAGGCTTATCCTCTGAAACTCTCCTGCAATATGCGCAAGCCTGTCTATCTGGCAGGAAAGAAATGCGCCTCTTTTATTGCCAATCATCGCATGAACTTCGTCAATGATAAGGTATTTAACATTAGACAAGGTCTGCCTGCCCTTTGGGTTTAAAAGAAGAATGGAAAGGCTCTCGGGTGTAAGGGCCAGAATGGACGGCGGATGAATCAGAAAGCGCCTGCGCTGGGATTGCGGCGTATCGCCGGATCTTGTTTCCACTCTTACAGGCGGAAAGGGAAGGCCCTCCTTTTCAAAGCAGGCTTTAATTGCAGCTAATGGTTCAAGCAGGTTACGTTTAATGTCTTCGTTTAAAGCTTTAAGAGGAGAGATATAAAGCACCGAGAGTTTATCCGCCTGATATTCGCCATTTGAGCAGAAACGCGAGATTGCAGAAAGAAATGCAGTAAGTGTCTTGCCGCTGCCTGTCGGCGCAAGAGCAAGGACATGCTCGCCCCTTTCTATAAGCGGCCAGGCTTCTGCCTGAACCGGAGTGGGATTTCCGTACTCTGCGGTAAACCAGCTACGAATCAGCGGATGGAATGTCTGCGGCAGCATAATTAAAACAGCGGATTGAATGCCCGGATGATTCTATATTTGTCAGTGCAGGATGTTCGCAAAAACATCTTTCTGCCGCCTGCGGGCATCTTGGAGCAAATGAGCATGAAGTATCATGCAGGGAAATACCTTGGCTTTCATTTTTTATAAGTTCATTGCGCTTATTGGTATCAGGAATTCCGGCAGCTGATGAAAAAAGAAGCTTTGTATACGGATGCATCGCCTTGCTGTATAAATCTGAAGCCCTTGCCTCTTCCATCAATTCACCTTTATACATTACTCCGATACGGTCACAGAAATAACAGGCAACTTTTAAATCGTGAGCTATAAATAAAAATGATATATCCCTTTTTTCACGGATGTCGAGTAATAGATTTAAAATCTGTCCCTGAATGGAAACATCCAAAGCGGATACAACTTCATCGCATATAAGAACTTCTGGCTCCATTAAAAGCGCGCGCGCAATGGAAATTCTCTGGCGCTGTCCGCCGGAAAACTCTGAAGGCCGTTTTTCAAGATCAGATTCCTGAAGTCCGACTTCTTCCAGAATGGAAGCCGCTTTTTCGCGCAGGCTTTTTTCATTAACGCCTCTGCGCCTTAAAGGACGGCGGCAGCCGGAAACTAAAACTTCATACACGCTCATTCTGGGATTAAGAGATCTTGCCGGGTCCTGAAAAATATACCTCACCTTTTCCCTGTAAGAACCAAGCGCATCTTTTTTAAGAGCGCAAACGGATATTGTTTCATCTTTCTGCTGAAACAGAATTTCCCCCGAGTCAGCTTCATACATGCGCACCAGCATCCGCGCTGTAGTTGTCTTACCGCAGCCTGATTCACCCACAAGCCCGTAGGCCTCGTTCCTGCCAATGGAAAATGAAATATCGTTTACTGCATTTACAAAACGCCCAAAACGGGCAAAGAACCCCGCTTCAAGATTAAAGCGTTTGTATAAATGTGAAACTGTTAATAAGGACATGAGTTCATTATATTGAAACTTAATTTTTTTTTCTATATATTGTCATTATGCTGGATAAAATCTTCAAAGCCCTGTTCGGTTCGCAGCATGAGCGGGATGTAAAAGCGCTCATGCCAATATTGCAAAAAGTTAATGAAAAAGATGCCTGGGCAAAATCACTGGGCGCAGAAGATTTTCCGCGTCAGACAGAACAGTTTCGCAAGAGATATAAAGACGGCGAAAGCCTGGACAGCATTTTGCCGGAGGCATTTGCTCTTGCAAGAGAAGCAGCCTGGCGTACGCTTGGTGAGCGTCCCTACGATGTTCAAATCCTGGGCGGAATTGTTCTGCATCAGGGTAAAATCGTAGAGATGAAAACAGGCGAGGGAAAAACACTTATGTCTGTTGCTGCCGCCTATCTTAATGCAATATCAGGCGATGGTATCCATGTTGTTACTGTTAACGATTATCTTGCAAGCCGCGATGCGCAGTGGATGAAACCAATCTTCAGTTACCTTGGCCTTACTGTAGGAGCTATTCTTTCCAATATGGACAATGCTCAGCGTCAGGAAAATTACGCATGCGATATCACCTACGGCACAAACAATGAGTTTGGCTTTGACTATCTGCGCGATAACATGCACCGTGAAACAGAAAGCCGTGTTCAAAGAGGGCACAACTTTTGCATCGTAGATGAAATCGATTCCATATTGATAGACGAAGCGCGCACGCCCCTTATTATTTCCGGCGCGGCGGAGGACGATACATTTAAATTTGCCGAGGTAGATAAACTGCTTGGCAGCCTGCGTGAAGTGGAAAAAATGGAAAACGGCGAATATCCTGATGAGACCCGCGGCGAAGAAGTAATAGGCGACTATAAAATAAACGAGAAAAATAAAAATATTTCCTTTTCCAATCAGGGGCTTGCCAATGTTGAGGAGATCCTGAAAAAGCGGAATCTTATAAAAAGCGCAATTGTAGACGAAGAAAACTTTGAGTATATTCATTATTTTACCCAGGCTCTAAGGGCTCATAAATTATTTCATATTGATGTTGATTATGTTGTGGAAGAAGGTCAGGTTCAGATAGTTGACGAGTTTACAGGCCGTATTCTGCACGGCAGGCGTTATTCCGACGGGCTTCATCAGGCAATTGAAGCGAAGGAAAAAATAAAAATTGCACAGCGCAACAGAACGCTTGCAACCATAACATTCCAGAATTACTTCAGGCTCTATAAAAAAATATCCGGCATGACAGGGACAGCTGACACGGAAGCTGTCGAGTTCGGCAAAATATACAAGCTTGAAGTTGTTGTCATTCCGACAAATATGCCAGTTGCCCGCTTGGACGAAGATGATCTTGTGTATCTTAACGAGTCGGACAAGTTTAAGGCCCTTTGTGATGAAATAGCCGAAGCGAATAAAAAAGGTCAGCCCATGCTTGTGGGAACAGTCTCGATAGAAAAATCCGAAAAAGTGTCGGCATTGCTTTCACGCAGGGGAGTGCGCCACGAAGTGCTGAATGCCAAGAACCATGCGCGCGAGGCGCTTATTATAGCCGAAGCCGGCGCAAAGGGCTCTGTCACTATTGCAACTAACATGGCGGGGCGCGGCACAGATATAAAACTTGGCGGAAATCCCGAGCACCGCGCAAGGCGCCGCGCAGGTACAGCCGCGACAGAAGAGCAATATGCCTCCATTCATAAAGAAGAAATTGAAAAATGGAAAAAGGATTATGAAGAAGTAAAAGCGCTTGGCGGTCTTTATGTAATTGGAACGGAGCGCCATGAAAGCCGCCGTATCGATAACCAGTTGCGCGGACGCTCAGGCCGCCAGGGTGATCCTGGAAGGAGCAAATTTTTCATTTCGATGGATGATGAACTTATGCGCCTCTTTGGCGGTGAAAAAATGAAGAACATCATGTCGCGGATCGGCATGTCAGGCGGAGAGCCGATTTTTCATCCCATGCTGAACAAAAGTATTGAGAATGCGCAGAAGAAGGTTGAAGAGCGTAACTTTGAAATCCGCAAGCATCTTCTGGAATACGATGATGTTCTGAATCAGCAGCGGAAGTTTATTTACGAACAGCGGGATGCAATACTTGTGGATCAAGATTTAAAAAACCGCGTTAACGATGCCACATCTGATATTACAGGCGATTATATAGACGATTATAATGAGTCTTCAAGGAATGATCCTGATACGGCCATAAAAAATCTGACAGAACAACTGCGCACAAAGTTTGCTTATCAAATACCTGCAGATATTGATGACAGAGTTTTTAAGAATCCGGAAGCGCTGGAAAAACGCATAATTGAAGATATGGAAAAAGATATTGCCGGCAAGGAAGCGCTTATAGGAGCGGAATACTTTAATTTATTCATCCGGGACAATTATCTTAACGCAATTGATCGCAAATGGCTGGATCACCTGGAGAACATGGAAGCTCTGCGCGAGGCTGTATACCTGCGGCATTATGCGCAGAAAAATCCGCTGACAGAGTACAAAGTTGAGGGATTTCAAATATTTGAAAAGATGATAGAAGAGATCAGGCAGGAAATTGCATCCCGGCTGCATCTTATCCGTATTCAGGTTGCGGAAAGCGGACCGCGCAGACCTGTCAGCCGTTCCATTGGCGCGAATGCCAGCGCAAGCCACTCAAGCCTTGGTTCTTTTGGAGCCGCTGCGCAGCGGAGTAATGAAGCATCCCCGATGCAAAAGGCAAGCCGCCCGGAAGGCGCAACTGTAGTGCGCAGCCAGCCAAAAGTCGGGCGCAACGATCCATGCCACTGCGGCAGCGGAAAAAAATATAAACATTGCCACGGACGTTAAAAATATATTTTACTTGCATTAATCAAAGCCAAGGAGTTTATTTTGATCTGCACATTCTTAAATAGAACTATTAAAGCAGGTTTATTAATTTATGTCCTGTTATTCTTATCCTGCGATCCTTTTTTTCTTTTTGATTCTGATGGAAATTTCTGGGCCCGGGATTTCAGAACCGGATCCAGTTACAAGGTTAATGCAGACTTGATCATTGAAGGCGAACACTGCACTGTCTGGGTAGAAAGAGGATCAGGAGTAAGCAGGCAGCAGGCGCAGAACATTGCAAACGAGTTTGACGATAATATATATAATCAAATACAGGATGCATTCAGCATTAAAAATTTTGCCTATGATGATGAATCTTTTAACGATATTATGGAGCTTGCCGGCTGGCTGACCGGCGGCGATGGAAGGCTTTGTATTCTTCTTCTGGATATAAAAGATAATTATGTAAAAGATGTTAATAATACATATATGGCCGGTTATTTCTTGAGCGGAGACTTTTTAAACTTCAGTAATTCCAATAAACGCGCAATAATTTATATCGATGTGAATCCTGGACTTAATAATATGCAGGTTTTATATGAAACTCTTGCCCATGAAATGCAGCATCTTTTAAATTATGTAACAGGTATAATGAAAAACAGAACTATGATGGATACCTGGATTGATGAGGGTCTTGCATCCGCCGCCGAATGGATTTACGCAGGGAATATACAGTACCATATAGACTGGTTTAACGATAACAGCAAAGAAGGTCAGGAGAATGGATTAATTGCCCAGGGAAACAATTTCTTTGTGTGGGGTAACCGTCAGGGCGAAAATCAATATGCGATTCTTGATGATTATTCAACGGTTTATCTTTTCTTCCAGTGGCTCAGGCTGCAATCAGGCGGTATTGGAATATACAAGGATATTATTTCATCGTCTAAAAGTGATTATAATTCTGTGCTTGACGCAATTGCAGGCTATTCAAATTGGGAAACTCTTTTAAGAACCTGGCTTGCCGCAAATTATATCAATATACCCGGCAGTCCCTATGGCTATATGGGCGATCCTGATCTTATGGAAATTAAAGCTCCGTCTCCTGAATCAATTAATTTAAATGTACCGCTTTATCCCGGAGAAGGAGTTTACAGCCTTACCGATTCGGCTGTGACAATAACAGGTCAGGGGTCAAATATTAAAAATGTTTATTTAACATCAACCCTGAATGAGTCCTATCTTGCAGGCAGTACCATGCTTACATTTAATGCCAATACCAATACAAAAGGAAGTACGGAAATCGGCGTAACAACAGGAGTCCCGGTTTTTTCATCTGTTAATTTAATTTCCCAGGGACGTTCTGTTCTGCCCGGTCGTTTTCGCGGCCCTTACAAAATCTGCGCAGGCGATTTATTAAAGAGCGGATTCCCGGAAGCTTATGAATAGCCGTTTGCAAAAAAGGTTTTTAATGCTGCTTGTTGTTTTTACGCTGACAGCCGCGCTAATAAATGCCTTTGGCAGCAGAGAAAAAAATGTCTCAACTGTGCAGATAACGGGAATTGTGCGGCTTACAGGAACTGCGCACTTTCCTGAAATTGTCATTTCCGGCGCCGAAGACACATGGGTTATTGCAAGCGAAGAGACAGACAAGCTTTATGAACTGCAGCATCGCACTGTAACTATAGAAGCTCAGGAAACAATAATAGAGCTGAAATTTGCAAACGGCATGCCTGCAGGGATTCGCCGTGAATTGAAGAATGTCAGGATAATTTCAATTCATTAATTGCCTGGCGTGTCATGGCATCGCACAGTTCATTGTATTCATTTCCGGCATGGCCTTTCACCCATTCCCATTTAAGTTTGAAATCCGCCGCCAGAGCGTCAAGCTCTATCCATAAATCCTGATTTTTTACAGGTTTTTTATCGCTTGTTTTCCAGGAATTGCGTTTCCAGTTATGTATCCATTCTGATATGCCTTTTTGCACATACTGCGAATCCGTTAAAAGGACGGCACTGCGCGGAACATCCATTGTCTTCAATGCGCGTAAAGCCATGATGACGGCTGTCAGTTCCATTCTGTTATTGGTTGTATTAATTTCCGCGCCCTTGTCTCTTGCCGTTTCTGTCTCGCCCTGAAAGGTTTGCCTGATCATAAGGTATGCCCAGCCGCCCGGTCCCGGGTTTCCAAGACATCCGCCGTCTGTAAATATTTTTAAGCTTGTTTCTTCCATTATTTCCCTTCTGTCCGCCGCCATTTTTCTATACGATCCCAGGCGGCGTTTATTTTTGAAGATTTTTCTGTTGCTTTTTTATAGTTTCCGTCATGTTTGGCATGGCGATCGGGGTGGTGGACTTTTAAAAGTTTTTTATATGCGGCCTTGCATGTTTCATCATCAGCGCTGAATGGAACTCCTAAAAGTTCAAAATCACACCTTAATTCCTGTGGAGGTAATTTAATGCCTGCAGATTCCGTCTTCTGCTCTGTAGGCTTGAAATGCGGCTCCTTCCGGTTTAAATAGTCGTTCAATTCCTCAAATGCCGCATCAAGATCAGGATCGCCGCGGTTTATATTTATATTAGGTGATCTAAGCCGGCTGCCGGTTTCCCTGCCAAAATCGCTGAGATAACTGTTAATTACTGTTCCCAGTCTTTCGAAAATCCCCATTAATCTCTTCGTTATATTTTTGTCAGTGTTGCCAGCATAACAGCTTTTATTGTATGCTTGCGGTTTTCCGCCTGATCCCAGGCCCTGCTTTGCGGTCCGTCAATTACATCAGCTGTAACTTCCTCGCCTTTAATGGCAGGCAGGCAGTGAAGGAAAATGCTGCCGCTCTTGCCTGTCTTTTCCATCATGGTCTTGTTAACCTGATACGGACTTAAAAGTTTTAAACGCTCTTCGCGCTTGTCCTCTTCGCCCATGGAAATCCAGACATCGGTATAAATAGCATCCGCGCCCTTTATTGCATTTATATCAGGGGTAACTGTAATAACAGAGCCGGAAGCGGCGGCAAGGGGGGAGATTTTTTTCCGCAGTTCATCATCCGGAAACAATTCAGGCGGCGTTACAACTGTAAAGTGTGTTCCCAGTTTGGCGCTTATAATCATAAGTGAGCGCGCTACATTATTCCGTCCGTCTCCGACATAACATAAAGTTTTTTCTTTCACATTTCCAAAGGCTTCTTCAAGCGTAAGAAAATCCGCCAGAGCCTGGGTTGGATGGTAAAGATCGGTCAATCCGTTATACACAGGCACCCCTGAGTGCTTTGCAAGTGTTTCGGCGGTTTCCTGCTTAAAACCGCGGAATTGAATTGCGCTGAACATTCTGCCCAAAACACGGGCGGTATCCTCGATTGCTTCCTTTTCGCCAAGGTGTATATCCGCGGTTGAAAGAAATACAGGATGCCCTCCTTCTTCGCCGAATGCAGTTTCAAAGGCGCATCTTGTGCGGGTGGAACGTTTTTCAAAAAGCAGGGCCAGGGTTTTCCCGCTGAAACGCTTAAAAATTTTTCCTTTTTTTGCTTCGGCCTTAACTTTATTTGATAATTTTAATAAATATCGTATTTCCTCAGGAGAAAAATCCAATAATGTAAGTAATGACCGTCCGAATAATGATAAAAGCATTACAAACCTCCAAATATATATAAGAATAATCAATAATTATATTATATTAATAGTATAGTATATTGTAATTTGTATTAATAGTAAGGGAGCAAAGGCATTTTAATGAAAATATTACCAAGCCGGCCATTATACATACAAATAATTTTTACGATACTGGCATTTACTGCAATGGTTTCATTAAGTTACCTTTTTTTGCGCAGCACCGTTCACTCAAATCTTGTCCGTAACGCAGAGAGCGTTTTCAGTTTTGCAAAAACCCAGCTTGAATCGGATCTCCTTGAACCCAGAATGATGCTCAGCGGCTTTTCACAGACTGTCCGCAGCATGATAATACGCGGCGATTCATCGCAGGCCCTGGAAAATTATATAGATGACATCGCCGAATACCTGCGCTCAAGCGGATCCCGCATATTAAGATCGAGCGTTATGTACGTGTACTTTGAATCATCAGGCGATAGAATCATTATTTCCAGCAGCCATGTTATATCGCATAATTTCCTTGTCTTTGACATGCCCTGGTATGAAATGACTATATTAAACTGCGATTTAATAACTGAAACAGCCCCCTATGTAAGCGGTTTAACCGGAAAAACCATAATCACATTTGCGCGCTGTATTTATGATGAAAATGGGGATCTTTTGGGTATTGTCTGTATGGATATCAATATAGAAGATATTGGTACTAATATTATAGAAATTGCCCTGGATCAGGGCGGCTACGGAATTATATTAAGCCAGGATCTGGATATAATCGCCCATGTTAATCCGGATTTTATCGGCAGGCATATCAGTAATTCTGATATACCTTTATATGTTTTTGCGCAGGATCTTAGAGCCGGAAACGATATTATTGAACGTCCGCTTAATAACTGGAAGGGCGAGGCTACCGTTGCTTTTTTCAGGAGACTTGAAAACGGCTGGTATCTTGGTCTTTTAACGCCCGAAGTACCGTTTTACAAAAGCCTTGCTAACATGGCATCTACTCTTATCATGCTGGGTACGCTGTTTGCCGCGGCTCTTGTCATGATATTAATCCGTATTGATGCAGCGAGGGTAAAATCGGACAGGGAAAGCAAGCGCAAGAGCGTATTTCTTGCAAACATGAGCCATGAAATACGCACTCCGATGAACGCGATTATCGGCATGACCGCAATTGGAAAAACATCAGCAAACATTGAAAGGAAGGATCACTGTTTTAATAAAATCGAGGATGCGGGAAACCATCTGTTAGGTGTAATTAATGATATTCTGGACATGTCAAAAATAGAAGCCGACAGATTTGATCTGTCTCCTGCAGAGTTTAATTTTGAAAGAACGCTTCAGCGTATTGTAAATGTCGTTAATTTCCGCATAGACGAAAAACAGCAAAAGCTTGCGGTGCACATTGATAAAAATATTCCGAAACTTCTTATCGGAGATGATCAGCGTCTTGCGCAGGTTATAACAAACCTGCTTGGCAATTCCATTAAATTTACTCCGGAAAAAGGCGCTATAAATCTTGATGCGGAGTTTATAGAAGAAATTAACGGTGTTTGTACCATTCAGGTTTCCGTATCTGATAACGGAATCGGCATGACGCCGGAGCAGCAAAAACGCGTATTTAGTTCCTTTGAACAGGCCGAGACTGCCACAACGCGGAAATACGGCGGCACGGGACTTGGGCTTACCATTTCAAAAAGCATTGTGGAACTTATGGGCGGCAAAATCTGGATGGTTTCGGAAATAGATAAAGGAACAACTTTTACCTTCATTTTTAAAATGATAAGGGGCGCCGCCTGGCAGCATGAACTTTTGTCCCCGGATGTTAATATCAGAAATGTCCGTATCATGGCGGTAGATGATGATCAGGATGTTCTGGATTATTTCAGGGAAATTTCAAGCGAGTTTAACATACACTGCGATACTGCCATAAGCGGAGATGAAGCTATCAGACTTGTGGAAGAAAAAGGCCAATACCATATTTATTTTGTCGACTGGAAAATGCCCGGCATGGATGGAATTCAGCTTACAAGAGAATTGAAGGCGCATCACGAATCTGTAAAATCTGTTGTAATAATGATAACTGCCGGAGAATGGACAGAGGCGGAAAAAGAAGCCAGGATTGCCGGCGTTGATAAATTTCTTGCAAAACCCTTATTCCCATCATGTATCGCAAATGTTATAAATGAAGCGCTTGGCATTGACCGCCAGAAACTGGAAAAAACGTATACAGAAGCTGATGTATCGGATCTTTGTGAGCATTGTATACTGCTTGTGGAAGATATTGATATTAACAGGGAAATTGTTATTTCGCTTCTGGAACCCACAAATATCAAAATTGACTGTGCGGAAAACGGCAGGCAGGCGGTGCAGATGTTTAAAGATGATCCCGATAAGTATGATATAATATTTATGGATGTGCAAATGCCGGAAATGGACGGTTACGAGGCGACGCGCAGGATCAGGGCGCTTGGGATTCCCCAGTCCGATACAATCCGCATTGTTGCTATGACAGCTAATGTATTCAGGGAAGACATAGAAAGATGTCTGGAAGCCGGTATGGATAACCACATCGGCAAGCCTCTGGATTATGATGAGATTCTGAGAAAACTCAGTTTGTACCTGCCGAGAAAAAACAGGAGACTGCAGGGGATTGCGGATACGGAATAAAAAGTCAGCGTCAAAAATAATAACATAAATAAAAAGGAGAGTTTTGTCATGAAAGAGGAAATTTTACAAAGAGCCGGGGATTATATCAAAAAGGAGAGGGATGCCAGTTTCAGGCAGGAAGTTGAAAAGCTTCTGGAAAAAATTTCTGCAGGGGGCAGTGCGGAAGAAGCGCAAAAGGAACTAGCCGATCGTTTTTACCAGAACCTTGAGTTTGGCACAGGCGGCCTTCGCGGCATAATCGGCGGCGGCTACAACCGCATGAACACTCTTGTCGTGAAAAGCGCCACACAGGGACTTGCTTCCTATCTTATAAAAACATTTCCTGAAAAAGCAAAAGGCTCTCTTAAGGCCGCCATCGCTTTTGACAGCCGCCGTTATTCTGCGGAGTTTGCCGAAGCTGCGGCTTTAATATTTGCAGCTAATGGCATAAAGACATATCTTTTTTCCTCGTTAAGGCCGACGCCGGAATTATCATTTGCCATCCGGCAGCTTGGCTGCGATACCGGTATCGTAGTAACAGCCAGCCACAACCCCCCGCAGTACAACGGATACAAGGCGTACTGGAATGACGGCTCACAGGTAGTGCCTCCGCATGATGAAGGTATAATAGACGAAGTAAACGCAGTTAAGGATATTAAGGAAATTTCAAGGCAGGAAGCGATAGATAAAGGCCTTCTTGTCATAATCGACAAAGAAGTGGACGAGCCATATCAAAGAATGGTAAAGTCGTGCCTTTTCAGACCGGAACTTATTAAGGAAAAAGCGGGGGAAGTAAAAATTGTCTATACCCCTCTTCATGGAACAGGAGCGCTGCATGTAGAAAAAGTGCTCGGCGATTTGGGATTAAAAGTTATAACTGTTCCCGAACAGCGCGAAGGAGACGGAAATTTCCCCACAGTTGCCTTCCCCAATCCTGAAGAAGCAGCTGCGCTTGACATGGCAATAAAACTCGGCGGGAAGGAAAAGGCCGATGTTGTTATGGCAACAGATCCCGATGCCGACCGTTTTGGAATTGCCGTCCCGGACAAGACAGGAAATTTTACGCTTGTAACAGGGAACCAGATGGGCGTCCTTCTTGCAGACTATATTTTCCTTTCCTTAAAAGAACAGAATAAACTCCCTGAAAATGCTGCCATGATCAATTCAATCGTTACTACCGGCATGCAAAAAAAGGTAGCGCTGCATTACGGTGCGGACTGCGTAGAATGCCTGACAGGCTTTAAATGGATTGCTGACGTTATGCGCAAATGGGAAAACGGCGAAGCGGCATCCGGGCAGAAAGAAGCCAAACGCTTTGTTTTCGGCACCGAGGAAAGCTACGGCTATAATATTTCCGCCGATGTCCGTGACAAGGACGGCATTTCCGCCGCAGCCCTTACAGCCGAGATGACTCTGTACTGGCGCAGCAAGGGAAAGAGCCTTCTTGACCGTCTTGATGATCTTTATATAATTTGCGGCTACTGGCAGGAATTGGGTATTTCCAAGTACTTTAAGGGGCCTGAAGGTCCGTCAATTATGAATGGTATAATGGAAGAATACCGTAAAAATCGCCCAAAAACTCTTGGCGGTATAGATGTTGTAAGGGTTCGCGATATCAAAAACGGAGCAGACGGCCTGCCTCACAGCGATGTGCTCCAGTTCTTCCTTGCCGATGGAACTGTTGTAAGCGCAAGACCCAGCGGCACAGAGCCGAAAATCAAGTTTTATGCAAGCTGCTGCGCCGGTGTTAAGGACGGCGATCTTGCCGCGGCAAAAGCGGAAGCTGCAAGAAAACTGGACGCCATTAATAAAGACATCCGCGCTGTAATAGGCGATTAAAACATCATATAAGCAGTGTTGATTCAACGCTGCTTATAAAGACGGTTTTAAAATAATAGTAAAAACCCACTTTTTTATATGTACTTTTCTTGTTATAATCTAGTAGCCATGAGGACAAATGTTGTTTTTTCATTATTGATAATTATTTTTTTCCTTCTGCTTTCTTCCTGCTCAATTAATAAGATGGCAATGAATATGATAGCCGATGCGCTTACGGGCGAAGGCAGTTCTGATGTTTTCACGGGGGATTCTGATCCTCAGCTGGTAGGGGATGCAATACCCTTTGCTATTAAAATGTACGAAGCCTTGTTGTCACAAAATCCAAAGCACCAGGGGCTTATAAATACAACAGGTTCAATGTTTATAATGTATGCCAATGCATTTGTACAGGGGCCTGCAGAGATGCTGCCTGTGACAAGATATCTGGAACGTCAGGAAGCGCTGGCTCGCGCAAAAAAATTATACCTGCGGGGACTTGATATTCTTTACCAGGGTCTTGAATTAAAATACCCCGGTTTTGAAAGCGCTTATGCAAATGGCCGTCTTTCCGAATCGCTTGCAAAAATGAATAGAAGTGATGTGCCTGCCCTGTACTGGTCTGCGGCAGGCGGGCTTTCTGCATTCTCGCTTAATCCCTTCGATTTGGATTTAGGAATGAGGATCATGGAATTTTATGCCATGGTAGAACGCGCCTATGAACTTAATCCGGATTTTAATGACGGCGCTTTGGATGAGTTCCTTTTAATTTTTCACGCCTCAATTCCGGCTGGTATGGGAAGCGACAGAACAATGATAGAGCCGCATTTTCAAAGAGCTCTTGAAAAATCAAAAGGAGCTTCAGCCGGTACCTATGTAGCCTATGCTCAGGCAGTTTGTATTCCGGCTCAGGATCATGTTAAATTTAAGGAAATGCTGGAAAAAGCTCTTGCTGTTAATATCGATGCAAACCCTTCCAACCGTCTTGTAAATATAATTTCCCAGCGGAAAGCCCGCTATCTTTTGGATTCAACTGCGCAGTTCTTTGTCCTGTTTGATTCAGGCGATGACTGGGATGATAGTGACTGGTAATAAAATTTAAGGAGCATTTAATGAAAAATAAAAACAGGCAGCATATGAATTTACATAGATATAAATTCTTGATTATTATATTGACGCTTTTTTTATGCTCAAATCCTCTCTTTGCGCAAAGGGTGACAATAAGGCTTGCTTCACTTGTTCCTGAAAATACAGCATGGGGACAGGCAATCAACCGGCTTGCGGCTGATTGGACACGGGTGACAAACGGCCAGATTAACGTAATTGTTTTTCACGGCGGAACAGCAGGGGATGAAGCGCAGGTAATGGCTCTTTTAAGAAGCAACCAGATACAGGCTGCTGTCTTTTCAAGCATGGGCATGAACTCGATTACTCCCGAACTTATGGCGCTAAGTTATCCCTTCCTTATAAGAAATGACGCGGAACTGGATGAAGTGCTGGAAAAAATTAAACCGGATCTGGATGCAAGGATGCAGCAGAATGGTTTTGTTACACTTGCCTGGGCGCGCGCCGGATGGGTAAAGCTATTTTCAAGAACGCCGGTTATAACGCCGGATGATTTACGCAGGTTAAGGCTGGGATCAGGGGCTGACACCCAATCAATGATTCAGGCATTCAGGGTTTTAGGCTATCAGATGGTGCCGACAAATCTTTCAGAACAGTTATTTTCACTGCAAAGCGGCAGAATCGATGCTGTTTACAACAGCCCAATGCTTACGGCGGCAAACCAGCTCTTCGGTGTTGCCGGAAATATGGCGGACATTAATGTAGCTCCTTTTATGGGCGCTATTTTAATGAATGAGATTACATGGCGGAGAATTCCGGACAGATTCAAGCCTGCGCTTCTGGAAGTATCAAAGAGCGTTGAAAAAGAAATAGAAGTGTCTATTGCCAATCTTGAAAACGAATCAATTATTACAATGGTCAGGCATGGCCTTAAAATAAATGAATTAACTCCTTCGCAGCAGCAGGTTTGGTATGACGATACTGACAGGTTTGAAAGCAGGCTTACAAGCGGACCTAATCCGACGTTTAACAGGGAATTTTATACAAGGATAAAGAATATCCTGACAGAGTTCCGTTTAAACTCCGGCGGAAGGAGACGGTAAAAAGTGGATATTAAATCAGCTAACGGGAATGTTGCCGGTATACCGGTTAATGGCCCGGTTGTGAACGGCAATAATCAAAGTAAATTAAGTTCAGTTCTTTATTTAATAGAGGATGTCTTTTGCATAGCTGTTTTAGTTCTAATGGCTGTACTGCCTTTAATGGAAATTGCCGCGCACTTTCTTTTTAAAACCGGCATTCCGGCATCTTCTGCATTTATCCTTCATTTGCTTTTATTTACATCGCTTATTGGCGGAATGATCTGTACCAGAAACGGAGCTCACCTTGCCGTTTCGCTTGTTCAGTATATTCCGGAAGGCCCTGTAAGGGATAAGTTAAAAGTTTTCTGCAATTTTCTTTCCGCTTTTATCTCCATTATAATTGCATGGAGTTCAATCTCTTTTATTAAAATAGGCCTTGATTCAAGCATAATCGGTTTTATTCCCAAACGGGTTTTAGCATCTGTAATCCCATTTGCTTTCTTAATTATGACGATACGTTTTATCCGCCTTGGTATAAGCGCTGTCGGCGGTGATGACAGCAAGTCTCTTTTAATAAAAATACTGCTTCCGGCGCTTGTTGTTATAACGGGAACAATTGCAGCTTTTCCGGTTATCTCAAAAATTATTTGGGGTTTTGACATACCCGATAATATTTATAGTTTTTTAAATATTTATTTTGAAATTATCTGGTTTGCAAAGATCCCTCTGATTATTTTTATGGTTATTGCAGCTTTTGGAGGAACTCCCTTATTCATTGTTCTTGGCGGCCTTTCATGTCTTTTGCTGCAAATATCCAGTCACGATCCGTTTTTGGTTATAGACGGCGTAATGGACACTGTAGCGAATAATATTTATACAGGCCTTACAAATGATAAAATTATCGCCATTCCGCTTTTTACACTGGTAGGGTTTTTTCTTTCCGAGAGCAAGGCAGGGCAAAGGCTTGTAAATACTTTCCGGAGTTTTTTCAGCTGGCTTCCCGGCGGGATTATAATTGTATCTGTTATTATCTGCGCTTTTTTTACCTCGTTTACAGGCGCGTCAGGGGTTACAATTCTTGCCCTTGGAGGCATTCTTTATGCGATATTAAGCGATCACTTAAAGTATCCGCAGAAATTTTCTATAGGGCTTTTGACATCTGTGGGAAGCATAGGTCTTCTTTTTCCGCCCAGTCTTCCTTTAATACTGGTTGGAACTGTTTCCCAGCAGAATGTCCTTCACTTCTTTTTGGGCGGAATAATTCCCGGCATTCTTCTTGTAGCTGCAATGATAATTTTCGGCATTATAATTTCCTTAAAGGTAAAAATCCCAGTCGAAAAATTCAATCTTAAAAAAGCGCTTTTTTCACTTAAAGACTCCAGCCTGGAAATACTGCTTCCCGTAATTTTAATCGCAGCCTATTTTTCGGGAACTCTTAATTTAACCCAGTTAGGTGCATTTGCGGTTCTTTATATTTTTATAGTCGAGGTGGTAATTCACCGCGATATCAAATTTTCCGGAATAAAAAATATTTTTGACAAAGCAATGCCCATAATGGGTGGAGTGTTATTAATAATTGCCCTTGCAAATGCGTTTTCCTCTTACATTGTTTTTACAGAAGCGCCTGCCAATGTTGCAGCATGGATGCATAAGGCAATTTCATCAAAGTGGGTATTTCTGCTTATTTTGAATGCAGCTCTGCTTCTTATTGGATTATTTTTGGATATGTTCTCTGCTATTCTGATTGTTCTTCCGCTGCTTATTCCATTAGGTGAAATATACGGCATAGATCCTGTGCATTTAGGCATTATTTTCATTGTCAACCTGGAACTTGGATATCTCACTCCGCCTGTGGGATTGAATCTTTTGTTTTCCTCATACCGCTTTCAAAAACCGTTTGTTGACATTTGCAGGTATGTGATTCCCTTCCTTATTGTGCAGCTTGTGATTGTGCTTTTGGTGACATACATACCATGGCTTAGCACAGGACTTGTCAGGCTGTTTTTTTAGTGTTTCTCCCGTTTGTGCTATAATGCCATGAAATAACGCGGCTTGAGAAAGACGGCTCCAGTGAAATGCTTGAAAGTATAAAGGTTATTTAAGGAACTGTTTTTTACCAGGATTTGGAAGCCAGCAAAGTTTTCCGATTTTCCATTTGTATATTGTCATTGCGCCTTGCCGTATTGGCTGCCAGTACATATTGGCTATCGCGGCAGGGCGGAAAGATAATTCATTTTTGTCTTTTAAAACAAAATCTGTTAAACTGTCGTATTCATTTTCTCGCTCCTGCACCGTCAAATATTGTTTTTCCGCCTTATACTCAGGGATTTTTTCAAGAAAAATTCCTGATACAGGATTTGGAAAAACACTGTCAATTTTTCCGGTGCAGCCTGAATAATCGGGCTGTCTCTGCAAATCCAGCCTGGGGCCGTACAATGTCATTTTTTCATCCCCTGCCGGAAAAACTACCGATGAAAAATTGTTATGATTAAATTTTTTATCTCCTTTTATTTCTCTTATAGAACAGGCGATTTTTTTTAATTCATCAGTGCTTAAGGGACGTAAAAGAGCGGCAAGCGGCGCCGCAAAAGGAAAATTGTATATATTATTAATTCCGCTTTTAATCAGGGATTCGCTTAATTTTTTAAGGGCAGCCCTTGCATCCCTGTGAGGGACAAGAACGAGAAATATCTGTTTTTTGTTTTTTATTTCCATATTTTTTAACCTGTGATACAATTATTGTAGAGGTAATCACCATGAAATATAAGACTAAAATATTGGTAGACAGATTTACAGAAATCCTTTCATCCTGGAAGGGTGTGGAATGCATTACTTTAAACGAAGCAGCCCTGCCGGACACTCTGGATCCGTACTTTGCGCTCATTTTAGACGTATTTCATAACTCGGCAATACCGGAAGCTGATGATCGCTGCCGCTTTTACGGTGATGATGTGGCGGCATTTGAGAGCTCCGGTCAGAACGAGAAAGACAGGTTTTTGATAGGGGATATTCCGGTGCGTCTTGAGTTTAAGAAAACCGCCAAAATAGACGAGCTTGTAAATATTGCATGTTCAAAGCATGAATCCATCTGGTTAATAAAAGATTCGGGAACCTATAGTTTTTACAGGCTTGCAAACTGCGATATAGTTTTTTCGCGTTCCACCTGGATACATGATGTACGGAAAAAGCTTGGGAATATAGGAGATCAATTCTGGGAAGAGATGCGCAGTACGGTTCAGTCAAAGATGGAGCATTTTCTGTCAGACCTGGGCGCAGCCTGTTTTCAGGGTGACAAGTTTCATTACCTTATCGCCTCTGCAGGTTTTATTAAAACGGCATGCCTTACGCTTTTTTGCGTAAACAGGCGTTTTGAACCTTCTCATCGCGCCTATTTCAAGCAGGTCTGTGAACTGCCGACTTTGCCGGGATCGTTTAAAGCCGAATTTCAAACCTTCCTTGATAACAGCGCAGGTTCTGATCTGGAATCGCGTTTTTATCTTGCCAAATTGATGGCGCAGAAAATCGTAATGCTCTAGCTGCGTCTGACTGCCTTGTGTAGCGCATCACGGCTGATTTCTGTCCAGATTGGGCGTCCGTGCGGGCAGCGCGGCTCGGGCAGCAAGAGCGCTTCCTTGCCAAGATTAAAGGCTGTCTCGTTATCAGGGTAATCTCCGTCTTTAATTGCAGCATGGCAGCAGCAGCTTGCCGCCCATCTTTGCGCCATGTTTTCACCTGCTGTTTTAAGCTCAAGGATTTCCTTAACGGTTGCCGCATCTCCCATCCGCCAGTCTGCAGGCAGCGCTTCGATACGCCAGCCCAGGTTTGCATCTCTTTCAACTTTAATGCCAAGGCGCGATAATTCTTCGCGCTTTTCTTCAAGGAATGAGTCTTCTTCATCACTTTCTGTGCGAAATGGAATGGGTACAAGCAAATCCTGTTTTGGGATGCCGTGTTCAATAAATTTATCATAAAGGATCCGCTCATGAGCTGCATGCTGGTCTATAATGTACAATTTATCATTATGTTCGATTAATATAAAAAGCCCAAACACCCTTCCTGCATAGCGGAAATCCGAATAGGCAGGAGCCGGTTTTTCCGCGGCAAAATTAATTTCATTAAACTTTTCCCGGATATATGAAACAGAAGGAAGTTTGCCTGTAAATGAGTTGTTATCTGCAAATTTAAACTCTTCATTTTTGACCGTATCGCTTTTCTGCGCTGCGGAAGCAACGCTCTTCATGTGAAAGAAACTCTTAACCCCGCCTGAAACAGCATGATGAATCGCTCCAGGATCACGGAAGCGCACTTCGCGTTTTGCAGGATGAATGTTAAAATCGGCAAGACAGGGATCAATTTCCAAAAATACAGCGCCGACAGGATGAGCGCCGTTTGGAAACCACCCTTGAGTGCCGTATTCCATAGCCTGAATTAAAGCAAAATCCTGCACCCTCCTGCCGTTTGCAAAAACAAACAATTGACGCCTGTCATTCCTGTAAAGTTCAGGGCCTCCTATAACAATCACCGCAGAAAAGCCGCTGCCTGTAACATTAATCTCGTGCAGAAAATCTTTTTCGTTTGCCTGTAAAAGCGCAGCGGCAAAACGTTCTTTCTTTGAAGGGACACCTGGTAAAAATTCTTTTAATTTCCCGTCATTGTAAAAACGGAAATTCAATTTATTAAAGGCAAGAGCCTTGTCAATGAAAACCTGCCGGCAAAGACCTGCTTCGCTGCCTTCCCTTTTTAAAAATTTTTTCCGGGCAGGAATGCTTTCAAAAAGATTCAGCGAGCGTACTGTTGTGCCTCTTGTGCGCCGCGTCAGTTCGGGTTTTGGAAGATGGCTTTTTCCGCGGTAGACCCCAAGCTCATTATTGCGGTGAATGATGCCGGGATCAGTTTCCAGGCGCCAGGCCTGTCTGCCGTCTGTGCTTGTAATAATTTCAAGGCGCGAAACCGCCGCTGCGGCTGCAAGAGCTTCGCCGCGGAAACCAAGCGTAAGGGATGTGTCAAGATCATTAAGGGTGCGTATTTTGCTTGTTGCGTGGGTATGCCAGCACAGTTCCAAATCTTCGCGGAGCATTCCTTCTCCGTCATCGGAAACTTCCGCTTTTTTGCAGCCGCCTCCTTCTATATAAACATCGATGTTTGCAGCTTTTGCGTCAATTGCATTGTCAAGAAATTCCCGCACAAGCGCAGCCGGGCGCTCTATTACTTCTCCCGCCGCAATACGCCTTGCTTCCCCCGGCGGCAGGATAAATATATTTCCGCTGCTATTCGCCGGCATCAAAGAGTTCCAGTTCCGGGTTTTCAGTTACAGGCGCTTCTGTTGAATTCATCAGAATTTCTATCCGGTTTTCTATTTTTTCCAAATCAGTTTCCAGCGTGCGCGCAAGCCGTATTCCTTCTTCAAATGCAGCCAGGGCTTCATCCAGGGGAATATCGGTTTTTCGTATCTTTTCACCCAGTGTTTCAAGACGCCCGAGCCTTTCTTCAAAATTTTTCATGCCGCCTGTTTTTGCTGACGCATATGCTGACGCATTAGCTGTTTTTTTTGCCATAAAAATCTCCTATTGCGTATTTTCTACTACTGCATTAATGCTGCCGGAATGCGGTCTTATGCAAAGCCTGTCGCCGGCTCTTACATTTTTTGCATTGCGCACAACATTGCCGCCTTCATCCGTTACGACAGAAAATCCCCTCTCCATTGCAGCCAAGGGGCTTCCTGCCTCTATAACTGCTTTTGAAAGATCTATCCTGCCCCGCAGCTCTCTGCATTTATCCGACACCGACCTTATTAACAAATCTTTTGCATCATCCAGCCGGACAAGGCGCGGCTGCAGAATTGCCCTGAAACGGTATTCCATATCCTGCGGAGCAAAGGGTTTTAAAAAAAGCCTTGCCCTTTCCAGCCTTGCGTGAATGATAGCGGATAAATCTTCCGCTGTCTTTTGAATATAATCAGAAATGGCGCTAAAATTTTCACTTACAAGCTCTGCAGCCGCAGAAGGCGTAGGCGCTCTTAGGCTTGCTGCAAAATCGCAAAGGGGAAAATCAATCTCATGCCCCACAGCGCTTATTACAGGAATATCAGATCCGGCTACAGCGCGCACAACTTCTTCATCGGAGAAAGCAAGCAAGTCTTCAAGTGAGCCTCCGCCCCTCCCTACAATTAACACATCTGCAAGCTGCCATCTGTTTGCCTGTCTTATCCGCGCAGCAATAGCAGGAGCCGCATCATCTCCCTGAACAACAGCGGGCAAGATTATAACTTTTAATCCGGAAGCGCGTCTTGTAAGGATGTTTAAAATATCGCGCACAGCAGCTCCTGTTGGAGAGCTCACTATACCGACAACTCCGGGAAAGCGCGGCAGGTTTTTTTTTCGTTCAGTGTCAAAGAGGCCCTCCGCTGCAAGTTTTTGTTTTCTTTTTTCCAGCATGGCAAGAATTTCACCAGCGCCTGCGATTTCAAGCTCTTCGCAGACAATGGAATATGAACCGCGCGGAGCATACACAGAAAGGCTTCCTCGTGCGCGAAGCAGCATGCCGTCCTTAGGTTCGAAATTCAATGTTCTTAATCTGTTTTTAAACATTACAGCGTCGATCTTTGCGCTGGAATCTTTCAGACTGAAATAAAGATGTCCGGAACTTGCAGGCCTGCAGTTTGACACTTCTCCCTCAACAAGAACTGAAGAAAAATAACCTTCAAGGTTCTGGCGAATCTGTTCTGTAAGCTCACTTACTGTCAGGTGTTTCCCGTTCATTTTTTCCAGTTGTCTTCGGGGAAAATTTTTCTTTCGACAATATGTAAAAGTACAAGAGTAATAAGGGCAAGGATTATTACTGTAAGGGCAGCGATATACATTCCGGCTCCAATTGTCATGCCGACTGCCGCTGTTAGCCAAAGCGAGGCTGCTGTAGTAAGTCCTCTTATACTATTGCCAAGTTTTATAATTGCGCCGGCTCCCAAAAAACCCATGCCTGCAACTACCTGCGCTGCAATTCTTCCGGGGTCGCCGCCGCCTAAATACTGGGGAAGCCATATTGAAAGCAGCATAAGAGCGGAGGCGCCCAGCGCGATTAATATATGGGTTCGAAGCCCTGCAACCTGCCGGCGGCTTGATCGTTCAAGGCCAATAATTCCGCCTGCCGCAAAGGCAAGACAAAGACGGACAACAATATCAATTTCAGTCAGAGTAACATCCATTTAAAAATTATAACCTTGAACGGCTGTTTTTTCAATTCCTGATATATTAATTGAAAATATACAAAAGTTATGTAAAAATATAATAATGATTACAATTAATAATGATATCTTCCGCCTGCAGACGGACAATACAGAATATGTTTTCCGCAGGACAAAACATGATCACCTGGAACATATTTATTACGGAACAATACTTGATTCATCATGTTCTGATGTTGAAGCTCTTGCCGTAAAACGCTCAGCGCAGGCAGGCGCTACAACTGTATCTTACGGCAAGGATGATCCTCTGTATTGCCTTGATACCATGTGTCTTGAATGGTCGGGTATAGGCAAGGGCGATTACCGTTTATCTCCTGCGGAAATAAAAATGCCTTCAGGGAGTTTTACAAGTGATTTTATCTATGAAAGCCATGATGTAAAAAAGGGCTGCATCCCAATGAAAGAATCCCCCGGCTTAAGCGCGCTGCCTTCTTCATGCGGAGATGAAAATGAATGCGCCAGCCTTGCAGTGCGGATGCGTGATAAAACCTGTGATGTTTTTTTAACATTAATTTACACTGTTTATAAAAAGGCAAATATAATAACACGCCGCGTTGAACTTGAGAATAAAGAAGATACTCCTCTTGTTATACGGCGGCTTTTAAGCATGTCGCTTGATATGCCGAATTTGAATTTCAACCTGATCACCTTTGACGGCGATTGGGCAAGGGAAGCGCACCGCCACGATCGTCCGCTGCAATACGGTATTTTTATTAATGAGAGCCGCTCCGGCGCAAGCGGAAATAAACACAACCCTGGTTTTCTGCTCAGCGAAAACGGCGCGCAGGAAGATCACGGCAGAGTCTACGGTTTTAATCTTGTTTATTCAGGCAACCACTTCGGCTTCGCGGAATTAAACAGTCATGAACTTGTCCGCGCGGGAATAGGAATAAGCCCTCATTGTTTTGAATGGACATTAAAAAAAGGGGAGGCCTTTGAAACTCCCGAAGCTGTAATGACTTTCAGCGATAAGGGGTTTAACGGTTTAAGCCGGAATTTCCATTCGTTTGTTAACAGTCATATAATCAGCGGGCAGTGGCAGGGCAGGGAAAGACCTGTTTTATACAATGCCTGGGAACCGTGTTTCTTTAATTTTAATCAGGGCAAATTGATGTCTCTTGCGCGCTTGTCAAAAAAGCTTGGCATGGAACTTTTTGTTCTTGACGACGGCTGGTTTGAAGGACGGGATAATGATAAAGCAGGGCTTGGAGATTATTCCATTAACCGTAAAAAATTTCCGTTCGGGCTTGGAAAATTTGCGCGGAAGGTGCGAAGACTGGGACTGGATTTCGGCATCTGGTTTGAGCCTGAAATGGTTAATGAAAACTCAAACCTCTACCGTACTCATCCTGAATATGCTGTCTGCGAACCTGGCCGCGAATCATCATATGGACGCAATCAGCTCGTTCTTGATCTGTGCAATCCGGCAGTACGCGATTACATCACAGACTCTGTCGGCAAAATACTTGATGAAACAGGCGCAAGTTATGTGAAATGGGACATGAACAGGCACATCAGTGAAATATGGTCTTCGCGCATTTCCTGCCAGGGGGAGTTTTTTCACAGGTACACGCTTGGGTTATACGATGTATTAAGGCGTATTTTTAAACCAAGACCTCATATTCTGCTTGAATCCTGCGCTTCCGGAGGAAACCGCTTTGACCTTGGCATGCTCTGTTTTTCTCCTCAGATATGGACATCGGATTGCACGGATCCTGCAGTCAGGTTAGGTATTCAGGGCGGCTTGTCATACCTTTATCCCCAGTCAGCAATGGGCGCGCATGTGTCAGATGCGCCGCATCAGCAGAGCCTGCGCGATACGCCGCTTTCAACACGTTACAACGTTGCATGTTTTGGAAGCCTTGGGTATGAGCTTGATCTGCGTTTTCTTACGCCTCAGGAAAAACGCGAGATCAAAGATCAAATTGCGTTTTATAAATCACATCGTAAAACATTTCAATACGGAATATTCGAGCGTATAAATGTGCCGGCGAACAGGCTGAAAAATAAAACAGTCTGGCTCAGCCGCGGCGAAGAGGAAGCAATTGCAGGATTTTTCCAGCTTCAGGCCGGCGTCGGCGAAGAACCTGATATCCTTAGAATTCCCCGTCTTGAAAGCAGGACGCCATATCGTGTAACAACCCGTCCGCAGAAGTTGTATATTAAACGCTTTGGCGGCCTTGTAAAACACATTTTGCCTGTAACATTGAATCCCGGCGGCTTCATACTGCGGACAGCAAACCGTCATTATGCCCTGACTGATTGCGTCGAATCATATGAATGTTTTGGCAGTACGCTTGCAGCCGGTATAAAGCTTAATAATCAGTTTATGGGCACGCATTATAGCGATAAAACAAGGCTTTTAGGCGATTATGGCTCCAGTTTGTACACAATAAAAGCAAAATAGTTACCTGTAGCTTAAAATATGCATTTATATCCGATATATGGCTAATTTTACAATTTATAGGTTAAAATCTTATTGTTTTATCAAAATCCCATATTGACTTTATGCCATTTTTATAAGATATTTATATATATGAGTGATTATCTTGATCCCAACAATGAGGAACTTCTCAAGGACTTTTTTAGCGAGGCCCAAATGCAAGTAGACACATTGGAACAGAATGTTCTTGTGCTTGAAAATGAAGGCGCCAATAAAGACGCGGTGGATGAGATTTTCCGTGCGGCTCACACCCTTAAGGGCGGGTCGGCGACTGTGGAAATGATGGAACTGTCTCAGTTTACACACATCATAGAAGACGTTTTTGATGCAATCCGGGCAGGTCAGGTCTCTGTTAACGAGGATGTTGTAGATACTCTTTTACAGGCGATTGATGTAATTAAGGCTATGCTTGATCAGCGCATGGATGGCTCAATTTATAAGGAAGATACATCTGTAATACAGGGAAAGCTTCGCTCTCTTATGACAACTCAGAAGAAGGGAGCGCCTGCCGCTCCGGCTCCTGCCGCGCCAAAACCCGTTCCCAAAGCGTCTGCCGACACAGGTATTAGCGAACATGAATTAATGGAATTAAAGGAATCTGTAGACAGCGGAATGCCGATATACAGGGTTTCAGTTAAATTCGATGAAAACAGTTTAATGAATACAGTGGGCGGCATCCAGGTTTACGCAGTCCTTAAAAGCGAAGGAACAGTCCTTAAAACAGTTCCTGAATTTGAGCAGCTCTATGCTGATAATTTCTTCCCCGTTGTTGATTACTTTATTGCATCTACAGAGGATCCTCAGAAATTAAAGAAAAAAGTTATACTGCCGGATGTAAGTCTGGACGCACAGATAACAAATATTACCGCTGCAGAAGCTCCTGCTCCTGTTAGCAAGGCGCCGCCTCCCAAACCTGCAGCTGCAGTTACAACTGCAACTCCGGCTCCCGCGGCAAAACCAGAACCTGAAGCGCCCAAGCAGCCTGCAACACAAAGCGCATCTGCTTCCGAAGATGCCAAAAAGGCCGGTAAAGAAGCCGGTTCAATCCTGCGCGTAGATTCAAAGAGGATCGATGATCTTCTTAATCTTGTTTCTGAAACGGTTATTACAAAGGCAACCTTTAATCAGATTAGTATGCAGTTCGGCGAACTTACAACCCAGCTTCGCGAAATTGAAAGCCAGTACCGTGAAAAGATTAAAAGCCTGTTTGACTCTCTTCCCAATTATCTTGGGAGCATTCAGGACGGGAAATCAGTTAAAGATATACGCAAAGAAATAAATGATTCATACGGTGATATATTTACAATGTTTGACGGTTTTGAAACGTCATTCAAGAGCAGTATAGCCAAATTCCGCTCAACCTCTCAGAACCTTGGCAGAATCACAGGCGAACTTCAGGAAGGCGTTATGCGCATTCGCATGGTTCCGATTAGCCAGATATTCAGCCGTTTCCCGCGTCTTGTGCGCGATCTTTCCAAAACGCTTAACAAAAAAATTAATCTTGTAATAGAAGGTGAAGAAACAGAACTCGACAAATCAGTCATTGAAGACCTTCTTGATCCCATCATGCACTCGGTGCGCAACTCCATCGATCACGGAGTTGAATCTGCGGAAGTCCGCCTCGCTGCAGGCAAACCTGAAGAAGGCACGGTGCTGTTAAAAGCAGCAAACGAAGGCAACATGATTGTCATAGAGATTGCAGATGACGGCAAGGGTATTGATGTTGAATCTGTAAAGGCAAAAGCCGTAGAACGCGGCCTTATAAGCCCGAATAAAGTTCTTACAGATGTTGAAGCCTTTAATCTTATTTTTGAACCTGGTTTCTCAACCGCAAGCCAGGTTACAAGCATTTCGGGGCGCGGCGTCGGCCTTGATGTTGTCCGCCGCCAGATTGATGATCTTAACGGTACTGTTACTGTAAACTCCGAACGCGGCAAGGGGACAAAATTCACAATAAAACTGCCCCTTACTCTTGCGATTATTCAGGGTCTGCTTGTGCGTGTAGGAGCGGAAATCTATTCCATTCCGATTACATCGGTAATCGAAAGTCTGCGCATTAAACCCGAAGAGATCAAAAAGATTGATAACTACGAAGTCTTTAACATCAGAAGCGATGTTATTTCACTTCTTCGCCTGAACCGCCTCTTCGGCATAAAAACAGAAGAAGAGCAGGATTACCACTTTATTGTAATTGTAGGAACAGCAGAAAAGAAGATGGGTTTTATGGTGGACAGCCTCATCGGCGAAGAAGATGTGGTTATAAAACCCTTGCGGGATCAATTTACCAATTCTCCGGGAATTGCCGGAGCTTCAATATTGGGAGACGGATCGGTATCTCTTATTATAGACGTAAGCCAGCTTCTGGAGCTGGGGCTTAAAAAGGAAATGGAGCAGCGCCGAATCCGCGAAGCTTCAACACGGTAGGTAAAAAATGGCGGCAGTAATTAGAGATTTAAAGCAGGTAAATGCCGATTTACAGGAACAGAAAGAACGCGTAGAGAATGTTGACTTTAAAATGGTTACCTTCTCTCTGTCCGGAAAGGATTACGGCGTTGACATAATGAACGTAAAAGAAATCGCAAAGGCTGATAAATTTACCTATGTACCCAACGCAGCTTCTTATGTACGCGGCGTATATAATCTTCGCGGCGATATTATCCCGATTATTGATTTAAGGCAGTTTTTTCATTTGCCAATCGAAGAAAGGAAAGATAATCTTGAGAATATGCTTATCCTGCATATCAATGATCAGGTTTATGGAACAATTGTAGATAAAATTGACAAGGTTGTCGGCATAACAAGAGAATCAATCCAGCCGCCGCATCCGATTTTCGGCGATATCAATATAAAATATATCAGCGGCGTTGTTGAGAAGCAGGGCGATCTTTATATCATTTTGGACGTTGTAAGGATATTTACAGTTTCTGATGAAGAAAAAAAGCAGTCACGCTCGACAGTTTCAGACAGCGGCGATTATTTTGTGCCGCCTCCTCCGACAGGAGATCAGGGCCAGGTGCAGCGCGCTACCGCAGATACAGCTATCGGATTTATCCAGGAAAGCCTTGCGGCTTTACGGCGGTTTGTTGTTACAAGCGTAAATGACAAGTGGGTGCGCAGGCGTTTTGCCCAGTGGAGTTCGGGGCGCTCAGGCGATGAGCTGCAGTTAAGAAGCGCATCGGAAGCAGACGATTTCCTTGATAATTTCCTTTCTCCGTATTCAAGCGATTTCTGGAGCGATTCCTACGCCAATTCGGTAAAGAAAATCCTGCCGGAAAATAAATCGGCAGTTATAAGTGTCTGGAATATTGGCTGCGGAAAGGGCTATGAAACTTATTCGTTTGCATGTATACTTAAATCCAGGTATCCTGATGCTCATATTAAGATATGGGCGAACGATAACGATATCATGGCTGTTTCACAGGCGCCTAATATGACATATGACCTGGACGGAATACCGGAGCATTGCAGACCATATACGGTGCGCGGCTCAAACGGTTATTCATTTAATCAGGTCATTAAGGACTCGATTGTTTTTGAATACCATGATATAACTAATGAAAATACCATACCGGAGGTAGACATAATTCTGGCAAGGGATATTATTTCATTCCTGCCTGCCCAGGAGCAGACAAGAATAGCCATGGATTTTTCAGAAAAACTGAAAAGCCGGGGAATTGTTATAATAGGCAGAAACGAGGAGCTTACAGGTGTTCTTTGGCAGTCGATAGCCGATGATCCTGTGTCTGCTTTCTTGCACAGCTCCTGATGCGGAGTATTTAAGAATTAATTTTTTGCCGTATAAATACGGTTTGTGTTAAAAAATTGTAAGGAGAAAATTATGAGAGTTGAGTATATCAACCCCTTTGTGGAGTCTGCGTTTAATGTGTTAAAAGAGGTGTTGAATTCTGATGTAAAAAGAGGTGATATATACCTTAAACCCACTTCAATGTCTATTATGGGCGTGGCCGCTTTAGTAGGTCTTGCAGGTGATGTTGAAGGACGCGTTCTTTTTGATATGACAAAGGATACTGCCCTTTTTGTAGCAGGAAAAATGAACGGTGAAAATTTCTCAGTTCTTGATGAACTTGCCAAAGCAACTATTCAGGAACTTGCAAATATGATTACAGCTCAGGCTGTAACCAAGCTTCATGAACTTGGCTTTAAATTTGACCTTACTCCGCCGGCGCTTTTTACCGGTGATAATATGGAAGTTTCCACAAATCTTGGTGAGGTGGAAGCCCTTATTGTACCAATGGAACTTGGCGCCAACAACAAGATCGAAGTTAACGTAGCAATCCGCGAAAGAATAAAGTAACCCCGTAACCCGTCACTTATTTTAGAAAAGATAAATTATATTGTCATAAATAGGTGCCGGGCGAGGGCGGTTAGCTCAGTTGGTTAGAGCACCAGCTCGACACGCTGGGGGTCACAAGTTCGAGTCTTGTACCGCCCATATATTTTAAAGGAGTGAGCCAGATTGGTTTACTCCTTTTTTTTGCCTTTTAAATAATGTGTTTTTTAAAAATTATAACCAATTCCCAGACCATAAAAATTATATGAAGAGTTCTGATACGATGTGCTGCCGTTGGAAAAATGATGAAAAAATAATTCAATGCGCCAATTATTTGCAAATGCAAATCCTGTAAATAACTTATACGCAAGCAGGAACCTGGTTCCTATCCGGGCGTTAAGTTCCGTTTGAATACCGGTGCCGATTCCGGCGCCGCAATACCATACATTCGTCCATAGAATGAGAGTATCCGTCGACAGAAATGATATCGTCGTAGTGTAATCACTCCAGTTCCATATGCCGTACTGGCATTCGGTTTCACCGTATCCAACTGTTTGAGTGATGCTTGCAGACAAGCGGGCAGGCGAGCGGAAAAAAAGTATCGGCTGTGAATATTGAAGCATAAACATGTTAAACGGAACAGGATTTTTAGGCAATTCAAACACATCTGTTCCCGCTATCCCCTGACCAATATTAATCATAAGCTGATTTTCCGCTTTTCCGAATATCGGATTTTCAGTGTTGTCAGAAAAAGCAAAGAAACGAAGCTGAGCCCCGGCAATTGACACAGAAAACAGAGCCAAAAACATAATAAATATTATTTTCAATATTTAACTCCAATAGCAAAAATTATGCAATTATTTCATATTTAGTCAGGATAATCAATATTTATATCCTGGGATTAAAATCTGGAATTTCAAGCAATCTTCTTGTAATTAAAGCTATGTCCGCATTATAATTAATATAATGAAAAATGCACTAATTTTACTTTTACTATGCTTTTCTATAAATGTTTTTGCAGAAAGCGGCCTGCGAATAATTGTAGAAAATAATAATACCGGCCTTACAATTACAGGCTCCACAGGCAGGGCAAACAGTCTTTCAATTCCGGAAACAATTGACGGCAGAAATATAACCGTAATCAGCGATAATGCATTTATCGGCAAGGGGCTAAGGGAAGTATCTATTCCCGATTCTGTAACAGTAATCGGGGAGGGAGCGTTTTCGTATAACAGGCTGGAAACTGTTACAATCGGAAACAATGTAACAAGCATCGGCAGGGGTGCATTTACAAGTAACAGGCTTACAAGCCTTACGCTTGGTTCAGGCCTTGTTACAATCGGCAAGGGCGCTTTTTCCAACAATGAAATTGAATCAGTAACCATACCTGCGGCAGTTACCGTGATTGACGATTATGCGTTTTATAACAACAACATAAGAAACATAGAGTTTCCCGCAAACGTAACGACAATAGGGGAGGGTGCGTTTTCAGGTAACAGGCTTACATCGGTAGTTGTCGGGCAGGGAGTTACCGCAGTAAGGGACGGCGCTTTTTACAATAACATGATAACAAGCGTTACAATTCCTGCTTCTCTTCAAACGCTTGGAAGCCGCGCTTTTGACGCGCGTTCTTCAGACGGCCGTATCAGGGGGAACATTGTTTACGCTGATATAAGCGGAAACATTCTTTATACCACTGCCAGAAACTTCGATGCTTATTTTGCTTCCAACGGACGAAGGCCTGGTACATACGTTCTTTCCGAAGGCAACTGGAGAATGGAATAACTAAAGCTGGCGGAAATTATTTTGAATTCATTTATTTGACCTGCAAAAATTCTTAAAAATATTTTTCATAATTTTAATGAACTTTCCTGACCAATAAAAAAATATTATAAATGATTTAAATTGTTCATTATTTATTCTCTATTTATATAAATATCATTAACAGAAACAAAATATTTATTAAGGAGAATAGTTATGTTTAATGCATTAAAATCACTGTTTCAAAAATCATCTAACAGAGTGTCTTCTGGTAATAATCTGGAAACTGAAAAAAACGAAACAAAAAAATGTAAAAGATGTCTTAGGCGGATAAATATAGATCGCCCAAGGTGCAATTTTTGCGGATGTTCGGAGTTTCATGATTTCTAAACAACGGAAATTAACAATCCCGCCCTTTAGGTTCAGCTTCAGAGCGGGACTGTTAATGTTTTGTAAGAATAAATTCTGTAAAATTAATTGTAACAGGCCCTTCCAAACCGGAATTAGCAGATCCATGCCTGCCTCTGCCGAGAGTTTCCAGAACAAGCGTGTTCGCTAGAATGCCTGAGTCATTCGCATTTGCAACTAATGTAATTGTTACTTCCGAAGTTACTTCCTCTCCGGCTTTTGACGCAGGACCAAGAACAACGTTCGGCGGTTCAATGTTTTTTTGGGTATAACTTAGCGTTCTCCATCTTCTTGACATGTCAACAAAACCAACCAGCAATTCGTTTTCCAAATCACGGCTTGCAATGTAGGTTGCTTTCAATGTAAAAACATCGCCTCTGCGAAGTCTGTAGCCGCCAAGCAGGTTAGGGTATCTGAGTAAGGCCTGATAACCATTGCCGTAATAAAAATTATCTCTAAGTTCAACCTGAATACTGCCTAAATTACCCGCAGGCAGTGAATTATGCTGCAGCCGGTTGTATTCGTTTATTGATGCGCTGAAATAAATACTTGCGCCGTCTTCATCATAACGAAATGCCATCATTCCGGAACCAAGCTCCCTGTAAGGATGAGCCATTTCCAGCGATGTGTTACGCGCAACGTTTATATATTTTTGAAAGTCCGTTTTGGGCATAGGGACATCATTATGACCTATAAAGAACGTATCAAAATCAAGCTGCATTGTAAGTTCAAGCATGGCAATATACTGACTGACAGGAAGGGATTCGCCGAGAAACAGCCATATATCAGGACCAGCAGAATCGCTTGTAAATAATATGCGGTGCTCTCTTACAAGGGCTCCCACAGAACCGGCGGTGTGCCCTTCCATGCCTATTATTTCAACATTAAGGCCGCCCAAATCAAATACACGGCCAATATCAAGGCTGTTTAAGTTTCTTGTTTCTTTTATATATCTTTGGTACACAGGAAAATCCGCTTCATGAAGCCATATTTCGCTTGAAAAGAATTCTGTCATCATGGAAACGCCGCCTGCATGATCATAATGCCCATGCCCCAAAACAACAATGACAGGCAGGTCGGTTATCTCTTTTATTACATAGTGCAGAAGACCGAATCCGCTTGTTGTGTCAAATAACAATGCATAATCATCTCCGACTATCAAATAAGCAAAAACATTATTGCGGTTTTCATAAATACTGTACAGCCATGGGTAAATTTCAAACGCTTCAATGTCATATGAATCTGCTGTTGTTCCGGGACTAGTCCTGCTGCATGATGCAAGCAAAACAATAAGTATAATTAACGTCAAACACCGGTTTTTTATAATGTGCATACCTTTGGTATTACACCATATACAGCGCAGGGTCAAGCCGGATTTTGCTGCGAGGGCTTGTAAAAAGTGACAATAAAGTATATTTTGGGGTATGATTATAAAAATACTATTACTTCTTTTATTTTTTGCGGTAACAATCTTTATTGGGTTATATTTCCGTAAAAGAGCATCCAATGTAAACGATTTCGTATTGGGTGGACGGAATGTCGGGCCTTGGCTTTCGGCGTTTTCATACGGTGCGACTTATTTTTCAGCTGTTGTATTTGTAGGATTTGCAGGCCAGTTTGGCTGGAGATTCGGCACCTCGGCGGTTTGGATAGGTCTTGGCAATGCATTTATCGGCTCTCTGATGGCATGGTTCATACTCGGCAGACGTACGCGCGTTATGACCAACCACTTAAAAAGCGCGACAATGCCAGAGTTCTTCGGCTCACGGTATGTATCTCCGGCTTTAAAGATTGCGGCTTCCGCCATAGTTTTCATCTTCCTTATTCCATACACTGCGTCATTGTATAACGGCCTTTCACGGCTTTTTGGAATGGCATTCGGCATACCTTTTGAATACTGCATTATAGCCATGGGAATTTTGACAGCGATTTTCGTTGTTGCAGGCGGATACTTTGCCACAGTTGTAAATGATTGTATTCAGGGAACTATCATGTTTATTGGCATCTCTGCAATTATCGCTGTGGTTCTGAGTGACAACGGCGGTTTAATGGGCGCTCTTGGAAAACTTGCCGAGATCCCTGTAGAAACTGCTAAAGTCGGCCCGACAGGAGGCCCGCTTATCGAAGCTCCCGGCGTATTTACATCATTTTTAGGACCCGATCCAATATCGTTGTTAGGCGTAATTATTCTTACTTCTTTGGGAGCATGGGGACTGCCGCAAATGGTCGCCAGGTTCTATTCGATTAAAAGCGAGACCATGATCACTAAGGGCGCCATTGTATCTACAATTTTTGCGATTTTTATAGCAGGCGGCTGTTATTTTATCGGCAGTTTCGGAAGGCTTTACAGGCACCTTGATATTTACAGGGAAAACGGCAGCGTTATTTACGATGCTATTGTCCCTGGTATTCTTTCGGGAATGGGTGAAGTGATGATAGGTCTTATTATTGTTCTTGTTTTTGCAGCATCCATATCTACTCTTTCTTCACTGGTAATGGCTTCATCTTCAACATTAACGCTGGATTTCTTAAAGGGCCATATAATTAAAAAAATGAGCGATAAAAAACAACTGGTTATCATTCGTATATTAATAGTAGTTTTCATAATTTTGTCTTCAATAATTGCAATTGACAGTTATCAGCAAAGTCTTAGAGGCGGCGTTACATTTATTGCGCAGCTTATGGGTATCTCCTGGGGCGCGCTTGCAGGAGCGTTCCTTGCGCCCTTCCTTTACGGTTTATACTGGAAAAAAGCAAGCAAGATATCTGTATGGTGCTGCTTTATATTCAGCTCGGGTCTTATGATTCTCAACATCTTCTTTAGATCGATGTTCCCGGCAATTTTACAATCACCGATTAATGCAGGCGCTTTCTGCATGCTGGCGGGTTTAATAATAGTTCCGCTTGTGAGCGCATTTACAAGAGCTCCGGGCAAAGCGGCAATTGAAGATTGTTTCTCCTGCTACGAAGAAGAAGTTAAAGTAAAAGTTAAGGACGATTTAGGCAATTAATTTGCCTAGTGTCCTGTAATATTCAAATGACACAATGGTCTGTTAAGTTAAATCCTTGCGAAGTAAGGATTTAACGCATTTTGTTATTTTGCAAACCAAATATTACAGGACACTAGATAACGACACGGATTTTTCGGATTTAACAATTATCTTTTTTGATAATCTGTGAAGGTCCGTTAAATCCGTGTAAGAGGCTGGTTGATCGATTTAAGATTTACGGCTTTCAAAAAAATCCAAAAAACGGTATATATTTACCTCAAGCATAAATATTGCCTCCCAATAATTTTAAAAATTAATAATATTGCTTTTCATATATAATAATTAATGACTTAAATTCTATAAATTTACAGTATTTTTTTAACGAAAGATTAACATTTCTCTAGCAAAAATCTGCTATTTATTTTTTATTAATTCCGTAGATCAATAAAAGGGGATTTATGTGAGATTGGAATTACATAATAAGATTGGGAAAAATGTTTGTAATGAATTGATTGAATTGGGTTGTTATGTAAATAAAAAGCTTTTCCTTTTGGGAAATATCTTTCCCGATTTATGCTTTTCATTCCTTTGGTGCCGCCATGAACATCAGTATTCCAGAGATTATACTCGTAAAAAAATAGAAATGTTAAAAAGAAAACCAAAGCTTTTTTCATTCCATCTTGGAGTGCTTACACATTATATCTGCGATTATTTTTGTTATCCGCACAGTTCCAGTTACAATAAAGGACTCATTCATCACATTATTTATGAAATACAGCAAAAAGCGCCGAAGGAATCTTTTAAAATTAATTTGAACATAAAAGCATTTACTATTGAAGAATTGGATAGATTTATAGAGGGGTACGACAATATTCGTGCTTTTTTTGAAAGCCGTGAATATGATTCTTATTTTGCGGCTATGGTAGCTTACAATTTCTTAAAAGCTGCATATTAGCAATTATAAAGAGAGATTATATGAGAATTGCGTTTTTTACAGATACATATTTCCCTGAAGTAAATGGTGTTACAAATACTTTGTCAAGATTAGGAAATTATCTTGATAATTTGCATATTAATCAGTTAGTTATTGCTTCAGATTATGAAAATGAAAATCAGGAATGCGGTTCCATTTACCGTAAAATTTCTCGTTTTAACGGAAATAAAATATCAATATCACCTAAAAGCCGTCTTGCAATACCTGCATTTTGGGATATTGACAGAATATGCGATGATTTCATGCCGGATATTATTCATGTAACAACAGAATTAGGTATAGGCTTTCAGGGAATGCGTTATGCATACTCAAGAAATATTCCTCTTGTGATGAGTTATCATACGGATTATTGCAATTATTTAAAATATCACAATTTGGAGTTAATCCGGCCTCTCATTGAATTATATCTATCGTGGTTTTACAATTTTTCCTGCCGTACTCTGGTTCCGTCTCTGTATACACTTGGTGTTTTAATAAAAAAAGGTTACCGTAATCTGGATATATGGTCGCGCGGAATAGACTCCGGCAATTTTAGTCCGGACTACAGAAATGAAGGATTGCGAAAAACCCTGGCGGACGGGAAATTTATTTTTCTTTATGTTGGCAGGCTTTCTGCAGAAAAGAGTCTTGATCTCCTGTTAAATGCTGCAGAAAATATTGAATTACGTTTTCCCGGACAGACAGCTTTTGTTTTTACCGGTGACGGCCCTTACGCAAAAACTATTAAAAGTAAAAATTTAAAAAATACAGTACTCACTGGATTTTTAAAAGGCAGAGAACTTTCGGAAATTTATGCCTCGGCCGATTGTTTTGCCTTTCCTTCATCAACTGAAACATTTGGCAATGTTGTTCTGGAAGCAATGGCCAGCGGGCTCCCCGTAGCTGCTGTTGGCAGCGGCGGTGTAACGGATTTTCTTTCCCATAATTATAATTCCTTATTATGCGCACCGGACAATCAGGATTTTTTTATTAATAATCTTGTTTCGATTATGCAAAACAATAAGCTGCGTTCGCAATTATCTGTTAATGCAAAAAATTCTGCACTTTTTCGTGATTGGAACAGTATCTTTGCCGGACTTGTAAATATGTATGCAGATACAATCAAGAAAAACAGGCAGTATACCATGCAGTTATCAGCATAAAAATATACTAATCCCTCGTAAAAATATCTCTTGTATATACTTTATAATCTACGCTATTTAATTTCTCTAACCAATTTACAAATACAATTTTTTAATCTCTTTATAACGAAAACAATCCATTAAATGATCATTTATTATTCCTGTAGCCTGTAAATGCGAATACATAATTGTGCTTCCAAGGAATTTAAACCCTCTTTTTTTTAGATCCAAAGAGATCTTGTCAGACAATTCTGTTTTTGCCGGTATTTCACCTATATTTCTCCATTTTCCAACAACAGGTTTTCCGTTTATAAAACCCCAGATATAGTTTGAAAAACTGCCGGCCTCTTTTTGAATCTCTAAAAATTTTTGCGCATTTATAATTGATGATTCTATTTTTAAACGGTTGCGGACAATTCCTGCGTTAGCCAAAAGCTCTGCCTTTTTTGCTTCTGTGTAACGCGCAACTTTTTTTGGCTCGAAATTATCGTAGGCCTTTCTGTAATTTTCCCTTTTTTTAAGGATTGTAATCCAGCTTAGGCCTGCCTGGGCGGATTCAAGTATTAAAAACTCAAAATGTTTACGATCATCAAATACCGGTACTCCCCATTCCCTGTCATGATACTCAGTGTATAATTCACAGCTTGCGCTCCATTCGCATCTTTTCATTAGTCACCTCTTTCCTGTTAAAGAACCTCCAAGAGTTTTTAGAGGTTCTTTAATCATTGTAGCATATGTATTTAACGTCTGTTATATTTATCAAGAATTTCCTGAATTTCCAAATCCGGTTCGACATCGTTCAACAGGAAAAGATACCCCATATATTCAGTTAATACCCACTGTCCCCGTCTTTTTCTGAATACAAGATCCAGCCGGCCCAGGTTATTGTCTTCTTCGCCGCCTGCCTGCACAATGGGAATTAAATTTTGCCCGTCCCTTATTACATGAGGAAGCGCCAGCTTTGTGTGTGAATGTCCGCCTACAATAACATTTACATTTCTCATTAATATATCCGTGTTAAAACCTGCGTGGGATAGAGCTATCCGTATATCCGAGATGTCTTTTACCTGCTCAGCAAGTTCAACAAGAGTTGTAATAGGCTCTGAGAATACTGCTTGTGTTGCAAAACTTGTTCTGTTAAACTGCGGGCTTGTTGTTGTTATGCCGATAATTGCAACATTAACTCCATTCATATTTTTTATTATGTATGGTTCAATTCCTTCTATATAATTTCCGTTAACAGTGACGTTTCCGCATAAAACAGAAAATTCCGCCATTTGAAGAATGGTATGCTGTGACATATCAATAAGTTCATTATCATTTGCAGGAAACTCGTTATTTCCAAAAACAATTGCATCATATTTCATTGCGTTAAAAACTTCTGTTTCTGCAGCTCCGTGAAAACGCTGATACGGACCGCGTCTGTACAAATCGCCTCCGTCAAGTAAAAGAACATTTCCGCCGTTAGCGGCAACTTCACTGCGAACCTGGCTGACAATTGTTGAATATAATGGCATGTTTTCCAGCCTGCCGTGTAAGTCATTGGTATGCAGGATTGTGAGCATAAACACATTGGATGAATTACCGCCGCCTGCAGAAGCGCAGCCTGCAAAAAAAAGGACAAGTGCAATCAAAATTAATGATTTTCTGATTAATTTTTTCATCTTAAAACTCCTTCCATAAAAATTGTAGTTATTTTTATTTTATTAGAAGAAGTAATAAATGTATGAACATTTTTAACTATTTAATTATGTCTTTCTTATAAGGTCTTTCTCAAGCCAGCTGTTAATAATTCCCTTGTTGTTTTCCTTTTCTTTAAATACAAAAGGTTTTAAAAATACATTTACAGCAATTCTTGTATATATTTTTGAGAATAATGGAGGATTGTTTTTCTTTATTTTTTTAGCGAGATTTTTGCCTGCCTTTTCTATTTTGTTTTTAATTTTATCTGTTAAAGGATCTTTATTAAAAGCATTTTTAATTGTCAGCGATGATACCGTATAACCGCCAGAGTTCATAACCATTTCCTTTAATATTTTTGCAGTTTTGCCTCCCATCAAGTTTTCATAAACGGTGATAGTGATACAAGGCTTGCAGTATAATAATTGTTCCATCGTCATGTGAACCCTGTCATAAAAAGTCTTAAATAATCCAGTTACATTGCTTGCATAGGTTGGGCTTGAAAAAATTAATCCATCGGAATGCTTTATTAAGTTACGAATTTTTTCAGTATTATCATCATTAATAATGCAATTCCCTGTTTTATAGCAATTTTCACAGCCTGTGCAGAATTTTATATTTAAATCTGCAAGGTTAATATATTCTGTATCAGTTTCCTGATAATTATTCTTTAAATAATCATTAAGAAATTTAAGAATTTTTCCTGTTGCGCCGTTTTTTCTTGGACTTCCATTAATGATTATTATTTTCACAGATCGTCCCATCCTAATATTTTGCGTATTTCACTGCTCTCAAGCGGACGGAGTAAATGCGCGATACTTGTCAGTACAGCGCTTACAATCAAGCCATAAAGAAGGGATGTTATGCAAAATGCAAGCCCAATGCCGAAATTTTCAGGATCTCCCAGGTACCCTAATGTTTTTACAAGCCCTTTGATCATTCCGATTCCTCCGGCATATAGCGCTGCGGTTCTTCCTCTTGTTAAAGCAGACAGCCTTGTCAGCCGCGAGAGTCCGCCAATAAGTACAAATGACAATGTTAAAAGGGATACAAATATGAACGCCTTAAAGTTAAACAAATAAAAAGATCTGAACTCGTACATACCGGATGCCAATACTAAAAAGAGAAGTATTATGCCTGCTGCAGCTGAGGCAATATTTTGCCATGGAGCGTTAGAAGAACATATTTGTTTTCCTGTATCAACAGGATTGCCCATGCGATACAGTGCAGTTTTTAGGGCTTCATCTTCGTCTAAACCCGATTGCATTAATTTTTCAGATGCTGCTTGTATATGACTCATTAATTCGGCCCTTGCAGAGAGCCGGATTTGTTTTGATTTTATCTGAGCGCATACAAGATCAAGATACTCAGTAACAATATTTTTCATTTTTATTCCTCCAATTAAAAACTTTTTAGAACAGAATCAACAGATTCTACGACATTCTGCCAATCTCTTAATTTTTCAGAAAGTTTGGCGCGTCCTTTTTTTGTAATGTGATAATACTTTCGTTTCCGCTTAAGCGCAGTATTTTCCCAGTAGGATTCAATCAAACCTTTGTTTTCAAGTTCATGAAGAACAGGGTAAAGACTGCCTTCTTTAAAAAGGAAAGTTCCGTTTGATCGCTGTGTAATTTCCTGAATCATCTGATAACCATACATATCGGCTGTGTTAAGTAATCCAAGAAGCATCATGGAGACACTGCCCTTTATCATTTGAAAATCAATAATCTACCTCCTTTTAAAAGCATAGGAAACCTATGCATATGTTTCTTATTTATAGCGCTTGTTATATTGTTTGTCAATAGATTTTGTGGGAAAAATATAAAGCAAATTGAAACTTTACCTGACGTGAAAAATTATTAACACTACCGGGATAGTATTTTACAGGCACAAAAAATTCAGCGGAGGTTATTAACGGTTCACTGTTTTTGGAGATAACTTCTATATTTTTAACATTGTATTATTAATAACTTTGATATAATCTACCAATTCTTTATTAAAATTTTCAATATTAAAATCATACATATTCTTCATAGTATACTCTTGCACTTCTTTTAATATTTCATCATATTTATTTCTTAATTTATGATCTATAATATAATAGTAATTTATAGAGTTTTTTTGCATTTTTTTTGTGATTCTAATAAATAAATCAAAATCAACCATTTCATTGGCTGCAATCTGTAATTTTTTATAATATTCTTCATATAAGGTATTTTCTAACCAATGTTTTTTTAATTTATTATTTAAGTAAAAACGAAATTCTTTAATTACTGTAATTACATTATAATAATTCGATAAATCAGTGATAATAAATTTTCTAAATTCATCATCACACACAATTGGCCCTAGTTTATTAATTTTCAAAATATTCATTATTATTTCATTAATATCAGATAAATATTCATTAAATGCATTTAAGAAACTGATGTAACATGTTTTTTTAAATTCCTTATCACTCTGTTTTCTGGTAAAAAAATAAGTAACTATTGCACCCAAAAAAACGGATATGAGAATGAAGAAAAATTGAAAAATAGGCTCATATGATTCATAAAATGATGGATTCAAAGAAGCTTCAAACAATTGTCTAATTTCTATAATTTCAATAATTAAGTTATCCATTTTTGTTGTCCTTATCAGTTTTATGTTTATTCTTTTCATGTTGGCCGAATGCATCTGAAATACAAATTTTTGACAAGTTTATATCTCCCGTATTTATGAGATCAAAGTAATTTCCAGTGCGAATCGGTGCATTATTACAATTTGACATATTGAACTTACCTTCATTTATTAATTCAATAATGAGGGTTGAAGGCTTCTTATCCTTTATTTTTTTATTTTTCATGTATTGCTCCTTTTAGATGAATTATTAAGATTATGAAATTTAACATTTTATTATATTTTATGAATTTTGTCAAATGTTTTAAGTATTCTATAAATAAGCGCAAAAATAATCCGCAAGCTGCACTAATAAAGAAGGAAAATATATTATTATATAAAAAGTAACAAAGTGAATTTATTAAAATTATTGAATTATTATTTACAAGGAAAAAAGTAATTGGAAATATTTGATTGACAATCGGCATAAAATATAAAATAATGTTTCTATGCATGTATTACATTCAGCCAATGGAAAATATTTTCATTCTTTTTTTACGATATATACTGATACAAGTATAAAGCCAGAGGAATATATTAAAGCTGGATTAACAGAAACAATAATACATGAGTATATCCATTTTCTCCAGGATATATCAACTGTATTTGGCTTAATAAACTTCACAGATACGATATCTGACATTTCTAGTTTTTATAATATTGAAGAAACGCAAATAAAGCTTCCATATAGATTCAAAAATAGAATAATTCGTGAAACTAATAAGGACTTGTTTTCTGTTTACTTTTCGGAATGCGAGTTGTTTTCATTACCAAAAGATGGGATGCATATACAGTTCGATAAAATTCCTGTATCTGAATTTGGCATGGATGGTTTCCCGGAATTAAGATATTATGATGTTACATTTACAAAAAACAAATATTCAAAAAATTTTACGTTTGGCGCACAAGCAATTCTTGAAGGTATGGCATATCTGCTGGAAACCCATTTATTTAATAAGCAAGAGAGTAAAAATTGGTTATTGCCATACAATTTTCCTGAGTTAATAGCTGCTTATATTTTTCCAGAGTTTAGCCTGCGCCGTGATTTAATAGTTGCATTATGTGATATTTCATTAATGTTTTATCATCCAGCAGAAGCTTTTGTAGAAACATTATATAATATGAAATTAAATAAATATATCCCTAATGCAATTGACGATGTATATGATTATGTTAAGAATAATTTTCAAATACCTAAAAATAATTTTGACACTATTTGGATAAATGCTGTAAGTAGAGCAATTAATGATATAAAAAATATCGTTAATGTGAATGAATACAATACTGCATCAGATTGGGCAATTGATAATATAGAATATTTTTATAAATTAAGGCAGCAAAAAATGTCTTTTCTGACAGAGCTAATGAAATGTCCGCCGGATAATGCAAGAGTAAATCTGTATAATATTTTTAAGAAATTTACTTCTCCGGTTATTTATAACAAAAATATGGAGTTTGCTATTATCGGCGGTTATGAAATACCTGAAGAAAGTCATTCCCAATTAATATATTGGTATAATTTATCAAAATTCTATGAATATTTATTTAGAAATGATAAGGTAAAGTGTCCATTTATAAAATTTTGTGAATTGAATGATAAATGTTCGCATATAGAAGTGCCATGGGAAAGAAGAGGAGAAGGGTTCTGCTTTTATCAGCAATTTTCAAGAATGTTTGGATTATATAAAAGAGAAATTATTGTTTAATGGTGTAATAATTTCACTGCTTGTTCCATAATAATATTTTACATAATTAAAGAAAATAAAAAAATCATGAAATAAAATTGATAAAACAGTCTTTTTATTGTATTATAAATACACTGGAGACGGAAGTTGAAAAATTATTAGGAATAAATGAAATAAGCTTCTAGTACGCGATGAGTACTGTCCATGCAGCCAGGTGATGACCTTGTGCGCCTTTTTAAAATAACAAAGGATTATTTATATTATAGAACATCGGCCATATATTATTTTTTGCTTTGATACCGGGCTGCCATAGAGCGTACAGCTGCAAGGAGCGTTTGCATATCATAGTCGTCAAGAAACGGAACTGTTGCGTTTAACTCATGAACAGCTTTATTTGATGTCTCTAAAGGCTGATCTGCGCCAGTTAGTAAATATTCCACCGACACATTAAGGGCGTTTGCAATCAGGAAGGCCTCATCAGCCCTGGGGATGGTATTCCTGTTTTTCCAGGAAGAAAAAGTACCCTTGGGAATTTGTGTCTTTCTGTACAGCCATTCAAAGCTGGTATGCTGCTTTTCCACCTCCCTTTTAACCATTTCCCAGAAGAATTCCGCATTCATTCTGCAATTTTACGTCATTTTTGTATGCATTTGAATGAAATTTATGTTGACAGATGTCTGCGTATGAAATATTATCATATATATTGTACGCATATGCAGACAATATGCATAGACATTATAAAACAGGAGGAAAAAACCATGAACAAACCACGTTCAGTACCGGGATCGTGCCCATTTTACGATCATCCAAGCGACAAATGCTACCTTTCGGAAACCACACCGTCATCAGGCACCAGAGACTACAAATGCAAGAATGAAAGCAATTGCAAGACCTGCGGTAATTATGAAGCATGGAAAAGCGGCAGTAATTACAGGGGGAAGTAAAACAAGCGATGCTCCTGTAGTAGCATCAAATACGGAAACAGTTGTTAAAAATTAAATTATAGTCGTCGGACTTAAAACGCATAGGAGGAGATATTTATGGATGCATCTACATTTCTAAAGAGTGGTATTGATTATTTTGAAAATGAATACCGAACTTGCAGCATGGTATACCAAACGCAACCTATCTCAGAAAGGAGGTGACTGGCAATTTAAAACTGCGGATGCGCGTATCAAACTTAAAAGACTTTATCCTTTAATCGTGTAAGGTATTAAGTGTTACAGGACAGTAGTATGTTGATATAAATTATATTTATAAATTGCAGGACGACTTCGTATGAAGTTAAACCAGCTATTTATATTATCTGCTTTTGTAGATAGGATTAAAATCGGTTTTCCATAAGGAGGAAACAAAAATGGCAGAAATGAATGCAGCAGCTTTTTCGGAGAAAGGTAATAAGAGTTTTGAAAAGCGGGATTTTGATCAGGCAATTTTAGATTTTACGGAAGTACTTAAACTAGAACCAGACAATCCTTTTGCTTATAACAAACGAGGTATGTCGTATATCAATAAAAAGAAATACGACTTAGCAATTGCTGATTTTACTGAGGCTATTAAACTTGAACCAAACAAATTTGGCGATTTTTATATGGATCGTGGTTGTGCTTATGCTATAAATGGGAATAAATCTTTGGCAGTTGCTGATTTAGAAATGGCGTTGAGTATTGATCCTCAGAACAAGACTTATAAGGAAACTCTCAATGAACTTAAAGGAAAAAAACGTGGGCTTTGGCAGGCTATAAAAGTAGTATATTCTACATGTTGGAGAGTTATGAGTATGCTAGGAAGTGCTGGTTTTATAATAAAATTTGCTTTTGTTGTAACCCCTTTTGTACATCTTATTTGTTTGGGACTTGCTATTATTGTTTGTATTGTCTGGGCTATTAAGAAATAATCAAAGAAAAGATTAATTTTAAATAGTCGTAAAAGCAAAACCAGCACATAACAAACGTGCCTGTTGCGCAACTTTTATTTTTTCCATGATCGAAGAGAGAAAAGAGGTTAATCAAATTTATAGGCATCTTGGGGTAATATAGAAAAATAGTTGACTGTATTGTTAACAAATAAATTAGGAGGAATTTAATGAATTCCAGAGCAATTAGTAAAATCGGTTTTTTATTGGTTATCATTGGTTGTTTTATGCCAATGTTTAGTATAACACTTTTTTTTAGGCCTATACAAATGAATGGGTTTGAGTATGCTAGTGCGGCTTTTGAGCTTGGTTCAGCTATACATGGAATACTTATGTATTTATCTTTTGCTTCTGCAATTATTGGACTTATTATTGGTATATTATTACTTGTAAAAAAAGGCGTTCCGATAATTATTGACTGGGCAGCTATTATAGTTTGTTTCGGTATAATAATATTTTTATCTATTGATGGCGTTACTGGTGGTGCTACATTACAAAGTGGTATTTATTTAATAATATTTGGTTTAGTTATTGCATTAATTGGTCAGATTATTTCAATAACTAAAAAAGATAATTAAAATGTTTCTAATTCGGTTCAATAAAATAAATTAACAATATTCACGGATAAACTTCTATTTATTCCAGCAATTTTTTGTTTTATTGTATTTATAAATTGAACTCGGGGGAATAAATGGAAATAATAATTACTTCACTTAACAACAAGTACATAGTAAAGTTCCAAGATTTCCGAGAAGCAACATTAATAAGTATTTTTAAGGAGTGTATCTGTTGTAACAATCATTTGGAAGTATAATTAGATTATAACTGAATTATTACAAGGAGATTTTATGAAGAAAGTTTTTCTCGTTTTATTATTCTGTGTTTTTGGTACTTCTTTTGCACAAACGCAAATACATCTTATTGGTTCGGATGTTAATGGGAATCTGGTTCATTGGCTTAACGGGAATATTACAATATTGCCTGCAACAGGCGAATATGCAAGTGTAAGAGCAATTGCGGTTTCAGGTTCCAATGTTTACGTTATCGGAACTGACGGAGATGATGCGGTGTATTGGCTTAATGGACGGCGTATTGTATTACCAAAAACTAACAGAAATTCACAAGCAAGAGCAAACGCGATTGCAATTGACGGTAATAATATTTACATTGCCGGTGTTGATACTGAAAGTGGTGTTGTGTATTGGCATAATGAAAGACAAATTAATTTACCATCAAGGCAGGATATGAGAGGAGAAGCATATGGAATTACTGTTATAGATTCAAATATCCACATTACTGGATCTAGTGGGCTTGAGGCAGCGTATTGGCTTAATGGAATATTAACAATGTTACCTGCAAGTGGACAGCTGCCAGGTGAAGGCAGACAGGCAACCGCAATTGCGGTTTCAGGTTCCAATGTCTATATAACCGGAAAGGGAGAAGGAGGCGGAGCTTCTAGAACTGCGGGTTATTGGCTAAATGGAAGACTAACAGTATTACCAAAACCTGCGAACAGCCCAAGAGCAGGTGGACGAAGCAGTACAACCGCAAATGCAATTGCTATTTCAGGTTCAAATGTCTATATTGTCGGCTCAGATAGTTGGGATGGATATAATGATAATGATGGCTGGTGGTCATCAAATAGTGATGCAGTATACTGGCTTAATGGAAGGCGGGTAGTATTACCTAAATTGAAGGATACGACAACTGCAGCTGCAACAGCAATTGCAGTTTCTCGCTCTAATATTTACATTACAGGATATGAGATGGATATATCAGGGAATTTTAATGTAGTGTATTGGCTCAATGGAACCCGTACGGCAGTACCAGAGTTGAGAGGTATCTCTGGAATAGCAATAATTGAGTAATCGAAATTATTATTATTCATTTATACTTTGATGTAAATCTTAAAGCAATCGTAAGACCCGCGGTAATTATGAAGCATGGAAAAGCGGCAGTAATTATATGAATAAATAAAATCAAAAAAGGAAAAAAGAATGATTAAAGGAATAATAATTGCGATTATTATCGGTTACATTGTCTATAGTTTTTTTGGCTGGATTGGCTTATTAATTGTTGGCGGTATTGTAATAGTTGGTGGAATATTTTTTATTTTAATTGGTATGGGATCTAGCGGCTCATCGAGCAATAGTTCAAGCAGCAGTAATATAACAATGAAAATAATGGAATATAGTGATAAATACCCGAATAAATGCGGCAGTTGTATTAATTATAGTATTTCCTTGGGAGGAATTTGTAAAAATGAAAATATTACTAAATCTCCCGATAATACCTGTCCTAATTGGAGAGGATAATTTATGAAATAAAAAAAGGAGCGGCAAATGGCAGAGAAAGAATGGTATGAAGGAGTAATAGATAAAATAAATAGATTACACGAACAGGCTGATGAAGGAGCTTTCGTAGAATTCCACAATTTATCAGATAGGGGAAAAAATATAGGCAACAAGGATATGCAAATAATTGGATTATTGAATGCTGCTGCAATTGCTTGCAAAATGGGAGATTATGATCTTTGCTTTGCAGTAATAGACAGCGCGAATAAAGTTGATGAAGAAATAAGTACAATTATATGCTGGAACAGCCCCGTATGTACGAAATGCTGCAGATGTTATCAGAAACAGGCACTTTTAATAAATAGAATAGGAAGTCCGAAAGGAGAACAATGGATTTAACAAAATTAGTCATAACAAAACCTATTAACGGAAAACAATATGTCATTTTGGCAGGAAAGCCCACATCCATCCCCAATAGAGGTATATATTTATTGGGTTCTAAAGGCCATAAGCATGATTATACCTCATGTTCTTTATGGCTTATCGAACTTAGTGAAGACG
>Ga0123356_10000090_pt1 | contig 95794 bp, 83 predicted proteins | sample TergutEmb28metaG_2_FD_92546 | JGI IMG/M metagenome (GOLD analysis project Ga0123356, IMG submission 92546) | Embiratermes neotenicus P3 segment gut microbial communities from Petit-Saut dam, French Guiana - Emb289 P3 | ecosystem: Host-associated > Arthropoda: Insects > Digestive system > Gut ...
GACCGCACCGCCTCGGCTGTCACGGTCTCCTGGAAGGCCTCGTCGGGCGCCGCCTCGTACCAGGTTGAATACCAGTCAGCCAACACCAGCTGGACCTGGAAGACGGAGACGGACTACAAGACAAATACAGCCACATCGTTTGTCTCCACCAATCTGGCCAACCCGCCAAACTACAAGTACCGGGTGCGCGCCCTGAACTCGGGTGGCGCGTCAGCCTGGGTCGAGGTGAACTACCCCGGTACCGTAGCCCGCCCGCCTGCTCCCACTGGACTAAAGGCGGTAAAGCGTGACAACACATCCGCCACGGTCTCCTGGAACGCTTCGGCCGGCGCCGCCTCGTACGAGGTTGAATACCAGTCCGCCAACACATCCTGGGCTTGGAAGACGGAAACTGACTACAAAACCAAGACAGCCGTGTCGTTCGTTTCCACTAATCTGGCGGCCTCAGGAACCTACTTCTATCGGGTACGCGCCGTGAACTCGGGCGGCTCGTCGGCCTGGGTCGAGGTTAAGTACCCCACCACCGTGAACCCCCCGCCTGCTCCCATTGGCCTAAAGGTTACGGACCGCACCGCCTCGGCTGTCACGGTCTCCTGGAAGGCCTCGTCGGGCGCCGCCTCGTACCAGGTTGAATACCAGTCAGCCAAAACCAGTTGGAACTGGACAACCGACTCGGGCTATACGACAAAGACTGCCGTATCGTTTGTCTCCAAGAATCTGACAGCTGCGGGAACCAACATTTATCGGGTGCGTGCTGTGAACTCAGGCGGCTCATCGGCCTGGGTACAGGTTGCCTCCGTACCGGCAGCACCACAGGGTTGTTCGCAGTCGACGACCGTTGGGACCGTAGCGACCTGCATTGTGAAGCTGTTTGACCAACTCTGGCAAATGCCAACTACTCGCTCGGAGGCAAGTGACATACAACGGCTGGAGAACCTCAACAGGAACGCCCAGAATTATGACGAAATGATTGGGCTTCTTACGAAACTGATGAAGCTGGATCATGACATGAAAGCAAAAATCATAAGCAATTTCCGCTAGGGGCAGGTTTCGCGGCAGAGCCGATCTCCGGTGCGGCGCGCCGGGGATCGGCTCTGCCCATTAGAGGCCTGCCACTGGCATTACCTCCGCCATGCGCAAAGACGCCGTTAATGCGCTAGCCACTGGGCATGTTGCGCATCCGGATTGGTGCCAGGCATTACCGGCCGCGCGGTGCCAGGCGCCAGGCGACAATGGCGATACCCACCATCACCGCTGAACCCACCCAAAAAGCACCGGCGAAACCAGGCCGGTCAAACGCCGCCGCCTGAGGGCCAATCGTCAGAGCCGCGGCCACCGAAGCGAAAAGCGCAATCCCAGCTGCGTTGGCCAGCTGCTGAACCGTCATGGGCAGGGCGCCGCCAGCCCCGGCATCGCCACCCTTCAGACCAAGCGTGGCCCAAGACTGCGACACCGGCGAGACACAGCCCAGGCCCGCTGTCATCACCGCGCTAACCGGCAGCGACACGACCACAAAAAGGTCGGAATAAGTGCCCAAGGCAAACACCGCCATGGCGGCGCCGTTCATGGCCAAACCCACTGTCGCCGCCGCCCGCGGGCTCCAGCGCCGCTGAATCACCCGCGACAACCACAATCCAGGGAAAAAGCCCAGGCAGCAGGGCAACCAGGCGAAGCCAGCTTGAGTCGGGCTGAAACCAAGCAGGTCCTGCATTAGCAATGCCCCCAGGAAGAAGACCGCCCCGTTGACCGCCCCCTGGACGCCGATGATGGCGTATCCGACCAACCTCGGTGAACGCTGCAACAACCGAGCCGGCACAATACGATCCTGCCCGCGGCGCGAGGCCCACAACACTGCCGCCATGCCCGCAGCGCCCGCCGCCACCAACAGCACTCGGACCAGCCAAAGGCCTTCCAAAGACGTGCCGGCCAGACCCCAGACCAACCCCGCCATGGCCGTCACCGTCGCAACTGCCAGAGAGATGTCGAGGCGCACCCGCCGGCCGGCCGGCATAGGCGGCACCAGCAATATGCAGGCTACTGCCAGTCCCCCAATCAACGGCACATTAATGCCGAAGACCCAGCGCCAGGAGAAGTAGTCGGTCAAGAGCCCCGAAACCACCACGCCAACGGTCGAGCCAATCCCGGCAATCGCCGCCCAGAGCGTGAAGGCCTTGGCCCGCTCCGGGCCGGAGGGGAACAGCATAGACAACATGGCTAGCCCAGTCGCCCCGGCCAGCGCCTCGCCCACGCCTTGGCCGGCGGTCGAGGCGATAAGCACCCAAGCCGTGGGTGCCAGGGCCGCGCTGAGCGAGGCCAGGCCGTAGAGGCCGATCCCTACGATGAAGGCCCGTTTGAGCCCGATGACGTCGCCAATGCGACCGCCCAACAGCAGCAACGACCCGGCGGCGATCATGTAGGCGGTGACCACCCAAGTCAAAGTCACATCACTGAGATTGAAGTGGTGCCTGATCGAGGGCAGCGCCACATTGACCACAGAAATGTTCAGCAGCAGGACAAACTGGACGGGCGCAATCACGGCCAAGGCGCGCCATCGGCCGGGGTAAACGGCGGCGGAGTCCTGGGGAAGGTGGGAGCCGGTACCAGGCATCCGCCCCTCCTAACGGCCACGATTACTAGTGGCGGTGCCGCGCCACCGGACTAGCCTACGACCTGTCCCCCGCGCCGGCGAGCCACTTCTCGCGGCGGGCGAGCAGTATTCGGTTCTGGCGAGTCTGCCAACTGGGTAGCCGCCAGGCCCCGGAGGCGCTGCCTGGCAGGTAGAGGCGTAGGGCCGGCGGTCGCCGCCCATGGACCCAGCCGCTAGACCCGCCGTGTTTCCCCTGACTATTGCCCCATTGCTGCCGGCCTGGACGCGGCCGGTGCCCGGTAATCGACCCGGTCCCCGGGGTGGTAGTTTGTCTCAAAACTGGAACCTTTCATGAGGGGATGCGACATGACCACAAATACGATGAAGGCTGCCGTTGTGACGGAGCTGGGCCAACCGCTGGCCTTGACCGATGTGCCGATCCCGCAGCCCGGCCCCTACCAGGCTCTGGTCAAAGTGGACTATTCCGGCGTTTGTCACACCGACCTGCATGCCGCTCAGGGCGACTGGCCGGTCAAGCCCAGTCCGCCGTTTGTCCCCGGACATGAGGGCTCCGGCGTGGTGGTTGAGCTCGGTCCCGAAGCCACCCGCGTCAAAGCCGGTCAGCGGGTCGGCAACGCCTGGCTGGCCAGCGCTTGTGGCGCCTGCCAGTACTGCCAGCGCGGCTGGGAGACCCTGTGCGAAAACCAGTCCAATTCCGGTTACGGCGTGGACGGCTCGTTCGCCCAGTACATGCTGGTCGACTCGCGTTACTGCCCCATCATTCCCGATGGCGCTGACCCGGCAGCCGTGGCGCCTATCTTGTGCGCTGGCGTAACGGTCTACAAGGGGCTTAAGGTCGCCGACACTCATCCGGGCGAATGGATGCTGATCAGCGGCATTGGCGGACTGGGCCACATCGCCGTGCAATACGCCCGAGCCATGGGCATGCGCGTGGCCGCCATCGACGTGGCCGAGGACAAGCTGGCTCTGGCCCGTCAGCACGGCGCAGAGGTCTGCGTCAACGCGGCCACCTCGGCCGACCCGGTGACGGAAATCAAGGACCAGGTTGGTGGCGGCGGTGTCCATGGTGCGCTGGTGACAGCTGTGGGCAGCGAGGCCTTCCCTCAGGCCGTTGGCGCGCTTCGGCGCGGCGGCACGGTCTCGCTGGTCGGCCTGCCACCTGAGGCCTTCCCGCTGGACATCTTCACCACCGTGCTGTTCGGCCTGACTGTTCGCGGCTCGATCGTGGGTGGCCGGGCTGACATGGAAGAGTGTCTGGGTTTCTTTGCCAACGGCCAGATCAAACCGACCTTCACCACCAGACCCCTGTCAAGCATCAATGACATTTTCGACGAGATGCTGGCTGGCCACATCGACGGTCGCATCGTCCTGGACATGTCCGCCTAGTATCCCCACATTTCACCGAGTTCAGGGTTTGGCACGACTGCCTGCTGCCGGACCCTGGACTCGCGTGAAAAAGGTGGCCAGGGTGAGGTGCTGACAAACCCTGGACTCGCTGAAAACGGGGTGGTGCGAAACCCTGGACTCGCTGAAGGGTGCGGTCGTAGAGAGGTGATGCGAAACCCTGGACTCGCGTGAAGGGGCTGGTCAGGGTGGGTTGGGGCGGGGTTTGGGGGCGGTGGTACCGGGGCTAGTAGCGGTAGTGGTCGGGTTTGTAGGGGCCGTCCAAATCCACGCCGATGTAGGCCGCCTGGGCGGCCGTCAGCCGGGTTAGGTCGACTCCCAGGGCCGCCAGATGCAGCCCGGCCACCTTTTCATCCAGCTCCTTGGGCAGTCGGTGCACGCCCAGTTCCAGGCCACCGCGGAACAGCTCGATCTGGGCTAACACTTGGTTGGCGAACGAGCAGGACATCACAAACGACGGGTGCCCGGTGGCATTTCCCAGGTTCAGCAGCCGACCCTCACTTAGCACCAGGATCGAATGCCCATCTTCGAAGACCCACTCATCGACCTGGTCTTTGACAGGCAAACGCCGCACACCCGGCCAGCCAGCCAAACCGGCCATGTCAATTTCATTGTCGAAATGACCGACGTTGCCAACCACGCATTTGTCCTTCATCGCCGCCATCTGCGCGGCTGTAACCACATCGCGATTGCCGGTTGCCGTGACTACGAAGTCAGCAACAGCGATGACGGCGTCAAGCTGCGCCACCTGGTAGCCGTCCATGGCCGCCTGTAGCGCGCAAATCGGGTCTATCTCCGTCACGACCACGCGCGCGCCCTGACCGCGCAAAGCCGCCGCCGCGCCTTTGCCCACGTCGCCATAACCGCAGACCACCGCCGTTTTGCCGCCAATCAACATGTCGGTGGCGCGGTTCAGCCCGTCTGGCAAGGAGTGGCGAATACCGTAGATGTTGTCGAACTTTGACTTGGTCACCGAGTCGTTGACGTTGATGGCGGGAAAGGCCAGCTTGCCGGCCTCGGCCAGCTGGTAGAGCCGCAGCACCCCGGTGGTGGTCTCTTCGCTCACCCCCACAATCGCGCCGGCCAAGCCGGTCCAGTAGCCGGACCGTCTGGCCGCCTCGGCCCTAACCATGGCCTGGATCTCGCGGCCTTCGAGGCTTTCCCCCAGCGCCGCGTACGATGCCGCGTCCTGGCCGTCCGCTTCAAAGTCCCGGCCCACGTGAACCGCCAAGGTGGCGTCGCCTCCATCGTCCAAGATCAAGTTGGGCTGCGCCTGACCCCAGTTGAGAGCCTGGGCGGTGGCCCACCAGTATTCGGCCAGCGACTCACCCTTCCAGGCGAAGACCGGCGGGCCGGCCGGGCTGTCGGGACTGTTGACCGGGCTGTTGCCGCTCTTGACCGGGCTGTCGGGGCTGTTGACCGGGCTGTTGCCGCTGTTGGTCGGGCTGTCAGTGCTGATGGTCGGGCTGTTGCCGCTGTTGGTCGGGCTGTCAGTGCTGATGGCCAGGCTGTTGGTGCTGCCGGTCGGGCCAACCACCACCGCTGCCGCCGCCTCGTCCTGAGTCGAAAAGATGTTGCAGCTGGCCCAGCGAACCTGGGCGCCCAGCTCGATCAGCGTTTCGATCAAGACCGCGGTTTGCACGGTCATGTGCAGCGAGCCGGTGATCCTGGCGCCGCTGAGCGGTTTGGACGGGCCAAGCTCGGACCGCAGAGCCATCAACCCTGGCATTTGCTGTTCGGCAAGGCAGATCTGGTGACGCCCGGCTGGCGCCAGATCCAGTGACCTGACGGCAAAGCGGCCGGGCTGGCGAGCCAGCTTGGGAGTGTTTGTCACAGCGGCGACATGGCGTGGGGTACCGCCCGGTGAGCCAAAAGTCCAGGTACGCCGTCTTCGACCGGGTAGGCCAGACGACAAGACGAGCAGATCACCTGGGGACCGGCGTCGCTCAGTTCACCTTGACAATTGGGGCATCGGATGATCAGCCACAGCCACCTCTGATTGGTCAATTTCACTCCTCCAGCAATTTTGACAACTCGACACGCAATTGTGCCATCATTTCTGGTTTTTTCGCCTCAACGTTCAGCCGCAAAATGGTTTCCGTGTTCGACGGACGGATGTTGGCCCACCACTTCTCGGGGCCGTGCCAGTGGTCCAAAGTCACGCCGTCAAGCCGGTCAACTGCGATTTCGCCGCTGGCAATCGTGGTTGCGAAGTGGTTCAAGACCCGCTCAATGGCGCCAGCCGGATCAGCCACTTTGAAGTTGATTTCTCCCGACGCGGCGTAGGGATCGAATCTGGCCGCCAGTTGGGACATCGGCTCTTGGCTGCGGCCCAGCAGAGCCAGGACATGCATGGCCGTCAAGATTCCCGTATCAGCGTAGAAAAAGTCACGGAAGTAGTAGTGGCCGGAATGTTCGGCCCCGAAAACGGCGTCTTGGCTGGCCATGACCGGTTTTATGAGCGCGTGTCCGACAGGTGTGCGCACCAGATGGCCGCCGGCCGCTTCAACCATTTCCGGCAAGGCGCGCGAGGTGATGGCGTTGTGCACAATCACTGCCTCACGCCCGGCGGCCTTTTCCTGAGCCACCAGGCTGACCGCGATCATGGTGCCGATGGCCGAGGCCGTCACAGCCTGACCGGCCTCATCAACCACAAAGCAACGGTCGGCGTCGCCATCGAAGGCCAGTCCCAGATCTGCCCCGTTGGCGACCACGGCCCGCTGTAGATCAACCAGATTGGCCGGGTCGATTGGGTTGGCCGGATGATTGGGGAAACGGCCGTCTGGCTCACCGAACAGTGGCACCAACTCGACCGGCAGGGGCTCAAGACCGGCGCCTTGGCCCAGGACCGCCTGGGTGACGATCCCACCTAGGCCGTTGCCGGCATCGGCCACGACCTTCAACGGGCGGATCGTGGCCAAGTCGACCACCGAACGCAAATAGCTGGCAAAGGCGGGCCAAATGTCTAGCTGACGGACCCACCCGGGTTGGCCAGCCGGGGGTGGCGTGGGGTTTTGCTCTGCCAGCTCGACCAGACGGCTAAGACCGTTGTCGCGGCCAATCGGTTTGGCTCCGGGCTGCATCAGCTTGAGGCCGTTTTCGCCGGGCGGGTTGTGGCTGGCCGTCAGCACGACGCCCGGCAATGAGTGGGCGCCGCTGGCGTAGTAGACGGCGTCAGTTGAGACCATTCCTAGGTCAATCACGTCGACGCCTTGGGAGGTTAGGCCGTCCGTCAGGGCGGCGGCCAGACCTGGCCCGCTTAGGCGGCAGTCGCGTCCCAGGTAGATGGCCTTGGCTCCGTCCAGCAACTGGGGTAAAGCCGCGCCGATGGCGCACGCCTCGTCCCGGCCCCAAGCCTGGGGCACAGGGCCGCGCAGGTCATTGGCCTTGACGATGGCTGCGAGCGGGCGCATCGGGAAAGCGTAGCTTACGCCGTCCAGCCCCGGGCCGTTGCGGCCAGCGGGTCTTGAGGATTGTCTGAAGCCAGCACGTCGCGGCCGTGTGGGCCGCGCCATTTGGCCCCAAGTCATTTTGTTCTGTGTGATCGCCGGTAACGAGTGGGTCACAGTTCATCGCAGACCAACCTCTGGGCGGCCCTTGTGGCACCAGGCTCGCTAGCCTGGATGAATGAGCGGCTCGGGATCACCCGGCGTGCCAACGGGCCCGCCAACTGAAGCGCCGTTGAACCAGCCGGGCCCTCCAAGTGGAAACCATACGGTTATCCACCTGCCTGGCCACCACCTGAGAATCCGGCTGTCGATTACCCGCCCAGCGCCAGTTATCCGCCTGATTCCGGTGTCACGCCTCCGGGGCACATGGCTCTCCCGCCGTACGGCGTGTCGGGTTGGTCGCCGCCTCAGCCTGGCGCCTTTCTCCCAGACCACATGGCGCCGGGCCCCTACTTTGACCCCTATGCCGTTTACCGGGCGTTTGAGGACGCCCGTTCGCGAAACGGTCTTGGGGTGGCGTCACTGGCCTGCGGCGTTGCCGGTTTCTTTTTCCTGCCGGTGCTGGCCGCTTTGGCTGGGGTCATCACAGGCCATTTGGGCCTCAGTGCCTGCCGGCGGGGTAGAGCGAATAACCGCGGCATGGCCCTGGCCGGCACGATTGTCAGCTACGTGTCACTTGCATTTGGCATCGCCTTCATGATTTGGCTCTTCGTCTGGGACTATTCGTACCATTCGACTCACCTCTACTAGCCGCCTTGATCTGGTCCCAGACAAGCCGATCCGCCACCCATAGCAGCAGCCGGTTCGCCGGCCGCCGCCTGTGGCTCGGCTTGGCTGCCGGACAATTGATGATCGGCAGGTCTTTGGCCGGTGCCTAGGATTCGGCTGAGGCTTCGCCGCGGCGCTGGCGCAAGGCCTGAAGCGCCTCGTCGAGCAGTTGGGCGCCGTCATCGTCGCTGCGGCGCTCCTTGACGTAGGCCAAATGAGTCTTGTAGGGCTCATTCTTGGGCGGCGCCGGCGGCCTGAGCGGGTCGGTCCCCGCCGGAAAACCACACCTGGGGCAGTCCCACAAGGCGGGCACGGTGGTAGCCGGGTCATCGACGAAACTGGGCCTAGTCTCATGGAGATTGGCACACCAGTAACTGATGGTGATCCGTGGTGCCACCTCACCGCGTTCTTCTTCGCCCATTGGCCCTGCGCCCACACGCGAGCCCCTAATTGCGCTACCGCCAGCCATTATTGTTCTTCCACTTCCACTTCTTGGGCCTTGATTGGATCAGGTCAACCGGACGCCAGTGCCAGGTCCACTAGGCAAGCCAAGTATCCGGGCACCGTCCAACGCCAAGCCTTGGACAGCATAAACCCGACTGGTGGGGCCTGGTCGTTCACCAGGCCCCAGTCCGGTTGGGGCCACAGGTCAGCTGATGTTGACCTTGTGTAGCCACGCTAGGAGTAACACAGCTGCAATCCAAGCAATTCCCACCCAGACTGTGATCCGGTTGAGATTCTTCTCCGCCACACCGGATGAGCCCAGGTTGGAAGAAAAGCCGCCGCCAAACATATCGCTCAAGCCCCCGCCCTTGCCCTTGTGCATCAGAATCAGCAGGACAAGGAAGGCGCTAGTAAGCACCAGGACTACCTGGAGCGAAATGGTCAATGCGGTCACGGCGGCCTATCTTACTTGGTTGGCTAGTGTTCTTCGAACCGAGCGATCTTAGCGAATTCGTCCGGATCAAGCGAAGCGCCACCCACTAACGCGCCGTCAACGTCGGGTTGCTCCATAATGGCGGCCACGTTGGATGACTTGACCGAACCACCGTACAAGACCCTGATGCCGTCACCGGTTTGTTGCCCGTAGAGCTCACTCAGCCGTCCGCGAATCGCGCCGCAAACCTCTTGGGCGTCCTCAGGGGTAGCGACTTCGCCGGTACCAATGGCCCAAACTGGCTCGTAGGCCACGACAGCCTTGGCCGCCTGGTCTGGAGTCAGTTCACCGAAAGCCCCGTCGATCTGAGCCAGAGTGTAAGCCACCTGGTCACCGGCCTTGCGGATCTCCAGAGCCTCACCGACACAGATGATCGGCACCATGTCGTGACGGAAAGCGGCCGCGGCCTTTTCGCCCACCTCTTGGTCGGTTTCGCCGTGATACTGGCGCCGTTCGCTGTGCCCCACAACTACATAGCTGCAGCCCAGCTTGGCCAGCATTTGCCCGGACACCTCACCGGTGTAGGCGCCTTCTTCGTGAACCGAAACGTCCTGGGCGCCGTAAAGCACTTCCATGTTTTCCGCGTCGGTCAGGGTCTGGACCGTGCGCAAGTCGGTGAACGGCGTAATCACCGCCACCTCGACCTTGTCGTGGTCAAACCTGGCGTCCTTCAGGGCCCAATGCAGCTTCTGGAGAGTATCCATGGCCTGGAAGTGATCCAAGTTCATCTTCCAGTTGCCGGCCATAAACGGCTTGCGATCTGCCATGATCAGCCCTCCAAAACCTCAAGCCCAGGAAGGACCTTGCCCTCGAGCAGCTCCAGCGAGGCGCCGCCGCCGGTGGAAATGTGACCAAAGCCGTCCTCGGGCAGGCCAAGTAGCCGGACCGCCGCGGCCGAATCGCCGCCACCAACGACAGAGAAACCGTCCCCGTCAACCATGGCCTGAGCCACAGCCCGGGTGCCGGCAGCAAAGGCCTCGAATTCGAAGACACCCATGGGGCCGTTCCAGACAATGGTCCTGGCTCCCTTGACCGCGTCAGCGAATGCCACCTGGGAGACCGGGCCAATGTCTAGGCCCATGGCGCCGTCCGGCATCGCCTCGGCGCCCACCACCCAGTTCTTGGCGTCTGCGGCAAACTTATCTGCCACCACAATGTCGGTTGGCAAAACAATGTCAACACCCTTGGCGGCAGCCTTGTCGAGGTAACCCTTGACCGTGTCGATCTGGTCGGCTTCAAGTAGCGAAGCTCCAACACTGAAACCCTTAGCGGCCAGGAAGGTGTAGACCATGCCGCCGCCAATCAACAAGGCGTCGGCCTTGTCCAGCAAGTTGCCAATCACACCGAGCTTGTCGGACACCTTCGAGCCGCCCAAGACCACCACATAGGGACGCTCGGGACTGGCCGTGGCCCGGCTTAGGGCCTGGACTTCGGTTAGAACCAGACCGCCGGCGGCCGCCGGCAACAACTTGGCAATGTCGTAGACCGAGGCCTGCTTGCGGTGAACCACCCCAAAACCGTCCGAAACGTAAGCGTCAGCCAAAGCCGCCAGTTCCTGGGCGAAAGCCAGCCGTTCGGCATCGTCCTTAGAAGTCTCGCCGGCGTTGAAGCGCAGGTTCTCAAGCAGGACCACGCCTCCAGGCGCCAGCTCGGCCACGGCCTGCTGGGCCAGCGGGCCGACTGTGTCACCGGCCAGTTTGACCTCGGCGCCAAGCAGTTCGCTGAACCGGGCGGCCACCGGAGCCAACGAGTATTTGGCCTCAGGAGCGCCCTTGGGCCGCCCCAGGTGGGCCATGACGATGACCTTGGCTCCAGCCTTGGTCAAGCGTTCGATGGTTGGCAGGGAAGCGCGCACCCTTCCGTCATCGGTGATGCGACTGCCGTCAAGCGGGACGTTGAGGTCTGCCCGCACTAGGACGCGCTTAGCGTTGAGTTCACCAAGCTGGTCGATTGTCTTCATTGACATGGCTGTAAGCCTTCCTTCCGGTGCCTGTCAGGGGTTAGAACCACGATCCGCCGAGCCCATAGGTGGGACACGGCGGATCATGGTTGTTTGATTTGACTAGAGGCGAGCGCCAACGTATTCGGTCAGTTCAACCAGGCGGCAGGAGTAGCCCCACTCGTTGTCGTACCAGGACACGATCTTGACTTGATCGCCAATCACCTTGGTCAGGCCCGAATCGAAGATCGACGAGCGCGAATCGGTGATGATATCAGTGGAGACCAGTGGCTCTTCGCTGTAGCCCAGGACGCCCTTCATTGGGCCCTCGGCCGCGGCCTTAACCGCCGCGTTGACTGACTCAACCGAAACCGGCTTGGCTGCGGTGAAGGTCAGGTCGGTGGCCGAGCCAGTAATGGTCGGCACACGCAGGGCGTAGCCGTCCAGCAGGCCCTTGAGTTCTGGCAGCACCAGCGCCACGGCCTTGGCCGCACCGGTCGAGGTGGGCACAATGTTGACAGCCGCGGCCCGCGCCCGGCGCAGATCCTTATGCGGTCCGTCTTGCAGGTTCTGGTCGCCGGTGTAGGCGTGAATCGTGGTCATCAGGCCGCGCACAATGCCGAAGGTGTCGTTGAGCACCTTGGCCACTGGGGCCAGGCAGTTGGTGGTGCAGCTGGCGTTGGAGATGACGTGGTGGATGGCCGGGTCATAGTTGGTGTGGTTGACACCAACAACGAAGGTGCCGTCCTCGTTTGAGGCCGGAGCCGAGATGATGACCTTCTTGGCCCCAGCGTCGATATGGGCCTTGGCCTTGGTGGCGTCGGTGAAGAAGCCGGTCGACTCAATGACAATATCTGCGCCTAGTTCGGCCCATGGCAGTTTCGATGGGTCTCTTTCAGCGCAGGCCTTGAAGGTGTTGCCGCCAACAGTGATGCTGTCCTCGCTGTAGCTGACAGCCGCATCGGCGCGGCCAAGTACTGAGTCATACTTCAACAGATGGGCCAGGGTCTTGTTGTCGGTCAGATCGTTCACACCGACAATCTGGATGTCGTTACCCCGGTTCAAGATCGACCGGTAAAAGTTGCGGCCAATGCGGCCAAAGCCGTTGATGCCGACACGAATGGTCACGTTTGTTCCCCCTTGCATCGCACCGGGCCAACCGGTACGAACGAGACGAGCTAAGTGGCAGACGGCATGCGCCGTGCCCTGGACAAATGGGCCTGGGGGCGTCCCCAGGGCGCCACGTAAGACCCTATCACCGGAAGGCCGACTCGGCGGGTGTGCGGGCTCAACTCACCGAGGGCAAGACGCCCATCTGTTTGGCCTGCTGCCCGGCCTATGTTTGGCGGCAAGCTGGCCGGTGGAAGGCGAGGGCCGATGGCGTAGAGCGGCTGGCGAGAGTCGCTCACCAACCCGCTAGAGGTCGAAGTCGTCGGGGGGCAGCGAGGCTTCGGTGCCGTCAATGCCTAGTTCGATGGCGCGTTTGTCCGCCATTGCCAAAAGGCGGCGGATCCGCCCGGCGACAGCGTCTTTTGTTAGTGGCGGGTCAGCCATGGCGCCCAGCTCTTCGAGCGAAGCTTGGCGATTTGTTAGACGCAGTTCAGCCGCTTCGCGCAGGTGATCTGGTACGTCGTCGCCCAAGATCTCAAAGGCCCGGTCCACCCGGGCGGCCGCCGCTACCGCGGCTCTGGCAGAGCGGCGCAGATTGGCGTCGTCAAAATTGGCCAGCCGGTTGGCGGTGCCGCGCACTTCGCGTCGAATCCGGCGTTCCTCCCAGGTCAGCACCGATTCGTGGGCCCCCATCAAAGTCAAGATGCGGTGGATAGCGTCACCGTCGCGGATGACAACCCTGTCACCGCCACGCACTTCGCGTGATTTCGAGGCCACACCCAGCCGCCGCGCCGCCCCGACCAGGGCCAAAGCCGCCTCAGGGCCAGGGGCGGTGACTTCAAGGGCGCAAGACCGCCCCGGCTCGGTCAGCGAACCGTGGGCAATAAAAGCCCCGCGCCAGGCAGCGATGGCGTCACAAGACGCCCCGGCCACAATGGCGGGAGGCAGGCCCAAAACAGGGCGGCCGCGCGGGTCCAGTAGCCCGGTTTGGCGGGCCAGCGCCTCGCCCTGGCGGGCGAAACGAACGTGGTAGCGGTTGCCACGGCGCAACGCGCCGCCGGAGACCACAACGATCTCGGAAGTGTTGCCGTACAGCTCAGAGACGGCTTGGCGTAGTCGCCGCGCCGCAATAGCCGTATCCAGTTCAGCCTCAACCACGATCCGGCCAGAGATGATGTGCAGACCACCAGCGAAACGCAGCACCACCGCCACCTCGGCCCGGCGGCAGCAGGTTTGCTCCACCTTGATCCGGGCCAACTCGTCTTTGACCGCCGTGGTCAATGCCATCGACTCACCTCACTCTGGTAAAGGCTTCACGATACGCCGCCGCCAGCAGCACCGAATCATGCACAGCGGTGGAATCCTTCTTTCTAACCGGTCTGATTAGAAGCTCAGCTCCAAGTCCAGAGACCAATCGGCGCAGGTTGGCTTCGTTGTCGACCCGGTCTGGGTCGGCAATAACGACATCGAGCGAAGCTCCGCCCAGATACTCCGCCAAGGCCCTGATGTGGTCGCAGGCGGTGAAACCGGAGGTCTCCCCGCCTTGGTCGGTTAGGTTCAAAGTGACTAGGCGCCGCACCGACGGACTGGTTACGGCTGCCGCCAGCTCGTCAATCAGCAAATGCGGGATAACCGAGGTGTACCAAGACCCTGGACCAAGCACCACCCAATCAGCCTCCCGGACAGCGGCTACGGCCTCGGCACAGGCCGGCGCGTCAGGCGGGCTCAACCAAATCTTGTTGACATGACCGGCCGCCGCCGCCACATGAGCTTGGCCGCGAATGGTGGTGCGCCACTCCTCTCCGTCAACGATCCGGGTGATTTCCGCACCCACGTCCAAAGGCACAGCTGACATTGGCAAGACCCGGCCTTCGGCCCCGACCAGGCGGCCAACGTAGTCCAAACCCGCCACCGGGTCGCCGCAAATCTCCCACAGTGCCACGATCAGCAGGTTGCCAACGGCGTGACCGGACAAGTCGCCTTCGCCGCCAAAACGGTGCTGCAACACCTGGCTCCAGGTACCACCCCACTGGTCGTGGCCGGATAGCGCCGCCAGCGCCATACGCAGATCACCAGGCGGCAGCGCGCCAAACTGGCCGCGTAGACGCCCAGATGAGCCGCCGTCATCGGCCACTGTCACCACGGCCGTCAAATCCCTAGTGACATGCCGAAGTGCCCGCAGCGATGCGGCCAAGCCATGGCCGCCACCTAGGGCAACTACGCGGGGCGAGCGGCTCATGCTCGCCCCATATCCCGGTGGACAACGCGCACTCGCCTGCCGCCGGCGCGCAGGCTTTGGCCAATCGCTTCAGAGATAGCAACCGAGCGGTGCCGCCCGCCGGTGCAGCCCACGGCAATTGAGAGGAACATTTTGCGCTGGGACAAATAGCCCTCGAAGGTGCCGGCCAACGCTTCAACGTAGCGCTCAACAAAAAGCTGGGCCATTGGCTCGCCCATGACGAAATCCCGCACCGGCGCGTCCAAGCCGGTCAGGTGGCGCAGCTCATCAACCCAGTAGGGGTTGGCCAAAAAGCGCACGTCAACCACGTAATTGGCGTCTACCGGCAGGCCGTGTTTGAAACCGAACGAGGTCAAAGCCACGGTCAGTTCCTGTTGGCGGTCCGGGTCGACCAGGCGGCTAACGGCGTCGGTCAGCTCGTGGACTGAGAAATGAGTGGTGTCGAGGTAGTCGTCGGCTTGCTGACGCAGCGCCGCCAGGACCTCACGTTCTTGGGCAATCCCGGACAAAATGGTGCCCTCGCCTTGGAGCGGATGCGGCCGGCGGACAAATTCGTAGCGCCTGACCAGCTCGGCATCCTCAGCGTCGAGGAAGACTATGCGATGCTCCGTGCCGGCTTCCCTGAGCTGCTCTAAGGCTTCGATCAGGGACTGGAAAAACTCACCCGAGCGGACGTCAACCACTGCCGCTAGCCGCCTGACCCCGCCGCGGCCGGAGCGCATCATCATGCCGGCCAAAGGCCCAATCATCTGCGGCGGCAGATTGTCAACCACATACCAGCCCAGGTCTTCGAGCACGCCAGCGGCCTGGGTCCGGCCGGCACCAGACATGCCGGTGATGATGAAGACTTCCGGTTTTTGGGCGGGCGGTTTCAGAGCGTCCAACACCGGCAGGCCAGCCGGAAAAGTTGGGATCGGATCGCTCACCCTTCAATCTTGCCACGTAGGTGGTGACAAATCGTGGCCGCCAGCTTGGGGCCTATGCCCGGCACCTGGGTCAGATCGGCCGCTTGGGCCGCCCTGATCTGCTTCAGTGAGCCAAAATGCCTCAACAGCGCCTGCTGTTTGGCCGGGCCCAAGCCGGGGATTTCACTTAGTGCCGATCGGGTCATCGACTTGGACCGCTTGGCTCGGTGAGCGGTGATGGCAAAGCGGTGGGCCTCGTCGCGCAGCCGCTGTAGTAGGAAAAGCCCCTCTGAGCTGCGCGGCAGGATGACGGGGAAAGGCTGGCCTGGCAGGAAGACCTCTTCTAGTCGCTTGGCCAGGCCAATCACGGCCACATGGGCGGCCCCAGTTTGGTCCATGGCCCGCCGGGCGGCGTTGACTTGGGGCACGCCGCCGTCGACCACCACCAAGTTGGGCGGGTAGGCAAAGGCGGCCCGGGTCGGTTTGGTGGTCGCAGTGGTGGCCGCCTGTTCAGGCGCCCCAGCCGCCTCAGCCGCCTCTTTTCCGCGAGGTTGGGGTTTGGCATCAACCGCCTCTTTCCCGCGAGGTTGGGGTTTGGCATCAGGCGGCCGCCGCGCTTCGGCCGATGCCGGTGCTTCAGCCACCCGTTTTCCGCGAGGTTGGGGTTTGGCATCAACCGCCTCTTTCTCGCGAGGTTGGGGTTTGGCAGCAGGCGACGGGTTTTCCCCAGGCGAGGGTCCGTCATCGGCCCCAGATTCTGGCGCATGCGAAAACCGCCTGGTCAACACCTCTGCCATGGCAGCGGTGTCATCGCGGGCGCCGGCGCCCTCAGGCCCCTTGATTGTGAAGTGGCGATAGGCAGCCTTGCGGGCCAGGCCATCTTCGAACACCACCATCGAGCCGACCTGGTTGGTGCTCTGGGTGTGGGAAATGTCGTAGCACTCGATCCGCAGTGGGGCCTGGTCGAGGTCCAGCGCCTGGGCCAGGTCTTTCAGCGCCTGGGATCGAGTCGTCAAATCGCTGGCGCGGCGGGCGCGGTGCAGGCTCAGGGCCTGTTCGGCGTTTTGCTGCAGGGTGGTGGCCAGTTTGGCCTTGTCACCGCGCTTGGGAACCCGGATGGCAACGGCCGAGCCACGCTTTTCAGCCAACCAGCGACCTAAGCTACCTGCATCGGTCGGCAGGTGTGGCACCAGGATCTCCTTGGGCAGGTCCCGGCCTCCACCATCAAGGTAGGCCGCCTGGAGCAGGTGGCTGACAAGCTCCCCCGGGCCAATATCCTCAACCAGCTCGACTATCCAGCCGCGTTGGCCGGTGACGCGGCCGCGCCGGATGTAAAAGACCTGGACCGCGGCCTCCAACTCGTCACTGGCCATGGCGTAGATGTCGGCTTCGGTGTTGTCCGGTAAGACCAGGGCGTTCTGTTCGGCCACTTTGGCCAGGGCTGCGGCGTCATCGCGCAGCTTGGCGGCGCGTTCGTAGTCCTGGTCTTGGGCGGCCTGCGCCATGGCCTGATTGACGCTGGCCAGGTAGCGACCGGTTTGACCGGACAGAAAGTCGATGAAGTCCTCGACGAGTTGCCGGTGGTTTTCAGGACTGACTCGGCCAACACAAGGGGCCGAGCATTTGCCAATGTAGCTCAACAAACAGGGCCGGCCTTGGACTTGATACCGGTTGAAGACGGTTTTCGAGCAGGTCCTGACAGGAAACACCCTGGTCAGCAGGTCGAGCGTTTCTCTGATGGCCCAGGCCTGCCCATAAGGCCCAAAGTACTTCACACCCTTTCGCTTGGTTCCCCGCATGACCTGGGCCCGGGGGAATTCCTCGCTGATGGTGATGGCCAGGTAAGGGTAGGACTTGTCGTCGCGGTATTTGACGTTGAAGCGCGGCACAAACTCCTTGATCCAGGTGTACTCCAAGGTCAGGGCTTCAAGCTCGGTGCGAACAGTGGTCCATTCCAGGCCCGCGGCGCTGGTCACCATGGTCCTGGTTCTGGGATGAAGCGATCCCAGGGGTTGGAAGTAGTTGGCCAGCCTGGCCCTGAGGTTCTTGGCCTTGCCCACATAAATGACCCGGCCGTCACGGTCGAAAAAGCGATAGACCCCTGGGGCGGTGGGAATCGCGCCCGGCTCGGGCCTAAAGCTTGGCGGCCAATTGCTCGACGACTCGGCCATGGTCCAACCCTAGCCACACCCTCTGATCCACCGAGTCCGGGGTTTGGCAGCACGGCCAACTTCACCGAGTCCAGGGTTTGGCACGAATAGATGCTGTCAAACCTCGTACTCGCGAAAAGGGGCCCCTGACCAGCTCCTACGCGCGAGGTCGGGGTTTGGCAGCACGGCCGACTCCACCGATTCCGGGGCTTGGCACGGTGGATGCTGTCAAACCTCGGAGTCGCGAAAAGGGGCCCCTGACCAGCTCCTACGCGCGAGGTCGGGGTTTGGCAGCACGGCCAACTTCACCGAGTCCAGGGTTTGGCACGAATAGATGCTGTCAAACCTCGTACTCGCGAAAAGGGGCCCCTGACCAGCTCCTACGCGCGAGGTTGGGGTTTGGCAGCACGGCCGACGGTCGTTGATCCCGTCCTAGCCGCCGGAGACTGACAACTCGGCCCGGCGCAGCCGCGCCGTCCACTCCTCCGTTAGGTCGCGTGAATCGAGCCAACCCTCCGGCAGGGCAGGAGTCTTGACCCCGCCGCGCCGGCCGCGCGGGCCTTCGGCCGCAGCCCCCGGATATGGCGCGTCCAGGTCAAGTGAATCGAAGAGCGCCCGCAGGTCAGCCAGTGTGGCGATGGCATGGGCCTTCGACCGGGCCGGTCCACCCACCGGATAGCCCTTGAGATACCAGCTCATGTGGCCACGCAGTTCTCGCATAGCCCGGGCCTCGTCGCCCAGATAGTCAACTAGCAGGTCGGCATGGCGTTGTACGATGCCGGCGACTTGCCCCAGGTTTGGCCTGACCCTCGTGTGCTGACCGGCTAGGGCAGAGTTGATGTCGGCAAAGATCCACGGCCGCCCCTGGCAGCCGCGACCAATCACCACGCCATCGCAACCGGTCGCCGCAAACAGGGACAGCGCGTCATCGGCCTCGAAAATGTCGCCGTTGCCCAAGATAGGAACCGCGCTGACCACCCGTTTCAGCTCCCTGATGGCGTCCCAGTGGGCTTGGCCCGAGTAGTGTTCGGCCGCGGTGCGAGCATGCAGGGTAATGGCAGCAGCGCCCGCCTCGACGGCTGCTTCCGCCGCATCGAGATAGGTCAAGTGCTCGGCGTCGATTCCCAGCCGTAGCTTGACCGTTACCGGCAGGGGCCCGGCTGCCTCGACCGCCCGGGCCACAATCAGCCTGAACAATCCCAGTTTCCAAGGCAGGGCCGCTCCCCCGCCCCGCCTGGTCACCTTGGGCACCGGACAACCAAAGTTGAGGTCAATGTGGTCGGCCGCGTCTCGCTGCCGTATCAAACTGATGGCCGCCGCCACGGTGGCCGGGTCCACCCCGTACAGCTGAACCGACCGCGGCACCTCTAAAGGGTCGTGTTGGAGCATGCGCCACGACGCCTCCCGGCCTTCGACCAAAGCCCGGGAGGTGACCATTTCGGAGACAAACAACCCCGGCCCAAATGAGCGGCATAACAGCCTGAAGGGCAAGTTGGTCACACCAGCCATTGGCGCCAGCATTACCGGCGCCGGCGCCACCAGGGGCCCAATGCGCAGCTCAGGGACCACGGCTATCTCCGCCGGCCGGAGCCCCAAATCGGTGTTGTACAACACGCCTAGGCCACATGTACATAACGCGTCTGGCCGGTTGATCCGGCAAAACGCGGCAGACAGAGACCGGGGCCGGCACCAAACACCCTTCTGACGCCTGTCGAGCCAAACCGCGGAGCCGCCGGGCGCTGCCGCACTTGGTCGAACCCGATCCGGCCTTGGGCCACGCTGTCAGGATCGCTGTCTCCGGGCACCTGGCTAGGCCAACAACCGAGCCGCCAGGCGCTCTGGCACTTGGTCGAACCCGATTCGCTCTTGAGCCATAGTGTCGCGGTCCCTGATAGTGACTGCTTGGTCCTCCAGGGAGTCAAAGTCGACGGTGATACAAAGCGGGGTACCAATCTCGTCTTGGCGCCTATACCGCCGGCCAATCGCACCGGCATCGTCGAACTCAACGTTCCAGTGCCGGCGCAACCCGGCCGCCAGGTCGCGGGCCTTGGGCGACAAATCGGCGTGGCGAGACAGCGGCAACACGGCGGCCTTGACCGGGGCCAGGCGCGGGTCAAGCCGCAGCAAGGTGCGCGTATCGGTGCCGCCCTTGGTATTAGGCGCCTCGTCCTGGGTGTAGGCCTCGACCAAAAACGCCATCACCGAACGCGACAGCCCGGCCGAAGGCTCAATCACAAACGGGACGTAGCGCTCGCCTGTGGCCTGCACAAACACTGACAAGTCTTGGCCCGAATGCTGGGCGTGGGTGGTCAGGTCGAAGTCAGTCCGGTTAGCGATACCCTCCAACTCGCCCCATTGAGAGCCGGCAAAACCAAAGCGGTACTCAATGTCGACAGTGCGCTTGGAGTAATGCGACAGCTTTTCCTGCGGGTGCTCGTAGTGGCGCAGGTTGTCGCGCTTGATGCCCAGGTCGACGTACCAGTCGGTGCAGGCGTCGATCCAGTGCTGGTGCCATTCCTCGTCCGTGCCCGGCTCAACGAAGAACTCAATTTCCATCTGCTCAAACTCCCGCGTGCGGAAGATGAAGTTGCCTGGCGTGATCTCGTTGCGGAAGGCCTTGCCCACTTGGCCGATGCCGAAAGGCGGCTTCTTGCGCGAAGTCTGCAAGACGTTGGCGAAATTGACGAAAATGCCTTGGGCTGTCTCAGGCCTGAGATAGTGCAATCCGGTGTCATCTTCGACCGGCCCCAAATGGGTGCGCAGCAGTCCGGAAAACTGTTTTGGTTCGGTCCACTTGCCCCGGCTACCGCAATTGGGGCAGGGCACACCGGCCAGGCCGCCCTCCGGTGGGCGGCCCTTGCGCTCTTCGAATTCCTCTTCAAGTGTGTCTGCCCTGAATCGCTTGTGGCATTCGGTGCATTCGACCAGCGGGTCGGTAAAGACATCGACGTGACCAGAGGCCTGCCAGACCTGGCGCGGCAGAATGATCGAGGAATCAAGGCCAACAACGTCTTCTCGGGCTGTGACCATCGACTGCCACCACTGGCGCTTGATGTTCTCTTTCAGCTCCGCCCCCAGCGGGCCATAGTCCCAGGCGGATCTCGTGCCGCCGTAGATTTCGCCGCAGGGAAAGACAAAGCCCCGGCGCTTGGCTAGGGAGATGACTGAGTCAAGGGTTGATGGCTGGGCCACTTTCTGCTCGCCTTCGCTAGGTTTCGGGTGGCTGGCTGCCATCCAACCGGCGAGCTTACATCGAACGAAGGTCGAGTCGAAAGCAAACTCGCTTGCATTGGCGAGGCCAAGGAGTTGTTGACGAGGGCGCGGCCCCAGGGGCAGCCCAATGCTGGCCTCGACCAGTCCATCCACCGAGAGTTCAGGGTTTCGCATGATCCCGGATACTCGCGAGTTCAGGGCTTGGCATCAATCCCGTCCTGCCGTAACTCGGACTCACGCAAGTCGGGGCCTGCTGTCAAACCCTGAACTCGAGTCACATCGGCGTGCTGCTAGGCCCTGGACTTCAGTCACTTGGGCGTGCTGTCAAACCCTGAACTCGCGCTTCGGCGGCCGGCGCGTACCCTGACTGGCTGTGCGCTGTACCGCTTGCAGGATCTACGCCAGGCGGACCGTACGTCGCTTTTGACGTCGGCCGGCTTGACAACCGGGCTGCCCGTTGTTGAGAATGGTTCTCATGGGCTTATTGCGAATGGTTCGCATTTGCGGGGCGGCGCTCGCCACCTCCCTGACGCTCGTACTAACCGGATGCGGCGCGCCGGCCGGTTTTGACACGACAGCCGATGACGGCCCGGTCGTTCTGGCCAGCTTCTACCCCCTGGCCTGGGTGGCGCAACAGGTCGCCGGGCCCGAGGTCAAAGTCGAGCAATTGACCCCGCCGGGAGCCGAACCGCACGACGCCGAATTGTCCCCAGCCCAAGTCGCGCGGATTGGTCAAGCCGATTTGCTAGTCACCCTGACCGGCTTCCAAGCCGCCGTTGACCAAGCGGTCAAAGCCAATCCGCCCAAGACCCTGATCGATGCCGCCCAAGCAGTGGGCCTCGAAGGCCAAGACCCGCATTTTTGGACCGACCCGAGCCGCTTGGCCCAGTTGGCCGAGCCCATTGCCCAGCAACTAGCTGAGATTGACCCGGACCGCGCCACCGCTTACCGCACCCGAGCCGCCACACTGGTGGAGCAACTGGACCAGCTCGACCAAGACATCGCCATCGGGCTATCCCCATACGCCGGCCAAACCCTGGTTACATCCCACGAAGCCTTCTCCTACCTGGCCAAACGCTACGACCTCAAACAAGTCTCCGTTAGCGGGATTGACCCAGACCAAGAGCCCAGCCCAGCTCGCCTAGCCGAAGTCCGCCAACAGGTCGAACCCCTTGGCATCAAGACCGTCTACTTCGAGTCAGCCGCGTCGCCCAAAACCGCACAAGCCCTGGCCAGCGAGTTGGATGTGGACACCGCCGTGCTCGACCCGCTCGAGGTCGAACCGGCCAGTGGCTCCTACATTGTGGCCATGCGGGACAACCTTGCGGCCCTGAAGAAGGGTCTGAACAAGTGAACCAATCAGTCATTGCCACAACCGGCCTCACGGTGCAAATCGACCGCTCCCCCGTTTTGACCGACATCAGCTTCGAGCTTGTTTCCGGCGAGGCGGTGGCCCTGCTTGGTTCAAACGGTTCTGGTAAGTCGACCCTGGTCAAGGCCATTTTGGGCCTGATCCCACCGGCCAAGGGCCAGGTCTCGTTGTGGGGACAAGCTCCGGGACCGAAGGTCCCCTGGGAGCACGTGGCCTATGTGCCGCAGGCCTCGCAAGCCGGTTCCGGTGTGCCTACCAGCGCCGCCGAGGTGGTCCGGGCCGGGCTAATCACCGGCCGCAGGCCCTTCCCGCCCCGCCGGGCCAAAGACAGGGCGATCAACGCGCTGGCCCAAGTTGGCCTGGATGACCAAGCCAACCGGCCGGTCAGCGAGCTTTCGGGTGGCCAGCGTCAACGGGTTCTGATCGCCCGGGCGCTGGCCCGCCAAGCCAAGCTGCTAGTGATGGATGAACCATTGGCCGGGCTGGACCACGACAGTCAGCACCAGCTGGTCGATCTGCTAGCCACCACCGAAGATTTGACCCTGCTGGTGGTGCTGCATGAGCTCGACGCCTTCGTTCACCTGCTGACCAGGGCGGTGACCTTGGACCAAGGTCGCATCGCGTCAGACCAATCACTGACACCGCTGCCTGAATCAACTGCCAGCTGCCCGCCCCAGCCGCCAGACGACGGCCACCTTCACCCTGAACGCCTGACCAAGCCACGAACAGTGCCCAGGCTGGAGCTTGGCCAATGAGCCAGTTCTGGGGGTACCTGACCCAAATGATGTCCCAGCCGCTAATGATCAGGGCGTTGATAGTGGCCGTTTTGGTTGGGGCCAGCGCTCCGGTGGTTGGCACCTACTTGGTGCAGCGACGCCTGGCCCTTCTAGGAGACGGTATTGGCCACGTCGCCCTAACCGGTGTGGCCCTGGGCTGGCTGATTGGCGCCGGCCTCGACCTCACTCCTGGTGCGCTGGCGGTGCCCGGCGCTGTCGTGGCGGCAGTAGTCGGGTCGGTCGCCATCGAATTGGTGCGCCGGACTGGCAGGACATCGGGTGACCTGGCGTTGGCGCTAATGTTCTACGGCGGCATTGCCGGTGGTGCCGTTTTGATCAAGCTGGCCGGCGGCACCTCGGCCAACCTGGTGGCCTATCTGTTTGGATCCTTGGCCACCGTCTCCCCCAGCGACGTAGTTGTGACGGCCGCGCTTTCTGGGCTGGTGCTGGTGGTTGGGCTGGGCCTGCGCTGGGTCCTGCTGGCGGTCTCAACTGACCGCCCCACGGCTCAGGCCAGCGGCGTGCCAACCTCGCTGTACAACATTGCCCTGGCGGTTCTGGCCGCCTTGACGGTCACCACCGCCATGCGGGTGGTGGGCCTGCTGCTGGTCAGCGCCCTGATGATTGTGCCAGTCGCGGTAGCCCAGCTTGGCACGGCCTCCTTCGCCCGGACCATGACAGCGGCGGCCGCAGTGGGGGTCACCGTGGCTGTTGGCGGTTTGGTTCTCAGTTACTGGTATGACCTGCCGCCCGGCGCCACCATCGTGGTCCTGGCGATTGCGCTATTTGCCCTGGCAGCCGCGCTGCGCCCGCTGACCAGGCGAAAGGCGGCCAACCCATGACCACCCGCCGGCGCACCTGGCAGCGCCAAGCCATACTCGACGCCCTCGCCGCCAGTGAGAGCTTTGTCAGCGCCCAAGGCCTGCACGCCCAGTTGGCGGCCCAGGGCCGGACCATTTCGCTGGCCACGATCTACCGTAACCTCCAAGACTTAGTCGCCACCGGCCAGCTCGACCAGGTCAACACCGATTCCGGTGAAGCCGCCTACCGCGCCTGTGACCGTCAAGAACACCACCATCACGTGGTTTGCCGTTCTTGCGGTACGGCGGTGGAGGTTTTGGCCGATGACGTAGAAGCTTGGGCCGAGCGCGTCGCCGTTCAGGCCGGATACCGCCAAGTCGAACACACCGTCGAGATCACCGGGCTGTGCCCCACCTGCCCATGACCCGCCCCTTCACACCAGTCCAGGCTTTCGCAGCACCACTCTTTACCGCCAGTTCAGGCTTTCGCAGCACCAGTCTTTACCGCCAGTTCAGGCTTTCGCAGCACTCAACAAACTGCTGGGCTTCGACTGCGCGCTAGGCCATCATGCCAAACCCCAACTCGCGGATCTGGGCCAGTGACCAGCCCCTTCACGCGAGTCCAGGCTTTTGCAGCAGCCTCAGGCTTTGCCGTAGCGCCGGCTCCGGCCGGCGTAGGTCTCGATTGCCTGCCAAAGGTCGCGCCGGTCGACCGCCGGCCACAAGACATCGCTGAAAACCAATTCGGCATAAGCCGCCTGCCAAAGCAAGAAGTTGGACAAGCGCTGTTCGCCACTGGTGCGCCAAAACAAATCGACATCCGGCAACTCCGGCTGATTCAAGTGTCTGGCAAAAGAAGCCTCGGTGATGCGCTGAGGTGAGCTACCGGCATCGGCCACCTGGGTCGCCAAGGCCTGGGCAGCCTCCACCAACTCGGCCCGCCCGCCGTAGTTGACGCATAAGGTCAAGGTCAGGCCCTTGTTGCGCCTGGTCAACTCCTCAGCCGCGGTCAGTTCGCGGATGACCGAGCGCCACAGCCGCCGCTCTGAGCCCGCCCAGAGCACTCTTACCCCCCACGAATGGAACAGGTCACGGCGCCGGCGCAGCACCTGGCGCGAATACCCCATGAGAAAGCGGACCTCGTCCGGCGAGCGCCGCCAGTTTTCGGTCGAAAAGGCGTAGACCGACAGGCACCTGACGCCGGCCTCGATCGCCCCGGCCACCACCTCGACCAGGGCTTCTTCGCCAGCGCGGTGGCCCTCGGTGCGTGGCAAACCCCGCTCGGCGGCCCAACGGCCATTGCCGTCCATGACCACCGCCACATGCCGCGGCACCAACTCCGGCGGCAGCTGCGGGGCGGCCGCTCCAGAAGCGTGGGCTGGAGGTGAGACGGGCATGGTTCACCGTAGCGCACGGCCGATGCCGCCTCTCGCCTCGGGAGGTCAAGCTAGGTGCTGCCAAGGCTCGGACTCGCTGTGTTAGGCCTGGCCAGCCCCCCCTGTTCGCGAGTCCGAGGTTTCGCAGCATGGCGCCATGCCAAAGCCTGAACTCGCTGAATTGGTTGTCATGACAAGGCTCGGACTCGCTGTGTTAGGCCTGGTCAGGGGCGTTCGACTAGGCGCAGAGCCTTGATGGCGCGTTCGATATGCCACTGCACAAAGGCCGCCACCATGCCGGGGGCTTGAGCCAGCGCGGTAGAGCTGGCCGTCTCGACCAGGGGCCAGTCACCGCTCAGCAGCGCCCCAAGCAGTTCGACTGTCTCGGCGACCGGCGCCGTGGAGCCAGCTGGGCGACAGTTGTCGCAAACCATGCCGCCGGCCGAAGGAGAAAAGAACTTGTGCGGACCTGGCGCCGAACAGGTCGCGCATTGGTCAAAGGATGGGGCGTAGCCAGCCAAGGCCAGAGACCTGAGCAGGAAGGAATCAAGCACCAGGGCGGACCGGTACTGACCGCGAGCGAGGGCCCCAAAAGCCCCGGTAGTGAGCCAGAACAGCGGCGTGGCCGGGTCGCGCTCAATGGGCGTTAGCTTTTCGGCCGTTTCGGCGATGGCAGAGGCCGCCGTGAAGGCAGGATAGTCGCGGCAGATCGGCCCGGCGTAGGCCGTCACGGTCTGAGCTTGTGTAACGGTGTCGAGGTTTCGGCCGCGGTGGAGTTGTAGATCAACGTACATGAACGGCTCCAGGCGACCACCGAAGCGAGAACCGGTCCGCCTGACCCCCTTGGCGACCGCCCGGACCTTGCCGTGATGCCTGGTCAACAGCGAAATGATGCGGTCGGCTTCACCGAGATTGTGGGTTCGCAACACCACGGCCGTGTCTCGGTAAGTCACCACCCGACCATTGTGGCAGCGACGTTCCAGGAACCTGGTGCCAAACCCTGGACTCGCGTGTTGCACAGGTGGTGTCAAACCCTGGACTCGCGTGTTGCACGGGTGGTGTCAAACCCTGGACTCGCGTGTTGCACGGGTGGTGTCAAACCCTGGACTCGCGCGAAAACGTGTCTGGTGGTGGCCGGCCAGGAAGACTGGCTCTACCTACGGTGGCGTAGGTGAAATTGGTAGACTGGGGGCCGGTAGTCATGCCCGTCAGCCGCAGTCGACGGGGATTGTCCACCTGCGCCCTGGCCAAGCTTCGAACACTGACGGCAGATCTGGAGTACCGCGACACTCATGGACACTATTTCCATTCCCCCAACCCAGGATCCAGACCCGGCTTGGAGCGTTTCGACCATGCTGTTGCACCGACTAGAGCGCGACCCGGACGGCACCTTGGTAGAACGAATTCAGCCGGATGGCAGCTGGTCGCCCGTCTCCACCAAGCAGTTCAACGACGAGGTCATCGCCGTGGCTAGGGGCATGGTTGCGCTTGGTATTGGCGTTGGCGACCGGGTTGGCATAATGGCCCGCACCTCGTATGAATGGACGCTGATCGATTACGCTATTTGGGCCGCCGGCGCGGTCTCGGTGCCAATCTACGAGACCAGCTCGGTCAACCAGGTCCAATGGATCATGGCTGACTCAGGCCTGACAGCGGTCTTTGTCGAGGCTGAAGCCATGGCCCTCAAGGTCGAGGCGGCCAGGGCCAAGGTCACTGAGGTCGAGCAGGTCTGGAACCTCGAACGCGACGCCTTGGTCGCCCTGAAAGAGGTTGGCCGCTCGGTCCCCATCAGCGAAATTGAGCAAAGGCGCGACCAAACTCGATCTGAGGATCTGGCCACAATCATCTACACCTCGGGCACCACCGGCCGGCCCAAAGGCACCGAGCTCGACCATTGCCAATTCGTTCGCCTGGCCGTCAACACGATGGAGGACGAGACCGACATTTCCCTCAGCCCAGTAGTGGCGGACGAAGGCTGTAGGACCTTGCTGTTCCTGCCTCTAGCCCACGTTTTCGCCAGGTTCATCCAGGTGTTGGCCGTTAGCTCCCACACCGTCCTGGGCCACTGCCCCGATATCTCCAACCTGGTGCCAGCCCTGGGCTCGTTTAGACCGACCTTCTTGCTGGCGGTGCCCAGAGTGCTGGAGAAGGTCTACAACTCGGCTGAACAAAAGGCCGGCAAAGGTATCAAGCTCAAGATCTTCCGTTGGGCGGCCAAAGTGGCCATTGTCTACTCCCGGGCGCTTGACACCAAACGCGGACCCGGCATCAAGCTTCGCCTGCAGCACCGCCTGGCCGACCGCCTGGTTTATGGCAGCTTGAGGGCCGCCATCGGCGGTAACACCAAATACGCCGTCTCCGGAGGCGCGCCCTTGGGTAACCGCCTAGGCCACTTCTACCGCGGCATTGGCCTGATTGTGCTGGAAGGCTACGGACTGACCGAAACCACCGCACCGATCACCTGCAACCGGATAAACAAGCAGAAGATCGGCTCGGTTGGACTGCCTTTCCCGGGCTGCGCCTGCCAAATTGGGCCAGGCGGGGAAGTCTGGGTCAAGGGCATCAACGTCTTTTACCGCTACCACAACAACCCTGCCGCCGGCGCAGAAGCACTGCAAGACGGCTGGTTCCACACTGGTGACGTCGGTTACATCGACGACGACGGCTACCTCTTCATCACCGGCAGGAAAAAAGAACTGATTGTCACCGCCGGTGGCAAAAACGTCCAGCCGGCCCTGCTAGAAGATCGCCTGCGCGGCCACCCACTGGTCAGCCAAGTTGTGGTGGTGGGAGATGACCGGCCGTTTGTCGGGGCGTTGATCACTCTTGATGAGGAAATGCTGCCCGGCTGGCTGGCCAACCACTCGCTTTCCGCCATGAGCCCAGACGAGGCCAGGAGCCACCCGGCGGTTTTGGCTTCGCTTGAACGGGCCGTTCGCCGCACCAACGAAGTAGTTTCCCGGGCCGAGTCAATCAAAAAGTTCGTGCTGCTGGATGACGATTTCACCGTGCTAAACGGCTACCTGACACCTTCGCTAAAAGTGAAACGAGCCCTAGTCATCAAGGATTTTGCCCATAGTATTGACGAGCTTTACACTGGTGCCGGACCAGCCCATCAGGTTCCAGAGGGCTAACCCATCGGTGTAGGATAGGCAAAACTACCCAAAACTAGTCGGTCCGGCCAAGTGGCCACGACCTAACCTTGAAGCTCGACAGACCAACGGAAGGCCACACATGTCCCACAAGCGCAACAGCGCCGCGATTGCCCTTGCCCTATGCGCCACATTGGCCGCAGGCGCCCTGACGGCTTGCTCCAACGATGTGGGCCCGCCAACCGAAAACACTGGCATGATCACGCCATTCACCATCGAAGACGATTTCTTCGACGAGGTGGTTGAGACCCAGGGCAAACCAGGCAAGGGTTGGTTGTCCGCGCCTTGGGGTGTGGGGGCCAAAATCGACGCCAAGTCGACCAAGATTCCCATCATCTACGTGGCCGGAGACACCGCATGCACCGGACCGGCCGGCTTCACCCTGAAAGAGTCAAAGGATGAGGTCACCATTGGCGTCTACACCATTGAGGTCGAGCGCGAGGGCAAGGACGCCGAAAAGCCCTGCCCAACCAACCCTGCCGGGGTCTTCAAATACGGCTCGGTCAAACTGAGCGAACCGCTAGGGGACCGCAAGTTGATGCACGCCGGGCTTGAAAAGCGCTATCAGGAGTTCAAGTGGCAGGTTCTCAAGACCGAAGAGCCCACCGACAATGAGGGCGAAGACGCCAAAGACACCGAAGACGCCAGCCCCAGCCCCAGCCCGGAGGAAGATCAGTGATCACTGCGGTCGTCATGATTTCGACCGAGGCCGCGCTTATCCCTGAGGCGGCCAAAGCCATCGCGGAAATTGACGGCATTGCCGAGGTCTATTCGGTCACCGGTGAGGTCGACCTGATTGCGGTTGCCAAAGTGCGTCGCCACGAGGATCTGGCCACTGTTATTGCCGACCGTGTTTCAAAGGTGAACGGTGTGGTTCACACCCAGACCTATATCGCCTTCCAGACTTACTCCAGTCAGGCCTTGGACCAGGCCTTTTCGTTGGGCCTAGACGACTAGGGCGGCTTGGCCAGTGCCCGCCGGACGGGTACAACCTGCCGCCCGGGTTCAGCCAGTCCAGGCTTTGGCATGGCCGATGCCGCCTGCCGGCGCCGGCGAGTTGACCTCGCTAGCATGGGCAGCATGTTCAAGCCCGCGGTGGCCCTGGCGCCACTAACCCTGGCGGTCGGATTGGTGGTGGCGCCGCCTGGCCCTGGCTCGGCTAATACCCTGACAGAACCAGCGGCTCAGGCCCCGCCCGCGGCAGTGGCAGCTGCCAACCCAAGCCCGGCCTGCGGCATCGGACAGATTATTGTCAGCCCGGATATGACCGGTGACGGGCTGGGCGACATCATCGCCAAGCGGTCCAACGGTGACCTGTACCTCTACCCCGCCTCCTCCGGAGGCAAGCTGAGCCGAGCGGTCTGGCTTGGCCACGGTTGGGGCCCTTTCACCATTCACTCGCCCGGGGATTGGAATGGTGACGGCCTGAATGACCTGCTGGCCGTCGACGATGCCGGCTTACTGTGGCTTTATCCGTCAAAAGCCTGGGGCCAACTTGGTGCGCGCAAGCAGATTGGCCACGGTTGGGGCTCCCTGCGGGTTATTGCCGCTGGCGACGTCACCGGCGATGGCAAACCTGATTTGCTGGCTATCAACGCGGCGGGTGAGCTGCTGGTTTACGCCGGCAACGGCACAGGCGGTTTCAAGACTTCAGCCAGGCGGATTGGGGCAGGCTGGGGCCAGCTTGAGGCTTATGGCGCCGGCGACCTGACCCGCGACGGCAAGCCTGACCTGTTGGCACTCGACTCGGCCGGCAACCTGATGCTGTATGCCGGGCGGGGCAATGGCGCGCTCGCCTCACCGGTCCAAATTGGGCATGGCTGGAATCCCTACTATCTGGCAGCGGGCGCGGACCTGACCGGTGATGGCGTGGCTGACCTGGTGGGCCGCGATAACGCCAGCGGCTTGCTTTGGCTTTATCCGGGCAAAGGCAACGGTCGGCTGGCGGCGAGCAAACAGATTGGTACCGGCTGGAACGGATCAGACAGCTGTCCGGCAAAGGCTATGGCCTGCCAGGTCAGTGGCCACCAGACCGTGGTCTACCTCGATCCGGGCCACGGCGCCAATGTCACGCCGCGAGCGGCCACTTCTGGCGGCTCCAAAGGTGTGATTTCCGGGGAATCGGCCAACGGCGTTGAGGACATAGAGGTCTTCGCCGTGGCGTCTCAGGCCAAGGCGCTGCTGGAAAAGGCCGGCTACAAAGTGGTGCTGTCCCGCACCACCAATCCAGACCGGGCCAAATTGGCCCTTTGGCAGAAGGGCAACGCCGCCGAGGTCGCCAACTTGGGCCGCCCGGCCGATATCGCCATTTCCATCCACACCGATTCCTACGCCTCGGTTGGTGCCGGCCAGATTTACTACGACAAGGTGGGCGGATACCGGCAAAACAACGGCTCGTCGTTCCGTCAAACCTTCACCAACAAGACCACCGCCGCCACTTCGTTGCGCTACGCCAAGGTCTTTCAGAGCGTGCGCGGCGCCTACCAGAAGGCCACCGTCACCATGACCGCCGGTCACAACTTTCCGGCATCGCGCGGACTTGGTTCATTCGGTGATATTCCGATTGTGATGCTCTCGGCCCAGTCAGTGCCATGGGTCTATAACGAGTTTGGACGCACTAGTGCCAAGGGCCTGTCCACAGCCCAGATCAACCTCTACGTTAACTCGCTGGTCAATGCGACCAAACAGGCGATTGGGCCGGCCGCAGGCAGCGGCAAGGTGACTATCACCTGCCCCTAATCGTGCTCCTGGCGGCGGGTCTGGCCGATGCGCGGACAGGTTGCGGCACCATTGCGGCACCTTTGGCGCCCTCTCAGCCGGACCGTCGCCCGCGAGGTTGGGGTTTGGCATCATGCCGTGCTGCCAAACCCTGGACTCGGTGGAACAGCGAAGCTGGCTAGCTCTGACACCCGCTCTGCAGCGAGGTTGGGGTTTGGCATGATGCCGTGCTGCCAAACCCTGGACTCGGTGATGTGAGGGGTGGTGGTGCCAAACCCTGGACTCGGTGGAACAGCGAAGCTGGCTAGCTCTGACACCCGCACTGCAGCGAGGTTGGGGTTTGGCATCATGCCGTGCTGCCAAACCCTGGACTCGGTGATGTGAGGGGTGGTGGTGCCAAACCCTGGCCTCGCGGCTTAGGCGGCGGATTGGGAGTGGTGGACCCAGCTGCCCAGCAGCTTCGCGGCAGCGCCGGAGTCGATGGCGGCGCGAGCCTGGTCCAGGCCTGCCGCCAGGCGGTCGACCAGGCCGGCGGTCGTCCTGGTGGCCCCTCCACCTGGGCCAACGACTCCCCCAGTGTCACCTCCGCCAGTGGCACCCACCGGGCTGCCTCCAGCTGGGTCGGCGCCGACATCGGGCAAAGCCTGAGACTCCTGATCCCCAGCCGCTTCCAACGCCACCAAAGCCGCAGCCGCGTTGAGCTCAACCGTCTGGCGCACGGCGCCTCCCCCGCCCGCCAGCACATTCCTAGCCATGGCGGCATTAACCGAAGGCGAGCCGCCGCGCAGGTCCGCCACCGTGATCCGGTCCAGGCCAAGGTCAGCCGCCGGATCAAGCCGGTGTTCAGTCAGCTCGCCACCAGCCGCCCACCAAATGGTGGCCCGGCCGGTAGCGGCTAACTCGTCCAGGCCATCGTCGCCCCGAAAGACCAAGGCGCTGATACCCCGTTTGGCCAGCACACCAGCCATCAAAGGGGCCATCGTCGCCTTGGCGCAACCAATGGCCGCGGCCCGCGGTTGGGCCGGATTCGTCATCGGGCCCAAGAAATTGAAGACCGTTGCCACGCCCAAAGCCGAGCGGGTGGTGGCAGCGTGACGCATCGACGGGTGGAACATTTGCGCGAAGAGGAAGGCGATTCCAACCTGGGAGTAAACCGCGCTAACGGCACCAGGCGACATCGTCAGCCTGACCCCTAACGCCTCGAGCAAATCCGCGCTCCCAGAACTGGAACTGGCCGCCCGGTTGCCGTGTTTGACCACCCGGGCGCCGGTCCCGGCCGCCACCAGCGCCGCCATGGTCGAAATGTTGTGGGTGCCGGCCCTATCCCCACCGGTGCCGACAATGTCAACCGCCGGGCCAGGCAACTCGATCCGGTGGGCGTGGTCCAGCATCGAACGGCTGAGGCCGTCTAGCTCATCGACCGTTTCGCCTTTGGCCCGCAAGGCCACCAAGAAACCGCCCAAAGCAACCGGATTGGCCTCGCCAGCCATGACCTCGTCCATTGCCCAGGCCGCCTGGGCAGCACTCAAATCCTGGCCCTCGATCAGTTGAGTGATCAGCCCGGGCCAGCTTGGTTGGGCTGGCACCGAGGTCAGTCGTCGTCGAGCTGCAGAATATCGGTCACCCGGGCACGCAGCTCAAAGGGATCAAGCGGCCGGGCGACAGCTGCATCGGCCCCGGACCAGGCGGCCAACCAGGCGTCTTGCTGACGTGCCAGCACCAGCATGATGGTGGGTCGCCAACCCAGTTCCTGGCGCAACTGCCGGGTCAGGCCGACGCCGCCAAGTTTGCCGGTCTCGTTGTCTCCAATGATCAGGTCGAATTGCTTGTCTTCGCACTCCATCACCGCCACGGCCGGCGTGGCCACCTCGGTCCACTCGACGGCCAGACCGCGGGCGCCGATCTTCTCCCCCACGCCACGGCGTATTTCTTGGCGGGCCAAGGCGTTGTCACCGTACAGCATGATCGAGACGGTGCCGGCCGTTGAGGCACCGGAGGTCGGGGTGGCTGTGGCTTGGTCCAGATCAGCGGTAGACGTCATGGTTCAAGGCTACATCGCCAGGCCAGCCAACGCCCAAAAACGACATAAGATTGTGACGGCAAATGGCCCACCAATCGAGAGACAGGACTCCAATGAGCGTCTACACCCTGCCTGACCTCCCATACGACTATTCAGCCCTCGAACCGCATATCTCCGCCCGCATCATGGAGTTGCATCACGACAAGCACCACGCCACCTACGTGGCCGGGGCCAATACCGCGCTCGAACAGCTGGCCGAGGCCCGCGACAAGTCCAACTTTGCCGCCCTGAACAAACTGGAAAAGGACCTGGCCTTCAATGTGGCCGGCCACGTCAACCACGGCGTTTTCTGGCAGAACCTGACGCCGGATTCTTCGGCCACGCCAACTGGCGCTATCGCCGCCGCCCTAGACGCCGGCTTTGGTTCCTTCGACGCCTTTAAGGCCCAATTCTCCGCCGCCGCCCTGGGCATTCAGGGTTCTGGCTGGGCCATGTTGGGCTATGACCCGCTGGGCGGCCAGCTCATCATCAACCAGGTCTTCGACCACCAGGCCAACTTGGCGCCGGGCACGGTGCCGCTGCTGCTGCTCGACATGTGGGAGCACGCCTTCTACCTCGATTACGTCAATGTCAAACCGGAGTGGGTGGCGGCTTTCTGGAACATTGTCAATTGGGCCGATGTCGAAGCTCGCCTGGGGGCGGCCACCGCCTAGTCCCGCAGTTCTCCCCTCTCCAATCGCGAGTTCAGGGTTTGGCAGCACCCCCGCGACCGAGTTCAGGGTTTGGCATGGCGCCCAAGCTCGGACTCGCGTCAAGGTGGCTGGGATGATGCCAAAGCTCGGACTCGCGTGAAGCGGTGAGTGGGGCCGGCGGGCATCAGCCACCTAACGCGGTCTCACCCAGCCGGCGCAGCAGTAGTACCTCGGCCAAAATTGCCTTTTCAAGCAGGTCCAGGCTGACCGATTCGTCAGAGGAATGAGGCCGCGAAGCCGGATCCAGCACGCCCGTTAGCAAAACCTCGATTGGCGCCATGGCTTGGCTCAGCAGGCTGGCCAGTGGGATCGAACCGCCCACACCCAGGTGAACCGGCGGCGTGCCGAAGGCCTCGGCTAACGCCCACTCGGCCGCCTGGGCGCCCGGTCCGGATAGATCAGCCAAGAAACCGTCACCGGTGGCCGCAACCTCGATTTCCAGTTCGGCCCCAAAACGCGGCTGGGCTTCTAAGTGGCGTGTCAGCGCGGCCGCCGCCGTGTCGACCGGTTTTCCGGGCGGCACGCGCAACGAAATCACCGCCGTGGCTTGGGGCAGGATCACGTTAGACACTTCTGCCCGGCGAGGCGCGTCGAAACCGACCAGGTCAATGGCCGCCTGGTGCCAGGTTTGGTCGGCGATTGAGCCTGACCCAACCAGCGGCACCGAATCGAGCAAACCGGTAACTTCCCGGTACTGGTCCTCAGGGAGGTCGAGCTGGCTTTGGCCGGTTTGCTCCAGGCCGGCCACGGCGACATCGCCCCGCTCGTCGTGCAGGCTCGCCACCAGCCGAGCCAAAATGACGCCGGCGTCCATGACAGGCCCGCCATAGCCGGAGTGGGAGGGAAAGCTGGCCACCCGCACTGTGACGTGAACCTCAACCACGCCTCGCAACGACGTTGTCAAGGCGGGGACCTGGTAAGACCAGTTGTCCGAGTCCGCCACCACCGCGACATCGGCCGCCAGCACCTTGGCGTTTTCCGCCATCAGCCGGGCCAAAGTCGGTGAAGCCGATTCTTCCTCGCCTTCTATCAGCAACGCCACCCCCACGGCCGTGTCCTGGCCCAAGACCCGCAAAGCCGCCAGGTGGGCGACCACGCCGCCGCCGTCATCGGCGCTGCCCCTGCCAATTAGCCGGCCATCCTTGACGACGGGTTCGAAGGGGTCGGTTGACCAGTCGCCGGCCACGGGCTGAACGTCGTGGTGGGCGTAGAGCAGCACGGTTGGGGCGCCCGATGCCGCCGCCTTGCGTCCAATCACAGCCGGCGCGCCCGGGCGGCCGGTGGCGTCTTTGGCCCAAACCACCTCAACACCGGGTAGGCCTGTGGCTCTGGCCATGGCCGCGACCTGAGCGGCCGAGGCCGCCACCTGCTCGCCCGGCCCATCTGGCGAGGCGAAGGACTCGATGCGGACCAGGGTTTTGAGTTGGTGCACTACATCAGGCATTTGGGCGGCCACGGCCGCTCTGAGGGCTTCGACTTCGGCTTTGGTCATGGGTGCAACCGTACGCCCTGCCCTGTGGCTTGGCTTTGCCGGCACCAGCACCAAACAGCCCGCCGCCTCCCCCACCGCGCCAACCGCCAATTCCCCCAGTCCGAGCTTTGACACCAGCAGGTTTGACACCAACGCGCCGAGTCCGAGGCCTGGCACCACATCCGCGAGTCCGAGGCCTGGCATGATGACAAACCCTGAACGCGGTTGGGTGGCTGCGGCCCGGCCCATCGCCGGGCGCACTGACCAGGCCCAGTAGGCTATTGGCCGTGCGTGATTCGACCGACAAGTCAGCAAAGGGGTCCAAAGCCAAACCCGCGTCCGGCGTAAAAGGGGGCAAGCCGGAAAAGGCCACAGCCAAGGACAAACCGGGCAAAGCCGGCTCCAAGGCCAAAGCCAAACAGGCAGCCAAACCGCCCGCCGAAGAGGTCATCGACACCCGACCGCCGGGCCAACGCGCCAAAGGCCGGGCTACGCCATCGCGCAAAGAAGTCGAAAAAGCCAAGGCCCAACCCTTTGTGGGCAAAACCAAAGCCAAAACAAGTTCCATGACCAAGGAGCAGCGGCGCAAGGCCAGCCAGGAAGCCCGCGAACGCTACGCCCACGCCATGAGGACCGGCGAGGAGCGCTACTTGCCGGCCCGTGACAGGGGGCCCATCAAACGCTGGACCAGGAACTACATCGATTCCAGACGGTCCATGAGCGAATACCTGATTTTCATCACCCTGGGCATGCTGGTCTTCGTGATGGTGTTGCAGTCCTCATTCCCGGCCCTGGCCGGCCTGGGTTTGCTGGGCATGTACCTGATCATCTTCATCGTCATTGGCGAGGCCTACTTCAAGGCCCGCAGGCTCCGCCAGGCCTTGTACGCCAAGTTTGGCCAAGACAATGTGCCCAAGGGTTCGGTCCGTTACGGTGTGGTCCGCTCGTTCCAGTTCCGCCGCTCGCGCCAACCCAAACCCCAGGTCAAAGTGGGCGAGGACCCCGGCTAGCTAAGCCGCAACAAGGGGTGGTGCCAAACCCTGGACTCGCGGTTGTCGGGGTGGTGCGAAACCCTGGACTCGCGGTTGCGGTTGCAGGACGGGCTAGGTGGCTTGCCGCATCAGCTCGGCGGCGCCGCGCTGGACCCGGGCGGCCCAAGCCGGCCCTTCGTAGATGAAGGCCGTCAGTGCCTGGACCAAGTTGGCCCCGGCCTGCATGTAATCCACAATGTCTTGGGCTTCGAAGATCCCACCAACGCCAATGATGACCGGTTCCTCACCTAAGGCCTGGCGCAGCCGCCGCACCACCTCAACGCCGCGAGCTTTCAGCATCGGGCCAGAGAGACCACCCGGCCCAAGATCATGATCAACGGTTGTGTTGACCGCCACTACCCCGGCCAACCCCAGCTCCAAGGCTAGGGCCGCAACCTGGTCGAGCTCGGCATCGGACAAATCTGGGGCCACCTTGACCAGCAAAGGCACCTCGCCACTTTGGCCCCCCAAGGCCCGGCCTTCGGCAGCGCCAGCCTTGGCAGCACGCAAAATGGGGCCCAGCGACTGGCTGTCCTGCAGTTCACGCAGGCCAGGTGTGTTAGGCGAGGAGACATTGACCACCAGGTAGTCGGCCCAGGGCGCCAGCCACCGGGCCGTGGTGTGGTAATCCTGAGGGGCGTCGACGGCCAAAGTCGACTTGTTTTTGCCCAGGTTGACACCTACCAGCAATCGCCGCCCTGTCGATGAGCGGCGCAAACGCATCAGCCGACCGGCCACCTTCCGGGCCCCTTGGTTGTTGAAACCCATGGCATTGCGCAAGGCTCGCTGCTCCGGCAGGCGCCAGAGCCGCGGGCGCGGGTTGCCGCCCTGGGCCACCGGCGTCACCGTGCCGACCTCGACATAAGAGAATCCCAGCATCATCACTGCCCGGGCGGTGGTGGCGTCCTTGTCGAACCCGGCCGCCACTCCCAACGGCCCATCGATAGTCTTGCCAAAGATCGTCACCGCGCCTGAGCCCAGGCCACCGCGCGCCATGACGGCGTGGACGGCTGCGCGGACCGGGGGCACGGCCGCGGCCAAACGCATCGCCGCAGCCGCCCCGTGGTGCGCCTGTTCGGGGTCAGTGTGGACTAGGAAACGGTCAAACAAGGTGCGGTACACGACTTCGAGGCTACCGCCCTAAGATGCAGAGGTGATGTCATTACAGGCGGTTGGGGCCAAGCCCGCCAATCTTGTGGCCGATGCCGTCGCTCTGGTGTGCTCAGAAGGCTCGGCTCCTTCAGCGCTTGGGCCTGACGCCCTTGAAGTGCTGGGTTGGCTTGGTTTTTCCGGCCGGGCGGGCCAGGTCGTGGTTGTGCCGGCCCGGGCTTTCGCGGTCGAATTGGCCGCGCCGGTGGTGGCTGTGGCCGGCCTGGGCCCCGTCAGCCAGTCCGAGCCTGGGCATGAACAACTGCGCCGGGCGGCGGGCACGGCCGTGCGGTCGTTGGCCGGGCGTGCCACAGTTGGCCTGGCCTTTGGCTATGACAGCCCGGAACAGGCCGGCGCCATAGCCGAAGGCGCGGCCATGGGCGGCTACGCCTTCAGCCAGTACCGGGCGGCTGATCCAGCGCCGCCCAGCACGGTGATGGTGGCGGTGGCCGTGGAGGCCAAACAGGTGCCAAAGGCGGTCACTGCGGCGGTCGAGCGGGCTAGTGTCGTCGCCGCGGCCGTGGCCGGTGCCCGCGACCTGGTCAACACCCCGGCCAATGACCTGACGCCGGCCGTTTTTGCCGAAGCCGCCGTAGCGGCGGCCAAGCCAGCCGGGGTGAGAGCCAAGACTGTCGACCTGCCGGGGCTATTGGAGGGCGGCTATGGCGGCATTGTGGCCGTTGGCCAGGGTTCAATCCACCCGCCCTACCTGGTCAAACTTAGCTACGCGCCGCTGCGGGCCAAGACCCATGTGGCGCTGGTCGGTAAGGGCATTACCTTCGATTCGGGCGGATTGTCAATCAAACCGGCCAGGTCTATGGACACGATGAAATCCGACATGGCTGGGGCGGCCGCTGTGCTACAAACCATTTGTGCTGCCGCCCAGCTGAAGCTGCCGGTCAAGGTGACGGGCTACTTGGCATTGGCCGAGAACATGCCTTCCGGCGCTGCCCAGCACCCCTCCGATGTCGTCACCATGAAATCCGGAACCACCGTCGAGGTCACTAACACTGACGCCGAAGGCAGGCTAATCCTGGCCGACGCGATTACCGCAGCCCTGGATGACAAACCTGACTCGATTATCGACATCGCGACCTTGACCGGCGCCCAAGCTGTCGCCCTGGGCGACCGGGTCAGCGCGGTAATGGGCACACCGGCGGTGCGTCAGGCTGTGGTCGAAGCCGCTGCCTTGGCCGGCGAGGCCTTTTGGCCGTTGCCACTACCTGAGGAACTAGGCGAACTGTTGAAGTCCGATGTCGCCGATCTGCTCAACACCAATCTGACCAAACCCAACGGTGGCGCCCTGACCGCCGGGCTGTTTTTGCAGCATTTTGTTGGCCAGGCCCCATGGGCGCATTTGGATATCGCCTCTACCGCGTTCAACCAGGCCGAGGCCTACGACTATGTGCCGACAGGCGGCACCGGTGTTGGGGTCAGAACACTACTGGCCTACCTGGCCGGCCAAGCCGCCATCGGCCGAAGCAAGCCGCTACCCCCACCACCCTCCTGACCTCCCCCTTCACGCGAGTCCAGGCTTTCGCACCACCCTTGCCGCCGCCCTTCCTCACGCGAGTCCAGGGTTTCGCACCACGCTCTGCCACCTTCCTCTCCACGCGAGTCCAGGGTTTCGCACCACGGTCTGCCACCTTCCTCTCCACGCGAGTCCGGGCTTTCGCACCACGGTCTGTCACCTTCCTCTCCAAGCGAGTCCAGGGTTTGACACGATGCTGCCAAACCCCAAACTCGCCGAAGGTGAGCTGGTCGGGACTACCTCGAGCCTGTTAGGTATGTCATCGGATCGACCACATCACCGCCACGCTGGATTTCGAAATGCAGGTGGCAGCCGGTCGAGGCACCGGTGGTACCGACACGGCCCACCACGCCGCCGCGCGCCAGGTTGTCACCAACTTTGACATCAAGGCCCTGGAGGTGGTTGTAGGTCGACATCATGACCGTCCCACTGACCGAGCCGTGGCTAAGCACCACTCGGTTGCCGTAACCCTGAGTTGATTTGGACTGCACCACCGTTCCGGCCGCCGTAGCCAATACCGGCACGCCACAGGCAGCCCCGTAGTCAACCCCGGCGTGGAAACGCACATCGCCGTAGATCGGGTGGACACGCGGCCCAAAGGGGGACGTCATCGGCGCTCCGGGCAGCGGATTCAGGAAGAATCTGTCGCCCAGCACGTGACCGGGCAGGAGGCTCTGGTTGGCGTAAAACTGGGCCAGTTCGGCCTGCAAGGCCTGGGCTTCGGCCTCAAGCTCGCGTTGGCGAGCCAGGTCAGCAGTCTTTTCGGCTTCGAGCCTTTGGCTCAAGGCGGTCATTGATTCAACCAACTCTTCTAGCTTCGCTTTGGCCGCTTCGGCCTCCTTTTGGGCTGCGGCCGCCTTGTCTAGCGCCTCTTCGGCTTGTTCGGTCAGCCGGGCCGCCTCTGCGGCCACAGCCTCCAGCCGGGCCTGGGCGTAACGGCCCGCGCCGCTGACTGCCTGGCTCTGCTTGAGAGTGGCGCCGCGCGATGCGGCCACTGCCTCACGAGCCATGTGTTTGGCCAAGGCGGTTTCCAACGGTTGCCCGCCCACAGTCACGGCTAGTCCCGGATCGGTCATCCCGGCCCCGCTCATGGCATCCCGGGCCATGTAGCCAAGGGCCTTTTTCGTGGCGTCGATCGAAGCGTCAGCCGAATCGATCTTGGGCCGCAGCCGGTCAAGTTCCGATTCAGCCGATTTCAGCGCGTCGCTTAACTCGGCGTGTTCTCGCATCGCCTCAGCGTGCTGGGCCATTGCGTCATCCACCGCCTTTTGGGCAGCTTCCATCTGCGCCTCGGCGTTGGCCAGGTCAATGTAGACGGCCGCTAACGTGGGCGTGGCGTCCTCAAGCAGTTGGCCTAGATCCTGGCCAGGTCCTTGGTCGCCCTGGTTTGCGCTGGCGTAGGAGGCACCTAGGGGCACGACCAGGGCCGCGGCCGTTAGGGCCGCCGTCACCACTGCTTTTACCGTTCGTGTCTTAAAAGGCACGTTGTCCTTCCTTGCGGGTAGAAAATGGGCTTGTATCGAGGGAACGTGCCGTTGCCACCAGGCATTCCTGCCCGATGCCGGCCCTCAGCTACCAGCGATATCCTCGCCTTCCCGCGGGCTCACCCCCGCCCCCATTTCAGCCAGTCCGAGGTTTCGCAGCATGGTGCCACCGCCAGGGCTCGGCCCACCGCTTTCACCGAGTTCAGAGTTTCGCAGCACAGCCACCGCCCCCATATCAGCCAGTCCGAGGTTTCGCAGCACGGTGTCAAACCCTGGACTCGCCTGGGGGACATGATGTCAAGCCTCGGAATCGCGTGGGAGAGGTGCTGTCAAGCCTCGGACTCGCGTCACCGACAGTGGTGTCAAGCCTCGGACTCGCGTAGGAGAGGTGCTGTCAAGCCTCGGACTCGCGTCACCGACAGTGGTGTCAAGCCTCGGACTCGGTTGGAAAGGAGTGGTGACAAACCCTGGACTCGCGTTGGGGGTGGTGACAAACCCTGGACTCGCGGTTTGTCGGGGCGGCGTTAGGGGTTGGGGCGTTTGGTTTTAGCCCGTTGGGCGGCGTTCCAGTCGCGCATTCGCTGTGGATAGCCGGTGAAGTTGACGTCATAGACCGGCAAACCCAGCTGAGCGGCGATCTCGCGGCCAGCGGCGGCGTTGGGGATCTTGCGCCGGGTCCACTCGCCGGTCGTGGCAATCAGCAACAACGTGGTCTGATAGTCCTTGGTCGGCGGCTCAAGATAGGCCTCGACCCCAACCCGCGAGGCCGAGAACTCCTGCAGGTGGGCCATGGTTTGCCGCTTGGCTTCTCCGGCCGATTCCTTGGCCGGCCCGGCGGATTCGCCGCCCCTACGGCGCTTGAACCAACTCACCGGCCCAGCCTACTGGCAAGTGCATCAAGCGCAGTTGCCCTATCAGCCCAAAACCATGGAAAGATACTTGAGGGCGTTTGACGACCCAAACAGCTTTTGTCCCCGTGGCTTTCATAGCCCTGACACTGAAGAAGGTGCAAAGCGAAGTGGCTCAGTTCGATTACGACGTGGTAATTCTGGGGGCAGGCAGCGGCGGTTATGCCGCAGCCCTGCGCGGCGCCCAGCTAGGACTCAAAGTGGCGCTGGTTGAATCCGACAAGGTTGGCGGCACTTGCCTCCACCGCGGATGCATTCCAACCAAGGCCATGCTGCATTCGGCCGAGGTGGCTGACCAGGTCAAAGAGGCAGGCAAGCTTGGCGTTTCAGCCCAGTTTGGCGGCATCGACATGGCACAGGTCAACAAGTTCAAACAAGGCGTCATTGACCGGCTCTACAAGGGCCTCAGCGGCCTGGTCTCCGGGCGCGGCGTCGACTTGGTCACCGGCCACGGCAAGCTGGTCTCAACCAACGCCGTCGAAGTAGACGGACGGCGCCTGGAAGGCGACAACGTGATCCTGGCAACGGGCTCGTATTCGCGCTCAATCCCAGGACTGACCATCGAAGGCCGGGTCATGACATCGGACCAGGCCCTCGAGATGGACTGGGTGCCCACCAACGCCATTGTGCTTGGTGGCGGCGTCATTGGCCTGGAGTTCGCCTCTGTTTGGCGTTCATTCGGGGCCGAAGTCACCATTGTTGAAGGACTGCCCAACCTGGCCCCCAACGAGGACGTGGCGGTCTCTAAGGTGCTGGAGCGGACCTTTAGGCGCCGTGGCATCAACTTCAAGACCGGCGTTATGGTCAAAGACGTCACCCAAAGCGATGACCAGGTCACTTTGACCCTAGAAAACGACGAAACGCTGACCGGTGATGTGGTGCTAGTGGCCGTTGGCCGTGGACCCAACACCGCTGGCCTTGGCTACGAAGACCATGGCATCAAAATGGACCGCGGCTTCGTCCTGACAGACGACCAGCTGCACACCGGCGTAGCCAACATCTGGGCCACCGGCGACATTGTGCCTGGCCTGCAACTGGCCCACCGCGGCTTCCAGCAGGGTATTGCCGTAGCCGAGCGCATCTCTGGCATCAAGACCCCAGCTCAGGCCGAGGCTGACATCCCGCGTGTAACCTATTGCGACCCAGAAATCGCATCGGTTGGCCTGACCGAGGCCCAAGCCAAAGAACTGCATGGCGCCGAGGCCATCGAAACGGTCGAATACAACCTGGCTGGTAACGGCCGTTCCCAGGTTCTCAACACCCAAGGCTTTGTCAAGCTGGTGCGCCTGGCGGCCGGACCCGTCATCGGCGTTCACATTATTGGCAGCCATGTTGGCGAACTGGTTGGCGAAGCCCAACTGATCGTCAATTGGCAGGCCTACCCCGAAGACGTGGCCGAGCTGGTCCATGCTCACCCCACCCAAAACGAGGCCCTGGGCGAAGCCTTTATGGACCTGGCCGGCAAACCCTTGCACGCCCACGCCTAGATCAATCCCTGCACAACTGCCACAGAATCGAGGAAGAAAGTGTCCCAGTCAGTGCCAATGCCAGCCCTTGGTGAATCGGTTACCGAAGGCACAGTTACCCGCTGGCTCAAAAAGGTTGGCGACAAGGTTGAGGTCGACGAACCGCTGGTTGAGATCTCAACCGACAAGGTCGACACCGAAATACCATCACCCTTTGCCGGGGTGCTCCTGGAGATAAAGGTGCCAGAGGATGAAGAGGCTGAGGTTGGCGACATCCTGGCCATTCTGGGCGCCGATGGCGAGGCCCCGGCTCCGGCAGCAGAGGCACCCGCCGCTGAGGCGCCGGCCGAAGAAGCCCCGGCTGAAGAGCCGCCAGCCCCGGTCGAGGCCCCGCCGCCACCGCCCCCGCCGGCACCGGCTGCGCCCCCGCCGCCACCACCACCCCCACCGCCCGCGCCAGCACCCGCACCTCCGGCACCTGCCGCACCGGCTGAAGCGCCGGCATCGGCCGAGGCAGCTGGCTACATCAGCCCGCTGGTGCGGAAGATCGCCAACGATCTGGGCGTTGACCTGGGCTCGGTTGTCGGTACTGGCGTTGGCGGACGGATCAGGCGCGAAGACGTGGTCGCCGCCAAGCAGGGTCCAGCCCCGGCTGCCGGTGCCACCGCCGCTGGTGATGCCCGCCTGCGGTCGGTTGGGGCCGACATGTCATTCGCGGCTGCCCCGGCTTTGACCCAGCTGACCTCCGTGGCGGAGGTCGATATGAGCGGCGTGGTCCAGGTCATTGAGAAGCTGTCGGATCGCTTTGAGGCCCGCGAAGGCGTTGAGCTTTCGGTCAGCGCCTTCTTCGTCAAGGCGGCCGCTGAGGCGCTCAAGATCCATCCGAAGTTCAACTCTTCGATCCTGGATGACGAGGTCACCCAGTATAAGCAGCAGAACATCGGCATTACGGTCGACACCTCGCTCGGCCCGGTAGTACCGGTCTTGGCCGATGCCGGCGCGCTCGGCCTGGTAGGCCTGGCCCGGGCGATTGCACAGGCCACAGCCAGGGCTCAGACTGGCGCCTTGCTGCCGGACGACCTGTTGGGTGGCACCATCACCCTGACCAACCCCGGTGGCCCGGAGATCATGCTGGGCTTCCCGCTGATCCAGGCGCCGCAGGTGGCGATTTTGTCGGTCGGCGCGGTGACCAAACGCCCGGTCGTGGTCGGTGACGGTATTGCGGTCAGGTCGATGGCCTACTTGACGCTGTCCTACGACTCGCGCCTGATTGATGGCACCGATGCGGCCAAGTTCTTGGCCTCGATCAAACACCGGCTCGAGACCACCAGCTTCGAAGCCGAAATCGCGCTATAGCGGCCAATAGTCCCACACCCGCTCGGGGCGCCGGTTTCCCCTCCGGTACCCCGAGCGGGTCGGTAAACTAACGGATCATGGCATCGCGCAAACCCCCAAGTGACCCTTGGGCTGAGGAACCGAAGGGTCGCAAGGCCAAGCGGGCCGCCAAGAAGGCGACCAAGACCGGCCAGAAAAAGACCCCTTGGTACAAGCAAATCTGGCAAGTCTTCCAGATGGCCCGCCAGGCCGAACCGCTGATTTGGCTGTGGATGCTGGCGGTGGTGGTCGGAACTGTAGCGATTGGCCTGGCCATTGGGTTGTTCGTGTGGCGCGGGCATTGGCTCTACATGACCTTGGTGACCTTGCCGATGGGCCTGATGAGTTCGCTCATCCTGTTGGCCCGGCGGGCTGAACGGGCAGCCTACGCCCGGATTGAAGACCGGCCCGGCGCGGCCTTTGCCGCCCTTAGCCAGATCAGACGCGGCTGGTCGATTGACCAAGAGCCAATCGCAGCCGACCCGAAAACCCAAGACATGGTCTTCAGGGCGGTGGGCCGGCCCGGCGTGGTCTTAGTGGGCGACGGCAACCCCAACCGGCTTGGCCGGATGATGAAAAAGGAACGACAGCGCCTGGGCCGGCTGGCGCCCGGTGTGCCGGTGATCGAACTGGTCGTGGGTAACAATAAAGGCCAAGTGCCTCTAATGAAGCTGTCACGCAAGCTCCAGCGACTCAAACCGCAGCTGTCGAAGGCAGAGGTGGCCAATGTCAACCAACGGCTGCGGTCGATGGGCGGGATGAAGCTGCCATTGCCCAAGGGCATCGATCCGATGCGCGCCCGGCCCGACCGCAAAGGCATGCGCGGCCGCTAACCCCCCTTTTTTCGCCGAGTCCGGGGTTTGGCAGCACACCTGTTTGCCTCCCCCTTTTTCGCCGAGTCCGGGGTTTGACACCACCTCACCTGGTACCTGCTACCCCCGCCAATTCGCCGAGTCCGGGGTTTGCACCACCCCACCTGGTACCTGCTACCCCCGCCAATTCGCCGAGTCCGGGGTTTGGCAGCATGCTGTCAAACCCCGGACTGGCTGAAATGGCCATGGTGCGAAACCCCGGACTGGCTGAAGTGAGCCAGCGCCTAGGCGACGAGGCGGCTCAAGCCCGGCAGCCGGCATCGGCCATCAACACCCATCCAGGCCAAACTCAAATGGATTAACGCCCGGCCCACCAGCTACGCGCCTGTAGCCTGGAGACTGCTAAGAGGTCTTGCCGACTCGACAGATCGGAAATGTCGCCCGACACCGACACCCCAAGGAGAAATCGGTCCAATGTTTGAAACTCCGCAAGAGGCCATCGCCTACGCCCAGACCCAAGGCGTTGAGCACGTCGACATTCGTTTCTGCGACCTGCCAGGGGTGATGCAGCACTTCACAGTGCCCGCCCAGACCTTTGACGAAAGCGCCTTCGCCGAAGGCAACGAGGGCCTGATGTTTGACGGCTCCTCGATCCGCGGCTTCCAGGCCATCCACGAGTCGGATATGAAACTGGTGCCGGACGTCAAAACCGCTTTCATTGACCCCTTCCGCAAATACAAGACCTTGGTGATCAACTGCTCGATTGTCGACCCGTTCACCGGCGAAACCTATTCGCGCGACCCGCGCAACGTGGCCGCCAAAGCCGAGGCCTACCTGGCTTCGACCGGCATTGCCGACACCGCCTTTTTTGGCCCCGAGGCCGAGTTCTACATTTTTGACGACGTGCGCTATGCGACATCGGACCACGAGTCTTTCCACCGGATCGAATCCTCTCTGGCCGCCTGGAACACCGGCCGGAAAGAGGACGGCGGCAACTTGAGCTACAAGACCCGCCTGAAGGGTGGCTATTTCGTGGTGCCGCCAACCGACCAATTGGCCGATCTACGTGACGAAATGGTGGCGAAACTGGCTCAGGCCTCCCTGGCCGTAGAACGGGCCCACCCGGAATGCGGCACCGCCGGCCAACAGGAGATCAACTACCGCTTCGATACCCTGCTTCACTCCGGTGATGACCTGATGAAGTTCAAATACGTCATCAAGAACACCGCCTGGGCGGCCGGCAAAACAGTCACCTTCATGCCCAAACCGATCTTTGGCGACGCCGGCAGCGGTATGCACTGCCACCAGTCCCTTTGGCAAGACGGCGAACCGCTGTTCTACGACGAACGCGGCTACGGCGGTCTGAGCGATCTGGCCCGCTGGTACATCGGCGGGCTGCTGGCGCACGCCCCGGCGGTTTTGGCCTTCACCAACCCGACTGTCAATTCGTTCCACCGACTGGTGCCGGGCTTCGAGGCGCCGGTCAATCTGGTCTATTCGCAGCGCAACCGCTCGGCCTGTATCCGCATCCCGGTAACCGGTTCGAGCCCCAAGGCCAAGCGGATCGAGTTCCGGGTGCCCGACCCGTCGTCCAACCCCTACCTGGCCTTCGCCGCCCAGTTGATGGCCGGGATTGATGGCATTCGCAACCGGATCGAGCCGCCGGACCCAATCGACAAAGACCTCTACGAGCTGCCCCCGGCCGAGCACGACCAGATTCAGCAGGTACCGGCCTCGCTGCCGGAGGTGCTCGACGCGCTCGAGGCTGACCAGGACTTCTTGACCGAAGGCGATGTCTTTACGCCGGATCTGCTGGCTACCTGGTCTGACTACAAGCGCACCAATGAGGTCGATCCGCTGCGGCAGCGGCCCCACCCGCACGAGTTCGAGTTGTACTACGACATTTGATCCCGCGAGTCCGGGGTTTGGCACCACCCCATTCACGCGAGTCCGAGGTTTTGCACCACTGGCGTTTCTCGCGAGTCCGAGGTTTTGCACCACTGGCTGCCCGATGGCGGAGGGTCACCTGTCGTAACCCTCTCCCGCGAGTCCCCTCCCGCGAGTTTGGGGTTTGGCACCACCCCATTCACGCGAGTCCGAGGTTTTGCACCACTGACGTTTCTCGCGAGTCCGGGGTTCTGCACCACTGGCTGCCCGATGGCAACCGATCGCCTCCCCACGGCCACCTCGCACGAACCCAGGATTCAGCCCGAGGTGGCCCAAACCTTTGGGTTAAAGCAGCCAGGCCGAGTCGGCGAATACCCTCGGTGACAATCCCCGGACTCGGCGCATTGAGCTGGCCGGTGGGTGTTCGTCCTGGTCGGAGCGATGTCTGGGGTGGGTTGGATGATTGGGACATGACATCGTTGGTGATCACAGAATTGAAGACCGGGCCGCGGGCCTTCGCCCCAATAACCTCATCCGGAAGCAGCCCCGAAGCGCTGGTCGGTTCCAGTGTGTTTACCCGCAGCCAGCTGACCGGCCGAGGATTGGGACGGGGTTGGGTCGCCTACCAGGTTAAGACCGGCCGTTTGGTCCGCGTCGCCGGCAAGGCCCTGCAGTCTCCCGGCCGCACGCTGACAACGTCACGACGGGCCAACGCCGCCATGTTGACCTGGCCAGACGGGGTGGTCTGGGGCCCATCGGCCTTATCACTGCATCTACCGGACGCGCCGGTCCCCGCGTCTGACCGCCTGATCGTGGCGGCCTCGGTTTCGCGGAGTCATCAAGCCGGGTTGATGGCACGGAAGATCCCGGTGCCCGATGACGAACAGACAGTTGTCGCCGGTTCGATCCGTGTCCAAAGCCTGCAGGCGGCCATAGTGGACACCCTGCGACACCTTGATCAGTCTCATGCCATGGAAATGCTGGCTTGGCTTATTAACGCGGGCCGGATCCATCCGGCCGAATTCACAAAGATCGCGAAGCGGCGCAAGGGCTACCGCGGAGCTCGCCGGTTGCACTGGATGAGGGCAATGGTTTGGTCGAACGCTGCCTCTTTGCCCGAGTTCGATTGTCACGAGATTTTGCGCCAGTCTCTGGCCCTGCCCGCTGACCAATGGCAAGCCAACGCGCCGGTCAGGCTCAATGATGGGGGCAGGTTGCGAGTCGACGTTCTGGTGGCCGGGGCGCGGAAAGTGGTTGAAGTCGACGGGGCTGCCTACCATCGGGACAAAGCCGCAGATCGCAGGCGCGATCAGCGCCTGCGGCAATCCGGCTATGACGTGCTCCGGCTTGATGCGGTGATGGTCATGTATGACAAGGCCAGGACCATTAGGTTGTTGCAGGATTTCCTGTTCCCCGACCGCCCACCCGGCCCCGCGCCGGGCCAGAAAGGCGGGCCGCCGCTACCCAAAGCTCCCTGGTGGCAGCGCCACACGCACCTTGAACCGGTTGAGCGTCTGGACCAATCCCAGCGACGCCGCCCGCGCCGCCGCCGCTGACAGTCGCATCCGGGCCAATCGATCCCCCAACTCTGCTCCTCCAGGTCGACCAACAGTGGGCTTGACGCGGGCTTATACTGGGGCCGTTGACCGGGAAAGGAGCGCTCAACCAATGGCAGTCCTGCGTCCGATGTTGCTGTCCAAAATCCACCGCGCCACTGTGACCGCGGCGGACTTAGACTATGTCGGCTCGATCAGCCTCGACGATGAGCTGCTCCAGGCTGTTGACCTGTTTGAAGGCCAGCAGGTTGACGTTCTCGACATCACCAACGGTGCCCGCCTGACGACCTACGTGATCAGGGCAGAGGCTGGATCAGGCACGGTAGCAATCAACGGAGCCGCCGCCCACCTGGTTCACACAGGCGACCTGATTATTGTGCTCGGTTACGGCCTGTTGGATGAATCCACGGCCCAGACCCACCTGCCCAAAGTGGCCCATGTCGACACCAACAACCGGATCATTAGACTTGGCCATCATCCAGGCCAGTAAGTAGCCCCGCATGGCCCCGATCCAATCGGGCAACCCCTCCGACTCACGGTTTCTGGGCTGATCAGGCGCCTTCAACCGCGAGTCCGCGGTTTGGCAGCACGAAACCGGACGGCACCTTTCGCCCATGCCCTAGTGGTTCGGCGCCGAGCCCTTGATGCCAAACCCCGGACTCGGTGTTGTGGGGGCTAGTCGAAGAACAGCCGCTCGAATACCTTCCTTGCCCGGCGGGCGGCTCGGGCCCAGTCCTGGGCAATTTGCTGCGAAAGCCCGGACTCGCGGGAAAGGAGGGCGGCGATGCCGGCCAGGTGGCGTTGGTCTGACGGCACGTGGTCGCAAGCCGGGTTGACCCGGCCGGTCCAAAGCGCATTGGCCTGGCGGATAGCCATGGCCTGGCGCCAGGCTGCGGTCAGGACTTCGACATCGGCCAGCTCGATTAGCCCTTCGGCGGCGCAGGCCTCTAAGGCGTCAAGAGTGGCGGTGACCTGCAGCGCAGGATGGCCGTGGGCAAAGCGCAGCTGGTAGAGCTGAGCCACCCATTGGACATCCAACAACCCACCTGGGCCCAGCTTCAAGTGGCGGGCCGGTTCGATCCCCCTGGGCAGGCGCTCGGCTTCAACCCTGGCCTTGACCAGTCTCAACTCGCGTAAATCAGCCGGCGGCAAGCCACCGGCCTGGTAGCGCACGCTGTCCGCCAGGCTCATAAACTCGCCCGCCACGTCATCGTCCCCGGCCAAAAGGCGAGCCCGGAGCAAAGCCTGGCGTTCCCAGGGCTGGGCCCAGCGCTGGTAGTAGTCCCGGTAGGCCTCAACCGACCTGGTCAGCGGGCCAGAGCGGCCTTCTGGCCGCAGGTCGGGATCAACTACCAAGGCCGGTTCGGGTCCCAGGCCACCAAGCAACTCCTTGACCTGCTTGGCCACGGCCACTGCCGCCGCGCTGGCCGCCGCCGGATCCGCTCCGGGCACGGCTTGGTGCACAAACAGCACATCGGCGTCAGAACCAAGGGCCATTTCGCGGCCTCCCAGCGAGCCCATCGCCACAACCGCCACACGCGCCGGCAAATCGCCCAGGTTTTCTGCCACTACCGCCTTGGCCAGACGCAGGGCGCTGACCAAAGCAACCTCGGCCGCATCGGAAGTTGCCTGATAGGCCTCGAGGTCGCTGACCTGGCCAACGACCTGACCGGCGCCAATGCGGCTGAGCTCGCGCCTCCGCAACGCCCTGACTGCCTCGGTCGCCGGGGCGACCTCTTGGTGCCGCTGCAGTACGGCATCGGACTCGACCATCATCTCCGCCAGGGGCCGTGGCGCCAGGTCGGCGTCCTGGCCAAACCAAGCGGCCGCCTCTGGCGACCGAGTCAAAGAATCGGCCACCCATTTCGAGGCCGCCAAGACGTGGCTCAACCGCTCCGCGGCACCGGATTTGTCCCGCAGCAACCGCAAGAACCAGGGTGTCGCGCCCAGGGCCTCAGACAGTTGACGGAAGGACAACAACCCCGAGTCGGGATCAGCCCCTTCGGCTAGCCAGCCCATGATGACCGGTAACAGCTGCCGCATAATCGATGACCGCCGGCTAACACCTTGGGTCAAAGCGGCGATATGCCGCATTGCGCCTTCAGGGTCGCGGTAACCCAAGGCCGTCAAGCGGGCCCGAGCGGCCTCTGGCGCCAATTGGGCCTCGCCGGGGGTTAGCGAGGCGGTCTGTGGCAACAGCGGCCGGTAGTAAAGCTCCTCATGCAGCGACCGGACCTGCAGCCTCGTGGCTTTCCAGACTCCTGCCAGCTCCTGGGAGGTGGCCGGCGACAGCCTGGCAGCCCGGGCCAAGATCCGCTGCTCTACCTCGGACTCGGGCAGGAGGTGGGTGCGGCGCAGGCGGCGCAGCTGTATCCGGTGCTCCAAGGTTCGTTCCAAGCGGTAGCACTCGGCCAGTTGGCTGGCAGCCGACCGCCCAACGTAGCCGCTCTCAGACAGCTGGGCCAGGGCCGTCAGCGTGGTTGGTGAGCGCAGGGCCGGATCGGTTCGCCCGTGAACCAGTTGCAGCATTTGGACGGTGAACTCGACGTCACGCAAACCCCCACGTCCCAGCTTGATTTCGCGGGCCGCCTCGCCAGCCGGCAAATGCTGCTCGACCCGCCGGCGCATGGCTTGGGTGTCTAAGACAAAGTTGTCCCGTCCGGCCGCCTGCCACACCAACGGCCGGGTCATTTCGATGTAGGCACGGCCCAAGGCCGCATCGCCGGCCGCCGGGCGGGCCTTTAGCAGTGCTTGGAACTCCCAGGTCTGAGCCCATTTCTCCAAATAGGCCTGGTGTGAGGCCAGTGTGCGCACCAGCGGGCCGTTCTTGCCCTCAGGCCGCAGGTTGGGATCGACCTGCCAAATGACCGGTTCTTTGGCCGGCGCGGCGCAAGCCCGTTGCAGTGCAATAGCCAATTGGGTGCCGATCTCCATGGCCCTGGCTTCGCTGACATCGCCGCTGGATGGCTCGCAGACGTAGATGACGTCAACGTCGGAAACGTAGTTCAACTCCCGCCCGCCAGTCTTGCCCATGGCGATAACCGACAAGTCGGCCAGCTCGTGGTTTGACACCGCCACCCGGGCTAGGCTCAGCGCCGCCTCGAGCACGCCGGTGGCCAGGTCGGCCAGCGCCCGGCTAACCTCTTCGAAAACCTCGACCGGCCGCGCATGAGCCAGGTCGCCGGCGGCAATGGCCAGCAGTTCGTTGCGGTAGGCCAGCCGCAGCGGCTCGCATTCAGGGCCTGCCGCCACTGGCCGGGCGGAAGCTGGGTCGGCTCCAACCGCTTCCAACAGCCGGGCTCGGATGGCCAATTGGGCTGCGGTTGGTTCGGTTGGGTCGGTCTGCCTTCCATTGGTCGCCTCGGCCGGGTTGGCTAGTGCCGCCTCGGCCTGGTTGACAGGCACCGTTTCGCCCGATGCCGTACCGGCCTTGGGCGCCAAACCGTCGCCTCCGCCTGCGCCCAGGTCACCTGGCCCGGCCGGGGACTCGGCATCGGCCCCAGCGGGCACCCCAGACAGGGCCTCGGGGTGGCGAATCAAGTGCTCACCTAAGGCGACCGACCCTCCAAACAAGGCCAGGCAGCTCAGCCGCCGGTCCGGATCTGCCAGGACTTCGCTTAGCAGCTCAAGGCCTGGCCCGGATTTGGCGCTGGCCAGGCGAACCATGGCCAGCAGGGCGGCGTCGGGATCCGCCAGCGGCGCCAGGTCGCCCGGCTCTAGGCCAATTCCGTAGCCGGCCAGCTCTTCAAACCAGGACTCCGCCCGCGCCGGATCGCCCACCCCGGCCCGGGCCAGGGCAGCCCCGACCGACCGGCGCCGGCCGCCGTGATCAGGAGAACCGTCCATCTGGTATCAGAGGATCGGCATGTAGGTGGACAGTTCGTAATCGGTTATCTGGGCGCGATATTCAGCCCATTCGCGGGCCTTGTTCCGCAGCACAAAGTCGAAAACGTGCTCGCCCAGGATTTCAGCCGCCAACTCTGAATCCTCCATTGTGGCGGCCGCCTCGGCCAATGAGGCCGGTAGCGGTTTGATACCCAGGGCGCGGCGTTCGCCATCGGACAAGGCCCAGACGTCGTCTTCGGCCTCGTCCGGCAGGTCGTAACCCTCTTCGATACCCTTCAGCCCGGCACCCAAGACCGCGGCGAAAGCCAAATAGGGGTTCGCGGCCGAGTCCATGCCCCTGAACTCGACCCGCGCACTTTGCGGTTTGCCGGTTTTGTACATTGGCACCCGCAGCAGGGCAGAGCGGTTGTTATGCCCCCAACAGACGTAGTTGGGCGCCTCCGCCCCGTCACATAGGCGTTTGTAGGAGTTAACAAACTGGTTCGTGATCAGGCATATCTCTGGTGCGTGACGCAGCACACCGGCCATGAACTGGCGCGCCGTACGGGAGAGTTCGTATTCGCCCCCGGCGGCGAAAAAGGCGTTCTTGTCGCCTTCGAAAAGCGAAAAATGGGTGTGCATGCCGCTACCGGGCTGGCCCTCCAGCGGTTTCGGCATGAACGAGGCGTAGGCGCCTTGTTCCAGGGCGGCCTGCTTGACCACTGTGCGGAAGGTCATGATGTTGTCCGCCATGGATAACGCATCGGCATAGCGCAGGTCGATCTCGTTTTGGCCAGGTCCGGCCTCGTGGTGCGAGAACTCGACTGAGATGCCCATTGATTCGAGCATTTCGATGGCGATCCGGCGGAAGTCGTTGACCAACCCGCGTGGCGTGTGGTCGAAATAGCCACCCTGGTCGATCGGTTCTAGCGGTAGGGTGGCCGCACCGTCCCGGGCTTTGAACAGGTAAAACTCGATCTCTGGGTGGGTGTAGAAGGAGAAACCTAGATCGGCTGCCTGCTTGAGTACCCGTTTCAACACCTGGCGCGGGTCGGCCGCGCTGGGGCTGCCGTCTGGCATCAAAATGTCGCAGAACATCCGGGCGGTGCCGCCGCGTTCTTTATGCCAGGGCAGGATCTGGAAGGTGGTTGGATCCGGCACTGCGACCATATCGGCCTCGTAGACTCTGGTGAAACCCTCGATCGAACTGCCGTCAAAGCCGATCCCCTCATCAAAGGCGCTTTCCAGTTCAGCCGGCGCTATCGCCACCGATTTCAGGATGCCAAGTACATCGGTAAACCACAGCCGGATGAAGTGAATGTCGCGCTCCTCCATAGCCCGCAGCACGTTTTCTTGTTGCCGATCCACAGTTGGCCTCCCTGCCTGGGGTGTTCTGGGCCTTTCAATGCTGCCACAACCCGGACTCGCTGTCGCGGCAGGGCCCAGACCTCCCCCTTCTCGCGTCCTCCCCCCTTCTCGCGAGTCCGAGGTTTGGCATGACTTCGACATGCTGTCAAGGCTCGGACTCGCTGAGGCGTGGCAGTTCCGGCAGCCGCAACGAGGCAGTATGGCCGATGGCGGGACTCAGGGATGCTGTCAAAGCCTGGACTCGCTGGAGTGGGTGGTGGTGCGAAAGCCTGGACTCGCGGAAATGGGGGGTGGGGTGGGGTTGCTGATGGGCGGAAACTGCGGGGCGTCTGGCGCATTGAGCCACGGCTCCGGGCTATGGTGCTGGTTGTGGATAACGGCACAAAACCCCCCGAAAACCCGAAAGCAACCCGCACCGAACATGACCTCCTGGGCGAACGCGAAATCCCGGCCGAGGTCTACTGGGGCATTCACACCCTGCGCGCTATTGAGAACTACCCGATCTCTGGCCGCACTATCAACGATTACCCCCTCATGATCAAGGCCATGGCCTGCATCAAGAAGGCGACCGCCGCAGCCAACCGTGACCTGGGTGCACTCGAACCGGATAAGGCCGTAGCCATCATCTCGGCCTGTGACCAGATTCTCAGCGCTCGCGCCATGCGGGACCAGTTCCCAATTGACGTCTACCAGGGCGGCGCCGGCACCTCGGTCAATATGAACGCCAACGAGGTCATCGCCAACCTGGCCCTGGAGATCATGGGCAAACCCAAAGGCGCCTACGACATCATCAGCCCGCTGGACGATGTCAACATGTCACAGTCGACCAACGACGCCTACCCCACGGCCTTCCGCCTGGCCGTTTACACCTATGCCGAGGAGTTGGAGCAGCGCCTAGCCAAGCTGCAACGATCCTTTGAGGCCAAGGGCCAAGAGTTCGCCGATGTCATCAAAATGGGCCGGACACAGCTACAAGACGCCGTGCCCATGACTGCGGGTGCCGAATTCAACGCCTTCGCCACGCTGATTGGCGAAGAGCGCCAATGGCTCATGGGCCTGACCAAACTGCTGCTAGAGGTCAACCTGGGCGCAACGGCCATTGGCACCGGCGTCAACACACCCCAGGGTTACTCTTCCCTGGCGGTGTCTTACTTGGGACGGTTCACCGGCCTGCCATTTGTCGTTTCTGAAAACCTAGTTGAGGCGACCTCGGACACGGGCGCCTATGTTTCGGTTCACGCCGGGCTGAAACGGATCGCCATCAAACTGTCAAAGATCTGCAACGACCTGCGGTTGCTATCCTCCGGGCCCAGGGCCGGCCTAGGCGAAATCAACCTGCCCCAAATGGCGGCCGGGTCGTCGATTATGCCGGCCAAGGTCAACCCGATCATTCCGGAGGTTGTCAACCAAATCGCCTTCAAGGTGATTGGTAACGACACAGTCGTGGCCTTCGCCTCAGAGGCCGGGCAGCTGCAGCTCAACGCCATGGAACCGGTTATGTGCCAGGCCATTTTCGAGTCGATCAAACTGCTCAAAAACGGCTGTGACGTGCTCAGGACCCGCTGTATTGATGGCATCACCTGCAACACCGAGGTCCAATCCGATTACGTCTACGGTTCGATTGGGCTAGTGACTTACCTCAACACGATTCTGGGTCACGCCGAATGTGACCGGATTGGCCAGATTGCCAGGGAAACCGGTCAAACCGTACGCGAAGTGGTGCTCGAGCAGGGCCTGCTGGACGAAGCCACCGTCGACCGGGTCTTTTCTAAGGAGCATTTGCTCTCCGGCCGGCCGGAGACCGATTGGGGCCACGGGAAATAACCCGCCGCTAGGTGAGTGCCCAACGGCGCTCACCTAGCGCCAGCCGGGCCGGCGCTGTTGGGCGTCACGGATCTCGCCCACTAGTTCCTCGAGCACGTCTTCCATGAAAACCACGCCACCATCGATTTGAACCATGTGACAGCCGGCCAACTGCATCGACTCAAGCACCTCTTCGAGTTCATCCGAACCCTCCAAGTGCACCATTGACCGGACCAACCGCGCCTCGATGGGCTGGTCACGTCCGGTCCGCACTGCCGCCACATCCATGATGTGGACATAGCCGACCAAATCAAGGCCCTCGGCCCGGCGCACGGGGAAGCGAGAAAACCCAGTCTGCGCCACTAACGCCTCCACCTCAACAGGGGTCGAAGCCAAGCTCACCGCCACCAGATCGGCATCGGCCACCATCAGCTCACGCGCCTGCTGGGTGGAAAACTCCAGCGTCTCGCGCAGCAGTCCTTGGGAATCCTCCAGCGTGCCCTTGGCCGCCGAATGCTCGACAATCGCCGCCACCTCACCGGCGGTGTAGGTCGAACGAACCTCCGCCTTGGGCGTGACCTTGAATAGCCGCAAGGTGCCATCGGCCACCCAGCGCAGTGAGGCCGTGATCGGAGTCAACACCCAGGCCAGCACCACCAGCACCGGGCCAAGCAGCAGGGCCGCACCTGTTGGTGCCGCCAAAGCTAGGTTTTTCGGCACCATCTCGCCCAGCACGACATGCAGGAAAACCACCAGAACCAACGCCATCACCGCGGCGACGGCATGGGCCGCCGCCACACCCAGGCCCCAGCTGCCAAACCAGCTGACCAAAGCGGTGGCAATAGTTGCCTCGGCCACCGCGCCCAGACCGGTCGAAGCCACTGTCACACCAAGCTGCAAACAGGCCAGCATCGACGGCATATGCCCCAAGGCGTAGATCACCATCCGGGCTGGCCGCGAGCCGGCCTCGGCCAGGGGCGCCATTTGGGAGCGACGCACCGACATCAAAGCGAACTCGGCCCCAACGAAGAAGGCGTTGGCTGCCAGCGCCAGCAGAGCCACCCAGATCATGGCGTCTCCCCTTCGGCAGGTGGCCAAACGCGCAGCCAGGCCACCCTTCGCCCGTCCATGGCTTCGACCCGGATAATGACGCCACCAACAGTGACTTGGTCGCGCGGCGCCGGCACAGTCCCTAGGCGCGCCATCACCAGGCCGCCAATGGTCTGGTAGGCGGCGTCTTCCGGTAGTCCGATGCCGGCCATGGCCTCGAGCTCGTCAGGTCGGGTTTGTCCGGGCAAACGCCACGAGCCATCCGCCAGGCGGCGGAAGGGGCTGCGGGAGGGGTCATGTTCGTCCCGAACCTCGCCAACCAGCTCCTCAACCACGTCTTCTAGGGTGATGACGCCGGCGGTGCCGCCGTATTCGTCAAGCACCACCGCCATCTGGGCGCCAACCGCGCGCAAGCCAACTAGCACATCCCCCAAGGAGGCCGTCTCAGGGACCTGCTCGATTGGGCTCATTAGACCGGTCACAACCGCCCGGGAACGGCGCTCGGGTGGCACCGCCACCGCCTGGCGCAGAGCCACTACGCCAACAATGTTGTCCCTCGAACCGTCGATTACCGGCAGGCGGGAGTGGCCCGATTCGGTCGAAGTGTCGATGACCTGGGCGGCTGTGGCCTCCCGCGGCACAACCACTAACTGGGTCCGGTCGGTCATGGCGTCAACGGCCTGTAAGTCATCCAGCGCCAAGGTGCGCGATAGCCGGTCCGCTAGATCGGGCTCAAGGGTGCCGGCATCGGCCGAATGCCGCACCAAAAAGTCGAGTTCACGCCGCGAACGGGCGGCGTCAATTTGGTCAGCCGGGGTCACCCGCATCAGCCGTAATAGGGCCGTCGAGGTGCCGTGTAAGACGAAAATAACCGGCTTGAACACCACTGTGAAAGCCACCAAGAACGGGGCCGATCGCCGCCCGGTGATATGCGGTTTTGCCAGAGCCAGGTTCTTGGGCACCAGTTCCCCGAACACCATCGACATGACGTTGACCAGCACCAAAGCCAAAGCCGCAGCCAAAGCCGCGGCCGAGGCCCCCGAAGCCCAGCCTGAATCCCGCCACCAGTCGTGGAGCAATCTGGCCAGGGCCGGCTGGGTCAGGTAACCCAAACCGATTGTTGTCAACGTGATACCAACCTGGGCGGCGGACAGATAGAGCGAGGTCCGCCCCAAGGCCTTGCGAAAGGCCCGCTCCCCGCCGCCTGAAGCGCCGGCATCGAGCGTCGCCTCGTCGATTGCCACCAGGGCAAACTCTCCCGCCACAAACATGGCGGTACCGGCCGTCAGTATTAGGCCAGCGGCCACCGCCAGCCATTGGGAAACCATGATGCAGCCAACCCTAGCCGGGCCGTGACAGACTATTGATATGACTGCACCGTTGATTCTGGTGGTGGAGGACGAACCGACCATCGCCCAGGCGATTGGCCGGCGCCTGGCGGCAGAGGGCTATCAGATCGAAACGGTTGGCGACGGGCTCAAAGCGGTTGAGGTTGCCGCCAAAATCCAACCCGACGCCCTGATCCTCGATGTCATGTTGCCTGGGATTGACGGGCTTGAGGTTTGCCGGCGCGTCCAGGCAGTAAGGCCGCTACCGGTTTTGATGCTAACGGCGCGCGACGATGAGACAGACAAGCTGGTTGGCCTGGGCGTGGGGGCCGACGACTACATGACCAAACCGTTTTCAATGCGCGAGCTGGTGGCCCGGCTCAAAGCCCTGCTGCGGCGGGTCGACCGGGCCAAACAACTCGGCGCCGAACCGGCTCCCCCCTCTGAAATCAACCTTGGTGGTATCACCATCAACCGGGCCCGCCGCCGGGTCTCGCAGCATGGCCGCGAGGTCCATATGACCCCAACTGAATTCGAACTGTTGTCCTTCCTGGCAGACCATCCAGATACCGTTCTAAGCCGCGAACAGCTGCTGGAGCATGTTTGGGATTGGGTCGACGCCTCGGCGACCCGCACGGTCGACAGCCACATCAAGGGCCTCAGACGCAAACTCGGCGCGGAAATGTTCCGCACTGTGCACGGGGTGGGTTACGCCTTCGAACCGGACGCAGGCCGGTAAATGCCCTCAGGCCCAAGGGCTTCGCGCCCACTCGACGCCTTTGGCTCGATCAAGCTCAAAATCGCCGTTCTGGTGACAGCGGCGGTCGTGGCCACGGCCGGGATGACCTGGATGGGCCTGCGCAACGACATGGGCCCCTCGCGCACACTGCCACTGGCGATCGGGGCCGGCGTTGTCATCACCCAGATCCTGGCTCACGGTATGACCCGACCGCTGCGCGAGATGACCGAGGCCGTCCAGTCCATGGCCAAAGGCGAATATTCGGCCCGGGTCACGGCCACCTCGCGGGATGAGGTCGGTGAACTGGCCCGCGCTTTCAACACCATGGCCCAGGATCTGGCCCAGGCTGACCAGCTGCGGCGGGAGATGATCGCCAATGTCTCCCATGAGCTGCGCACGCCGGTGGCGGCCCTGCAAGCCGAATTGGAGAACATGGTCGACGGCGTCACCACGCCTGACCCGGAGACCTTGGAGTTGCTCCTAGCCCAAACCAGGCGCCTATCTGGCCTGGTGACCGACATCTTGGACTTGTCCCGGCTGGAGGCCGATGTCACCGAGCTGCGTCTGAGAGAGACCCCGGTGGCGGATTTCTTGGCCGATGCCGTCGCCTCAGGCAGGCTGGTAGCCAGCGGTTTGGGTAAGTCGGTTGGGTTTGTTATGGACGTCAAACCGAAAGACTTGAGCTTTTGGGTTGACCTTGACCGTTTACACCAGGTCACGGCCAATTTGTTGTCAAATGCGATTCGGCACTCGCCGGCCGGCGGGGTGATCACACTCAAGGGCACAACCTCTGGTCGCTGGATCCAGCTCGACGTCAAGGATCAAGGCCCCGGCATCCCGCTGGATGAACGACAACTGGTTTTCGAACGCTTTGCCCGCGGTCAGGGCGCCAGTGCCAGCCGGGCCACCGGCGGCACCGGCCTGGGCCTGGCCATCGCCCAATGGGCCGTGCGTTTGCACGGTGGCAGTATTGATGTGGTCGATTCGACCGGCGGCTGCCACATCCGGGTGCGCCTGCCCAAACTGACCCCGCCCCGCAGCAAATAGCCCCCCCCAACTCACCGACTCCAGGGTTTGGCACCACGCTTTTTCCGCGAGTCCAGGGTTTGGCATCACCCTTTTCCGCGAGTTCGGGGTTTGGCATCAAGCCGCCAGTTCGAGCCTCAGCATCGGGCCGGCATCGTCCAAGTGCTCCCGCCTCGAATCCGCGGCATTTTCGATGATTTCCACGCTCATGGCGGTCTGGAAGTCATAGAGAGCTTCCTGAACGCCCGCCGCGGCGGCACGCCGCGCCTCCCCCATGGAGAAGTAGACCTTTGTCAGATCCATTACCAAGTACGTCTGTCCGCTTTTGTCATCGACCTGCTTCCAGCCACCTACCCACACGTTCTCGTCGTCAAGTTCATGGCGGTGTTCGGTGGCGAAGTCGACCACCAATTGAGTTACTTGATCGTGATTCAGGCCATCGATCCGAGCTTGCCGTTCATAGCCTGGCATTGACACGGCGAAACCCGCCGTCGCAGACCTGGAATCAAGCGGCCGATGAGTAAACCCGCCCGTCTGGTCCAAATGCGCCAGAACCTGCGGCGTTGTTTCGGCTTGCCAGCCCTGCCCGCCCGCGGTCTCCAGCGCAAAACCGCAAAGGGCCTGCCGCTCTACATCCCACCTTTGGCTATCACGATCAGCCCGGGCGTTTAGCGCCGCCACACGCTGATCAAACTCGGGTTTCGACGCCGGCTGGCTGACTGAAGCGTCAAGCGTCGCAATCAGCACCACGGTGGCCACCGTGGCCAGCCCAACGGCCAGTGGGGGCCAAAGTTTTGGTCCAGCGCTCATCGGACAATCATCCCCGATTCCCAAAGCTCCCTCTTACCGAGTCCGGGGCTCGGCAGCGCCGACTCGTGCCAGACCCTTACCTCGCTGCGGGCGTGAGGTCATGCCAAAGCTCGGACTCGCGTGCGGGGCGTGCCAGACCCATACCTCGCTGCGGGCGTGAGGTCATGCCAAAGCTCGGACTCGCGGTTGGGGTGGGTGGATTGGGGTTGGGGGTGGGGGATTGCCCGATGACGGACATCCGGTCACGTTTCGATAACACCGCTTGACGCGCCCCCGGGTGGCGGTACTAGCCTGTAACATTGCGCAATAGCCGAAAGGCTTCCCGAATAGTCGAAAGGCGGCGAAGGTGCCGAACCAGCGCAAGAGGTCTTCTTCCTCGGTCGAACGGGCCTTTGAGTTCCTCGACCTAGTGGCCGCAGCCGGTACTGACGGCGTCAAACTATCCGACCTGGCCCGGGCCAGCGCCTTGCCGGTTTCGACTTGCCACCGCTACATCACCACCTTGCTCGACCTCGGCGCCCTGTCGCGCGATCCTTCCGGCCGGTTGTTCCTAGGGGTGCGGCTGGTGACATTGGCGGGGGCCGCCTTGGAAGGCAACTCGCTTAGATCCGTGGCCCGCGACTACCTTGAACAACTCTCTAAGGTCTCGGGCGAGACGGTCCACCTGGGCATGCACACTGACCAAGGCGTTGTCTACATCGACAAGATCGACTCGGCCAAAGCCGTACGCCTGGTCAGCCGGGTTGGCTCGGTCGTACCGCACTATTGCACCGCCATGGGTAAGGCCATTTTGGCGGCTCTGCCCCCCGCCAAGCGCGAACCGTTCCTGGCCGCAGCCTCCATCAAGCGCACCCCCAAGACGCTGACTGGAGCCAAGCTGGCAACCGAACTTGAGGCCGTCGCCAGGCGACGCTGGGCTATTGACGAGCAGGAACTTGAAGACGGCGTGCGCTGCATTGGCGCCGCCATTACCACTAAGACTGGCGAGCTGCTGGGGGCCGTCTCGGTCTCCGGCCCGGCCGGGCGCTTTACCCGGCAGCTTTGCACCGAACTGGGCCCATCGGTTCTGGCTGCCGCCGACCAAATTGGCCAGCAATCGACCTGGCATAACCCGATCCAATGACACCAAGACACTAGGGAGTCTGCCATCATGACCACCGCTTCAATTCAGGTCCAGAACCCGGCCACCGGCAAGGTGATTGGCCAGGTCCCCGAGTCCTCGGTGGCTGATGTGGCCACCGTGGTGGCCCAAGGCATGAAGGGCCAAGCGGCCATGGCTGCCACTCCTGCCCACCGCCGCCAAGCCATGTTGCTAAGACTGGCGGACCTGATGGAAGCTGACCTAGAAGGCCTGGCCCGGCTCGACGCTGAGGAGAACGGCAAGCCTATTCAGCAGACCCGCGGCGAGGTCGAAGCAGCAATTCGCATCTTCCGCGGTTACGCCGGTGAGGCCACGCGCATCCTGGGGCGCCAATTCCCCATGGACGCCGTGCCCGGCATGGAAAACCACTTCGCCGTCACCATCCGCCAACCGCTGGGACTGGTGGCAGCCCTGATCCCATTCAACTACCCGGTTGAGCTCTACTCCCACAAAGCCGCCGCAGCCCTAGCCGCCGGTAACGCCGTCATCACTAAGCCGCCCACCCGCTGCCCACTGACCTTGTTCAAGATCCACGAGTACTACGCCCAGGCCGGCTTCCCCGAATACGCCCATCAGGTCATCATCGGCAACCGCACGGTTGTGGCGGCCATTGCCGACCATCCGGACATCGCTGCGGTCACCTTGACCGGGGGCACCGCTGCCGGTCGCAACGTGGCTGAACGCTGTGCCCGCCGCTTCGCCAAGGCCTTCCTTGAGCTTGGCGGTAACGATCCGCTAATTGTCATGGACGATGCCGATCTGGACCGGGCCGTCGACGCGATCGTTTTTGGGCGGCTGGCTAGGGGCAACGGTCAAATCTGCTGTGCTGTCAAACGCATTTATGTCACCGCCGGGGCTTACGACGCTCTGGCCAACCGACTAGTAGCCAAGACCAGTCAACTGGTAGTCGGTGACCAGCTAGACGAGGCCACCGACGTAGGCCCCCTGATCGCCGAAGCCGACGCAACCGAGGTTGAAAGCGCCATCGGGCAACTGGTGGCTGAAGGCGCCAAACTGGTGGCCGGCGGGGCGCGCCAAGGCGCCTTTGTCACTCCGGCCGTGCTGGTGGACGTGCCACCGGCCTCGCCAACTATGGCTGAGGAAGTTTTTGGGCCGGTCGCCCCTCTGGTCAAGGTGGACAGCCTGGAACAGGCCATCGACCTGGCCAACGACTCGCCCTACGGGCTGCAGGCGGCCATTTTCACCCAAGACATCAACCGGGCTCTCAAGGCCGCCACCCGGCTAAAGGCCGGCTCGGTCATGATCAACGGCACCACGGCGCTGCGGGCCGAGAACCTGCCCTTTGGCGGGCCCGGCGAGACCGGCGGCTACCGCGAAGGTCTGCATGACACGGTGCTCGACTTCACTCAGCAAAAGACCATTGTGGCCATTGGAGCCTTGGCGTGAGTTTGGCTTTGCGCAATGTGCGCAAGTCTTTCGGCAGCGCCGAGGTGCTGCACGGAGTCAGCCTGCAGGCCGAATACGGGCAGGTGGTGGCGATTGTTGGCGCCAATGGGGCGGGCAAATCGACCCTGATAAAGGTGCTGGCCGGTGCCCACCCGATGGACTCGGGCGAAATGGAGCTTGATGGCCAGCCAATAATGCTAAAGAGCCCACGAGACGCTATTGACCTTGGCATCCACACGGTCTACCAAGAGCTGTCGGTGGTGCCAGGCCTCTCCGTGACCGAGAACCTGCTGATGGGAGATTTGCCGAAGCGGCGCGGTCTAATCAGCTGGCGCCGGGCCCACAAGCGGGCGACGGAACTGCTGCGGCGGGCCAACTTCACCGGCGTCAAGGTCCGGGCCAAGACCGGCGATCTGTCGGTGGCCAAACAACAGATGGTCGAAATTGCCAAGGCCCTGGTGTCCCATCCGAAGATTCTGGTGCTGGACGAACCTTCAGCCGTACTGGCCGGGTCCGACTTGGATTCGCTGTTCTCCTTGATCAACCAGCTGCGCCAAGCTGGCACTTTGGTCATCTACATTTCCCACCGACTCCAGGAGGTCCTCAACCTGGCGGACAGAGTGGTTGTGATGAAGGACGGCAGTTTCATCGCCGACACCCCATCGAGCCGAACCAACGAGGACGAAATCATTGCCCTGATGGCTGGGCGGAAGATTGACCAGGTTTATCCTGACCGCCGCACCAGATTTGGGCCACCGGTCCTGACGGTGGATTCGCTTAGCCGGGCCGGCAACTTCGAGGACATCAGCCTCCAGCTGCGCCAAGGCGAAGTCCTGTCGGTTTTTGGCCTGGTTGGTTCGGGCCGCAGTGAGCTGGTCGAGACCATCTTTGGGGCTCGGCGGCCAACTAGCGGCACAGTTCAGCTCGAAGGTGCTGTGCGCCGCTTCAAGAAGCCGGCCCAGGCCATGAAAGCTGGCCTGGCCCTGGTGACGGAAGACCGCAAACGCAGCGGACTGATTTTGGGACTGAGCGTGGCGGAAAACATTTGCCTGGCCACTATGCGGGGCCTGTTTTTGAATATGACCAAACGCCGGGCCGACGTACAAGAAATGACGCAGAGCCTGTCAATCCAACCAGCCAATTGCGCCAAACGGGAAGCAGGGCAATTATCAGGCGGCAACCAGCAGAAGGTTGTGCTGGCCAAGTGGCTGCTGACAAATCCAGACATTTTGGTCCTGGACGAACCAACCCGGGGGGTGGATATGGCCACCCGGGTGCAGATTTACTCGATGATTGACGAACTGGCGCATAAAGGCTTGTCGGTGCTGATGGTCTCCTCCGATTTAACCGAAGCGATTGGCGCAGCGGACCGGGTTTTGGTCATGCGTGAGGGGCGCCTGGTGGGCGAGCTCAAGGCCGCCAACACCACCGAAGACGAAGTCCTGGCCTATTCGATTGGAGTTGGCAAATGAGTCGCCTGTCAATGCCTGAAATCGCCTTCAACCGCGGCCGGCTGCTGGTCAACGGGCGCAACGTGACCATGGTGGCCCTGCTATGTGTGGTCATGTTGGCGTTGGCCATAGCGGCGCATCCGTTGACCAATGGGGTCTTCTACAAGGCCAGCAATCTGACCAACATCATGAAGCAGTGGCCTTCCCAGGGCTACGGTCTGATCGCCATTGGCATGTTGTTTGTCATCCTGACCGGTGGCATCGACCTGTCGGTTGGCTCGGTCTTAAGCTTCTCTGGCACCGTGGCCGCCCTTTTGTCCCTGGACTTTGGGCTGCCGGTGTGGCTTTGCATGTCGGTCGGGATTGCCAGCGGCGTGGTCTTGGGTGCCATCAACGGGTTCCTGGTGGCCCGGTTTGATTTGGCGCCCTTCGTGGTGACACTGGCCACAATGACCACCATCCGTGGGCTTTGCCAGGTTTTGTCCGATGTCGCAGTTAGGCCAACCGATCCGGCTTTCCCAGGCGTGACCAAGTTCAATCTATTTGGCATCTTTCCCAGCGGCATGTTGGTTTTGGTCGCCTTCGTGGTGGTGGCCACTGTTTTCTTGAACCGCACTCCGCTGGGTCGCAGCACCATTGCCATTGGCGGCAACCGCGAGACCGTCCGCCTGGCCGGCATTTCGGTCAACCGCGGCATCATGACGGCCTATATGATCTCCGGCTTGTGTGCCGGCGTAGCCGGAGTCGTTTTCGCTTCCCGATCCGGCCAAATCCAACCCAGTGGCGCTGGTCTGGCTTTCGAGCTGGACGCCATTGCCGCCTGCGTCATTGGCGGGGCCAGCCTGATGGGCGGCAAAGGCAACATCCGAGGCATGATGGCGGGCATGGTGGTGTTGATTCTGATGAACAACATCCTCTCGCTTCGCTCCGTCCAGTCCTTTTATCAGCAAGTCCTCAAAGGCTTGATCATCATTCTGGTGATCCTGATCCAGTCTCGCTCCCGCCAACGGGAGTGAGAAACCACCGCGTGGTGACCACCAAAACACCGCTCACAAACACAAATGAAAACAAGCACTCAGAACCATAAGGAGAATGCGATGCGCATCAAGAAACTACTAACCATTGGCGCCGCGGGCCTGATGGCCTTGGGCCTATCTGCCACCTTGGCTGCTTGCGGCGGCGACGACACCCCGGCCGAAAAGAAGGCAGACGGCGGCGATGCCAAAACCATCTGCATGATCAACCTGTCGCTGGGAGGCGACTACTTTGCCGGTATGGACACCGCCGTGGGAGATAGGGCTAAGGAACTCGGCTGGGAAGTGCAGTCATACAACGCTGATGGCGATGCTGACAAAGTCCTGACCGACACTCAAACCTGCCTGGCCACTGGCCCTGATGGCATTGTCTTCTCCGGCGCCTGGGTTAATGACTACCCGCAGGCCCTGGCCGATATTGACGACGCCGGCGTCCCGGTAGTACTGGTGGACCGGTTGACCACCACTGAGGTCTTCACTGCTTGGGTTGGCCCAGAGAACGAACGTATGGGCACCGAGGTTGGCAACTACTTGGCTGAGCAGCTGGGCGGTGGCGGCACGGCCGTCATCATCCGCGGTGGCCCGGACGACAACACCATTGGCATTGCCCGTACCACCGGCGCCAAGGCTGCTTTCGATGCCGCTGGCATCACAATCGAAGTTGCCTCCGACTTTGGCAACTGGAACGCTGACGACGGCAAGACCTCAATGGAAAACATGATCGCCAAGCTCGACGGAAAGATCGACGTGGTCTTCTGTGAGAACGACGATATGTGCCTGGGCGCTATGGCGGCCGCTAGCGATGCCGGCCTGGACAACATCATCATTGGTGGCATTGACGGTTCAGAAAAGGCCAAAGCGGAGATCGCCAAAGATGGCTCGAAGTACCTGGCGACCGGCTTCAACGATCCTTTCGTAATTGGCAAGAAGGGTGTTGACGTCCTGGCGGACATTTTCAATGGCGTCAACGTTGAGAAGATGCAAGGCATCGAATCACCCCTTATCACTGCCGCCAACGTCAACGACTACCTCTGAGACATCTGGCAGCTGCCGTGATAACTGAGGCTTTTGTCGAACTTAGCCGCCAGCACCGGATCATCCCGGTGGCGGTAGTCGACAATGCCGCTCGCGCTCCAGACCTGGGCCGGGCCCTCATAGCCGGGGGTCTGCCCCTAATTGAAGTGACTCTGAGAACGCCGGCCGGTCTGGCCGCCATCGCCGCCTTGGCGGCTGCTGGTGGCCCGGCCGGTGGGCCACCGCTAGTGGTTGGTGCGGGCACGGTCCTGAACGCCAATCAGGTCGATGCGGCCGTGGCGGCCGGCGCTAGTTTCGTCGTCTCGCCCGGCTACAGCCCCTCCGTGGTGGCGCGCTGCCTTGAGCTAGGAGTCAGCGCGCTACCCGGCGTGGCCACAGCCAGTGAGATGATGGCGGCCCTGGAACAAGGGGTCGGGCTGGTCAAGTTCTTCCCGGCCGCTCAGCTGGGTGGACCGGCCGGTTTGGCCGCATTTTGCTCGGTTTTTGCCGAACTGAACTTTGTGCCTACCGGTGGGGTGGGACCAGGTAACTTATCCGACTATTTGGCGTTGGCGCCGGTGGCGGCCGTGGGAGGCAGCTGGATGGTGCCTCGCGCCCTCGTGGCCGATGGCGATTTTGCCCAAGTAGAAGAGCTGGTCAGTCAGGCCGTCTCGCTGGCCGCGAGGCGGCCGCCCAAATAACTACTACCGGAGCCGGCGGTGGCCGGTTCGAAAAACTGAAGGTGATGTCATTGACGCTCGATTTGCGCCCTAGGAACACATGTGAGTTCGATGTGGTGGCTCTGGGCGAAGTCATGTTGCGCCTGGACCCGGGGGCCAACCGGATCCGCCGAGCGCGTCAGTTTACGGTCTGGGAAGGCGGCGGCGAATACAACGTCGCGCGCGGCTTGTCCGCGGTCTTTGGCCTGCGTGCCGCCGTCCTGACCGGCCTGCCCTCCACCGAGGTGGGCCACCTGGCCGAGGGGTTGATCCGCGCCTCCGGCGTCAGTACTGAACTTGTCCACTGGAGCCCCTATGACGGAGTTGGCGAAACTGGCCGGCTGGGCCTGAACTTCACCGAGCGCGGCTTTTCGGTGCGCCCGGCCCTGGGGGTCTCCGACAGGGCTCATTCTGCAGCCTCGGCGTTGACCAGCCAAGACTTCGACCTCGAAGACCTTTTTGGCCGGCGCGGGGTGCGTTGGTTGCACACCGGCGGCATATTTGCCGCGCTCTCCCCCAGCGCGGCCGCCCTAGCCGAGACGGCCATGGCCGCGGCCAGTCGCAACGGCACGGTCGTGTCCTATGACCTCAACTACCGCGAATCGCTCTGGCGCCGGCTGGGTGGGCAGGCTGCCGCCCAGGCGGTCAACCAGCGCTTGGCGCCGTTTGTTGACGTCATGTTGGGCAATGAGGAGGACTTCACCGCCGCCCTTGGAATTGCCGCCGATGGCGTTGCCCCAGACCTGGGCGATCTGCCAGTTCCGGCTTTCAAGGCCCTGATTGAAAAGGCTGCGGCGGCCTTTCCCAACCTCAAGCTAGTCGCCACCACTTTGCGCCGGGTGATCAGTGCTTCGGTCAACGATTGGGGGGCTGTCGCCTGGGGTCGCGACCCAGATGGCTCGGGGCAATTCGCCGAGGCCACACCGTATTCAGCCCTGGAGATCCTCGACCGGGTTGGCGGAGGCGATTCCTTTGCCACCGGCTTGATCAACGGCCTAATGGAGGGACTGGATTTACCCGCCGCGGTCCAGCTTGGCCTGGCTAACGGAGCTTTGGCTATGACCACACCTGGCGACACTTCCCAGGCCGACGCAGCCCAAGTCCGCCACTTGGCCGGGGGCGGCAGCGCCCGGGTTGTCCGCTAGCCACCAGCCGCCCGGCCACCCAACTCTCCAGCCACCCAGCTCTCCAGCCGCCGCCCGCTCCCCCCTTTTCCGCGAGTCCAGGGTTTGGCACCATGCCCCTTTTCCGCGAGTCCAGGGTTTGGCAGCATGATTCAGGCTCGCGGGGCACTGCGTTGTCATGCAGGACCTCGGACTCGCGGAATTTGGGGTGGTGTCAAAGCTCGGACTCGCGTGTTGGGGCTGGTCAGAACCCACTTTCCGCGAATCCAGGCTTTGGCAGCATGATTCAGGCTCGCGGGGCACTGCGTTGTCATGCAGAACCTCGGACTCGCGGAATTTGGGGTGGTGTCAAAGCTCGGACTCGCGGAATTTGGGGGCGTGCTAGGGTCACAAGGTGCTTGAATTCGCGCGGCTGACCAAGCGCTTTGGGACTCTCACAGCGGTCGATGACCTGAGCTTTCAAGCTCGGCCCGGACGGGTGACCGGCTTTCTGGGACCAAACGGCGCCGGTAAGACAACGTCCCTTCGCTGCGCCTTGGGTCTGGTCAAACCAAACGCCGGACAGGTCAGGTTCGACGGCCGGGCCTACCGGCAAATCCCAAAACCGGCTGCTCACATTGGCGTGACGCTGGAGGCTTCAGCTTTCCATCCGGGCCGTTCCGGCCTGAACCACCTGCTGTCCTTGGCCCCGGGTATTGGTGCGGGCCGCCAGCGCTGCCTGCAGGCCCTCGAGCAAGTTGGGCTGTCCGAGCAGGCCAACAAGCGGGTGGGCGAATTCTCGACTGGAATGCGCGGTCGCCTGGCCCTAGCCGGCGCCTTGCTGGGTGACCCCCAAGTCTTGTTACTTGATGAGCCGACCAACGGCCTAGACCCGGAGGGCATCGCCTGGATCCGCACACTGTTGCGGACCCTAGCCGGCCAGGGCCGAACGGTGTTGGTCTCCTCCCACCTGCTGAGCGAGGTTGAACAAACCGTCGATGACGTGGTCATCATTGCCAAGGGTCGCCTGGTTCACGCCTCGTCGCTGGAGGCTATGCGCACCTTGGCCACACCCCGCACCAAAGTGGTGGCAACCGACCCAGGCGCTTTTGGCGCCCTAACTGCCCGTATGGGCTGGCAGGCGGCTGCCGACCCAGCCGGGGTCGTCATAGTCGAGGGACCCGACGCCGCCACCGTTGGCCACGCCGCCTTCGAGGCCCGGGTCGAGCTGCATCAGCTGGTGCCACTGCAAGAGGGCCTGGAACAACTGTTTTTTGCGATGACCGAGGGGCCGCGATCATGACCGCGGCGATTAGGTCGGAGTACCGCAAGTTCTTTTCCACCCGGCTGTGGTGGATTCTATTGGTTTGCATGGCCGGGTACATGGCCCTGATGACCTTGCTGATGGTGGGCATGCTGCACTTCGCGACCGACGAAGACAGCCGGCAGCTCGCCGGTGTCATTGACCTGGGGCAGTTAGCCTATTCGATGGTCAACGCGCTGGGTTATGTCTTCCCGGTGCTGGTGGGAGCGCTGGCCATTACCCAAGAGTTCAGGCACCAGACCGTCACGCCAACCTTTCTGGTCGAACCGCGCCGCGGCCTGGTGATGGCGGCCAAACTGGTGGCGGCCATTCCAATGGGCTTTGCCTTTGCGTTGGCCAGCGTGCTGACCGTGGCGATATGCGGCAGTGGCTTTCTGGCCATCATCGGCGAACCGACCGGGCTGGGGCAAGCTTCGACCTGGGCGCTGATCGGTCGCACCCTACTGGCGATGACGCTGTGGGCCTTGGTCGGGGTTGGGGTTGGCACTCTGATCCCGAACCAAGTGGTCGTCATCGTGGTGGTGCTGGCGGTCTCCCAGATGGTCGAACCGATGCTGCGCATGCTGCCAATCCTGACCGGGAGGTCAATGCCTGTCCTGGACTTCCTGCCATCTGCCTCAGGGGACGCCATTATTGGCCAGTCCTTCTATTCATTGATGGCGGGCGGAGGCTCGATGGGCTCCTTGCTCCCCGCCTGGGCGGGCGTCTTGGCGCTGATCGCTTGGGGTCTGATACCGGCCGGCATCGGACTGTTTACGTCGCTACGGCGAGATATCACCTGACGCGCCCAGGAAACCTCCAAGCCCCACCGCCTGAATGGACCCGGCTCCTTTTGAGCCAGCCCATTCAACCTCGCTCGGGCGCTGCAATCCTCAACCTGCGGCCTCGTCAACAGCTGGTCGCTCGGTCTGAATGGACCCGGCTCCTTTGGAGCCAGCCCATTCAACCTCGCTCGGGCGCTGTAGGATCGAACGGTGGCAAAGCTGCCCACTGGCTTGCCTGGCGGTCTAGCCGTCACGGCAGGTATCTGCCCATCTACTGGTTCGGACGGAGAGGTCCACTGAAGTGACAACGACTGAGCACTCACCCATAGGCCCCAAGGCTCTAGGAGCCAACGCTTGGCTGGTCGACGAACTGCACCAAAAGTATTTGACTGATAAGTCATCGGTTGACCCGGCCTGGTGGGACTTCTTTGAGGACTACCAGCCCTCGTCAAGCCGCACCCCCAAGGCTCCGGCCGCGCCCTCGGCCGCAGCGGCCACGATTGCACCCGAACAGGCCGCCGGCCCGGTGCCAATCGCTAGGCCGGAACCAGTCCCCCGCGACCATCTGGTCCGCAAGCCAAAGCCAGTTGACCTGGCGGTCGATGTCACTCCCGAGGCCGCCGCCGTCACCGCGATTGCGCGCTACGCCTCATCCGAACCCGAAGCCCTGACCGAAAGCGGTGAGGCCACCGAAGACGAGTCCGTCATCCTCAAGGGCCCGGCCATGCGCACGGCGGTCAACATGGCCGCCTCGCTGGGCGTGCCCACAGCCACCTCGATTCGTGAAGTGCCGGTCAAGGTGCTGATCGAAAACAGGATGCTGATCAACAACCAGCTGGCCCGCGACCGCGGCGGGCGGGTTTCCTTCACCCACTTGATCGCCTACGCCATGGCTGAGGCGCTGAGGGAAAGCCCCGACATGAACGTGGCTTATGCCGACGAAAAGGGCAAACCGACCCTGCTGCGTCGCAAGCATGTTGGCCTGGGTTTGGCCATTGACCTGACCAAGCCGGATGGCACCAGGCAGCTGTTTGTGCCATCGATCAAGAAGGCTGACACGCTGACCTTCGCCGAATTCTGGGCGGCCTATGAGGACATTGTGCGCCGGGCTCGGGCCGGCAAGCTGACGGTCGACGACCTTTCCGGTGTGACCTGCTCGCTGACCAACCCTGGTGGCATTGGCACCAGCGCCTCAGTGCCGCGGCTGATGCCCGGACAGAGTGTCATTGTTGGCGTGGGCGCCATGACCTATCCGGCGGCTTTCCAGGGCGCCAACGACGAAACCCTGTCTGATTGGGGCGTCTCGAAGCTGCTGACTCTGACCTCGACCTATGACCATCGGGTTATCCAAGGGGCCCAGTCCGGTGAATTCTTGCGCCGCATGGAGGCCAAGCTGTTAGGCCAGGACGGCTTCTACGAGCGGGTCCTGGCTTCGCTGCGCATTCCCTATGAGCCATTCCGCTGGGAACGGGATCTCAGGGCGCCAATGGAGGCCAAGACCAACGCCGTGGCCCGCTTGATCCACTCCTACCGGGTGCGCGGACACATGATGGCGGATATCGACCCACTGGCCTATCGCCAACGCGGTCATGAAGACTTGATGCTGACCAACTACGGGCTGTCAATCTGGGACATGGACCGGGTCTTCCCAACCGGCGGCTTCTCTGAGAAATCAGAGATGACCCTGCGGGAAATCGTCACCCGGGCGCGTGACACTTACTGCCGCAAGATCGGCGTCGAGTACATGCATCTCGATGATCCTGACCAGCGCGCCTGGCTATCCAAGCGCCTTGAGCGCCCGGCCGAACCAATGGAACCGGAAGACCAAGAGCGCACCTTGCGCAAGCTCAACCAAGCCGAAGCCTTTGAGACGTTCTTGCAGACCAAGTACATTGGCGCCAAGCGCTTCTCGCTAGAGGGTTCGGAGTCAGTCATCCCGACAATTGACGCCATGATCAGCCGCTACGCCGACCACGGGGCGCATGAAGTGGTCATCGGCATGGCCCACCGCGGCCGGCTCAACGTTCTGACCAATGTGGCCGGCAAGTCCTACGCCCAGGTCTTCTCAGAGTTCGAAGACGACCAAGACGCCATTACGGTTGAGGGCTCAGGCGACGTCAAGTATCACCTAGGTACTGAGGGAACCTGCACCGCGCCATCGGGCGCCCAAATCAGTGTCTACATGGCTGCCAACCCGTCCCACCTCGAAGCTGCGGACGGCGTTGTTGCGGGTATCGCCCGGGCCAAGCAAGACCGGCTTAACCTGGGCGCAGGCGCCCCGCAGGCGGTCGTGCCCGTGGCCATTCATGGTGATGCGGCCTTCGCCGGCCAGGGCGTTGTCATGGAAACCCTCAACCTGGGCAAACTGCGTGGCTACCGCACCGGCGGCACCATTCACATCATCATCAACAACCAGGTCGGTTTCACGGCCGGCACCGTTGATTCGCGTTCGACCTACTACTGCACCGATATGGCCAAGGGCTTTGACGTGCCGATCTTCCACATCAACGGCGACGACCCGGAGGCTTGTATCCAAGCCACCTTGCTGGCGGCCGATTTCCGCGATCACTTCCAGTCCGATGTGATTGTTGACCTGATTTCCTATCGCCGCCGCGGCCACAACGAGGGCGACGACCCCTCGATGACCCAGCCGGTGATGTACCAGTTCATCGACCAGAAGCGGTCAGTGCGCAAGCTCTACACCGAGGCCCTGATTGGCCGCGGCGACTTGTCAATGGAACAGGCCGAGGAATCGCTCAAGTTCTTCCAGTCTGAGCTGGACCGGGCCTTGACCGAAACGCGCGACGCGCTGACGGCGGCCAAAGAGGGCAACAAGGAAGCCGCCAAGGGCCTGTCGCACGGCCTCGAAGTGCCGGTCTCGCAGCGCGAGGAGGCCGGAGTGCTATCCGGCTGGAAGACGGCCATCAGCCCGGCTGTGATCGAGCGGGTGGGCCAGGTCTTTGTCAACCCGCCGGCTGGATTCACCGTCCACCCCAAGTTGGAGTCGCTGCTCCAGAAACGCGCCCAAATGGCCAAAGAAGGCGGGATCGACTGGGGTATGGCGGAAATGCTGGCCTACGGCTCGCTGATGCTAGAGGATATTCCGGTCCGCCTGACCGGCCAGGACTCACGCCGCGGCACCTTTGCCCACCGCCATGTCACCTTCCACGACAAGGTCAACGGCTCGGAGTGGACCCCGCTGTGGTTCCTTTCTGACCATCAGGCCAAGATCTTTGTCTACGATTCGGCCCTGTCGGAGTACTCGATCAGCGCCTTCGAATACGGCTACTCGGTTGAGCGGCCGGACGCGTTGGTGATGTGGGAGGCGCAATTTGGTGACTTCTTCAATGGCGCCCAAACGGTGGCGGACGAGTTCGTCTCCAGCGCCGAACAGAAGTGGCAGCAGCGCTCCTCTGTCGTGTTCTTGCTGCCGCACGGCTACGAGGGTCAGGGCCCGGACCACTCTTCGGCCCGGATCGAGCGCTGGCTACAGCTCTGCGCCGAAGACAACATGCGGATCGCCCAGCCCACGTTGCCGGCCAACTACGCGCATCTGCTGCGTTTGCAGGCCTACAACCGGCCGCGCAAGCCGTTGATCGTCTTCACACCCAAGTCCGGCCTGCGCCGCAAAGAGGCCGTCTCTTCACTGGAGGATTTCACCACTGGCACGTTCCAGCCTGTCATTGTCGACCCCGGTGCCGAAGGCGCCTCCAAGGTTCTGCTTTGCACCGGCCGGATCTACTGGGATCTCAGGGCTCGGCGGGCCAAGCTCGACCAGGCCGAACAAGCCAAGCTTCAGCTGGTCCGCTTCGAGCAGCTCTATCCGCTCGATCCGGAGGTTTTGGCCCAGGTCACGGCCAATTGGGCGGCCGATGCCGACGTCGTTTGGGTTCAAGACGAGCCGGAGAACCAGGGCGCTTGGACCCATTTGATGCGCCAGCTACCGGCCCATCTTGGTGGGCGCCAGCTGCGTGTCGTGGCCCGGCCAGATGCCGCCTCGCCGGCCACCGGTTCACATAACGGGCACGACGTTGAGCAGCGTGAGCTGCTGAACCGCGCCTTCGCCTAGTTTCGACGCAAAAACGCCAGTCCGAGCCTTCGCAGTTTGCTGCTAGGGCTCGGACTGGCGTTTTGTGGGGTTCTTTTTTCGCTGTCCGACGCCGGCTGCCGTAGTTGACCTGGCCGTCACCCGTTCGCTTGGCGGCGGTTCCAGGAGCTGGGGCTACAAGCCGGTTTCAGAGGCTTGTTGGATTTCCCCAAGCACATCGGCCGGCTTGGCGCCGGAGGCAATCTTGCCGATGTTTTGCTGGATCAAGCCCTGTGTTGAACCCCAATCTGGGTTGATCGAGGGGTAGAACTTGGCGTAGGGCAACAGCTCGTTGAATGGAGCGAATTCGGTTTTGGTGGTGCCTTCGGCGCCGGACTTGGTCACCGGCAAGAAACCCTCGGTGTCAACAAACTTGACGTAGTTGTCCTTGGAGTAGAAGAAGTCGAGGAAGGCGCCAACCGCCTTGCCCCTGGCCTCATCGCCGCCGTTCTTGAAGGCCATCAGGTGGTCAGCCACACCCAGTGTCACCTGGTCTGTGATGTTGGTCGGGAATGGCGACACGGAGTAGTTCAGATCCGGGGCTTGGTCAGCGATCATGCCCATGATGGGGGGCAAGCCAACCACCATGCCGCACTTCGACTGCATGAAAACATTGTTGAGCATCGGGGTGCGCTGGGTGGCGCCGGGGTCCGGCTCGGTCAGGCCGCCGTCAATTAGTTTGACCATGAAATCAGCTGCCTCGATGTTCTTCGGGTCGTCGATGGTCAACGTCTCGGCGTCGCCGTAGCTACCGCCATTCGACATGATCCAAATGCCCAGCTCGCCCTGGGCTTCCTCCGAGCCCAGTGGCATGCAATAGCCGTAGATGTCTTTGTCCATGGCGACAATGGCTTTGGCTGCCGATTCCAGTTCCTGCCAGGTGGATGGTGGATTGGCTGGGTCCAGACCGGCTTCGTTGAAGATGTCATCGTTGATGAACAGGGCCCGGGCCGAGGCGATCAGCGGGAAGCCGAACTGCTGGCCGTTCATGGTGGCGTTGGCCACAAACGACTCCTGGAAATCGGCGATGGTTTCAGGCGCGAGAATCTCATCGGCTGAGTAGAGCAACCCGTCCTGGACGTAGTTCGAGAAGGCATCAATGCTCAAGATGTCAGGAGTCTGGTTGCCTTGAACCTTGGTCTTCATGACCTCGTTGATGTTCTCCCATGACTGCATCTCGAGGGTGATGGTGATGTTGTCATGGCTGGCCTCAAAGTCCTTGATGTAGCCCTCCCAAAGTGACTTCGTCACGTCCGAATAGACCGCAGCCACCATGGTCAGCTCGATTTTGTCGCCGCCACCGTTGCCGCTGCCGCTATCGCCACAGGCGCTCAAAGCCAGCGCCCCAATGCAGGCGACCCCGAGCGCTCCTAACCACTTCCTGTTCACTGCGAACTCCTTCGTTCTAGTTTGGTTATTTGTTAGGCAGGCTAACAGATTACTCCTTTCTGCGGACTATTGGCGCCAGCTTGGCGCCAAATGTCACCAAACCGTTACTTACCGCACTGACGCCTACCCACCCCGGCCCCCAACCTCCGCACCCCTCGACTTCACCGAGTCCGAGGTTCTGCACCACCGCGGACCGCCGAGTCCGAGGCTCCGCACCACCGCGGACCACCGAGTTAGAGGTTTCGCACCACTCCGCCATGGGCGGCCAGGGTTGACTTAGAATTGTTATGCCTGTTTACTAATAAGAGTGACCGACGCCCACGCCCCCTTCAGCCACGGCCAGCTTGGTCAGCGGCTTAGGCCCACTACCAAGGCCCAACCAACCGATTCGCGCGTGCACAACCGCGCCTTGGTCCTAACCACCCTGTTCCACAAGGGCCCACTTTCGAGGGCCGATTTGGCCCGAGCTACCGGCCTAACCAGGGTGACCATCTCTGATCTGGTTCAAAAACTGATCGACGCTGGTTTGGTCTCTGACCAGGGGCCAGTCTCATGCGGACGGGTCGGCAAACCGGCCAATATTGTCTCAATGACGCCCAGCGCCGGCTACGTCTTGGCAGTCGATCTCTCGCTCGGATTGACCGCCCGAACAGCGGTCCTCGACCTCTCCGGCCAGTCCGTTTTGCGCCGCGAAGTACCAATTGGCGACACCCGCGGCGCGGCCGATGTCGAGGCCCTCGAACAGGCCATCCGCCAAATGCTGCTCGAGGCTCCCAGCCCGGTAGTTGGCGTTGGCATTGCCACACCTGGCGTTGTCGAAACCAACGGTGTAGTTCGTTCCGCCGCTAACCTTGGCTGGGTTGACCTACCGCTCAAGCAACGTCTCGAAGACCTTATTGACCTGCCAGTTTACGTAGACAACGACGCCAACTTGGCGGCTCGGGCTGAATTCACCTTTGGCGGCGCCAACCCAACCGGCATGATGCTAATCATGGTGGGCCTGGGGCTCGGCGCCGCTTTGCTGCTCGACGGTGTGTTGCTCGAAGGCCCGACCTCTTCGGCCGGCGAGATTGGCCACGTCACGGCGGTCGACAACGGCGAGCCGTGCGCCTGTGGCCGTGCCGGTTGCTTGGAAACTGTGTTTTCGGCCGGTTCGCTGGACCAGATCCAAGGCGATCTAGACAAGTTGGAACAAATTGGCGCAACCACCGGCACGGTCCTGGCCCCAGTTGTCAGCTCCCTCAACCTCAACGAGATTGTGGTGGCCAGCCCAAACCAAGAACTGCCGGACCAGTTGTTGCAGGCCATCGCCGGTTCCATCAAGCAAAGGGTGCTGCCGGCCACCAGCCAAGGCTTCTTGGTTCGACCAGCCCACGGTGGCAGCGAATCGGCTTTGCTGGGCGCCTGCGCCCTGGTCCTTAGCCGCAGGTACGGCATCGCCTAGAGACATTTCAGCCGAGGCGCCAAAACTCGCGGTAGGGGTTTGGTGACAAAGCCTGGACTCGCGGTTTGGGCGCCTGCGCCCTTGTCCTCAGCCGCAGGTACTCCATCGCCTAAACCCGATGGCCAATCTGTGGCACAATTACCTCCCGGCGAGGCACAATCCTCGCCGCTGAGCCATGAGGAAAGCAGGGCCCAATGTCAAAGCGCGCACGCAAACGCCGGACCCGGAAGAACTCTGGCGCCAATCACGGCAAGCGGCCAAACGCCTAAGGCGCCGCGAAAACTGCCAGGGGCGTCGGGCACCAGTTCAGCTCCGACGACCAAGCGCTGCCTGGCCGGGGGCGCCAACCAAGCTTCAGCTCGCCAAGGCCGCCAACCGAGCTCGACTGCGCCAGGCTTAAGAGGCCTGGCCAGCGAATTGGGCCCGCAACTTGGCGATGTTGGCCGCGACCCGCTCTTTGAGCTCATCTGGAGCCGGTTCGAAGCAGACCTCGTGGATGACGGTCTTGAGCTTGTGGCGCACGGTGTGCTCATAGGCGCAGGAATCGCAGCCATCCAAATGGTCCTGCATGGCCTGGAGCTCGTCAATCGTCAATTCGTCGTCAATGAACTCATACAGGCGCGGTAAAGCCTTTTCGCAGTCGTACTCTTCAAAGGCGGCGGCGTGCGCCAGCGCATCTGGCGTGGTCATTTGGCACCACCTTTCTCTGACTGCGAAACCATATTACGCGCAAGTTCGTGGTCTGCTAGGGATTCCCTCAACCTGGCCCGTCCCCGGTGCAGCCGCGACATGACCGTGCCAATTGGCGTGCCCATGATCTTGGAGATTTCCTTGTAGGAGAAGCCCTCGACATCGGCCAGGTAGACCACCAGCCTGAACTCTTCTGGCAGCTCGTTCAGCGCGTCTTTGATGGCGCTGTCCGGCAGGCGTTCCAGGGCCTCGGCCTCGGCTGATTTCAACCCGGTCGATTGGTGCGAGGAGGCCTGGAGGATTTGCCAGTCCTCGATCTCATCAGTTGAGGCCTGGATGGCACCGCGTTGGCGTTTGCGGTATTCGGAAATGAAAGTGTTGGTCAAAATCCGGTAGAGCCAGGCCTTCATATTGGTGCCGGGTTTGAACTGGCCAAAGGCGGCGAAAGCCTTTAGGTAGGTCTCCTGGACCAAATCCTCAGCGTCAGTCGGGTCGCGCGTCATGCGCATGGCCGCGGAATAGAGCTGGTCGACAAACTCCATTGCGTCGCGTTCGAAACGCGCACCGCGCTCAGCGTCGCTTTCCGTACTGCGCGGATCCTCGACCAGCGCCTCGTTGGTCATGACCAGTTAGCCTAACGTCTTTGGGCCGAGCGCACGGACTGTGCGCCCCGGGGGTGATTGTTTCGGTTCAGGGCACACACTATCCCTTTCGCCCTGGCGGCCGCAGGCGCGGCGGCTTTGTTACAGGGTTACTACCGTTGGGGGCCGATGCCGCTAGCTCACCCGGCGGGCCATGCGGCGGGCGGCCAGTTCGTCCGGTGGGGCCGAGGTGTGACCGGCGGCCTGGGATTTTTCGCTGGGCAGCTCTGCCAACGAGCCTTCCACTTCGCGCCAAACGCTGGCAACGGCAATGCCGAAGACACCTTGGCCACCTTGGACCAGGTCAAAGACCTCGTCCGCACTGGTGCATTCGTAGACCGAGGCGCCATCTGACATGACCGTGATTGTGGCCAGGTCATCAACACCGCGTTCACGCAGGTGAGCCACGGCGGAACGGATCTGGTTAAGCGATACCCCGGCGTCTAGCAGGCGCTTGACAATCTTTAGGACAAGAATGTCGCGGAAGTTGTAGAGCCGCTGGGTGCCCGAACCGGTGGCGGGGCGGACCGATGGCGCAACTAGGCCGGTACGGGCCCAATAGTCGAGTTGGCGATAAGTGATGCCGGCGGCTCGGCAGGCAGTGGGGCCGCGGAAACCGACCGTCTCATCGGCCAGGCGGCCGTTGAACAGTGTGCCTTGGTGGGCAACCGATTCGGTCTTGTCATCGTCAGGCGGCATCAGCGACCTACTTCCTGTTATGCCAGATGGGGCTTTCACCAGTGACGCTAGGCACGGTTGCGGTCTGGGTCAACCCGCCACGCCGGGCGCGTCCATCGGCGTGTCTTACTCTCCAGTTGAACTTGAGGCTTCAACTGTCCCCTAAATGCAGTCGAACGGCGGCCTCACTCAACTTGGCCATATCGGCCGCCGCCTCAATGGCGGCGGCAGTGGCTCTCTCACGCCCGGCAGAACCACGCGAGTGCTGGGCGCCCACGGCCCGCTCAATCAACTCGGCTTGGCGAGAGGCGGACTGGAAAACACCACGCAGATGGCGCAGCTCCAGCCCGTGATTGGCCAGGGCGACCACCGCCTCAACAGCTTGGATAAGCGCCGCGTTGGCCTGTTCGGGGTCATCAATGCCCGCAGCCTTGGCCACCGCCGCCACCAGGTTTGGGTCTTGGCCGGTGATGGTGGCGACCTCACTTTGGTCGACCTGAGCCGATCTGACCCGCCTGGGCTGCCCCAGTTTGACCGCGGCCGTGCCATCGCGATCCATAGCGGCCAAACGCACTTTGATGACCTTCAGCGGCAGGAAGTGGTCGCGCTGCTCGGTCAGAATGTAGCGGGCCCTTTCCACGTCCATGGCACCGTAGCGGCGGTAGCCGGACGGGGTTCGGGCCGGATGAAGCAAACCCTGAACCTCGAGATAGCGCAGTTTGGAAATACTCAGGGCCGGGAATTGGTCGCGCAGCGCCTCCAGCACTTCGCCAATCGACATGGTGCCGCCCGGCGGGCTGGAAGAGCCTGCCGCCGCGCCGGGGCCGCGGACCACTTCAGGCCTGACTGTCTAAGCCGGTGGCGGCAGGTGAAGGGTGGAAAGTCAAACGGTATTTGCCAATCAATACTTCGTCACCGGGGTTCAACACGGCCCGTTCGACCCGCTCGCGCCCAACATAGGTGCCGTTGAGCGAACCCAGGTCCCGGACCTCGAACTGGCCGTTGGCCAGCCTTTCGAAGACGGCGTGGCGCCGCGAGACAGTGAAATCATCGAGGAAAATGTCAGATTTGGTCGAACGGCCGGCGGTGGTGGAGGCATCGTCTAGTAGAAACCGCGAACCGGAGTTAGGGCCGCTTTGCACCACCAGCAGGGCCGTGCCCGGCGGCAGGGCCTCGACCGCAGCCGCCGCCTGAGGACTGAGCCCGGCCGGAGCTGGCGTTTCAGGCTCAAAGGACAAGCCTTCGCCAAAGACTTGTGTCGAATCGACTTGATCCGGCTCTTGATTTGGCGCTTGATCCATCTCAAAGCCTCCACGGGTAAAGATTGACCGACTGGTCAACTACTTTAGCGTGGTGGCGTATTTGGTGGGAGCCACCACCCGCACTGCCTCAATTTGAATCGAGTCTTGGGCCGTGACAACCGTGTCGGCCCCACCTGTGCGCAAAGCCGCCAAGGCGCCGCCTGGGATGCCCAAAGCTCCTTGAAGCGTATCCGGATCGCCAATCGCCAGCCAGGTGAACGGACTGGTCAAAGCCTCGCCATCGGCCACCAGGCCACCGCCGCCGGCCGGAGCGAACCAGGTCGAAGCCGTCACCCTGACCTGATTGACAGAGATAACCTCAGCCCCGGCGTTGCGTAGCTCGTCCACCAGGGCAGTCATCATGGCCGGGTCGATTTGTCCGTCCCGGTCGAAGACCACCACCTCGACACCTGGGCCTTGGGCTGGCAGCGTGCCGGCCAGAATGCCCTGCGTGGTGGCTTGGTCCTCGGCCGCCCGCCTGGAGGCCTCGTCTTTGGTGCGCGAATCGGTTAGCTGATCCAACTGCCGTTCCAGCGCCAGATTGTCCACTCGCAGCCGCCCAGCTCGGCTGGTCAGCTGGTCGAGCACCTCAATCAGCTCGTTTTGTCGCAGAGAGGAGAAATCAGCCTCGTGGGTTGACCTGACCTGGGTGGCGACACCAAAGCCCAGAAGCAGGCACAAAAGCCCAGCGCTGATTTGGGCGCGGGACACCCTGGGCCTAAAAGCGCCGCCCAGGCGGCGCCAGGCGGTGGCTCCGGTGACTGGCAGCTGGCTCATGCGTGGAATAGTTTCCGTCGAATCGCGGCGACGTTGGAGAAGATCCTGATCCCCAACACCACCACCACCGCAGTTGACAGCTGCGCGCCAACCCCAAGCTGGTCACCGATAAAGACGATCAGGGCCGCCACCAGCACATTGGACAAAAACGAGACCACGAAGACGCGGTCATTGAAGATTCCGTCCAGCAGCGCCCGGCCGGCACCGGCCAAAGCGTCAACTGCTGCTACCACTGCGATGGGCAAATATGGTGCCAGGGACGGTGGCACATCAACCCCTGTGACCAGGCCAATCACCACCCCAAGGGCCAGTCCGAGTAGCGCAATCACTTGGCTTCCTCCTCCGCCGCCGGCTGGGCGAAGAGCAGTGTCCCCATGGCCAGCCCGGGCGGCATTTCGATTTGCTTGACGGCCTCAACCGAAACCGTGGCCCCTAAGTAGTCCCTTAGCAGGCTGATCCGGGCCCCGGCCGCTTTAGCCAAACCGACTTCGAGCTGGTCCGCCGGCCCAATCGCCTCAATGACATAGGGTTCAGAGATTGGACGCAATTGGACCTGGATCGATTCGCCGACATCACGAACCGCCGTCAACGAGGTCAAGCGAATCTGGTTGACGGTGACGGCCTCGGCCCCGCTTTGCCACAAGGCGCCGGCCAAAAGCCGCAGATCAGAGGCTTGGATCCGCTCGCTGGTGGCTGTCATGGCCCGGCTCGTTGACAGTTGCACTCTGAGCCCGGGCCCCGCCACGGCCATGGCGCCAGAGGTCGCGGCCAATTGTTCGGCTTTGGCCGCCGCAGTTGGGTCCGAGGCCGCCAGGACTTCGAAACGCAACTGATCGCGGGTGCCGCTGAGCATCCGGTTAGTCTGCTCAAGGCGGTCGACTTCTTCGACCGCCTGTTGGGTCTCGGCTTCAAGCAGGCCGCGAGCTCTGGTGGACTGCGGGTCTGGGCTGCGCAAAACCCTAACCCCCCAGGTCAAGGACAGTCCGATGACGGCTGCCGCCGCCATCAGCACCAACCAAGTGCTGCGACGCCTGGGCCCCCCGGAGGAACCGGGCAGCTCTAGCGGCTGGCCACCTGGCCCATTTTTGCTGGCCGCGGCCTCTTGATAACCGGCGTCCAAGGGACGGTCCATGATCTGGTTGAGCAGCGACATCGACTCATCAACTAGGCGTGTCACGTCGCCTCCTGACCGGCCAGACGCAAACCTCTGACCGTCTCGGTGACATAGGCCAGCCCGGCAACCCAGTACAGCGCCACGCCCCAAATGGCAAAGGCCCAACCAGCCACCACGGCCGCGCTGCCAACCCCGCCACCGACCTCAGCCAGCAGCAGCAGCGGAAAGGCGTACATCAGACCCATGGTGGCGGCCTTGCCCACAAAAATGACCGCCGGCGGCGACATGCCGCGAGCTTTGAGGGCCAGCAGACAAAGGCCGACCATGATTTCTCGCCCGGCCAGTAGCGCCAGCACCCACCAGGGCACTATGCCGCGCCATGTCAGCAAGATGACGGTGACCGCGATCATGACCCGGTCGACCGCTGGATCGAGCAACTCCCCTAGTCGCGAGTACTGGTTGAGCTTGCGCGCGGCCACGCCATCAACCCAATCGCTAATGCCGCTTAGAGCCAGCACCGCCACCGCCCAGCCGTCTTGCCGCCGCACCACCAGATAGGCGAAAACCGCCACTAGGACGCACCTAAGTAGCGTGATGGCGTTGGGCACAGTGGCCACACGGTTGGCTGATTGGTTCATGGCAGGTCGACTAAGGCTGACAAGCCTCCAGCCTATGTTGGACCATGGGCCCAGACCCATTAGCCTTCGGGGTGTGGCGCTTGTTTTCCTGACCCGGGCGGTCAGCTGCGAACTGGTTATCAAGCGTTCACGTTTTGTGGCCCAGCTTTTCCCGGCCACATCTGAGGCCCAAGCCCGGGGCCACATCAACCAGGCCAGCAAAACCCACCATGCCGCCCGCCACCATTGCTCTGCCTGGGTGCTGGGGCCAACCGGCCAGCTCCAAAGGTCAAACGACGCCGGCGAACCGGCCGGCACCGCCGGGCTGCCCATGCTTGAGGTGCTGCGCCGGCGTCAGGTCACCGACCTGGTGGCGGTTGTCTCGCGTTACTTTGGCGGCACCCTGTTGGGCGCCAAAGGCCTGGTTCGGGCCTATTCCGGCGCCGTCACGGGGGCACTAGACCAGGCCCAGTTGGAGCGTAAGGCCCTGCTCGACATCGTCCATCTGATAGTTGACCCGGCACAAGCCGGGCGCCAAGAAGCCCGTCTGCGCTCGCTGGTGGCGGCTACCAGTGGTGCGGCTCTGCTGAGTGTCGAACACGGTGGCACCAGCCGGTTCGAGCTGGCGCTGGATCAGGCTGGGCGTGACGCACTCGACCAGGCGCTGGCCTCTGGCCGGATTCAGGCGCGCCTGAACGAAGCTGGCCAAAGGCTGATTAGGCTGTCCTAGATGACCAGCCCCTCAACCGCAAGTCCGAGCTTTGACACCAACTCCACAACCGCGAGTCCGAGCTTTGACACCAGCCCCTCAACCGCGAGTCCGAGCTTTGACACCAGTCTGGGCATCGGCAGCTACGAGGCCCTGCTGGACCGGGTGATGACGACTGGCGCCGTCAAAGCTGACCGCACCGGCACCGGCACGCGCTCGCTGTTTGGTCAACAACTGCGCTTTCACCTGGCTGAAGGTTTCCCGCTGATCACCACCAAACGCATCCACGTCAAGTCGGTGGTACTCGAGCTGCTTTGGTTCTTGGCCGGTGGCCACAACGCCCGCTGGTTGCAGGAACGCGGCGTTCGGATTTGGAACGAGTGGGCCGCGCCCGATGGCGAGTTGGGCCCCATCTACGGCGTCCAGTGGCGTAGTTGGCCGGCTGGCGACGGTGCCGTCATCGATCAGATCTCCCAAGCCTTGGACCTGTTGCAGCGCGACCCGGATTCGCGTCGCATTGTGGTCTCTGCCTGGAACGTGGGACAGCTCGACCAGATGGCGTTGCCGCCGTGCCACATCTTGTTCCAGTTCTACGTGGCCGAAGGGCGGCTGTCCTGCCAGCTATACCAACGTTCTGCCGACCTGTTTTTGGGAGTGCCGTTCAACCTGGCCTCCTACTCGCTGCTAACTCACATGATGGCGCAACAGGCCGGTCTCGAGGTCGGTGAGTTCATTTGGACCGGTGGCGATTGTCACATCTACGAAAACCATTTCGACCAGGTTCGCCTGCAGCTGTCGCGGCAGCCTTACCCCTGGCCGCATTTGGAATTGCGACCGGCGGTGTCGCTATTTGACTACGGCCTGGATGACATCTCATTCCCTGACTATCAGCACCATCCGGCCATCAAGGCCCAGGTGGCGGTCTAAATGCCCCTCCCCCCAACCGCCAGTCCGAGCTTTGGCACCAACCCCCCAACCGCGAGTCCGAGCTTTGGCACCAACCCCGCCCCAGGTTCAGTCGCCATGATCTGGGTTCAAAGCGCCAACCGGGTGATCGGGGTTGACGGTGGGCTGCCTTTTTCTTTGCCGGAGGACATGGCCCGGTTCAAGGCGCTGACCATGGGCGGCGCCGTCATCATGGGGCGGGCCACTTGGGAGTCGCTGCCCCCTCGCTTCCGGCCACTGCCAGGCCGGCGCAACGTGGTCCTGACTCGCCAGCCGTCCTGGGTGGCCAGTGGCGCCTTGGTGGCCCACTCCCCGGCCGAGGCCTTGGACTTGGCCAGCGGCGACCACGTCCGCTGGGTGGTTGGCGGCGGCCAGGTCTACCACCAGTTTGTTGACCTGGCCCAGTGGGCAGAAGTGACCGAGGTCAATGCTGACGCCCCCGGCGACACCTTGGCCCCTCGGCTTGATCCGCCTTGGCAGGTGGTGGCGCGCGATCCGTCGACCGGCTGGCTGACCTCCCAAACCGGCCTTAACTACCGCTTCACCACTTTGGCCAAACCACCTCTGCCCGCAGCTTGACCACCGGTGGTGCCAAAGCTCGGACTCGCGTCAAATGGGCTGGTGCCAAAGCTCGGACTCGCGTCAAATGGGCTGGTGCCAAAGCTCGGACTCGCGGTTGGGAGGCGGCGGCCCGGCCTGGTCACTGGTGGTGCCAAAGCTCGGACTCGCGGGAAGAAGGCGGCGGTGCCAAAGCTCGGACTCGCGGTTGGACGGCGGGGGCACGGCCTGGTCACTGGTGGTGCCAAAGCTCGGACTCGCGGTTGCGGCGTGGCGAAGCCAGCTGGTGAGACTTAGCTGCCTAGGCTCGAAGCGTGACCACATCCAGCCTGCCTCCCGAGCGCTTTAGGGCAGCGCTGGAATCGCTTAGTCAGGCCCAAATCCCCGGCGAAGTCAAGCTGGCCGAGATCCCAGCCCCCACTAGAATCGCCAGCTACGCCGTGGCCCTTGAGGCCTCGGTGGCCTCGCCGGTCGAAAGCGATGCGGCCAGCGGCAGCCTGGTGGTGCTGCATGAACCGGGCGGGCACAGCGTTTGGGATGGCGATTTCAGGTGTGTCACTGTTGCCAAGACTCGACTCGAACAAGAGCTTGGGCCGGACCCGTTCCTGGCTCAAGTGGCCTGGTCCTGGCTGGCCGAGACCCTTGAAGAGGTCGAAATAGCCGGCCGGCCTTCTGGCACCGTAACACGCACCCAGTCAGAATCGTTTGGCGAGTTGATTGGCCGCAGCGAGCAGGTCGGGCTTGAGGTCCGCGCCTCGTGGACACCGGTAGACAGTGATGCCGGCGTTCACCTTGAGGCCTGGCTCAACTTCCTGGCCAAACTGGGTGGCGTCGAGTTCCTGCCTCAGGGCGTTTCTTGTTTGGTTCGCCGATGACGGCTGCCGGCCAGCGGAGGCAGCCGGCCCGATGAGCCGAACCGGCCATCAAGACCAGCCTGCCCGTGGGCCCGGCCCGGCCGGGCCGGGCCAGCCTGTGACTGAGTTGGTGCCGATGACGGCTCCGCCAACCGGAGTGCCAGATTTGACCTGCACTGCCGAAGCCCTTGATGGCGTCATCGCGATGCTGGCCAACGGCACTGGCCCGGTGGCGTTGGACGCCGAAAGAGCCTCAGGTTTCAGATACGGCCAGCGGGCCCAGCTAGTTCAGCTGTTTAGGCGGCAGGCCGGAATCGCGTTGATTGACCCAACAGTGTTGCCTGACCTGTCTGGACTTTCCCAGGCCCTTGAAGGGGCTGAATGGGTGCTGCACGCCGCCTCACAGGACCTGGCTTGCCTGGCCGAACTTGGCCTGGTACCAAAACAACTATTCGACACCGAATTGGCCTCCCGTCTTCTGGGAGACGCCCTGGTGGGCTTGGCCACAGTGGTTGGCCGGACCTTGGGCATCTCGTTGGCCAAGGAGCATTCCGCTCAGGACTGGTCCCAGCGTCCGCTGCCGGACGGCTGGCTCAACTACGCCGCCCTTGATGTGGCGTTGCTGATCGATGTGCGCGACCACCTGGAAGTCGAGTTGCGGGCGGCCGGCAAACTCGAATTGGCGCGGGAAGAGTTCAAGGCGGTTTTGCTGGCCCCGCCACCAGCGCCTAGACCAGATCCGTGGCGCCGCACCAAAGGCAGCCACCAAATCCGCGACCGCCGCGGGTTTGCCATTGTCCGGGAGTTGTGGCAGGCGCGCGAAGACCTGGCCAGACAGCTTGATTTGGCCCCCGGGCGGGTCCTGCCGGATGCGGCCATAGTGGCCGTGGCCTTGGCCAAACCGGAGTCGCAAAGTCAGTTAGACCGGATCGCGCCCTTTAATGGGCGCAACCTGCGGCGACGCCAACGCTATTGGTGGCGAGCGGTCGACCGGGCGCTGCAAATCCCGGTCGGATCCCTGCCGCCAATGCAGGGGCCAAGGCAACCCGGACCTCCCAACCCGAGGGCTTGGCCGCGCCACCACCCCCAGGCCTCGCAACGCTTGGAAATGGTCAAAGCCGAATTGGCACGACTCAGCCAGGACAAATCAATCCCGGTCGAACACTTAGCGCCGCCCGATCTGCTGCGACAGGTCGTTTTCGCCGCACCATCAGACCCGGCGGCGGCGCTGCGGGCAGGCCGGGCCAGGGACTGGCAGGTCAAACTGGTGGCCCCGATAGTGGCCAAGGCCATGACGACCTACCCCGAGGCTTCGGCTTCGGGCCAGTAGGCCCCTGCCGGAAGGCTCCACAGCCTTCCCACTCGCTGCGCAGGTCGGCAAGTGCTCGTTTGGCGCGGTTCCTGGTTCACCCGGTCAACTCGTCCCAGTTCATCAAACGGGCCTGGCCGTCACGGACCGCAACCGGTAACCACCCGCCAATGGCATGTGGGACCGCAACGACTACAACCGTCTCGTCGCCCCACCGGCATGACTGCACATCAGATGGCATGGCGTCAATCCACTTGTCAGTCCTGGAAAGCTCGTCGCCGAGGAACCCGCTTCGAAGGTAGCCGTACCCACGCCTCAGCGCCACGGCCTGGTCAACCGCGGCCAGCGCCGCGTCGTCACCGACCAGGTCGCGTCCCGGGTCCAAGACCACACCGGTGGCTACGTCAAGGGTCACACAGGCCAGTGTCTTGGCGGGGTGCGCCGGACCGGGTTGACCTCCGCTTACGACACCGCTCCATACAACTGTCACCAGTCCGTTGCCCTGCCAAATCGCCCTGGCACCAATTCTCTGGCCAGGCCAGGTGTGCTCCCCCTGACAAGAACCTCGATCAACCAATCCTGCGAGGCGTCGGATCTCCCTTTCCAATGCGGGTTTTGGGCCGTCGACTTCCGGCAGTTCAGTCATCCCATCACATGCCGGTGGAAGATCGTCTTCCGGCACCGGAGTCCAGCCGGGCTCAAAAGTGCGGTTCCGGGTCCAAGGACTGGCCGAAGCAGCTGGCGTGCTGGAGCCACCCGGCAGAGGACCACCCTCGACTTGGCATCCAACAAGGCCTGCCCAAAGCAAAGTGACCAGGACCAAACTCAGACTAATCCGGGAGCAACCCATCAGCGGCTCATTTCCTCACCATGATACTGATGGGAGCCGACTAGCCTCGCCGTTTGTGGGCCAGGCCGCAGTCACGTACCTAACCCAGACGGTTGACTAATCACGATCACTGTCTCGTTCCCCCATGGCAACCCTGCACGTCGGGCACATGGTCCTGTTAGACCTCCTGTGCTCCACAAAATCGAAGACTATTCTCCCCAAATACATTAAGTACATCGCCGCATAAACAGCCACGTCCCAACGGTCAAGGCGGTGCCGCGCGGCGACTAACGCCACTGTCATCACCGCCAGTGGGATAGAGGCCATAAGGATGAATCCTCGCCAGGTGCTGACAGTGTTGGGAAAAACCAGCCGGCGGCTACGACCATCCGCGGCCTCCCGCCTCCTCCAATTCGCCCTATCCACGAGGTCCACCAACAAACCCACGCTGCCCCACCCAAGGTGATACGACCGGACCCCGTTTCGAACCATACGGATCCTGCCAAACGGTTTGGATCTGGGAATCACTGTTACGAACCTGATGATGAGCCGTACCTTGATGATCAGTCACAATAGTTGACAGATCGGCGTCAGTGTTACCAGTAAGCACCGCCACATCACTGTCTCCCCGTAGTGACGCCATCACCGGGACAGGGGTGCCCGGTGGTTTGATGGCAAACCACTCTATGTCCGATGCCGCCGAGTCCTACTAGGACTTCTGTCCCGAGACCAAACAGTGACATACCAGGTATAAGAGCCGGGCCTGGTTCCTCGGGCCCCAAGAACGGCCGGATTCTGCCAGGCTGTCGTCGACAGAATCCCGATACTTCGGCTGGCAGCACCACCCTTTGTGGAGTAAGTGGCCATGGGACGGCCCTGGCCGCCATGCGCGGCCGGGGCGACCAACCCTGCTGAGGCGCTGCAAAGACCAAGCTGGAATTAGCCTGGCTACCGCCGGGTAGGAATACTTCGAGATGCAAGCAGGCGGCCAGGGCCGCGACTGGTCAACCCGAGGTGCCAGGTTCGGGCCTGCAAGTCACTGCCTGCTCGCGAACTGATCTCGCCCCCAGGAGCGTGGCACCAGCCACTCCTTCTTCGTGTTGACGTGGTTCGCGCGAAGCGCTGACCTAAGGAAACGCGACAAACAGGCACTGTATGCGTGCCTTAGGAGCGTGGCACCAGCCACTCTCCTAAGGCACTCCTTGCCCGCTTGGCGATATCGGCTGGGATGAGGTGGTGTTCCTTGGCCAGTTCAGGCCGGCTGGCGTGGCCAAAGAAAGCCGTTGGTAGCCCGCACCGCACTACTGGCAGGTTGACCCCGGCCTCGGCCATAGTGGCTGCCAAAGCATCACCGAAGCCGCCGCTGGCTAGTCCGTCTTCGATGGTGACGACAACCTCGGCCGCCGCCGCCAGCTGCACCAGCGCCGGGTTGACCGGGTAGATCCAACCCGGATCGACCACTTTGACGCTAATGCCTTCTTCACCTAACAAGGCGGCGGCATCTAGGGCGGTGCGGGCCTCGGCTCCGACAGCTACAACCAAAACACGTTCGTCACCGGCACCCGCCGCCAAGATGTCGACCCCATCGAGGTGCCCAACCGCCTTGATGTCGTCGGGCGCCGGGCCCTTGGGATAACGCAGCACCGTGGGTGCGTCAACCACAGCGATAGCCTCGGCTAGTTGCTGACGCAAGCGAACGGCATCGCGCGGGGCGGCCAGGCGCAACCCCGGCACCAAATGGAACAAGGCCAAATCCCACTGGCCGTTGTGGCTGGGGCCGTCTGAACCGGTCAGGCCGGCCCGGTCCAGCACAAAGGTGACCCCGGCCCGGTGCAAACCGCAGTCCATCAGCACCTGGTCGAAGGCCCGGTTCATGAAAGTGGCGTAAACCGCCACCACCGGGTGCAGGCCGGTGTAGGCCAGGCCAGCGGCCATAGCGGCGGCGTGTTGTTCGGCAATGCCCACGTCGAAGACTCGGTCGGGGAACTCGGCCGCAAACGGCACCAGCCCCACCGGGTCGAGCATGGCGGCGGTGACTGCCACGACTTTGTCGTTGCGCCGGCCCAAACGCACAAGTTCGTCAGAAAAGACCCCAGTCCAGCCAAAACGCTCAGGTGCCAAGGGCAGGCCGGTCTCTGGGTGGATCCGGCCAACAGCATGGTGGTGGTCCATCCGGTTGGCCTCGGCCGGCTGATAGCCCCGACCCTTTTCCGTGATGACGTGGACAATGACTGGACCGCCATAAACCTTGGCCTGGACCAACGAACGTTCGACCGCGCCAATGTCGTGACCATCAACCGCGCCGATGTACTTCAAACCCAAGTCTTCGAACATGGCTTGCGGCGCCACCACGTCCTTGACGCCCTTCTTCAGGCCATGCAGTGCCTCGTAGAGACGCCGGCCAAGCCGGCCGCGGGCCTGCAACGCCTGAGTCCCCCAGCTCAAGACCTTTTCGTACTTCGGGGCCGTGCGCAGGCCGGAGAGGTGGCGGGCCAGGGCGCCGATGGTCGGCGCGTAGGACCGGCCGTTGTCGTTTACCACGACCACCAACCGGCGGTCTTTTTCAGCCGCGATGTTGTTCAGGGCCTCCCAGGCCATACCGCCGGTTAGGGCGCCATCGCCCACCACCACCACGGTAAACCGGTCGGATTGCCCTTGCAGGTTGCGCCCGGCTGCCACCCCGGCCGCCCAGGAGGGCCCGGCCGAGGCGTGGGTGTTTTCCAGCACGTCATGAACCGATTCGGCCCGGGAGGGATAGCCGGACAGGCCGCCGCGCGAGCGCAGGTGGGAGAAGTCTTTACGTCCAGTCAAGATCTTGTGGACATAGGCCTGATGGCCGGTGTCGAAGACAATGGTGTCAATGGGCGAGTTGAAAACCCGGTGCAAGGCGATGGTCAACTCGACCACGCCAAGGTTTGGTCCCAAGTGTCCGCCGGTCTTAGAGACGTTGGTGACCAGGAAGTCTCTAATGTCCGCGGCCAAGGCTGGCAAATCGCGGGCCGGCAGCTTTTTCAGATCGCGCAATTGCGCTACCCGCGCCAGCATTTGACCAGGCTGACGTTCCGGTGAGGCATCCGGCGTCTTGGGCGGTGGCACCACGATGGATTCTTTCTAGTCGAAAAGGCGAACCGAAATCACTATAGAGGCAGCAAGACGGGCCGTGACAAGAGCCACGGCCCGTCTTTTTCAGTTATTACTCGCAGCTACTCCCAAGGGCGTAGCCCGGCTAGTTGGCCTTAGCTGGCAACCAGTTGACGCAGCACGAACTGCAAGATGCCGCCGTGCCGGTAGTAGTCAGCCTCACCTGGTGTGTCAATCCGGACAACAGCGTCAAACTTGGTGACGGTGCCGTCTGGATGGGTCGCCGTGACGGCCACTGTCTTGGGCGTGACGCCCTCGTTCAGCGCTGTGATGCCTTCGAAGTCGAAGGTCTCGGTGCCGTCTAGGCCCAGCGATTCGTGGCTTTGGCCGGCCGGGAACTGCAACGGCAGCACGCCCATGCCGATCAGGTTGGAACGGTGGATCCGCTCGAACGATTCGACAATAACGACCCTGACGCCCAGCAACATGGTGCCCTTGGCCGCCCAGTCACGGGACGAGCCGGTGCCATATTCCTTGCCACCAAGCACCACCAGAGGCACGCCGGCCTCCTTATAGGCCTGGGCGGCGTCGAAAATGGTGGTCTGCTGGTTGTTCAGCAAGTTGACCGTGAAGCCACCAGCCACATCAACCAGCTGGTTGCGCAGCCGGATGTTGGCGAAGGTGCCACGCATCATGACTTCATGGTTGCCGCGACGCGAACCGAGCGAGTTGAAGTCCGCCGGTGCCACGCCGTTGTCTGCCAGATACTTGCCGGCAGGCGAATCGGCCTTGATCGAACCAGCCGGGCTGATGTGGTCGGTTGTGACCGAATCGCCCAACTTGGCCAGAACCCTGGCCCCGGACACATCGCTGACCGCGCTGGGCTCCATGCCCATACCCTCGAAGTACGGCGGCTTGCGCACGTAGGTCGAGGCATCGTCCCACTCGAAGGTGGCGCCCGATGGCGTCTGCAGGCCTTGCCAGCGCTCGTCGCCTGCGAAAACGTCTTGGTAGGCGTTTTCGAACATTTCACGCGTGATGGCCTGATCAATGGTCGCCTGGACCTCTTCTGGTGAAGGCCAAACGTCCTTCAAGAAGACCGGCTTGCCGTCCTGGTCGGTGCCCAGCGGCTCGGTATCGAAATCGAAGTTGAGCGTGCCGGCCAAGGAATAGGCCACTACCAGCGGCGGGCTAGCCAAGTAGTTCATGGCCACGTCCGGGCTGATACGGCCCTCAAAGTTACGGTTACCAGACAGCACCGCGGTGACGGCCAAGCCGTTGTCCGCGATCACCTTCGACAGCTCAGGAGCGATTGGTCCAGAGTTGCCAATGCAAGTGGTGCAGCCGTAACCAACCAGGTGGAAGCCCAGCGCCTCGAGCGCCGGCCACAGGCCAGCGGCTTCGTAGTAGCGGGTGACAACCTTTGAGCCCGGTGCCATCGAGGTCTTGACCCATGGCTTGGCTTTGAGGCCCTTGGCTGCGGCCTTCTTGGCCAACAAACCGGCGGCCAGCATGACCGAGGGGTTCGAAGTGTTGGTGCAGCTGGTGATCGAAGCGATGACAACGTCACCGTGGTTGAGCACGAATGTGCCCTTACCCGGCACCGTTACCTCCGCGCCCTTGAGACCGTGGTCGTCGCCGGCCGGCGGATCGGAAGCCGGGAATGACTCAACCTCAGCCTCGTCATCGGCTGCCACATCCGGCGCGAAATTCGGCAGATCGCGCAGGAAGGTGGCCTTGGCCTGGGACAGTTCGATCCGGTCCTGCGGCCGCTTGGGGCCAGCCAGTGACGGCACCACTGTTGACAGGTCAAGTTCCAGATACTCAGAGAAGACCGGCTCGGTGTAACCCGGCGCCGTCGGATCAAACCACATGCCCTGGGCCTTGTAGTAGGCCTCGATTATGGCGATCTGCTCTTCGGAGCGGCCGGTTAGGCGATAGTTCTCCAGCGTGACCTCATCGACCGGGAAGATGCCGCAGGTGGCGCCGTATTCTGGCCCCATATTGGCAATTGTGGCCCGGTTCGACAATGGCACCTGGCTAACGCCTTCGCCGTAGAACTCAACGAACTTGCCGACCACACCGTGGGCCCGCAGCATTTGGGTAACGGTCAAGACGACATCAGTTGCGGTCACGTTCGAGGGGATTGAACCTGACAGTTTGAAGCCAACTACACGCGGGATCAGCATTGAGACCGGCTGGCCTAGCATGGCGGCCTCGGCCTCGATTCCGCCCACGCCCCAGGCCAAGATGCCAAGGCCATTGGCCATGGTGGTATGCGAATCGGTGCCAACGCAGGTGTCCGGGTAGGCTACGCCATCGCGCACCATAACGCCCCTGGCCAGGTACTCGCAGTTGACCTGGTGGACAATACCGGTACCGGGTGGGACCACCCCAAACTCGCGGAATGAGCCTTGGCCCCAACGCAGGAACTGGTAGCGCTCGCGATTACGCTGGTACTCGAGTTCGACGTTGAGATCAAAGGCGTCCGGCGAACCGGCATGGTCAATGATGACCGAGTGGTCAATTACCATTTCGGCTGGAGCCAGCGGGTTGATCTTGTTCGGGTCGCCGCCCAGATCGGCTACGGCCTCACGCATAGTGGCTAGGTCAACCACGCACGGCACACCGGTGAAGTCCTGCATCACGACCCGCGCTGGGGTGTACTGGATTTCGATGTCCGGCTGCGCCGACGGGTCCCAGTTGGCAAGTGCCTGCACCTGATCAGCGGTGATCGTGGCGCCATCTTCGTTGCGCAGGATCGACTCGGCCAGGATCTTCAGGCTGTACGGTAGGCGGCCAAGTCCGTCGACCGCCCCCAGGGAATAGATTTCTAGACTCCGACCGTTCACGCTCAACTGCGAGCGTGCGCCGAAGGTGTTGACTGAGGCCATTGGATAGTCCCTTCTGGGCGCCTTAGTGTTCCGGCGCGCCGACTTGGAATCAGGCAATATCTTGACGTCAAGACATTATCATCATTGACCATCCCATTATCCGCCCTTTTGGCCCTGTTGGAGCATGCGGTTGCAACCTGTTTGGTGACAATGCCTGATTGCCCGATGCCGGCCCTGGCTTTGCCCTGTCAAGTGGGCCTGGCCTGGCCTCACCAAAGACCGGCATGGTTCCGCTGTCAGCTGTTATTTCGCCATGGCAACGGCCGGCTTTGTCAAGATAGGATGGCGGCGTTGAATTAACGACCACTGACTCCGCCAGAGGAGAGGACACCCCCGTGAAGACGTATCGATTCTTGGCTGTCGGCATCGCCGCCGTTGGCGCCCTGGCCCTGCTGGCTGGCTGCTCAGGTGGCGGCAGCGCTGACTACTGCAAAATCTACAACGACAACTCCCTAAAGGATCTCGACCCGTTTGGCGATAGTGACCAATTCAACGAGGCCCTGAGCAAGATGGAGAAGGCGGCGCCGGACGATCTCAAGGGTGATATCAAGACTGTGGCCGAGGCTTTTAGGGCTCTGTCCGGCATCGACATGGAAGACTACGAAGCCGTGGCCAAGGCCATGGAGGGCATAGACCAGGAAGAGATCTCGGCCGCCGTTGACCGCGTCTCGGAGAAATCAGACGAGCTCTGTCGATAGCTCGTAGCTGACTGGCTAGGCCTACCTCAACCCCGGTCACCTGGCGCCCTTGGCACCCGGGCAGCCGGCCTGGTGGCCCGTGCCTTCGAGCGTGGGTGAGTTCTGGCTTGCCTCCAGGCGGTGTCGGCCTGTCGGCGCCGGTCGGTCGCCGACCCTCTAGGCTTCTACCTTGTGGTGACGTTCACCGTTAGGGCTGTCCTATTTGACATGGACGGCACACTGGTTGATTCAGGGGCGGCCATTGCTGCCGCCTGGCGTGCCTTTGCGACCAAATATGGTTTGGCTGACTGGCAGGCGCTGATGGAATATGCCGAGGGCCGCCAACCAACTGACTCAGTCGCCCACTTCTTGCCTGATTTGGTCGGCTCACCGGCCTTTGACGCCGCCGTCAACTGGGTTGATGCCCACGAGATCAATGATCTTGATGGCGTGTTGGCCATGCCAGGGGCCGCCCGGCTACTAGATCAGCTGGCTGGTGCCCCGGTGGCGCTGGTGACCTCTGCGGTGGCCGAGCTGGCCCGGCGGCGCATGGCCGCCGCCGGGCTGGATTTGCCTAGGGTTTTCATCCCAGCCGGTATGACTGCGTCGAAGCCCTCACCGGACGGTTTCCTGATGGCCGCAGCCCAGCTCGGTGTCGATGCCAGCGATTGCGCCGTCTTCGAAGACTCGCCGGCCGGCATCGAAGCCGGTCTTGCGGCCGGAGCCCGCCTGGTAGTAGTTGGTCAAGCGGCTCTGCCGGATGCTCCCGGTGCTGATCAAATCCTACGCGTGGCCGATCTAACCGCCGTCAGCGCCAAGCTAACCCCAAGCGGCATCGAACTAACCATCACCACCCCTTAGCACCCCCTGACCCCCTGACCCCGGCCCACTGGCCTCCTGCCCACTGACCCCCTGACCAGCCCCTTCACGCGAGTCC